>Ga0187892_10000121_pt1 | contig 186402 bp, 144 predicted proteins | sample MA1701073metaG_FD_139345 | JGI IMG/M metagenome (GOLD analysis project Ga0187892, IMG submission 139345) | Bio-ooze microbial communities from a basaltic lava cave in the Kipuka Kanohina Cave System on the Island of Hawaii, USA - MA170107-3 metaG ... | reverse complement strand
CGACCTGGCGCGGGTCAGCGGCTACGCGGTCGATCTCGCGGACAGCCTGACTCGGGCGACGGGCTTCACCGACGCCTCCATCCCCGCGAGCGGAGCCGGCTTCTGGTACCTCGTCAAGCCGAGCTGCTCCGCCGGAAGCTGGCAGAGCGAACTCGGCGCCGAGCCCGCCCGCGACTTCGTCCTGCCGTAGCGGCTACGCGGCGGCGTTCCTTCGTTCAACTCCCGGAGCGCGGTCGCGATGCTCGTGCGCGACGGCCGCGGCGGCGGCCCCGCTGGCGGCCCGCTATTCGAGGGCGGGCCGGCTGGCTCCGGCCTCCAGCCACTCGCGCAGGCGGGCGGTCATCCGCTCCGCCGTGAAGCCGAACTGCTCGGCCAGCACCGGCGCGGGGGCCGAGGCGCCGAAGCGGTCGATGCCGATGTTCAGGCCGCCCCGGCCGGTCAACACTTTCCACGGGTCGGTCCGGCCGGCCTCGAGCGTGGCCACCGGCACGCCCGCGGGGAACAACCCCTGGCGATGCTCGGGGCCCTGCTTCAGGAAGATCTCGAGGCACGGGACGGAGACGACGTTGATCCGCCGCCCGTTCGCGGCCAGCGTCTTTCGCGCGGCGACCGCGAGATGCAGCTCGGAGCCGCTGGCGGCGAAAACGGCGTCCGGCCGCTCGCCACCCGAGATCAGGTAGGCGCCCCGCCGGGGGTCGGCCAGCGGCCCGCTCGCCTCGCGCTCGATCGCCGGCACGCTCTGCCGCGTGAGCAACAGCGCCGTGGGCCCGTCCCGGCGCTCGAGGGCCAGGCCCCAGGCCAGCGCCGTCTCCAGGCCGTCGGCGGGGCGGAACACGTGAAGGTTGGGGATCAGGCGCAAGGCGAAGGCGTGCTCGATCGGCTCGTGGGTCGGCCCGTCCTCGCCGACGAAGATCGTGTCGTGGGTCAAGACGTAGATCGCCGGTAGGTGCGACAGCGCCGCCAGCCGGATCGACGGCCGCATGTAGTCCGAGAAGATCAGGAAGGTCGCGCCGTAGGGCCGGAACGCCCCGTGGTACAGCAGGCCGTTCAAGATCGCGCCCATGGCGTGCTCGCGCACGCCGAAGTGCAGGTTGCGCCCCGCGTATTCGCCGGGCGCGACGGACGGTGAGCCGTTGATGACCGACTTGTTCGACGGCGCCAGGTCCGCGGACCCGCCCACGAGACCCGGCACGTGCTCCGCGGCCCGCTGCAGCACGGCTCCACCGTGCGATCGCGTCGCCCCGCTCCCCTGGGGCGCCGTCGCCAGCAGCTTGTCCGTGATGTCGCGGGGCACGGCGCCGCTCCACAGCGCATCCCATTGCGCGGACTTGTCCGGGTGGCTCGCGCGCCAGGCCCCGAAGCGCCGCTCCCACTCGGCGTGAAGCGCTCGGCCCGCCGCGGCGCGGGCCGCGAAGAGTTCGCGAACCTCCTGCGGCACGTGGAACGCCGGCTCGGGCGGCCAGCCCAGCGCCTGCTTCGCCGCGCGGACCTCGTCGGCGCCGAGCGGCGCGCCGTGCGCATCCGCGGTGTCCTGCTTCGAGGGCGCGCCGTGAGCGATGCGCGTCCGGCAGGCGATCAAGGACGGTCGTTCCGGCCGGGCCAGCGCCCGCTCGAGGGCGCCCGCGACCGCCTGGTGCTCGTGGCCGTCGACGCGCTCGGCGAACCAGCCGTAGGCCTCGTAGCGGCGCACCACGTCCTCGGAAAACGCGAGCCGCGTCTGGCCTTCGATCGTGATGCGGTTGTCGTCGTACAGCACGATCAGGTTGCCGAGGCGCAGGTGACCCGCGAGCGACGAGGCCTCGCCGCTCACGCCTTCCATCAAGTCCCCGTCGCTGGCCAGGGCGAAGACGCGATGGCTCACGGGGTCGAAGTCGCCGCCGCCGTTGAAGCGCGCCGCGGCCATCCGGGCGCCCAGCGCCATGCCCACCGCGTTGCCCAGTCCCTGCCCGAGCGGCCCGGTCGTGGCCTCGACGCCGGGGGTCACGCCGAACTCCGGGTGGCCCGGCGTCCGGCTGCCCCACTGACGGAACGCTCGCAGGTCGTCGAGCGCGAGGTCGTAGCCCGAGAGGTGCAAGAGCGCGTAGAGCAGCATGCAGCCGTGGCCGGCCGACAGCACGAACCGATCGCGGTCCGGCCACTGCGGATCGGCGGGGTCGAAGCGCAGGAAGCGCGTCCACAGCACGAAGGCCAGGTCGGCCGCGCCCATCGGCATCCCGGGGTGGCCGGAGTCCGCCCGCTCGACGGCGTCCACCGCGAGGAACTTGATCGTGTTCACCGCCTTGCGGCTCAACTCGGCGTCGGTGCTGGTCGTCATGCGGGATTCCCTCACGCGCGGCGGCGGCGGCGTGAGGCGGGCGCCGGGCCCAGGGCACCCCGTCCGCCGGAGCCGCGCGTGCTGCGCAACACCGTCCAAGTCTAGCCTGGATGGCCCGCCCCGCGGGCCCCCGGTCGCCTCGCCGGGAGCGAGGTATACTGGCCGCCGGCTCGAGGTCGGTAGACTCGTTTCGTCTGCCAAAGGAGAGAAGATGATGCGCAAGCTTGCAGCAAGACCGTTGATCTGGGCGACCGCCGCCGCGCTGCTCGTCGTGCCCGCGCTGGCGCAGGACGGGCAGGGCCACCCCGAGATGACCCCCGAGCAGCGGGCCGAGATGGAGGCCTACATGAAGGCCGGCACGCCGGGCGCGCCGCATGCGACGCTGGCCGCCACGGCCGGCAGCTACGACGTGAGCGTCAAGAGCTGGCACGAGCCGGATGGGCCGCCGATGGTGGAAGCCGGCAGCGCGACGCGCACCATGACGCTCGGCGGTCGCGTGCTGGTGGAGGAGTATTCGGGCTCGATGATGGGAGCGCCCTTCACGGGCCACGGCATGACGGGCTACGATAACGTCTCCGGCATGGCCTGGTCCACCTGGACCGACTCGATGTCCACCGGCATCATGGTCAGCCAAGGCGCGTGCGACGCCCAGAACAAGTGTAGTTTCAGCGGAAGCTGGAACGATCCGATCAAGAAGGGCCCGGTGACGGCGCGGATGAACAGCTGGTGGACCAGCCCGACGGTCCAGATGTTCGAGATGTACGCCCCGGGACGGGACGGAAAAGAGATGAAGATGATGGAGATCACCTACACCAAGAAGTAGCGCGCCGCGGGTCGCGCTCGACCGAAGGCAGCCATGGACCCCGCGTGCCCGCGACGCCAGGCCGGGGCAGTATCGGGCCGCGGGGGGTCAGTCCGGCAGCGGCAGCGCCGCGGGCGGCGTGCCCGGCAGCGAGCGGTAGCGCTCGTAGAGTTCGGTCTGGCGGCTGCGCGGGGCCAACGGCTCTCCGGCGATCCAGACGCTCAGGACGGCGGAGTCGATCTCCAGCGGGTCGCCGCTCCAGACCACCAGGTTGGCCACGCTCCCCGGCGCCAGCCTGCCGTGCCGCTCCATGCCGAAGATGCGCGCCGGAGCGGCCGTGATGGCCTCGAACGCCGCCGCCCAGGGCAGGCCGTCGCGCACCGCGTTGCCCGCCAGCTGCCGCAGTTTGCGCAGGTTGTGACCGGAGAAGGTCGAGATCGCGACCGTGACCCCCGCCGCGTGCAGGCGCGCCGCGTTGTCGGGGCGGGCGTGGATCTGGTCGAAGCTGCCCGGCCCGTAGACCAGCGGGTCGACGATCACCGGCACGCCCGCCGCCGCCAGCTCCGGGGCCAAGAGGTGCGCCTCGGCGCCGCCCCGCACGACCACGCGGATCGCCTGTTCCTCGGCGAGCCGCAGCAGCGCTTCGATGTCGCCCGCGCGATCGGCGCCGACCAAGAGCGGGATTTCGCGCTCGATCACCGGGCGCAGGGCTTCGAGGTCCGAGCGGCTCCAGGGAAACTGGCGGCTCTGTCCCTGCTCCCAGGCCGCGCGCCGGCTCGCGAACAGCCGCGCGTCCTCCAGGAACTCGCGCAGGCGGCGCAGCGCTGCGCCCGCCGGCCCGTCGAGCGCGACGACGAGCGCCGCCGGGCTCCGCCGGACGGCCTCACGCTGCGTCGCGCCGAAGAGATCGACCCACGCCGCCTGGCCGGCGACCAGGCCGCCCGCGGGCACGACCAGCGCGGAGGTCAGCCCGCCCGCGCGGGCCACGGGTATCAGCACCGACCGCGGGTTGTAGCCGTCGGCGACGCGGAACGCGGCGCGAACGGGGTCGGACCCACCCGCGTCTTGATCCGCGGTCACGGGCTCGAGGTCGATCTCGGTCAGTCCCAAGGACGACGAAACGTCGATCAAGCCCGGCGTGACCACGCGGCCATCGGCGGCGATCCGGCGGCAGCCTTCGGGAATCCGCGCCGCGGGCCCGGCGTCGGCGATGCGGGCGCCGTCGAGCACCAGCGTGCCGGGCGCCGGCTCCGCGCCGGTCAGCGCGAGCCGCGCGCCGGTCAGCGCCACGCACTCGGCCGCGGCGGGCGTCGCGGCGCCCGCCGCGGCGAGCAGCAGGACGAGCCTCGCGGTCCTCACGGCGCCTGCTGCCCGAGCATGAAGTCGCTCCACGGTCGGCCTTCCCGCTCGCGGTCGTAGCGCAGGCGCCCGTCGATGAAGACCCAGCGGGCCCGCGCGTACACGCTGAACGGGTGGGCGTCCCACACCACCAGGTCGGCGCGCTTGCCGGGCTCGAGTGTGCCCACCTGGTCCTCGATGCCCAGAGCCCACGCGGGATTCGCGGTCACCCAGCGCAGCGCTTGGTCCTCGGTCAGCGGCAGGCCGGAGCGACGGGCAGCAGCCAGGGCCTTCCCCGCCTCCTGGTTCAGCCGCTGGACGTCGATCGCCGAGTCGCTCTTGATCACCGCGCGCACGCCGGCCTCGGCCAAGAGCGCCGCGTTCTCCTCGATCCCGTCGAAGGCCTCGATCTTGAAGCCCCACCAGTCGGCCCAGGTGGCCACGGCGATCTGCCGCTCGGCCAGGATGTCGCGGATCTTGTAGGCCTCCAGCGCGTGGTGGAAGGCGCGGATCTCGAAGCCGGCTTCGTCGGCGACCTGGATCGCATCCAGCATGTCGTCCGCCCGGTAGCAATGCCACTGCACGAGCACGCGCCCGTCGAGCACCTCGGCCAGCGTGTCCAGTCCCGCGTCGCGCAGCGGAGGCAGCTCCGGTGGCTTGTCCGCGGCACGGCCCTTGCGCCGCGACGCCGCGGCCGCCTCGCGCTCGTCCGCCCGGTCGAACCAGTGGTCCCATTCCAGGCGATATCTGGCGGCGGCGAAGAACGCCTCGCGCTGACCCCGCACGTTGCCCATCCGCGTTTGGGGCGCCAGGCTGCGGGCTCCGTACACTCGCTTGGGGTTCTCGCCGCAGGCCATCTTGAGCACGTCGGGCGCCCCCGGGAAGCGCATGGCCCGGCTGCCGCGGGCCGCGACGAGCCGCACCGCGACGCCGCGGCCGCCGATCAGGTTGCCCGAGCCCGGCAGGACCAGCATGCTCGTGACGCCACCGCGCACCGCAAGCTCGATCCCGGGGTCCTGCGGCCACAGCGCGTGCTCGGCCCACGCCCCCGCGGTCACCGGCGCGCTCATCTCGTTGCCGTCGGCGTGGGCCAGGAAATCCGGGGCGGGATAGACGCCGAGGTGCGAGTGCGCGTCGATGAGCCCCGGCGTGACGTACAGGCCGGTCGCGTCGACGAGCGTCGCGCCTTCGATCGGGGAAGGCTCGCCGGGGCCGACCGCCGTGACCCGGCCGTCGCTAACGACGACGTACCCCGGCTCGTGTCGCGAGCCCGCCGCGGTGAGCACCGTGCCACCGCGAAGGACGAACGCCGGCGCCGGATCCGCGGGCAGGGGCTCGGAACCGCGGTGCGCCCGCTCCTCGACCTGGGCGCGAGAGCGCGGCGGCTCGCCGTCCCCGAAAGACGCGGTCAACGCGGCCGGCAGCGCGGCCAGGGCCACGAGCGAACGGAAGGCTCCCCCCACCTGTCGATCCTCCTGGACCCGGAGCGGCGCTACATCATACATAGTTCGCTCCCGGTCCTCGGCAGCGAATGGCCCGGGGGTCATGGTTCAGTTTGAAACCTCGGCCGCGGTTTCAAACTGAACCAGCACCGGCCCGGGTCGGATGGCCGGCGTCGCCCGCGGGCCATGGTAGGCTCGACGCCGAATGCGCGGCTCGGAACCGGCCGCTCGCTCCCGGGTCGGACGGCGGAGTCGTGGCACACCCCCGCACCTCGAATGAGTGGGAGGAAGCAAATGATTGGCCAGGCTCTACCGGCCGGGGCTTGCGGCTCGAACCGCTGCGCCGGCACCGCTCTGTGGGTCGCCTGCAGCGTCCCCGCGGCTTTCGCCGTGCTCTCCCTGTTCTTCTGGCCCTCGCACTTCGTCGCGCTCAATGTCGAGGATGGCGTGGGCGAGACCACCGGGGCCGCCTGCATGTTCGCCGCCGCCTGGCTGGCGGGCCGTGAGGCCTGGGCCGCCCGGCGCGAGCGACGCGCCTGGCGCAGCGCCGCTTGGTTTGCCGCGGGAGCGCTCGTTGTCGCGCTCGAGGAGATCAGCTGGGGGCAGCGGCTGCTGGGCTGGAGCTTCCCGCTGCTCCAATCGCGGAACGTCCAGCACGAGATCAACCTGCACAACCTGACCTTCTTCGTCCACCCCTTGCAGGCCGTGCTGTGGCCGACCTTGGTCGTGGGGTGCGCGGCGCTCGGCGTGATCGCTCGCATGTCGGACAGAGTCCGGGGCTGGCTGATCGAGCGCAACGTTCCGACGCCGCCGCTGCAGACCCTCCCGCCCCTGCTGACCTCGCTGGCGATCGTTTTCTTCCCCGAGGTGGCCGAGCTGCTGTTCTCGATCGCGATGGTGGTGACGGCCGGGGTCCTGCGCAGCCACCGCGACTCGGCCGGTGGCGCGAGACGCGCGTGGGTCGCGGTCGTGACCTGCGTCTGCGTGGCGCTGGCCGTCGTGGAGTTCGGGCCGCACCACCAACGTGAACTCTCCCGGCTGCATTGGGTGCTGACGATCGGCGAAGGGATCTATCCGCGGCTGGGAATGATGGACAACTCCCTCGCGCTCCTGGACGCAGAGGCCCGGCGGTTCGAGGGCTGGCGGACCTTCGGCTCGGCGGTGGGCCCCCTCGCGACCATCGCCGTCAAGCAATGGCGCTACGGAAGTCCGGGCGAACCCTCTCCGGCCTTCCTGGAACGCGCGATCCGCAGCGGGACGCTGCTCGACGCCCGCGCCAGCATCGATCTCGCGGTCCTGTACCGGCTGGCGGGCCGGGCCGAAGAGGCCGAACTCCGGCTGCAGAACGCAGAAGAACTGCTGGAGCGGCACGAGCGCGAGGGGCCGGCCCGGGGCAGTCCGAGCGAGATCGAGATCGTGGCCAGGATCCGCCTGCTGGCCGCGCGCGGCCTGCGGGACGAGGCACAGGCTCTGCTCCGTCGTCACCTAAAGCGGCGACCGGAAGTGTTCGTGCTGCACTGGGCCTGGATCCGCGAGCTGAGCGCGATCTTCGCCGGCGAGGCCTCGGCCGCCGAAACGCGCGGTCCGTCCCGCCGCGCCCGAGGGCTCAGACCGAGGTGAGCGCGTCGACGCGCCGACGCTTGCGCGCGTTGGCCCAATCGGCGATGCCGCAGAGCTGGAGTCGCACGGCGCGCATCGGCCAGGTGGACTCGACGTTCGTGCGGTGCAGCTTCAGGCGGTCGCTGCCCGCGACGCAGGGCCGGGAGCAGGTCATGTAGCCGTAGCGGTAGCCGGCGTCGCGAACGCGCTCGGCCGCGGCCCGGCTGTACGACCACTCCTCGCCGCCGACCCAGCAGAAGTGCTCGACGGGACGGCCCAGCCGTGACTCGAGGTCGCACTTGGCGGCGACGATCTCGTCGTCGAGCTGCCGCGGGGGCGTGGCGGCGCTCAACCGATGGTGCGTGCGCGTGTGGCAGCCGACGACGTGCCCGCGGCGCTGCAGGTCGCGCAACTCGTCCCAGCTCATGGCGATGCGGCCGTCCGTGGGCCGCGGCTCGGGCGCCACGATCTGATGCGCTTGCGCAAAGGCGAGCTGCCGCGGAGCGGGCGTGTCGATGAGCTGCAGCGGCACGAAGAACCAGCCGGTGAAGCCGAACTCCTCGAGCAACGGGGCCGCGACGTCGTAGTGGGAGCGCAGGCCGTCGTCGAAGGATGGGAGCAAGCCGGGCTTGCCCTTGTCCCAGCGGCCGTCGCGGAGCAAGCGCTCGAGGTCAGGCTCGCTCACGCCGCAATAGTGCCGCGAGTAGAAGTCCAACTGCCGGCGGTAATTGTCGAGGGCCGACCGCGGCGTATCGTGGCTGTTGATCAGTCGGACGAAGCGGCCGCGGCGGCGGGCCTTGTAGAGCGCGAGCAGGACCCGGTCGAGCCGTGTGACGGTCACGCCCCAGGCCAGCAGGCTCTTCGACAGGCCGCGCGGGCTCATGGCGTCTCAGAACATCACGTAGATGAAGGGCGAGACCTCGTCATCCTGATCCTCGACGAAGTAGAGGGCCCGGGCGATCTCGGCCAGCCGAGGAGCCAGCGGCGCCAGCTCGGTCCAGCCCTGTTGGGTCCAGAGACGTGCGAGCGCCTGCTCGAAGTCGCCGGGGCTCTCCGGACCGAACACCTCGAAATCGGCGGGCTCCATCGTCCGCTGGGTGCGCTCCACGAAATACGAGCGAGCCTGCGGGTCGAATCCGAGCGGGAACGGCGACTTCCCCCGCGCGGCGAGCCGCGCCGCCAGCGGCACGATCTCCTCGGCATGGAAGCTGCGGATCAGCGCCGTGATGGAGTCGCCGTCAGTCGAGTTCATACTCCGTCCTCCAAGCCGCATCGTCCGCGAACGCCGGCTGGCTTTCCTTGTGCAGGATGTGCTCCCCGAGCACGAGCACGTCGATCCCGGTCCGCATGAAGCAGCGGTAGGCGTCCTGCGCCGAACAGACGATGGGCTCGCCGCGCACGTTGAACGAGGAGTTCACCAGGACGGCGCAGCCGGTCTCATCGTGGAACGCCTGCAGCAAGCGGTGAAACTCCGGGTTGTCCTGGGGGTGCACGGTCTGGATGCGCGCGCTGTAGTCCACGTGCGTGACCGCGGGGATGTCCGAGCGTGCTTGGTTCACGACCGCAAGCATGTCGTCGTCTCCGGCCTCGAAGCGACGCGTGTCGGCGGCCCTGCGCCGGCGGTCGGCCACCGGCGCCACCAGCAACATGTACGGGCTCTCGCGGTCGAGATCGAAGTACTCGCCGGCGCGATCCGCCAGGACCGCCGGCGCGAAGGGGCGGAACGACTCGCGGAACTTGATCTTGACGTTCATCACCGACTGCATCTCGGGCCGGCGGGGGTCGCCCAGGATCGACCGCGCTCCCAGCGCCCGCGGGCCGAACTCCATCCGGCCCTGCAGATAGCCGACGATCTTCCCCGCGGCGAGCAACGCCGCCACGCGCCGGGCGCGCTCGCCGTCGGCCGGCACGTGCTCCGCCGGATATGCGTGCCGCTCCAGGAACGCTCGCACCTCCGCGGGGCCGTAGGCCGGTCCGAGCAGGCTGCCCTGCTGCCTGTCGCGGCCGGAGGAGTTCGTCCGGCGCGGGACCTTGAAGTAGGCGTGCGACGCCAGGAGCGCCGCCCCCAGCGAGCCGCCCGCGTCGCCGGCGGCCGGCTGGATCCAGACGTCGTCGAAGATCCGCTCGCGCAGCAGCTTGCCGTTGGCCACGCAGTTGAGCGCGACACCCCCGGCCAGCACCAGCTTGTCGCAACCCGTCAGCCCGCGGGTGTGCCTTGCCAGCGCCAGCACGACCTCTTCGAGCAGCTTCTGCACGGAGGCCGCCAGGTTCATCTCGCGCCGCGTGATGCGCGACTCCGGCGCGCGGCGCGGGCCGCCGAACAGCGCTTCGAGTCGCGGATGGGTCATGACCAGGCTGTGGACGTAGCCGAAGTACTCCATGTTCAGGCGGTACGAGCCGTCCGGGCGAAGATCGATCAGGTGCTGGCGCATCAGGTCGTAATAGACCGGCTCGCCGTAGGGGGCCAGGCCCATCAGCTTGTACTCGCCGGAATTGACCTTGAAGCCGCAGAAGTAGGTGACGGCGCTGTACAGCAGACCCAGCGAATGGGGGTAGTCGATGCCCTGGTGCAGCTCGATGCGATCGCCCGCGCCGAGGCCGATCGTGGTCGTGGCCCATTCGCCGACGCCGTCGAGCGTGAGGATGGCGGCCCGGTCGAACGGCGAGGGATAGAAGGCCGAGGCCGCGTGCGACATGTGGTGCTCGGTGAACAGCAGCTTGCCGACCTTCCCCAGCGATCCGACGGCCCGGCGCACGTACTCGCCGACCCACATCTTGATCCCCAGCACCGAGCGGCAGGCCTTCTCGAACTGCTCGCAGCCGTCGCCGCCCGCGGCGATCGTGTTCTTGAGGACGCGGTCCCAGGTCCACAAGGGGTTGTCGTAGAACACGATCGCGTCGAGCTCGCTCGGCTCGATGAACGCCTGCTCGAGACAGTAGTTGATCGCCCGCCCGGGAAAGCGCGGATCGTGTTTCTTGCGACTGAAGCGCTCTTCCTGCGCCGCGGCCAGGATCTCTCCGTCGCGCACGATCGCCGCTGCGGAATCGTGGTAGAACGCGGAGAGCCCCAGGACGGTCGTGCTCATGCCGGGACCGATCCTGCCGCGGACGGGATCATGGGCGCGCGGCTCCGGCCAGCACGCGCTCGAGCACGGGCGCCAGCGAAGCGGCCAGCGCCGCGTGGCCCTCGGGCGTCGGATGCACGTCCCGCGCGAAACGGAAGCCGCGCCGCTCCGCGGCCGGGCGTTGCAACAGCTCGGGCAGCGGATCGTGCAACGTGACGCCGGTCGCGCGGGCCACTTCCCGGAAACGAGCCTGGTACGCCGCGGGGTCCGCGGTCCCCTCGACGTACTGGTAGAGCGGGATCGTCATCAGGATCACCGCCTTCGACTGCTCGCGGATCCACTGCTCCAGGATCTCCCGCAGCAGCAGCCAGGCGGGGTTGTCCGGACGATCGTAGTCGGGCAGCGGCTGGTAACCGGTGATGCTCTGCGCGACGTCGCGCAGACCCGCGGCCGCGACGAGCTTGCGCAGGGCCGCGAAGCGCCCGCCACGATCGACGAAGCCGGCCTGGTCGGCATCGAGCTCTGCCGGCGCGATCGGCTCGCGCGCCGGCGGGACGTTGCGCAACTCCAGCTTTCCGTTGGCGCGCTCGAAGTAGGGCTTGGCGTAGCACAGCTCCCGACCCCGGTCGTCGACGTACACGCGATAACGGGCCACGACCCGGCGGACGTTCTCCACGAGCACGGCGACGAGCAGCACGTCGTGCTCGACCGCGCGGGCCAGCTCGCGCCAGATCAGATAGTGCTGGTCGGTGCCGGTCCCCGGGAGCGCGTAGTTGTAGACTTCGAGCGCGGGAACGAGCGACTCCAGGAGATCGCCGTAACGCTTGTCGTTGGAGACGCCGTCGCCGGCGGAAAAGGAATCGCCGAACAGCAGGACGCGGCGGAGGCCCGCCGGCTTCGCGGGCAGGAACTCGCGGTTGCAGCGAAACCCCGCGCCGTTCGAGCGCACCAGATAGCCCCCGGTCTCGTGCGGGACGCGGGCCTTCAGGTGCGGGATGAAGCGATAGCCGAAGACGGGGTGGTACTCGAGAAGTTGCCGTGACACGCCGCAGCCCGTCGTGCAGTGTACTGCTTGCGCGACGCGGCAGTCAAGCAAACTCCGTGGATGGTTCAGTGCGAAACCTCGGCCCGCGGTACGGTCGGCGCGCGATCGTTTTGGTTTTCTTCGCGCCCTTTCGAGACGAGCCGGGCGCCCGCTCAGAGGACCGCGCGCGCCGAGGTCCAACTGAACCGGCACCCCGGACAGCTCGACCCGGCGCTGGCTCGGGCGAGGCTGCGTGACATACTGGGCGCCGCTCGTCGGAGGAGGTCCGGCCCTGGCCCGTCGCCCGCAGCCGCTGTGGCGCAAGCTCACCCTCCTGGCGCTGACGATCCTGGCGATCGCCGGCTTGCTGGAGGCGGGCACCCGGCTGTTCACGCCGCTCGTGGCGCCGCTGTACGTCAACCACCCGGTGCTGGGGAAGACCTACGTCCCCGGCGCGGACGAGACGGTCTACGTGCCGGAGTGCGACTGCCGGGTGCGGCTGCGCTTCAACCGCGAGGGGCTGCGCGATCGGGACCGCCCTTACCAGAAGCCGCCCGGCGTCCGCCGCGTCGCGTTGATCGGCGATTCGATGATCGCCGCCATGGCCACAGAGGAGCACAACACGGCGGCGCGCCTGCTCGAGGAGCTACTGAACGCACCGGGCGCCGCGGCGCGCTGGGAGGTGCTGAACTTCGGCATCTCCGGCTCCAGCACCGGCCAGGAGCTGCTGATGTACCGCGAGATTGCCGCGCGCTACGACCCGGACATCGTCCTGTGCGCCGTTTACACCGGCAACGATTTCGGCGACAACAGCCGTCGGCTGTCGAGCAGCCGCCACCGCGTCTACTTCGACCTCGACGAGAACGGCACGCTGGTCCAGCTCGAGCGGTCGGCCCACCGAGCGAACTTCGCGACCTGGCTCAACCGGCACAGTCGCTTCTACGTCTGGCAGAAGATCGCGGTCAAGAACCTGCGCGATCGCGCGCGGGACCATGCCGGCGTGCTGCACGGTTCGCAGCTCGTGTACTGGACGGAGCCCGGCGGCGCAGCCGCGGAAGCCTGGACCTTGCTCGCGGAGCTGTTGCGCACGATGCAGCTCGAGGTCGAGGCCCGCGGCGGCCGCCTGGCCCTGGCCATCCTGCCCGCGGCCGAGCAGCTCTACGACGAGGCCTGGCAGACGATGCTCGACCTGGCCGGCGATCGGCGCGAGCGGATGGACCGGCACCATCCCGAGCGGCGGCTGCGCGACATCTGCGACGATCTCGGCGTTCCGTTGGCGACGATGCTCGACGAATTCCGCGCGGCGTCGCCCCACCATTCGGTCGCCCGCGAAGAAGAGTGGCTGCACTACAAGGGCTCGGGCCATTTCAACGACGCCGGGAATCGGTTGGCCGCGGAGATCCTCTACCGCTTGCTGACCGCCGCCGGGTCCCCGTCCGAGGATCGAGTCGCGCCAGCGGCCCGCCGGCCGGCCCCGGCCTCGCGCTCGAGGTCGGACACCTCGACGCCGCGGTCGCGCGCCTCGCGCAGGGCCCAGTCGAAGACCTCTGCGTCCCCCACCTCGTGGGCGGCGACCGCGAGCAGCGAGTAGGCCTCGGTCACGGCGTCCCGCTCCGTGTTGAGTTGCACCTGGAGCATCAGGTTGCGCCAGGGCACCCGCGCGCGCCGGGGTGATGCGAGCCTCAGGGTCTTCTTCAGGCGCCGGTAGGCCGGATCGTACTCCCCGCGCAGGATCTCCATGCGGCTGCGCAGCGCTTCCCGCTGCACGCGGAGCGCGCCACGGTCCCACTCGTCGAGCTCGAACTCGACCTGCTGCAGCCTGGCCTCGGCCTCCCCGATGCGCCCCTGCGACAGGTACAGACGGGTCAGCCCCAGGCGGATCTTGAGATCCTGGATCCGTCCCGCGCGGTCGCCGCCGGCCCCGGGGTCGATCCCCGGCGGCGACAGCAGCGCCTCCAGGTAGCGGGCCTCGGCCGCCGCCAGGTCGCCCGCCGCCGCCAGGTCCTCCGCTTGGTGGTGCACGAACCGCTTGGGGTGACGCTGGGCCGAGAAGAACCGGGCCAGGATCTCGCCGCGCGGATCGAGTCTGAATTCCAGGGGCCGCCCGTGAGTCTCGACGTGGAACAGGTCGTCGCGCCCCTCGATCACGAGCTGCCCGTCCTGGCCTTGGGTCGCGGGGTCCAGGATGACCCGGTACGGCACCATCAACGCGGTCGCGCCCGAGGCCGGCCGCGGCGCCGGGCGGCGCCGGACGTCCCAGCCGCCGTCCTCGCGCACGATCTCGTAGTGCTGGTCCCCCGCGAGCTGCAGGCGAGCCCGGCCTCGCACGGTCCACTCTCCGGAGTCCGCCCGCTCGAACTCGTAGCCGTAGTAGACCTCCGGGATCCCGGTGCCGTAGACGTACTGTCGCGCGAATCCGCCCAGATCGATGGCGCACGTCCGCTCCAGCGATTCGAGGAACGACTCCGTGGTCACGACCTGGTTGCGGGCGGTGCCGGCCAGCGAGCGCAGCGTCCGCAGAAAGCACTCCTCGCCCACGGCGCGGGCCAGCATCGCCAGGACCACGGCCCCCTTGCGGTACACGACGGAGCGATAGCCGCTGTGGGCGCGGCTGGAGTTGAGCCGCTGGCCCAGCACGACCGGCCCCAGGGATTCGATCGTGCGCCCCTCGACGGTGGTGCGGGCCAGGGAGTCGCGCCACCCGCTGGACATCAAGGCCAGGCGATCGTGCGCGCCGCTCTTCTTGCTCTCGTAGAGCAGGGCCGAGTAGTTGGCCATGCCTTCGCTCAGCCACTGGTCGCGGTAGCTCCACGAGCCGACGGTGTTGCCCCACCACTGATGGGCCAGCTCGTGCGCGATCGTCGTGTCGCGGATCCAGGTCGCCGAGGCGCCGAGCGGGTCCACGAACCGGGCCAGCGGATCGGCCAGCGTGATGAAACCCAGGTAGCTCTGCGAGAAACTGCGCGGAACGGTCACCACGGTCAGCTCTTCGAGCGGGTAGTCGCCGAACGCGCTCTCGAAATACTCCAAGGCGCCGGAGATCGAGCCCAGCGTTTCCTGCAGGAGACGCGGCGGGATGCGGACCCCGGAGGCGCGGCTGAACGCCAGCGTGATCTCGGTGTCGCCGGATCGCGCGCGCTCGACGAGGTAGTCGCCGAGCGCAAACGAGAACGCGATCGCCGGCAGATCGAGAGTGCGCCGCTCCCACAGGTACTTTCCCCGCCGTCCACGTTCGACGAGCTTGCCGCTGGCCAGGAGGTCGAGCCTTCGCGGCCAGCGCAGGGTCACGTCGTAGGTCGCTCGATCGAGGGTTCCGCCATGCGGGTACCAGCGGCTCGTATCCAACAGGTCGTAGCTCTTGCGTCCCGCCCACTCCAGCGCCCGCCCGCCGAAGGTCACGTCGAGGGACAGGCGCGTGCCCGGCGGCGGCGGCTCCGGCAGGTGGACCACGATCTCGTCGGCCGAGCGGAAGAAGAACAGATCGCGCCCCCCCGGGTCGGCGACGCTCCGCACCTCGAGATCCGGCATCAGCCGCAGCCCGACCACACGGCGGCCGTCGGCGCCGGCCACGAGGTCCAGCCGCGCCCGGCCGTCGAGCGCCAGCGAGCGCCGCTTCAGCGTCGCCTCCAGCGCGTAATGCTCGGCCTCGAAGCCCACGTTGCCCGGAAGCGCGGGACCGCGCGCGGGCTTCCAGGCCATGGAAAGCCAGACGTCCCATTGCCCCAGGTCCTCGGCCCGCAGGTTCAACCAGCGCCCCTTGCGCTGCTGGACCTTCAGGTCGTGCTTCTTCCGCGCCTTCTCCCAGGGGGACAGCGCGAGCGGGCGGAAGCTCGACAGCTTGACCGGCTCCTGCTGATCCGGGTCGAGGTGATAAAGGAAGGGCCCCAGCTCGCGGCTATCGACCCACAGGGCAAAGTACTGCTGGAAGGGGGGGTCGCCGGCCAGACACTTGAACAGCGCCGACTCGATCCCGGCCTGGCGGCGCTCGGTCCGCGCGAGCCAGGCGCGCTGGACCGACTCGGCTCGCTCGCGCAGCTCGGGCGAGACCCCCGCGGGTGCCGTGCGGGATGGCAGCGCCGACAGCCACCGCGGATCCGCCAGCACGAGCACCGCTTCCTCGACCGGAGTTTCGAGAAACCGCTCGCCGGTGAACAGCTCGAGCTGACCGGCCTCGATCGCGTCGGGCGGCTCGAGCCGGAACCGCGCCTGGCCGACGAAGATCCACTCGAGCGTGCGGCCGGCGACGGGGCTCACCGGGAACAGACTGCCCCGCTCGATCTCGAGCAGCGCGGGGCCCAGTCCGATCTCGACGCCGGCGACCGACAGCGCGTCGTCGGGTGCGAGCCCGGATGCGCGGATCCCTCGCAGCAGTTCGGCCGGCTCGTGAGCCGGGGCCGCGCTCGCGAGCAGGCCGGCGACCATCCAAGCCGCTCTCGTGCCCCCACGGCCCCTCACGTGCGCTCTCCTCTGTGATCTTCCGCTCGCCGAGGCAACGGGGATTGTACCGCGACACCGCCGCTTTGACAGGCTTTCTCGACCCTCGCTAGAATCCGCGCCACAGGAGACACCGTGGCGAGAAAACCGACGAAAGCGGCCGAAGATCTGAATCTGAACAACATCGTCGCCGCCCAGTTCGAGAAGGCGGCGGCGCGGGTCGACCTGCCCTGCGGCCTCTTGAACCAGATCAAGGTCTGCAACAACGTGCTGATGGTCCAATTCCCGGTGAAGTTCGGCGGCCGTTACGAGATGTTCACCGGCTGGCGCGCCGAGCACAGCCACCATCGCAAGCCGCTGAAGGGCGGCATCCGCTACAGCCGCATGGTCAACCAGGACGAGGTGATGGCGCTGGCGGCGTTGATGACTTACAAGTGCGCGATCGTCAACGTCCCGTTCGGGGGCTCGAAGGGCGGGCTGCAACTGCGGACCCGCAACTACAGCGCCGAGCAGCTCGAAAAGATCACGCGTCGCTTCGCCGCCGAGCTGATCCGCAAGAACTTCCTCGGTCCCGGCATCAACGTCCCGGCGCCGGACTACGGCACCGGCGAGCGCGAGATGGCCTGGATCGCGGACACCTACGACGCGTTCCACCCGGGGGAGCTGGACAACATGGCTTGCGTCACCGGCAAGCCGCTGAGCCAGGGCGGCATCCGCGGGCGCACGGAAGCCACCGGACGCGGCGTGGTCTACGCCTTGCGCGAGCTGTTCCGCCGGCCCAAGGAGCTGCGCAGGTGCGGGCTCGCCGGAGGTCTCGAAGGCCAACGCGTGGCGATCCAGGGCTTCGGCAACGTGGGCTACCACGTGGCGAACATCCTGCACGGCGAGGATGGGGCCAAGATCGTGGCCGTCGGCGAGTGGGACGGCACCGTCTACAACCCCGCCGGTATCGACATTCCCGCGTTGCAGCGACACAAGAGCAAGAAGGGAGGCGTGCGCGGGTTTCGCGGCGCCCAGTTCCGGCGCGAGCCCCGCGCCTGCCTCGAAGTGCCGTGCGACCTGGTCGTCCCGGCCGCGCTCGAGAACCAGATCACGCGCGAGAACGCCGACCGCATCCAGGGCCGCGTCATCGCCGAGGCTGCCAACGGACCGACGACGCCGGCGGCCGAGGCGATGCTGTCCAGGAAGGGCGCGCTCGTGATGCCGGACATCTTCATGAACGCGGGCGGGGTGACCGTCTCCTACTTCGAGTGGACCAAGAACATCTCGCACATGCGTTACGGGCGCCTCGAGAAGCGCCTGGACCACGCCAAAAGCTCGAACCTGGTCGGGGCCATCGAGGCCCTGGTCTCGGACAAGTTCCCGCAGGCCCAGCGCGAGGCCCTGGTGCGTGGCAGCGACGAGCGGGACCTGGTCAACTCGGGTCTCGAAGAGACGATGATCACGGCCTTCGACGAGATCGCCGAGATCCGCAACCGGCGCCGGGGCGTGACCGACCTGCGCACGGCCGCGTACATCTCGGCCATCGAGAAGATCGGCCAGTCGTACCTCGAGCTGGGCATCTTCCCGTAAGGGCCGGGGGTCGCCGCCGCCGCCGAGGGCCCATGCGCTGGCAGATCTGGGTCGACAGCGGGGGCACGTTCACCGACGGCGTGGCCTTGGCGCCCGACGGGAGCGTGCGCCGGACCAAGATCCTGAGCACGAGCGCGCTGCGGGGCCTGATCACCGAACGACGCGGCCCGGGCCGCTTCACGACCGAGCAGAACTGGTCCGCCCCTCGCGAAGCGCTCGTGGGCCTGGCGTTTCGGCTGCTGGGCGTCGCTCACGAGAGCCGCCGGGTCGCGCGCTTCGACCCGTCGAGCGGCGCGCTCGAGCTCGACGCCCCGCTCGACGAGGGAGGCTCCGCGCCCGCGCCCTTCGAGCTGGTGTCCGCCGAGCCGCCGCCGCTGTTCGCGGCCCGTCTTTTGGTCGGAACGCCGCTCGGCGCGCCGCTGCCGCCGGCGCTCGTGCGGCTGTCCACCACGCTCGGAACGAACGCTCTCCTGGAGCGATGCGGGGCGCCGACCGCCCTGTTCGTCACCCGGGGATTCGGCGACGTCCTGGAGATCGGCACGCAGCAGCGACCGGAGCTGTTCGCGCTCGAGGTGGTCAAGCCGGCTGCGCTGCACGACGCCGTGGTCGAGGTCGACGAGCGGCTGGCGGCCGACGGCACGCCGCTCGAGCCGCTGCGGCTCGACCGCGTGGAGCAGGAGGCGCGCCGGCTCCCGGCGCGCGGGATCCGCTCCGCCGCCGTGGCGCTGCTGCACTCCTACCGCAACCCGGTCCACGAACTCGAGCTGAAGCGGCGGCTGCGCGAGTGGGGATTCGAGCACGTCTCCTGCTCCGCGGAACTCGCGCCGCGCATCAAGCTCCTGGCGCGCGCCGCGACCGCGGTGGTCGACGCCTACCTGGCGCCCGTGCTGGGGCCGTTCCTGGACCGCCTGCAGGGCTCGCTGGGGTCGAGCGACCTGCTCGTGATGACCAGTGCGGGCGGCTTGCTCGACGCCGCGTCGTTCCGGCCCAAGGACGGCTTGCTCAGCGGCCCGGCCAGCGGCGTGGCCGGGGCCGTGCGCGCCGCGCGCGATGCCGGCTTCGAGCGGGTGATCAGCTTCGACATGGGCGGCACGAGCACCGACGTGGCGCGCCACGCCGGCGATCACGACTACGTCTACGAACACCGCGTGGGCCAGGCTCACGTCGCCGCCCCCGCGCTGGCCATCGAGACCGTCGCGGCCGGCGGAGGCTCGCTGTGCTGGCTCGACGGCGAGCGGCTGCGCGTGGGGCCGGCCAGTGCCGGCGCGCGGCCCGGGCCGGCCTGCTACGGAGCCGGGGGACCCCTGGCCCTCACCGACGTCAACCTGCTGCTCGGCCGGCTGGATCCCCGCCGTTTCCAGATCCCCATCGATCCGGAGCCGGCGCGAGCGCGCCTGGCGGAGCTGCGCGAGGAGCTGAGGCGGCGGAGCGGGGAGCGAGCGGAGCCCGAAGCGCTGCTCGACGGGCTGCTGGCGATCGCCAACGAGACGATGGCCGACGCCATGCGGCGGGTCTCGGTCCGCCGCGGCTACGATCCGGCGGAGCATGTCCTGGTCGCCTTCGGCGGAGCGGGCGGCCAGCACGCTTGCGCCGTCGCCGAACGGCTGGGGACGCGCCGCATCCTGGTGCCGGCGGACGCCGCGCTGCTCAGCGCGTGGGGTCTGGGGCACGCCGCGGTGGAGCGCTTCGGCGAGCGGCAGGTGCTCCAGCCGCTCGAACGGGTCGAGGGTCGCCTGGGTCCGCTCGTCGAAGAGCTGTCCGCGGAGGCCCGCGGCGCGCTGCGGCGGGCCGGGATTCCCGATGAGCGAATCCGGGTGCGGCGGCGCCTGCTGCACCTGCGCTGTGCCGGCCAGGACGCGACGGTCGAGGTCGATTGGCCCGCCGACTCGCTCAGCGAGAGCTTCGCCTCCTGCTACGAGCGCCTCTTCGGCCACCTCCCGGAGGACCGGCCGATCGAGCTCGAGTCCGTGCGCGTGATCGTCTCGTCGGCCGCAGCGGACGCCGCCGGGCCGGCCCCCCCGCCCGCCGCTCTGCCGCGTGAGGCCGAGCCCGCGCGCTGGAGCGAGGGCTGGTTCTCCGGCCGCTGGCGCAGGGTCGCGGCGCACGACCGCGAGCGACTCCTGCCGGGGGCGCGGCTGGCGGGCCCGGCCCTCGTGCTCGAAGAGCGCAGCGCGACGGTGATCGAAAGCGGCTGGTCGGCGTGGGTCCACGGGTCGGGAGCGCTGGTCATCGAGCGACAGGCCGGCGCTCGCCGCGTGCGCGGCGCGGCCCGTCCTCAGGCGGCCCGCCTCGAGCTGTTCACCCAGCGCTTCGCGACCCTCGTCCAGGAGATGGGAGAGCGCCTGGAGCGCACGGCGGTGTCGACGAACGTCAGGGAGCGGCTGGACTTCTCCTGCGGGCTGCTCGATCCCGAGGGGCGGCTCGTGGCCAACGCCCCGCACATTCCGGTCCACCTCGGCGCGCTCGGACTGTGCGTGCGTCGCGTCCGCGAGGTCGTGGCGCTCTCGCCGGGCGACGTCGTGGTGACGAACCACCCGCGCTTCGGAGGATCGCACCTGCCGGACGTCACGGTGATCACGCCGGTTCACGCCGGCTCCGGCTCGCGAGCGCGCCTCCTGGGGTACACGGCCAGCCGCGCCCATCACGCCGAGATCGGCGGCTCGCGGCCCGGGTCGATGCCACCGCGAGCGACTCGGCTGGCCGAAGAAGGGGTGGTCATCCCGCCGACCCACCTCGTCCGCGCGGGCCGGCCCTGCTGGGAGGCGGTGACGGAGCTGCTGCGCCGCGGCCCCTGGCCCAGCCGGGCGCTCGCCGACAATCTGGCCGATCTGCGCGCGGCTGCGGCCGCCAATCACGCCGGAGCCCTGGCCCTCCGCGGGCTCGTTCGCGTGCACGGCGAGGCCGAGGTGCTCGAGCACATGGGGCGGCTCGAACGCCTCGCCGCCCGCCGGACCCGCGAAGCCCTGGAGGCGCTGGGCGACGGCGTGCGCGCGGCCACGGAGCACCTCGACGACGGCACGCCCCTCGCGGTGCGCATCGAGCTTCGCCACGGGCGTGCCCGCTTCGACTTCTCGGGCACCGGCGCGCGGCACCCGGGGAACCTCAACGCCACGCCGGCCGTCGTGCGTAGCGCCGTGCTCTACGTGCTGCGGCTGCTGCTGCGCCAGCCCCTGCCGCTCAACGAGGGCCTGCTCGCCTCGGTCTCGATCGAGTTGCCGCGCTGCCTCCTCGACCCGGACTTCCCCGAGGATGCGGCCGCCGCGCCCGCCGTGGCCCTGGGCAACGTCGAGACCAGCCAGCGGCTGGTGGATACCCTGCTCAAGGCGCTGGGGCTCGTGGCCTGCAGCCAGGGGACCATGAACAACGTGATCTTCGGCAACGAGCGGTACGGGTACTACGAGACTCTGGGCGGCGGGTGCGGGGCCGGGCCGGGCTTCGCCGGGGCCAGCGCGGTGCACAGCCACATGACCAACACGCGCATCACGGACGCCGAGATCCTCGAGCAGCGCTATCCGGTCCGCGTGGAGCGCTTCGCCGTTCGCCGTGGATCCGGCGGCCGCGGTCGCTACGCCGGCGGCGACGGCCTCGTGCGTACCCTGCGCTTCCTCGAGCCGGCCTCGCTCTCCGTCCTGACCCAGCACCGCCGGGTCGCGCCCTACGGCGTGGCGGGAGGCGATCCGGGAGCGCCGGGACGCCAAGAGCTCCTGCGCGCGAACGGGGAGATCGTGGAACTCGAGCCGGTGGATGGCCGCGACGTGGCGGCCGGGGATCGACTGACGGTGGAAACTCCCGGGGGGGGAGGCTGGGGTCCCGATCCAATCGGTTGAAAATTATCCAATCCAATGGATGAATCGGCCGGACATACGGCTCGCTCCTAAAGGTCATATGCGCTCATAACACGCTAATTACGAACAGCTTATGGTCGCAGGCCATGGAGGGGCGCCGGTGGCAGATTCCTTGCTGCAAGCTGCCGCGGGGAACGGTCTGTACCGGGGGACCCCACTGTTTGAAATTCGATCCGGGTCTGCCGGCAGTGGGCGGCCCCATGATGCCTCTACAGAGGCCGGAGGAATAGGGACTCATGAGAAAGATACTTTGCGGCGCGATCGTGCTGGTTGCCGCCGCGGCGCTGCCGCTGACCTTGGCCGCAGCTCCGGAAGTCAGCTTCACGGCCGAGATCTGGAATCGGAACGAGCACGTCGAGAACCTCACGGACTTCGAGGACTCGGACGGCTCTTCCGACAAGGACAACCTCGATTTCGCGATGTACCGGGTGCGCGCGGGCCTGAACGCCAAGGCCGGAGACATCTCGGCGTACGTCGAGATCCAGAACTCGGGGACCTGGGGCAACAACCTGATCTCTTCGAACTCACAGGACCCGAACAACGGTCCGACCGACCTGGTCAGCGCCGCGCAGACGAACGACATGGTGTTGTACCAGGGCTGGGTCCACCTGGATCACATCGGGGGCAGCCTGTTCTCGGCGAAGATCGGCCGCCAGGAAAAGACGCTCGGCAACGAGTTGCACATCGGCGACGCGGATTTCTACTCGGGCCAGTACTTCGACGGGATCGACACCACCTTCGACTTCGAAAGCTGGATGCTCAACGCCTTCATGTTCACCGTCGAGGACCGGGACCTCTACCCCGGCGCGCTTCAATCGGGCAGCTTCCCGTACAACGGCGGCAGCGATGACCGCACTCTCTCCGGCCTCACGGCGAAATTCACCCTCGCCGAGGGGCACGACATCGAGCCCTACGCCCTGTACGGCCGCGATGGCAACGAGGGCGGCGGCTTGCTGAATCCCCAGTACAGCATCTGGACGATCGGCGCCCTGTACGAGCGTGAGCGGGAGTTCGAGGGCCCGTTCGATTGGAGCCTCGAGGCGGCGATCCAGACGGGCGACATCGGCTCCGGCCCCGGAGAGGTCGATCAGTCCTCGAACGTCGTCGAGGGCAGCTTCGGCTACACCTTCGGCGATGAGGCGGGCTCGCGCAACCGGATCGGCGTCGGCGCCTTGATCTTGGGCGACGGCGACGACCCGACTGAGTCGGAAGCCTTCATGGCGCTGTACCCGGACACGCATCGCCGCGCCGGGATGGCCGACGTCTTCACCAAGATCTCGTCCTCGAACTTCGGCGTGAATACGTTCCACAACCTGACGAACTTCTACATCGAGTGGGATTGGCACAGCGCCGGACCGCACTCGGCCGGCGCCGCGTACCACACGTTCACCGCCACGGAGGACTTCGGCGCTCCGGAAGACCACCTCGGCGACGAGTTGGACCTGTGGTACAACATGCAGCGCGGCGAGCACTTCAACGTGCAAGTCGGCGTTGCCAACTTCATGCCTGAGGAGGATCTCTTTCTCGGAGATGACTCGGTGCTCCGAGCGTACCTCATGGGACGCTTCCGCATGTAGCTGCGACGGACCCGACCGCCGAGGGCGGCCGGGTAGGAACGAACCTGGAACCCCCGCGGGTCACGCCCGCGGGGGTTTTTCGTTTCAAGTGCCGATCGAGACCCGTCAGGCCAGTCGACCCGCGCCGTTCCTCGTCCCGGAATTGACGGATTTCGAGGCACCATGTAACCTCGGCGCGGCCCCCGGGCGGGGCGAAGGGGCGGCGGGTCCCTTGGGTTGACCGGCACTTCTCTGGTGCGAGGATGACGCCTTCGATTCTCGTCACGACGCCTGCCCACGCGTGTGATCCTTCGCTCGCGATCGCTGCGGTGCGGGCGGGCGAGACGGGCCTATTGGACTTGGGGCTCGACGTCGCCGACGCGCAGCGCGCCACCGCCCTGGCGCACCTCGCGCGAATCGCCGACGGCCGGCCGACCTGGGGCGTGCGCTGGGAGACCCTGGGCAGCCGGATGCCGGAGTGGCTGGGCGGCCTGGTCCAGACCCGCTTTCCCTGGCTCTTGATCGCCGGACTGGACGGCGACGACCCACCCCGGCTCGCCGCCGCGATCGAGCAGGGCCAGGCGCTGGCCGACCGTGTCCTCGTCGAGGTCTACGACTCGGCGTCGGCCGTCACGGCTGCGAAGCTCCCCTGCCACGGTCTCGTGGTCAAGGCGCTCGAGGCTGGCGGCCGGGTCGGGGGCTCGTCGTCGTTCTTGCTCCTGCAAGAGTTGCATGGGCGCTTCGACCGACCCTGGTGGATCCAGGGTGCCTGGGGCCCGGACACCGCCGCGGCCGCCTATCTCGCCGGGGCGGCGGGGATCGTTCTCGGCGAAGAGCTGTGGTTGACGCGCGAATCGTCGCTACCGGAGGAGGAGCGCCGGCGGCTGGCCGCGCTCGACGGGAGCGAGACCGTCCTCTTGGGCGACCGGCGGGTTCGCTTCCGTCTGTTCGGGCAGGTCGATCGGGAGGGGCTGGGCGCGCTCGCGCGCGAGGTCGAGGCCGGCGGCGAATGGCAGGCGGCGCTGCACGAGCGCTGGCTCGCGCGCGGCGGCGACGGCGCGTCGCCCTGCCGCGGCCCGCGTCCGCTCGGTCAGGGCATCGCCTTCGCCTCGCGGCTGGCCGGGCGGCACGTCACGACCGGCGGCACCTTGCAAGCGTTTCGCGAGACCGTCGCGGGCCACCTGCGGGCGCTGGCCCGCCAGCGGTCGCTGGCCGCCGAGGCGCCGCTGGCCCGAGATCTCGGAACGCGCTACCCGGTGCTGCAGGGTCCGATGACCCGCGTCAGCGACGTGCCGGGCTTCTGCGACTGCGTGGCGCAGAACGGGGCTCTGCCGTTCCTGGCCCTGGCGTTGATGCGCGGCGACGAAACGCGCGCGTTGCTCGAGGAGACGCGGCGGATCCTGGGCAAGAAGCCCTGGGGCGTCGGCGTGCTGGGCTTCGTCCCGCCCGAGCTGCGACGGGAGCAGATCGAGGCGATCGCCGCCGCCCGTCCGGGGTTTGCGATCATCGCCGGCGGGCGGCCGGCCCAGGCATCGGCGCTCGATGCGGCGGGTGTTTCGACCTACCTCCACGTGCCTTCGCCCGGACTGCTCGCGAGCTTCCTCGAGCAGGGCGCGCGGAAGCTCGTCTTCGAAGGTCGGGAGTGCGGTGGCCACGTCGGCCCGCGCACGAGCTTCACCTTGTGGCAGAGCGCGATCGACGTCCTGCTCGACGCCGAGATCGACGATCCCGAGTCCGTGCACGTCATCTTCGCCGGCGGGATTCACGACGCTTTGTCCTCGGCGCTGGTGCAGGCGCTGGCCGTGCCGCTCGTCGAGCGTGGCATGAAGATCGGCGTGCTGATGGGAACGGCCTACCTGTTCACGTGCGAAGCGGTGAGCTGCGGCGCCATCACGCCGGAGTTCCAGGCGCAGGCGTTGGCTTGCCGGGAAACCACGCTTTTGCAATCGGGCGTGGGGCACGCCACCCGTTGCGCCCGGACCGCCTTCGCCGCCGAGTTCGACCGCCGGCGGCGCGAGCTGATCCTGGCAGGCCGCGCGGAAGAAGAGATCCTCTTCGAGCTCGAGATGCTGAACGTCGGCCGACTGCGCATCGCCTCGAAGGGCGTGGCGCGGGTCGAGTCCGGCGAGGACCCTCCGCCGAGCGAGGATCTGCTCGCCCGCGGAGCCCGCATGCTCCAGGGCCGGCTGGCCCCGGTGGACGTGGAAGCGCAGCGGCGGGCGGGCCTGTACATGATCGGCGAAGTCGCCACGCTGCGCGACCGCACGACGAGCATGGCCGAGCTGCACGAGGAGGTTTGCGCCCGCGGCACCGCGCAGGCGACCCGGCTCGCCGCGCGCGAGCTGTCCTGGCAGGAGGGGCCGCAGCCGCCGCGCGCGCCGCACGAACCGATCGCGATCGTCGGCATGGCCTGTCGCTTCCCGCGCTCGCCCGATCTGCGTGCGTATTGGAACAACATTCTCGCCGGGTTCGACGCGGTGCGGGAGGTTCCGCACGAGCGCTGGAGCCCCGAGCGATTCTATTCGGAGGACCGCCGGGCTCCGGACCGGCTCTGCTCCAAGTGGGGCAGCTTCCTCGACCCCAGCCGCTTCGACCCCTTGGAGTACGGCATTCCTCCGGCCTCGCTGGCCAGCATCGAGCCGATCCAGCTCCTCGCGCTCGAGGTCGCGGCGCGCGCCATGGATGACGCGGGCTACGGCAGCCGACTCTTCCGGCGGGATCGCACCGCCGTCATCTTCGGCGCGGGTGGAGGAGTCAACGACCTGGGGATGGGCTACGTGATCCGCACGGTCATGCCCCATTACCTCGACCAGGTCGAGGGGCTGGACGAGACCACCAAGCAGCGGGTCGTCGCCGGCCTGCGCGGGATCCTGCCCGAGTGGACCGAGGACTCCTTTCCCGGCTTCCTGATGAACGTGCTCTCGGGACGGGTGGCGAACCGGCTCGATCTGCAAGGCTCGAACTTCGTCGTCGACGCGGCCTGCGCGGCCTCCCTGGCCGCCCTGCAGACGGCCATGGACCAGTTGCGCGCCGGAACCTGCGACATGGCCCTCGTCGGCGGCGCCGACGCCACCAACAACGCCTTCATGTTCATGAGCTTCGCCAAGACCCACGCGCTCACTCCGACCGGGCGCATCCGGCCGTTCGACGAGCGGGCCGACGGCATCGTGCTCGGCGAGGGCATCGCCGCGATCGTGCTCAAGCGGTTGGCGGACGCCGAGCGGGACGGCGATCGCATCCACGCGCTGATCCGCGGCATCGGTAGTTCGAGCGACGGACGCAACCGCAGCTTGACCGCCCCGCACGCGCCCGCGCAGACGTTGGCGATCACGCGGGCCTTGAGCGACGCCGCGGTCCTGCCGGAGAGCGTCACGCTGATCGAAGCCCACGCCACCGGGACGGCCGTGGGCGACCGCTCGGAGATCGCGGCGATGACGGCGGTCTTCGGCACGGTCGATCGCCCGGAGCCCTACTGCGCGGTGGGCTCGGTCAAATCGATGATCGGCCACACCAAGACCGTCGCGGGCCTGGCCGGCCTGATCAAGACCGCGCTGGCGCTCGAGCACCGCGTGCTGCCGCCGACGATCAACGTCGAGCTGCCCAACCGGCAAGCGGACTTCGACCACAGCCCGTTCTACGTCAACAGCGAGACCCGCCCGTGGATCCGGCGCGACGCGGACCAGCCCCGCCGCGCGGGGGTCAGCGCCTTCGGCTTCGGCGGCACGAACTTCCACGCCGTGCTGGAGGAGTACACCGGCAACTACCCCGCGGGCGGCGCGCACGACCTGGGCTCGCGAGCTGCCGAAATCTTCCTGTGGTCGCGGGCCGACCGTGGTGCGCTGGCGCGCGACGTCGAACGGCTGCTGGATGCGCTCGGCACCGAGGGCGACTTCGATCTGGGCCGTCTGGCCTACGGCTCGCACCTGGGCGAGCGGGCCCAACCGGCCCATGGCGGCGGGGTGCGCGCCGGGATCGCCGCGACTTCGATCGAGGATCTGCGCGTGAAGCTGAAACGCCTGCTCGAACGGACCCGCGAGCCGCGCGGGACCCACGACGAGCTTGGCCTGCACCTGGCAGAGGGACCGGCCGCGAAGGGCGAAACAATCTGCTTTCTCTTCCCCGGGCAGGGTGCGCAATACCCGGGCATGCTCGCCGATCTCGTGCGGGGAGTTCCGGGCGGACTGGAGTCGTTCGAGCAGGCGGACCGGCTGCTCGCGGATCTCCTGCCTCGTCCGCTTTCGAGTTACATCTATCCACGCCCTGTCTTCGACAAGGCCGCGCGGAAGCGGCTCGCGGCCGAGCTGGCCGACACCCGCATCGCTCAACCGGCGATCGGCCTCGTCAGCGTTTTCGCCTGCGATCTTCTGACCCGATTCGGCTTGCGCCCGGCATTCGCCGCGGGCCACAGCTACGGCGAGCACGTCGCGCTGTCCGCGATGGGACTGCTGAGCCGTGACGATCTGCTGCGCAGCTCGGCCATCCGCGGCCGCGCCGTGCACGAGGCGGAACGGGACCACCCGGGGTGCATGGCCGCCGTCGCGGCGTCCGCGGACGAGACCCGGCAAGCGCTCGACGCGCTCGGAATCCCGGCAACGATCGCCAACGTCAACGCCCCGCGACAAGTGGTCATCGCCGGCCCGGTAGATGTGATCGGGGAGGCGCTGGCCCGGCTGCCCGGTCGTGGGCTCGCCGTGCGCCGGCTGGCGGTGAGCGCGGCGTTCCACACGGCCGCGATGGAGCAGCCGTCCGCCTCCTTCGGCGAGCATCTGCAGCAACTGGAGATGCGGGCGCCGCGCCTGCCCGTCTACAGCAACGTCACCGCCGAGCCGTATCCGAGCGAGATCGAGGCCATCCGGCGGCAGATGAGCGCGCACCTGGCTCGCCCGGTGCGCTTCGTCGACCAGGTCCGCGCCCTGCACCGCGATGGGGCCCGAATCTTCGTGGAGGTCGGCCCGGGCCGGATCCTGACCGGGTTCGTCCGGCGCATCCTGGAGCAGCATGACCACGCGGCCTTGACCCTCGACGCGCCGGGCCAGCCCGGTTGGGCTCCGCTGGCCGAGCTCCTGGTCCACGCGCACGCGTTGGGGTTGCCCATCGAAGGGAACCGTTGGTTCGACGGGCGCGGCTACGAGGCGACGCCAGCGGAGGCCTACCTTGCCGCGGCGCGCCGGCGGGCCCAGGGGCGACCGACCGATTGGATCGTCGACTCGCGTGGCGCGAGACCCAGCCAGGCCTCGCCGCGCCCCGTCGCCATCGCGGGCGCCGTGGCCGCGGGCAAGGAAACTGGAACACCCACGATGAAAAAGGAAGTGTCTTCCCCTCCCGAGCCGGCCGCCGCCGCGGGAGAACGCCCGACCCGCGGCGTCGTCGCCGACCCGGAGCTCTTGGCCCAGCTCAACACTGCGCTGCAGGGTTGGCTCGAATTGCAGCGGGAGCAGCAGCGCGCCGGCCAGCGTTTCCTGGCGATCCAGGAGCGCATCGTCGCCGGGTTGTTCGGGGGCGTGGCCCCGGCGCTCCACGGCAGCGCGGTCGAGAACGGAGCCGCGTTTTCGACCCTCTCGAACCCGAGCGCGGATCGTGACGCCCGCGCTGCGGCCGACCTCCTCGAGCCCGCGGGCCCGGTGACCGCACTCGGCGTGGCCCCTGCGCCGGTCGTGCGCGACCTGCGCCCGATCCCGGCCCTGCCCGAAATCGATCCGGATGCCGCCGGCCCCGACGCGCGACCCCTCGCCGCCTCCGGGCCCCGCGCGGGCGAGGCCGCGCAGCCTGGCGTCGAACGCTTCACCGCCGACCTGTTGGCCGAAATCTCGCGGCGGACGGGCTACCCCGAGGACATGCTCGAGCTCGACGCCCAGCTCGAAGCCGGCCTGGGCATCGACTCGATCAAGACGATGGAGATCCTCGGGGCGCTGAAGCAATACCACGCCGTCCTGTCGGACGAAGGGGAGATGGACGAGGAGTCCTTGATCCGCCTGATGCAGATGAGGACGCTGCGCGAGATCGTCGACTTCTACGCCAGCCGCGCCGAGCACAAGGTCCTGGCCGCGCCCGCGGAGGCCGAGCGGGCCCAGCCGACCCCTCGCGCCTCCGCCATCGAGCGGCTGGTGCTGCGGCCGATCCCCAGCCCGCCCCACACAGCCTCCGAGTTCGGCGAGATCGGCACCTTCCCGCGCGACCAGGTGCTGTTGCTCCTGGGCGAGGCCCCGGAGCTGACCTCGTCGATCGAAGCTGCGTTGACGGCCAACGGTCACCGCGTCGCGCGACTGACCCACGCTCCCGAGTTCCGCGACCTCGGCGGCCAGCGGTACGCGGCAGATCTCGCGGATCTGGCCTCGGTGCGCCGAGTCGCGGATCGGATCCACGGCGCCCAGTCCGCGATCGTCGGCGGCCTCGTGAACCTGCTCGGATTGTGCGAGCCCTTGAACCGGCCGGGGCTCAACGGCAGCGAGGCTCCGCTGCGCCTGGTCCAATGGCTCACCAACGTGGCCCAGGTGTTCGAGAACGACATCCGGTCGAGCGGCCCGGCGGGGGGCGGCTGGCTGATCAACGTCACGTCCTTCGACGGCCGCTTCGGCCTGCGCGGCTCCCGCGAGCTGCCCCTGGCCCAGGCCGGCAGCCTGGGGTTCTTCAAGAGCCTGGGGCGTGAGTGGCGCACCCGCGTCAAGAACGTGGATCTCGACCCCGGCGCCGACCCGCGCTCGCTGCTCGTGGGGCTGCTGCAAGAGATCGCCGCGCAGGATGGCCCCGTCGAAGTCGGTCTCGATGCGGAGGGGCGCTGGCAGCTCGAACTCGTCGGCGCCGAGCCGTCCGCTGCCGCCACGGGATCCCTGCTGCCCCTCGATCGGGCCTCCGTGCTGCTGGCCACGGGCGGCGGCGACGGGATCACCGCCGAGATCGTCAAGCGGCTGGCGCAGGAGACCCACTGCAGAGTCGTGGTCGTGGGCCGGACCGAGGTCGAGCCGGCTGACGCGACGGACGGGCCGGAAGACGGCGGGACCGAGCAGTCGCTGAGGGCCGCGTTGATCGAACGCATGCGCAGCGAGCGCGGGTCGGTGACGGCGGGCGAGATCGAGCGCGAAGTGCAGCGGCGACTGAAGCGACGCCGCGTGCGCTCCAACCTCGCGGCGTTCCGCGCCGCCGGATCGGAGGTCGAGTATCACTCCATCGACGTGCGTGATGCGGCGGCGCTGGGTGCGTTGATCGATTCGCTCTACGCGCGGCACGGCCGGATCGACGGCGTGCTCCACGGCGCGGGTGTCGTCGAGGACTGCCAGTTGCGCGACAAGACGCCGGAGTCGTTGGCCCGCGTGTTCGAGACGAAGGTCAAGAGCGCCCACACGCTGGCGCGTAAGCTGCGCGCCGACTCGCTGCGCTTCTTCGCCCTGTTCTCGTCGGTCTCGGGCCGCTTCGGCAACGCGGGCCAGTCCGACTACGCCGCGGCGAACGAGTACCTGAACAAGCTCGCCGGACATCTCGACCGCGAGTGGCCGGGCCGGGTCGTGGCCGTCAACTGGGGCCCGTGGGACGCGGGAATGATGCCGCCGGCGCTGCGCACGGCGATGATCGAGCGCGGCGTGGAGTTGATACCCGCCGATGGCGGGGCGCGCGCGCTGCTCGACGAACTGCGCCTCGAGCCGGCAGGCGAAGTCGAAGTGGTCCTGACCTGCACGCCGCGCCGCGTCGCCGGATTCGAAGAGCCACGCGCATGAGCCAGCGGGACATCGCCGTCGTCGGCATGGCCTGTGTCTTCCCCGGGGCCGCCGACCTGGCGAGCTATTGGCGCAACATCGTGGACGGCGTCGATGCCATCGGCGAGCTGCCGGCCGATCGTTGGCCCGGCAGCCGCAACGTCGACCTTCCGCCCGAGCACCCCGCGGCCATCGGCTGCCGGCGCGGGGGCTTCATCCCCACGCCGTATCTGTTCGATGCACTGCGCTTCAAGGTCATGCCCAGCGTCGCGCGCCGCGGCGATCCCGACCAGTTCATCCTGCTGCAGATCCTCGCCGACGCCCTCGAGGACGCCGGGATCGGCGCCGACGACCCGCGCCGCGCGACGACCGACGTGATCGTGGGTCGAGGCGGCTACACCAGCAACAAGATGATGGACCTGTTCCTGCGCGCCGACCTGATCGACCGGCTTCAGCTCTTCCTCGAGCGACGGCTGCCCGGAGTGGGCGCGCGGGAACTCGAACGGCTCGTCCAGGAGATGCGCGACTCGCTGGGCCAGCCGGACCCGGACAATCTGGCCACGTCGATCCCCAACCTCGCGGCTTCCCGGGCGGCGAACCGGCTCGACCTCTGCGGCGCCGCCTACAACGTCGACGCCGCCTGCGCCTCCTCGCTGGTCGCGCTCGATCATGGGATGCGGCGGCTGCGCGAGGGTCTGTGCGACGTGGCGCTCGTCTGCGGCGTCAACTTCACCCACATCCCCGCCTTCTGGTACCTGTTCACGCGCGTCCTGGCCATCTCGCCGTCCGGCACGATCCGGCCCTTCGACCGCCGGGCCGACGGGCTGTTGATCGGCGAGGGGGCGGGGGCCGTCGTTTTGGAGCGGCTGGAGGACGCGCGGCGCTGGCGCCGCGAGGTCTACGCCCTGGTCAAGGGTGCCGGAACCGCGAGCGACGGCCAGGAGACCGGGATCCTGGCGCCGGCTCCCGCGGGCCAGGTTCGAGCGCTCGCGGCCGCCTACGCCGACGCGGCGGTCGAGCCCGACACCATCGACCTCTTGGAGGCCCACGGGACCGGCACGGTCCCGGGGGATCTGGCGGAGATCGAGTCCGTCCGGACTTTCTTCGGCCGGCGCAGCCACCCGCACGCGACGCGCGTCATGGGTTCGGTGAAGTCGATGATCGGCCACACGATGCCCGCTTCGGGCATCGCCTCGTTCATCAAGGTCGCGCTGGCCCTGTCGAACAAGCTCCTTCCGCCGAGCCTGCACTGTGACGAGCCCCGCCCCGAGCTCGAGGAACTGCCGTTCTACGTCAACGGCCGCACCCGCCCCTGGCTGCGCGCCCCGGGAGGCCCCCGCCGCGCCGGCATCAGCGCTTTCGGCTTCGGCGGCATCAACGCTCACGTCGTTCTGGAGGAGGTCACGGCTCGACGCGCGGCCGGCGCGGCGGCCGGGATTCCCGCGCCAGACCCGCCGCTCTCCGTCCGCCCCGTCCGCCCCGAGCTGCGGCGGCCGTCGGAGCTGCTCGTGTTCGGGGCGGCCACTCCGGGCGAGCTGGCGCGAGCGCTCCGCCGCGCCGCGCGCTTCGCGCGCGAGGATCGAGTCGGCTTCCGCCTGGAGGAGCTGGCCCTGGCGCTCGCGCGCGAGGTCGCGGGAGACGCCCCGTGCCGGCTGGCCTTCATCGCCAGCGAGCGGGACGACCTCGTCGAGCGACTCGAGTCGTTGGCGTCGCGACTCGAGCACGGCCTCCAGCCGGACGGCCCGCGAGCGCCGGACGTCTTCTATCGCTGCGGTCCCTCGAGCGGATACGGCCGCATCGCCGGCCTCTTCCCGGGCCTGGCCTTCCCGGGTCTTTTGGGCAACTACCCCGCGCACCTCATCGCCGCCTGCGCGCATTCGCCCCGGGCCCGCGAGGTGTTCGACCTCGTCGAAGCGCGGGACTGCCACCCGGAGGACCCGCTGCCGACGAGCTACCTGCTGCAGCCGCCGGACCATCTGCCGCAGAAGGAACGGGAGCGGCTGGGCCTGCGCTTCGCGGCCTGGATGGGGACCTGGACCGGGGACCGACCCACGGAGGAGACGCTCGAGCCGATCCGCGCGTTGCGATCGGACGAGCGGCTGCTGTCCGTCATGGGCATGCTGGCCAGCAACGAGGCCGGCTGGCGCCGCCTCAGGGCGTTCGGCATTCCCTTCGACATGCTCTCCGGTCAGAGCCTGGGCGAGATCTCCGCGCTGTGCGCGGCGGGCTGTTTCGAGTTCGAAGCCGCGATGGCGCGGCTGTGGCCCTACCTCGGCATCGATCCCAGGCTGACGGATCTGGGCTGTCTGGCCTTCGTAGCGGCGACCGAGGAGCGGTTGGCTCCGCTGCTGGCCGGTTTCGACGAGGTGTCGATCGGTCTGCACCTGGCCCCCGAAGCGCTGGTCGTCGGCGGCCCCGAGGCCTCGATCGGCGAGTTGATGCGGCTGCTGCGCGCCCAGAACGTCACCTGCCAGAAGCTGCCGTTCCCGCCGATCCACACGCCGCGCCTGGCGGGCAAGCAACGCGAATACGAAATGCTGGATTCCGATCCGCTCCCGCTCGCGGAGCCGCGGCTGACCGTCTATTCGAGCCTCGCTTGCGCGCCGATGTCCGGCGGCCCGCAGCAACTGCGCCGCTACATCGCGTCGAACCTCACCCATCCCATCCGCTGCTGGCAGACGCTGCGCCGGATGTACGACGACGGGGCGCGGATCTTCATTCAGGTCGGCGCCGGCGCGCTGGCGGGCAATGTGCGCACGGTCCTGCCCGAAGACGACGTGCTGAGCCTGGCGCTCGACGTCGACTACCGTGATCCGATCACGCAGCTCCAGCACCTGTGCGGCAAGCTGTTCGTGGCCGGAGTTCCGATCGAGCTTGAGGAGCTGTTCGAGGCCCGCGCTCCGCGGGAGCTGGCCCTCGACGCGCCACGTCCCGAGCCCGCGGTGGCGCGGGGCGCCGTGCCGTTGCTGTTGTACTGGCCGCCGCTCCACGTGGAGCAAGAGCGCGTCGCGGCCCCCGTGGCCGCCGCGGACCGGGCCGCGCCGGCGGCGGCGGTTTCGGCCGCCGCGTCTCCGTTCGTCGGGCGCGTCGTCGAGCACGTCGCGGGCCGCAAGCTCGTCCAACTGCGCCGCTTCGACGTCGGCGAGGACCTGTACCTCGCGGACCATGCCTTCGTGGGCCGCCAACACGGCAAGCCCATGCTCGAGAGCTTTCCGGTCGTTCCGCTGACGGTCACGCTGGAAATGTTGGCGGAGAGCGCCGCCCTCCTCGCGCCGGGCCGGGCGCTGATCGGCTTCGAGGAGGTGCGCGCCAAGAAGTGGATCGTCCTCGACGGCGTGGAGCGGCTGGACGTGCAGGTGCAGGCCGAGGTGCAAGCCGATGACGACGGCGTCGTGACGGTGAGCGCCGCTGCCTCGGTGGGCGGCGAGATCGCCGCCAGCGCCCGGGTCAAGCTCGCGACGCGCTATCGCCTCGACCTCGACCTCCGTTTTTCGGAGCTCACCGGTGCCCGGCCCTTTCCCATGCCGGTCGAGCGCCTGTACACCGACCACCATTTCTTCCACGGTCCGCGCTTCCATTGCCTCTCCGCGATCCCCGCGCGAGGAGACCAGGGTCTGGCCGGCGAGGCGGTCGTGCCGGCCTACGACGACTTCCTGCGCTCGACCCGCGATCCGCGCCTGGCGCTCGACCCGGTGGTGCTGGACGGCGCCGGCCAGCTCCTGGGGGCGATGTTCTTCGATCGTGGGGTGCACATCCTGCCCGTGGCCGTGGATCGCATCGAGTTCTATCGCTCCGCCCCGCCGGCGGGCACGCGGGTGCCGATCCGCCTGGAGCTCGTGGACTTCAACCTCGACGAGCGGCGGGTCTCGGCGATCATGGAGGTCCAGGACGGCGCCGGCGGGGTCTGGTTCCGCATCTCGGGCTGGCAGGACGTGGTGTTCCGCTACTCGAGGAAGCTGCTGCAGGCGCAGCGCGATCCGACCCGCTACACGCTGGCGGATGAAACGGCGCTCCCGGGCCTGCCGGCGAATGCGGTGGCGACGGTGGTGGCCCGCGCGGCGCTGCGGGATGCGCGGCCGGACAGCGTGGCCCGCATCTATCTCCACGAGAGCGAGTGGCCGCTCTTCCGGGCGGCGGACACAACCAGCGGCCGGCAACGCGAATGGCTGATGGGGCGCATCGCGGCCAAGGATGCGGCGCGGGTCTGGCTGGCGCGAGCGGCCGGTGGACCTCTGCTGCACCCGACGCGTCTGGCCGTCGAAAACGATCCGGCGGGACGCCCGGTCTTGCGCCTGCCCGGCGACGGCGCCGCCGAGCTGCCCCTGCTCAGCATCGCGCACAAGGGTGCGGTGGCCGCCGCGGTGGCGGCGGACCGACCGGTCGGGATCGACGTCGAGCCGCGGGAAGGGGCGCGCGCGTTGCGTCTCGAGGATTTCGCGACGGAAGCCGAGATCGGACGGATGGCGCAGGCCGGCGCCAGCGACGCCGAGTGGATGACCCGGTTGTGGTGCGGCAAGGAAGCCGCGGCCAAAGCGCTGGGCACGGGACTGCAGGGCCGGCCCAAGGCCTTCGAGGCCGTCGAGCTGGCCCACGACGGCCGGATGGTCGTGGTCAACGGCGAGCCCGAGCGCCGGGTCCGCGTGAGCACCTCCCGCTCGAACGGCTGGACGTTCGCGGTGGCGTCGATCGCCGACGCGACGAGCTGATCCGGCCGCCGTGGGGAGCAGCCTGGGCCCGCGGAGCTTGCTCGAACGGCTGAGGCGCTTGCTGTCGGACGCCGGCTCGCTGCCGCGCTCGATCGCGCTCCTGGCAGCGGTCTTGGCCCTGCCCTCGCTCGCCACCGGCCTCGGTGCGGACGACCACCATTTTCGCATGGTGCTTCAGGGGTTCCCCGGGCTGGAAGAGCTGGCGCTCGATCCTTTCGACATCTTCACGTTCGCGGATGGCGACCCGCGGCGCAACGCGCTGGCCATCGAGCGGGGCAGCCTGCCCTGGTGGGCCGCGCCGGACCTGCGTCTCTCGTTCTGGCGCCCGCTCGCCGCGGCCACGCACTGGCTCGACCGGCAACTGGCGCCGGACAACACCTTCCTGGTTCATTTCCACGGTGTGCTGTGGTATGCAGTGCTGGGCTTCGCCGTCGCGACGCTCTACCGACGCTTCCTGCTCCCGCCCTGGGTGGCGGGCCTCGCCGCGTTGCTCTACGTGGTCGACGACGCGCGCCTGATGTCCGTGGCCTGGGCCGCGACGCGCAACACGGTCATGAGCTCGAGCGCGTGCGTGCTCGTGCTCCTCGCTCACGATCGCTGGCGGCGCGACGGTTGGCGCCCCGGCGCGTTCCTGGCCCCGCTGGCTTTCGTCGCCGGCCTGCTCTGCGCGGAGGCCTCGATCGGCGTGCTGGGCTACCTCGTGGCCTACGCCCTGTTCCTCGACGGCGGCCCGCTGAAGAACCGCGCGCTGCGCCTCGCGCCCTATGCCCTCTCGGCTCTGGCGTGGGCGACGGCGCGCAGTGGGCTGGGCCACGGGGTGGAAGGCTCGGGGCTCTACGTCGACCCGCTCGTCTCGCCCCGGTTGTTTCTCGACATCGCTGCGGAGCACTTGCCGTTGCTGCTCCTCGACCAATTCGCCGGGCTGAACCCCGCGCTGTCGTTCCTGCTTCCGGACGGCTGGGTCCTGCCCTACATCCTGGCCGGGATCGCATTCCTCTTGGTCGTCGCCTGGGCCGTGCTGCCGATCCTCCGCCGCGACGTGCTGCTCCGGTTCTGGGCCGTGGGCTTGCTCCTGGCGGCGATCCCGGCCTCGGCGGTCGTGGCCCAGAACCGCGTGCTGTTCCTGGTCGGGCTCGGCGCCACGGCCGTGATCGCCCGCGGGATCCAGGCCTGGCTCGAGCGTCCGCCGTGGCTGTTCGAGGGGCGGCACTGGACGACGCCCATCGGGCTCCTGGCCCCGGCGGCCCTCGTGGCTCATCTGGTGCTGGCCCCGCTCTTCGGGTTGGCAGCCGCGGCGTGGATGGCCGCCTACGACAACAGCTTGCGACGCATCGAGCAGGGCATTCCGCGCAACCCCGGAATCGCCGAGCAAGACGTGACCATCGTGGCCTTGCCCACCGACATCCTGCTCCACGGCATCCCCTACCGGCGCTCCTCGTTGAGGTGGCCCAGCCCGCTCCGCCTGCGCGCACTCTACGCCGGTATGGGCGAGGTCGAGATCGGCCGGCCCGACGAGCGCACGCTCGTGCTCGATGCCGCGAGCACGTTCCTTTCCCGCCCCTGGACGATGGTGTTTCGCGATTCGAGGGCCGATCCCTTCGCACCCGGCGACGTCGTGCGGCTGTCGGGTCTCGCGATCGAGGTGCTCGAGACCGACGGTCGGGGCCGGCCCTGGCGCGTGCGGTTCCGCTTCGACGAGCCGCTGGAGACGGCCACGGACCATTGGCTCACCTGGTCCTCCGGCAGACTCGTCCCCTTCGAGCTGCCCCCCGTCGGCGGCTCGGCCCGGATCCCGCGCATCCCCATCGTCTTTTTGATGTGGCGGACCGCTGCCGAGTTCTTCCGCTCGGGCGCCTGGAAGCGGGCCTATGCCTTGGACACGGGCCCGCTCGAGGTCTTGCGATGACGGGCGCGAAGGGCGCCATGCAGCCGGATTCGTTGCAGGCCCGCCTGCTGGCGCGGCTCCACGGCGAGCCCGAGCGGCGTGCGCTCGCTTTCTACGCGCCGGACGGCGGCTTCCGCTGGATCCGCTTCGCGGAGTTCTACCGTCGCGCGGAGCGACTGGCGGCCGAGCTATCCGAGCACGGGCTCGGCCGGAGCGAGGTCGCGATCGTGGTGCTGCCGAGCGGCGAGCTGTCGGCCGTGACGACGCTGGCCGTGCTGCTCGCCGGCGCCGTGCCGCTCCACGTGGCGCCGCCGGTCGTGGCCGGGAGCCTGCTCGATCTCCCTCGCATCCTGACGCGGACGGCGCGCGAAGCGCAGGCCCGGCTCGTCCTGTGCTCGGACACGCTGCGGAAAATGCAGGACGATCTCACGGCCGAGGCACCCGGCACGAAGTTCCTGTTCGGGCTCGCGGAGCCGGTGGACGGAACGGACCTGCGGACGACCCCGCCCGTGCTACCCGCCCGCGGCGACGTGGCCGCGATGCAATTGACCTCCGGCACGACCGGGTTCCCGCGCATTTGCGTGTGGACGCAGGGCCCCGTGCTGGCGGCGCTCGACGGGATGGCCTCCTCGATGCGGCTCGGGCGCGACGACGTCTGTCTGAACTGGACGCCGCTGTACCACGACATGGGACTCGTCAACAATTTCCTGTTGTGCCTGACCGCGGGCGTGCCGCTCGTGATGCTGGGGCCGGAGGAGTTCGTCAAACGCCCGGCGCTGTGGCTGCGCGGGTTGAGTGACACCGAGGCCACGACCTCCTGGTCACCGAACTTCGGCTTCGCGCTGGCCGCACGGCGCGTCAAGGACGAGGAGCTCGCGGGCGTGAGGCTCGATCGCGTGCGCGCGCTATGGAACGCCGCCGAGCGCATCCACCACGAAACGCTCGTCGGGTTCTGCGAGCGCTTCGGCCCCTGCGGGCTGCGCCCGGACGCCGTGAAGACGAACTTCGGCTGCGCAGAGAACGTCGGCGGCGCGACCTTCAGCGATCCCGACGGAAGCTACGTGACCGAGCGGGTGGACGGCGACGCGCTGTTCGACACCTGGCAGGCGGAGCCGCTGGCCGCTGACGCCGACGTGGCGCGCTCGACCGTCGTCGTGGGCGTCGGCCGGCCCCATGCCGGGATCGGCATCGAGATCCTCGCGGACGACGGCCTGCCCCTTCCGGACGGCCGGGTGGGAGAGATCGCGCTGCGCACGCCCTCGCGGATGGCCGGCTATCTGAACGACGAGCCCGCGACTTCGACGGCGATCCGTGGCGACCTGCTGTGCACGGGCGATCTGGGCTACCGTCGCGGCAGCGAGCTGTTCTGGGTCGGCCGCGCGCAGGAGCGCATCGCGGTGCGGGGCAAGAAGCTCGACCCCAGCGACTTCGAGCCGGTGTTGTTCGCCGTCGCCGGCCTGCGCGAGGGGTGCTTCGTCGCCTTCGGGGTCGACGACAGGGAGTTGGGCACCCAACGCATCGTCATCGTCTGTGAGGTGCGCGAGCCGCTGGCGCGGGGGGCCCAGGAGATCGTGTCCGAGATCCACCGCCAGACCTTCGTCCGGCTGGGCGTGACGCTCGGCGAAGTGCTGCTCGTGCGGCCGGGGGCGCTGGCCAAGACCTCGAGCGGCAAGCGCCGCCACCGCCACTTCCGCCGCCTGTACCTCGAGGGTGGGCTCGTGCCGTTTCTCGCCGGCCCGCTCGACCGCTGAACCGCTGGCCACGGGCGGCGGCGTGACTTGCATGGTGGTGCGGAGAGTGTTGCTTTTTGGGCGGGCGGCAGGCAACCCTGGCGGGGGTGTCGAGGGCGGGCCGACGGCGCGGGCCAGGTCGTGGCGCGTTAGGGACTGGTGGGACCGGGGTGGGTCATTGGCGCCGATCGAGCCGAGCCCTGGCCGCGGGGACGGCGCCCGCCCCACGGCAAGAGCGCGGCACGAAACGGCGCTGGAATTCGAGCGGGCCAGAAAGGTCGGTCCATGGCCACGCGGAAACCAAGATGCGCACCTCGGCTCGAGACCGAGAGACCGGGACTTTCACAGGGGTCCGAGGCGGCGCTGTCCGCCGGCGGACACGACCGGACGCCGACCGCTGCTCCTTACTTTCACAATCTCCGCACCACCATGGAAGGGTTCCGGATCGTTTGAGGCGCGATCGTGTTGGTCGGCGCCGGCCTCGATCGATTAATAGATCTGTCCCGAACAGGTCGAGGGGGGCGGGGAGGGACAGGCGTTGGCCGATGGGGGGTGGGTCGAAGGGCAGGTAGCGATCGTCGGTCCATTGCATCCAGCGCAGGCTTGGATCTTCGAGCGGCAGGGTGAAGCGGAACAGGATTTCCGTCGGGCGGCCGTCGGCGGTCGCGGCCTCGATCTCGATCTCGACGTCGGGCAGGCTCACGCGGTCGCCGGGCGCCAGAGGGTGACCCGGCCCGCGGAACAGGCGGCCCAGCGTGCCGGAGAACAGGCCGCCCTCGGCGCGGACGCGCAGCGTGCGCTCGTCGAGCCGATGCAGCTCGGTGGCCACCGCGCCGGCCGTCAGTGCGCGCACGCGCCGGGGGACCGGCGCGCCCCGGAGTCGTTTCACGGTGGGTATCTGCGTGACGTACAGCAGGTAGTCGGGCGTGTTGACGAGGATCAGATCCTGTCCGGCCAGGCGCGGGTCGGTCGGAACGCTGTCCACGGCCAAGAGGCTGCGCTCGCCGACGCGCTTCACGGCATAGGCCACAAACGGCGTCCCCAGCGGAGCCAGGATCAGGTGGGTCACGAGCCAGACGGCGGCGACCGCGCGCACCAGGGGGCGCGACGACGCCGAGACCTCGCCGAGAAACAGCGCCAACAGCCCCATGCCGCCGATTCCGACGCAGGTCAGGAGCCGATCGTCCGGGAACACCGCCGCGGCGGGGACGAGCGCCAGCAGCATGCCGGTGCACCAGAATCGCGCGAGCCGCCGCCGCGCCACGAGCGACGCGAGCACGAGCCCGGCCACCAGCGCCAGCCCCACGGCGGCCCAGGCCACCAGGCCGGAGAACGGCTCAGGCAGGTTGCCCGCCCGCGCGTGAATCGGCCACCATTGGCCCATGAGCAGCAACGGGCCGCGCGTCGCCAGCGCTGCCAGGAAGCGCAGTGGGTCGGCGACCGGATCGACATAGACCCCGGAGCCGTCGGTTCCGTAACCCAACGCGCGGTAGCTCACGGCCCAGACGAGCAAGACCCCGGTCGCCGGCAGCAACGCCAGACCCCGCTGCCCAAGCGACCCGCGGTCCAGAAACCAGGCGTGGGCCACGAGGTAGCCCACGATCCCGAGACCGGTCTCAGCCGACCCCAGCGCCAACGCCAGCAGGATCGGCGCGGCGACCGCGGCGCGGCGTGAGCCCTGACGACGCCAGCGATGATGGGCCACGAGGCAAAGGATGCCGAAGCAGGTCGCGATGAGCGCGCTGCGATTGGCCAGCCAGGCCGCGGGCACGGCGTGGGCGTCGTCGACGGCGTAGAGCAGTGCGGCGAGGCCCGCCAGCCATCCCGGTCCCATCAGACTCCGGTAGAGCGCCGCGGCCGCGGCGACCAGCGCGGCGAGCCAGGCCAGGCTGTGCGCGTGCATCAGCAGCGGCGACGCGGGCCACGCTCGGTAGTCGAACCAAGCGGTCAGCACGCTCAGCTCGCGCATGAACGCCAGGCGCAGCCCCGGCGCGGTCCACCAGGGCAGGAGGCCCCGATCGAGGTAGCTCCGCTGGGTCTCGGGATCGCCGGTGAGCGTGGCGAAGATGCGGGCCGGTGCGAGGCTCGCCTGCGCGTCCTCGGTCAGCGCCAGCCGCTGGTAGTGGTCGTCCAACTGCCAGCCGACCCACAGCGCGGGGAGGCACAGCAGGACGGCGACGAGCGCGAGCCGGGGGCCGAGCCGCTCCTCCCGGCTCAGCCAACCGCGGACGGCGTCGCGCACCCTGACCCCTTGCCGGCTGGCGCCGCGGATCGACAAGCCGTCACTCCGCCTTCGACCTCGAAAAATCCGGCGGCAGGCCGTGGGCCTTCGTCTCGTCCAGCTCGACCCGCAGCGGCAGGGAGCCCACGCTCACCGTCTCGATCCACTCGAAGTCGTGCGTCTCCCGCGTCAGCCTGGCGTAGAGCTTGTAGGTGCCCGGCGGCACGGAAGGGAGGCCGAACCAGCCCTTGGAGTCGGAGGTCGTCGTGGCCAGGGCCGCCGCTCGCGCGGCTTGCTCTTTCCGGCCGTGCTCGGCGGCCAGAATGTCCAGCCGCTCCGCCATGACGGCGTCGCGCTGTCGGTTGAGTTCGTCGCGCAACTGGATGGCCTCGCCGAAGTTGGACTTGCTCATGGCCCGCTCGACCTCCCGGTCCAGCCGGAGCAGCTCGGCATCGAGCTCGGCCAGCCGCGCGGCCGGTTCCGGCGCCGCGCCCGGGCTGTCCAGCTCGACGTCGCCCGGAAGCAGCAGGATGGGGATCCCGGCGCTCGAGACCTTGTTGAAGTGCCCCAGCCTGATCCTGACCAGTCCCTCGACGGACCCCAGCGGGCCCGCGGGCGGCGCGGACTCGACGGGAGCTGCGACGGGCGCTCGTAGCGCTGGCGCGGCCGATCCGGCCGGCGCCAGCGGCCGAGGCGGCGGTGGCGCGGGCGGCGGCGTGACGCGAGCCCCCGCCGCGGCCGCGGGGGGAGGTGCAGGCGCCCCCCGAGGCTCGGAGCTCTCCGGAGACGGCGCCGCGGCCGGCGGGGCCGGCGGCGCCGCGGAGGCTCCCAGGGCTTCCGCGCGCACCCAGCCCTCGATGCGCACGCGGACCCAGTCGTCCTGCTGCTCGACGACCTCGACGGGGATCGCCGGCGTGAGGAAAGCCGCGATCGTGGGGGCCCCGGGCGCGGTGCGCAGGGACGTCTCGGCCAGGAGCGTCGCTTGCTCGGCGGGCGCCGGGAGCGTGGCCAGGGCCAGCGCCGAAGCGATCGAGGGCAGCCAACAGCGGAACGTGCGCGACATCGGTCACCTCCTGCGGTTCTTCGTCAACGACTGCTTCGGACTCCCACTCGCGGACAATCCACCTCGACGGGGCAGGTCGAGCAAACGGGCGAGATCGGCTTGCAAGTCTCTTGGCCGTGCCGCACGAGGATCTCGTTGATCGGGATCCAGTGCCGCCTCGGCAGCACGGTGCGCAGTGCGGCTTCGGTCTGGTCGGGATGCGTCGTGCGGACCCAGCGCAAGCGGTTGGAGATGCGGTGCACGTGCACGTCGACGCATATTCCTGGCTTGCCGAAACCCAGCGTCACGACCAGGTTGGCCGTCTTGCGCCCCACCCCCGGCAGCTCCAACAGCTCGGCCAAGCTCGACGGCACGCGCCCGGCGTGCCGCTCCAAGAGCAGGCGACTGATCGCGCGGATCTGGCCCGCCTTGCGCCGATAGAAACCCGCGGGGTAGATCAGCTCGGCGATCGTCGCTTCGCGCAAGCGCAGCATCCGCTCGGGCGTCGCGGCGCGCCGGAACAGGCGGGCGGTCGCGGGATAGCTGACCTCGTCCTTCGTGCGCAGCGAGATGACGCACCCGATCAAGATACGGAAGGGGTCGGGGCCGTTGCTGCGCGCGAAGCGCGTGTGATCGTAGCGCCGGCCCAAGCGGCCGAGCACGCGGTCGATCAGCGCGGGGGCGGGGCGCGGCCGGGAGGCGCTGGCCACGGGGGTGCTCACGGAGCCATCAGCGTCTCGACCGCCGCCTGTCCCAGCGGTCGAAGGCCAGCACTTCGGCAAGGTCGAGCCGAGGCATGCGCGGCTGCGGCGGCCCGGCCGGGTACCCCACCGCCAGCAGCATCACCGGGACGTAGCGCTCGGCGATGCCGAAATCTCGCTTCACGCGCGCGGGGTCGAAGCCGCTCAGCGCGCCGGAGGCCAGCCCGCGCGCCTCGGCCGCCAGCATCATCGTCATCGCGGCCAGCGAAGCGGAGCGGATCGCCTCGTCGCGGGCCGCCCCGGCGTCGGCGTAGATCCGATCCGCCATCTGGACCCAGGCCGCCGCCTTGCCCTCCGGTAACGCGCCGCGAGCCTGCGCGGTTTCCACGATCGACGGCAGCTTCTCGATTCCCCGCACGTCGCCGAGGACGATGAAGGTCACGGCGGCGTCCCGAACCTGCGTCTGCCCGTAGGCGGCGTCGCACAGGCGCTGCTTGTCCTCGGAGCGGCGGACGGCGACGAAGCGCCAGTGCTGGATGTTGAACGAGGAAGGCGCGCGCGTGGCGTCGAACACGAGGCGGCAGATCTCGTCGTCGTCCAGGCCCCGGCTCGGATCGAAACTCTCCGTGCTCGTGCGGCGGTGGATCAACTCGAGGATCGGGTGGTTTTCGCGCAACGCCTCGTCACCCGCCGCTCGGCGGCGAGAAACACGATCTTAGTACGTCCCGTCATGCGGTTTCCACCGCATCGCGAGCGGGACGCGGTTCGGTCCGAAGCCTTGGTCCGCGGGCCCCCGAGCGCGTGCCCGATCGTTCCGTTCGGACGACGGGCTCAGGTCCCGTCGGAATCGGAGCGCGCGACCTGAACGACGGGGAGCCCGGCCGCGTGGGCCGCGCGCGAGCGCGCCTCGAGCGGCCACTCGACCAACTCGACGCCGAGCGCGACACCCTCTCCGATCAAGACGCCCAGCGACAGACGGAACAGCATCAGCCGAGAGGCGTTCGCGACGTTCATGCCGGCCAGCTCGGTGAGGGGCGAGAGCGCCAGGAAGACGCCGCCGGCCAGCGGCCCCACGATCAAGAACTTGCCGAAGCGCCAGCCGGCCTGGGCCAGTAGATCGAAGATCAGCGCCACGAGGAACAGCCCGAGACCGAAGAGCAGCGCGGACGCGGCGGCTTGCAGGCGAACCGGTCCCGGCGGGACGAGCGGCTGCAGGCAGCCGTAGGCCAGGGCCAGCCCCAAAGCCGCGCCGCGCTGCCGCTGGCGGGCCAGCGCGAGAATCCCGGCGGCCAGCGCGCCGACCGTCAGGCACTCGAAGGCCGGATGCTCGCTGCGGAAGACGGCGGAGCGGAAGACGGCCAGCCCGACGAGCAGGCTGCCCGCGAGGCCAGACGAGAAGCGCAGCAGGGCCTCGGTCAAACCGCAGGCCGCAGCGCCTTGCGCACCAAGCCCTCGTCGATCACCAACCGGTGCCGTCCGCCGTTCTGCTGCACCTCCGGGTGGGAGAACGGATCGAACTCGAAGGGCTTGATGATCCGACCGTAGACCGCCTTCAACGCGCGGGCGCCGATGCGGCTGCTCTTGGCGGCCTCGTCCGCGATGCGGCGAATCGCGTCGTCCGTGATCTCGAGGTCGATCTCGTATTTGCCGAAAAAGCCTCGCGACGCCTGGAATACGCTGTCGCGCGTCTCGGTGAAGATCCTGGTCAGCAGCCCGGAGTGCAAGTCCTCGAGAATGATGGAGTTGTCGAACCGCGAGAGGAACTGCGGTTGCATGCCGTAATCGAACAGGTCCTCCTGCCGGAAATGGTGCTGCAAGGTGAAGTACTCGCGGATCTCGACCCGGCCGTCGTCGAGCACGGTTTCGGTGGGCAGCTTGACCCGGCTGGTGGGCGAGGTCACGCGGCGAAAGACCTGGTCGTAGAGGGCCTCGAAGGCACCGGCGCAGAAAAACAGCATCTTCCCGGTGTTCAGATGGACGACCGATCGCTCGCCGTGACGCGACTCGAGCTGCCAGTCGACCTTCTCGCCTTCGATCAGGGTCAGCAACGCCTGCTGGATATTGATGCCGGTGACGTAGGGCTTGCCGCCGATCATGCCGGAGACCTTGTCGATCTCGTCCAGACAGACCGTGGCGTGCTCCATGTAGCTGCCGATCTCTTCGGGTTCGGCATCCTCGCCCAGGATGCGGCGCGCGCGTTGCTCCAGCCGCGTGAACAATCGCGAGGTATCGACCACGCCCTCGTCGGTGGCGAACGTGTTGGCGTTGATGATCACGACCACGCGGTACTTCTGCAACTCTTCATGCTCTTCGTAGAGCCGCTCGATCGAGCGCATGATCGTGGTCTTGCCCGTGCCCGAGCTGCCGATCAGCATCAGGTTCCCGTAGAGCTCGCCCTGTAGGTGCTTGAACAGCGCGACCGAGACGAAGCGCAGCGCCTCTACCTGGCCGATCACGTCCCGTTGCAGGAATCGATTGATCTCGACTGGGACCATCGTCGAACTCCGCGCCCCCGAAGCAGCCATTATAGCGTCGCGACGAGCCGGGTGCCGCCGCTCGAGACAGCCGGGAGCCGGTCAGCCCGAGCCCCTACCGGCTACCAATGGAACGCGGTGCGCTCGGCTTCGAGAAACAGCCGGTCCACCAGGCGCGCCGCGACGTCGACGTCCAGGTACTGGATGTCGATGGAATGGCCGAGGCCCCGGGCACCGGCGGTGTCTACCCGCACCGAGGCCATGGCGTGCCGGCGGTCGAAGGGCGATTCGGCCCGCTCGAGCGACTGGATCTTGCCGAAGCGGGCCACGCTCATCCGGCGATTCCACCAGCCGCTGCGGAACAGCACGGCCCCCGGGACGAGCGCGTAGCCGGTGTGTCGAACGTACAGCGCGGAGCTGAGCCACGCCAGCGGAACCAGCCCGAGCAACGCCGCGCTGCCCCACGCACCGAGCCACCACACGGCCAACGCGGTCACCGCCAGCGAGAGGTAGAGCGATCCGCGCAGCAGGCGGCGCGGCGCGCGCTGGGAGATCGCCTGCCAGGAAGTTTCGCGTAGCTCGACGCCGGGCAAGATCTCGTCCAGGAGCTGCGCCAGTTGCTCCCTGCGCAGCAGCGGCGCCAGCCACAGGCGGTTGGAGCTCGCCGCCTCCTCCTGCTCCTCGCCGGTGCTGCCGGCTGTCTCGACCTCGACGGCGATGCGTCCGCAGCGGCGGTGCCAGAAGCCCTCGTACGTCGACAGCACCTGGATGCGGTGGCGCGGAACGGTCTTGGAAACGCGCGACAGCAGGCCGTACTCGGCCCGCAGGTCGTCATCCTGGCGCGTCAGCCGGAATCCGTGGAACTTGGCGAAGGCCCAGACCACCGACAGGAGCCGCAGCACGATCAACAGCAGGACCAGGGCCACTCCGCCCAAAAGACCGGCGATGGCCAAGCTGGGGTGCGGAAGCACGCGCTGGTAGCGCTCGAGCGAGTCGCGCGAGAGCGCATCGGTCCAGCCCTCGAACGCGTCCAGCTGCCACAGGACCCCCAGGGCGGCCGCCACGACGACGAGCCCCTTGTTCGAGATCAAGCCGAACAGCAGCACGTCCGGCGAGCGCATGGCGTACAGCGGGCGGCTCGGAGCGCGGGCCGGGGATGCCTCGCCGCCCGCGCCGACTTCGCCGAGCGGCACCGCCGCGTCGGACCTCGGCGTGCCGGCGAACACGCGCGCGCGCATGCGTTCGACGGCCTCGAGCGACAAGACGCGCATCACCGCTTCGGGTTTTTGCCCTCCTGCCGTCTCCAGGCGTACTTCGGCCACCCGGCACAGGCGGTGCAGCGGATTCTGCACGAGGTCGATGTTCTGGATCCGCGCGTAGGGAATGTGCCGCTCGTTGCGAAACACGATTCCGTGGCGAACGACGAGCTCTTCCGGCGCAAACCGATAGCGGTAGCTTGCGTAGCGAACCAGCGTGGCGATCACGGCGGGCACGAACAGCAGCATGAACCACAGCTCGCCGTGCCCGCCGCGCGAGGCGAAGAAGAGCACCGCGATGCCCGGCAGCAGCAGGCTCTTGACCTGGGCCGCGATGGCGAACAGCAGGGACAGCGGGTGCAACCGCTGGTCGCCCGCTCCCTCCGGCGCCGGGTCAGACGGCATCGTCGGCACCGCCGGGGATCAGCCGATCGCGGATGGCGAGCGCCGTGTCCCTGGCGATTCCGCCCAGCGACACTTCCGCGTTGTGGGTGCCGGCGGTGTAGATGACCAGCGTGGCCAGACCGTACGCGCGCTGGAGCGGGCCCTGGGAGACGTCTGTGTGCTGGACGCGCGAACGCGGCACGTAGGAGACGGTGCGCCACAGCACGCCGCGGCGGATGAGGATGCCTTGCGGCGAGACGTGGTAGGCGCTGTAACGGTAGCGCAGGACGGGCCAGGCCAGGACGATCCAGGCCAACAAGCCGCTCGAGCCGAACCAACCCCCGAGGAGCAGCAAGCCGCCGACCCGACCGGGCGAGCCCAGCAGTATCGTCAAGAGCGCGCCGAGCAGCACGCTGCCCGACGTGCAGACCGCGAAGATGGCCCCGGCGATGCGTCCGACCTGAATCGACTGCGGATCGAGGCGGCGCCAGCCCTCTCCGAGCGAATCGCTCGGCGTCGGCGCGAGACCCGCCGCGGTGGCAGCGTCGCGGTGGGCCTCGCGGGCGATTCCGTCGTGATCGTGCGACATGCCGTGACGGTCAATCCGTCCCGGCGACCTCCAGGCCCGCGATCACGCTCCTCAGCTTGACCAGGTCGGTGTCCGTCGCCGGGTAGAACAGCGAGCCGCAAACATAGCGCGAATCGGCTCCCGGCGTCACATGCATCACCAGGAGTTCGCCGTGAACGGCGCACTCGCCGATCCGCAGCGTCACCTGCGGGATCGAGGTCCCCGCTTCCAGGCGTGACAGCTCGGGGTCGAGCGCGAAGGACACGCCGGAGGGGCTCAGGTTCACGATGGTGAACCGGCGGGGCCCCGCCGAGCCTCCCGCCGCTTCGAACTCTACCGAGGCCGGTTCTTCCGAGCGGACAGAGTGCCGCGTTTGGCGGCGTCGATTCCGGGTGACCGTCGACATGGGGGGCTCCTGAGCGCGCCTCGGCTGCGCTGGCGAATATAGGGACCCCGGCGACCGGGGTCCATCCGCGGGACCTTCCGGGGGCTTTCGCGGAATCCTAGGCGGCGCGCGCAGCTCGAACGGGTGTCTCGGGATCGGCAGTCCGGGAGACTTGCCCGGCGGGCGGCGCCAGGATCCGCTCGATGGCCTGGCGCGTGACGGCATGGTAGCCCGGACGGGCCCGCTCGTAGATGCGCCGCGCCCGCTCGAGCCCCGCGGGCGACTCGGCCAGCGCGGCGAACAGCGGCTCGACGAGGTACTTGCGCCCCACGCCCGTGAGGAAGCGCTCGATGGCGGGATCCGCCACCGAGTATCCGTGCCTCGCGGCCTGGACCAGCCAGGCCTGCAGCACGATCTTGTTGTCGCTGTCGGTCCAGCCGAACTCCGCATCGAGCTCGGCCATTCGTCCGGCGGGCAGATCGTCCGGCAAGCCGCGGATGAAGTGCAGGCGGTGCTGGGTCGACCAGTCGGCCGTCTCGAGCTCGGCCGCGGACCCGCCGGCGAGCCAAGTCTGGAGTTGCTTTTCGACCTCGTCGAGCGCGGCGGAGCCGACGGCGGGTCGGTTCGCGGGAAGCCCGGGGCCATCGATCCACTGCGGCAGCAGCAGCCGGGCTTCCAGCTCGGTTCGAGCGGCCGGAGTCCGCGCGCGCAGGTAGTCGAGGAAGCGATCGGTCGTCATCGCCTGGAAGGCGAACTCCTCGAAGTAGCCACGCAGAAAACGGTCCCACGCTTCACGTCCCAGCGCCTTCTCGAGCATGCGGAAGAACAGGTAACCCTTCTCGTAGGCGACGTCGCCGAAGGCCTCCTCCGGATCGCGGCCCTCGAGGTCGAGCCGCAGATGCGAGTCCGGGCCTGCGCCATCTTTCTCGAGCGCCGCTTCCAGCAGGCGGCCGTCGATGACCGCCAGCATGTCGGCATGGTCTGGTCCGTGCAGCGCTTCCATGATTCGCCGTTCGAGGTAGTTGGTCAGCCCTTCGTTGAGCCACAGGTCGCTCCAGCTCGCCGCCGACACGAGGTTCCCGGACCACGAGTGCGCGATCTCGTGGGCCACCGTCGAGACCAGCGAGCGGTCGCCGGCGATCAGCGTCGGCGTGACGAACGTCAGCCGCGGGTTCTCCATGCCCCCGTAGGGGAAGCTGGGCGGGAGCACGATCAGGTCGTAGCGACCCCAGCGGTAGGGGCCCAGGAGCGCCTCGGCCGCCTCCAGCATCCGTTCGGTCTCCGCGAACTCCCATGCCGCGCGCTCGACCAGCGGACGCTCGGCATACACGCCGCTTCGCGGCCCGAGCGGGCGGTATTCGATCTCGCCCACGACCAGGGCCAGCAAGTAGGACGGAATGGGGTAGGGCATCGCGAACGAATAGACCCCGTCGGAGGAGGGCGCGGTCGGGTTCTCGGCGCTCATCAGCGCCGTCAATCCCCGGGGCACCCGCAACGTCGCCGCGTAGGTCGCCCGCGCCGCGGGCGAGTCCTGGCACGGGATCCACGTCCGGGCGAACACCGGCTCCGACTGCGTGAGCAGGAACGGCCGGCGCCCGCCGGCCGTCTGCGCCGGGTCGAGCCACTGCAGCGCGAGCGCGTCGGGCCCGGTCTCGTACTCGATCGCGACGACGCGCGTGTGCGGCTCGATCGGGATGGTCAGCGGGCTGCCCAGGTGCTCCACGACCTCGCCGACCTCGTACGGCCGCTCTCGGGGGTCATCGTCCAGCGTCACGCGCCGCACGTCGAGACCCCACGAGTCGAGCACGAGTTCGCGCGCCGCGACCCGGTTGGCGATGTGCAGCGTGGCCCGACCGCGTAGGACGCGCGCGTCGAAATCCACGTCGAGCTCGAGCACCAGGTGCTCGACGGCGACGCGCTGGGGCTCGGAGAAGGAGTGCGGGTCGCCGTCGACCGCGCGATCGATTCCCTGGGTCACCCCGCGGCAGCCTAAGACGGCGAAGAGCAGACCGATGACCGGGAGCAAGCGCCGCGCCTTTCGGGTCCGTGCCGTGGATGCGAGAGCGGAGGGGCCCATGGAGGTCCGCGGGAGTCTAGCTGAGGCTCGTTTTACCGGCAACCGACGCGGGCGGGCCGAGGTTTCAACCGGATCCGGCGCGCGGGCGGCGGAAGCGGGTCCGTCCGCAGGCGGCTCCGCTAGAATGACGCCGTCCGACCGACGTCGAGCGCAACGCCCGACCGGCCCGGGGGTGCCCCATGACCGGCGGGCCGAAGGACCGATCCATGACCGCTGCGGCCCGCGGCTGGCGCGACGGCATCCCGGCGGCGGTCCGCCCCTATTGCGAAGGCGCGCCGTTGGCGGCGCTGTTCTTGGGCATCGCCTCGGGATTCCCCTACACGCTCCTGGCGGCCACGCTGACCAACCGGCTGGCCGACCACGGCCTCGAGAAGTCCTCGATCAGTCTGTTCGCGCTGACCCTGCTGCCCTACAACTTCAAGTGGCTGTGGGCCCCGTGGATCGACCGCCTGCCGATCCCCGGGCTGACGGCCGCGCTGGGACAGCGGCGAAGCTGGCTGATCCTGAGCGCCGTGGCGGTGGTCGGCGCGATCGCCGCCATGGCCTTGGCCGATCCCGGGGCCGACGTGCGCGGGCTGGCCATCGCCGCCATCGCGCTGGGCCTCGCGGGCGCCAGCTTCGACGTGGTCATCGACGCCTACCGCATCGAGCTTTTGCTGCCCGAGCAGCTCGGCGTCGGCTCGGGCATGTCGCAATACGGCTGGCGCATCGGCGCGGCCGGCGCCGCCACGATCGCGCTGGGCGTTGCCGGCCTTTCGAGCTGGACCCTGGGCTATCTGGCGTGCGCGCCGCTCGTGCTGTGCGGCGTGATCACGGGCTTCGTCATGGGCGAGCCGCTGCGGCGTCCGCAGCCGCCATCCGTGGGACGAGGCTTGTCGGCGACGCTGGCCGCGATCACCGCGCCGCTCGCCGACTTCTTCGGCCGCCCCGGCGCGCTCCTGGTGCTGGCCTTCGTGCTGGTCCACAAGATCGGCGACACCATGGCGAACCTGATGATCCGCGACCTGCTCGTCGGTCTGGGCTTCACCAAGCCGGAGATCATGTGGGCCGACGTCTGGGTCGGCTTCCTGGCGCTGCTGGCCGGGATCTTCGTGGGTGGCGTGCTCTACACCAAGCTCGGGCTGGTGCGCTCGGTCTTCAGCAGTCTGATCCTGATGGCGATCTCCAACCTGAGTTTCGCGCTGTTGGCCGCTGCCGGGCACGACGTGCCGTTGCTGGCGTTCGCGATCGGCTTCGAGAACTTTGCCAGCGGCATCGGCGGCGTGGTCGTGGTCGCCTACCTTTCGGCGCTGTGCAACCTGGCCTTCACCGCGACGCAGTTCGCGCTGCTGTCGGCAGCGGCCTCGATCTTGGGGCGGTTCATCAGCGGCACGACCGCCGGAACGATCATCGAGGCCATCGGCTACTTCGAATTCTACCTGGTGACCACGGCGGCCGCGGTCCCGGGCATCTTGCTGTACGTCTGGATGTGGAGGAGCGGACTGGTCGATGACTCGACCACGACGGCTCGGTCCGCGGGCCGCCTGCCCGGCCCGTAGCGCCACGGACGCCTGGGGTGGAGGTGGGTTCGATGACGACCGATGTCTTGCATGTCGCTCTCGTTCACGAGACGTTTCACGGCGCCGACGGGTCAGAGCGGCTCGCCGCCCGGCTGGGCCAGGCGCGACAGCGCGGCGCGGATCTGGCCGTGCTGCCCGAGCTGCCGCTGAACGCCTGGGCCCCGGCCTCGCGCGGCGCACGGGACGAGGACGCCGAAGCCGCCGACGGCCCTCGACAGCGGGCGCTGTCCGACGCCGCGCGCCGGGCCGGGGTCGGAGTGCTGGGCGGCGCGATCGTGCGCGACGGCCGTGGCGGGCGCCGGGTCAGCCAGGCTTTGCTGTGGGATGCCGGCGGCCGTCTGGTCGCGACCTATGCCAAGCTGCACATCCCTCACGAGCAGGGGTTCTGGGAGAGCGATCACTATGAGGCGGGCGATGATCCACCCCGACGCATCGACGCTTTCGCGCTGCCTCTCGGCATCCAGATCTGCTCGGACCTCAATCGGCCGCAGGGCTGCCTGATGCTCGGGGCCCAGGGGGCATGCGCCGTCCTGGCGCCGCGAGCCACTCCGCTCGAAACCTACGAGCGCTGGCGTCTCGTGCTGCGCGCCGACGCCTTGACGAGCGCCGTCTACATCGTGTCGGTCAACCGTCCCGGCCCGGAGAGCGGAGTGGGCATCGGCGGTCCCTCGCTCGTCGTGGCGCCGGACGGGCAGGTCGTTCACGAATCCACGGATGCGGTCTCCGTCGTGGCGCTACGGCGCGAGGCCGTGGATGCCAGCCGCCGCGCCTATCCCGGGTATCTCGCCGTACGGTCGGAGCTGTATGCCCGCGGCTGGTCGGAGACCGCGCGCGGGCGCTGAGGGACGGCCCAGCGGTTTCATGTCGGCCCGCGCGCCTCCAGCCGCAGGCGGATGGCGGCGACGAAACGCTCGAGCGCCGGCGGGCATTGCAGGAAGAAGAGCGAAGGCTCGACCAGCTCCAGCTCCATCAGCAGCGGTTCGTCCAGGGCGCCCGGAGCGACGTCGACTCGCGCGTAGAGCAGCGGGTGGCCGACCGTCTCGATGACCCGCCGGGCCAAGCGGGCTTCGGCGGGGGAAATCGGCACGGACGCGGTCGAGACCGATTCGTCTTCGCCTTCGAAGCGGGGGCGCTTGCGCACGGCATGGGTCAGTTCTCCGTCGATCCAGACCAGCGCCCGCTCCCCATGGCCTTCGACGGACGGCAGGTAGCGCTGCAGCAGCACGTCGTGGTCCTCGAGCAGGCGGCGCAGGTGCTGCTCCCCCGCATCCGCTTCGCGCGGGCCGAATCTTCGTGTGCCACGGGACGCCGCCGAGACGGCGGGCTTGAGCACGACCTCGCGCCAGCCCCGCGGGCCCAGAACCTCGTCGAGCGTGACCGTCGAGCCGCGAGGCAGGAGCAGCGTCGGCGCTATCGGAACTCCCTGCCGCTCCAGCTCGAGCAGGTAGGCCTTGTGCGTGTTCCAGCGCACGACCGGTAGCGGATTCCACAGGTCGGAGGTTGCGGCGGCGCGCTCGGCCCAGGCCAGGAACTCGGCGCGCCGGGTCGGGTAGTTCCAGGTGGACCGCAAGACGGTGAGCGGGGCCCGCGACCAGTCGGCGCGCGGGTCGTCCCAGGCGAGCACCGCGGCCTCGATGCCCGCCGCGCGCAGGGCCAGGGCCAGGGGCGCGGCGTCGGGGTCCGGCTCGGGAAGCTCCCGGCACGAAGCGAGAGCGACATGGTACTCGTGGCGCGTCACCTGCTCGTCGTCCCAGGACCATCCATGATGGTGCGGCGCATGAATCCTACCCGGACCTCCATCGATCTGCCGGTCCTGGAGTCGGCGCCTGGACTCAGGTCGAGCGCCAGCGCGCGCGCAGGCCCGTCAGCCGATCGTCCAGTTCGGCCAGCCAGTGCCAGCCCTTGAGCCGCGTCTTGAGCGCGAGCCCCGCGGCGGCGTAGAGCCGCGCTCGCGGGCGATGCGCCGGGATGACGATCTCGACCTGGGTGCGCAGCGCGCCGCCCCAGCGCACCTTGTACTCGTCCCGCCCCCGGCCCATGTCGTACTCGTCCCGGGCTCGCTCGCAGGCGGCGCGAACCACGGCGGCCGTGACCAGTGTGCCCGGGGACGCCTCGACGTGCTCCCGGTCGAAGGCGGCGTTGTAGGCCACGATGCGGTTCTTGAAGTCGAAGCCCAGCTCGTAGGCCAGGGCGCGTCCCGCGACGCGCAGCACGTGCAGGTCGATCAGGCCCCGCTCGTGGAGCCGGGGCACGAGATCGGTGAAGAAGGCCCGCAACGCAGGGTCGCGGAAGAGGTTCGTCCCGCGCCGCGCCTTCCAGCTCGCGGCGTCCACCTCGAGCACCTCGTCCATCCAGAGGCGCGCGTCGTCCCCCGGCCCCAGGCGCGCCGCGGCCGTCGGACCCAGCTCCTCCAGCTTGCGCGCGCAGCGCTTGAGATTCTTGCGGAACTTCTGGCTGCGGGACGCGAGATAGTCCGCCCACTCGAAGCCCAGCGGCAGGCAGGGCGACAGGGAGTGGCGGAGGATGCGGGCGGACCGCGGCGCCACCTCGATCAGGGCCGGCACGGTGGGCGAGGCCGCGTCCAGCGCCTTGAGGTCGATCACGTCGGCCCGCTGGAGCAACCGGGCCACCGCCGCGCACAGCGCCGCGCGAGCCTGGGGCGCGTCGTCACGAACGAGGAGGTCGACCCGATCGGCGAGACCCATGCCCCGCGTCGGCACGGGTCCGGTGCCGGCGATCTCCGCCACGACCAGCCGGCGCCCGGCGAACCTCACGCGGCGGAGCGCCATCGGCGCGGCAGCCAGCCACCGTCCCTCCTCGCGTACGACGAGACTCGAGAACCCATGGCCCGCGCCGAAATGGTTCCAGAAGGCAGTCAACCAAGGATGGGTCAGAAACGGGGTAGCGCCGCGGGTCGCCGCGACGAGCTCGTCCCATTGCGCCTGCGCCTGCCGAAACTCGTCGAACGGCAGCGCGAGGACATCGGCTTGGCTCCCCATGGCGGGGCAACTATGAAGCCCCGCCTGCGAGCGGTCAAACCTCCCTACGTGTCGCGACCTGCGGCTTCGGCCGGCGCGCCCGCCGATCAGTCCGGGAGCAGTCGCGGCGGCCCGTTCCGCACGATGAAGCGCAGATTCTGCAGCGCTGCGCCACGGATGCAGGCGAAGGGAACGTCCTTGTCCGTCCCGCCGGCCAGCTCCCACGGCGTCGACCCGGCCGTCCCGGGGCCGCCGCCGGGTGAAGGCGGAGGCGCCCCGTGGATCTCGATCAGCGCCTCGTACTTCAGGTTGGCGATCTCGATCAGCGAGAGCAGGAACAGGTCGCCCAGCGCCTCGCGGGGGATCCGCTGCTCGTCCGCGACCTCGGCCAACCGCCCGCGCACCGCGCGGCTGAAGTAGCTCGCGCCCCAGAACACCTCGCAAAAACTGGCGAAGTGACCCGACTCGCCGCGCAGACCGGCAAACGGGAAGCGCACGGAAGCGAAGAAATGAAACAGGTCGAAGAGCGGCAGACCGTGCCGTAGCGGAAACTCCCAGTCGAACAGCGCGACGGTCCTCTGCAGGCGCAGCATGTTCGCCGGGCAGAAGTCGCCGTGGCGCACCATCAGCGGCAGCTCGAGACCGAGCAGGCGCTGCTCCCGCTCCAGGCGATGGGAGAGAAAATCACGCTCGTCCGCCTCCGTGCGAAACCGGGAGAGGAACTGCTGGACGGGCTGCCGAACCATCGCGCCGTACAGCCCTTCGTCGAGCAGCACGCGCTGGACTCCGAAGCACTGCTGGAAGCGCTTCCACCAGCCGAGCACCGAGTCCAGAGTCTGCTGGTGGGGCTGAGGGCCGAACAGCGCGCGGCCGGGGACGTTCTTCAACAGCTCGCCGGCGAGAGCGGTCTGCACGGTGAACAACAAGCCGGCGTCGCGCCATGCGGCGAGCGGCAAGGGCGCGGCGGGACCGTGCCGATTCAGACCCCGCTGCTCCAGGCTGCGCAGGTTCTCGAATTCCAGCTCGTAGATCGGCTGTCCCGCGCGGCGGCGGGCCGCGTCGATCGGGGCGGCCTTGGCCACCAGCGACGGGGCGGCTCCATCGTCGCCGAAGATCAACAGGAGACAGCCCTGGCGACTGGCCTGCGAATCGTCGAGGCAGATCACGCGGTCGGCGCGGGTCGCGCCCCCGACCCGCCCGTCCAGGCGTTCGCTCAGCCCGCGCAGGATGCGCTCGAGCAGCATCAGGGCTGCTCTCCGTCCCCTGCGCGGCGCATGACGATGAAATAGTACGGGAGGAGGCGGGTCAGAAACCCCGCGCGGCCGGCCAGGCGGCCGAGGCCGATCGCGGCGCGGCCGAAGAGCGAGTTCCGGCGCAGCATCTGGGCCAGCCCGTAGCTCACCGCCGGCTCGCAGTCGAGCGGCAGCACGAGGACCAGGTCGTCCTCGCTGGGAAGCGGGGCGTGAACCGTCGGCGCGCCGAAGCCCAGGCGACGCAGGGCGCGCAGCGGGCGAGCCAGCCCCAGCCGCGAGCTGCGGCGGCCGGGCCCCGTCTTGATCCGGCGATTCAGCGACTCGCGCCGCCGTCCCGGTCGCCCCGCGGCCCGCACCAAGCGCAGCGCGAGCCGGCCGACACGCGAACCGCGCAAGCCGAGCAACAGCACCCCGCCAGGAGCGAGAACCCGCCGCCACTCCGCCGCGGCGGCCGCGAAATCGCGGGGACCGACCCCGAAGCCGGCCAGGGCGGCCTCCTCGACCACGAGACCGGTGAGCGAGCCCGACGCCAGCGGCAAGCGCGTGACGTCCCGAACCACGGCGACCTCGACGTCCTGCCGCCCGCGTTCCCCGAGGTGCCGATGCAAGACCCGGGCGTCCGCGAAGCTCGGCACGATGCTGATCAGCTCGCCGGCCACCTCGGCCAGCCGCAGCGTGTCGTCCCCGAAACCACCGCCGATCTCGAGCAGGCGCCCGCAGGCCCCCTCCGGCAGGAAGAAGCTCAACCCGGTGGTGAAGTGCGGCCGCGCGCAGCCATGGCGACGGCAGAAATCCTCGGCCGCCCGGTCCGCGCCGTGATGTTCGATGGCGCGCTCCAGTTCTTGGAGCGTCGCGGAGCCGCGATCGCCCGGCTCGGGCGAGCTCTCGGCTCCGGGGAACTCCGGCAGGTCGAGGACGCAGGCGAACCGCCTGGCGCAGCTCGAGCAGAGCAGCTCCGGCCGCTCCGTGGCCCGGCTTCGGCGCAAGGGCGCGTGATCGAACGGGCAGACCCAATCCATGAGAACGCTCGCCCGGGCCGGGCCGGAAGGCCGTCGCGGAAAGAGCCCGACCTCAGCCCTTGTAGATGTCCATGATGGCGCGCAGCATCTTCACGGCGTCGGCCTGCGGCCGCTGGAACGAGTTGCGGCCGATGATCGAGCCGAACCCGTCACCGTCCTTGATCGCGCGGATCTGATCGAGGAGCGCTGCGTCCGACGTCTTGCCTCCGCCGGAGAAGATCACGATTCGTCTGCCGTTGAAAGCCGATTGCACGACGTGACGCACGCGGTCGGCCAGCGTCTCGATGGGAATCTTCTCCCGCTCGTACACCTTGCGCGCCGCCTCCTGCTCGACGTGGGCCGTGGGCAGCTTGACCTTGATGATGCTGGCGCCGAGCTGTGCCGCGATGTGCGCCGCGTAGGCCACGACATCGATTGCCGTCTCGCCTTCCTTGGAAAGCTGGCGGCCGCGCGGGTAGGACCAGACGACGACCGCCAAGCCGCAGTGCCTGGCCTCCTCGGTCAGCTCGCGCAGCTGCTCGTACATCGAACCGGCGTGCGCCGAACCGGGGTAGATCGTGTAACCGATGGCGGCGCAGCCCAGCCGCAGCGCATCGCCCACGCTGCCGGTCTGGACGGAGACCGGATCCTCGTCCTCGTACAGCGAGTTGTTGTTGTTCAGCTTGAGGATCAGCGGCAGCTGGCCTGCGAACTCGGCGGCACCGGCCTCGAGAAAACCGAGCGGCGCGGCGTAGGCGTTGCAGCCCGCTTCGATCGCGAGCTTGAAATGGTAGGTCGGATCATAGGCGGCCCGGTTCGACGCGAACGAGCGGGCGGGCCCGTGCTCCACCCCTTGATCGACGGGCAAGATCACGAGCTTGCCGGTGCCGGCCAGCCTGCCGTGGCCCAGCATGCGGGCCAGGTTGGCGAGCACGCCGGGGGTCTCGCCGCGGTAGAAAGAAAGCGTCTCGGCGATTCGATCGGGCATTTCCACCTCTCGCACGCACGCGGGAGCCCATGGTGGCCCAACTCGCCACCCCGCTGCAAGGACCGCCCAGGTCACGAGCCCGGTCGGTCGGAGACTCGTCGGGCTCCCCGCGGACGCTCCGGTCTCGACGTGGGTCGAGCACCAGCCCGACCCGCATCGACTCTCCGCGCAGAACGGAACGGGGGAGCCCCGCGGCTCCCCCGTCTCCCTCGTCCTCGGGTTCGATCCGTCTACTGGCCGCGGCGGCCGGCGGCGCGGCGCTCCAAGCGGGCGCGGGCTTCGTCCGGATTCGCCTTCTCGGGATCGGTGGAACCGGCGGACCCGGTGGGGGTGTTGGACGACCCCTTCTCCTCGCTGTCGAGTTCCTTCAACGCCCCTGGACCACGCCGGGACGGCGGCTTCAGGTCGAAACGCGTGAAGTGGTCGTCGCCCTCCTCGTCGTCCGGGATGGCCGAACTGTTGTCGTCGCTGCTGCCGTCGTCGCTTTCGTCGTCGCCTTCGTCGTCCGCGATGCCCAGGGCGACCTTCAGCAGGTCGAGGTCGTGATCGTCGACGTCGCCGTCCTGGTCGACGTCGGCGATCGCGCAGTTGTCGTCGGGGCTGATCGGGGAGACGAGCATCGCGCAATCCTCGACGAGCAGCGCGTCGCCCTCGTCGACGTCCCCATCGCCGTCCATGTCGAACTCGCGGCGGCCCAGCGAATCGAGGAAACTGACCACCACCTCTCGCTCAAAGGGTTGCAGCGAGAAAAAGGCCTGCGCGGACGCCTGCGCTTCGCTCCCGTCCGCGTCGTGCTGCATCACGGCATTGAAGATGCGGAAGTCGAAGGTGCCGCCCGCCACGCGGCCGTCATGCCACAACGGATCGCGGATGCGCAAGCCCCACAGCAGCGTGGTGCGGATCTCGGTCAAGCCGGCTCCGCCCTGCCCGATGAAGTCTCCGTTCCCGCCCATGTCGTGCAGCAAGAAATCCGAGTAGGCATTGACCGTCTTGCCCTGAATGGCGTCCTCGGTCTCGTCGTCGCCCAGCGCCACGAAGCCGCCCATGTGGCAGTTCGCGCAACCGATGGCCTCGAAGATCGCCTCGCCGGTCATCCCCGACCTGGGAGTCTGGGGCGGCGCGGCCAGGAAGCGCTGGAAGTCGGTGGTCAGGTCGACGAAGAGGTTGCCGTCGGCATCCGGAACGTCCTCGGGGTCGGCGACGGTATCGCACGCCGCCAGCTTCAGCGGGTCGTTGTTGGGCGCGTTGTCCTCGGGGAGGATCTTGTTCGTGATGCCCATCTCTTGGACCATCGCGTCCGCCGTGAACGACCGTACCGTGGCCAGCTGGTCTTTCCACCCGAAGCGACCGACCGCGGTCTGCCCCGGCTTCTCGAGCACCGGAACGATGTGCACGCGCCCGCTGACGCCCGGGGGCGGGGCCAGGGCGTTGATCTCGATGTCCAAGTCGCGGATGGCTTCGACCAAGCCGAAGCCGAGCGTGGAGTTGGTCAGCCGATTCGCCGCGTAGTTGGTCGGAGGAACCGGGATCTCCTCGACGCAGGCGGCGCTGATCGACTGCGAGTTCCACAGCGACCCGCCGAACTGCGTCAGGGGATCGAACACGAGGTCCGTGCCGACCACCTCGATCTTGCCGAAACGCAACACCGTGATCGTGCCCGAGCCTCCGATCGGCGTCGAGTGGCACGAGGCGCAGCTATCCTGGTTGAATACCGGACCGAGACCGGTCTCCTCGACGAACGTCTTGTCGAAGAGCACGGCACCCAGCCGGAAGCGGTCGAGCTCTTTCTGCTTCAGGCCGACCAAGGGCTCGCCCAGCGCCGGTTGCAGCGTGACGCTGCCGACGCACTTCTCGTTGACTTCGTCACAGGTCTGCCCCTGGCATTTCTTGCCCACGCAAAAATCCAGGAACCCGGGACTCTCGACCGTGATTTCGGCGGGGTCGGTGGTGACGCCAAGGTCTTTCAACTGGGCCTCCACCCGGGAGCCGCCGAGCAGCGACACGGCGGTGAACACGCCCAGTGCGACCGCGGCTCCGAGCCCACTCCACCTGATCTTCGGAGACATGCGACACCCCTCCGTTGGCTCGCCGGACGGACCCGGCAGGCATGTACTTACTCTCTTTCTGAACGTACGCAAAACGCTCCGTCGAGGGTAGAAAAAAAACCCCCGGAGCATTCTACCCCCCGCGTCGGCCCCGGACCGTCGACCACGGCCGGGGATGGGGCAAATCCCAATCGGGGACGGGTGGGCCCGCTCGATCCGAACCTCGGGCCGACGGCCTTCGGGGGGCCGGGGGGAGTCCCCAGGGCTGCGGCGACCCCCGGAGAGCGATAGAATCCCCTCTTTCCGCCCCGCGGAGCCCCTCCATGAAGCTGATCGAGTGCGTCCCCAATTTCAGCGAGGGTCGGGATCGCCGGGTGATCGACGCCATCACGCGCGAAATCGAGGACACGCCCGGCGCCTCCCTGCTCGATGTCGATCCCGGCGCGGCCACGAACCGGACCGTCGTCACGCTCGCCGGCCCGCCTGCTGCCGTCGGTGAGGCCGCGTTCCGGGCCATTGCCAGGGCCGCCGAGCTGATCGACATGGCTCGCCATTCGGGCGAGCATCCGCGCATGGGAGCGACGGACGTCTGCCCATTCGTGCCCATGCGCGGCGCGACCATGGAGGATTGCGCCGAGCTGGCGCGGCGGGTCGGCCGGCGGGTCGGCGAGGAGCTGGGCATTCCGACGTACCTCTACGGCGCGGCCGCCACGCGGCCGGAGCGGCGGCGGCTGCCGGACATCCGCAAGGGCGAGTACGAGGCCCTGCCCGAGAAGCTCTCGAGGCCGGAATTCGCGCCGGACTTCGGTCCGGCGACGTTCAATGCCAAGAGCGGTGCCACGGCGGTCGGGGCGCGCCCCTTCCTGATCGCCTGGAACGTCAACCTCAACACGCGCGACCGCGGGCTGGCCAGCCGGATCGCGGCCGAACTGCGCGAGACCGGCAAGCCCGAGCGGGGTCCCGACGGAGCCGTGTTGCTGGACGCCGACGGGGAGCCGCGCCGGGTGGCGGGACGGTTCCGCGAGCTCCAGGGCGGCGCCTGGTATATCGAGGAGTATGGCCGGGCCCAGATCTCGTTCAACCTGATGGATTACCACGTCGCCTCGCTACACGACGTGTTCGACGCGTGTCGTCTGGAGGCCGAGAAGCTGGGTCTGCGCGTGACCGGCAGCGAACTCGTCGGGTTGGCGCCGCTCGAGGCGCTGCTGGCGGCCGGCGATCACTACCTGGCCAAGCAGGGCCGTACGAGCGGCGTGCCCGAGGCCGAGCGCCTCCGGATTGCCGTCCTGTCGCTGGGGCTCCACGACCTCGCCCCGTTCGATCCCGCGCAGAGGATCATCGAGTACCGGTACCAAGGAGCCAGGCCAGGGCTGCAGGAGCTGAGCGTCCGCAGGTTCATGGACGAGCTGTCGAGCGACTCGCCTGCCCCGGGGGGCGGGAGCGCGGCGGCCCTGTGCGGATCGCTCGCGGCGGCGCTGGCCAGCATGGTGGCGGCGTTGACCTGGGCCAAGCGGGGTCTCGAAGACCGCCGGCCGGCGATGCAGGCGCTGGGCCAGCGGTCGCAAGCGCTCAAGGACTGGTTCGTGGGCGCCGCGCATGCCGACAGCGAGGCGTTCAAGGCCGTGCTCGCCGCCCGGCGCCTGCCCCGCAAGACCGCGGAAGAGCAGGCCGCGAGGGCGGCGGCCATCGAGCAGGCGAGCCAGGGAGCCACGCGCCTGCCGCTCGAGGTGCTGGAACGCTCGGTCGCCGTTCTGGAGCTGGCGCTGGATGCGGCGCGCGACGGCCTCCCCGCCTCGGCCTCCGATGCCGGCGTGGCCGGGGCCTGCGCCCTGGCGGCGGCGGAGGGCGCTGCCCTCAACGTGAGGATCAACCTGCCGTCGATCGCGGACGGGGCCGTGGCGCAACGCTTCGCCACGGAACTCGACGGGCTGCTGGGCCGGGCGCGCCTGCTGGCGGAGCAGCTGCGCTCGGTCGTGGATCGCGCCCTGCAAGACGGCGCGGTCTGACCCCTCGACTCAGTGGTCCGCGACGCCGGCGACGCTCGAGCGCTCCCCCGTCGAGATGCGATAGCGGGTCCCGCGGCGCTGGCCGGTCTTCTCCAGGACTCCACGCTCCACGAGCCGCCTCAGGTTGTCCTTCAGCGTGTTGCGGTTGGCGCCGGTCGCCTCGAGCAACAGGCCCGCGTCCACGCTCCCGTGCTCCCGGACGGTTTCGAGGATCATTCGCTGCAGGGGTGGATAATCCCGGACCTGCTGCTCCAGCGCCATCTTGGTCTCGACGCGCTCCCGATGCTGCCCCAGCACCACGAGGAAGAAGTTCAGCCAGGGCTCGAGGTTCACCTTCTCCGTCCAGAGGCCGGTTTGGGAGCGGGAAATCGCCGCGTAGTAGTCGTCGCGCATTTCCTCCATTCTCGCCTCGAGACTGGCGAACGGGATCCCGCTGTAGCCGGCTCGGCGCAGCAGCAGGCTGGCGAGCAAGCGCGACATGCGCCCGTTGGCGCTCTCGAACGGGCTGATGGACAGGAAGCACAGCGAGAAGGCGCCGACGGCGAGGACGGGATGCTGTTCCCGAGTGCGCAGCTCGAGTTCGAGCCAGGTCGCCAGCTCCTCGGTCTTGGCTGCCACGAAACGGGGCGGCAGCGTGGCGAACACCTGCCCCGTGGCTCGGCCCTCGGCGTCGAAAGCCTCCCGGTGGAGGGGCTGGGTCCGCCAGGGGCTGGGTTTCGCGGGGTCCGCTCCGACCATCTCCGCGTGGAGCGCGCCCAGCCAGTCGCCGGACAGCAGCGCGCCGGCGCCGGCAGGATCGAGGCCCAGGGCCCGGGCGTAGCCCAGGACCTCCTTGGCCTCCGTCGGGGGCGGGGCGTCGCCCCGCAACATCCCCGCGACCTCGTGATCGGAGACTCGGATACCGGCAAGACGGCAGGAGGCCGCCGTCGATTGGATCCGCGCCGCCTCTTCGATCCGCCGCAATCGTTCGACCGGAATGGACTGCTGCACCGACCAGCGACCCTGGAAGCGGTCGAGCTTCGCCACCTCGGTCAGGATGTCTTGGCTAACTGGAAGCTTGAACTCCACGCCTTTTTCTCCACCTAAATACAACCACACTACACGGTGCGTTTGGGTAGGTCATGATAGGTCCTTGAACTATGCTTGGCAATCTTCTCATTCTTGGATGTCCGGACGGCCAAAAAACCTCCTCAGGATCGTTATTGGGTGGGGTGGTCCATGGAGCCGGACTCCAGGTGGCCTTATATTGCCGAGGAGCGCAGGAGCCGAACTTGAATTCCGACCCACCCTCCCGCTCCTCCAGAGCGTCCCGGTTCTCGGCCGGGCTGCCGGCCTCTGCCCTGGTCGATGGCAAGGATACACCCTGCCGGGCCTGCGACCTGAGCCGGACCGGGGTGAAGCTGCTGTGGCCGGCGGACCGGCCGCTCCCCGCTGCCGAGCTGTCCCTGACGATCTCGAGCTGGGCCGGGGACCTGAGGCTGACGGTCGCCGGGCGGGTCGCGCGGCGCGATCTCGACCCCGAAAGCCCGGAGACCCTCCTCGGGGTGGAGTTCCTCGGGATTCACGACGCCGACCGGCAGACGCTCGAGGCGTTGATCGCCCGTGTCGTCGAGGGCACGTCGTCCGCGTGGCTCGAGGACCTGCCGGACAACGCCAAGCCACGAGAGGTCCGCGCCGCTCTCGAAAAAGTGCCGCTCCCACATCGGATCCAGTGGGCGGCCCACGGGCAGCCCGGGGAGCGCGATCGACTCATCCAGGATCCGAGCCTCCAGGTCCTCGATTCCCTGGCCCGCAACCCCAACCTGCTGCTGCACGAAGTCCTAGCCATTCTGAGAAAGCGCAACCTCCTGCCGCACACGCTCGAGGTCATCGGCCGGGACGGGCGGTGGAGCGCCGCGGAACAGGTGCAAGTGCTCGTGGCCACGCACCGTAGTACACCGCTGGCCCTGGCGGTCTCCCTGACGTCCCGGATGTCCGCTGCGACGTTGCAGCGCGTGATCCAGGCCCCGGATCTCAACCCGGCGCTGCGCGCCAAGATCCTACACCGCCTGCCCCGCCGCTAGGACCTTTCCGGACCCGTCCCTACAAGGGCCGGCCTTCGAGGAGCTGCACCACCATCCCCGACCGCAGCTTGGGCTCGAACCACGTGCTCTTGGGGGGCATGCAGTCGCCCGCGTCGGCGACGCGCATCACGTCGGCCAGGCCCGTCGGCCACAGCGCGAAGGCCACGGCGCCCTCACCGGCGTCGACCCGGCGCTCCAGCTCCTCCATGCCGCGGATGCCGCCGACGAAATCGATCCGCTCGCTCGTGCGCGGATCGTCGACGGCCAGGATCGGAGCGAGCACCCGGTCGGCCAGGATGCTCACATCCAGCCGCCCGGTCAGGTCGTCGCGCGGCACGATCTCCGGCCGGGCCCTCAACACATACCAGCGCCGATCGAGGTACATGCCGAACTCGCCGCGGGCGGAGGGTCTCCGGGTTCGGGGATCGGGCGTGACGTCGAACCCGGCGTCGCGAAGCCGCGCGAGGAAGGAGGCCCCGTCGAGGCCGTGAAGATCACGCACGACCCGATTGTAATCCAGCACGCGCACCTCGTCCGCCGGGAAATGAACGGCCAGGAAGAAGTGGCAGGCCGCGTCGGCCGGCACGGCTCCGAGCTCGCGGCGCAGGCTCGCGCAAGCCCGGGCGGCCGCGGCGGCGCGGTGGTGACCATCGGCGATGTAGGTCGCCGGAACGCTCGCGAAATGCCGCTCGATCTCCCGACGCTGTCCGTCGTCCGCGACGACCCACAGCGTGTGCTCGATGCCGTCGGCTGCCACGAACCGCGTGGCGGGCGGATGTTCCGCGCTCGCCGCGGCGCAGGCGCCGAGCGCCGGGTGGGGCGGGTAGGTCAGGAATACCGGCCCGGGATGGGCTCCGACGGCCTGGATCACGCGAACCCGGTCGCCCTCCTTGTCGGGTCGCGTCTGCTCGTGCCTCTTGATGCGCCCCTCGCAATAGTCGGCGACGGCCGCGGCGCCCACGATCCCGGTCTGAACGTGGTCCCCCATGCGCAGCCGGTAAACGTAATAAGCCGGGTCCACGTCGCGAACGAGCCATCCCCGTTCGAGCATGCCGCGGAAGTTCTCGCGGCTGCGCGCGTAGACCCGGTCATCGTGGGGATCCATGGTCGGATCGAGGTCGATCTCCGCGCGCACGACGTGCAGGAAGCTGTACGGATCGTCGTGCGCCAGCCGGTACGCTTCTTCGCGGCTGACGACGTCGTACGGGTAGCTCGGGATCTTCGAGGCCAGGTCCGGGCGCGGCCGGAGGCCGCGGAACGGCTTGACGATCACGGCGTAGCCTCCTGCCGGCGGGCCTCGCCGTCGCCGGGAGTTCGCATCGTAGCATCGGCTCGAGCGCTTGCTGTGCCGGCGCGGACCGCCGTCGGCTTCAGCGCCAGGTCGAGGCGTCCGCGACGAGGCCCCCCGCCACCGGGCGCAGGCGGTCGAGCCGGAAGCCGTCGGCCAGGGAACGAGCGCTCACGGGCTCCACGCTCCGGCGCAGTCCGAGCAGGTAGGCCAGCCCTCCCACGATCCGCTCGGGCGTGAGGCCGCGCTCGCGCAGCTCGCGCAGCGTGGTGCCCGCGTGTCGCTTGGACAGCCGTGCCCCGTCGGTGCCAAGCAGGAGCGGCACGTGTCCGAATGCGGGGGGCGAGTGGCCGAGAGCCTCGTACAGCAGGAGCTGCTTCGCGGTCGACGGCAGAAGATCGGCGCCGCGCACGACCTCGTCGATTTCCATCGCGACGTCGTCCACGACTACCGCGACCTGATAGGCCGCCACTTCGTCGGAGCGCCAGACGACGAAATCGCCGGGCGGCGATTCGGCCGCGCCCCACGGGCCGTGCACGAGATCGAGAAACCGCGGGCACGCGTCGCGCTCGACCCGGAAGCGCCAGGCGTGCCGCGCGCCGCGCTGCAGGCGTTCCGCGACCTCGAACGACGTCAGGCCCCTGCAGGTTCCCGGGTAACGACGCTCTTCGCCGGGCAGCTGCGGCGCGCTCGCCGCGGCGGCGACGTCGCTACGGCTGCAAAAGCAGGGGTAGACGCGGCCTGCCTCGCGCAGTCGCTCGAACGCCACGCGATAGAGCGCTCCGCGCGACCCCTGGTCGTAGGGTGCGTGGGGACCTCCGCGGTCGGGTCCCTCGTCCCAGTCGAGGCCCAGCCAGGCCAGGTCGTCCAGGATTCTCCCAGCCAGGCCGGGCCGCACACGCGGGCGATCGAGGTCCTCCATGCGCATCACGAACGTCCCGCTGCGGGCCCGGATGGAGAGCCAGGCCAGGAGCGCGCTCGAGGCGTTGCCCAGGTGTACCTCGCCGGTCGGGCTCGGCGCGTAGCGCCCGCGCGGTCGGGTCATGAACGGGATCGACCCCATGGTGGTGCGGAGAGTGTTGCTTTTGGGGCGGGCGGGAGGCAACCCTGGCGGGGGTGTCGAGGCAGGCCGACGGCGCGGGCCAGGTCGTGGCGCGTGGGGACTGGTGGGACCGGGGTGGGTCATTGGCGCCGATCGAGCTCTAGCCCTGGCCGCGGGGACAGCGCCCCCCACGGCCAGGAGCGCGGCACGAAAAGGCGCTGGAATTCGAGCGGACCAGAAAGGTCGGTCCATGGCCACGCGGAAAACAGGATGCGCACCTCGGCTCGAGAACCGAGAGACCGGGACTTTCACAAGGGTCCGAGGCGGCACTGTCCGCCGGCGGACACGACCGGACGCCGGCCGCTGCTCCTTCTTTCACAATCTCCGCACCACCATGGACAGCTTGCCCGGCCGCGGGGGGCCGCCTTAGATTCGCTCCCGTGGCTCGACCCGGACCCAGCTTCGGCATGGTGCTGCTGCTCGTCGTGATGGCGATCGTGCTCGTGCTGGCGGCCCAGGCCTGGAGGTCGGTCGCTCCGGCCGCCCTGGAGGCGAGCGACGCGGGACGGTCCGGCCCGCTCGACGACCATGGCCAACCCGACGCCGCGGCCGCGGTCCGCCGCGGCGAACTGCCGCGCTTGCCCGAGGCCCGGCAGCTCACCGACGAGCACGGGGCCCGGGTGCAAGAAGCCCTGAACGGCACCGAGTAACAGGCCCGCGCGCGGGGAGAGCCGGCGACTCCGACCGACACGGCTGGTAGAATGCCTGCCCCTTCCGGAACGTGCGGTCTCGAGGAGTCCCATGCCCAACGGCAGCTTCAACGTCCCGTTTCCCGCGAACGAGCCCGTCCTGAGCTACGCTCCGGGAACGCCGGAGCGGCGCGAATTGCAGGACCGACTGGCGCGACTGGCCGGGCGGCCGATCGAGATCGCGGCGCGCATCGGCGGCCGCAGGGTTCGCACCGGAAAGACCGCGAAGTGCGTGATGCCCCACGACCACGCCCACGTGCTGGCCACCTGGCATCGTTGCGGCAAGCCGGAGGTCGGGCGGGCGATCCGCGCCGCGCTCGACGCGCACAGCTCCTGGTCGCGTACCCCCTGGCACCAGCGGGCGGCGATCCTGCTCAAAGCCGCGGAGCTCTTGGCCGGCCCATACCGGCAGACGATCAACGCGGCCACGATGCTCGGGCAATCGAAGACCGTCGTGCAAGCCGAGATCGACGCGGCCTGCGAACTCGCCGATTTCTGGCGCTTCAATCCGTTCTACATGCAGGAGATCTACGCGCAGCAGCCCGAGTCGGCGGACGGTGAGTGGAACTACGTCGAGCACCGCCCGCTCGAGGGCTTCGTGTTCGCCGTCACGCCCTTCAACTTCACGAGCATCGCGGGCAACTTGCCGACGGCCCCGGCGTTGATGGGCAATACCGTCGTCTGGAAGCCGGCCTCGTCCGCGATCTATTCGGCCCACTTCATCATGGAGGTGCTGGAAGAGGCGGGCTTGCCGCCGGGGGTCATCAACATGGTCCCCGGCTCGGGCGCAGACGTCGGCGATCCGGTGCTGGAGAGCCAGGAACTGGCCGGGATCCACTTCACCGGCTCGACCGAGGTGTTCAAGGCCATGTGGACGCGCATCGGCCAGAACATCGGCCGCTGCAAGTACTACCCGCGCATCGTCGGCGAGACCGGCGGCAAGGACTTCGTGTTCGCCCACGCCTCGGCCGACCTCCCGGCGCTCGTGACCGCCCTCGTGCGTGGAGCGTTCGAATATCAGGGCCAGAAGTGCTCGGCCGCCTCGCGCGCCTTCATCCCGGCCTCGATCTGGCCGCGCGTGCGGCAGGCGCTGCTGCGGCAGATCGCCGAGATTCGCCTGGGTGACCCGCGCGACTTTTCGAATTTCATGGGCGCCGTCATCGACCGCGGGGCGTTCGAGACGATCACGGGCTACATCCGCCAGGCGAAGCGCTCGAAGGATGCCAGGATCCTGTGCGGCGGAGGGTCGAGCGCGCGCCGCGGCTACTTCATCGAGCCGACCGTCGTGCAGGCCTTGCGGCCGGACTTCAAGTTGATGCGCGAGGAGATCTTCGGACCCGTGCTGACGATCTGGGTCTACCGCGACGCGCAGCTCGATCGGGCCCTCGAGTTGTGCGACTTGGGCTCGCCCTACGCGCTGACCGGCGCCGTCTTCGCGCGCGACCGCGCGGCGATCGCGCGCGTCACCGACCGGCTGACCCATGCGGCCGGCAACTTCTACATCAACGACAAGCCGACCGGCGCCGTCGTCGGCCAGCAGCCGTTCGGCGGCGGACGCGCCTCGGGCACGAACGACAAGGCGGGAAGCGTTGCAAACCTGATGCGCTGGGTCAGTCCGCGCGCGATCAAGGAGACCTTCCGGCCCCCCACGCATTTCGCCTACCCGTCCATGTTGCCCGAGCGTTGAGAAGACGCGCCAGCCGATCCCGCGGGCCGAGGTTTCGAACTGAACCGACACCCAGGACGGCGGGCCTGCGCCGGACCGCGCTGTCCCATAGTACGATGGCCGCTTCGCCGAGGAGTCTCCGCGGTGCTCCCCGCCTACACGGCCGCCATCCTGCTCAGCGCGTTCCTGCTGTTCCTGCTGCAACCCATGGCGGCCAAGCTGGTCCTGCCGGCGCTCGGCGGGAGCGCCTCCGTCTGGACCACCTGCATGCTGTTCTTCCAGGTCGTGCTGCTGGCGGGCTATCTGGCGGCCCACCTGCTGACTCGCTGGCTCGGCCCGCGAGTGCAAGTGCTGGTCCACGCCGTCCTGCTCGTCTCCGCGTTGCCGTTCGCGACCCTCGACTCCGCCGGCAGCGCGCAGGTCGCGCCGGACGACGCCTCGCCCGTGCTCTGGCTCCTGGGCTGGCTCGCCAGCTCGGTCGGCCTGCCGTTCTTCGTGCTGTCGACGACCACGCCGCTGTTTCAGCGCTGGTTCGCCGGCACCACGCACTCCGCCGCGGGCGATCCCTACTTCTTGTACGTGGCCAGCAACATCGGGTCGCTGACGGCGCTTTTGGGCTATCCCCTGCTGCTCGAGCCGGCTCTGCGCCTGCGATCCCCGTGGCTCTCGCCATGGTCCCTCGAAGGCGCGGCGCTCTCGCAGACGCTCGTCTGGACCGTGGGCTACGCGGGCTTCGCGCTCTTGGCGCTCGCCTGCGGCGCTCTCATGCTGAAGCGGCGGGCCAGGATGCACTCGGGACCGGCGGCGGGCGCGGACCCGTCGGCCGGCGCGCCGCCCGTCCCGTGGTCCAGAAGAGCGTCGTGGATCTTGCTGGCCTTCGCGCCATGCGCCGCGATGCTGGGCGCCACGCAGCAGATCACCTCGGAGATCGCCGCGGTGCCGCTGTTCTGGGTCGTGCCGTTCGCGCTCTATCTGTCGACGTTCATCCTGGCCTTCTCCCGCAGAACGTCGATTCCATCCGGCTGGTCCGGCGGGGCGCTGGCCGTCTCCTCCGTGACCGTGGCCGTGATGGCCCTGACCGTCGATCGACCCTCGGCCTGGCTCCTGGTCCCGCTGCACCTCGTGGCGCTCCTGGCCGCCGGCCTGGTCTGCCACGGGCGGCTGGCCCGCGAGCGGCCCGCGCCGGGGCGCCTGACGGAGTTCTATTTGTGGATCGCGGTCGGCGGCGCGCTGGGCGGATCGTTCAACGCGCTCCTGGCGCCGCTGCTCTTCGATTCGTTCCTGGAGTACCCGATCGCGCTCGTCGCGGCCTGCCTGCTCTGGCCGCGGGGCACGCGGCAGGCCGAGCGCGGGCGAGCCGACCGCCTGCTGGACTATGCGTTGCCCGTCGCGCTGGCGCTCCTCGCGCTGCCGCTGAGCCTCGGCGGCCTGTTCTCCGGCTGGATCGCCTGGATCACGATCGGCCTCGCGGCGCTGGCCTGCCTGGCCTGCCGGACGAGGCCCGTGGGTTTCGCTCTCGCCGTCGCGGTGCTGTTCGCCACCGAATGGGTCCTGTCCCGGGTCGTCGATCCGCCCCTGCACGTCGAGCGCACCTTCTTCGGGGTCAACGAGGTACGGCAGATCGACGGTCCGCCGCTCGACGCCATCGATCCTCGGAACGGGGCGCGGGTCGTGATCCGGATCCCGTTCCACCGACTGATCCACGGCAGCACGACCCACGGGAGCCAGGCGCTGCACGAAGAGCTACGAACCAAGCCGACGACCTACTACCATGCCAGCGGCCCGATCGGCCAGGTGTTCGAAGCGCTGTCGGCCCGCGGGCAGGTCGAGCGCGCCGGGCTGATCGGGCTGGGAGCCGGGACGCTCGCGGCCTACGGCAGGCGGGGCATGCACTTCGACTTCTTCGAGATCGATGCAGAGGTTCTGGCGATCGCGCGGAACGAGCGGCTCTTCACCTACCTGCGCGACTGCCAGGCCGAGCTCGACGTGCGGATCGGCGACGGGCGGCGTCTGCTGGCCCGCGAGCCCGACGGCCGATTCGGGCTGATCGTGGTCGACGCCTTCAGCTCGGACTCGGTTCCCGTGCACCTGATCACCCGCCAGGCGGTCGCGCTCTACCTGCGCAAGCTCGGCCCGCGCGGGCTCGTTGCTTTCCACCTCTCCAGCCAGTACCTGGACCTGACCCGGGTCGTCGAGGCGATCGCCAGCGATCTCGGACTGAGCGGGCTCGTGCAAACCGACGAGGTCACCAGCCTCGAGCAAGAGATCGAGGGCAAGGAGCTCTCGACCTGGGCGCTGTTGGCCCGCGACGAGACCGCTCTGGCGTCGCTCGGCACGGACCCGAGGTGGCAGCGCCTGCCGCGCTCCGGACAGCGCCCCCCTCGGCGTTACCTGTGGACCGACGACTATTCCAACGTGCTGGGAGTGCTGCGCCTGTTCGGATCGGCGGATCCTGCGGCCGGAGCGTGAGGCCGGCGGGGAGGTCAAGGACGTGAGCCTGCGGGATTTTTTCGACGCGCTGCGACGCAAGCGGGCCGCGGGAGGCGGGGACGGCCGCTGCATCACCGCGGCGGGCCGGACGCTGGACCTCGAGCTGTACAAGTTCGACAGTTGCCCGTACTGCCAGCGCGTCCAGCGCGTCGTGGAACGCCTGGGTCTGCCGCTGCGGCATCGCGACGTCCTGCTCGACGATGCGGCGGCGAGAACCCTGGTCGAGGTCGGCGGGAAGGACCAGGTCCCCTGTCTCTTCGTCGACGGGCGACCGCTCTACGAATCCGCCGAAATCGTCGCCTTCCTCGAGCGGCACTTCGCTCCAGCCGTCCGTTGAGTCCGCGCCGAGGAATTCACTCGCGCGAAGACGAAGAGAGACGTCCCGCACGGGTCAGCGCGCTGGCAGCACGCCGGCGCGCTCCAACGCTTCGTGGATCAAGCTGGCGTAGATCCGGCTTCCGCGGGCATTCGGATGGCTGTCGGTCGCCGAATTGGTGAACCAGGCCGAACCCTCGGCGCTGAAGCGCGGATCCTCCCAGGGCACGAGGGGAAAGACCGGGAAGCCGGCGCTCCGGCCGAGACGCTCGAGCTGCTCCAGCCCCTCGGGCCACTTGGCCCCGAACAGCGTGAACACGACGAACGGGATGCCGCGGTCGCGACAGATCGTCCCGATCTCGGTCAGCGGACCCTCGACCGCCGCCCAGCGCGGGTGGCCCGGTCCGAACCGCGGCGGGGCGTCCGGGCCGCGGAGCGCGGAGCGGAGCGCCCGGACCGCGCTGACCGCCAGACAGGCCGCGTAGCTGCGCTGCGCCAGGTCGACGAGGCGGTTCTCGCGCTTCTCGAGCACCCAGTTCTTGGGTTCGATGTCGTTCGCGGCGAACAGCAGCAGCACGGCGTCGGGTTCCAGGCCGAGGCCGAGCGTCTGCAACTGGATCAACTGCTGCTCGCTATTGTAGGAGGGCACGCCCATGTTGAGCGTGCGGAAGCGCGGGCCGCCGGGACGCGAGGCGTTGAGCAGCTCCTCCAGACGGTAGGGGATCGATTCCTCGTAACTCACGCCCACGCCGAAGGGCACCGAGTCGCCCAGGACCATCAGCCGGAACTCGCCGTCCGCTGCGGCGGGACCCACCTCGCGATCGCGCATTCCCAGCGAATTGATGCGCACTGCGGCGCCCCAGAACCGGCCCACCAGTCCGGGACGGTTGCCGTAGCCGATGGGCCCCTCGCGCACCAGCGTGTCGAAGTACCTGGCGGTCTCGGGATAGTAGGAGATGCCCAAGGGGTTCGCGACCCGTCCGACGATCTCGAGCGCGAGGAACGCCACGGTGAGCTGGACCGCGATCAGCAGCGTAGAGCGGCTCAGGCGGCGCGTCGATCCGGCGCGCTGGGTCGTCACCCCCTGCGGCACGGCCGGACCTACTCCCCCAGCAGGTGCGCTGCGACGCGGCGGCGCTGGGGTGCGGTCCGGTGCTCGTAGAGGTAGATGCCCTGCCAGGTGCCGAGCGCCGGCGCGCCGCCTTCGACGGGAATGGACAGGGCCGTCGAGGTCAGCGCCGAGCGCACGTGCGCGGGCATGTCGTCGGGGCCCTCCGCGGTGTGGCGGAACAGCGGATCGCCGTCCGGCACCAGGCGCGCCAGAAAGCGCTCGAGATCGCGCTGCACCTCGGGGTCGGCGTTCTCCTGAACCAGGAGCGACGCCGAGGTGTGCCGCACGTGCAGGGTCAGCAGCCCTTGCTCGATCGCGGACCGGCGGACCCAGCCCAGCACCTCGGCGGTGAACTCGTACATGCCGCGACCGCGCGTGACCACCACGAAGTCGTGCAGCTGTTGACGGATGGGGCGCCTCTCAGTCACGCTTGGCGAGTTGCGCGTGCCGGAAACAATCGACGACGTGGTCGTTGACCATGCCCACCGCCTGCATGAAGGCGTAGCAGATCGTCGGCCCGACGAAGGTCATGCCGCGCCGCACCAGCTCCTTGCTCATGGCCGCGGACTCCGCGGTGCTGGCCGGCAGCTCCGCCAGCGACCGCCAGCGGTTGACCCGCGTCCGGCCGCCCACGAATCCCCAGCAGAGCTTGGCGAAGCTGCCGCACTCCTCGCGAATGTCGAGGAACACGCGCGCATTGTTCACCGCCGATTCTACCTTGGCACGGTTGCGCACGATGCCCGGATCCCGTAGCAGCTCGGCCACCTGGCGCCGGCCGAGGCGCGCGACCCGCTCGACGTCGAAGCCGCAGAACACCTCCCGATAGCGCTCGCGTTTCCTGAGAATCGTGATCCAGCTCAGTCCCGCCTGCGCGCCGTCGAGCGTCAACATCTCGAACAGCCTGCGATCGCGGCGCACGGGCACGCCCCACTCGCGGTCGTGGTAGGCCACGTACAATGGATCGTTCCCGGCCCAGGCGCAGCGAGGTGGCGCCGCTGGGCTTGCTTTCCCGGTGCCGCGGGCATTAGGGTTTGACATCGTGAGTGCGCCCTCGACTCGACAGGCCTGCGCTGCCAGCGCGAGCGGCGCCGGTGCCGCTGCGGCGCCGCGCACCCTACCCGAGCTGTTCCGGCAGGTTACCACGGCGCACCCCGCTGCTGTCGCCTTCCGTTTCAAGTGCGATGGCGCCTGGCGCGACCTGACCTGGGCCGAGCAGGGAGCCGCCGTCTGCCGCATCGCCAAGAGCCTGCTCGCGCTGGGCGTCGAGCCGGGGGAGCGCGTGGCGATCCTGAGCGAGACGCGCCTGGAGTGGATCCAGTGCGATTCGGCGATCGTCAACGTCGGGGCCGTGACGGTCGGGATCTACCCCTCGAACCTCGCCGCCGAGTGCGCGCGGGCCCTGGAGCACGCGGCGGTCAAGGTCGCCTTCGTGGAGGACGACGAGCAATTGCAGAAGGTACTCCCGGCTTGCGGGACGGGCGCGCCCGCGCGCCACATCGTGGTCATCGACGGCCGCGGGCGGCCCGCCGCGGGGATCCTCGCTTGGCCGGCGTTCCTGGCGCTGGGGTCCGACGTCGCCGATCGGCGACTGGACGAGATCGGCCGGCGCGTTACCCCCGACGACCTGGCCGCGCTGGTCTACACCTCCGGCACGACGGGAGCGCCCAAGGGCGCGATGCTGACCCACGGGAACCTGGTGTTCGTGGCCCGCGCGGCGACCGACGCGCTCCGCGTTCAGTCGCACTACTGCACGCTGCTGTTTCTGCCGCTGGCCCATGTGTTCGCACGGCTGATCGTCTACATGTGCCAGCAGGCCCCGCTGACCGTGGCCATCGCCGAAGACATCGGCAAGGTGGCGATCAATCTGCGCGAAGTTCGCCCGCACTTCATCGCCGGCGTTCCGCGCATCTACGAGAAGGTCCACGAGCGCGCCCTGACCTCCGCCGAGGAAGCGGGCGGCCTGCGTCGTCGCCTGTTCCGCTGGGCGCTCGAGGTCGGCCGCCGGGCCGCGCGATTGCGGCAGGCCGGGCAGCCCTTGCCCTCCGGGCTGGCCCTGCAGCAGGCGATCGCGGACCGGCTCGTGCTGCGCCGCGTGCGCGAGGCCTTCGGCGGCCGGCTGCTGTGGGCGGTCTCCGGGGCCGCACCCTTGGGGGCCGAGATCGGCGATTTCTTCCAGGCCTGCGGTGTCACGATCATCGAAGGGCTGGGCATGACGGAGAACTCGTCGCTTTCCAACGTCAACCGGCCGGACCGCAACAAGCCCGGCACCGTGGGGCCGGTGGTGCCCGGGGTCGAGATGAAGCTCGCCGAGGACGGCGAAGTGCTGTTCCGAGGACCCAACGTGATGCTGGGCTACTACCGGGATCCCGAAGCCACCGCGGAGACCATCGACGCCGACGGCTGGCTCTCCTCCGGCGACATCGGCCGGATCGACGCCGACGGCTTCCTGACCATCACCGATCGCAAGAAAGACCTGATCATCACGGCGGGCGGAAAGAACATCGCTCCGCAGCGCATCGAGCGCGCCTTGCGGACCTCGCGCTACATCAGCCAGATCGTGGCCTGCGGCGACCGGCGCAAGTTCATCGTCGCCCTGCTCACGCTCGACGCCGCCAACATCTTGGAGTGGGCCCGGCGGCACGGACTGGACTCGAAGAGCGTCGCCGAGCTGGCGACCGAGCCGCAGGTGATCGAGCTGATAGACTCCGAGATCGCGGAACGGAACCGCGAGTTGGCCTCCTTCGAATCGGTCAAGAAGTTTCGCATCTTGCCACGCGACCTCTCGATCGAGGCCGGCGACCTCACGCCGACCCTGAAGATCCGGCGCAAGGCGCTCTGCGCCAAGCACCGCGAGCTGATCGATTCGATGTACGGCGAGTGACCGCTCGCCGCGCCCTTCCGGAGGGCTCCCCGGCGGCACCTTGCCTCGCGCGATCCGCGACCCCATCTTTTCCGAGTAATCGCCTGGAGCGCCGTGCGCCGCTCGGCGCGGGAGTGCACCGATGTCCGATGCCGAAGAACGAAGACTGGCCGCCCTGCGCCAGGGTCCCGCGGTGATGACCCCCGAGACGCTGGCGGAATCGCTGCGGGAGCTGGCCGACAACGTGGACCTGCTCGTCGACCGTCTGACGCAGAACATGACCGACACTCGTGTCGACGAGCCGCGGCAGGCCGCCGCGGCGGCTGCGGCAGAGGGCCCCGGCCAGCCACCCATCGCTCCCGTCGCGCCGGCGGCGCCGACCGAGGCAGCAGGCTTGTCCTTCACCGAAGACAATGAGATCGTGCAGCTGGCGACCGAGGTGATTGCGACCCTCGAGCCCAAGCAACCCGCCGCTCCTCCAGTTCGCACCCCGCGCACGGCGCGCTCGACCCCGGCGGCTCCGGCGCAGGGCGCGGACGGGGACGATCCGGACTTCGATGCGCTCGCCGATCGCCTGGTCGACTCGGTCAAGACCCCGCTTCCCCCGCCCAATGCGATCGCCACTCCTGCGGCGGGGTGCGTTCCTCGCACGGTGGCCGCGACGACAGCCGCGGACGGCGAGGATCCGAAGGTCGGCGCGTCCAGCCGCAGCATGGCCGACTCCTGCGAGACCGGGCCGTTCGCGCCGGCTGCGGTTCCCACGCCGGCCGATACGGTCCAACCCGCGCGGCGAGCCACGGGGGCCGGGACGCGCGAAGTCCTCACCGACCAGGAAAGGCAGGAGCCCGTGCACCGGCACGTCGAGTCGGCGTTCCCATCGATCGGGCCCGCGCCGGCCGCGGCTCCGGGAAACGTCGCGGCCACAACGGACGGCGACAGAGAGATCCTCCGCCGGTTGGCCGGTGAAACGCTGCCGCCCCCGCGCTCGCGCCCGCTGAGCCACCGGCTGGCGTTGGGGGCCTTCGTCGCCGTCCTCGCCGGTGCCCTGTGGATGCTGCTGACCCCCGAGCGGCCGACCCGGACGACCCCGCTCGTCGCGCAGCGCGCGGGCCTGCCGTCGACCGTCGAGCCGCCACCGAGGTCGGGCGCCGGCCTGCCTGTCACCGAAGACCCCGCTCCCGCCCGCGAAGTCTCCGTCGAACCGGCATCCCCGCCCGTCGCCGGAGCCGCGCCGGTGCGCGCTGCACGGGCGGAGGCGGCCGCCACTCAACCGCCGCCGGCCGCGGTGGCGGAGGGTCGGGCGCAATCCCAGCCCGTCCGCGGTGAGCAGCGGGAGGCCGACGGGTCGCGAGCGGCGGCGCCGCATACGGACTCCGCCGCTCGCGGTTCGGGGGTCGAGGCGACGGCCAGGCCGACCTCGCAACCCGTGCCCGCGACCGACCCGACGACCACCCGCGCCGAGACGGCCGCGCGGCCGGTGGTCGAGCCCCCGACCCTCGACCCAACCGGGATCGCCGCCGCTGCCCAACAGCCGTCCGCGGCGACCCTATCGCTGCCGTCCGAGTCGAGCGCGACCCTGACCGCGGAGCGTCAGGAGACCGTGGTCGAAACCCGCGAGCGGGCCGAAGACCCGTCGACGGGGCCGGCGCAGCCCACGCCGCCGCCGGAGTACCGCGCCCCGCGGATCATCCTACGCGAGGAGGCGATCTTCCCCGATCGCTTGCGCAAGCGTGGGCTGGGCGGTGTCGTGGTCTTGAACGTGCTCGTGAACGAGTCGGGCCGGGTCGCGCGCGTCGTCGTCGACCAGGGGCTGCCGGGCTCGGAGCTCGAGGCGCGCGCCATCGACGCGGCCTTGCGCTCGACCTATCGCCCCGCGGTGAGAGGCGAGGTCGCGGTCGAGGCGTGGGTCACCGAGCGCTTCGTCTTCGAGCCCTGACCGCAGCGCGGGGCGCCTCCCGCCGCCCGGCACATGCCCGGACCGCGGGCCACGCCGGTCGCATTCGTTTGATAAGGTATCGCCGTGCGACCGCGGGCAGGAACGGGATCCCGGCCATGAGGGTCGTCGAGATCCGCGGGGGCTTCGGACTCGAGCAGCTCGGCCAGGGCGAGCGGCCGGAGCCGGTCGCGGGGCCGGGCCAGCTCGTGCTGGGCCTGCGGGCCGCCGCGCTCAACTACCGCGACCTCCTGATGGTGCGGGGTCAGTACGATCCCCGGCAGGCCCTGCCGCTGATCCCAGGATCGGACGGCGCGGGCGAGGTCCTGTCCGTGGGCCAAGGGGTCGAGCGGGTCCGGCCCGGCGACCGGGTCTGCCCGATCTTCGCGCAGCGCTGGATCTCCGGCCGGCCCACGCGGGAGCGGCTGCGCTCGACTCTGGGCGGACCGCTCGACGGGACCTTCGCCGAGCGGATGCTGCTCGATGCCGAGGGCGTCGTGCGCTTGCCGGAGCATCTGACCTACGAGGAGGCGGCGACGCTGCCCTGCGCCGGCGTGACGGCCTGGAACGCGCTCGTGACCCATGGCGGCGTGGTGGCGGGCCAGACGGTGCTCGTGCAGGGCACCGGAGGCGTGTCGATCTTCGCCCTGCAGCTCGCGACTACGCTCGGAGCGCGGGTCATCGTCACCTCGAAGAGCGACGAGAAGCTCGAGCGGGCCCGGGCGCTCGGCGCCTGGCAGACGCTCAACTACCGGACCACGCCGGAGTGGGGGCGGGCCGCCCGGGCCCTGACCGCAGGGGAGGGTGTCGACCTGGTGGTCGAGGTCGGCGGTGCCGGCACCTTCGAGCAATCCGTCGCGGCGCTGCGCTTCGGCGGACGCATCGCGCTCGTGGGCAGCCTGGCCGGGGGGCAGGCCCCGCTCAACCTCGTGCCGCTGTTCATGCGGCAGATCCGCGTGCAGGGCGTGTTCGTGGGGTCGCGCCAGGACTTCGAGGAGCTGAACCGCGTCGTCGAAGCCCACCGGCTGCGCCCGCCCGTCGGTCGCGTCTTCCCGCTGCACGAGGCGCGGGCCGCCCTCGAGCAGCTCGCCGCCGGCGATCACTTCGGCAAGGTCGCGCTGCGCATCGCTTGAAACCCACGCTGCAGCGCTGGTTGAAGCGGATCGCCCTTGTCGTGGCCCTGTCGCTCGCGCTCTTGTTGGTCCTGGCAGTCGCGGCGGTCGTCTGGGTCAACGCGCGGCTGGGCGGGAGCTTGGCGCGACTGGATGGAGAGCTGGCGTTGGCCGGGCTGGGGCACCCGGTCACGATCGAGCGCGACGACGGCGGCGTGCCGACGATCCGGGCCGAGAACCGCCGCGATCTGGCGCTGGCCACGGGGTTCCTGCACGCGCAGGAACGATTGTTCCAGATGGACCTGCTGCGCCGTCGAGCTGCCGGGGAGCTGGCGGAGATGATCGGCCCGGTCGCGATCGACACGGACCGCCACAACCGGCTGCACCGCTTCCGCGCGATCGCCGAGGCCAACGTCGCGGCCCACGAAGCCGAGAGCCTGAGCCTGCTCGAGGCCTACGCCGCGGGAGTGAACGCGGGGATCGCCGCGCTCGACGCCCCGCCGCCGGAATACCTGGCGCTGCGAGTCGAGCCGCGAGCGTGGACGCCCGTGGACACGACGCTCGTCGTGCAAGCCATGTATCTCGAGCTGCAGGACGACCGCGGCCGGGCCGAGTCCGATCGGGGACTGATGGCCGATCTCCTGCCTCGCGAGCTATTCGAGTTCCTCGTGCCGCCGGGAACGGAGTGGGATGCGCCGCTCAGCGGATCGGCGCTCGACGTCCCACCGATCCCCGCGGCCACGGTGTTCGATCTGCGACGGGGCGCGCCCGGCGAGGCGGCTCGGGCGATGGCCGAGCCTCCGGACGCGCTCGGAAGCAACGGCTGGGCCGTCGCCGGCTCGCATACCGACGACGGGGGCGCGCTGTTGGCGAACGACATGCACTTGCCGCACCTGCTGCCCAACATCTGGTATCGCGCGTCGTTCGTCTGGCGGGACGACAGCGGCCGGAAATGGCGGGCGACCGGTGTCACCCTGCCGGGCGCCCCGCCGATCATCGTCGGAAGCAACGGCCACGTGGCTTGGGGGTTCACGAACAGCGAGACGGATCTCTCGGACTTGGTCGTGCTCGAGGCCGACCCCGCCGACCCCAGCGCCTATCTCACGCCGCAGGGTCCACGTCGGCTCGAGCACGTGGAAGAGCGCATCCGCGTGAAGGGCAGAGCGGACGAGATCCTGGTCATCGAGGAGTCGCTCTGGGGTCCGGTGGTGGACCGCGACCATCTGGGCCGGCGCCGCGCCTTGCGCTGGATCGCCCACGACCCCAGCGCAGTCGATCTGGGTCTCATGCGCATGGAGCTGGCGCGCGACCTCGACGAGGCGCTGGCCGTGGCCGCGGAGACGCGGCTCCCGACCCAGAACTGCCAGGTCGTCGATCGCAACGGGCGCATCGGTTGGACGCTGATGGGACCGCTGCCGCGGCGCGTGGGCTTCGACGGACGCACTCCGCGCTCGTGGGCCGACGGCCGGCGGCGCTGGGACGGCTACCTGGCCCCGGTAGAGCGCCCGCGCATCGTCGATCCCCCGTCGGGACGCATCTGGACCGCCAACAACCGGATCGGGTCCTGGCCGTCGACCATCGGCGACGGAGGCTTCGCCCTGGGCGCTCGGGCCGGCCAGATCCGCGACGCTCTGCTGGCGCTGGAGCGCGCGGACGAGCGGGACATGCTGGCGCTCCAGCTCGACGACCGCGCGCTGTTTCTCGAGCGCTGGCGCGGGCTGCTGCTGGACCTCTTGACGCCCGCCGCGCTCGCGGCCGAGCCGCGGAGGATCGAGCTGCGTCGCCTGGTGGCCGAGGACTGGAGCGGGCGAGCCTCGGTGGATTCCGCGGGCTTCCGCATGGTGCGCACCTTCCGGCTGCTGGCAGCGGAGCGCGCGTTCTCGGCGCTGACCGCGGCCTGCTCGGCCGCCGACCGGGGCTTCGCCAATCGCAGCAGCCAGTTCGAAGGCGCGCTGTGGCGACTCGTCCGCGAGCGGCCGCTTCATCTCCTCGATCCACGGTACGAGTCGTGGGAGGCCTTCCTGCTGGCCGCGGCAGATGGCGTGGTCGAGCGCTTCGCGGGCGAAGTCGGCACGCTGGCCGATCGGACCTGGGGCGAGCGCAACACCGTGGCGGTGGGCCACCCGCTGAGCCAAGCGCTGCCACTGCTCTCGCGCTGGCTCGACGCGGCGCCGCGGCCACTGCCCGGGGCCGAGGACATGCCCCGCGTGCAGAACGCGCGGTTCGGGGCCTCGATGCGCATGACCGTCTCGCCGGGCCAGGAGGACCAAGGCCTGTTCCACATGCCGGGTGGCCAGAGCGGGCACCCGCGCTCGCCCTATTACCTGCGAGGGCTCGAGGCCTGGGCGCGCGGCGAGCCGACACCCTTCCTGCCCGGTCCGCCCCTGCACACGTTGACGCTTCGCCCGTAGGGGCTGCCTCGAACGGCCTCGGTCGCCAGCATGAAGATCACGCTGCTCTCGAACCCGATCGCCGGCAAGGGACGTGCCTCGGCCGCCGCGCAAACGCTGCAGGCACTGCTGCGCGAGCAGGGCCACGCCGTGCGCCTGGCCCACACGAATCCGACGCCGCGGGACGAAGGGCCCGGCGAGCCGGAGCGCTCGGACTTGCTGGTCGTCCTGGGCGGAGACGGCTCCGTGCGGCTCGCCAGCGAGACCGCCGTGCGCACGGAAACGCCGCTGTACGTCATCCCGCTCGGAACGGAGAACCTGTTCGCTCGCGAGCTCGGGATGGGCCGCTCCGGCGGTCAACTGCTCGATGCCCTGCGACGCTTCGAGGTGCGCCATCTCGACGTCGGCAAGGTGGACGGTCGGAACTTCCTGCTCATGACCTCGCTGGGCTTCGACGCCTGTGTCGTGTGCGACCTGGCCGACCGCCGCGGGGGCGCCATCAACCACCTGTCCTACGTGCGTCCGTTGCTCCGACAGCTGTGGCGCTGGCGACCCCCGCAACTGACGCTCGACGTGGACGGCGAGCGCGTCGTCGCCGGTCGCACGGGCTTCCTCGTGATCGCGAACTCCCGGCAATACGCGGTGCGGCTCGACCCCGCGCTCCGGGCTTCGATGACCGACGGGCTGCTCGACGTCGTGTTCTTCCCCTGCCGCTCGGCCGCCGCGCTGCCGGCCTGGGCCCTGGCCTGCCGGCTGCGGAGCCAGCTGCGGAGCAAGGGCCTCGTCTATCGCCAGGGCCGCCGGATGCTCGTGCGCTGCGCGCCGGCGCAGCCGTACCAGCTCGACGGGGACGCGCCGCAGCCCCGGCCGTGCGTCACGACGCTCGAAGTCGGCATCCTGCCCCGCGCGCTACCCGTGCTGGCGGCCACGAGCCGACCGTGGGCCTCAGCCCAGCCGCTCGCGCAGCCGCCGCCGCACGCGCCACTCCAGCAGCCGCCGGGCCAGGCCTGACAGTCGGTAGCGGTCGCCCGGCGTGTCCATGGCCTCGCTGATGACGTCGCGGAACAACCAGAACAGCGAGGACCGATCGTTGCGCGCCGGCCCCAGGACCGAGCAGGCCGCGGCGAATCCGGCCTCGCGAGTCAGCTCGGCGACGCGGCGGTTGAACGCTCCTCCGGGGTAGGCGAACAGCTCCACGGGCCGGGCCAGCAGCTCTTCGAGGTCGGCCTTGCAGCCCGCGATCTCGTCGCGCGCCGCGGACTCGCCCAGGCGGGTCAGGTCGGGATGGGTGCGCGTGTGGCCCCCGATCGTCATGCCGGACGCGGCCAACTCGCGGACCTGCTGGAGCGTCATCTTGCGCGCATCCCCGGGGCCGGCACGCAGGTTCGCGCTGGTCAAGAAGAACGTCGCCGTCAGCCCCAGCCGGGAGAGCACGGGGAACGCGTGGTGGTAGTTGTCCCGCCAGCCGTCGTCGAAGGTGATGGCCGCCCTTCGCGCGGGCTCGCGACCGTCCTCCCGAATGCTGGCCACGATCTCGCCCAGCGCAACGAAGCGCCAGCCGCGACGGAGCAGTGCGCGCAACTGGCGCTCGAAGCCCTGAGGCGAATGGTTGAACTGCCAGCCTGCGGAGGGATCGTCGGTCGCGGAGGCGGTGATTCGCGGTTCCACATGGTGGTAGACGAGGATCACGCCGTCTGGACCTGGGGCCTCAGAACCCGGATGTCCCACGTTTGGCGCTTGTCGTTGACGACGGTGCAGGAATGCACGACGTCGAAGCGCTCCCCGACACGGTTCCAGATGATGCCGTGGTTTCCGTGGCGCCACAGCGATACCACGAAGACGCCGCCGTCTTCGAGCGCGCCGCTGTAGCGCGAGAGCACGTCCACGGGTCGCTTCGCGTAATACAGGGATTCGTTGAAGACGATCGCGCCAAATCGTCGTGGGATCTCCCAGGCCTCGAAGTCGGCGACTTCGAACCTGGCGTTGGCGATGCCCAGGGACTCGGCCCTGCCGATCGCCTGCGCCGAGAGATCGATGCCGAGATAGCTCGAAAGGCCGAAGGGCGCGAGCAATTGCAGCAGTCGGCCGGCGCCGCAGCCCACGTCGAGCAGCGAGGGCAGCGGGGCGGCCGCCTGCCGCATCCCCTGCAGGTAGCCCACGATCACCATGTAATGCGCGATCTGGTCGACGGAATCGAGGAGGTCCCATGCGCCTCGCTCGTACTGCCTCTCCCAGTCCGCGGCCGGGATCGGTCTGCCGTATCCGCGCGGTCCGAGCAGCAGGTCGTAGTACAGACTCCTGGCCATCCGCGTCAACCTGCCGAGCACCGTTCCGCCTCCCGGACTCGGATCGGGGCCTGCCGACCCCGTCTCCCGCGGACCCGTCGCGCGGGTTGCCGCTGCCCGCCCCGCGACGCCGCATTCTGCCACACAACGGGAGCGACGCTCCATCGATCGGCGCGAGTGGTTCCATGGTGGTGCGGGAGCGTTGCCGGGCCGCCTGACGCCGCCGCGATCCACCCGTCTATCGAGTGCAGGGTCGGGCCGTGGGGCGACGGGCGCTCCGCGTCCCGGGTCTCGAACCGACAAGGAGAGTCCCAATGTTCGGTATGCTATTGATGGCCGGCGTCACCGTCGTGATCCTCTACCTGATCTTCGCCAAGATGTACCCCGCCATGGCCTTCCGCTACATGGGCGGAGGAGATCGCAAGGCTCGCGCCGAGTACGGCCGGCTCAAGCGCGAGAGCCCCGACTCGCCCCAGGCCCGAGTGTCCGAGGCCGAGTTCGTCGAGGACTTCCTGAAGAACGGACCCAGCCCCTGGAAGTACGTGATCATGATCTTCACCTTGGCCCTCATCGGCATCCCGCTGAGCTGCGTCGTGGGGATGGCCGGCTTCATGCGGTAGCCGCCAGCCGGCGGGCCGGTTGCCCCTCTGTCGTCGTTTTGCAGAGCGCGGGGGCTTTGCTACTCTGGGAGGGCGGGAATGGCTGCGAAAAACTCGGTGAGGATCGCTTGGACAAGTCCGCATTCATGCAGGCCTGTCGCGATGGCGGCGACTCCATCGAGGGGGCGTTGCGGACACTCGACCGCTCGTTCTTCGGGATCCTGTACCGGGACTCCCTGCGAGCGGTTCGCGACCCGGCGACCGCGCGCGATCTGGTCCAGGACACGTTCATCAAGGTCTGGCAGCGCTGCGCCACGTTTCGCGGCGAGTCCGAGCTTCTGCCGTGGATCAAGTCGATCCTGCGCCACGGAATCCTGGACCGCCTGCGCCGCCCGGATCCCGAGGTGCCGCTCGAAAACGACGGTGGGATCACGGTCGAAGCGGAGGGGCGCATGAGCCAGCTCCACTCACGATCGGCGGCGCAACCCGAGGACGAGATGCGACAGCGCCAGCTCGGAGAATGCTTCGGGCGCGGCTGGAACGAGTTCGCGCGCGCGGCGCCGAAGCACGCCGCGGTGCTGGCCTGGATCGTCGAGGATGGATTGAGCAACGAGGAGATCTCCCGGCTCCTCGGACGCACCCCCGGGGCGACTCGTGAATTCATCTCGCAATGCCGCAAGCGCGCTCGCCTGCACCTGGCCGAGTGGTACGAGCTGGCCTGCGGCGTCAGGTGACTCGGCATGTTCCAGGATGACGATCAGGTCTGGTTGGACGCCCTGGCGGGGCACAGAGGTCCCCGGGTGGATTCGGCGGCGGCTCGGGAGGCGGAAGAGCTGCGCGCCGGGATCCTCGCGCATGCGGCCGAGGCCGAGGTCGACGTCCCCGCGCGGGACGCCGCGCGCGAGCAGCAGTTGATCGAGCGGGCCCGGCGCGCGGGGCTGCTCCCGCAGCGGTCAGCTCCCGCGAGGAATCCGTGGCTGGCCTGGTTCGGCGGTTGGCGCGCCGGCCTGGCCGTCGCCGGCCTGGCCGGCATGGCCATCGTGATCGGCGTGAACCTGCGGCCGAAGGCCGAGCCGGAGATCGTCCGCAGCTCGCCCATGGGCGTCGTGCGCCTGGAGGATGCGGATCCGCTCGAACTGCAACGACGGCTCGTGGACGAACTCCGTGCGGCGGGGGTCGAAGCCGTGGCCTATGAGCGCGTCGGCCTGCGCGGCGTCGACGCCGATCTCCCGCAACCGGTTCCACCCCGGATCCGGGAAGTGCTGAAGCGCCACCGAATCCCGCTGCCCGCGGACGGCGTGCTGCTGTTGGAGATCGCCGAACCGGCCCGGCCATGAGCCTGTCGCGCGCGGGTGACGGCGCCGTGGGGCATCTCGACGCGCGTGGCCCGTGGATCGCGCGCCGGAGTCGGACGTGTCCCGCGGATCGCTGTCTTGAGCTGAGGCGGGGTGCGCGGGCGTGCTTCGTGGCCTTGCTCGCCTGCTACGCCTGGTCGGCGACCGCGGGAGTCCAGGCTGTCGAGTTGCCTCCCAGCTGCCTGACGGATCCGGTGGTTCCGGACACCACGACGTCGCTGGCCGAGCTGCGCGCGCGGGTCGAGGCGCAGAACGAGTCGGACCCCATGGCCGCGATGCGGTTGATGTGCGCCACGATCCCGCGGGTCGCCCGGGAGCACGGCGAGGATTCCGTGGAGCTGGCCTGGTGGGTGGGCTCGCTCGCCATGCCGCTCATCGCCTACCTGGACAAGCACGCGGAGGCGCTGCCGCTGCTCGAGTTCGCGCAGGGCACCCTGGAGCGCCGCCTCGGCTCCTTCGCCCCGGAACTCGCCGAGATTCACGTGGCCTACGCCTGGATCTACTTCCGTCAAGGCCGGTTGGCCGAGTCCGGCGCAGCGTGGGAGAACGCCTTGCGCATCCGCGGGCGCTCGCCCGGTCCGCGCCAGATCGAGCTGCAAAAAGTCCTCGTGGGTCTGGCCCATGTCAGGATGGCCCAGCGCGATTTCGCCGGCACGCGGCAGGCGCTCGATCGGGCCTACGCCATCCTCGAACAGAACGGCGAGACCGTCAGCGAAGCGGCCTCCGCGATCGAGAACGCGTTCACGAACCTCGCGCTGCGCGAAGAGGACTACGTCTCGGCGCGGCGCCATGCCGAGACTCAGGTCTCGATCGAGCTGCAGCTCTCCGCCGGGGCGTCGCAAGCCGTGGCGGCCTACGTCATGCTGGGTCAGATTCTGGCGCGTCTCGACGAGTTCGAGGAGAGCGAACGAGTGCTGCGCGAGGCGTTCCGTCTGGCCGATGCCGAGGACGGACCTTTGCAGCGACACCACCTGCCGGCGTTGACGCAACTGGGCCGGCTGCTCAACGAACGCGGCAAGCCAGGCGAGGCCCTGCCCTTTCACCGTCGCGCCCTGGAGCTGGCCGAGGCCACGCTGGGTCCGGACGCGCCGATGCTGATGCGCGTCTTGCAGAATCTGGCGGAGGCGCAGCGAGCCCTGGGCGCCTTGCCCGAAGCGCTGCACCTCTACGAGCGCGCCGCCACCATCTTCGACCGACACGCCGGCGACGTCGAGCTCCAAATTCTCACCGCGCACTATCGAGGCTGGGGAGGTCTGCTGCTGAGCCTGGGCGAGCCGGAGCAGGCCCGCGCCATCCTGAATCGGGGTCTCGCAACCGCGGGTCGGGACCCCACGCTCTCGACCGAGCGTGCCGCCGTGCTCCTGGCGCTCGCCGAGATCTCGCGCGGCGCCGACAACGCGCTCAGCCGGGACTACCTCGAGGAGGCCCTGGGGCTGTTTCGGGCCCGCCTGCCCGACAGTCACCCGACGATCCTGCGCGCGATCAACGGACTCTGCGCCCTCGAGGTCGCGGAGACTCCGGCCGATGCTCCCGCCTGCGCCGACGCGGCTCGCCGGATCGAGACCGCGCGCGAGGTCGAGCCCTCCTTGCGCCAGGCTGTCTACGAGAATCAGAGCGCGCTGGCCGACCGGCGAGGCGACGACGACGAGGCCTACCGGTTGGCGCTGCGCGCGCTGGCCGCCGCTGCGGCACTCGGCGTTCCCGATCCGCTGTGGCGGGCGAACTCGCAGGTGGCGCGACTGCTGCAACGTCGTGGCGATCGGGCGCTCGCAATCTTCTTCGGAAAGCAATCGCTCCAGCAGATCGAGCGGTTGCGCGGGTACTTCGTCGGCGAGGATCGTCGCCTCGATCGTGGCTTCCTGCAGGACAAGGTCGCGGTCTACCGCACGGTGGCGGACTGGCTGATGGAGGAAGGACGCATCGACGAGGGGCTGGAGGTCCTGCGGCTCCTGAAGAAAGAGGAACTGTACGACTTCGTCTTGCGGTCCGGAACTTGGACCGATCGAGGTTCTGAGGTCGCGCTCACGAGCGGCGAGCAGGCGCTCCTCGAGCGTTACACGCGGATGCTCGACGCCGACGCCGGAACCGGCGAGGAGCTCGACCGACTGAGCCGCCTGCTCGAAACGGGGAGGATCAGCGTACAGGAGCGCGAACGGCTGGAGAGTCTGCTCGCCGGCCAGCGCGAGGCCGAGGCCGCTCGCGCGGGGCGCATCCACGAGTTCATCGCTCAGGGCCGAGCGAGCGGGGGGCAGGCGGTCCCGGTCCGGCCGCGGACCGTCCGGGCCGAGCGACTGGAGCGCGACCTGCGCAGGTTCGGGCCGGACAGCGCGATCGCCTTCTACGTCCTGACCGAAGATCATCTGCGGCTGCTCGTGGCCACGCGACGCGCGCAGACGGAGACTCGGGTGCCCCTGGACGTTGCGGCGCTCCAGCGCGACATCGGGCAGTTCCTGGACGGCATCAGCCGGCGTGACGACGTGAGCGTCGCGGCGCGCGCGCTGTACGAGACGCTGGCCCGGCCCCTCGACGAGGCGGCGCGCGCGGCCGGTGCCGCGCGGCTCGTGCTGTGGCTCGACGGCCCGCTGCGCTACCTCCCGTTCGGCGCCCTGCACGACGGCGAACGTTATCTGGCCGACGAGTATGCGATCCAGATCTTCGCCGAGGCCGACGGGGCCGGAGACTCCGCGGCCGGGCCGTCCGGCGCCGCCCTGACCGTCCGCGGGTTGGGCGTCACGCAAGCGGTGGCCGGATACCAGCCTCTGCTCGGCGTGGCCGACGAGCTGTGCTACGTCGTGCGCGGCCCGATCACCGGGCTGGCCGGCGTGAGCGAGGCCTGCCCCACGCCCGCGGCGGGCAACGGAGCGCTGCGCGGGGAGGGCTTTGCCAACGAGGCCTTCACGGAGACGCGCTTGCAGGCCCTGCTCGACGGGCCTCCGGAGTTCTCCGTCCTGCATCTGGGCACGCACTTCAGCCTGCGTCCGGGCAACGCCCTGCGCTCCTTCCTGGTGCTGGGCGACGGGACCAAGCTCACGCTGGACCGGATCGGCGGGCTCGACTTCACCGGCATCGAGCTGCTCACGCTTTCCGCCTGCCAGACGGGAGTCGGCGGTGCCGTCACCGCGGATGGCCACGAGGTCGAGGGCTTGAGCGCGGTCGTGCAGCGCCGGGGCGCCAAGCGCGTCCTGGCCAGCTTGTGGCACGTCGAAGACGCGAGCACGGCCAGCTTGATGCGCGCGCTGTACGCTGCCCTGGCCTCCGGCAAGGGCGGCGCTTCTCGCGCCCTGCAGACCGCTCAGAAATCGCTGCGCTCGCTGGGCCAGGACGGCCGGCGACCCTACGAGCACCCCTATTTCTGGGCCGGTTTCGTCATTTCCGGAAGTGCTCCGTAACGAGTCCGCGCGCGAGGAAGCCGAGTGGAATACCGACGATTGGGCCGGGCCGGCCTGCGGATCAGCGCGCTGTCCTACGGCTCGTGGGTCACCTTCAAGTACCAGATCGACGACGGAGCCGCGATCGAGTGCATGCAGGTCGCCTACGACGCGGGCGTCAACTTCTTCGACAACGCCGAGGCCTACGCCGACGGAGAATCCGAACGGATCATGGGTCGGGCGCTGAAGCGGCTGGGCTGGGGCCGCGACACCTACTGTCTGTCGAGCAAGGTCTTCTGGGGCGGCGATGCCCCAACGCAGCGCGGGCTGAGCCGAAAGCACGTCCGGGACGCCTGCCACGCCGCGCTATCGCGGTTGCAGGTCGAGTATCTCGACCTGTTCTTCGCCCACCGCCCGGACTCCGAAACGCCGGTCGAGGAGACCGTCCGCGCCATGACCGACCTGATCCGCCAGGGCAAGGTGCTGTACTGGGGCAGCTCGGAATGGAGCGCGCAGCAGATCCAGGAGGCCCACGGCATCGCCCGCCAGTACGGCCTGGAGCCGCCGTCCATGGAGCAGCCGCAGTACAACATGTTCACGCGGGACCGCGTCGAGCGGGAATACCAGCGGCTGTACACCGAGCTCGGCCTGGGCGCGACGATCTGGTCGCCTTTGGCCTCGGGCGTGCTGACGGGCAAGTACCGGGACGGCATCCCGGCGGGTTCGCGCATGGCTCTGCCGGACTACCGCTGGCTGCGGGGGGAGATCGAGTCCGCCGAGGGCCGGGCCAAGCTGCGGAAGGTGGCCGCGCTCGGGAGAATCGCCTCGGAGCTGGGCCTGGCGCCGGCCCAGCTGGCCATCGCGTGGTGCCTGAAGAACCCGCGCGTCAGCAGCGTGATCCTCGGCGCCTCGAACGCCGACCAGCTGCGCCAGAACCTGGCCAGCCTGGAGCAAGTGCGGCTGTTGACCGCTGACGTCCTGGAACGGATCGAGCGGGTGCTCGAGAACCGCCCCGAGCTGCCCGTGCCGGACTGAGCGGGCCGCTCAGGGCCGGACGACGCGCCGGGGGTCCGAGGTCGCGAGCACCAGGTGCTCGTAGCCGAAATAGAGCGTGCGCCGCTCGATGCGCATGCCGATCTTGCGCGCCACGCCGAGCGACGGCAGGTTCTCCGGTCGGATCAACGTGATCACCTGCGGCTCGCCGAGCCTGTCGAAGGCCCAGTCGCGACTCGCCGCCGCGACTTCGCTGGCGAATCCACGGCGCCAGAACGGCCGGTGCATGATGTAGCCCAGGGCCGGCTGCTCGCGGCCGTCGACCTCGGTACGGATCACGCCGGCCTGGCCCACGGGCTCGCCCGAGGCGCGGTCGAGGGTCAGCCAGAACCCATGTCCGTGACTGGCGTAGCGGTCCTGCTGGCGCCGGATCCAGCTCGCGGACTCGTCGCGCGACAGGCGCTTGGGGAAGAAGCGCATCACCTGCGGGTCGGCCAGCATGGTCGCGACGAAATCGAGATCACCCGCAACAAGCTCGCGCAAGACCAGACGCTCCGTCTCGAGCACCGTCCTCGGCGGCGGATCGAGCTTGTCCAGGATCATCTTCGACTGCCCCCGAGTAGGAACTGTGCCCGCTCACCCGGCTCGGAGTCAAACCCGCTCCAGCGCCTCCTCGAGGGCCCCGATCAGGTCGCTCTCGTCCTCGAGGCCGACCGACAGGCGGACCAGTCCGTCGGTGATGCCGACCCGTTTGCGCTCCGCCGGATCGACGTCGGCGTGCGTCATGGTCACCGGATGGGTCACCAGGGACTCGACCGAGCCGAGGTTCTCGGCGAGGCTCCAGACCCGGATCGCATCCATCAGCCGCTTGCCCGCCGGCAGGCCGCCCCGCACCTCGAACCACAGCATCGCGCCGAAGCCGCTGGCCTGGCGGCGGGCCAGCTCGTGCTGGGCGAAGGATTCGAGGCCGGGGTAGCGCACCTCCGCGACCTTGGGATGAGCCTCGAGACGGCGGGCGACGGCCAGGGCGCTGGCCGACTGCCGGTCCATGCGGACCGACAGCGTCTTGCAGCCCTGGAGCGTGAGCCAGGCCACGAAGGGAGACATGATGATGCCCGCCGCGTTCTGCATGAAGCGCACGCTGGCGTCGAACTCCTTGGTGCGGCTGACGACCGCCCCGCCCACCGTGGCATTGTGCCCGTCGAGATACTTGGTCGTGCTGTGCACGACGAGATCGGCGCCCAGCTCCAGCGGGCGTTGGTAATACGGAGTCAGGAACGTGTTGTCCACGGCGTGGGGGATGCCCCGCCGGCGCGCGATGTCCGAGATCGCGGCGATGTCGGTCAGCTTCATGGTCGGATTGGCCGGCGTCTCCGTAAAGATCAGCCGGGTGTTGGCGCGGAGGCCGCTCTCGACGCTCCGCGGGTCGGAGGTGTCGGCGAAGGTGAACTCGACGCCGAAGCGGGACAGCACCTTGGTGGCGAAGCGATAGGTTCCGCCGTAGGCCACGTCCGAGACGATGCAGTGGTCGCCCCCGTTGAGCAGGGCCATCATCACGGCCTGGATCGCGGCCATCCCCGTGGAGAAAGCGGCGCAGTCCGCCCCGTTCTCGAGCGCGGCCAGCCGTCGCTCGAGCGCGCGCACCGTCGGGTTGCCGCTGCGCGAGTAGGAGTATCCCTTGGAAAGGTACCCGTCGACCGAAGGCTGGACGTAGGTCGTCGTCTGGTAGATCGGCGGGAGGATGGCGCCCGTGATCGGATCCGGCTCGCAACCGGCGTGGACCTGCTTCGTGCTGAACTTCATGACTGGGGCTCCTCGGTTGGGCCTCGCGCGCGGGACTCGGCACGGGCCTCGGCGCGGGCCTCGGCGCGGGCGGCAGTACCGTAGCAAAAGGCGGGCGGTACCGACCCGTGGACGTTCGTGGCACGAACGCGTTCTTTCGTAACTATATGATATGTAAAGATTTAGGCTCGGTAGTCTGGATTACTTCCTCCGGGCACGCCGCGACGGTGTATAAGGAGGTGCGTAATCGCCGGGGTGCCGGTGGGAGAATCTGGGGGGCGGGCGAGTCGAGGCGAACTCGGCGGGTCCGTTTGGTGCGTCGATCGCGAACGACCATGGAGGAGAAAGAGATGAGTCGTGGCGCTTCTTTTCCGAATTGTGGACCGCCGAGGGTCTGGACCGTCGCGGTCGCGCTCGTGGCGCTGGCGGCCGCCGGCCCGGCGGTCATGGCCCAGTGGGTGGTGTTCCAGGAGCAGACCGGATCCCGCGTGTCGGCCACGTCGAACCTGGTCGTGACCGACCCCAACGAAAAGGCCTACGCCTGGGGCGACGTCGACCGGGACGGTGACCTCGACCTGGCCATCTCGCGCAAAGAGCCGTTCACCACGGCCGGAAAGCGCATCAACATTCTGCTGGTCAATCAGAGCGGCGTCCTGACCGATCGCACGATCGACTTCGCCTCGGACTCCGACGTCAGCGGAGACCAGGGCTTCATGACGCCCACGAACGACCGGGACGTGATCCTGGTCGACGTCAACCTCGATGGCTGGCTGGACATGATCACTACGGCGGCGATCAGCGGCCCGGACCCCAAGCACATCGGCTATCCCCGCGTCTACAAGAACAAGTGTTGCGCGGTCGGCGGCTGCGCGGCCACGAGTTGCTCGACGGCCAACTGGCTCGGCTTCCGTTACGAGGACGCACGGATCCCGGTGATGCTCACCGATTCCCTGGCCTCCGGGTTCAACCCGTGCTTCTGCGCCGTCGCTGCCGGCGACGTGACCGGCGACGGCTATCCGGACCTGTATTTCTCGGACTACGACACGAGCTGCGGTGGAGCCGAGGCGGACTTCAACGACAAGCTGTTGATCAACAAGGGGGCGGCTGCTCCCGGGTTCTTCGAGGACAAGACCGAGACCAACTTCATCGGGGGGGCCGCGGGCTTTCCGGTCTCCGGCTTCGGAGCCTCGGGTGGGATCGCCAAGTTCAACCAGGACGGGCACAACGACATCCTCAAGCAGTCCGCCGGATTCGTGGGGCTGGCCTTCAACAAGCCCACCGATCTGGGCAAGTTCGACAAGTCCAACAGCCCGATCGGCGGCGCGACTTATTTCGTGGCGCATGGCGACCTCAACAACGACGGCAAGATGGACCTGGTCACTGCCGACGATGGCCAGGACCGCTACCTGCTCAATCAGGGAGACGGCAGCGACCAGATGGCCGACTTCATCTCGTTCGCCTACAGCTACAAGCACACCGGGTCGGGCGGCAACTCCAGCGACGACGGCTTCGGCGGCAACGCCGTCGTGGCCGACCTGAACAAGGACGGCTTCAACGACGTCCTGATCACCGACAACGACGTGGACGTCGGGGGCTGTGGTCGCCGAATGCACATCTTCAGGAACCTCGGTGGTGCCGCCGGCAGCAGCGTGACGATCCAGGAGCAGACCACCGGGTCCGGCTGCATGACCTTCGAAGGCAACCCGGCCAGCTGCCTCGTGGCCAGCATCCCCTCGAACAAGCTCGAGGGCACGCACGATGTCGCGGTCTTCGACATCAACGGCGACACCTACAAGGACCTGGTCGTCGGCCGCTGCAGCGGCACCGAGGTCTACATGAACGTTCCGCCCGTCCCGCCGGCGGGCGAGGTGCCCGACGGCGGCGGACCCGGACAAGGGCTGATGGTGGATCGTTCGGGCAACCAGATCATCCTGACCTGGAGTGCCTCCTGCTTACCGACGGACGCCGACTACTCGGTCTATCAGGGCTCCATTGGCGGGAACTTCCAGGACCACGCGCCGGTAACCTGCTCGACCAACGGGGCGACGACGATCACGCTGGATCTCGGGCCCGGTCCGGCGAACTCGTATTTCCTGGTGGCGCCGCGCAACGAGGTGTTCACGGGCTCGCTGGGCACGAACAGCGCCGGGCAGCCGCGCCATGCCGGGACCCAGCCCTGCGCGCCGCAGTCCTTCGCCAACTGCCAGTAGCAAGATCGCGCATCGCGCGCGCGAACGGCGGCGGGTCCGACCCGTCGCCGTTTGTTTTTGCTTCGAGGGTGGTGCGGAGACAGCGACGGGAGGGAGCGCTCGGCGCTGCATCGAGATCAGCGCTGCACCGTCGCGAAGGTGTCGGCCGCGAACGGCCCGTGGACCGAGGTCGCTCCATCGGGCCAGCGCACCTCGACGCGCTCGACACGGTCGTGGGGGCCGAGGCCTACGTGCACGCGCGGATCGTTGGTCGCGCAGTAGCTGTACGCTGCATCGACCTGGAACGTCCGCACCTGGCTGCCGACGTGCAGCACGACCCTCGCGCCGTACGCGTCGCGCCCGTGGCCGTCCACGACACGTAGCGTCAGGAAGCGGCCCAGGCGCCGCGCGTCGTTACGCAGCAGCCTCGCCGGACCGTCGCGGTTGGCGACGAGGATGTCGATGTCGCCGTCGTTGTCGTAGTCGCCGAAGGCCGCCGCCCGACTGTTCTCGGACAGCTCCAGCGCCGGGCCCAGCTCGCCGCTGGCGTCCACGAAGCGTCCGTCTTCCGTCTGACGCAGCAGCTGGTTGGGTTCGGCGTAGATGTCGGCGGCCTGGGGCGCTTCGGCCACGTACTGCACGCGTCCATTGGCCACGAAGATGTCGAGCCGGCCGTCCAGGTCGTAGTCGAACAGCGAGGTGCCGAACCCCGTGTAGCGGCGCGTCGGCGCCGCGAGTCCGCGACGGACGGTCGCATCGTCGAAGAACGCACCCTGGTTCAGGTAGAGCACGTGGGACTCGCGGTACAGGTGCACTTTCCACAGATCGAAGTCGCCGTCGGCGTCGACGTCGGCGGCCACGACACCCATGCCGGCTTGCGACTTTCCGGTCTCGTCCACGGCGATCCCCAGCGGGACCGCGCGCTCTTCGAAGCGCCCGGCACCGCGGTTGATCCAGGCGAAGCTCGGCATCTGATCGTTGGCGACGTAGATGTCGATGCGGCCGTCGCCGTCGAGGTCCGTGCAGGCCAGGCCCAGGCCCGTGCCGGGTTTGGCGCGGATCCCGGCCTGGGCGCTGACGTCGGTGAACTGTCCTCGGCCGTCGTTGCGATACAGGGTCGCGAACGAAGGGGCGTCATAGGACTGCGGCGAGCAGTAGTCGCGGGCACCCGTGGCCGCGAAACAGCGCTTCTGCGTAAACGCCGGCGCGCTGGTCCAGTCGACGTAGTTCGCCACGAAGAGGTCGAGGTCGCCGTCGGCGTCGTAGTCGACGAACGCGGCGCTGGTCGACCACCCCGGATCGCCCACGCCGGCCTGAGACGTCACGTCATCGAACGCTCCGTCGCCGTTGTTCCGGTACAGCGTGTTGGGGCCGACGTTCGTGACGTAGAGGTCGACGTCCCCGTCGTTGTCATAGTCTCCCGCGGCGCAGCCCATGCCGTAGCCCGTGCCGGCCACGCGGGCGGATGTCGTGACATCCTCGAACCTGGCGGAGCCGGTGTTGCGGAACAGCTTGTTTCCGCCGACCTGCGCGGCGCTCGCTGACCCTGATTGCACGAGGTAGGCGTCGAGGAAGCCGTCGCCGTCGTAGTCCAGAAAGCCGGCGCCTCCGCCCATGATCTCCGGCAGCAGGAACAGCCCCTGCGCCCCGGACCGGTGCAGGAAGTCGATCCCCGCTTCCGCGGCGACTTCGGTGAACGCCGGTGCCGCGGGGGTCGGCGCGGGCGCGCGCTGGCCGGTGCCGCACGCCGCCACGAGCAGGCCGGTCGAGAGGCTGAGTGCCCGGGCCGCGCTCTGACCCGAACCTCGAGCGGACGCGCCGTGCCCGGGGGCCACTCCTGCTCCCGCGCCCGGAACTCAGGTCCGCGGCCGGAAGGCGCGATAGGTGATGGAGCGCACCTTGCCTGCGAGATCCTCGAGTCGCGCCCCGCTGCTCCGCAGCAGCTGCTGCAGCTCTTCGGGAAGGGCACAGGCGGCGACGGCGAGATAGTCGATGTCTTGCAGGATCTCCCTGCCGACCAGCCCGGCCTGGTCCAGGAGCGCGAAATACGGCTCGCGGCGCATGGCCCCCGCCAGGCAGCCGACGTAGGCCAGCACGTGCTCGCACACGGCGGGCGGCAGCTCGCCGTCGAGAACGATGTCCGAGACGACCAGCCGCCCGCCGGGCACCAGCACGCGGGCCACTTCTCGGAACACGGCCGCCTTGTCCGGAGCGAGGTTGATCACGCAGTTGCTGGTGACCGCATCGACCGACGCGCTCCCGAGCGGGAGCTGCTCCAGGCGCCCCTGGCGGAACTCGACCTGGGTCAGCCCGGCGCGGGCGGCCGAGGCCCGCGCCCGCGCGATCATCTCCGGCGTCATGTCGACACCGATCACCTGTCCCGTCGGTCCCACCCGCTGCGCGGCGATGAAACAGTCGATGCCCCCGCCGCTTCCGAGGTCGAGCACCCTCTCACCCGCGCGCAGCTCGAGCTGCGCGACCGGAGCACCGCAGCCCAGACCCAGGTTGCTTTCCGCCGCCGCTCCCACGAGCTCCTGCGCCGTGTACCCGATCTCCTCGGCCACCCGACTCTCGGCAGCGGGTGTCGCCACCCCGCAACCGCACCCGCTGGTTTGACCCGCGGCGATGCGCCCGTAGCGCTCCCTGACCTTCTTCACGATCTCTTCGTTCGTCATCGGATGCTCCTGGCTGCGCCGGGACGGTCCCGCGGAAGGTCGTTCAGCAGGTGATCGAAGGCCCCGGGGCAAGACGATGCCGTCGCGCGCGTGACGGCGACGACCAGCTCCTCGACGTCCGCGACCAGCCGCCGTCGGTTGCGCGGCGTCACCCGTTGCAGGATCGCGGCCGCGAAACGCTCTTCCTGCCGGTCGAGCACTTCGGCCTTGCGCCGACCGCTCGCCGTCAGCTCGACGCGCGAGGAGCGGGCGTCCTGGCGATCCGGCCTCGAGCGCAGCAAGCCGCGGCCTTCCAGGCGGCCCAGGTTGCGAGTGAGCGTGCTGGGCGCGATGCCCAGCCGCGATCCGAGCTCGGACAGGCGCAGGCTGCCCTCGGCGGCGAGCGCAGCCAGCGTCGCGGCCTGCGCGATGGTCATGCCGCAGCACGAGACATCGGCGCGCTCGGAGACCGAGAAGCGCCGGACCAGCGCCTGGATCGCCCGCCGCAGGCGGCGGGCCTCGCCCAGGAGGGGCTCCGCCCGTGGCCTTCGCGGACTGGGGGTCGGGGGTGCCGCGCGCATCGGCAATATTTGTACGATACAAGCATCGTCCCGTCAAGCCCCCGGCGTGATGCGTCCCGGCGGAGACCCGCGACCCTCGGCGGTCGGCGAGACGCCGGTCCCCGGCCGGGTCAGCGGGGGTGGGCGGCGCGGGCCCGGCGGACGGCTTCGAGCCTGCTCCGCGGATAGGCTGCCCGTGGCTCGAGCTCGACGGCGCGGGCCAGCGCGGCCTCCGCCCCACCGAGGTCCCCCAGCTCGGCCAACGCTTCGCCGTGCACGACGTGGGCCGCCGTGAGATCGTCACGCCGCTCGAACACGGCACGGAGTGTCACGACGGCATCCTCCGCGCGGCCGCGCCGCAACTCGACGCCGGCCTTGACGACCCGGGCCATCGCGTGCCGCGGGTCGGCAGCGAGCGCCCGTCCGGCCTCGCGCGCGGCGCCGTCGAGATCGCCGCGCTCGAGCAACACGATGGCCAGTGCCGCGCGCGCTTCGGGGTCGGCAGGGTCGAGTTCGGTGGCGCGCGTGTAGGCGCCGGCGGCTTCGACGGGCCTGCCCGCGCGCAGCTGGGCGTCGCCGAGCACTCGGAACGGATCGGCGCGGCCTGGGTGTTCCGCGGCGGCCCGGGTCGCCAGGTCGATCGCGCTCTGTAGCTTCCCGTCGTCGAGGTAGGTCCGCGCACGCGAGAGCAGGGTCTCCAGTGCGGCGGCATGTGCCTGCGATTCGAAGAGCCACGGATCCCGCACGACGCTCGCCGAGCGGCGGCCGACGCGCTCGAGGTGCGGTCGAGCGTCGTCCTCGCGCCCCAGGCCCCGCAAGGTGAGCCCGAGCAGTTGATGGGCTTCGGCACTGTCGGGGTCGATGGCCAGTGCGCCGCGCAGCGCGGACTCCGCTTGGGGCAGCTCTCCCGCTTGACGCAGGGTCCGCCCGAGACCCGTGTGGAACGAGGCGTCCCCGGGATCGAGGCGCAGCGCCTCCCGCATGGCGGCGATCGCCTGGCTGGCGCGGCCGGCGTCGAGCAGAGCCTGGCCGAGGTTGAAATGCACCGGCGCGTACGAGGGCTCGATCGCGGCTGCCTGGCGCAGTCGTTCGATCGCCGCGCCCGACTCCCCGCGCTGCAGGTGGATCAGGCCCAGGAGATAGCGGGTCCGGGCCTCGGTCGAGCCGCGCGCCAGCGCCGCTTCGTAGCTGCGGGCCGCGAGGTCGACGAGCTCGTTGCCCTGGTAGATCCGCCCCAGCCGCTCGAACCCGGCCGGATCGCGGGGCTGTTCGAGGCAACGGGCCGCGGCCAGTCGGATCGCGGGCTGCGCGGTCGCGGGCACCCGTGACCAATCCGCGGGAAGCGGCACGACCGGCGCTTCTGGAACCGCCGCCGGCCGGCCGCAGCCGCTGCCTAATACCGTCGCGAACAGCAGGGCGGCCGCCGGGAGCGGTGTCAGGCTACCGGGACGGAACAACATCGTGAGCCCATCCACGCCGAGGTGCCTCGAGTCAGCGGCGGACCGCGACGATCTCCAGCACCGTCGGCGTGACCATCCGGGCGTGAGGCGCGGCCTCGGCCGCGGCCAAGGCCCGGGCGATCTCCGCCGCGCGTTCCGCGGTCAGGCGCTCGAGGTCCACGAGTCGACTGAGCCCCACGTCGATGAACGTCTTCGGCCATTGCCAGACGAAGCTCGAAGGGTCGATGACGTCGACGATCGGAACGAGGCTGCGCACCTCGAACCCCAGCTCCTCGAGCCAGCGCGGCAGGTCGAGCCCCACGTCCGGTTCTCCGCCATCGGCGCGCCAGCTCTCGATGACGACCCGGACGAGCTCCTCGTGCTCCGCCAGGCGCGGCGCGGACCTCCAGGTGGAGTAGTGCAGGTACTCGTGCGCGACGAAGATCCCGCCGGGTCGGAGCGCGCCGTGGATGCGCGACAGCAGGTGGCGCGGGTTCCGGACGAAGGCGAAGACCCAGCGACACCAGGCGCCGTCGGCGATGACGGGCGGCAGCGCCGCCTCGCTCAAGTCGATCTCGTGGACCGAGATGTTGGCGAGACCGCGGCGCGCGCGCTGTGTCTCGAGCGCATCGAGGAAGCGCCGCGAGCGGTCGAGAGCCACGACGCGACCCGCCGGCCCCACGATCTCCGCCAGGTCCATCGCGGCGTGGCCCGGGCCGCAGCCGACGTCGAGCAGCGCCTGTCCGATCGTAAACCCCGCGCGACGCCAGACGTCCGCCGCGCGGCCCCTCCAGATCCGATGCTGGAGCGCCAGGCGCTCGACTTCGGCGTCGTGGGTGCCTAGAACGTAGTCTCGATCGGCGTCCATCGCTCTTCCCTCTGGCTCCGGGGGAACTTCAGCACAGCATCGTTTCGAGAACTCGGGACCAGCGGACGCCGCGGGGTCCGAGATCGCCTGCCGCCCCGCTCGTAGCGTCGGAGTACGGAGCCTCATGGTAGCTCGAATCCGCGGTTAGCCGGCGTCCGGCGCGCGGGCTATGCTGGCTCGGTGCGCGGACCGCTCGCGGGCGCTGGGCGCCTGTTGGCGGAGCGGCGCCGGCCGGCGATGGGAGGGCGCTCGACCCGCCGCGCCCGTGGTCGGTGGCGCGGCCCTCCCCCGACCCTGGGAAGGACAGGCTACCCTCGCGCGAGCGAATCGAGCAGGCGAGACAGGAGCTTTGTCGATGGATCGCTCATTCTGGCTCGACAAGTGGGCCAAGAACGACATCGGGTTCCATCAGGAGGAATTCAACTCCCATCTGACGGCCGAGGGTCGGCGCTGGCTGGCGCCCGGTCCCGTGCTCGTTCCGCTCTGCGGCAAGTCGAGGGACATGCTCTGGCTGGCCGAGCAGGGGCTCGACGTGATCGGAGTCGAGCTCGCTCGAGAGGCCTGCGCGAGTTTCTTCGTCGAAAATGGGCTCCGTTTCGTCAGGGAGCGCTTCAAGGCCTTCGACCAGTTCCGATCCGAGACGGTGACCCTCTGGGCCGGTGATTTCTTCGCTTTTCAGGCTGAGGACGTGCCCGAGCCGATTGGCAGCTTCTATGATCGGGGCGCGCTGATAGCGCTCCCGCCCGAGATGCGCCCGGCCTACGCGCGAAAGTTTCAGGAATTCGCCTTTGACCCGCGACGGCAAGCTCCACTTCGGGGGCTCCTGCTGTCGATCGAGTACGACAAGTCGGCTCTGAGCGGGCCGCCCTTTTCCGTCGGTCACGACGAAGTGGAGCGGCTCTACGAAGCCGGTTTCGAGATCCGTCCCCTTCGACGAATCGCCGAGACGAGTTCGATCCGCGGCGTCGAGCTCGAGATCGTCGAGCACGTCTACGAGTTGGAGTCGAAATCCCGGCAAAGCGACGGTGCCGTGTGAGGCGGCCGACCTCCGCGCGCAGCCTGTTTCGCGCCAACGTCCGGCCCGCGGGCGCGGGTCGCGCGGAATCGTCTGCCGCAACTAGAATGCACCGCGGGGGACCGATGGACATCCGCCGCTTGTGCTTGCCGGTTCTTTTGGCCCTCGTGCTGGCCGGCTGCGGGCCCGAGTCGGAGGTGTCGCGTCTCGTGCGTTCGATCGAGACGCCCGCCGCTCGGGGCAGCGGACAGCCCAACCTGGCGCTGGGGGCGGACGGCAAGCTCTACCTGAGCTGGATCGAGCCCGCGGGCGCGGGCCACGCGCTGCGCTTCGCCACCTGGCGCGGCGACCGCTGGTCCGAACCCCGGACCATCGCCACGGGCGACGACTGGTTCGTCAACTGGGCCGACTTCCCGTCCCTTGCCGCGTCGAGCGACGGAACGTTGCTCGCCCACTGGCTCACGCGGCGTGGCGCGGGCGGCTATTCCTACGACGTGAGGCTGGCCCTGTCGCGCGACGGAGGCCGGAGCTGGAGCGAGTCGTTCTCACCCCACGACGACCTGACCGAGACCGAGCACGGCTTCGTTTCCATCGTTCCCCGGCCCGACGGCGGTTTCGACGTGGTCTGGCTCGACGGCCGGGAGATGGCGATCGACGGTCTCGGCCACTCGACCGGCGCGGGAGCGATGACCCTGCGCTCGACCGTGGTCGGCGTCGACGGGGGGATGACCGCAGCCAGCCTGATCGACGGGCGTGTCTGCGACTGCTGCTCGACCGACGCCGTCCGCGCCGGCGGCGCGCTGGTCGTGGCCTTCCGCGATCGATCGGAGGCGGAAATCCGCGACATCGCCACCGTGCGGGCGGAAGCCGACGGCTGGTCCGCCAGCCGGCTCGTGCGGCGGGACGACTGGAAGATCTCGGGCTGCCCTGTCAACGGCCCCGCCCTGGCTGCCCGCGACGACAGCCTGGCGTGTGCCTGGTTCACGGCCGCCGACCAGACCCCCAGGGTCCACGTCGCCTTTTCGCCGGACGGGGGCAGCTCGTTCGGTGAAGCGGTGAGCGTCGACGGGGGCCGGCCGACGGGCCGGGTGGACCTGGTGCTGCTGGACGACGGCTCGGCCGTGGTGAGCTGGCTCGAACGGGGATCGCTCTACTTGCGCTGGGTCGCCGCCGCGGGGCCTCGCAGCGAGCCGCTTTTCGCCGCAAGAACCGGTGACGCGCGGGCAGTCGGGTTTCCGCGGCTGGCCTTGCTCGAAAACGAGATTTTTCTGGCCTGGACCGAGCCGGGAGAGCCCCCGCGGGTGCGAACCGGCCTGCTGCCGGCCCGCTATTGATCCCGCATCACTCGAATCCGACCCGCTCGGGCGCGCTGGAGTTGCCCGGCCCCGCTGCTTTCCGATGCGTGAGTCGAGTGCTGCTCGAGCCGCTCGATGAACCGAGTGTCCGTGGGCCGATCGAGGCCGCGACGATCAGCCACGGAGCCGGGGGGCGGGCGGCGCGCTCGACGGGACGCCGCTCCCGTGGCACAGCCTGCACTCCCTGCCGCCCTCGCAGGCCGGGCACACGACCTCCCGCTTCGACCCCATCCGGCCCATGCGCACGATGTGGATCCCCGTGCCGTCGCACTTCGCGCAACGGCCGTCGCCATCGCAGAACACGCAGACCTTCGCGTCGCAATCGGCAATCCTGCTGAAATGGACCACGGGTCGCTCCAGCCGGGCCGCCGCGTGGATTCCGGGGACCCGTCCTGCATCGAATCTAGGGAGGGCCGCTCGCCCGGGCAAGTCGATCGCGGCCGCCCGCGGTCCGTCCGCCGGCCGGGTTGCGACTTTCCGGACCGTCGGGCGTAGAACCTCATGGGCGATTCCAACGGAGGTACGAGCATGCTCGACAAGGGAAGGTCCTCGAAGAGGCTCGCCGTCTTGACCCTGTTGCTGGTTCCGGCCGCCCTCCTGGGTTTCTGGGCGCTGTCGGCCAGCGTTGCCGGAGAGGCCCGCGCGCCCCGGGCCCCGGCGGGGGTCGAGTGGCGCGACGGCGCGTTCCTGGGGGTCGAGCTGGAGGAAGAGACCGAATACTCCGAGGGAGGCGCGCGCATCACCCGCGTCGTCGAGGATTCGGCGGCCGAGCGGGCGGGGCTCGAGGCCGCAGACATCATCGTACAGCTCGACGGCCGCACGATTCGCGGCCCGCAGGCCGTGTCGGAGCGGCTGGCCGACCTCGAGCCCGGCCAGGAGGTTTCGATCACCGTCGTGCGCGACGGGCGCAAACAGACGGTCAAGGCCGCGCTGGGCCAACGCCCCGGAATGCCCGGGGTCTTCCGGGGCAAGCGTGGCATGGCGCTCCTGGCACCCGATGCCGAGCTCTTGGGCTGCGACCCCGACAACGAGGATTGCGAGTTCTCCCACTCCTTCAGCTGCTCCGGGGAAGACTGTCCGGGTTTCTCGTTCGACTTCGGCGGAATCTTCAACCGGCCGCTGCTCGGGGTCCAGCTCGTTCATGTCACGAGCGAGCTGCGCGAGCACCTCGGGGGCAAAGCGGATGCCGGAGTGCTGGTCAGCAAGATCGTCCCCGGTAGCCCGGCCGAGGCAGCCGGCATTCGCGTGGGCGACCTGATCGTCGCCGTCGGCGGTGAGCCGGTGGAAGACGCCGGCGAGATTCGCGAAGCGCTCGAGGGCAAACGGGGTCGGACCTTCCCGGTCGAGGTGATCCGTGACGGGCGGGCCTCGAAGATCGACGTGACCCTGCCCGAACCCGACGAAGACGATGCGCCGACGGGCCCGCGGGCCTTCCTTCTCGCTCCGCATCTGGAGTTGCGCGGTCTGGACACGGAGATCGGCGAGGCTCTGAGAGCGATGGGCGACGCGCTGCGCCGAGCGCACGGACGAGAGCTGCGGGATGCGCTGCGGGACGCGCGCGAGGAGCTGCGCGCTACGGAAGGGACTCGACGCGAGGCGCTGAAGCGCGCGCACGAGTGGCTGGGTCTGAACTCGGTCTAGAACAAACCGGCCGCCTTCAGCCGCGCCAGTGCCGCCCGGTAGCCGTCGAGCGTGCGCGCCAGCTCTTCGTCGCCGTGGGCCAGCGAGACCGCGCCGAGACCCGAGCGCGTCGACAGGTCCTCGAGCAGCAGCACGGACTTGAGCAGCCGCTCGGTGACGTACGGATGGGCCACCTGGGCCAGCTCTTCGGGCGAAGTCGGTCGCGCCGCCCCCTCACGCACGGGGTGCGCGAGGACCAGCGAGCCGGCCAGGGGCTCGCCGGCCGCTCCGAACAGGTGCAGGGGCAGGCCGGCCTCCGCGCCGACGCGCGCGATCCCGCGCCGCAGTCGATCGCCCAGGGCGGCCAACCGCGGATAGATCTGCTGCTCCTCGGAGACGAGGTGATTCAGCATGGCCCGCGCCGCGATCAGCGACAGCTCGTGCGCCGAGTAGGTGCCGCCTTCGAACTTCACGCGGCCGCTCTTCCGCGTGCTCAGCTCCAGCACGTCGCGCCGGCCCGCCACGGCCGCCACGGGCATGCCGCCGCCGAGCACCTTGCCCATGATCAACAGATCCGGCCGGACGCCGTAGGCCGCCGCGAGGTCGCCCGCGCGGAAGCGGAACGCGGTGATGATCTCGTCGCACAGCAACAGCGCTCCGTGCTTCTCCGTCAGCCGCCGCGCCTCCCGCAAGTACTCGATCGTCGCCGCCATCCCGCCGCCCGCGCCGACCACGGGCTCGAGCAGGAAGCAAGCGATCCGGTCGCCGCTGCTCGCGAACGTCGCCCGCAGGTCGTCCGGATCGTTGAAACGGGTCAGCACGACCTCGGCCCCGGTGCTCGACGACAGCCCCTCCGATTCCAGGTGGTCGAACGACCCGCCACGGGCCGCGACGCCCTTGAGCCCGAACGGCTGGCTCCCGTGCCAGCCGCCCGAGATCTTGAGCACCCGGTCGCGGCCGGTCGCCGCGCGGGCCAGCACGACGGAATAGAACGTGCCCAAGGTCCCGCTCGTCGTGAAGCGCAGCGTCTCCATGCCCGTGCGGCCGCAGATCGCCGCGGCGACCTCGGCCTCGACCTCGTGGAGCATGCCGCTCTGCAAGCCGCGGCCGCCGTCCAGGGCCGTCGCCAGCGCCTCGGTCACGAGCGGCGGATTGTGGCCGAGGATGTTGGTGAAGTGGCCCTGCCAGTAGTCGACGATGCGGTGGCCATCGAGATCCTCGATGGCCGGCCCGGCCGCCCGCCGCGTCACGGGCATGAAGGGCTCGGTCCAGCGCAGCGCGTGGCTGACGTCGTCGAGCAGCGGCCCCCGGCGCGAGTCGAAGAAGGCCTTCGAGCGCGGGAATCTGCGCGCGAACTCGCCGGCCAGCGACTCGCGAAACCGGCGTAGCTTGTCGGCTGCGCCCGTCATTCGATCACGCGCATCGCGCGGCGCAGCAGTCCGTACGAGATCAGGGCGCCGATCGCCATCCCGGTCGCCAGACCGCCCACGTGGCTGCTCACGCTCACCGGGCGTCCCAGCGCCGTGACCGGGCTGAGCAGGGAAGGCAGGTACAGCATGGCGATTCCAGCGGCGCGGATGAAGGCGCGGCCGGTCAAGGGCGCCAGGCGCACCCGACTCAGGGTCAGGACCACCCAGGCGCCGAACAGGCCGGCCACCGCGCCCGACGAGCCGACGATCGAGATTCCCGGGCGGGCGAAGGCGAGAGCGGCGACTCCGCCGCCGATCCCCGACACGAAGTAGATCAATCCGGCGCGGGCGTAGCGCAGCTCGATCATGAGCGGCACCGCAAACACCAGCGTCGACGCCCCGTTCCAGAAGGCGTGGAGCAGGTCGGTGTGCAGGAACGAGTAGGTCAGCAAGCGCCAGGGCTCGTCGATCATCGCGCCGCGGAGCAGGGCCCCCGCATGAAACAGGCGGCGGCCGCCGCTCCCCAGCGCGGCGATCCACAGCAGCAGAACGAAGTGGAGCAGGATCAGCGAACCCGCGACGAGCAGCGGCCGCAGCGGAAACTTCTCGGCCGATGCCGGCAGATCGGGCCGCGTCTCGCCGAGGGTGTCGGCGACGGCTGCGCGCGCCGCCGCCAGTCGGTCGCGGGGCACGCTGAAGATCACCGCCGGCCGCTGGCCGGGTACCCGGCCCGAGCGGAAAGGTATGCTCGCCGCCTCCAGCGCCCGTCCCACCGCGCCGACCAGCTCCGGCCGCACGACTCGCAGGAGGAACGCGTGCGGAACTGCGGTTGGCGTGTTCGTGGCGGGGTCTCCCAGGAGGAGAGCGCTCACCTTAGCACATCGGCCGTCTGGCCTCGGGGGTACAATGCCGCGCCGCGTTCCACCGGAGGCAGCGATGGGTCTGCGCTGGCAATTCGTAGCGGTGGCCGCGGCGACGCTGGCCGGCTGCGGGCCCGCAGAGCCACCGCGGCTGGTCGTGGTCGTGGTCGTCGATCAGATGCGCGCCGATTTCATGACGCGCTTCGGCCCGCGCTTCGAGGCCGGGCTGGCCCGCGCCAGCGCCGAGGGCGCGGTCTACGCGAACGCTCACTGGGGTCACGCGCCGACCTTGACCGCTCCCGCTCATGCTTCGCTGGCCACGGCGACCCACCCGGGGCGGCACGGCATCGTGGGAAACTCCTGGTTCGATCGGGCGGCCCAGGCCCCGCGAGCGGCCGTGACGGACCCCATTGCGACGATCGCCGGCGACCCCGCGAGTCCGGGAGGCTCGCCCGCGAATCTGCTACGGGACACGCTCGGGGACTGGCTGAAGCGCTCCACTCCGGGGAGCAAGGTCTACGCCGTGGCCCTCAAGGACCGGGCCTCGATCATGATGGGCGGACGGCGAGCGGATGGCGTCTTCTGGTATCAGCCCGGGATGCGTCGTTTCGTCACGTCCACGCACTATCCGAGCGAGTATTCCCGCTGGGTCGACGAGTTCACCGAGTCTCCCGAAATCAGCCCGCTGCTGGTCACGCCGTGGACCCTGCTGCGGCCGGAGGCGGCCTACGACCTGTCCAGCGAGGACGACTTCCCGGGCGAGGCCGGCGGCGTGGACACGACGTTTCCCCACGATTTCGAGCGGCCTGGGCCGCCCGGAACGCTGCCGGCCAGCCCGTTCGCCGACGAGCTGACCCTACGTTTCGCGATGAAGCTGATCGCCAGCGAGGGGCTCGGCGCCGACGCCGTGCCCGACCTGCTGTGGATCGGAGCGTCGGCGGCCGACGAGATCGGGCACCTGTACGGTCCCGACAGCCGTGAGATCCAGGATTACTACCTGCGGCTGGACGTCATGCTCGGCGAATTGCTGGAGTTCCTCGACGAGCATGTGGGTCGCGGACGTCACGTGCTGGCGCTCTCCTCGGACCACGGGGTGGCCGCGCTGCCCGAGGAGCTGGCGCGCCGCGGGACGCTCGCGCAGCGGATCGACTTCGACGCGTTCATGGCCGACGTGGTACGGGCCGCGCGCCGCGCGCACGCCGAGCTGGGGATCGCGCCGCTGGTGCCGATGACCTATTACTCGGGACTGGTGCTCGACTCACGCGCGGTGCCCGCGGAGGCGCTGGTCGGCTTGCGGCGAGCACTGGCCGTCGAGTTGCGCGAGGTCGAGTTCGTGGAAGACGCTTACACCTACGACGAGCTGCAGGAGGCAAGGCCGCCGGACCGGCCCTACCTCGAGATGTACCGCCGCGGCTTCCACCCGGACCGCTCGCCGGACGTGCTGCTGCGCTTCAAGCCCAACTACCTGCTCGACGACGGCGGGCCCACGGCCACGACCCACGGCTCGCCGTACGCGTACGACACACACGTGCCGTTGATCTTCGCCGGACCGGGCGTCCGCCGCGGCCGCTTCGAGGAGGCGGTGAGCCCGCTCGACATGGCGCCGACCCTGGCCCGCCTGCTCGGGATCGAGCCTCCCGAGGACCTGGACGGCCGGCCGCTCGTCCACGCCCTCACGAAGTAGCGCGATGCGCGACACGCTGGCGCCCCCGACTGTTCCAGCCGAGTTCGCCACGGAAACCAGCCTGGCCGACGACCCGTGCTAGTTCGCCGCCTTGATCCAGAGCACCTGGAGCGCGGGCCAGCGATCGGCGGTCCCGTGGTTCACGCCGAGCAGCTCGGGGCGGCCGTCTCCGTCGAGGTCGACCAGCCGCGGCCTGCCGTCGACCGCCGAACCGGTCCCCGTCTCGACGCCGTGAGTCGAGATCACGATGTAGTTCTCTCCGCCGTTCCCTCCGTCGTTCCGAACACGGGCGCCCGGGTCTCGACCAGCCAGCGGCTGCCGTGGACAGCGGCGCGCCGCGGCAGCTCGACCTGGGCCAGTTCGGCGAGCCCGGATCCATGCGCTGGCGGGCCGAACAGTTGCAGGCGGCCGAGCGACAGGCCGCTCAGGAGCTGCGGCCCGCCGCGCAGCAGCGCCGGGGACTCGAGCACGACTCGGCGGGCCTCGGCGCTCACGAGCAGGAGTTCTCCCGGCCGCGCGACCAGCGACTCCTCGTCGCGGTCGCCGTCGAGGTCCAGGGTCAACACTTCGCGGGCATCGCCGGGGATATCGTCGCGCAGCAGGCGCAGCTGGTCGGGGCGGGCCGGATCCCAGCGGTACACCGAGAATCGTGGGCCCTCGTCTGCCGGAGACGGCGGGCAGGCGGGGAGAGTCTCACGCTCGCCCGAGCCGGCTGGGGGGCGGAGCGGCTCCCGCGGGCCCACGAGCAGCACGATCGAGCGGCTGCCGTCGGCGTTCGCCGTCGGGGTGAAGGCGACGAGGCTCCCGGGCACGTCGACCTCGAGGCGCATCCACCCCGGGCCCTCCTGGCGGCGGACGCCGGCCGCATCCGGCCGAGGCTCTTCGGCCGCGCCCGCCGCGATCGCGCAGGCGACGCAGGCCGCGAGTCCCGCCGCCCCGCCCCGGCGCATCGTCATTTCGCCGCCCCGCTCAGATAGAGGTCGAGCCGCACGGCGGGACTCGTGTCGGGGTCGGAGTGCGGCAGCAACCGGGTGATTTGCAGGTCCGAGCGACCGTCGCCGTCGAGGTCCGCGACCTTGATCAGGTCCAGGCTGGCCGGCTGCTCGTCGAGCGCGATCGACAGGTCGGGCTTCTTCGGATAACGGCAGCCCGGCTGGCCCGCGTGGAGCGTCAGCCTGCGACCGCGGCCGAAGTGCGCGCAGTCCTGCCGGCCGTCGCCGTCGAAGTCCCCCGCGAACTGGGCGCAGCGGCGCAGCTCGAGCTGGTTCAGATCGAGCTTCAGCTTCTCGGCGAGGTCGAGACCCGGCACCTCCGCGAAGGAGCCGTCCGCGTGTTGCGCGTAGACGTGGAAGTTGACCTCGATGCCGATGCGCTTGGCGACCAGGATCTTCAACGCCTGGAAGACCGAGAAATCGAGGGTCAGCGTGACCAGGTCCTTGCGGCCGTCGCCGTCGAGGTCGACGAACGACTGCGACTCGAACGGCGCCTCTCCCAAGGGGCCCGCGAAGACGTGCCCGATCACCTGGGTCGTGAAGTACGGCTCGGGCTGGATGGAGCCGTCCTGCGCCAGCTCGTGAAAGCGGTAGCGCCCGATCGGCTTCTTCGCGTCCTTCATTCCGGCGCGGAAGCCCTCGCCGCGCCCCAGGCTCTCGGCGAAGACCGCCTCGGCGCGCCCGTCGCCGTCGATATCTTCGAGCGCCACCAGGTTCTCGGGCCAGGGAGCGGCGCCGGCGGCCACCTGCTGCATGCGGACGTCGGTCAGGCGGTCGTGGCAGTCGCGCGCCTCGCGGCGCAGCGTCCGGAACCGACCCTCCCGCGATCCGAGCAGCACGTGCCGCGGGGCGGGCGAGTCGTCGCGGAACGGGAACGCGAGGTCGGGCACGCGATCGCCGTCGAACTCGATGACCTCGGGCATCGGGTAGGAGCGGCGGATGCCGTTCGAGGCGGGCAGCTCCGACTCGTTCATGGCGATGCGCTCGGCGGGCGCTGGCGAGAGCCCGGAGCCGGTGCCGAGGTAGACCGCCAGCGAATCCTCGGCCGGCAGCAGGAGGTCCGCGATGCCGTCCCCATTCAACTCGTGGACCAAGGACAGCGTGGCGAAGAAGGCGCCGCTGCCTCGCAGCACGGGCCGCTCGGCGATCAGCGGCTCCAGTCGCAACGGGGACTCCCCGCCGTCGGGAGCGTGGACGCAGCGCGACAGACCCTCGTCGGTCAGCGCGACGAGCGGCAGGCCGGGGGGACCGGCCTCGAGGTGCAGCACGCTGGCCGCCAAGCTGAGCGGCGGGCCGGCAAGAGCATGCGTCCCGTCGGGTTGGGCCAGATACAGGCGCACCTCCCGGCGGTTGAACAGGGCCGGGATCGCGGTGGCCACCGAAATCAGGTGTTCCATGCGCTCCTCGCCGATCGTCTCGACTTCCGTGTAGGTCGAGACGATCACGAGGTCCCGGCGCCCGTCCTGGTTCACGTCCGAGGAGATGACCTTGGCCGGCGGTCCCGGAAGGTCCAGCGCGACGTGGCGCAAGCTCAGCCGCTGTCCGGCGTGAGCCGCAGGGAGGACGAGCGCGATCGACAGCGCAACGACTCTGCCTAGCACGTCGCCGCGCTCCCGTGAGGGGCGGAGCGCCGTTTCCGCCGTCCGGCGTACAATGCCGGCCACGCCCGGGACCGCGGAAGCCCGGCGAGCGAGTCGGCCGTGCAAGAGATCGTCAGCTTCGCTCTGATCACGTTCTTCGGGATCTTCTTCGTGGTCGACCCGTTCGCGTTGATCCCGCTGTTCTTGTCGATCACGCGTGGGGACTCGACCGAGAAGAAAAAGCGCACGGCTCTGCGCGCCGCCGTCGTCGCTACGGGGGTGCTGCTGCTGTTCGCCGCCGCGGGCGGAGCGATCTTTCGGCTGTTCGGCATCACGATCGGCGCGTTCAAGATCGCCGGCGGGGTGCTGCTGTTCTTGATGGCGCTCGACATGCTGCGGGCCCAGCACTCGCGCGTGCGGGTGAGCCCCGAGGAAGAGACGGAGGGCGTGGAAAGGGACGACGTGGCGATCATCCCACTGGCCGTGCCGATGCTGGCCGGCCCCGGCTCGATCGCCATGGTCACGGTGCTGATGGGGCAGGCGCTGCCCTCCCCCGTGCGGATGGCCGTGGTCGTGGTCTGCATCCTGCTCACGGGCTTGCTGAGCTTCGTGCTGTTGCGGGCCTCGGTCTGGATCGAGCGCACGCTGCGACAAACCGGCCTCAACATCCTGAACCGCCTGATGGGCCTGCTCCTCGCCGCCGTCGCGGTGCAGTTCATCGTGACCGGGATCGCCGACGTCATGCCCCAGATCCTCGGAGAATCTCGGTGAGCCGCGTGTTCAGAGTCCGGAGGGCAGCCGGGGTGAAGCCAGGAGCTTGCCGAATTCCTCCCAGACGCGCGCCACGTCCGCCTCCCCTCCCACCTTTCGCTCGACGTAGCTGCGGACCAGATCCTGCCCCAGATTGTAATTGATCACGTAGCTCCGATACTGGTCGATGAAGCGCACGCGCTGCGCGGCTCGCTCGGGGGTCATCAAGGCGTAGCGCACCAGCCAGTCCGCGGCGGCGCCGGCATCGATCGCGCCGTCGAGATAACGCCGCGCGGCCTCGTTCCCGGCGTAACTCAGCCGCTCGACCTGCCCGAGGACGCGGTAGTAGGCCTCGGCTTCCCGCGGGTCGAGCCCGGCCAGCGGGAACAGGACGCGGGCCTCGAACTCGACGCGCTCGTCTCCGGGAAACGCGACGAGGATGCCGTAGTTGGCGGTGCCCTCGGCGATCAGCGACTGCGGACTGAACAGCGGGTAGACCGAGAACTCGACCCAACCGCGGTCCCGCACGAGCTGCTGCTCCAGCAGCGCGTTGTAGACGTGATGCCCCGGGTAACCCTCGTGGCAGGCCAGATCGATGGCCCGGTCGATGGAGATGGGCAGATCGATGTTGACCTGGATCAGGCTGCGGAATCCGCCCTGGTACCAGTTGTAGGCGCTCCAGCTCTTGCCCTGCACGTATTCGACGGAGAAGCTCTCGCCCGGCGGTAGCTTCAGCCGCGCCTGCGTGCGTGCCCGGCACTCGTCGATCGCCGCCCGGAACACGGCGTCGAGCCTGTGGCCCGGAATGACGAACCGCTCGCGGAAGGCCGCGAAACGCGCCGCCACCTCGCCTTGGCCTGGGAGCAGCGGGGCCAATTCGCTCAGCAGCCGCTCGTAATGCCGCTCGTCGTGAGCGGGCGCGACCGCGTCGTAAAGCGCCCTCGACTCCTCGTCGAAGGTCGACCGTGCGCCGCCCAGCATCTCGACGCGTGCGACGAGCGAGCGGAGCTGCGTGGCCAGGTAGCGCCGGCGCAGCTCGACCATCTCGTCGCCGTCACCTCCCGCGCTCGCCTCGACGGTTTCGAGCAGTGCGCGGGCCCGCGCGAGAATCGTGTCCAGCGCGAGCGGAGCGCTGGCCGACGGCTCGCGCCAGTCGGCGGGGCCATAGTAGGCGTCCACGTAGTCCGCATCGTGGCGCCCCACGGCCAGGACGAGCTTGACGTAGCCCTCGGCGGCGCGGTCCAGCGGATCCGTCGGTCCCACGGGAATCTCCTGCGGCTGGTCGGTGCACGCGGCCAGGACGAGCAGACCCACGATCCACGTTCTGCGGGTCGGCGGTAAGCTCACGGCTCGGTCGAAGGGTCGAGACCGAGGCGGCGGTCCTCGGTGCGGGCGGCCGCGACGATCGCGAGGTTCCACAGCGTCCACCAGCCCGCCGTGTACCAGCCGGGCCAGGCCAGGAACGCGAGGTAATTGGCGATGCCCACGCCGAGCATCGCGGTCACCGCGCCGGAGCCCCGCAGCTCCGGCAGCTTCCAGCGCGTGACCATGGCGCAAGCCATCAGCAGCACGACCCCGGCGGCCGCGGCCGGGGGGATGCTGTCGCGCAGCAGCACGACCGCCATGAGATAGGAGGCCCCGATCGGAATCGGCAGGCCCATCGTGCGGCGCGCCTTGGCGTGGACGTCCGAGAGCAGGTTGTGCCGTCCGAGGCGGAACATGCCGGCCAAGAGGTAGACGATCGCGACCAGCACCCCAGCGGATTTCAATCCCTGCAGGTTCGCGTGGTAGACCAGGAACGCCGGCGCGATGCCGAAGCTGCCGGCGTCGCTGAAGCTGTCCAGCTGGCGGCCGAACTCGCTCGTGGCGCGCAGCCGGCGCGCCACCCGCCCGTCCAAGAGGTCCAGGACGATCGCGAGGGCCAGCAGGTAGACGGCCTCGTCGAAACGGTCCGCGGCCACCAGCACCATCGCCGTGAAACCGGAGAGGATGTTGGCGGCCGTGAGCAGGCAGGGAATCCAAGCTCGCGGCGGGAGAAGCTGGCGCGACCTGGACATACGCGCATCATTAGACCACAAGGGGACTGGCTGCGAAATCCGAGCGCGGGCTGGCCCCCCGGCTCCGCTCAATCGAAGTCGATGCGCTTGACTTCGTTCCAGGAGAGGTAGGTCTCGCGATCGCCCGGGCCGAGAATGACGACCCCGTCGTTGCTGTCCGAGACGTCCTGGCTTTCGCCGAGCAGCAGCTCTTCGCCGCTCCGCAACACGACCCTGCTCCGTTCGCCCCGCGTCGGCTCGATGCTCCGGATCAGGCGGAACGGAATGTAGTACTCCACGCCCTCCCGCTCGCCGTTGAGCAGCTCCCAATCCTCGGTCTCGTCGAGGTCGAACACCAGCGGGCCCGAGTGCTGGCCGCCGTCGCGTTTCGTGACCGTACCGCGCAAGGGTCGGGGGGGCCCGTAATCGCCGTAGCCCCGGCCCGAGGCCTCGACCTCCTTGAACAAGACACGCTCGAACGTTTCCCACGAAGCCCTGATACGGCCGTACCGCGGATCCTCGATCCACACGCCGCGCAGCGAGCTGTCGACGTCGTTCGTGCCTTCGAGCACCAGGCTCCTGCCGTCCTTCAACTCGACGCGGCTGCCTTCGCGATTGTTCTTCGCGATCGAGCGGATGCGGCCCATCTCGATCGACAGGTCACCGTCAGCGGTGTTGCCGTCGAGCTTGTCGGTGGACAGGCACTCCTGGGTGTCCCATTGGACGTAGCCTTCGAACTTCCCGGCCGCGGTCTCCAGTGCTCCGTAGAGCCGGTAGGCCGGCGGCCTGAGGTTGGCCGGCGTCGGCTTGAAGACAATGCTCTCGATGCGGCTCCATTCCAGCTTCACCTCGCCGAGATCGGGGTCCAGCACGAAGATGGCATTGCCGATGTCGTTCGACCCACCGTCCATCGAGTAGGTCTTGCCGTCCTTCATCTTCACCTTGATCTGCTGGTCGTGCAGCACCTCGATCTCGGCGATGTCGCCGAAGCGGGCGATGAACATGCGCGAGACGGACGCGTCCCAGCGATAGCCCACCGTGATGCCGAAGACCTTGATGCGATTGCGCTGGCGCTTGGCCTGCCCGTGCTCCTCGAGATAGGGCAGATCGTCCTTGGTCGAGTTGAACAGGTCGTCCCAGAAGGCCTCCTCCGTGCCCCAGCGCAGCGACCCGGTGTAGCTGTGGTCGCCGCTGGTCTTGACCGTGCCGTAGATGAAGCCGTGGGGTCCCGGCTTGTCGGCCGCCGGCGCGGGCCCCGCGAGGGTCGGCCCCAGCAGCAGCGCGATCATGCCGATCCGTGGTGCGATCATCTGCTTTCTCCCGTCCGCGCTCTGCTCATGCGGGCAGTCGCGGCCCGATTTCGACGCTCTCTCGTGGGCCGAGCTCGCCCGGAGGCGCGCCGTCATCCTCGGGCGCCGCCTCGCCGGGCACGGCCGTGTCCCGCGCGACCTGCTCCATGATCTGCCGCATGGCCGTGTGATAGCGGCGGTTCGCGCCCAGCACTTCCTTCGTCAACTCGATGAAACGCGCATCGGTCATCGCCGCGCTCGCGCCGAGGATCACCTCCGCCTGGGCCGGCGCCGGGGCGCCCGTCCCGCCGCGCCACGCCGCGACGGAGAGACCAGCCGCGATGACCAACACGGCGGCGGCCTGCAGCGCCCACGCGGGAAGGCGGCGACGGCTGCGATCGGCGCGGGCGCGGCTCGTGGCCCACTGGACCCGTTTCCAGACCTCCGGCGAAGGCGCCGCGGCGTCGGCCGGCGTCCGCACCGACGCGACCAGGCCGTCCAGTGCCCGCGCGTCCAGGTAGAACCGACGGCACGGCGCGCAGCGCACCAGGTGATCGAGACATTCGATCTGGTCCGACCGCTCGTCGAGCTGGCCGTCGAGCCAGGTCGAAACGAGGGTCTCTTGACGTTCGCAGTGCTTCATGACCGCTGCTCCAGTGGCGAACCCAGCATGTCGCCGAGCGCCGCAATGACTTGTTTGCGCGCGCGGTGGACGTTCGTCTTCACTTGTCCGAGCGACCAGCCTTGCTCGCGCGCGATCTCCGGGTAGGATTTCTGCTGCAGCACGGCCTGTTCGAAAGCCGTGCGGAACGTGGGTTTCAGGGTTGTCAGCACGGCGCGCAACCGCTCCTCGAATCGGTTGAGGTCGGCCGCCTCATCCGGTGCCGCGGCGGCGGGGTCGGCCAGCCCTTCGAGCATCGGCCCTTCCGCTTCCGCCACTTCGGAGAACAGGAGCGTGCGTTTCTTGCGATGGCGGCTGACGAGCAGATGCTGCGCCGTCGTGAACAGATATGAACGGATGCCGGCGGGGTCGGGCAGTTCCGGACGCGCGCGGATCGCCCGCACGAACGTCTCTTGGAGCAGGTCCTCGGCGACATCGCGCTGCCCGGTGCGGCTGGTCAGGAAGGCCATGATGGCCGAGCCGTGCGCCTCGTAGGTCGACGTCCAGAACGAGCTGTCGCCCACATCCACCTCGCCGTGTGGCCTACGCGGGGGCATTTCCCGGCGCTCCATGGAGTAGAACCCGCCCGGACGGTTTCGGTTGCAGCGCCGGGCCCTTCATTCCGGCGCGGATGATACACTCCGCCGTTCGAGGAACGATCGTGAGATCCCCCTATCTTGCAGGCAAACGGGCAGTTTGCCGGCGCCGGCCCCCGACGGGCGCGGCCCGGGGTCCCGGGGCTCCGCGCCGTCGGCCGCCGCGGCCGGCCGGGCCGATAGGGCTGGCTGCCAAGGACCCGGGGGCTGCAGAACGGCGCACGGCCGGGCGCCGGATCGCGATCGGGCGGTCGCGGTGAACGAGCTCGACCACGCCCGCGGCACGCTCGGAACGGTGCTGATCGCGGTCTTGATGCTGCTGATGGTCTACCGGCGCTTCAAGTTCCTGCGCAGAGGCCACCGGCTCAGACCCTTGCTGATGATCCTGCGCAATTCGATCTGGGCCCTGGTCGGCGTTTCGCTGATGCTGCTGCCCTGGACTTCGGCGCCGGTCTTGTCCGGCGCGCTGGCCGTTGGCTCGGCGCTCGGCGTGTACGCGCTGAGCAGGGTCGAGATCGAGCGGATCGAGCATCGCACGTTCTACAAGTCGAACAGCTACGTCGGCACGGTCGTGTTCGTGCTGTTCACGGCGCGCGTGCTCTGGCGCTTGGTGGAACGCGTGTTCTTGGGCCGGCCGCTGTGGGCGGGGCGCCTGGCGCGGGCCGAGGCCCCGACACCGCCGGACAGCACGCCGATCACGATGGTCCTGCTATTCGTGGTCATCGGGTATTCCGTCTGTTTCACGACGGGCCTGTTGATCCGGGCCCGTCCGCCCCGCCCCGCTGCGGAGTGAGGCTCGACCGGGGCCGCCGGCGGAGCCCGATCCCCCGCGGGTAGTGCTTCCGTGATCCCGGGCCGTTGCGCAGCCTTGCACGAGGCTATCATGGTGCGATGTTTCCGCTGAAGGACGAGAATCCGACGGAGATCACGCCGTTCGTGACGGTGGCGATCATCGTCGCCAACGTGCTGGTCTGGCTGTGGGTCCAGAGCGCGGGATCCGGAACCGGCTTCGTCGAGTCGCTCTGCCTCTACGGGGCGATCCCGGGCGAGATCACCGGAGCGATCCCCGCGGGCTCGCTGATCCCGCTGGGGACCACCCACGCTTGCCGGGTCGGCAGCGGGCTGGGTAGCGGGTCGTTGGTCAGCTCGATGTTCCTGCACGGGAGCTGGATGCACCTGATCGGCAACATGTGGTTCCTGTGGGTGTTCGGCAACAACATCGAAGACTCGATGGGGCACGCCCGTTTCGTCGTGTTCTACCTGTTGACCGGGCTGCTCGCCGCCGGGGCCCACATCCTGGTTTCGTTCTCGAGCGGCGTGCCGACCGTCGGGGCCTCGGGCGCGATCAGCGGCATCATGGGCGCCTACATCGTGCTCTATCCCCGCGTGCGGGTGCTGACGCTGGTCGTCTTCCTGTACTTCATCCGCGTCGTCGCGCTGCCCGCGCTGGCCCTGCTCGGCCTGTGGTTCGCCTTCCAGCTGGTGCAGGGCACGCTCGTGGGATCGTCCCAGGCCGGCATCGCCTTCGGCGCCCACGTCGGCGGCTTCGTCGCCGGCGCGGCGTTGATCAAGCTGTTCGAACGGCGAAAACTCGTCGCCGCCAAGCGCGCCAAGCGCCGGCTGTCTCGCGACGAGCTGCCACCCTGGGAGCGCTGGTAGGCGCGACCGGCCGGGGACGGCGCCTCGACTATTCGGTCCCCTCGCCGGTCGCCGCCGGCCGACCGGGGATGCCGTCCTTCAGGGCGAACAGCGCGGTGCGCGTCACGATGAACAGGGTGCCGTCGTGGGCCACGGGCGTGGTGTAAACCGCCGAGCCCATGTTGCTCTCGGCGAGCAACTTCATCTTCTTGCCGTGCTCGAGCACGGCGACGTCCCCGTCCTCGTCCCCCAGGTAGACCTTGCCGTCGGCCACGTACGGCGAGCCCCAGACCGCCGCCAAGGTGTCGTACTTCCAGTACAGCTCGCCGGTGCCCGCGTCGAGGCAGTAGAGGAACCCGCTGAGGTCCGAGGCGTAGAGCAGTCCGTCGGCGATGGCCACGGTCGATAGCGTGCGGTGAAAATCCTTGCCTTGCCGGCGCCAGATCACTCCGCTCTCCGAGATGTCGCCGCGTTTGCTGGCGTCGATCGCCGACAGGCAGCCGATCCCTTCGCCGTGCTCGGGGTCCTGGCCGACCGCGATGAACACTTTGTCTTCCCACACGACCGGCATGGCGATGACGTAGCTCTTCGTGCCCCGTCCGCCGAGGGCGTAGATCGCGCCTTGGGGGTTCATGTCGAGTTTCCACAACAGCTTGCCCGTCAAGGGCTCGAAGGCGTAAAGCCAGCCGTTGCCGCCGGGAAAGAACACCATCGGCACGCCCTTGATCACGCCGTAGGAGGGATTCGACCAGCTCCCGTGGAGGATCTGTGTCCCGGGCTGACTGTCCTCCCACAGCAGCTTGCCGGTGCGCTTGTCGACGGCGATGAAGCTCGGCGAGTCCGGGGAGGGGATGTTGATGTGGCCCTCGTCGACGCCGTTGCCGGTCACGAGGTAGATCACGTCGCCGACGATCAGCGGGCTGCCCGCGGCCAGGTTGTGCGGGAACACGTCGAGTTCGCCGATCATGTCCAACTTCCACACGATGTCCTCGTCGATCGGGCTCTTCTCCGTTTCGGCCGTGAACGGTCCGTCGTTTTCCCCGTCGAGGAACCCCTCGACGTCGGCCGCAATCAACTCGGCTCGGTTCGAGACGTAGTAGACGCGCTCGCCCTCGACGGCCGGGGTCGAGCAGACTCCCTGCAGCGGCCAATCGTTGACGCGTCCGGAGGCGAGCTTGGCGTGGGCGGACTGCCAAAGGAACTCGCCGTCGGGCTCGCGGAACACCGTGAGGTTGCCGCGGTCGCCGGTCAGCTTGGGGTTGCGCAGGCGCTCGTTGTTCGTCCCGGCGTACACCTTCCCGCCGTAGACGATGGGTCCGGCGTAGCTCTGGGAGCCGAGTCCCTGGGACCACTTGACGTTCTTGCCGGTCGTGATGTCCCACTGGGCCGGGAGCCCGCGCTCGTTCGAGATCATGTTGCGCGAGGCGGTCCCGCCGAACATCGCCGCAGGGGGCGCGGCCGGGCTCCCGGGCGCAGGTACTGGTGCGGGTGCGGCGGGCGCAGGTGGGCTCGAGGCGGCCGGTCGGCCGGCATCCTGCGTCACGGTCCCCGCTTGCTCCTCCCGCGCCGCGGGTTCTTCGAGCGACGCGGCGGCCCCGCCGATCAGGATGGCCGCGAGGGCCGTAGCGGCGGCGATCCAGAACGCGTATCGATTCATTCGTTCACCTTCACCTGGATATTGTCGTACCAGATCTCCCCGGGGGCATAGCCGATCAGCCCGGGACTGCCGGCGGCGATCGCGTGAGGGTCCTCGATCTCGATCGTCCATGCCGCGGGCTCGGGCGACTCCGCGGGCCATGCCTTGCCGCGCACCTGCGCTCGGCCGTCCCGCTGCCGCACCTCGAGCTTCAGCGTGTACCACCTGTCCATCTCCCACGGGAACGCGACCTCTTGCGACAGGCGTCCCATCTCCGCCGCCCAGCAACGAAGCTGGATCTTCTGGTGGCCACCCATCAGGTCGAGCATGTAACCCGAGTTGATCAAGCCGATGTCGGGCTTCTTGCGACCGGCGAGGTGACCCCGCACGTCGGCCTGAATCGTGTAGTTCGCAAAGGCTGGCGCGCCCAGGTAGGTGTCGCTGCGCTGCAGCCCTTGCTCGCGGACCGGCTGCACCAGAACCTTGCCGCCTTCCTTGGCCTGAACCACGAACTTGCGCGAAGCGCCGATCCACGTCGGGGGCGATTGGCCGTCGCCGTGCTCCTCGAAGTTCTCGCTCCAGGGCAGCCCGGCGATCACGCGCACGCGAGCCTTGGCCTGCAGCTCCCCCGCCCGGGCCGTGACAGTCCCGCCGGCGAAGCGCGCCGCGCCGTTCGCCTCGAGCGTCGACCCTTCGAGGCTGCCCACGCCGCCCTCCACGCTCCATTGCGCGGCAGGGGCCGCCACGACTCGACCCGCAGCATCGACCGCTCGCAGACGAAAGGTCCGTGACTCCCCCCGCGTCAGCAGCACGTCCGCCGGAACGACCTGCAGCGCCACCGGCGGGCCCGGGGCGCCGGGGCGCGGCGCGGGCGATGCGTCGCGCCGCGCCTCGAACTCGTGGCGCGGGTCGCCCAGGCAGAACAGCCCACCCTCGGTCGACAGGTAGATGCGGCCGTAGGCCACGGCCGGCGAGCCGTAGATCTCCACCGGGCGCTGGGTGCCGGCGAACGGGATCGTGATCTGCTCGACGTCCAGGGACTTCGCGCCGTCGGCTCCGACCTTCAGAATGTGGAACCGCCCGTTGGTTTCGGGGACGTAGAGCTTGCCGTCGGCCAGCACCGGCGAGGACTTGCCAACGGTGCCGAGGCTGTGCTTCCACAGCACGTTGCCGCTGTCCGCGGCCAAGGCGAACAGGTTGGCGGAATTGTCGACGACGTACAGCCGGTCGCCATCGAAGAGCGGCGAGGGGAAGCCGGCCTCGATCTCGTCGGCGCGCCAGATCTCTCCAGTCTTGGTGATGTCGCCTCGGCCCGTGCCGTCGATGCACAGGACGCGCCCCATCGTCGGCCCGTCGATGTTCTCTTCGCTGTGCGAGGCGTACACGCGGTCGCCCACGATCAGCACGTTGGCGTTGAGCCCGCCCTTGCTGAGCTCAAAGCTCCACAGCTTCTCGCCCGTCGCCGCGGCAAGCGCATAGATGACTCCGTCGGCGTCCCCGGCGACGATCGTGCGCCGCCCCGCAATGTCGCCGACGACGACGCCCGATTGAGTGTTCATGTCGTAAGGCATGCCGCTGGGCGTCGACACCCACACCAGCTCGCCCGTCTGCTTGTCGAAGGCCCAGTAGCGGCCGCGCGGAGCGGCCTGGTCGCCCCAGCCCGAGCTGACGAAGCTCAACAGCAGCAGGTCGCCCTCGATCAGCGGCGACTGCGTGCGTCCTCCGTAGCCCGACAGGTGCCCGACCTCTTCGGTGAGAAACCGCGACCACACCGTGCGGCCGTCCTTGTCGTAGCAGACGAGCCAGCCGCCGACGGTATGGATGTAGATGCGACCCGCTTCGAGGTCGGCCGCGGGGCTGGCCCAGCCGACGCGCGTGAAGGGCACCGCCGTGTGATAGACGTTGAGGCGCCGCTCCCACAGCAGGCGGCCGCTGCCGGCGTCCCAGCAGGCGATCCGCTCCTGCATGTCGGAACCCTCGCCGACCCGCCCCTGGGCGCACACACGACCATCGACGACGACGGGTGTCGAGCGGCCGATCAGCTCGGCGCGCCAGAGCAGGTTCTCACCGTCGACCGACCACGACGAGGGTAGCCCCTTGTCGGAGGCGATGCCGTTCTGCAGCGGGCCGCGCCAATTCGGCCATTCGCCGGCCAGGCCGAGCGAGACCGCGGTGACGAGAGCGAGGCCGGCGGCCAGCATCCTGTTCGGGCAAAGCGAAGGAGCCATGATGCGATCGTTCTCCTTGAGAGTTCTGGGCGGCCTGAGAGCGTCCCAGCTTATCGCCACGCGGCCAACGCCGCCAAGGCCGCGAAGACGCGTGGCTGCGAGACACCCTACGGACCGCCGAAGGTCGCGCGCGCGTGTGGAAGCACGCGGTAGTCCGGACGACCCTCGGTGATCTCGAGCAACTGGTCGGCGGCGACGCCCACGAAACGCTGCGTCTCGTCGCTCGTCGGCCAGTATACCTCGAGCAGCTCGATCCGCTGCGCTCGACCGAGCCCGATCTCCTTCCTCAGCGGGCTGGCCCCGAAGCTGCCGCCGCTGCCGACCCAGCAGTAGATCGACCGCGGCTTCCCCTCTTCGACCACCTCGGCGCGTATCCGCGCGCCGACTCCCGAGCGGTTGCTGCGCACGCCGACGAGCTTGACCTTGATCCAGTGCTTGCCGAAACCCGGGTTCTCGAAGAGCACGTTGCCGAACGCGTCGCCGGGGTAGGCCCCGCCCATCTGGCCGAACACATCCTGGTCCCCGTCGTGGTCCAGGTCGGCGAAGACCACCCCGTGCCCCTTCTGGAGGTGCCCGAAGCCACCGGCGGTCGTCACGTCGGCGAAACCCGTGCCGCCGCGGTTGCGATACATCATGTTGGGCACGAGCCCTTCGTAATACGGGTAGCCCGTGCCCAGGTAGAAGTCCTGGAACCCGTCGTTGTCCAGGTCGCCGAAGTTCGCTCCCATGGGCAGCGTCGCCTCGGCGATGCCCCAGTCCACGGCGCGATCCTGGAAGCCGCCCTGGCCGTCACCGATGTACAGCCTGGGCAGATCGTGCGGGAACGAGAGCCCCAGGTAGCGGCCGGCCACGGACACGACCTCGACCGGGAAACGCGGTCCGCCATATGCGGCGACGAACAGGTCGAGGGCGCCGTCGTTGTTCGGATCCCAGAACCAGGTGGCGAAGCTGGAGATGGGCAGGGCCACGCCGCGCTCTTCGGCGACGTCGGTGAACGTGCCGTCGCCGTTGTTGCGGTACAGCCGGTTGGGATTCCCGCCGTTTGAGACGTAAATGTCGGGGTCGCGATCGCCGTCGTAGTCGCCCCAGACGACGCCTTTGGCGTAGCGCAGGTTCTCCACGCCGGCCTGCGCGGCGACATCGGTGAACGTCCCGTCACCGTTGTTGCGAAAGAGCTGCGCGGGCGCCTGCCACTCCGGCTGAGGCGAGTCGTCGAACCGGATCGTCTTGCCGTTCTCGTTGCCGACGTACAGGTCGAGGTCGCCGTCGCCGTCGTAGTCGGCCCAGGCCCCCGTCTGCGTCGGGTAATGCACCTCGCCCAGCCCGGCCTCGAACGTCACGTCGGTGAACGTGCCGTTTCCGTTGTTGCGCAGCAGCGAGTTCGGATGCCGTCCGTAGCGCCCCATCCAGCCCCCGCGCAGGACCAGCACGTCGACGTCGCCGTCGCCGTCGTAGTCGGCCTGGATCAGGTTGAGGCCCCCGAACAGGCCAGCCAGGCCGGCCTCGGCCGTGCGCTCGGCGAAGCGACCGTTCCCCAGATTGACGAAGAAGTGCAGCGGCTGGGCCGTGTGCATGGAGGAGGTCAGGAGGTCGAGCCAGCCGTCGCCGTTGAAGTCCTCGGCGATGGCGCCGCCCGCCAGGTCGAAGGAGTTCAACTTCAGCTTGGGCGCAATGTCCAAGAAACGCGGGAATTCCTCGTCCGAATCGAACTTCTCGGGGGGGATGAGGTACTCGGCCGGGACGCCGCTCGGATAGCGGCCCACTGTCATGTAGGCGATGTTCAAGAGCCAGCGGGCACGCACGTGATTGAGGTCCGTGGACGGAGTCGCCGCGAGCGTCCGGCCGAGGTACTCGATCGCCGCCGACGAGCCCCGTTGATCGACGTGGACGCCCTGCCCCTCGATGGGGAAGATGCAACTGTCGCTGGTGTGCCGGGCGACGCAGTTTTGCGTCTCGCCCAGGCGCAGGTAGGCCACCGCCGTCTCGAACAGCGTCTGGACCCACTTGTCGAGCGGCGCGTCCGCGGTCTCTTCGATCAGGCGATTGGCCTCGAGGTAGTGCGCGACGCCCGCCTCGTTGTTCCCCAGGCGCAGCTCGTGCTTGCCCAGGTACATGTTCAGGAACCAGCGCTTGGCCACTTCGTTCTGCGAGATGGCCGCCAGGTCGGCTCGGGCGCGGTCGATCAGCGCGCGCCCGAGGAACGGATTGTCCTGTTCGGCCTGCTTGCCGACCTCGGCCAAGAGCGCGAGCATCCGCTGGTGCCCGGCGGGCTGCTGGGGGGCGCCCCCGGCGGCCGGCAGGGTCGCGGCCGCGGGCGCCTGGCCGGCGGACGGGGCCGGGCCGCCTCCCGGAGCCTGCTCGCAGGCCGCGGAGAGCAGCACGAAAACGCAGCCCAGGCCGAGCCGGACCGCCAACCACCGTTCCATCGCACGACCTCCCCGGTCGGACCGAACCCGCGTCGCCCAGCAGGATACCGAATGGACGGCGCCCCCGCCCCCTCGGAGGGCCGCCGGCGTGGGCTCAGCCGATCTCGAGCCGACGGCCGGGCCGGTCGGGCAGGAACCAGATCGCGGCGGCGGCGCCCACGGCGAACAGCGCCGCCAGGGCCACGCCGCCGCGCAGATCCTGCCCGCCGACGAGCACCACGAGCAGCGGGGCGACGAACTGGATCGCGCGCGACACATTCATGCAGATGCCCGAAGCCGTGGCCCGCACGCGGGTCGGAAACGTCTCGGTGTAGAGCGGCCCGAAGCTCGACCACAGGCCCGTGCCCACGCCGGCCACGAAGGCGAACAGCAGCACCAGGTTGCGCTGGCCGCGGATCGCGCCCTCGAAAACGGTGAGCATCGCCGTCCCGGTCGCCATGATGCCGCAGAACGCGGTGAAGGCCGAGCGGCGGCCGATGCGCTCGGCCACCGTCGCAAAGAGCACGTAGCCGATCAGGGAACCGCCGACGAAGACCAGCGTCCACTGCCCCGACTTGGCCAGGCTCAGCTGCCACGTGCGGTGCATGAGATCGGGCAGCCACGAGACGGTGAACCAGTAGTTGGCCATGCACAGCACGGTGAGCAGGAAAGTGACGAGGAAGACGCGGCGGATCTCCGGGGCGAACAGCTCGGCCAGCGTGACCCGGTCGAGGGCCTCGCCGCGGCGTACCCGCTCGCGCCGCGCGCACCACAGGTCGGACTCGGGGACGAAGAGGAACAGCGCGGGGACGAGCAGCGCCGGAACGAGAGCGATGGCGAACACCGGCCGCCAGCCGATGCGCGGACCGATCTCGAACGCGGCCACGGTGGCCAGCGCAAGTCCCAGCGGAGCGCCGCTCTGGGCCAGGGCGCCGAACCGTGCCCGCAGCGCGGGCGGCGCCGTCTCCCCCACGAGCGTCTGCCCCGCGGCCCACTGCCCGCCGATGCCGAAGCCGGCCAGCGTGGCGCAGGCCAAGAGCCACGCGCCGCTCGGGGCGAGCGCGGCGCCCGCCACCCCGACCGTGCACAGCGCGAGCGACCAGGCCATCGCCGCCCGACGGCCCAGGCGGTCGCCCAGCATGCCGAGAGCCAATCCGCCCAGGCCCGTCGCGCCCACCGCGCAGGACTTGATCCAGGCCACGCCGCGATCGTCGAGGTCGAACTCCAGCCGGTACAGGCCCGACAGGAAGAAAAAGAGCATCAACGTGAAGAAGACCGAGAGCCAGCCCAACCCGCTGAGCAGGAGGATCCGCCAGTGCACGGCCTCCGCCCGCTCGGCGTGGTTGAGCAACCGGCGGGCCGGCGGCGTACCATGACGCGCGGCCGTCGAGGGCTCGTTGCCGCCCGCGGCGAGAGCCTCGCCGGCGATCGAGGGCTCCACCGCTCAGACCTGATCGGAGACGCGCGGCGCGGGCGCGCTCCGCGGGCCACGCTGCAGCTCCGCGTGAGTGATCTTGAGACGCGTGATGCGCCGCTGCTCCATCTCCGTGACCTCGACGCGGTAGGGTCCCAGCAGCACGGCCTCGCCGACGCTCGGAACCCGGCCCAGCTCCTTCATCACCAGGCCACCGATGGTCCGCACCTCTTCCTCGACTTCCGAAGTCAGGTCGGGAAACATCTGCGACAGGTCGGCCAGCGACAGACCCCCGTCCACGATGGTCTCGCCGCCCCGGCGCTCGATCACCGGCGGCTCCTGGCCATCGAACTCGTCGAGGACCGGGCCGACGAGTTCCTCGATGACGTCCCCCAGCGTGACCAGGCCGGCGACCGCGCCATGCTCGTCCACCACGATGGCCAAGAGCGTGCGGGTCGACTGGAAGGTGCGCAGGATCACGTCGATCGTCGCCGTCTCGGGGACGAACAGGATCGGTCGCTTGATCGACTGGAGGACGAGGCCCGTGCGGCGCGGCTCGTCGCCGACCAGCGTGATGAAGTCCTTGACGTGGATCATGCCGATGATGTTGTCGGACCTGCCGTCGGCCAACGGATAACGCGTGTGCTGCTGCTCGCGCACGATGGCGAAGTTGTCGGCGATGGAACGGTCGACGTAGAGGCAGGCCATGTCGGGACGGGGGGTCATGATCTCGGCCACGTCGCGCTCGGAGAAGTCGAATACGTTCTCCAGGAGGCGCCGTTCGGTCGCGTTGAGTACGCCGTGCGCGTGGCTGGCGCCGACGATCATGCGCAGCTCCTCCTGCGAATGGGCCTGATCGCCCTCGGCGGCGGGTTCGAGGCCCACGAGGCGGAGCACGACGTTCGCGGTCGCGTTGAGCGCGACGATGGGCAGGTACATGATCAAGTAGAACAGTCGGAGCGGGAGCGCGCACCACAGACTCGTGCCCTCCGGTTTGCGGATGGCGAGCGACTTGGGCGCCAGCTCCCCGAGCACGATGTGCAGGAACGAGATGATCGCGAAGGCCAGCACGAGCGCCACGGTGTGGACCGCGGTTTCGCTCCACACTCCCAGCGCGTGGAGTGCGGGCCCGATCAGGCGCGCCACGGCCGGCTCGCCGATCCAGCCCAGGCCCAACGAGGCGATGGTGATGCCCAGCTGGCACGCCGAGAGGTAGGCGTCGAGGTGCGAGATCACGCTCCGCGCGACCGAGGCCCGCCAATCGCCCAGCTCGGACAGCTCGCGGATGCGCGTCGAGCGCACCTTGACGATGGCGAACTCCGCAGCCACGAAAAAGCCGTTGAGCAACACGAGCAGTAGGGCGGCGCCGAGCAGCAGAATCTGTTGCATGGTCCCGGCCATCTTAACCGCTTTCGCCGCGCGGCCTGCAATGGCCCCAACCTGCCGCGCCGCCGGGGAGCGCCGATGGACGGCAGGTTCGCGCCGCGCGCGGATCGGCGCCAAGAACCCGCCGCTACGGCAGGCGCGTCGGGCCACGGGCGCGGCTGCGACAGTTGGCCCGACCCCGTGCCGGCTGCTGCCGGCGCATCTGCGCCGGCTTCGACGCGTAGCCTGGGAAGCCCAGGAATCAGCGCTCGGGATCGCCGGAATGGCCGATCACGGTGGGCCGCCATGCGCATGGCCCGAGCGGCGGGCTTCACGCGAGGGTCACGGGCATCGCTTCGATGGAGACGCGACCCTAGACGACCCGCTCGCCCTCGTTCGCCGTCAGCGCGGAGTACAGCTCCGACAACCGCGCCGTCAGCGGACCGGGCTTGCCGTCCCCGATGGTCCGCCCATCCACGCGCACGACCGAGGCCAGCTCGCCCAGCGTTCCCGTGCAGAACATCTCGTCGGCGCAGTAGACCTCGACCAGCGTCAGGTCGCGTTCGCCGTGCGGGATGGCGTGCCGGCGGCACAGCTCGAGCACGGCCTCGCGCGTGATGCCTGCGGGACAGGCGGTCAGACGACTCGTCGCCACCCGGCCCCGCTCGACGATGAAGAGGTGCGTGGCGTTGGTCTCGGCCACGAAACCCTGGCGGTCGAGCATCAGCGCGTCGTCGGCGCCGGCGTGGTTGGCCTCGATCTTGGCCAGGATCGACTGCAGCAGGTTGGCGTGGTGGATCTTGGGGTCGAGGCAGTCGGGTGGGAAGCGCCGGATCGCGCTCGTCACCAACGACAGTCCCGTCGCGCCGTACACGGGCGCCTTCCACTCCGCCAGCACGATCAGCGTGGGACCCGACTGGTTCAAGCGGGGGTCCATGCCCGAGGTGATCTTCTCCCCGCGGGTCAGCGTCAGCCGGACATGGACGCCATCCCGCATGCCGTTGGCCTCGAGCGTGCGCCGCAGCTCTCGAATCATCTCGTCGTTCGACGGAATGTGGGCGAACGCCAGCGCCTGGGCCGACCGGCGCAGCCGCTCGAGGTGCTCGCTCAAGCGGAAGATCCGGCCGTTGTACAGCCGCAGCCCTTCCCACACGGCGTCGCCGCCCTGCACGACGGAGTCGAAGGGCGAGATGCGCGCTTGCTGGCGCGCGCTCAACACGCCGTTCACGTTGACCACCAGGTCGCGGTTGCGTTCGTCGAATTCTTGCAGCATGTCAGGCCACCAGGCGGCGTGCGTGCAGCCGCCGGTACAGGGTCTCGCACTCCGCGAGCAGATCCAGGAGGGCGCTCGGGAGCGGGTCGGCCTTGGGACGGTAGGGCTGAAAGCCGGTAGACGCCTCCACGGCTCCATACCAGTGCCGCGCCCATACGCCGTCCGCGGCGCGGCGGCCCGCAGGCCAGGAGAGCATGGCCTCGCTGAACGGCAGACCCACGGCGTCGCACAACGCTCGCAGCATCGCAGGCGGGTCCGCCAGCACGTCGCGGGCGTCGATCACGGCGGCGGTGTCCAGCCGCTCCAAGAGCTCGACCTGCTGCGGCAACCCCGTGTCGGCCAGCGTCGGCTCAGGCGTCAGCTTGATCAGGGAAGTCAGCATCTCGCGCGGCTCGCGGATCAACAGCACGTGGGTCAGCCGCTCGAGCCAGCCGCGATCGATGTGGTCCAGCAGGTGATGCGCCATGTGCTTCTGATAGAAGACGGTCTTGCCGTCGGGCAGGGAGCCGGTGAGCCAAGCGGCCACGGCGCGCCAGTCGGTCTCGTGGGCCGCCAGCACCTCGTCCCGCCCCGGGTGCGCGAGGCCGGTGACCTGCAGGTAATGCGCGTACAGCGGCTCGTCGCAGACGACCGTATCGGGGCGTTGGCCCCAGGCGCGCATCATGGCGGTCGAGATGTTACGCGGTCCGGACCAGACCGCCAGTCGCTTGACCCCGCTCACGCTTGAAACGCGACGAAGTGTTGTCGTTACCAGCTCTGGTTGACCAGAACATCGTGCGAGAGCATCTCGCCGTTCTTGTTCAACACGACCTCGATCGGCTTCTTGGGCACCTTGAGCTTGAACGGTGTCTGGGGGCCGTTGATCACGACGCGTCGCTCGTACTTGTCGCCCTTGGCCGCGACCGTGATGTCGACCACGCCGCGGTAGAACTGGCCTGGCAGCACCTGGTAGCTGCGGCCGCTGCCCACCATCACGCGTTGGTCGATCAGGCCCTCGATCAGGTAGCCGCCGTCCTCGGTCTCGCGCACCTCGTAGACGAAGCGGTACTTCGGGATGCCCACGCCGCGGATCCACTGGTCGAAGAACCAGGAGAGGTCCACGCTGTAGGGGTTGCCGTCGGCATCGACGCCCCCCAAGGCCTGCTCGGCGGTCCGCTGGATGTCCATCGTGACGATCTCGCGCTTTTCGGTCAACTGCTGGCTGAACTTCTTGAGGAAGGCGAAGAACTTTTCGTCGCCGAAGGTCTCGCGCAGCATGTGGAAGGCGTAAGGCCCCTTGTTGTAGATGTTCGCTTGAATCGAGCCGAATCCGTCCTCGCCGCCCCAGACCGAGTAGCTGGACTGGACGGTGGACTTGATGCGGCGGTCGAGGATCGTCCTGCGCCACTCGTCGACCTGCTCCTGGTAATCCGCGGGGCCGAAGACCTGCTCGAGGTAGATCGCCGAGAAGTACTCGGCCAGGGACTCGACGAACCAGTAGTTCCGCTCGTTGGCGTTCGAGACCCGCGAACCCCACCATTGGTGCCCGACCTCGTGGGCCGTCACGGACTTGAGGAACTTCGCGATCGAAGTCGCGTCCTGGAAAAACGGGGCGAGAAAGCCCTCGCCGCGGAACACACCCGAGCCGAGGTAGATCAGCGAGCTCGGCGCTTGCCCGTAGAGGAACCCCAGCGGATCGTTGACCAGGTTCAGCTCGCCGTACGGATAGTCGACGCCCGAGACCTCCCGGTAGAGGTTGATCGCGTTGACGGCTTGCTGGGCGATCGGCCGCAAGCTGGAGGAGGTGATGCCCCAGTCTCCGAAGCTCAGCCTGTCGACGTGCACGGTGACCGGGATCGCCGTGCCGTCGGCCTTGCGAGCCGGGTCGAAGCTCTTGCCGGGGCCGTCCTCCTCGTAGCGCCCGAAGGTGATCGAGGGAAAGACCACCGGGCTGTCCGCCTTCCAATGGCTGACGACGACGCGGCCCTCGGTCTTCTCCTCCGCCTTGTGCCCGATGCCCAGCACCTTGTACCCCACGGGGGTCCGGAGCGTCAGCTCGAACTCGTCGATGAAGTCGCCGAAGCGGACGAACGGCATCCAGCCGAAGCGGCTGACGTAGGTGAAGGTCGGGTTGACCTTGTACATCGCTCGCGTGGCGAAGTTCATGCGCACCTTGAGCTTCGACCCGGCGGGCATCTCTTCGGGCAGCACGATCAACCCGCCGAGCTGGCCGGTCCTGGTCCAGGTCAGCTCCTCGCCGTCGAGCTGGACGGAGTTGACGAACAGCTCCCGCGGCTTGTTGTTTCCGGAAAACTCCTGCCGAGGGATGCTCTGGATGAAGAAGGGAATCTCGCGTTGAGGCTGCTTCAGCTCGATGCCGAACGTAATGTCGGCCTCGAGCTTCTCGGGATCCTCGAGCCCCAGGGCCACTTCTCCCTTGACGCTGTAGACCTGATGCCAGCGCGACAGGCGGTCCTCCCGCCATTCGAGGGCGTAGGGATCGGTGTTCTTGATCGTCTCTTCCGAGTAGTAGCCGTAGATACGGAAGACCAACTGTTCCGGAATGTCGAGACGACGCGGGTAGACGTTGAAGGTCACCTCGAACCCGCCCCAGTTGTCGTAGACCAGGTGTACGCCGGGTCCGGGCAAGGACCCGTCGTAGTCGAAGACGCCATCCTCTGCTCCGGGGTATGTGAAGGGGACGAGCTCGCGCGAAACGTAGGCGGACCAGAACTTGTGCCCCGGCGCGTAGGGCCGGCGATAGCCGGCGAAGGGACTGTCTTTCCGAGCCTTGATCGACTCTTCCACGAGGGCCCGATCCCACGCGTCGGTCGTAAAACCTGCGACGGTCTCGAGGCCGTCTTCCTTACCGCGGTTCAACCCGGTGAAGTGCGCGCCGAGTAGCTCGTCGCAACTGTCCGGGTCGCACTCGAACAGGAACCCTGCCGGCGCGAACTCGAGCTCGCGCGCGTGATCGCGCTTCATGGTTTCGAAGACCGCATGGAAATCCCGATTCAGGTGCAGCTCCTGCGCGTACCCGGGAGGCGCGTACTTGTAAGTCATCGACGCGCCTTGGACCCGGAAGCCGCTCACCCGGCCCTGGTAGAAGTCCGCGCAGACGCTACCACTCTCCGCGTGCAGTTCGATCCCCTCGCGCTTGAAGTCGAACTTGTCGAAGGGATAGCAGAGTGCATGGGTCTCGCGGTGCAGGCCGACGTAGGTGTCCTCGAGCGTGTCCCCCACGACGTCGTAGCCGCTGCCGTTCTTCTTCAGGGTCAGCAGGAACCGCTCGGTCTTCTTCGACTCCCCCCCGGCGGACTCGATGTGCGCCGTCGTCTCGTAGCCCTGGCCGTCCACGGTGCGAAAGTCACGCGAGAAGTAGCCGCGCTTGGTCTTCTTGCCGTGCTCGTTCTCGCTGCCCTCGGCCTTTTTCTCGATCCACTTGGAGACCGCGGCCGAGAGCGATCCCAGCTCCTGGTCCGGGACCTTGGCCAGGGCGGAGCCACCGGCGCAAAGCAGCGCGATGGCGATTGGCGTGCAGACGAGCCCTTTGATTCTCATGGGTCGCTTCTCCCTTCTCCGAGCGATCGTGGAGGCCAGCGTCTTCCAGATACGAGTGCTGCTTGCACAGGGTTTCCGGGGGTTTCGAGCGAGGCTCGACCGCCCCGAACTACGATCGGCCGACGGACCTCGGCATTCTACCCCGTCCGGCCGCTGCTCGCCCGCTCCGCCCCGTCCAACGCGCCGGTGAGCGGCGCAGGACAAGAGGCCATTGAAACGGCTCGGCGTAGCACGGCGCCCGGGAAGTCTCGGCGGGATTCGGCCCGCGCCACGGTGCGACGGTGTATCATCCTCAACTGACACGGGGGAAACATGGCGGAGCATCGTTCCGGCCGGCTCGACCTGGCTGGGTCCGTCGGATTGCTCGCGGCCTTCGCCGCGGCTCCCGCCGCCTGGGCCGCGACCTACCCCAGCGGCTTCTCCGAGACCGTCGCCTTCTACGGCCTGACCAGACCGACTGCGGTTCGCTTCGCGGCCGACGGGCGGGTCTTCGTGGCCGAGAAGAGCGGCCTGGTCAAGGTGTTCGACGGGCCGGGAGACGCCACGGCCACCACGGCCATCGACGTGCGGACCGCGGTGCACGACTTCTGGGATCGCGGGCTGCTCGGCCTGGCCCTCGACCCGAGCTTCGAGGCCAACGGTTACGTGTACCTGCTGTACGCCTACGATTTCAATCCGGTCACCGGCCAAGGACCGCCCTACTGGGGGGACGGCTGTCCCGATCCGCCCGGGGCGACGACGGACGGCTGCCCGGTCAGCGGCCGCCTGTCGCGGTTCCAGGTGGGACCGGACAACACGCTCGACGGCGGCGAGCATGTCTTGCTCGAGCACTACTGGTGCCAGCAGTACCCGAGTCACTCCGTCGGCGGCCTGGCCTTCGACTCGACGGGAGCCTTGATCGTCGTCGCCGGAGACGGGGCGAACTTCAACTGGATCGATTACGGACAAGGCGGCAACAACGCTGGCGCGACGCCCAAGAACCCGTGCGGCGATCCGCCTGCGGGCGTCGCGGGGAAGCTGACGCCGCCCTCGGCGGAGGGCGGGGCGTTGCGCTCTCAGGATCTGCGCTCCACGGGCGATCCGCTGGGCTACAACGGATCCGTGCTGCGCGTGGACCCGGCGACCGGAGCGGCGCTCCCGACCAACCCGCTGTACGGCGGTCCTGCGGCGGAGGACGACCGCGTGATCGCCCACGGCCTGCGCAACCCGTTCCGCACCACGGTCCGGCCGGGCACCGACGAGGTGTGGATCGGCGACGTGGGATGGAACAGCTGGGAGGAGATCGACCGCGTCGCGTCCACGACGGATGCGACGGTCGAGAACTTCGGCTGGCCCTGCTACGAGGGCAACAGCAAGCTGGCCGCCTACGACAGCGCCGACCTCGCGCTGTGCGAGAGCCTCTATCTCCAGGGCGGCATGGCGCACACCCAGCCGTACTACCCGTACTTCCACGCCAGCCACGTCGATCCGCAGGGCGACGGCTGCAAGACCGGCAGTTCGGCGATCGGCGGCCTGGCCTTCTACACGACGGGCGCCTACCCGGCGTCCTATCAGAATGCGCTGTTCTTCGCCGACTTCGCGCGAGACTGCATCTACGTCCTCCAGGCCGGCGGCGACGGGCTGCCCAGCCTCGCGACGCGCACGGCCTTCGGCGTCGACGCGGCCAATCCCGTGGACTTGCAGCGGGGGCCGGGCGGCGATCTGTACTACGTGGACTTCGACGGCGGACGGATCGTGCGCATCCGCTACACGGCCGACAACACGACCCCGCGGGCCGTGGCCCAGGCGCTGCCGGCGAGCGGCCCGGCGCCGCTGCACGTCCAGTTCGACGGTTCGGCCTCGTCCGATCCGGACCCGGGGGCCACGCTGTTCTACGACTGGGACCTCGATGGCGACGGCCGGTACGACGATTCGGCCCTCGCCTCCCCGAAATGGCTGTACACACGGGCCGGGACGGTCGAGGTCGGCCTGCTCGTGACCGATGACCAGGGGGCGACGGACACCGCTGCGGTCACGGTCACGGTGGGTGATACCGCGCCCACGGCGACGGTCCTGGCGCCCGCTCGATCGTTACGGTGGAAGGTCGGCGATGCGATCCCGTTCTCCGGCCAGGGAGCGGACTCCGAGGACGGCGCGCTGCCCGCCGCGGCGCTGCGCTGGGAAGTGGCGCTGCACCACTGTCCGGGAGGCCCCGGAGACTGTCACGTCCACGCGGTCCAGTCCTTCGACGGCGTCGCCTCGGGGGTATTTCCCGCACCGGACCACGAGTGGTACTCGTACCTCGAGTTCACGCTGACCGTGACCGACTCGGGGGGCCTCGCAGGCCAGGCCAGCGTCGCCATCGACCCGCTGACCGTGGAGCACACGTACCTCTCGGTCCCTGCCGGGCTGCCGCTGTCGGTCGGAGGGGAGGAAGCCGCGACCCCGTTCGTCGCCCCGGCGATCGTCGGCTCGACGATGACCCTCGGGGTCGCTTCGCCGCGCCCCCTGGGCCGGACGTTGTATTGCTGGACCGGGTGGTCCGACGGCGGAGAGATCAGCCACGACATCGTGGCCGCCCCTGACCCGGCGAGCTGGACCGCGACCTTCGCCCCGTGCCAGCCCGCCAACCCCTGCGGAATGGACGACGACTGCAATGGCTCGGCCCGCCGTCGCGCGCGGCGACCCGCGCGCGCGGGGCTCGAGGTATTGCCGTAGGGCAAAAACCGAGCCTGTCGGCCGCGGGCCGCGTCGACCCGCTGGACTCCCCACGGTCGGGGGAGATTTGCGTATATTCCCCTCTCGCGGGTGAGTTCCCGGCCAGGGTCCAGGGGGGGGAAGTATGAGCAGCCGCCGGGGTCGGTTCTCTTGGCATTCCTCGATCGTCGTCGCCCTGCTGAGCATGGCGGCACCGGCGCTCGGGGACAGCGAGCCGACGCCGATAGCGCCGGCCCAGGACAACAGTGTTTTCGAGGAGGGTCTCCTCAGCAACGGTGCGGGAGAGCACCTGTTCTCCGGAAACACCTCGTTCTCCGACGCCCGCCGCGCGCTCTTGGCGTTCGACGTCTCGATTCTGCCGGCCCGCTCGACGGTCACCGAGGTCGTAGTGCAGCTGCGGTGTACGCTGAGCCCCGTCGTCAACAACGCGTCCCAGAGCTTCAACCTCCACCGGCTGACGGCGGATTGGGGCGAGGCCGGCTCCGATGCCGGCGACCCGGGCGGCATGGGAGCGCCCGCCGAAACGGGAGACGCCACCTGGTCGGAGCGATTCTTCGGTCAGGACCTGCCCTGGGGCACGCCCGGCGGGGACTTCGTCGCGACGCCCAGCGCCACGGTCAGCGTGGGATCCTGCAACGGCGGTCCTCCGCTGGGCGTGCAATTCTTGTCGACTCCCGAACTCGTTGCGGACGTCCAGGGTTGGCTCGACGATCCGAGCTCGAACTTCGGCTGGATCCTGATCGGCAACGAGGGCGCGAACACCACGGCCAGACGTTTCGCTTCCAGGGAGAACGGCGACCCGACGCTGCACCCCTCGGTGTTGGTGGCGACCGAGGTCGGCGACGACGTGCCCGCCACGTCGCCGACCGGCCTGACGCTGCTCGTCCTGCTGATGGCCACGGCGTCGGCGTTCGTGCGGCGTCGCGCGCGGAGCGTGCGCTAGATCGATACAGAAGCTGAGCCTGTCACCGGTGACACCGGGAGAAGCTAGCGCGGCGGGCGAACCGCGCGGCGCATGACCGGGCGCGTCGGGGAGCGGCGGGCGACCTCGTGGAAACCGGCCTGGCGGTAGGCGGCGGCCAGTCCGGTGTAGGCGAAGGCAGCGGGCATGGGGTGGGTCTTCGGCTCCACGGGATAGCCCTCGATGACGCACGCGCCGTGCCGGCGCGCGTGGGTGACCGCGCCTTCGATCAGGGCCACGGACAGGCCCCGTCCGCGATAGCGTTTGTCCACGAAGAAGCAGACGATCGACCACACCGGCCGGTCGTCGATGGGCGCCAGGACGCGCGAGCGTGACAGCTTGGAGAAGGCCTCGCGCGGCTCGATCGAGATCCAGCCGGCCGGCTCGCCGCCGACGTAGGCCAGCAGCCCGGGCGGCCGGGCGCCGCGCTGCACCAGGCGCTTCATGGCGCGGCGGTTCCCGTCACCCTGGCCGCGCTGCCACTCGGCGCGGGTCAGGCGGGGTTCCATGCACCAGCAGCCCGCGCACGCACCGCGCGGGCCGAACAGGCGCTCGAAGTCCGCCCAGCGGTCGGGCGTCAGCGGCACGATGCGGGGCTCGAGCTTCGTCTTGGTGCGCCGGGCCATGGGCTACCTCGTCGCCACGCGAATCGTCATCGGCGGCGGTCCAGCAGGCTGTAGACGGCGGGGATGATCAAGAGCGTCAGCACGGTCGAGGTGATCAGGCCGCCGACGACGGTCAACGCCATCGGCCGGCGCAGCTCGTTGCCCGAACCTAGGCCGATCGCCAAGGGCAAGAGGCCCAAGACCGTCGTCCCCGTGGTCATCAGGATCGGGCGCAGGCGGACGCTGCCGGCCTGCTGCAACGCGGCGACCTTGGACAGGCCCTCGCCGCGCAACCGGTTCGTGTAATCGATGAGGATGATCGCGTTGTTGACGACGATGCCCGCGAGCAGGATCGCGCCGATCAGCACCACGATGCTGATCGTTACGCCGAAGAACGCGAGCGTCCCCAAGAGCCCGATCAGCGCGAACGGCACGCTGAACAGGATCACGAAGGGGTGCAACAGCGACTCGAATTGCGAGGCCATGACCAGGTAGACCAAGAAGATGGCCAAGAAGATGGCCAGCTTCATGCTGTCGAACGAGGTCTCCATCTCCTGTCGCTGGCCGCCGATGCGCCAGTCGAAGCCCGGCGGCAGGTTGAGCGACCCCAGCGCGCGGGCGATCTCCTCGGACACCGACCCCAGGTCGCGGCCGACGAGGTTCGCGGTGACCACGGCGACGCGGTCTCCGTCCGAGCGCCGGATCTCGGCCGGGCCGCGAGCTTCCTCGATGCGGGCCACGGCGGACAGCGGGATCGCGGTCTTGCCTTGCTGCACGACCACGAGCCGCTCGAGGTCTTCCACGCTGTTGCGGAACTCCTCCTGGGAGCGCAGGCGGATGTCGATCGTCCGATCCTGGCGCTGGATGTCGGTGACGATGTCGCCCTGGACCTTGGAGCGCACCACGCCCGCCACGTCCGCGAGGGTCAGGCCCAGGCTGGCCAGCCGCGCCCGGTCGAAGCGGACTTGCAGCTCGGGATTGCCGCCCTCGGTCGAGGACTTGACGTCGGTCAGCCCCTCGATTCGATTCATCCGCGCCACCAGCTCGTCGCCGAGTCGCTCGAGCAGGCTCAGGTTGAAGCCGCGGATCTCGACCTCGATCGGCGTGCGGAAGCTGAAGTATGCGGGGCGGCCGAAGCGGTATTCGAGCTGCTTCTCGCCATCGAGAAACCCCCGCAGCCGCAGCATCAGCGCCTCCTCCTTCTCGCGCGAGACGGGCGGGGCGACGGTCAGGGTCAGCTGGCCGATGTTCTCGCGCAGCTCGCCGGCCACGCCGCCTTGCTCGTTGGAAGTGCCCGCGACGGCGTAGACCCGCTCCACGCCCGAAAGGCTCGCCGCGAATCGTTCGAGGGCCGCCATGCGCCGCTCCGTCAGGTCGAGATGGGTTCCCGGAGGCAGCTCGAGGTCGACGAAGAACTCGCCCTGGACCAGCTCCGGCACCAGCTCGCGCCCCAGGCGCGGGTAGAGCGCGAGACTTGCCGCCAGGAGCGCGAAGGCCAGGCCGACCGTGAGCAGGGAGTGGTCGAGCACCCAGGCCAACGCCCTCGAGTACGCCGCCGCGAGCCGCTCGTAGGCGGCCTGGAAGATCCTCAGCGGCAGCGCGAGCAGCAGACCGACGCCGAATCCGAGGCCCCGCGCCACGCTGCCGGCCCCGCGTGCGAGACCCACGATCGCGGATAGTGCGCGACCCGAGCGCAAGGCGCGCTGAGGGTCCTCCTCCTGCTCCGCGGGGCGAGGCGCGAATCGACGCGAGGCCAGCATCGGGATCAGGCTGAGCGCGACGACGAGCGAGATCAGGAGCGAGTAGCTGACCGTCAGCGCCTGATCGCCGAACAGTTGCCCGGCGATGCCTTCGACGAAAACGATCGGGACGAAGACGCAGATCGTGGTCGCGGTGCTGGCGACGACGGCGCGGCTCACCTCCGTGGCTCCCTCCCACGCCGCCTCGGCCTCGCTCGACCCCTGGTCGCGCCTGCGCTGGACCGCTTCCAGGACGACGATCGAGTTGTCCACGAGCATGCCGATGCCCAGCGTGAGGCCGCCCAGCGACATGATGTTCAGCGAGACTCCGGACACGTACATCAGGAAGAACGTCGCGATGACCGAGATCGGGATGGAGATGCCGATGATCGACGTCATCTTCCAGCTACGCAGGAAGAAGAACAGGATGAGAATCGCCAGCGCGCCGCCATAGAGCGTCGTTTTCAGGACTTGGGACACGGCATCGCGGATGTAACGCGCCTGGTCGCTGACCAGAGTCAGCTTCAGCCGCGGATCGAGCTGCTTCAGGCGAGCCTCGAGCGGCGCCAGGCCGGCGCGGGCCGCGTCCGACACCGTCACCGAGTTCGTTCCGCCCTCTTTGTAGATCGCGACTTCGACGCACTCCTCGCCGTCGATGCGCGTGATGACCTCACGCTGCTTGGAGCCGCGGAACACGCGGGCCACGTCCGCGAGACGCACGACCGCGCCCCGCGAGCTGTCGATGACGATCGGCTCGAGGTCCTGCGGGCCCAGGAGCTCGTTGATCGTCCGGACGAGGAACTCGGTCTGCCCTTCGCGCAACCGGCCCCCGGTGAGGTTGATGTTCTCCTGGGTCAGGCGGGCGAGGACGCGATCGGCGGTCAGACCGAGGTTCGCGAGCCGGCGCTCGTCCAGCTCGACTTGCACCTCCTCCACGAGCCCGCCGCTGACGACGACCGCGGCCACGCCGTCGATGCGCTCGAGGGTGCGCTTGACCTGCTCGTCGCCCACCAACCGCAGGTGCACCAGATCGTCCTCTCCGTGCAACCCGATGCGCATGATCGGGTCGAGCGCCGGGTCGTAGCGCAGCAGGATCGGCCGCTCGGCATCGGCCGGCAGGGACAACAGGTCCAGCCGCTCGCGCACGTCGAGGGCGGCCAGGTCCATGTCGGTGTCCCAGGCGAACTCCAGCGTGACCTCGCTGACGGCGGCGCGCGAGCTCGAGACGACGCGCACGACGTCGTTGACCACGCCCACGGAGTTCTCCACCGGGCGACTGACCAGGCTCTCGACCTCGAGCGGCGCGGCGCCGTCGTAGACCGTGCGCACGGTGATCGAGGGGTACGTGATGTCCGGCAGGAGGTCAGTGGCCAGGTTCGTGAACGCAACCACGCCGAAGACCACCGCCGCCACGGTAGAGATGAAGACACTGACCGGGCGACGTGTCGAAAACTCGATCAGCTTCACCGCGACCTCACCGGCTGCCGAACTCCGCCCGGCTCGGGTCGCGGCGGATGCGCGCCTCGATCTGCTCTTCCGTCATGCCGCGGGCGCGCATCAGGGTCTTCGCCCGCTCCAGCTCCTCCGGCGTCATCTTCGACAAATCCGGGCGGGCGCGGGCGGCGCTGGCCGCGCCCTCCACGCGAGGCGCAGGGGGCCCGGCGCTCAGCAACTGAATCGGCGTGCCGTCGCTCAAGCCGTCGTGGCCCACGACCACGACGCTCTCGTCCGCGGAAACGCCCTCCGTGATCTCGACGAAATCACCCTGGCGGAAGCCGAGCGTGACCTCGCGGCGCGAGGCGACTCCGTCGGCGGCGACGTACACGGTGTCGCCGACGCTGTCGAGCGACAGCGCCGCCTTCGGAATCACCAGTGCGGCGGGACGCGTGGCGGTCTCGAGGTACACGCGGGCGAACATCCCAGGGCGCAGCTTGCCTTCCGAGCGGATCTCGAGCGTGACCTTGACGGTGCCCGTCGCCGCGTCGACGACTGGACCGATGCGCAAGACGCTGGCCGCGAACTCGTGATCGGACCACCCCTCCAGCTCGATGCGCGCCGGCTGGCCGACGCTGAGCTTCGGCAACTCGCGCTCGGGGACCTGGATCGGGCACAACAACGGGTCGAAGTCCGAAAGGCGAAAGAGCGGGGTGTTGACGCTCACTTGCTGGGCCAGGTCGACGTAGCGCGCGACGATCAAGCCGTCGAACGGCGCCGTGACGGTCGCGTAACCCAGCCGGATCTTGTCGGCCTGGTGCTGAGCGGCGGCGGATTCCCAGGCCGCCTGCGCCTGCTCGAACTGCTCGCTCGAGATCAGACTCTGGTCGATGAGCTTCTTCGCGCGTTCGTAGGCCAGCGTGGCTTCGTTGAGCGCGACGCGCGCCATCTCCATCTGGGCCCGCAGCTCGGCCTCGTCGAGGCGGACCAGCGTCTGCCCGCGCCGTACCGCCAGGCCCTCCTCGGCGAGCAGCTGCACGACCGGCGCGGCGACGCGGGCCACGAGGTCGACCTCGTTCTCCGCCTCGAGGGTCCCGTTCGTCTCGAGGTAGGCGGAGATCGTGCGGCGCTCCACCCGCGCGACCTCGACAGGCACCGCCGTCGATGGGCCGGAGCCCTCGCCCCCGCTCCGCAGTGGCCCGCCGCCCCTGCCAGCGCGGCCGGCGCGATCGGACGCTCCGCTCTCGCCGGAGCCGGCGCCGGCACAGCCCGCCATGACCAGCGCGCCGCCCAGAGCCAACGCCGGCAGTCCCCGGCGCAACAGCGGAACGCTCACGACGCGGACCTCACGATGCGGCGGGCCAGGACGGTCAGGTCGTCGACGAGCGAGTAGATCGTCGGGATGATCACGAGCGTCAGGAACGTCGAGGTGGTCAAGCCGCCCACGATCACGAGCCCGATCGGCGCCCAGCTCGCCGCCCGGCCCTCGAGCGGGCCGAACCACTGCGGGAACAGGATCGGCGCCACGAACGGCGTCATGCCCAGGATGGTGGTGACAGCGCTGATCAGGATCGGCCGCAGGCGCTGCTGCCCGCCCTGCAGGATGGCCGCGGTACGGTCCAGTCCGCGGGCGCGCAGGGAGTTGATGCGGTCGATCAGCACAATGGCGTTGTTGACGACGACACCGACCAGCACGATCAGTCCGATCGTCGTCAGGGTGTCCCAGGGTTGGTGAGCCAGTTTCATCAGCAGGGCCACTCCGATCAAGGCGAACGGCACGGAGAGCATGATCGTGAATGGCTGGGCGTAGCTCTCGAACAGCGCTGCCAGCAGCATGTACACGAGCGGCAGCGAGAACACTAGCGCGAACAGCCCGCTGCCCTGATCGCGCTGCTGGTAGCGGTTCCAGCGGCCGAAGCTCCACTGGTAACCCGGCGGCATGGGCAGTCCCTCCATGATCTGCTGCACGGCGCGCAGGGCCCCGAACGATGCGGAGGGGCTGGTGGTGTTGGCCGAGACCTCGATCTGGGCGCGATGGTTCTCCCGCTCGATGCTGCGCGGTCCCGGCGCGAACTCGAAGCTGGCCAGCGCTCCGAGCGGCACGGGCGTGCCCGCCGCGTAGACCGGCAGGTTCCTCAGCTGGTCCAGCGTCTCGCGGTCCGCTTCGCGGTACTGCATGATCAGATCGACCTCGCGGTCACCGGTCTTGAAGTGACCTACGGCGCGGCTGGAGAGCGCGTTCGCGACGGTGAAGGCCACCGCCTGGGTCGAGAGGCCCGCCTGCAGCACGCGCTCGCGCGCGACCGCGACGTGGATCTCTTCTTCACCGGACTCGATCGATGCGTCGACGTCCCGGATCATCGGGAGCGTCGCGATGGCCTCGGCGATCTTGCCGCTCAGGAGCTCGAGCACGGCCGGATCGTCACCCGACAGCTCGACCTCCACGCCCGAGGAGCCGTGGCGCCCACGGCTCGTCGCGATGCGCAGCGCCACGCCGGCCTTGATCGGCAAGAGATCACGGATGCGGTCGCGGACCTCGAACGTGGAGAGTTTGCTCTCGCCCTCGTCCTTCAGGTAGATGCTGAACCGCCGCGAGCGATCCCAGCCGCCTCCCGACCGGCCACCCGAGCGCCGGTAGCTGTAGGCGATGTCGGCGATGTCCAGCTCCTCCCGCCGGGCGTCCAGCAGGCCGTAGACCTCGTCGAACACGCCGGCGGTCTGCTCGAGCGAGAACTGGCGCGGCGTGTCGACGTGGATCGCCACCTCGCGCTCCATCGCATCCTCGGCGAAGGTGCTCTCGATCGTCGTGGCCAGATAGACCGAGCCGGCGAAGATCACGAGCACCACGGCCACGAATGCCAAGCGATGCCGGAGCGTCAAGCGCACGACCCGCCCGTAGCAGCCGGTCATCCAGTCGATGAAACGGGACGGGCGGGACGTCTGCCCGCGCAGCACGTTGGCGGCGACCAGCGGCACGACGGTCAACGCCACGGCCAGCGATGCCACGATGACAAGGCAGATCGTCGTGGCGATGTTCTGGAAGTAGAGGCGGAATCGGCCACCCGCCGACATGAAGAGCAGGGGTAAGAAGACGCAGATGGTCGTCGCCGTCGAGGCGATGATCGGCAGCGCGACTTCGCTGGTGCCGTCGAGGGCCGCGGTCCGCGAGTCCTGGCCGAGGTCGTTGCGGTGGCGGAAGATCGACTCGATGACCACGACCGAATTGTCGACCAGCATGCCCAAGGCGAGCATCAAACCGGCCAAGCTGACGACGTTGAGCGTGATCCCCGACAGGCCGGACTGGCGCATGAGATAGATCAGGACGAAGGTGGCGACGACCGAGAGCGGCATGGCCATGGCGACGAGCAGCGTCGTGCGGAAGCGGCGCATGAAGGCGAACACGGCCAGGATGGCCAGGCCCCCGCCGATGAGTCCCGCGTCGCGGAGCTGCCCCAGTCCACGGCGCACGTCCAGCGAGGCGTCGCTGAAGATCCGCGTCGCCAGGCCGCCGGCCTGCGGGAGCCGCTCGATCTCCTCCAGCTCGCGCTTGACGCGGTCGGCGACTTCGAGAAGGTTGCTGCCCGAGGCCTTGTTGATCGAGACGGTGAGCGACTCGACGCCGTTCAGGTAGTTGAACTCGTCCTGCTGGGGAAAGTCGTACTTGACCTGGGCTACGTCCGCCAGCCGCAGCCCGGCCGCGTTGAGCGGCAGCTCGGCCACCTCACGGGGACTCGAGAATTCACCGACGCTGCGCACCAGCAGCTTGCGACTGCCCTGCCGGATGTCGCCGCCCGAGACGTTCAAGTTGCCGTCGCGCAGCAGCGTGACCAGCCGCCTCACGTCCAGCCCGTGGGCTCGCAGTCGCGCGGGATCCAGGTTCACCTGAAGCTCGGGCGTTCGCAAGCCCTCGACCGCAACCCGGGCCACCCCGTCCACCCGCTCCAGCCGGCGCTGCACGATGTTCTCGGCGAAATCGTACAGACGCTCCTTGGGCCAGCTCGCACTGAGGTCGAAGCGCAGCACGGGGATGTCGGTGCTCTGAAAGCGACGGATGGTCAGTCGATCGAGATCGGCGGGCAGCAGGTGGCGCGCCCGTTCGATGCGATCCCGCACCTCGACGGCCGCCATGTCCATGTCGGTGCCTTCGATGAAGCCTATGTTGACAGAAGCCTGGTCGGCCGAGGCCCGAGCCGACAAGGTCTCGATGCCGTTGATCGTGCCCAGACTGTCCTCCAGCGGCTGTACGATCAGTCGCGCTATCTCCTCGGGCGACGACGACGGATAGGGCGCGTTGATCGAGACGTTCTGCGAGGAGAAGGCCGGCAGGTACTCGAGGGGCAGCCTTTGAAGCGAGATCCAGCCCAGCACGAGCACGCCGAGCACGATCATGCCCATCGTGATCTTGCGTTCGACGGCGAAGCGCACGATGGGCGTGGTCTGGTGGTCAGGCATGACAGTCCTTGATGATGGGCGAAACAAGGATACCGCAGCGGCGGCTCGGACTCCCCTCGCAGGTCCGTCCGCCGGTCAGGGGTCGTTTCCGACTCGGGCGTAGACCTGGTGGTAGTCGATCGCGGGGCCGCGGCCTTCGATGCGGAGCATGACGTGCAGGTGCGGATCGGTCGGCTTGAAGGCGTAGGTGCGGGACACCGTCCCGCCGCCCTGCCCGCGGTCCGTGACCACCAGGCCGCCGCTCGTCCACTCCGCCCGCGTCTCGACGGGACCGAACCCGCCCTCACGGATGCGCGACTGCCCGTCGGGGACGAGTTTCTGCTCGCGGTCGTCGGCATTGCGGATGACGACTTCGGCCGCCGACTGCGAGATCGTCAGGCGCTGCATGCCTTGCTCGAGCTGCTCCATGCGCCGGCGCAGCTCGCTCAAGCGCCGGAATCCGCCAGGCTGGCCGGCTCTCGATCCGCCGCCGCCCGCCGCCCGCCGCGCCTCGATCGCCTCGCGGATCTTCGCGCGCGGATCGTCGCTCAGCTCCTTGTCGAGCTGCCAGTTGCCGCTCAGATCCGGGCGGGCCGTGTCGGCGCCGGAAGGTGCGAAGGCCAGGCCGAGCACCAGAAGCGCGATCGCGCGCGGCGCTGCGCAGCCCCCTCGACCATGCGTGGCCGTCGGGCGGCTTCCGCTTGGTGCGCCGCCCGCTCCGCTCGAACGGCTTCCGTGGCTTCCGCAGGCTCTCATCTCGGTGCTCCCTCGATCTGCTCCAGGTGCTCGCGGGCCCGGCGGCGGGCCGCGTGCCGGTGAGCCGGCAGCTCGTCCAGGTACAGACGATAACAGGCTCGGGCTTCGTCCAGACGCCCCGCGGCGGCGAGGGCCGAGCCGAGGTTGTTGTACATCTCGTGGAACGCGCCGCCGGACTCGAGGATCGCGCGCGCGAACTCGGCGGCCGCGTGCGCGGCTTCGCCGCGATGGAAGTGGAACACTCCGCGGTTGAACGGCTCGGACGGATAGCGCTGCCGTCTCGTGAACCCGGCCCGCCAGGTCGCGAGTCGGGTCGGGCGCGGGGGACCGCCCAGTCCCGGCAGCGAGGCGAGGTCGACGGCGGCGGGCGCGGCGGCGAGTCGACCCACGCTCTCGTCCACGGGCGCGCTGCCGCGCGCGGCGAAGACCGCGGCCAGGAGATCGACGTGGACCAGCTCCCAGTCCGCGACGCGGGACAGTCCGCCGAGCAGGTCCGGCCGCAGCCGATAGGGGAAGACGATCCAGCCGATGCCCCAGCGCCTCACCGCCGCCTCCAACCCCGCCGGCGAGTCCAGCGCGCTGCGGTACTGCTCATAGAACTTTTCGCCCATCACCTCCAGCCGGCCGTCGATGAAAACCGGTTCGTCCGTGGCCCACAACAGCCAGCCGCCGAAGTTCAGGTGGTTCAGCATGCGGCCGGGCGGCTTGGCGCGCTTCGCGTACTCCGCCGCCTCGATCGGCAGCGCCAGCTCGTTCCAGCCCGGGCCAAAGCGTTCCAGCCGGCGACCCGTCACGTAGTAGGCATCGGTGCAGATGCGCAGACCCAGCCCGCAGACGGCGACCAGGAGCAGGCCCAGCACGGCCTGACGCAGCCAGCGACGGGGCCAGCCACGCAGGCCGAAGGCGTCGAGCGCGCGATCGAGCGACAGGCCGAAGACGACGCCGGGCAGGCAGGCCACGACGAGCGGAGGCACGTTGCGGACCATCACCAGCGCCAGCGGGAGGAAGACGAGACCGAGCAGCACGCACGAGTAGCGCTTCTGCCGCCACAGTGACGGCAGGGACACGACGACCAACAGCGCGTAGGCGCAGAAGCTGGCGATCGGCACGAGATAGAAGGTCAACTGGTCGGAGCCCAGGTAATGGAGCGGCGAGGCAAACTCGCCGATGTTCCTGGCAAAAACGTTGCCCCGGCTCATGCGCGTGGCCAGCTCGAACGGAAATGCCAGCGCCCGCCAGCCGTAGGGGTTGACCAGTCCGGCGGCGACGGCTCCCGCGGCCCAGCCGATCAACGGCAGGTCCGGTCGGCGCCGGCGCAGCCACGTCCCGACCACGAAGCAGGCCAGCGCCGCCCAGCCCAGCACGAACAGCCCGTGCGCGTTGGTCCAGACCAGGAACACCGGGGGCAGGAGCCCAAGGGGCGCCCACAGCCCCTCGGCCCGCCGCTGGAGCAGGTACAGGACCAACGCCAAGAGCGCGTAGGACAGGAGTTCCGGGCGCACTTCGAACCGCGGCTCCGCGGCCAGCCCGCCGAGCAGCAGGACCGGCAGCAGCACGCGCAGCTCGCCCGGCACGAGCCGCGCGGTCAGCGTCGCCAGGGTCAGCAGCGCGAGCGCCAGCCCGACGTGCAGCAGGACGAGGCCCGTCGCACCGGCCGCCCGCTCGACCAGGGCGATCAGCACCTGATAGCCCCAGCTCGTGTCGGTGTAGGGGCGATGCGTGACCGTGTAGGTGAACGGATCGGTTCGCGGCCAACCGTGGCCCGCAAGGATGTGGTTGCCGGCCTCGAGGTGGAATCCAATGTCGGGACTCGACACCTGACGCAGCGCGAACAGCGCCAGTACCGCGAGGACGAAGGCGATTGCCGCGCGCACCGGCCACGAGGAGTGCGTGCGCGACGCTGCCGGTTCCGCGACGCCAGGTCGGCGCCCCTCGACCTCCGGCTTGGCCATGGCCAGACTCTACTGCATTCGCCGCTCGCCAGCGAAGCGCGAGGCTCGCGGCGCGCTGGGCGGCCGGCGCCCGGCGAGCAGGGCGCGGCTTGGATATCTCCGCGCGGTAACGTGCGTTCAGCGGCCCGCGCGCCGCGACGTCAGGCGCTCGTCGAAATCGGCAGACTGCAGGTGCTGGAACAGCTAGGTGCCGAGCGAGCGCTGGAACGCGCTGACGAGGATCTTGCCGGCCCCGTGGACGACGCTCCCCGCCAATCGGGCTACCGGCACCCGCGGCAACGCGCAGCGAGCGAGCAGGGTCGCGGCGGCGCAGGCGGCGGCGACCGCCCAGGCCGGGTGACGCGCGACCCAGGCAACGGCGAGGGCTGCTCCGGCGTTCCCGGACGCCGCCGTGGTCGACCCCAGGAGCCGCCGACGGCTGCGTTCGATCTCTTGCTCCAGGTAGCCGTGCTCGGTCACGCTCCACCTTCCGCTGCGGGGCGTCCCGCGCGAACGCTCGGTGCTTCGAATTTCCGTTGTAGTCGGGCGAGTCCGGCGCGGCGGATCCGCGCCACCACGACGAACCCTGCGAGGGCCAGCGCGCCGATCACGATCGAGCCGGCGGCGAGATCCCCGGCCCACGCCGACCCCAGCGCCTGGCCCAACAGCCCGGCCAGGCCGGCGACCAGGCGTGAGAGAGCGAGGCCGGTGGCGCAGGCAAGAACGAGCGCGAACCACAGCCCCACGCAGGCGCGGAGCACGATTCCTCGGACGCGCAGCCGGGCCTGTTCGACGCGCAAGTCCAACAGGCGCGACAACTCGGCGACGAATCCGCGCAGCCTCCCGAGCGCCTCGTCGACGAGCTCGGGAATGTCCGTCCCGCGGCCGGCTCCCGGGCCTTCGCCCGGATGCTCCGCCGCAGGCGCGTCGCGCCCGTCGGAAGCCACCGGCTAGCGCCTGGACGAGAAGAGATAGCCGATCAGCAGACCCGCACCGGCCGCGATGAGCAGGGACTTGACCGGCTTCTCGCGAACGTAGGTCACCACGCGCTCTTCGAGCTTCTCGAACTTTTGCTTGCCGTCGTCGAGAATCTCGCCCGCGACGTCCTTGGCGGCTTCGCGCGTGATGCGACCGAACTTGCGCAGGTCTTCCTTCACCGTGGCCGCTTGCTCGCGTAGTTGCTCGCGAGCGCTCTTGCCCTCGTCGCTCATCGTGCTCTCCATGAGTTCCTCCTTCCACGGAATCTGCGGACCTCGTCCGGCGAATTGATCTCGTCCATCGTACCACGTCCAGTTCGAGACACTGGAATTGCGGGCGAGTCAGGAATGTCTCCCAGACCGCTCCTGCCGGCGTGACATTCGAACTCGGCCTCGACGAGCAGGCGTTGCGAGCGCCGACCGGAGCGGTCATGCAACTGCCAAGGCTGGCCCCGTCACGAGCATGTTGACCGCTGCGCCGAGGATCCAGCGCGTCGACATCGCCGACTCGGGCGCGTTGTGACCTCCTTCCTCGAATGGCAGCCATGGAGGAAGGCTCGGCTCCAGTCACGACCGCGCGGCGAACGGGCCGGTTCGCGCGGAAGGACGCCGGTCAAGGTGCCGGGTCGTCCGCCAGCAGCGAGAAGCGGGTGTCGGGCGGGAGCGAACGGTACAGCGCCCCCACGTCCGCGGCGTCCAGGCTGAGCCGTAGACGCAACGCATCGTGAGTCCCCAGGCCCAGCGCGCCGGCCACGTTCGCCAACCGCTTGCGCGCGTTCCCCTGGCCCGCCGCCCCTTGCCGGGGCACGATCTCCAAGAGCAGGCCCCCGTCGTAGCGGATCGCGAAGCTGGGAGGCGCCGGAAAGACCTCCTCCTTGGGCGGCGGGATTCGCGCCTCGATCTCCGCCTCTTCGAGGGGGCTCGTCGGGGCTTCGATGACCAGCCGTCGCCACTCGGGCCGCGGCACGATCTGGCCCTGGCTCCAGATCCGCGTTTGCCAGTCCGCCGGAAGCTCGCGGTCCACGAAGAAGACCTCCGGCCGTCCGGTCTCGATCGCCGTCACGGAGTACTGGCGCAGCAGCGCGCCGCCATCGAACAGGCGCAAGGCCCGCCGCTCGACGTCGAGCAGGAGATACAGCCCTTCGCTCGACGCCAGCTCGAGCTGTCGCTTCAACCTCTCGTTCTGTCGCTCGAGTCGCAGAGTCTCGGCAACGGCGGAATCCGGGGAAGGGGTCGACCCCAGCGCGACACTCAGGGCGGTAACGGTGACCAAGGACACGTTCGGCGCGCGCCGGATCGCAGCGGCATGGAACAGGACGGCCACGTCAGTAGATGAGAATGGGCGTGCCGACCGGAGCGCTATCGAAGAGCCGCTGCAGATCCTCGCGTCCAAGCCGGATGCAACCGTGCGTCACGGAGCGTCCGAGCAACCGCTCGTACAGCGTGCCGTGAATCATGTACCCGTTGCCGAAGTGCAGCGCGTACTCTCCCAGGGTGCCGTACTCGATCCTGTCCCCGGGTCGCTTGGGCAACGGCTCCCCTTCCTCGACGAAGGCCCAGTCGGGTTTGCGCCAGACCGGATCCCGCGTCTTCGAGATCACCTTGAACTCTCCCTGCGGCGTGTCGAAGGTCCAGCTCCGATTGCCGCGGGCGTCCACGAGCGTGGTCCCCGAGCCCGCGGAGCAGACCGCCTCGATCCGCGCCTGGCCGTCCTCCATCAGAGACAGCCGGTTGTTGGTCCGATCGATGACGATGTAGCGGCCGCGCGGGGCGGCGCGCTTCAAGGCCTTTTCCAGCTTGGCTCGCTCCGCGCGCGCGCCATCCAGCGCCGCGAGCGCCGTCGGGGCATCGCCGGGCTCCGGCGCGGCGCTCCGCGGCATCTCCGGCCGGAAGGAGTCGTAACGGTAGCCGGTGCCGGACAGTCCCAGGCCCACGACCAATGCGGCGACTGCCGCAGCGGCGACGAGCGGCAGCCGCCGCGCCAAGCGCGGCAGGGGGATGACGACCGTCAGGGTCCACAGGCGCTCGCGCAGCGAGGGCAGTGCCGCCGATTCGGAACCGGACCTGGGCGCGAACACGCTCAAGGCAATCCCCCGTCACTGTTCGAGCCCAGGCGCCGCGCCAGCTCGGTGAGGACGCCGTCGCCGCCGTCCCCGCCGACGATCGTGACCGGGGTCCCCACGCCGACGCGCTGGAACAGGGCGTCCATGTCGGGATTGGCCAGCGCGACGCAGCCGCGAGTCCAGTCGTCCCCACGACCGCCCTCGCCGTGGATCTCGATCATCCCGCCGGGGCCGGTGCCGGGAGGCAGGTGCCCGGCCTTCTTCAACTTCTTGAACTGGCGACGATCTTCCTCGTTGGGGTAATCGAGCAACAGCGCCCGATGGTAGCTGGAGTGACCGACCTCCTTCTTGGACACGATGCGATAGCGGCCCTCGGGGGTCGCGTTGTCCCCCGCATGGGTCTTGTCGGTGGTATTGTTGCGTCCCAGCTCCGCGCGGTAGGAGCGCGAGCGCTTGCCGTTGACATACAGCACGAGCTCGTTCCGTTCCTTGTTGACTAGAATCGCCGGCGCTCGCGCATCGCGCGACCAATCGATCGTCTCGTCAATCCAGCGTTTCCAGCGAGCGACCTGATTCCGATCGGCATAGCGGGCCGCGATCTTGCCGACGCTCGCCAGGCCCAGCTGCACCTGCTGTGCGCCCCGTTCCGCGCTGGCTCGTGCCGCCGGATACGCCTCCGCGTTCCAGAACTTCTGCGCCTCGGCGACGGAGATGCGCGCGGATTGGAGGTGCTTGCGCGCCGTTCGCCCCATGTTCACGTCGCCGACGAGTCGCTCGGCCTCGACGAGGGAGCTTTGCGCGCGGTCCACGGCCGCCGCCGCCCCGTCGCGGCTCTCCGTCCGCTCCCGCTGCGCCTCGTCCGCGGCGCTGGCGGCCAAGGTCTCGACGGTGGCCAGGCTCGCCCGCGTGGCCCCGTAGTTGCGCACGACGAACAGCCGGAGCTGCTGCCGGCGCTCTTCGGCCAGCGCGACGCGCAGCCGGGTCTCGGCCTGGTCCATGAGGTAGGGCGCCCACTGCTCGGCCGCGGCGGCCCGCGCACGCTCGACCGCCGCGATCGCCACTTGCCGCGCGTACTTCGGCGGCGTGGCGCGGCCGGACACGAAGGGGAAGGCGCAAACCGCAGCGACGAGCGCGACCACCGCCAGCGCCGAGATGATCCGCCATGGCGCGTTTCGGAAGCTGAAACGGCGCCGCGGCCCTTCAGCCACCATGGTCACCTCTCGAGGATATCAGGGGTAGCGGGCCACTGCGGAGGGCGGGAACGCCGGCGGCCCGGACGCCGGCGTCGCGCCCGCGCGCGACGCCGGTCGTGAAACGAATCAGCGCCGGCGGCCCTTCGTCGCCGCGATGGCTTGCTCGATTTCGGCGCGGGTCGCCTCCACCGTTTGCATCGCCGCCTCTGCCGCCGTCTTGGCCTCGGCGAACTTCTCCGCCGCGAACGAGCTGTCGGCTCCGATCAAGGCCTCGTCCACGGCCGCGAGATCGCCGCGCATGGCAGCCAGATCGGCCGCCGTGCCCTTTCCGGTCGGCGCTTGATCGAGCAGCACCTTGACCTCGGCCAACGAGGTCTGGGCGGCGCTGATCGCGCTCGATGCTTCCTGCCGCGCCCGCTCCTTGCCCGCCCGCGCGTCGGCCGCAGCCTTCTCGCCCGAGGCCTGCGCCGCGGCCGCCAACTCCTTGGCCTTGTCGTAGGAGCGCATCAGCGCGAAGCGCTCTTCCTGGGCCTTCAACTCGGCGTCCAGCTGGGCTTGGGCATCCCGCGCGGCCCTCAGCGCATCCGGCGCGTACTGCGCCGCTTGCGCGGTCTCCGCTCCACTGACGGCCGCGCGAGCTTGGTCGATTTCCAGTGCCGGAGGCTCGGCGCAGCCGGCGAGGACCAACACGCTCAGGCCCACACAAAGGACTGACAGATACTTTCTCATTCCCCTCTCCTGATCTTGTTCTGGTCGCTGCCCGGCCGTCGTGGCCGGCTCGCGTTCCCCTTGACCGGAGTGGATCTCTCCGGCCACCCGTCCTTCCCTGCAAGGCCGTGACCAAGCCCGGGAGGCACGCTGGCGGGCCAATCTTTGCACGTCGGGCCCCGGCTCGTCCAGGATCCGCGGGACGGCTGGCAAGATTTCGGAGATGGGACTTCCGGATTGTGCGGCCGCTCAAGGGTCGGGCACCTTGTAGGCCTCCTTGCGGATGCCGTGACGCTTCATCAGTTCGTGGAGGTGACGCGCGCTGATCCCCGCTCGGGCCGCGGCCAGACCCACCCGACCCTGGGTGCGCCCCAGGATCCCGGCCAGGTACTCCCGCTCGAAGGCCTCGATCGTCTGCTGGCGGGCGAGCTGCAGGGGCTTGTCCGCCGCCGGGGAGGCGGAGAAGGGTCCCGCTGGGGCCAAGGGGGGCGCGGGATCCGAGGCCGCCAGCACGCGCCGGGGCAGATCCGCGACCTGGACCTCGTCCGCCGAGGAGAGCAGCAGGACCTGTTCGACGACGTTGATCAGCTCGCGAACGTTGCCCGGCCAGGAGTAGCGGGCCAGGGCCTCGAGCGCCGCGAAGCTGACCGCGGACGCCTGGCAGCCGAAGCGGCCCTTGAAGTACTCGAGGTAGCTCTGCACGAGATCGGGGATGTCCTCGCGCCGCTCGCGCAGGGGTGGGAGCGTCAGCGTCACGACGGCGAGGCGGAAGTACAGGTCGGCGCGGAAGGACTTGGCCTGGACTTCCGCCTCGAGATCCCGATTGGTCGCGGCGATCACGCGCACGTCGATATCCACGGTGCGCTCTCCGCCGACGCGCTGGATCCGGCGATCTTCGAGAACGCGCAGCAGCTTGACCTGCAGGTGCAGCGGGATCTCGCCGACTTCGTCGAGGAAGATCGTCCCGCGGTGGGCCAGCTCGAAATAGCCTCGACGCGCACGGTGGGCGCCGGTGAACGCGCCCTCCTCGTGACCGAACAGCTCGCTCTCGAGCAGGTTCTCGGGCAAAGCGCCGCAGTTGATCGCGATGAACGGACCGGCCGCGCGCGGTCCCTCGGTATGGATGGCGCGGGCCAGACGCTCCTTGCCTACTCCGGTCTCGCCCAGGATCAAGAGGGAGACGTCGGTGGGGGCAACGCGGCGGGCCAGGGCCAGGAAGCGCCGCATCACGGCGCTGGCGGTGACGAAGTCGGAAAGCGAGTACCGGGTGCCCGAGCGCTCGCGCGCGAGCCGCTCCGCGACCTCCTCGGCAGAGCGGCGGGCCAGGGCCAGGAGCGACTCGGCCAACAGATCGTCCGCGACGCGGGCCAGGAGCACCGCCATGCAGCCGGCGGACAAGAGCTCGGCCTGCCGCTCCGGAGCCTCCTGTTCCTCGACGATCACCAGCTCGGGGCGCTCCGGTAGGTCGCGCAGCTCGCGGACGAGCCGGGGCAGGTCGTGGGGCACACCCGCGCGAGTGGCCACGACGAGATCGATGTCCTGGCGGCGCAGGCGATCGCGCAGCGTGGCCTGGCTCGCGGCCCCGACCAGCGAAATGCCCGGCTGCCGCAGCAGGCGCTCGATGCGCCGGCGCAAGGCCGGCTGGCGGATCGCGAGCAGGACACGGACCGGCACGGCGAGGGTCTCCCTGGATATCGGAAGTGTTATCTCCGATCCGATCGGAAGTCAAGATTCCAATGCGACCCTGGCGCTGGCCTCGAACAGGGCTGGAATGAGTTCTTTCCGGCGACCCACGCAGGCGGAACGGCCTTTGCAGCTTGGTTCGGACGAGCCGGGGCCCGGCCGAGCGTTCGAGAGAACCACCCGGTGCATCGCGCCTCCGCGGTCCGGTCCGCGGGGTCGCAGGGAGCAGGATCATGCAAGACAAGAAGAACCCGCAGGAGACGAAGAAGGATCAGCCCAAGGCCCAGACGGGCTTCCAACCGCCCCGGGGGACGACGAAGCCTGGCACGCCCACGGGCAAGCCCGGGCAGACTCCACCCAAGCGCTGAGCGTTTCGCAAGGCGGCGGCGACGGTCTCCCGTCGCTGCCGTGGCGCGGGCGGCTGGGGGCCGGTAGCTAACGCCGCGTAGGATCCGGGACGTAGCGCAGGTAGGGTCGCTCCTCGCGCCAGCCTTGCGGGTACTTCTGCTGCGCCTGCTCTTGCGTGACGGCGGGCACGATGATCACGTCCTCGCCCCGCCTCCAGTTCACCGGGGTGGCCACCTGGTGGTTCGACGTCAGCTTCAGCGAGTCGATGACCCGCAGGATCTCCTCGAAGTTGCGACCGGTGCTGGCCGGGTACGTGATCATCAGCCGTACCTTCTTCGCCGCGTCGATCACGAACACCGAGCGCACGGTCAGCGTGTCGTCGGCGTTGGGATGGATCATGTCGTATTTGCCCGCGACGGCCCGGTCGGGATCGGCGAGCAGCGGGAAGTTCAGCTTGACGCCCTGGGTCTCCTCGATGTCCTTGGCCCAGCCCTGATGGTCCTTCACGCCATCGACGCTGAGCCCCAGAACCTTGCAGCCACGCTTGTCGAATTCGCCCTTGAGCTTGGCCACCGCTCCCAGCTCGGTCGTGCAGACCGGCGTGAAGTCCTTGGGGTGCGAGAACAGGACGGCCCACTGGTCGCCCATCCACTCGTGGAACTTGATCTCCCCCTCCGTGGACTGGGCGGCGAAGTCGGGGGCGAGGTCACCGAGACGGATCGCCATGACGGGTTCCTCCATGAAAAGACCGCGTGCTCGATCGGATGCTTCAGCCTACCAAATCCGGCGCCGGCTGCCCAGCGTCGGCCGGCGGCTCGACGGTCACGGCGGCCCGCACCGAGTTCGCGATGAAGCACGCGCGGTGGGCTTCCTCGTGCATCTGCTCCACCGCGCGCGCGGCCGGAGCGACCGGGCCCGAGAACAGGATCTCGGGGCGCAGGATCACGCGCGTCATGGCGACTCGCCCTTCGTCGTCGCGCTCCAGGTGGCCGACCGCGCCGTCCACGTACGAATCCACGACGAATCCGCGCTTGGCGGCGATGGACAGGAACCACAGCATGTGGCAGCTCGAGAGCGCGGCGACCAGGGCCTCCTCGGGATCAAGGCCCCGCGGGTCGGAAAGCGGAGGCGGAACCACGTCGGGGGAGGCCGAGGCGGGCAGCGTGAGCCCGCCGTCGAACGCCCATTCGTGGGCCCGGCTGTAGCGATTGTCGGTGAAACGAGCGCCCGCGCGGTCCCAGCGGACCCTTGCCGTGTGCTGTGCCATGCCCGACCTCCTTCCATCGTGGCAACCAAGCTGCCCGCCGCCGACGCGCGGCGCTCTCATCTTGCCGCATCGCTCTCGAACTCGCTTGGGCTCGGAGCCCGCATCACAGCCGCGGCGCGAGCAGGGTCGCCGTCTCGGCGGAGGTCCGCACCGCGACCACCTCGAAATCGACCAAGTCCCTCCAGTTGGCCATCCAGCACTCGAGCAGCTTGGGGTCGTCGCACTCCATCAGCTGATAGCAACGCGTGAAGTCGTCCGTGACCCAGCTCGCCACGTAGCGCACTCCTTCGGGGGCGAGTCGCCCCCGGTCGCGGAACCGGCGGTAGACGGGCAGCGGGTCTCCGCCGCGAAAGCGCTCGACGATCATGTAGGTCATGCTGCTCCCGCGCCGTGCGCGCCTCACCCCGTCGATACCCGACGCTGGTTCGCACGGCTCGGGCGAGGTTACGCGGCTTGCGGCTGCGCCGCAACGGCGCGGGGGTCGCGTGCCGGAGCCGCTGCCTCTGCGCGGCTCGCGCGAAGCACGCCGGGCGACCGCCTGGTCAAGACAGCAGCGCCGCGGGCAGCGCTCGCGCCAGCCGCTCGTACTGTTCGAGATCGTTGTAGAGCTGGACCGAGATGCGCAGCAGGCGCCGTGGAGGAGACGGCCAGGGGACGACGGGCACCTCGATCCGGTGCTCGTGCAGCAACAACTCCTGGAGCGGGTCGGTGTCGAGCGCGAACCGCGGCCCTGACGCGCCGCCGTCGGGCAAGGGCAGCGAGACGAGCGAGCCGATCATCTCGTCCGGGCATGGCGGGTCGACTCCGAGCGCCGCGGCCAGCATCGTACGAGCCTCCAGCGCCAGCCCGCGATTGCGCTCGCGGACCCCGGGCCAGCCGCCTGGCACGAGCGAGCCCACGAAGTCGATCGCGGCGGGCACCGACAGAAACGCCGTGGGGTCGTGCGTGCCCGTCCAGTCGAACTCGTCGTGGAAGCGCGAGCGTCCGGGGCGCCGCCTCGTGGCGCCGTGGCTGATCGTCAGCGGCCGCAGCCGCTCGCGGCGGTCGGCGCGAGCGTAGACGAAGGCCGCGCCCTTGGGCGCGCAGATCCACTTGTGGCAGTTGCCGACGTAGAAGGCGCTGCCGAGGGCATCCAGTTCGAGTGGGAGCATCCCGGGCGCGTGAGCGCCGTCGATCAGCGTGTCGATGCCTCGCTTCTCGCACTCGCCGACCACTTCCGCGATGGGGAGGATCATGCCCGTCGGGCTGGCGACGTGATCGCAGAGCAGGATCGCGGTCCGGGAGGTCACGCCGTCCAGGATCGATCGAACGATCGATGCGGGAGACTGGCACGGGAAAGGCAGCCGGACGGTCACGACTCGGGCCCCGCTCCGCTGCGCGACGTAATCGAGCGCGTTGCGGCAAGCGGCGTAGACCTGATCCGTCGCCAGCAGCTCGTCCCCCGGGCCGAAGTCGAACGAGCGCAGGATGGCGTTGACGCCGGTCGTGGCGTTCGGCACGGGCGCGAGCCCCGCGGGATCGGCGCCGAGGAACGCCGCGAGCCGCTCCCGCGCGGCGTCGAGCCGGCCGGCGAGCTGGCGCGCGAGGAACTCGACGGGTTGGCGCTCGAGCTCCTGCTGCAAGCGCTGTTGGGTCTCGAGCACAGGCCGCGGGCAGGCGCCGAACGAGCCATGGTTCAGGAACGCGAGCCCGGGCTCCAGCGACCAGTGACGTGCGTAAGGATTGGACGGCATCGCCCCTCCACGGCGGCATCGATCGGGCTCGACGCTCGGCCGTGAAACCGCTCGGAGGTCTGCGGCGCGCGCGCCTCCCGGTTGCTCCGCGGAATTGCGCGGGGAGCCCCTCCGGCACAACGAAAGGGCGCCCGGCGGCGCCCTTTCCGGAGAGTGGACCAACGAGCCGGTCAAAGAGGTTGGTCGCGTCCCACGGGAGGAGCCGTTTTCGGGGGAGCCCCGGGGAGCGCTGCCCGTCGGTCCGCGCTCAGTCTACTTATCTGGCAGGGCCGGGGCAAGTGCCATTTCCTGGGATTCTTCCGTAGCCGAGGTCGACCGAGTGGCGTGCCAGGAAGGGGGTCAGCCGGTCCCGGATCAAGCGTCGGGCGCGGGCGACGTCCAAACGGTCGGCCGTGGCCAGTCCGGCGCACAGCTCGTCCAGGATCTCGCGTTCGATCTCGCCCGCCTGCTGGGCCACGCGGTAGGGAACCCCGCCGTACATCACCATCGAGTAGCGCGAACGGTATTCGAGCGGCCAGTCGCGCTCGAGCCGGTGCTCCACCGCCTTGCGCAGCAGGAAGCCGGGGTCCGCCACCTGGTCCCGCATCTCGACGAAGTTCTCGAGGGCCATGTCCGCGATGGCGTCGGCGTGCGGCTTCCGCGCGCGGGTGAAAGCCTCGAAGACCGTGGCCCAGTCGTTCTCGCCGTGCTCGTCGAGGAGCGCGTCGAGGACGGCGCAGTCCTCGAAGCCGCAGTTCATGCCCTGGCCGAAGAACGGCACGATGGCGTGGGCGGCGTCGCCGATCAGCGCCACTCGGCCGGCAAAGTGCCAGGGACAAAAGCGCACCGTGCCCAGTTCGCCCGTGGGGTTGGCGAAAAAGCTCTCGGCGAGGTCGGGGATCAGCGGGATGGCGTCCGGGAACTCCCGCCCGAACAGCTCCCGCACTTTCTGCGGGGTGTCCAGCCCGCGAAAGCTCGACGGCCCCTCCTCGGGCAGATACAGCGTCACCGTGAAGCTGCCGTCCAGATTGGGCAAGGCCATCAGCATGATCTGTCCACGCGGCCAAAGGTGGAGTGCGTTCTTCTCGATCCGGTACCGTCCCTGCTCCGCGGCGGGGAGGAGCAGTTCCTTGTAGCCGTGGCCCAGCGGCTCGACCGACTCTACGTAGGCTCCGCCGAGCTTCGCAAGTGCAGCGCGCGCCGCCGAGCCCGCGCCGTCGGCGCCGAACAGCACGGATTGCTCCGTCTCCAGGCTCTGTCCCGTGGACTCGTCGACGAAGGTCCAGCGGCCGGCGCGAACGTCGCCGCCCGCCAGCCGCATGCCGAAGCGGAACTGGACCCCGCGCCGCTCGGCCTCGACGATCAGCAGCCGGTTGAGGGCGCCGCGGGAGACCGAGTGGTTGAACTCCGAAACGTCGCGTCCATACGGTTGAAAGGTCAGTTCGCAGTCAGCCGAGTGGATCATGCGGCCGGTCACGGCCACGGTCAGCCGCTCCACGAGCTTGTCGAGCCCCACTCGCCCGAGCGCTTGCATGCCCCGCGTGGTCGCAACGAGGTTGATCGAGCGACCGCCGCTCTCCCCCGCGCCGCGTGGGTCGAGCCGTCGCTCCCAGACGGTCACGCGCAGGCCACGGCGCACCAGGAAGATGGCCAGGAGCGTGCCCACCAGCCCGCCGCCGGCGATCGAGACTTCGCGATTCGGCTTCATTCCCGGATCAGCAGGATTGCAGGTCGGGAGTTCCAGCCTCGGCTGCTCCGCGCCAGCGCATCACGCTCACTTCTCTGATGCGCGTCGTCGATACGCCGTTGTCGAATTCGAGAAACAGGCCCGGCGCGGCCACGACATCCTGGCGGATCAGGCTGCCCCCATAGGTGCAGCCGTTGATGCCCAGCGTCCGTGGAGCGTCGCCGTGCCGGTCGAACCAGCCACCGGAGACCGCGAACAGGTCCCGGTCTAGCGACCACAGCGAGTAGACGGAGTTCCGCGTCGTGACGATCACCCGATCGCCGAAGGCCAGGTCGCGCTTGCGGACGGTTCCGGCCGGGAGCTTGTGCTCGGCAATGGCTCCGAGCGAACGAGCCCGTCGCGCGTCGTGGATTCCGGAACGGGAGAGCTGCGTGGAAACGCGGGAACTCATGGCTCTTCAAGCGTACGGCCGGCGGTCGGTTCCGTCAATCCGCGCTGCACCGACTCCCGTCTCGCCGCCAGGGACACGGCGGCTCCGTGACCCGCGCTATACTTCGTCGTTTCCGTGCGACCGCTGCCCCGGGACGCCGGTGGAATCTCGACCATGGCCAGCATCCTGATCGACGCCCTCGGCGCGGACAGTCCCGGAGCGCGCCTGCAGCTCACGGGCTTGCTGCCGGCCCTGCCCGCGCGGGCCGGCGGCCATCGCTTCCGCTTCGCGCTGCGCCGCTCCGCGGCCCAGGCGCTGGCCCCGACCGAGCCCGGGGCGGTCGAATTGTGGCCCATCGCCGATCGAGTATCGCGTGGGATCGTGAGCCGCGCACTGCTCGATTGGCTCTACATTCCGTATCACGCCGCTCGCGGCCGCTTCGATCTCGTGGTCACGCTCGCCAACTTCGGCCCGCTGTGGACTCCGACCCCGCACCTCGTCTTCCAGCAGAACGCCTTGCATTTCTCCGAGGAGGGCCTGGGGCGCCTTCGGGGGTTGCAGCGCGTCGAGTGGCGCCTGCGCTCCTGGCTCTCCGCTCTGGAAATGCGATGGGCGACGCTGATCGTGACGCCGACCGACGCCATGGCCGGGTTGATCAAGGCGGCCTATCCGTCGCTGGCCTCCCGATCATTCGCCACGCTGTTCCATGGAGCCGATCTTTCGCGCTACGGTGACGCCCCGCCCCGGAGCGCGGCACGGCCCTTTCTTTTTCTGTGCCCGACGAAGATCGAAGGCTACAAGGGGATCGACGTGCTGCTGCCGGCGGTGCGACTGCTGGCCCGCGAGCGAGACGACTTCGCGGTGCAGATCACGACCGCGGATCGCGGCTGGCCATCCGCGGTCCAGCGACTCATCGACGAGGCTCGCCGCCAGCCCTGGTTCGGTCGCGTTCGGTTCGCGGGCGCGCAGCCGCCCGAGCGGATGCCGGAGGCCTACCGCGCCGCGGACGGTTTGGTCTACCCGTCGTTCTGCGAATCCTTCGGCTTTCCGCTGCTCGAGGCCATGGCCTGCGGACTCCCCATCGTGGCCGGAGAGCTGGAGGTCAATCGCGAGCTGTGCCAGGCGGCCGCGCGGTACTACGCCGTCGGGTCGGCGGAAGCGCTGGCCGCGGCGCTGCGCGACGTCCTGGTGAACGAGGGGCTGCGCAACGAGCTGCGCGCGGCCTGCCGCGCGCGCATCCGCTCGCGAGACTGGAGTTGGGACGACTGCGCGCGGCGCTTCGTCGAGCTGTGCGAGCAGGCGCTGTCGGCGCGGGGCTGAGTCCGCCTGCGGGTCGCTCGTGACGCCTCGCGCAGCTTCGTTTACCATTCGACGCCCGTGGGTCCACGCCTCCGTGCCGCCGGGGGACCTGCGGCGGGGCGAAGCGCTCGCGGGCTCAGGGAGAGATCGTTGAATCGAAAGCTGGTGCTGCCTCTGTCCGACGTGTTCGCGACCCGCGGCGGGATCCCGCGGTTCAATCAGATGCTGTGCTTGGCCCTGGACCAGTTGAGCCCGAGCCTCGGGCTCGACGTCGTCGTGCTCAGCCAGGATGACAGCGACGAGAGTTGGCGGCGGCAAGGGTCGCCCTGGCGTCACCTGCGGTTCGTCCCGGCCAACGGCCGTGCGCGGCTCATCCGCCAGACGCTGCGCTTGTGTGTGCGCGAGCGTCCGGACCTGATGCTGGTCGGGCTGCTGGGCATGGCACCGCTCGCAGCGCTGTGCCTGCCCTGGTTGCGGATCGGCTATGGCTTCATGGCCCACGGCTTCGAGTGCTGGCACGAGCCGCGCTGGTCGCGCCGCTGGGCGGCGCGGCGCGCCCGCTTCGTCTTCGCCGTTTCGCAGAACACGGGCCAGGAGCTGGTCGGCGCCACGGGAATCCGGGCCGAGATCGTGCGGCTGCTGCCCAACACGCTCGATCCGGGCTTCGACCTCCCGTCCGAGCGCGAACCACCTCCGCCCGAATCCGGCCTGGAGCTGTTGACGGTGTCCAGGTTGTGGGCCGACGAGAACCGCAAGGGCGTGGATCGCACGCTCGAGGCTTTCTCCCGTCTTGCGGCGCAATACCCGTCCGCGCGCTACCGCATCGTGGGCCAGGGCGGAGACAAGCCGAGGCTGGTGCGACTGGCGGAGTCGCTCGGTTTGGCCGAGCGGGTCGTCTTCGAAGAGGACCTGTCGGACGAGGCGCTCGCCGCTCGCTACCGCGATTGCGCCGTGTTCGTCCTGCCCTCGGGTCAGGAAGGCTTCGGCATCGTGTTCCTGGAGGCGATGCGCTTTTCCAAGCCCTGCATCGGCGGACGGGCCGGGGGGACGCCCGAGGTCGTCGCCGACGGCGAAACGGGCTTCCTGGTTCCTTTCGGCGATGTCGAGGGCTTGACCGCGGCGCTGGACCGCCTGCTCGCGAACCCGCAGTTGCGCGAGCGCATGGGTCGCGCCGGCCGGCGCCGCCTGATCGAGCATTTCCTGTTCGATCGCTTCCGCGAGCGGCTGGCGGGGTACGTCAGCGAGCAGCTCGGGGACTCGGTCGGCTCCGGCGCGACGGGTGGGACCAGGCCAGCCGACCGCGACGCTTGACCTGGATCCGGCGGCCTCAGTGGGCGCGGCCGTCGAAACTCCGCACCTCGCCAAGGCTGATGCGGTAGGACGACTTGCAGTACTCGCAGACTACCTGCAGCGTGCCGTCCGGATCGAACAGTGCCGGCCCGTGCTCGCGATGGAGCGACTGCAGGTTCTCGACCATGCGCGGCTTGCTGCAGCCGCAGTGAAAGCGCATCGGCCGGTGGGCCAGCAGGCGGAAGCCGATCGTCGCGAACGCTTCCTCGATCGCATCCGTAGCGTGCAAGGCGCGAGCGAAGATGGCCGTCAGCGACTCGCCGATCTGGGCCCGGCGCGAGCGGACCGCGCCGGCCGAGAACTCGAAGGCCCCGATGCCCGGCACCGGAGGGAACTGGTGCAGTAGCGCGCTCTGGTCGCTGACCGCGGACAGCATCATCGCGCAGTTGACCTGATAGGAGTCGCGCAGGACGCGGTTGACGATCTCGCGCAGCGGCAGCCCCTCGACCTTCAACACCGACTCGTAGGGCGGGCTCTTGGGGAACAGCTTGTGCACCCGCACCAGGCCGTGCATGGCCTCCGGGAACTCCTGGAACTCCTCGGGCAGTAGCATGCAGCGCGTGCTGCCGTGGTGGTTGGCCTCGATCTTGAGCCGGAAGTAGGGGACCGCGGAGTCGATGTAGAAGCCGAATTGCTCGCCGGCCTTGAGCAAGGCCACCATGGGCTGGACACTCAGGACGACGTCGCGGAAGTATGCGAACCCGGCGCCGCGGATCGGGTGCACGAGCGCGACGTCCTGGATCAGCTTCTGGCCCTCGAGAAAGTACAGCGCGTAGGCTCGCGCGTCGTCGACGAAAGTGTACAGCCGGCTGGCGGGAGGATCGAGGAGCTGGGAAGGCCGGACCACGCGCTCAGCTCCGCGACGTGGCCAGCGCCAGGGCCATGCGGCAGCCCGCGAGGTACTCGCGAAGGTCCACGTACTCGTCGACGGTGTGCGGCGCGTGCTGTCCGGCACCGAACGTGATCGTGGGCAGACCGCGAGCGTTGAGCCAGTTGGCATCGAGACCGCCGTCCGCCGAGATCGAGCGGGGCCTGAGCCCGCTCGCGCGGGCCGCCGCCTGCGCCGCTCGCACGACCTCCGAGCGCGGATCCAGGCGGAATGGAGCGTAGGCGGTCGTGGCCTCGAAACGGATCCGTCCGGGCCGACCGCGGTGATTGCGGACGCCTCGGGCCGCGCGCTCGAAGGCGCGGCGGTACTCTTCCGTGATCCGGCGCGTGAAGTCGGGATCGTGGCTGCGCGACTCGCCGGTGACGCGGACGAGGTCGGTGACTTGGTTGTCGACTTGGCCGCCGTGGATCCGGCCCACGTTCGACGTCCCCCGCCGCCGGCCATCGCGGATCAGACCGAAGAAGCCCCGCGCGGCGACCTCCGCGATCGCCCGCGCGGCGATCAAGGTCGCCGAGACCCCGTGCTCGGGGTGCACGCCGGCGTGGGAAGAAATGCCGTGCAGCGTGACCTGCCAGCGCTCGGCGCCGACCGCGCCCGTCGCGAGCACCGCGGGCGGACCCCCGTCGATGTTGAAGCCCATGAGCGGGCGCCCCAGGTCGTGGAAGTCGACGAAGCGCGCACCCCACAACCCGGTTTCTTCGCCGACGGTGAACAGCACGGTCAGTGGTGGATGGGGCAGGCCGCGCGTCAGCAGGGTCTCGACCAGCGTGACGAGACAGGCCACGGCGGTCCGGTTGTCGCCGCCCAGCGCGGTGGGGCCCCGCGATACGATGCGGCGGCCGCGCCGGATCGGCACCGCCCCGGCGCACAGCGGGACCGTGTCCAGGTGTCCCACGAACAAGCGGCGCGGTCCGGGAACGGTTCCGGGGAGCTTCACGATCAGGTTGCCGACCTCGAAGTTCCCGGGAATCTTCTGGTGCGCGCGGTCGTGGCGCACCCAGCTCTTCCGGCAGCCGGCCGCGGCCAGCTTGCGCCGCACTTCCGCGGCGACCCGCGCTTCGGCGCCGCTGAGGCCCGGAACGGTCAGAAGATCCATCAGGTGCGCGACGGCGCGCGTCTCGTCGATCTCTTTGCTCGCTCGCCCGTTCGCCGGCTTCCTCACGACGAGCCCATTCTAGCGGCTCGCGCCGCTGATGGCAGAGCGCCGCTGGCCGAGCGCGAGAAGATCAGCGGGCGACGGCGACCTCCCGCACGGCAAGCGCCTGCTTCAACGCCGCTGGCTCGAGCGCGACGAGGAGTCCGCGCCGGCCGCCGTTGATGTAGACGCGGGGCAGCTCGAAAATCGAAGACTCGACGCAAACCGGCAATTCCGTGAGCGTTCCGAAGGGACTGATGCCGCCGACCACGTATCCCGTGACCCGCAGCGCCTGCTCGGGCGAGCAGGCCGCGACGCGCCGGACCCCCAGCTCGCGCGCGAGTTGCTTCGACGAGACCTGGCGATCGCCGTGCATCAGCACGAGCAGGTTCTCGCCCGAGTCCGTGCGCAGCACCAGCGTCTTGACGACGACGTGCTCCGGAACTCCCAGGCATGCCGCGGCGTGCTTGGCGCCGCCGCGTTCCTGGTAAGGGTACCGGTGCGTCGAGAACTCGACGCCGTGTCGGGCCAGATGCCGGGTTGCCGCGGTCGTCTCCAGCGCCATCGGCGGCGGTCAGTCCGGGGTCTCCAGGCCCACGGGGCAGCTCACGCCGGTGCCGCCGAGCCCGCAATAGCCGCCGAGGTTCTTGGCCAGGTACTGCTGGTGGTGCTCCTCGGCGTAGTAGAACTCCGGCGCTTCACGAATCTCGGTCGTGATGGCCCCGTGCCCGGCCTCGGCGAGCTTGACCTGGTACGCGGCGCGGGCCTGCGCGGCCGCGCGCGCCTGGCGCGCGTCGTAGGTGTAGATCCCGGAGCGGTACTGGGTGCCCACATCCGCTCCCTGGCGCATGCCCTGGGTGGGGTCGTGGCCTTCCCAGAAGATCCTGAGCAGCGCCGCGTACGAAGTCCGGCGCGGATCGAAGACGACCCGCACCACCTCGGCGTGGCCGGTTCTGCCGCTGCACACCTCGCGATAGGTCGGGTTCGACGTGTGGCCGGCGGCGTATCCCACCTGGGTCGAGTGCACCCCCTGGGCCTCCCAGAACAGCTTCTCCGCCCCCCAAAAACAGCCCATCGCGAACAGGGCCAGCTCCATCTGCGGGAACGGTGGCAGCATCGGCGTGCCGAGCACGTGGTGCGCCCGCGGCACGGGCATGCGCTCCGATCGGCCCGGCAGCGCCTGTGCCGCGGACGGGATCTGCTGTTTCTGGTCGCGCACTCGATCCATTCTAGACCACGGGCCCCGAATGCGGCCGTGGATCTCTCCGGGGGGGGTTAGAATGGCGCCGCATACGGAGGAGCCTCCATGCCCCGACGTCCCGGCCTGTTTCGCGTGCTCACCGGCAAGTTCGTCGCCGGCCTGATCATCCTCGTCCCGATCGTGATCACGGTTCAAGCCCTGTGGCTGGTGTTCGTGTTCCTCGACGAGTTCGCGCGCCCCGTGGCGACGGCGATGCTCAGGCGGGTCGCGGGGATCGCGCTGCCCCAGGAATCGCTGCACGAGCTGCCGGGCCTGGGATTCCTGACCATGGTGCTCGTGGTGCTCGCCACGGGGCTGCTGTTCTCGGGGGGACCGCTGAGGCGGCTGCTCGACCGCACGGAGGGGGTCATCGAGTACATCCCCGTCGTGGGCGCGCTCTACGGGACGATCAAGAAGGTGTTCGAAGGCTTCGGCACGCTGCGCTCGAGTGAGGCCTTCAAGCGCTTCGTTCTGGCCCGCATGCCCGGGAAAACGGCGCCGGGGTTCCTCACCGGGTCGTTCACGCTGCAACGGTCGGACGGCACGCGGCAACTTCTCTGCACGGTCTACATTCCCACGAATCACCTGTACGTCGGCGACATCGTGGTCGTGCCCGCCGAGGACGTCATCGAGACCGACCTGTCCGTGGAGGACGGGATCAGCCTGATCCTGTCGGCCGGGGTCGCGGTCCCCACCGCGATCGGAGAATCGCGCGCCGACCCGGCCAAGCCCGCGATCCGCTGAGCGTCCGTCTCAGATCGCCGGGGAGGGGGCGAGCACCACGCCGCAGAGCCGGTGCCAGGCCTCCCAGTCGCGCCGCAGGCTGGCCCGGATCGCTCGCAGCTCGCGCCGCAGCGGTCGCGCCGTCTGCACCGCGGTGCGCCGGTCGACGCTTGCGCGACGAAGGTGACGGATGCGCTCGACGAGCGCGCTCTTGCGGCGCAGCTGGTCCTGGATGCGCGCGGCCAGGTGCTCGATGGCCTGCTCGAGTTCGGCCCCCTTGGCGCGAACCTGACTCTGCAAGCGCTCGAGGAGCAGCCTGCGGTCCTCGGCCAGCAGCCGCTTCTCGATGCGAACCGAGCTGACGCGCTTCAAGCCGCCGGCCAGGCCGAGCTTGCTCAGGACCCAGATCGTCCACTTGGTAGGATCGACGTGATACCAGCGAACGCCGTTGCGGTAGTCGCTGGGGAAGGTGTGATGGTAGTTGTGGTAACCCTCTCCGACGGTGAGGATCGCCAGGATGTAGTTGTCGACCGCCGAGTGCTCCTTGGAATAGGTCTGCTCGCCCCAGCAATGGGCCAGCGAGTTGACGAACCAGGTCAGGTGGTGGGACAGCAGGAGGCGGGTCCACCAGGCCAGCACGAAGGCTCCCAGGAAATCGCCGACGGCCCAACCGATGAGCAAGGCCACCACGAGGTTGCTGGCCATGCTGAGCGCGCCCGCCCGACGGTGCTGGAACATGACGAGCCGATTGGACAGGAGATCCGGGACCCGCTTCTCGTCCAGCAGCCTGCCCTTCTCGAACAGCCACAGGCAGTGCGCGTGCCAGAAGCCCTTCTTGATCGAGTAGGGATCGTCATCGGTGTCCGTGTAGGAATGGTGCATCCGGTGCTCGTAGGACCAGCGCAGGGCGCTGCCCTGCGTGGCCAGCGTGGCCAGGAACAGCAACACGGCCTCGACCGGCTTGCTCAGCGTGTAGCAGCGGTGGGAGTAGAACCGGTGGTACGCGGCGCCGATGCCGATTTCGGTCAAGAGCAACAGCGCGAGGGAGGCGAAGATCAGCGGGGCGCCCGGTGGGCTGTGGACGAAGTAGAAGGGCAGCCCCACCAGCAGGGCCACGTGGTAGCCGACGATGAAGAACGCGTTGGTCCAGTTGACCTCGCGCGGGGTGATGCCGATGACGGGGATCCGATACGCCACGCGAGTCTCCTTGCCAGCACGCCAGGGCACCGCATTCCGAGACCTTACACTGCCCAGACGTGGAAGGACTCACGGCGGGTCCGCCGGAACGGGACCGTCGCCGCAGGCAACGTAGTACCTCCGGGCGGCGGCCGCCAGTCCGGCGGGCGGGTCCGCCGGCGGACCGCTCAGCTCGGCCCGCCCGCCGACAGCGCGCGGACGATCGGCGCCGTCATCCGCTCGACCTTGGCCGGCCCGATCGGCGACTCCGCGAAGGGCGTGAAAGGATCCGCGAGCAGGTCGCGGCGGATCTCGACGCACAGCACTCTTTCCGGGTGAGTCACGGAGTGCAGGTAGCCCATCGTCTCGGGGTGCAGTCGGTAGGTGGCGTTCAGGACGGCCTCGATGCCGCTGGCCGCGTACTCGCGCCGCAGCGCGTCGATGGCCCCGGCCGGCGCCAGCCGGCGCCCGGCGATGTCCTCGCTGATGATGTCCACGGCGGGCCGCAACGGCCACCGCTCGAAGCGTCCCGGCTCGTAGGCTGCGCGCAGCGCGCGGACGATGTCGGCGTCGACGCGGGCGATATCCACGCTTCGCGGAGCGTAGGTATGCAGGGTCAGCGCCAGCCCACCCGCCCGGCAGACCGTATCGTAGGCCTGGCGGGCAACGGCCTGATACTCCTCGTGGATGCGCATCAGGTACGCCACGTCCGGCCCGCCGCGAACGTACTCCGGGACTCCGGGCGTCATCTCCGATCCGGGCGCTTCCGCGCCGACGAGCCGGTTGCAATCGATGAAGGTGCGCGGGACGAGGCAGCGCAGGATCTCGACGCTCGCTCCGCAGCGGGCCAGCCCATCGGCGATGGCCAAAGCGCACTCCGGTGAACCGACATCGGTGTTGACGAAGAAAAACTGCTCGAGATCCTCCGGGTAGGTTCCGCTCAACCGGCTGCGAACGGCGTCGAAGTGGATCCGGCTCGTCGCCCCGTGCGGCAGCTCGATCAGGTAGTCGGCGACGCCCGGCGCGGGGCCCCGGCGTGTCACCTCGCAAAGGCTGGCGTTGCCGGAAGCGAACTCCCGCGGGCCCCGACTCCCCATGGCCCCACCCTACCATGGCGCCGCGGTCGTCGTTGCGTCTCTCGCAGGGCGCCGCCATGGGAGGGTGTTGCGTGTCCGCGAGGCAGCGTCGAGAATCCAGAGGATGCGCATCCGAGGGATCCCCCGCTCCGCGGCCGTGCTGCTCGCCGCCAGCCTGAGCGCGCCGCCGGGTTGCACTCCCGTAGCGCCGGAGGAGCGCGGCTCGCCGGCGGGAGCGCCGAGCCCGGCGGAACAGCTCGAGCTGGCTCGCGATCGACTGCGCCGGGGCGAGTACGTGGAAGCGGCGGGGGCCTATCGCGCGTCCGCGGAACAAGGACAGGCCGAGGCCCAGTTCAGCCTCGGCGTGTTGTATGCCTTGGGCCAGGGTGTGCAGGCGGACCTCGCCGAGGCCGTCCGCTGGTACTCCCGGGCGGCCGAGGCCAGCGGCGCGGCCGCGCGGTACAACCTCGGAGAGAAGTACAACCAGGGCGTGCCGGGACGGTCGGTCGACGACGCTCGCTCCTGGATCGCCGCGCTCTCCAGGCTCGGAGAAGCGTCGAGTCCGCTGGCGGTCGGGTCCGACTACCATTTCGGCGCGCAGGGACTGCCGAAGGACGCCGAACGGGCCTACCACTGGTTCGGCCGCGCGGCGGAGCAAGGCCACGCGATGGCCTGGTACCGGCTGGCCCAGCTGCACCTCGAGGGGCGGGGGGCCCCGCGCGATCCGGTGCGGGCGTACATGTGGTTCAGCCTGTGCGCCGCGCGCGGCCTGGGCGACGCGCAGTGGCGGGTCCGGGATCTCGCGGCGCGAATGTCGGCCGAGGAACTGGCCGAGGCGCAGCGCCTCGCCGCGGAGTGGAAGCCGGCCGAATGAACCGGGAACCTACTGTCCGCCCAGAATCTCGAAGAGTTCGACGTCGAAGGTCAGCGCGGCGCCTCCGGGAATGGTCGGGGGGCGACCGCGCTCGCCGTAGGCCGTGTCGGAAGGACAGACCAGCGTGGCCTTGCCCCCGACCTTCATCTTTCCGACCCCTTCGGAGAAACAGGGGACCACGCCGTCCAGCCGGAAGGTCGCCGGCTGCCCCTTGTTGACCGAACTGTCGAAGACCGTTCCGTCGCGCAGGGTTCCATGGTAGTGCAGCTTGACCGTGGCGGTCGGCCCGGGGGTTGCGCCGCTGCCGGCTCGGGTCTCGATGTAGATCGCCCCCGCTGGCGTTCGCTGCGCGCCTTCCTTCTGAGCCATGGAATCGCAATAGGCCTGGCCCGCCTGCTGCTCCTTGGTTGCCGCGAGCTGCATGCGGGCGACCATCATCGCGTTCAGCTTCGGCCCGTACTCCTCCATTCCGACCTGCGCCTTGGCGCCCCGCACCCCGTCGGCCAGACCGCGCTGGATCAACTCGAGCTCGGCGTCGTCGAACGTCGCGCCACCCAGCGTGCCGGCCATGGCGAAGCCCAGAGCGTAGAGGGTCTTGTGCTCTTCGGTCTCGAGCGCCGGGGGCGGCGCGGGCTCGGGTTGGGCCGACGCGCAGCCTGCGGCAGTAATGAAAAGGCTCCCCGCCAGTACGAATCCGCGCATGCTCGACTCCTCGCTGGGGAGCACCGGGGCTCCGCTGGCAGGCACGGGATCGCCCTGGATCCATGGCGTGCCTTGTTCAAGGCGGGCCACGCTATCACGGCCGCCCGGAGCGGCGCCAAGTCCCGGGCCGCCGGTCAGTCGCCGGGCTCGCTCGGGGCGCCGGCTGCGGCCCGGGCGCGGCGATGGCGCAGGAACTCGTAGCCGATGGGCATGACCGACAGGACGATGATGGCCACGATCACCAGCGAGAAGTTCTCCCGGACGACGGGCAGGTTGCCGAACAGGTAGCCGCCGAGGACGAACAGGAAGACCCACAGGATTCCGCCCAGGACGTTGTAGAGCAGGAACCGCGAATAGGTCATCGCGCCGATCCCGGCGACGAACGGCGCGAACGTGCGGATGATCGGAATGAAGCGCGCGAGAACGATCGTCTTCCCACCGTGTTTCTCGTAGAACCGGTGGGTCCGCTCCAGATACTCGCGCTTCAGGTACTTGACGTCCTCGTGGAACACCCGCGGTCCGACGCGCCGTCCGATCCAGTAATTGACCGTGTCCCCCAGGATCGCAGCCCCCGTCAGCAGGACCAGCAGCACGACCACGTCGAGCGAACCCTGGGCCGCGAAGGTCCCCGCCGCGAACAGCAGCGAGTCGCCGGGAAGGAACGGCGTGGCCACGACTCCGGTCTCGAGAAAGATCACGAGGGCCAGGATCAGGTAGGTCCAGGTTCCGTACTGCTGGATGATATTGCCGAGGTGCTTGTCGAGGTGCAGGAACAGGTCGACCGCGTCGCGAAGCAACTCCATCCGCCAAGGCTAGCATGCCCGGCCAACTCCCGACTGCCGAACGCGCGCCCATTCAGGAAGAGCCGGCGCGCGACTCCGGGTGATAGGATGGGTCGCGCGGTGGCGCCGGACGGACTGACACGCGAAGGCGTTCGCCTCCAAATGCCCGAGGAAGTCCCGATGATCGCCGGGCGCGCCCATTCGTCGCCGACCTGGCATGCGCCTGACCCGGCGCGCGAGGCCCAGCGATGATCCACGGTGCGATACGCGTGGCGTCCGCGTGAACCGGACCCCTTCTCATGCCGCCGGGAATCGTCCGGCTCCCGGCCGCTGGACAACCGTCGGCCTCGTCGCGCTGGCCGCGATCGCCGTGGCGCTGGCGATGTCCTGGCTGCGATCGGGCAAGCCAGGGCCAACCGAGCTTGCGGATCCCAAGGCGGCCTTCGTCGGTAGCGTGGCCTGCCGCGACTGCCACCTCGCCGAGTTCGAGCGCTGGACGGGTTCCGATCACGACAAGGCGATGGACGTCGCTACCGACGAGACCGTGCTCGGTGACTTCAATGACGCGACCTTCTCGGACGGCCGCGTGACCTCGAGGTTCTATCGCCGCGACGGCAGGTTCTTCGTCTTCACCGAGGGTCCGACAGGGGAGATGACCGAGTTCGAGATCACGTACGTCTTCGGTCACGACCCGCTGCAGCAGTACCTCGTGCCCTTTCCCGGAGGTCGCCTGCAGACGCTCAACGTGACCTGGGACGCCGTGAGCAAGCGCTGGTACAAGCAGTATCCCGCCCAGGACATCTCGCCGGGCGACTGGCTGCACTGGACCCGCGCCGCGCAGAACTGGAACGGCATGTGCGCCGAGTGCCACTCGACGAACCTGAAGAAGGGCTACGACCCGTCCAGCGACAGCTACCGCACGACCTGGTCGGACATCGACGTCGGCTGCGAGGCCTGTCACGGCCCGGGCTCGCGGCACGTCGCCTGGGCCCGGCTTCCCCCGAAGCGGCCCGCGCTCGCCGGGCACGGCCTTGCCGTCGCGACCTCGCGCATCCCCTCACGGCGGCTGGTCGAGCTGTGCGCCCCGTGCCACTCGCGGCGGGCGGAGCTGGGCGACTACGATCACACCGGCGGCGAGTTGCTCGATCACATGCTCCCCAGCCTGCTCGTCGACGGGCTGTACCATCCCGACGGCCAGATTCTCGACGAAGTGTACGAGTACGGCTCGTTCCTGCAGAGCAAGATGTACGCGAACGACGTGTCGTGCACCGATTGCCACGACAGCCATAGCCTCGAGCTGCGCCGCGACGGCAACGAGCTGTGCCTGGAGTGCCACGAACCCGCCTACGACACGCCTGACCACCACTTCCACCGCAAGCTCCACGAGGGGCGGGAATCGGACGGGGCGAAGTGCGTCAAGTGTCACATGGTAGAGCGACCCTACATGGTCATCGACTGGCGCGCCGATCACAGCTTCCGCGTTCCGCGCCCCGATCTGTCGGCCGAGATCGGCACTCCGAACGCTTGCACGCAGTCCGGCTGCCACGACGGCAAGCCGCTGCAGTGGTCGATCGATGCCTACCGCAAGTGGTACGGTGAGCAGCGGATGCCCCACTTCGGCACGACGTTGGCCGCCGCGCGTCAAGGCCAGCCTGCCGCGCGGGCGGAGCTGATCCGGCTGGCGGACAGCGCGCTTGCCGCGCCGATCGTGCGTGCGACGGCGATCGCGCTGCTCGCGCGCTCCTCGAGCGAGGAGGGGAATGCGGCGCTGCGACGGGCCATCCGGTCGGAAGAGCCCTTGCTGCGCGGAACCGCCGCGGAACGGCTGACGCCCGCCACCCCCGAGGACGTCGAATCGCTCGCGGCCTCGTTGTCCGACCCGGTCAAGGCGGTGCGCATGGCGGCGGCATCGAGCCTGGCCGAGGTGCCGCGCGACATGTTGCAGCCCCACTGGCGCCGACCCTTCGAGGCCGCCGCCGTCGAGTATCGCGAATCGATGGCCTACACGCTCGACTTTGCCAGCTCGGGGCTCAACCTCGGCAACCTCGAAGTCGCGCTGGGGAACCCCGACGCCGCCGAGCGCCACTACCGCCGGGCGCTCGAGATCGACGACCTGTTCGTGCCCGCCAAGGCGAACCTGGCCGTCTTGCTGAGCGGCCACGGCCGCAACGACGAAGCCGAAACGCTCCTGCGCCAGATCCTGCGCGACTATCCTGACGACTCCGACGCCATGGTTTCCTTGGGTCTGCTGCGCGTCGAGATGGGAGATCCCGCCGAGGCGACGGAATGGCTCTCGCGTGCCGCCGCCGCGCGGCCGGACGACGCCCGCGTGCGTCGCAATCTCGGGCTGCTGCTGCAGGAGTCCGGTCGGCTCGAGGAAGCCGGAGTCGTGCTGCGCCGCGCCTGGGAGCTGGCCCCGACCGATCTCGACGTCCTGCACGCCTGGGCCGATCACCTGCTGCGGCGCGGCCGGCGCGCGGAAGCGTTGCGTCTGGCACAGCGGATGATCGAGCTGTACCCCGATCAGCCGCTGGGTCACCAGGTGAAGGCGGCCAGCGGAGGGTAGGGTCTACCTGAGCCTCTCGAATTCCACCGTGAACTGCTGCTGCAGCAGCGCCTGGTAATAGCTGCCCACCAGGCGATCGGTGACCGGCTCGTAGGCCAGCGTGTAGGTCGAGCCGGGATAGTTCACATCGCGCAACTCGACGAACACGCCCAGCTCGCCGGCAGCGCGTCGCCACTCCGCGTGCGACACGTGGATCGACTGCGGGTTCGAGTAGCCGGCCTTCAGCAGACCCTCCGGCGTGGGCTCCCGCAGCTCCAGCACGTATCCGCCGTCGGGTCGCAGCCAACGCCCGATCAAGATCGATGGATCGGATCCGGTCGCGACGGGGTTTCTATCCCAAGACCGGTAACCCAGGCCCACCACCGCGGCCAGAACCACGGCGCCGATGATCCAGAATCCGGCACGTCCCCGGGCCGCCCGGCCGCGGGCCGCCTGCCTGGTCTTGCTCGTCATTCTTCCGGCATCCCGCCTGCGACGCTCGGCGCTGGAGGTCGTCGTCCTGGATTTCAGGGCGCCTGCCGTTCGTGTTCGGGAACGTCGATCCGGCCGCGACAGGCCACGACCGCGCCCCCCGCGACGCGAACCTCGACGACCTGGCCCCCGCGCCGCTCCGCCGTCAGCCGCAGCCGGCTGGGGCGACCCATCTCGACGCCTTGGGCCACGTTCCACTGCAACGTCACGTCTTGCTCATCGCTCAGCGACGCGAGCAGGTTGGCCAGACCCACGTTGGCGCTGCCGGTGGCCGGGTCCTCCATGACGCCGTGCACCGGGGCGTACATCCGCGCGCGAAAGTCGACGTCGTTCTTGGGGCGGCCGTTACACCTGACGTAGGCGAACAACCCGTCGAGACCCATAGCGGCCGAAATGCTCGTGACCGGTCCCGGAGCGGCCTCGGAATCCGCAAGTGCCTCGAGATCCGTCAACTCGACGTAGAGAAAGCGCAGCCCCACGGACAGGACGCGCGGAAGGTGATGCCTGCTCACCACCCTGTGGGGGGCGAGCCCCAGTGCTTTCGCCGCTTCTTCGACCGGCACCTCGTCCTCGAACTGATTGATCACGGGAGCGATGAACTCCGCGGCATCGATCTTGTCTCCATGGCCCCGCAGAAACAACGACACCACGCCGACGCCTTCCTCGAAGAGAATTCGCTGGCCGGCGACCACCTCGCCCAGCGCGTCGAGGCGGGCCAATGCCACCGCCGTCCCGACGTTCGGGTGACCGGCGAAGGGAATCTCCGCCAGCGGCGTGAAGATCCGCACCTTGCGCGTGTTGTTCTCGTCCTCGGGCGGCAGCACGAAGGTCGTCTCGGAGTAATTGAACTCCCTGGCGATCGCCTGCATCTGCTCCGCCCTCAGCCCGCGCGCGTCTGGAAGAACGGCCAGGGGGTTGCCGCCGAACATGCGGTCGGTGAACACGTCCAGGGTCACGAAATCGTAGAGCACGCTCCCCTCCCCCATCCTCTTTTTTTTGCCCCGGCTGCCCGCCGGAGCGCAGCCCTGTTCGGCCCGCTCCAACGTACCAGCGGCACCCGCCGCATGCCAAGGCGCTGCGGCGGCGCTCGACCAGGGGAGCGCTCGCCCCGGGTGGGCGCCCGGAAGCCGGCGCTGGCCCGATCGCGACCTCCCCGGCCGCGTTCCCGTACAATGCGTCGAACCCGCCGGGGGTAACGTGACCGGTCGAACGACCGGAGGAGGTTCCATGAGCGTCGTGATCAAGGCGGCCGTGATACTCGCGCTGCTCGTAGAGGCGGTCGCCGTGCTGTTCGCGGTGGCCGGACTGCACGAGTCCAATCCCGTCTTCGGAATCGTGTTCCTGGTCCTGGTGATCGGCCTGAACGTTGCTTGCGTCTTCTGGGTCTTGAAGCGAACGGCCGCGGACAACGGATATGGGAAGCAGCTCTTGAACGCGACGGTGCTCGGCCTCGTCGCCGGGACGCTCATCTTCGTGCTCTCGGTCGTGAACCTGAAGCTGCTGTTCCCCGATTACATCGAACAGAGCAACACCGCGATGCTCGAGTTCTTCGAGGGCCTGAGCATGCCCGAGGCGGCGCTCGAGCAGCAGGCGGCCAAGCTCGAGGCCCGCACCGCCGTGGGCGAATCGCTGAACGCTCTGATCGGCACGTTCTTCACGAGCCTGATCGGCGGGGCGATCGTCGCCATCTTCAAGCGCAAGAAGTAAGCGCCGGAGCGGAGGCTCCGGACGCTGACGGTCGGGGCCTTCGTCGGAGTTGAATGTGCTCGAGGACCCTGCTTCGACTACGAGCCACCCGGCACGGGGCCCGCGAAGGCGGCGGCTCCGCTGGGTGGTGGGGCCCGGATTGGCCGTCGCGCTGGCGGGCGGCGGGGCGCGGGCGGCCGAGGGACTGTGGCTGCCCGAGCAATTGCCCCAGTTCGCGGCCGAGCTGAAACGGCTGGGTGCCGAGCTGGACCCGCGGAGCCTGGCCCGCCTGACCGAGCACCCGCTGCACGCGGTGATCGATCTCCAGGGCTGCTCGGCATCATTCGTCTCTCCCCGCGGATTGGTGATCACGAACTATCACTGCGCCCAGAGCGCCCTGCAGTACAACTCGACGGCGGAGCGCAACTTGTTGGACCGAGGTTTCCTGGCCGGGGACCTGCAGCAGGAGCTGGGCGCGACTCCGGGAAGCCGCGTGAAGGTCACCGTCGAAGTCCGGGACGTGACGACCAAGGTAACGCACGGGCTCGAGGCCACGGCGAGCGGGACCGAACGTCACGAGCGGATCGAGGCCCGGGAGAAGGAGCTGATCGCCGAATGCGAGCAGGCCCCGGGCTACCGCTGCGCGGTGCGCAGCTTCCACGGCGGCCTGCAGTTCCGGCTGTACAAGCAGATCGAGATCCGGGACGTGCGGCTGGTCTACGCACCGGCCGCCGGGATCGGAGCGTTCGGCGGAGAAGTCGACAACTGGATGTGGCCGAGGCACACCGGAGACTTCGCCTTCCTGCGCGCCTACGTCGGACCCGACGGCCGGCCCGCCGATCCGTCGGCGGCCAACGTGCCCTACCGGCCGAAGCACTGGCTGCGCCCGGCGCGCCAGGGCATCCGCGAGACCGATCTCGTCCTGGTCGCAGGCTATCCCGGGCGCACCAACCGCTATCGGCTGGCCGAGGAGGCGCGCAACGCTTTCGAGTGGTCCTACCCGGCGACGAAGAAGCTGACGGACGAGGCGCTGCGGATCATCGAGGCCGAGGCCGCCAGGCGGCCCGAGGTCGAGATCGTCTACGCGGCGACGATCGCCGGACTGAACAATGCAACCAAGAACTATCAAGGCATGCTGGACGGCTACGCCAGGAGCGACATGGTCCGACGCAAGCGCGCGCTGGAATCGCGGCTCCAGCAGTGGATCGCCGCGAGCGACGCGCATGGCGGCCGGCACGGCTCGACGCTGGCCAGACTCGAGTCGCTCGTGGCCCGCGATCAAGCCACTCAGGAGCGGGACCTGGTGCTGGAGATGCTGGGCCGCTCGTCGATGCTGAGCACGGCCCGCCAGCTCTACCGCCTGAGCCGCGAGCGTGAGAAGCCGGACGCCGAACGCGAGCCCGGCTATCAGGAACGGGACGCGACGCCGTTCCGCGAGCGCCTCGAGCGTTTGGAGCGCCGTTACGACGCCGTGGTGGATCAGGCCCTGTGGCGGGCGCGGCTCGCGACGTACCTCGAGCTGCCGCCCGAGCAGCGCGTCGCCGAGCTCGACCGTTTTCTGGGGCTGGACGCGCCGGCCGGACTCGACGATCGGCTGTCCGAGATGTACCGGCAGACCCGGCTCGACGAGACGGAGATCCGCCTGGCGCTGATGCGGGCGGACCGCGCGGCGCTCGAAGCCAGCTCGGACCCCTTTGTGGCGCTGGCGGTCGCGCTGTACGACGGCGACCGGGCCCGCGAGCGGGAGGCGGAGGCGCTGGCGGGCGAGTTCCAACTGGAGCGGTCGCGCCACATGGAGACGCTGATCGCCTTCCTGGGCAGCGAGGGGCGGCGGGTCTACCCCGACGCCAACGGCACGCTGCGTGTGACCTACGGGCAGGTCGCCGGCTACGAGCCGCGCGACGGCGTGCGCTACCTTCCGTTCACCCGCCTCGAGGGCATCGCGGCCAAGCAGACCGGCACCCAGCCGTTCGCCGCGCCCGCCATTCTGCTGCAGCGGATCGAGGCCCGCGACCACGGCCCGTATCGGCTCGATTCTCTCGACTCGGTGCCCGTCGACTTCCTGAGCACGGTCGACACCACGGGCGGCAACTCGGGCTCGCCGACGTTGAACGGCCGCGGCGAGCTGGTGGGCCTGCTGTTCGACGGCACCTACGACGGCATCAACGCGGACTGGGATTTCGAGGAGCGCACGACCCGCGCGATCCACGTGGACATACGCTACGTCCTGTGGGTCATGGACAAGGTGGACAACGCGCGGCGCGTCCTGGAAGAGCTGGGGTTCTGAGCCGCGCTCAGGCTTCGCGCTGCAAGATGATGTAGGTCAGGTCGTCGGGCCGCCGTGCCTCCCCGGCGAAGGCCACGAGTTCGCGGTCGAGCGCCGCGCGCACGTCGGCGGGCGGCCGTCCGGCGAAGCCTGTCAGGAGCTGCTTCAGGCGCTCCTCCCCGAACGTCTCTTCCTCGGGATTCTCGAGGTCGGTCACGCCGTCGCTCGACGCGAACACCAAGTCTCCCGGCGACATGACGAGTTCCGCGACCGGGTAGGTGGTCGGGAAGAGCCCGAGCGGGGGGCCTCCCGTCTCCAACTCTCGCACCTCTCCCGAGGCGCGTACCAGGAGCGGCAGCGGAGCGTGGCCCGCGTTGACGTAGCGCAAGAGGTGCGTGGCGTGGTTCAGGTCCATGAAGAACAGCGTCGCGTAGCGGTTGGACGGCGCGCTGCGCGAGATGGCCTTGGCCAACGCGGCGACCAGCTCTCCGGGCTCGGCGCCCGAGTCCGCGCGGGCTTGCAGCGTGGCCTGGATCACGGCCATCAGCATCGCGGCGCCCATCCCCTTGCCGGCGACGTCGGACAGCACGATGCCCGTGCGCTCGCTCCCCAACTGCAAGCAATCGTAGTAGTCGCCGCCGCACTCATGGCACGGCTCGTTGTGCCCTTCGAAGACATAGCCGGGCAATTCCGGACGGGAGCGCGGCAGCAGCCGGCGCTGGATGTCCGCCGCCGCTTCGGCCTCACGCTCGAAGCGCTGCTTTTCCAGCTGCTCCGCGAACAGCGCGGCGTTCTCGATCTGGATCGCGGCGAGGTTGGCCAGCATCGTCAAGAGCTTGAGATCCTCGTCGCCGAACTGGGCCGACGTCAGCCGGGAATCGGCGTAGATCAGACCGATGACCCGCTTGTTGTTCCACAGCGGAACCGCCATCACCGCCTGGATGCCCTGGGCCAAGATGCTGGCCCCGCTGGCGAAACGCTCGTCGGCTTGCGCGTCCGAGGTCAGCACGGAAACGCGCTGGTCGATCACCGTGTTGGCGATCGTGCGACTGATCGACATCTGCTCGCGAGTCTCTCCGCGGTAGGCGCTACAGACCAGCTCGCCGTCGGGCCGCCGCTGGACCAGCGCCGCCCGCTCGGGCCGCACGGCCTCGAAGACGAGATCGAGGACCTTGGGCAGCAGCACCTCCGTCTTCTCGTGCGCCAAGAGCTCCAGGTTGGCTCGCTCCACGATGGCCAGGCGCTTCCTGATGTTCTCGAGCTCCCTGGCGAAGCTGGCGCCGTCCCGCATCGCGGGAGCCGGCGCCGGGAGCAGGTCGTCGGGCGAGAAGACCATCGTGCCGTGGGTCTCGAGCGGCCGGTCGGCGAAGGTCACGGCCTGCGCGGTGGACTGCTGCGGCTCGTCGCCCTCGAGGGTCACGGCGCACGCGCCCACGGAAACCTGCATGCCGACCGCGAACGGCACCGGCCCCCCGATGGCCCGGCCGCCCACCAGGGTGCCGTTCCGGCTGCCCGAGTCCTTCAGCATCCACGCGCCGTTCTCGTGGTAGATCTCCGCATGTCGCCTGGACAGCGAAGGATCGGTCAGCGTCACCTCGTTCTCGTCGGACCGGCCGATGCGCAGCCGTCCGCCAGCCGCGACCTCGAAGATCGAGACTTTCCCCAGGTGGTCCGTGACTCGCACTCGCATGCCCTGTCCTTTCGCGAATCTTACCCGACGGGGTCAGCGCCGCTCGCCGGAAGCGCATTCTAGCGAAGGAGGCTGCCGGCGCGAGTCGTGCTTTGCTCAATGGTTGAGCCTTTTCGCACAAAAGGCCGCAGGCGGCCCGATTGCCACCCCGGGGTCCGGGGTGGCGTCTTGCCTCGCGCGGCCGGGGATCCATATTTGAGAAGGTGCCGGCTTCCCCCCCACTGCTCATCGGTCGCTACGAACTCGCCGCCGAGATCGGCCGGGGTTCCATGGGGATCGTCCATCGAGCCCACGATCCGGTGATGGACCGGGACGTGGCGATCAAGACCATCCTCTTGCCCCACGGCCTCACCGCGGAACGGCGGGAGGAGTTCCAGGCGCGCTTCCTGCGCGAGGCCCAGGCCGCCGGCAGCCTGTCGCACCCCGGCATCGTCACCGTATACGACTTCAACCCCAGCCCCGATTCCGAGCCGCCGTACATCGCCATGGAGTTCGTGGACGGCCGCACGCTTCACGACCTGGTGTGCGAGAACGGTGCGCTGAACCCGGACTGGGCGCTGTTCATGGCCGAGACGCTGGCCGACGCGCTGGCGCTCGCGCACTCCGCAGGCATCATCCACCGTGACCTCAAGCCCGCCAACATCCTGGTGCGCGGCGCCGACGGGTTGCCGAAGATAACGGACTTCGGCGTCGCGCGCGTCCAGCGGTCCGACGCGGCGAGCGGCGGCGCGACCTATGGCTCGCCGTCGTACACGGCGCCCGAGTGCATTCAGGGCCGACCGGCCGACGAGCGCAGTGATCTGTTCTCCCTGGCCGTGATCCTGTACGAGGCTTTGTCGGGCGAACGCCCGTTCGGCGGCGACTCCTTCACGGCGATCTGCAACGCGATCGTGCACGAGCCCCTGCTGTCGCTTCGTGGGCGTGCGCCGGATCTAGCACCGGCCTTCGAGCGCTTCTTCGAGCGCGCTCTGGCCAAGGATCCCGCTGCCCGGTTCCAGGACGGCAGGAGCTTCGTCGAGGCCCTGCACGCGCTGCGGGCCGAGCAGGTGCTGTTCAAGACCGGTGCGGCGACGGTCATGCTCCCCTCGCCCGGGATGCCATTGCAGGTCGCAAGACCCGAGCGGCTCGCGCCGGTCAAGGCCCGCTCGCGGGAGGCGATCGTCAGGCGCTGGACGCTGATCGGACTCGCGGCGCTGGTGCTGGCTCTGTTCGGCTTCGCCGCGGGGTGGGGGCTGCGCGGCACCCGACCGGCGGACGCCCGCCAGCCGGGCGGCGACGTCGCGCCACCCGGCGGATCCTCCGTTTCGTCCGGTCCGGACTCGCACCTTAAACCAGCCGTGCCGCCCGCCTCCGCGGCACCGAGCGTCGCCGCGCCAGCGACGCCCGCGGTCGCTCCCCAGGAGCGCCGCCCATCTCCCAGCCGGCTCGACGCGGAAGTCGAGACGTCGTCCTCCACGAGGTCGCCGCCCGCCGCCGCGACACGACCGGTTGCCGACGCGTCGGCCGCGCCCGCCAGCTCGCCCAGGACCGGGCTCGTGCCGCCGCGGGCCGAAACGCCCGACCCGGCCGAGAGCGTCACGCTCGCGGACGCCGGTCGCCCGCCCGAGGAGAGAAGGGGGGCCGGTCCTGTCGTCCCGGCTCCGGTGGTGGGTGTCGCGTACCTCGATCTCGTCGTCAAGAGCAGCATCAAGGCCGGGTCGCTGGTCGTGCTCGTGGACGGGGAAGAGGTCTACTCCACGGAGCTCCTCGCGGACTCCGGCAAGCTGTCCCTGGCCTTCAAGAAGGCCGTCGGCAAGTCGGACCAGGACCTCGCGGCCCGTATCGAAGTCGCGCCGGGTCCGCACACGATCGAGGCCCAAGTCTTCAGCGCCGCCAAGTCCAAGGACTATGCGGACACGCTGGCCGTCGACCTCGAGGCGGGCGAGACCCAGAGCCTGCGCATCGTGGCCGGCCGGAGCTTGGGCCGCCGCCTGACGATCAAGCCCGACTAGCCGATCGACGCTCGCAGCGCGATCCGGTGGGCACCGGACATGCGGCCCACCCTCGCTGATGGCAAGCGGCAGTTCAGGGGCATTCCCGGGGCTTGCCGGCCGGATGGCGGCAGGATGCCGGCAGCATGGCGGCAGCTTTCGGGCCAGATCTCGCTCGCCTCGGCCCGGTTGGAGGCGAGTGCTCCCTCACCTATCGCGTTGATTGCCGGGGACTTCCATGCCGGAGGCGAGAGCGACCGAGCCAAACGGGCCCCAGACGCCGAGGGGCGGCTCCGATCCCGACCGAGTGGTGAACAGGCGCGCGAGCCGAGCTACGCGTTTTCCGGGAACTCTCGAACTGGTCTGGCCAGGAGCGCTAGCTAGCTAGGGAGAGAGAGGCCTCAACAGGCTTGACCAATCTTTGTATACTCCTGTCAAGGGGATCCTGGGTATCCCCGAAAAGGAGCCCCGTAAGATGTCCGTGCACGCAGAAGTCACCCCAGGCTGTCCAGAGGAGACCCCGGTGGCACGGACCGAGATCCTGGGCCTGTCCCAGCGCATGATGACCTACTACGAGCGCGAGGACGGGCGTCCGCCCGCGCACCTGCTGGGCCAGATGGCCGAGGCCCTCGGCGTGACCGTGGACGAGCTGCTCGGCCTGAAGCCCGTCACGAACAAGCCGGCGCCGCGCAATACGCGTCTGTGGAGGAAGCTCCGGGAGATCGAGAAGCTCCCGGCCGGCGACCGCAAGGCGGTGATCAAGCTCGTCGACGGGATGCTCGCCCGCCACAAGCTCAATTCCCAGGGGACGCGACGATGACCGAGCCCGATCCCGACGCCCTGATCCAGGGGCACCTCGCCTCCGACCCCGCGGTCTTTGGTGGCCAGGTCTGCGTCAAGGGCACGCGCATCCCCGCGGCGCTGATCCTCGGCGCCCTCTCGGGCGGCGACACGATCGACGATCTCCTGCGCGGCTACCCTGGTCTGACCCGTGACGACGTCGCGGCGGTCCTGGCGTACGGTGCGCGTCTTGCCTCTGAGCGGATCCTCCCCCTCGTCACGAGACCGTGAGGCTCAAGCTCGACGAAAACGTCCACGGCGACGCGCGGGACGCTCTCGCCGGCTGGGGCCATGACGTGGCTACCGTGCACGATGAAAGGCTCGCCGGTCATCCCGACGTCGACGTCGCCGCGGCAGTGAAGACCGAGGGACGCTGTCTCGTCACCTTCGACCTCGACTTCGCCGACCCGCGGAAGTTTCCGCCAGCGGAGTTTGCCGGACTCGTGGTGCTGCGGCTGCGCGTGCCGACGTCGAAGCTCCAGGTCCGGCGAATCGTGAGTTTCTTCGCCGCACAGCCCGAGGTCGCCGGCCGGCTGTGGATCGTCGACGAGACCCGCGCTCGTGACTGGACGGCTTGAGCGGTTCTTTCCTTACCTGTCGACCTGGTGGCCGCGACGCGAGGGGCCGTGGCGGCCGAAGGCGGGGCGCCAGCGCCGCCGCAGGCCGCTGCGGGCCCGGATCAGCGCCGGATCACGAGCACGGCGGCCGCGACGAGCACCGTCTTCCTGACCACGTTGATCAACGACGACGAGAGATCCCCGGCGACCGGACCCTCACCCGTGGTAGGGGCCGGGCGACGGGGATCGCGGGGTTGGATTCCATGCAGAGCGCAGCGAGTGCGTGCCGCGGTCTCCTTCGAGCACGGCCTCGATCACGAGCACGGCGCCAAGCCGAGCCCCCCAGCGGCCCGCTGGGGGGCGGCCCGGAGCGCAGCGGAGGGCGGCGCAAGGGGGGCAGTGCACATGCGCTGCTGTCCCCCCGTGCAGGCCGCGTGACGGACGCCGGCCTCGACGGTCACGGTTCAGCAACAGCGCTCGTCGGCAGCCGGCGCGCGGCGTGCCCTCGGGGGTCCGCGTCAGGCTAATCGCTTCTTCGCCGGTGACAGCAAGTGGGAGGGCAAACACAGCCGACGCACCACGGGGGAGCCGCCACCTTATCCGCAAGCGGCCCCTTACCCTGGCACGGGTGCGGTATCGGTCCGTAGGGACCGTCGGGATCGATGCCGTAGCTCGCAGGCTCACCGGGTGTATCCGCCTTGCCGTCCTCGTCGGGTGTCTGTCCCTCGTCACCTTGCCCATCGGCGTCGTCATCAGGCTCGGGCGCGAAGGTCTCCAACCGCTGCTTCCGTATGGAAACAGCAGCATCATCGGCGTCTGTCTCTCCTTCCTTACCGGGCTTGCCAAGCCCCAGTGCCTCAAGAACTGCATGACCAAGTTCATGCCCCGGGGAAAGGCGAGGACTTACACTCGACAAGCCCCTTTTCGAGCTTCCACCAAATACCAGCAGGGCCCAGAGTCCGATGACCACTGGCCGCCCCGCTTCGCGACGGGGCTACTCGCAGCTCCCCAGCACCTGCGGCAGGCACGGGGACGCTCCAGGGGGGCGCTCCGCCCCGCCGCTCGAAGTCCCGTGGGATCCCTCGGCCACCTGATTGGCCGGGACGACGAGATAGTAGGAATCCCCCGGCGACGGAACCAAGCTGAACGCGGTCATCCCACCCGTCGTGCACGACCGCGGCGTGTGGGTCGAGAAGTCACCGAGCTGGCCTTCGTAAACCTCGTAGTCTACATCGCTTGCCAGGCACGAGACGCCCCAGGTCAAGTCCAGCGCCTCGCCGGAGGCCTTGGACAGCAGCAGCGGCGTGCCCACCGGAACCGCGCCGGCGGGCACGACATCGGCCGACCCGAGGTAGAGGAACGCCCGGCCCTCGTTGCTCTGGCCGTTGTCGTACTCGTACGCACCCACCACGATGTCCGCGACTCCGTCACCGTTGACGTCGCCGGCCGTTCCACTTGCGAAGCCGAAGCGCGCTCCCACTTGTTCGCCCTCGGCTGTCCAAGAAGAGTCGGTTTCAAGCCCCGTCGTCGAGCCGAGATACAGGAAGGATGCACCTTCGTCCTTCTGGCCGTTGTCGTAGAAGGTCGCCCCGACGAGCACGTCGTTGTAGCCATCGTCGTTCACGTCACGCGCGCTCGAGACCATTCCGAAGACTGCACCGGTCTGTACCAGCTCGACGGTCCAGTCCGGGGTCGCAGCCAGTCCCGACGCGGAGCCCGTGAAACCATAGGCGCGACCCAACAGCGATGTCGCCACATCCCAGCAGGCGCCGTAGGGTGCCCCGACGATCACGTCATCGTAGCCGTCGCCGTTGACGTCGCCTGCCGTACCCACGCTACCCCCGAGACACGCCCGAACGTCGTTGTTCTCGAACGTCCAGCTCGGCTGCTGCGAGAGGCCAGAAGCCGACCCGCGGTACAGATACGCCCGTCCCTCGTCGAGCTGGCCGTTGTCGTAGGTGTAGGCCCCCACGATCACCTCGTCGAAGCCGTCCCCATTCACGTCGCCCGCCGTCCCCACGGAGATCCCGTAGGCCGCGCTCGACTGCTTGCCGTTCGTGACCCAATCCGGTGTCGGCGAAAGCCCCGACGGCGAGCCGTGGTACACGTACGCGCGACCGTCCTGGATGAAGCCCGGCGAGTCGTACAGGTGCGCCCCCACGATCACGTCGTCGTACCCGTCCCCGTTGACGTCCCCGGCCGTGCCCACGCTGATGCCGAAGTCCGAGCTGCTGAACTGGTCGCTGTGCGCCGTCCAGTCCGGCGTGGCCGAAAGGCCCATCGCTGACCCGTAGAAGACCCAAGCTCCACCGCCGTCGTCCAGCGTCGGCAGGCCCACGATCACGTCGTCGTAGCCATCGCCGTTCACGTCACCCGCCGTCCCCACCGAACGGCCGGCGAGCGCGACGGCCTCGTTTCCTTCGGTCATCCACGAGTACTCGGTCGCCAGCCCGGAAGCCGAGCCCAGGTAGAGGAAAGCCGCGCCCTCGTTCGTCTGGCCGTTGTCGTAGAAGAAGGCGCCCACGATCACGTCGTCGTACCCGTCGCCATTGACGTCCCCCGCCGTGCCCACCGAGATGCCGAGCCGCGCACCCTCTTGGTCCGACTCCGCGGTCCAGGCCGCGGTCGTGGTCAGCGACTCGATCTCGATCGGATAGGCCGCGTCGCGGTCGTCGATCCCCAAGCGGATCGTCCAGACTCCCGAGAGGAACAGGGCCTCCATGCGCGCCGGCAGGGCGACGCCCTCGGCATCGCGCGCCTCGAGCCCGCCGTAGTGCAGCACCTCGAGTCCCGCGTGGTCTGCGAAGCGCACGGACAGCCGGTCCTCGTCCGCGATCGGAGTCAAGCCGCCGCCGAGAACGAGTTCGAGGCGGAGCGGCGCGTCGGCTGTACCGCAATCTGCCGGCCGCTCCTGTAGCACGAGCGTGTGCGCGAGGCCGCGGGGATCGTTCTCGAACGACTCGACTAGCGAACCCCGGTCCAGCTCCAGGCAGCTCCCGTCGGGCAGGAAACGCACCGGCTCCACGGCCTGCAGGTCGGCGGCCCGCCCGAGGCCGCGAAGCGAGAGGCTCCACGTCCACGACGGCTCGCCCGCCGTACGAGGAACGAGAAGGACGCCGCTCGTGGTGAAGTAGGCGCGAAAACCCTGCGCGCGGTTCACCGCGTGCCATGCCCAGGACAGCTCCCCGAGGGCCGTTCGGTCTTGCCAGGTGACCCGGTATTCCCGTTCGCGGAGGTCTGCCCCGAACTCCGAGGCCGCCGACAGGACTCGACCCTCGGCTCGCGGTGCAGCCGGCTCAGCGGCCAGTCCTGTGACGGCGATGAAGGCGCAGGCCACCGCCACGATGAATCGCTGGCGCGTCCAGTGCACGACGCTGCCAGCCGCTTCTCGTGGGTCAGTAGTCACAGCTCGACTCCGGGCATACGGCCTGGAGCTCCAGATTCGACGCCGTCATTGGAGTGGGGAACGACGGAGGCATCGCGACCCAGGTGGAGTCGTCCGTACTGTAGTGCGTTACGTAGTAGCTGCCGTAGGCGCACGTGCAGTGGTGAGCCTCGGGCGTGCATTCGGTTTCTCCGTCGTTGTCGCAGTGTCGGCAGGTCCCGCCCATGCAGCTCGGCATGACGCCGCTCGTCTTGAAGACATGGTCGGCGTTGGGCCCGATGGTATACGTCCCGCTCAGGCTGAATGCGCATACCTGGTAGTCGCAGTTGGGTGGGTTGGACGAACAGCGAGCGTTGCCCGGTCGTTCTCGATCGTGATCGTGGCGGTGATCTTGTAGTGGTACTCGCCGCTCGAGTTGCTCATCTGCAGCTCGCCGTCGTCGAACTGGCAGTTCGGCGGCTTCCCGATCACGTGCAGCGAGACGTCGCTCTTGTTCGGCTCCGCGGCGCCGGCCACGAGGCCGCCAGCCGCACCGGCGAGTACCGTCAAGACGGCGAGGCTAGGAAGGAGAGAGAGAGAGAGAGAGAACGTATCCGCATGGCCCGAACCCTCCTGGGGCGCCGCGGCCCCCGACAGTGTGACCCCCTTCTACATCGACCGACGGCGTCGGTCAAGGTGATTCTGCGGAATGCCAACGATGGCCAGCTCGTTTCAGTCGAGGCCGGCGGCGCGCTCCATGACGGCGATGCGCGCGGCGGCGTGTGACCGCCGTGTGTGTCGCGTCCGGGGCGCCGTGCGCCGTCCTCCACGCCATCTCCTTGGCTCACATGGCGCAAGCCTTCCTCGTGGCGCAGCTTCGGATCAGACGCTTGCGAAGCTGTCCATGCGTCCCTCATCGCAGACTTGACGGGTCGTCGTCGCCTCCCGCCGGAGATTTCGCACTTCCGCTTGCTGCTTGTTCCCCTTGGGACTACTCCTTCAGAGGCTGTCGCGCAGCCAGTAGACCCCGTCGCTTCCGAGCGTGAACTGAAGGTTCTCCTGCTTGACCCCCAAGTTGTCGCCAACCACGTCGAACCCCACCACGCGTTCCTCCTGGCTCGCATTGTCGCCACAGATTACCCAGCTGAACTCGAATCGCGAATCGGCGATCTCATCGTAGGACCCGCATGGTCTCGGCCGAGCGGCGCGCGCACCTCGCGACGGCTGGGGCACGAGCCGAGTCCCTGGTGAGCCTTCGAGCTCGACCGTGGCGTTGGGAAAGTAGCTGCGTGGGTCGATGCTCAGTCGAAGGGTGTAGCCTTGGCGAGCGAGGGAATATTCGACCGGAATTGTGGATCCGAAGACGAGATTCTCCACCTCGATGGGAGCGACCGATTCAACGTCCGCCCCGGGAACGTCCTCGAATGAGAGGTATCGGTAACGCGCGACGTGAGGTAGGCAGCCCATAGCTGCCACGAGAGTGACCGCGAGGGCCAGCGAGATGAGCGTCCCGAGCTTTCCGCTCATGGTCGTACCCCCCTGTGGGGCGAATCGGCTGGCTCCCCAGGCAGGTCGGTTTCCACAGCCAGCGGGAGCTTTGGTTTACACAGGCGGAGAGCGCGGCGGCTCCTACGTGGGCAGGGGCTCGACTTGGCGCTCGCGGGCCGCAAGCACCTGCCGATCGTCACGTTTAAGCGCGTCGCGTAGCTCGCGGTCGGCCGCAGGCGGCGAGCAAGGCGACGTGCGTGCGAGCGCTCGTGTCGATTCCACTTCGCGGCCGCGAACGAGCGTGCACTCGCGTCGCGACTCACTCGTCGCGCCTCGATCGTTGCGTGTCACGGCTCGTCTTGCCTCTCGTCCTGCGTCATTCTGCCGTATTCGTTTCGCTGAACTGCTTCACCCTTCTGTGCCTTGGAGATTTGCTTCATCGCGAGGCCGAGCCCATCCCCACCGTAAAACGACTGCGTCGGTGGAGGTGCCGCGCCGACCCGAAGAGCCCTCCCCCGATCATCCACGACGCAGTACCCTGGGTAGAAGGGTACAATGCGAACTCCGCATGCTCCGGAAATGAGATCGGAGAAAGGCGATTCGGGAGCGGGCCCGGAGCTTCCATCGTAGGCGTCACCATCAAGAAAGACGAACCGGACCTCCTCACGGCGCCTCTTCGCCAACCGGCGATAGTCAGGAAACACCTGCGTGCACGCCGAGCACCACGCAAAGGAGACGATGGCTAGCGTGAAACGCGACTGCCCCGGAGCAAGCGACTGACTAACGTGTCGCTCAATGGCTTCACGCACGTCGGCTTGCAGGAGGCCCTTCGCGTTACAACGTCCCTCAAGCTCTTTCAGCGCCTTGCGTACGGGGTACTCCAGGAGCGCCTGCGGGTCGTGCGACCGCGGAAAAGCCCCTTCACTCCTTTCCAAGAACCTGTGTATGTCGCTGCATCCATAGCTCAATCGGCGTTGACTGGCCTCCGTCATGACGGCGAGAGTGGAAAAAAGGACGATGGAGAGTCCTATCGCGCGACGGACAGATGAATCGGACCCGCTCTTGTTTTCCTGCACGACCCACACCTCCACACTCGACCCCTTGCGATCGTACCAAACCGCGTGTAGCCCGCCACACTGTCCTCACGTAGAGGACCGCCCCGATTTCAGACTGAAGAGCTGAGCCGGCCCGCTTCGGGTTAGGCTGTGCGGCGCGTTTCGTGGCACGGAGCCTGATCCGGAAGG
>Ga0187892_10000120_pt1 | contig 186528 bp, 179 predicted proteins | sample MA1701073metaG_FD_139345 | JGI IMG/M metagenome (GOLD analysis project Ga0187892, IMG submission 139345) | Bio-ooze microbial communities from a basaltic lava cave in the Kipuka Kanohina Cave System on the Island of Hawaii, USA - MA170107-3 metaG ... | reverse complement strand
GTCGTTCATCACGGCGGCCCCGCCCGAGGTGGCCGAGCCGCTGTACGAGCGGTTCGTGGCGCTGCTGCGCGGCCTCGGCGCGCGGGTGGAAACGGGGCGGTTCGGCGCGATGATGGACGTCGAGCTGGTCAACGACGGGCCGGTCACCCTGGTCATCGAGCGCTGACGGCTGGCGACGGGCAATGGCCAACAGGCAATGGGCAATGGCCAGTAGGCCGTTGACCGTTGACCGCAGGCGGCGACAGACTTCCCCGCCATGAGCGTTCCCGTAGTGCTCGCGAGCTCCTCGCCCAGGCGGCGGGAGCTGCTGGCCTTGTTGGGCATCACCCCGGAGATCCGGCCCGCGGACATCGACGAGTCGCGGCGGAACGGCGAGGCCCCGCTCGCGTACGCCGAGCGGCTGGCGCGGGAGAAGGCGGCGACGATTCATCGGCCGGAGGCGGCGGTCATCGCGGCGGACACAATCGTCGTGGTGGACGGGGACATCCTCGGCAAGCCGAAGGACGCGGCGGACGCCGAGGGCATGCTGCGCCGGATGTCGGGGCGCGACCACTACGTGCACACCGCCATCGCGACCGCGTATCAGAACCGCACGGCCTCCGGTGTCGAAACGACGCGGGTCTGGTTCCGGCCGCTCGCCGAAACCGAGATCGTCGAGTACGTGGCGACCGGCGACCCGCTGGACAAGGCAGGCGCCTACGGCATCCAGAACTACGGCGCCGTCATCGTGTCGCGCATCGAGGGCGACTTCTTCACGGTGATGGGGCTGGGCCTCGGCCGGCTGATGGCGCTGCTGGGCGAGGTGGGGCTGCGGTACCGGTTCAAGGGGCTGGAACCCGCGTGAGCGGGCCGATCCACGCCTATCTGGCTCGGGAGTGGCGCTCCAGCGCCAGCTTCACCTTGGCCAGAACGTCGTCCACGCCGATGCGCTCCATCCGGCCCCGCCGATACTGCATCGAGATCGGATAGTCCTCGCCCGGGTCCCCGTACGCGTCGATCACCAGGTCCTGGAACCGCCGGTACGGCCCCACCCGCTTCGGATTCGTGTACCCGTAGAGCCCCACCGCCGGGACGTTCATCGCCACGCACACGTGGTAGGGCCCCGTGTCGCTCGAGACGACCACATCGCACTCGGCGAGCAGGCCAAGCAGGGTGCGCAGGCCCGAGCCCATCAGGTCGCGCGGCTGGCTGGCACTCTCGCGGATGATGGTCGCCGCCGCCTGGCGCTCAATGACGCTGGCGCCGCCAAGCAACACGCACGACGCCTCGCGCTCGGCCTTGAGGCGGTCCGCCAGCTCGGCGTAGCGCTCGGCGGGCCAGTTCTTGTCGGGCTTGCTGGTGGCGATGACCAGGCCGACGATCGGCCGCGGCAGTCCGGCCAGCAGCTCCTTCCCCTTCGCGCGTTCGGCTTCCGTTGGGCCGAGGTTCCAGACCGGCTCGCCGTGCGGCACCGCGAGCGCGTCGAGGAACTCGAAGTACTGGTCCTGCACGTGCTGCGGCGCGTGCGGCGGAATCCGGTGTGTGGTGAACAGCCAGTTGAGGTCGCGCGCCCGCGCGCGGTCGAACCCGAGCTTGACCGGCGCGCGCGTGAGCGACGTGACGATGCCCGCCTTGAAGTACACCTGGAGATTGAGCACGAGGTCGAACGGGCGGCGCGCCAGCTCCGCGCGCACGTCGCGATACGCCGCGAGTCCCCGGTCGCGGCGGAACACCACCACGTCGTCCACGCGCGGGTGCCCCCGCACCAGCTCGGCCGGACCGGGCTGGAGGACCCAGGTGACGTGGGTCGAGCGAGCGTGGCGCTTCAGGGCGTCGAGCAGCGGCAGCACGTGCACGGCGTCGCCCAGGGCGCTCATCATCACGACGCCGAGGCGCCCGCCGGTCCAGGGGGCCGGCGTGCTCACCGCAGCGCGTCCCGGTACGCGTCTTCGAACAGCGCCTTGTCGCGGCTGGTCAGGCGGCCCCCGCGCCGCGCGTTCCATTTGCCCCAGCTGCGATAGAAGCGCCGGAGATTCCGCCGCCGCTCCCCCCCCCCGGCCGACCCGGTGCCGACCTCGCGACACGTATCCACGTCGAGCAGGGCGGCGGCGACGCCCGGCATGGACGGATCGTACAGCACGTTGCGCAGCTGGAGGTCGGGATGCACGAAGCCGCCGGCGTGGAGCCGGCCCACCAGCCGGCCCACCGCGGTCCACAGGGCCTCGCGGGCGGCGCCGGCGGGGGGCCCTTCGCCGAACAGCAGGGCGACGAGGTCCACGCCCTGGACCCGCTCGGTCGCGACGTCGGCGCGGTGCAGCGCTCCCGCGTCGTAGCGGACACCGGCCAGCACCGCGGGCGTCGCGACGCCGAGCGCGCGCAGCCGCTCGCTCAGCGCGATCTCGCGCTCGAACCGCGGCACGCCCCAGTACCGGTCGCCGAGCAGCGGGGCGAGCCAGCCGCCGCGCCGCGCGTGACGCACCACCGCGCGCGCCGGCCCCAGCGCGACCCCGTAGGCCGCCCCGCGGCCGTGGAACGTGTCCCGCCCCCGCTGCCGGGCGGCCCAGGCGTACAGCGTGCCGGCCTGGGTGAGGGCGGCGCGCACCGCGGCGGCGACGTCGCTGCGGGCCGTGGCCGCGACGCCGCCGGACGTCCACGATTCGTACGGCAACTAGAACTTGGCGAGGTAGACGGGGACCGGCTGGTTCCGGTTCTTCACCTTGATCGGATCCCGCGCCTCGACCTGCGGCGGGAACTTGAGGCGGCGGAACAGCGGCTCGGACACCATGATCTCGCTCTTGCCCGCGTTCGAGCAGAGCCGGCTGGCGGTGTTGACCGCGTCGCCCAGCACGGTGTACTCGAGGCGCTGCTCCGAGCCGATGTTGCCGGCGAACACCTGGCCGAAGTTGATCCCGATGCCGATCTGCACGTTGGGCTTCCCGGACTGCGCCCAGTGCTCGTTCAGCTCGATCAGCTTGCGCTGCATGTCGATCGCGGCGCGCATCGCCTTGTCGGCATCGTCGGCCGTGTTGAACGGCGCGCCCCACAGCGCCATAATCGCGTCGCCGATGAACTTGTCGAGTGTGCCGCCGTGCCGGAAGATGATGTCCACCATCTCCGTGAAGTACTCGCGCAGCAGCTGGGCGACGTCGTTCGGATCCATGTGCTCCGACATCGTCGTGAACCCGCGGATGTCGGAGAACAGGATCACGACCTCGCGCTTGTCGCCCTGGCCGAGCTTGACCTCCTCGCCGTGGTCGGCGATCTGCTTGGCGAGGTCGGGCGAGAAGTACCGCTGGAAGTTCGAGAGCACCAGCGCCTCGCGGCGCAGCCGATCCGAGAGCTGGCTGTTCTCGATGGCGACCGACGCGACGCCGGCGAACCCGATCAGGAAGTCGAGGTCGTCGGCGGCGTAGGCATGGGTGGACGTGAGGTTGTCCACGTACATCACCCCGAGGAACAGCCCCTCCGACGACACCAGCGGCGCGCCCATGGCCGAGCGGACGCTCTGCATCAGGATGGACTTGCCCTTGAACCGCTCGTCCTCGGCCGCGTTGTCGGTGAGCACGGCGACGCGGTCGTTGACGATCTGGCCGAGGATGGACCGCGGCACGTGGCGGGCCGACGCCCAGCCCTCGCCCAGCCGGCTCTTCGAGATCCGCGGGATCATCTCGTCGAGCGTCGGGCCGAGCATGATGGAGACGCGGTCCACGGCCATGACCTGGAAGCTCATGTCGGCGATGGTTTCGAGCAGCTTGTCCACGTCCTGCTGGCGCGACAGGGCCTTCGAGATCTCGAGCAGCAGCTCGAGCTTCTTGGCGCTCTTGGCGGTCGCGATCGCTTCGGCGGTGTCGGCGGGCGCCGGCTCCTTGTCGAGCGAGAGCCGCTTCATCCGGCCCGAGATGTCGCCGGGCGCGAACGCCATCTGGCGGACGATGGTGGCCTGCGGGGCCTTGGGCGGCGCCTGGAACGCGCCGGCCCCCGCCTGGGGGGTGGCGGGCGCGGCGGCGGGCTTGGTGGACACCTCCCGCACGTAGAACGAGACCTTCCCGAACATCACGACGTCGTTGGCCTGGGCGGACGCCTCGGTGATGCGGCTGCCGTTGAGGAACGTGCCGTTGGAGCTGCCGAGATCCTTGATGAGGACCCCGCCGTCCGCCACGCTGACCTGCGCGTGCTGGCGACTGATCGTGGGATCGTAGATCGGGACGTCGCTGTTGACGGCCCGGCCGACGATCATGATGACGCCGGGCTTCAGATCGATCGTCTGATCGCCCGAGGTACCGACGAGTTTGAAGGCTTCAGCCATCGCGCGTGAGGGTGTCCGGAGTCAGGTAATATGCCCGGCCGGGCCGGGGTCCGCTAGCGTCCCGGCGGGGCACCGCGGCGGGCCATGGCGATGGCCCGAAGTGCCGCGCGGGCCTTGTGTTGCGTCTCGATCAGCTCCCGCGCCGGATCAGAGTCGGCGACGATCCCGGCGCCCGCCTGGACCAGGACCCGGTCGGGCAGCACGACGCAGGTCCTGATCGCGATCGCGGTGTCGAGCGCGGTCGCTCCCCAGGAGAGATACCCCACCGCGCCCGCGTAGGGCCCGCGGCGGACCGGCTCGAGGCGATCCAGAATCTCCATCGCGCGCACCTTGGGCGCGCCGGTCACGGTACCGGCCGGGAAGCACGCCTTGAGGGCGTCCACGGCGCCGAGCCCGGGGGCGAGCGTCCCGCGCACCTCGGAGACGATGTGCTGCACGTGGGCGTAGCGCTCGACGGCCATCAGCTCCTGCACCCGGACCGAGCCGAACGCCGCGACGCGGCCGATGTCGTTGCGCCCCAGGTCGACGAGCATCAGGTGCTCGGCGCGTTCCTTGGGGTCGGCGAGCAGATCGGCCTCGAGCACGGCGTCTTCGCCGGGTGTTCGGCCGCGGGGTCGCGTGCCCGCGATGGGGCGCACGGTCACGTCGCGATCCTCGACCCGCACCAGGACTTCCGGCGAGCTGCCGACCAGGGCGAACTCCCCCAGCCGCAGGTAGTAGAGATAGGGCGCCGGGTTGATCGAGCGCAGGCAGCGGTACAGCGCGAGCGGGTCCACCGCGCCGGGGACGTCCACCCGGCGCGACAGGACGCCCTGGAAGATGTCGCCGCGCGCGATGTGTTCCTTCATCACCGCGACGTCGCGGAGAAACGCGGCGTCGGGGTAAGGGCTGGGCCCGGTGGCGACCGGCTCGTCGTCCGGGGAATGGGCCGGAGCGAGCGGTGGCAGCGCGTGCGGCCGGGCCAGCCGTGCCGACCAGTCGGTGATGCGCGCGGTCGCCGCGTCCCAGGCCGCGCGGCGCGCGGCGGGGCTCGCGCCGGCCGGCACTTCGGCGTGCACGACGACCCGGGCGCGGCCGGTGAGGTTGTCGAGAATGACCACGGCGTCCGCGAGCAGCACCAGCGCATCGGGCAGGTCGGTGTCGGCGGGCGGCGCGGACGGGAGCCGCTCCAGCGTGCGCACCACGTCGTACCCGAAGAACCCCACGGCGCCGCCGGCGAAGCGCGGCAGCCCTCCCTCCTCCCCGTGTCGCGGCGGCAGCGCGCGAAGTCGCGCACCGACGTGCCCGATGGGATCGCCGGTCTCGCCGTCCGGCGCCCAGCCGCCCGCGGGCGTCCAGCGCTCGACCGCGCGACCGCGGTAGCGCCAGGCTTCGCGTGGCTCGGTGCCGAGAAACGTGTACCGCGCCCACCGCTCGCCGCCCTCCGCCGATTCGAGCAGGAACGCGAACGGGCCGCGCGCCAGCTTGGCGAGCAGCGCGACCGGCTGATCGGCGTCGAGCACGCACTCGCGCACGACCGGGATCATCCCCCCGGCCGTTGCATCGGCAACCCAGCGCTCGCGCTCGCTCATGGCTTGGTGTTGGTCTCGCTCACTTGTGATATTGGGGCGTGCGCCGCGTCGCGGGATCGCTCGTCTGTCTGTGCGTCGGTGCGTCCGTGCATCTGTCCGCGCAATCCTGGGACTCCCAATCTGCCCGGGAGCTCCTCGGGCGCGCGGTCGCCCGCCGGCAGGCGGCCTTCGCCGACACGGCGCTGCGCGACTGGAGCGCCCGCGCCCACGGGTTCGTCTTCTTCCTCGGGCAGATCGGGGAGGGTCTCGCGGAGCCGCCGCGGCTGATCAAGTCGGACCAGCTCGAGCTGGAAGTGTACTGGCGCGCGCCGAACCAGAGCAAGCAGCGGATCGTGGGCTGGCGCGACCGCCGCGACCTGCCCACCGACATCGCCTACCACCGCGACCACCTCGGCATCGTGATGAACAACTTCCCCGACCTGATCCGGCTCGGGGAGGGCGACGAGGTGCGCGACGTGCCCCACCCGGTCTCGCCGGCGGGCGAGACCCTGTACGAGTTCGCGCTCGACGACTCCCTGGAGCTGCGCCTGCCGAACCGCACGATCCGCGTGTACCGGCTGCGGTTCCGGCCGCGCGACTTCCGCGGGCCGCGGATCGTGGGCGAGGCGTTCGTGGACGTCGAGGCGGCCGACGTGGTGCGCATGGCCTTCACGTTCACGCGCGCCGCGTACCGCGACGACCAGCTCGAGGACCTCACCGTCTCGGTGGAGAACAGCCTGTGGCAGGGGCGCTGGTGGCTGCCGCTGCGCCAGGAGATCGAGATCCGCCGGCGGACCACGTGGCTGGAGTTCCCGGCCCGCGGCATCATCCGCGGCCGGTGGGAGATCGATACCTACCGCTTCAACCAGAATCTCGATCCCGGGCTGTTCGCCTCCCCGGTCGAGATCGTGGCGATGCCGCGTGAGGTGCGGGACAGCTTCCCCTGGCCCGACTCGCTCGGCGCGGCGATCCGCGACGTGGCGCGCCCGGCGCGGCTCGCGGACTTCGACGCGGTGCGCGCCGAGGCCACGCGGTTCGCCATGGGGAACCTGCTGACCGGCCTCAGGCAGGCGCAGGTCGCGGGCGGGGCGGTGTCCGACTTCGTGCACGTGACGCGCGTGGAGGGGCTGGCGCTCGGCGGAGGCGTGCTGATGCGCTCGGCCGACCAGGCGCGCACGCTCCGGCTGGTCGGCGGATTCGCGACCGAGACCACCCTGGTGACGGGCGGCGCGACCCTCGGCGTGCGCCGCGGCCCGACGACCTGGCGCCTCGCCGTGTCGCGCGAGGTGCGCGACGTCGGTGACGTGCCCGTGATCGCCCGCGCGCTCAACTCGCTGCTGGCCCAGGAGGCGGGCGCCGACTACGGCGATTACTACCTCGCCACCGGGGGCTCGTTGGGGCTCGCGCGCCGGTTGGGCGGGCGGGACGAGGCCGCGCTCGAGCTCGGCTGGCAGCGCGTGGATTCGCTGGTCACCGCGGCCACGTGGGCCCGCGGCGTCTACGACCGCCCCAACCCCGGCGTGGACGCCGGCGAGTTCACGGTGGCGCGGCTGACCCTGCGGCGCCAGGCGCGCTCGTTCGCGACGACGCGCGAGCTGACCGGCCGGCTCGAACTCGAGGCCGGCTCCGGGACCGGGGGAGGGGGGGGTGCGCGCGACTATGCCCGGATGTTCGGGGAGGTGCGGTGGCAGCTGCCCGCGCGGGCCACGACGGTGCTGCTGCGCGCCACCGGCGGGCTCGCCACCCGGTCGCTGCCGCGCCACCGCACCCTCGTGTTGGGCGGGCGCGGGTCCCTGCTGGGCGAGCCGTTCCGCGGCCTCGGCGGCCGCCGGAGCGCCTGGGCGTCGGCGGAGTGGCAGGTGCCGGTGCGCATCCCGCAGCTCGCCCTGGGGTCCTTCGCGGGCACCGGGCGCCGGCTCACGCTCGCGCCGTGGGCCGCCGCCGGGTGGACCGGCGGCGGCGTCGCCGGGTGGCCCGGCCGGCCCGCGCGCGGCGTCACCGGCGCCGTGGGCCTGGGCGTGGGCTGGCTGCACGATCTGGTGCGGCTCGACGTGGGCTATGGGCTGTCGAGCGGCCGCGCCGCCGTGACCGTGGACGTGAGCCGCGACTTCTGGGGAATCCTCTGAGGCTGGGCGCTTTACGCCCGGTGCGGCGGGGCGCTATGTTCGGGCGCTATGGCTGAACGGTCCTTCCGCGACGAGTGGCTCGTCACGACCGTCTCCACGCTGCTCAGCGCCGAGGTCGTGGCGCAGTTGCGAGCCGAAGCAGAGCCGACGAAAGCGCTCTGGGACCTGGTCACGGAGAAGAAGCTCGCTACCGACGACCAGCTCCTCGAAGCGCTGGCCAAGCGCACCCGCCTCAAGATGGCGGACCTCGCCAAGCCGCCCGACTCGCGCGTCAAGGAGACCATCCCCGACAGCCTGGCCCGACGGTTCGGAATCGTCCCGGTCCGGGTCACGGACTCCTACCTCGAGATCGCCACCGCGAACCCGTTCGACCTCGACGCCGAGAAGGCGCTGGCCTTCGCGACGGGTCGCGAGGTGCGGATGCTGCTGGCGTCGCCCGCGCGCATCGCCGCGGTGTCGGACGAGATCTACCGGCCGGAGAACGTGGTCGAGAAGCTGCTCGAAAACATGGGCGACGGGACCCAGATCGAGCAGCTCGAAGAGGAGGCGCCGCCCGACGAGATCCAGATCAGCGCGGAAGAGGCGAGCCAGCGGCCGGTGGTCCGGCTGGTGGACCTGATCCTGTCGGAAGGCATTCTCTCGCGGGCCAGCGACATCCACATCGAGCCGGAGGAAGGCGGCTTCGCCGTCCGCTACCGGATCGACGGCGTGCTGCGTCAGGTGATGCGGATCCCGCGCGCCGCGGGGTTCCCGCTGGTCTCGCGCATCAAGATCATCTCGAATCTCGACATCGCCGACCGGCTGCGGCCGCAGGACGGCCGCGCGCGCGTCGCGGTCAACGGCCAGCCGGTGGATCTGCGCGTCTCGACACTGCCGGCTTCGCTCGGCGAGAAGGTCGTGATCCGCGTCCTCGACTCGCGCGCCACCGTACTGTCGCTCGACAGCCTCGGCTTGAACACGCACGAGCTGGAGGCGATCAAGGCGCTGCTGCTGCACCACGAAGGAGTCGTCCTGGTGACGGGCCCCACGGGCTCGGGCAAGACGACCACGCTGTACTCGGCGATCCGCCACATCATGACCGGCAAGACCAACATCGTCACCGTCGAAGACCCCGTCGAGTACCGGATCCAGGGCATCGTGCAGGTGCAGGTGCACGAGAAGGCGGGGCTCACCTTTGCGAGCGCGCTCCGATCGATCCTGCGGCAGGACCCCGACGTGGTGCTGGTGGGCGAGATCCGCGACAAGGAAACGGCGACCATCGCCATGCAGGCGTCGCTCACCGGGCACCTCGTCCTGTCCACCTTGCACACCAACGACGCGGCGAACGCGGTGACGCGCATGGTGGACATCGGACTGGAGGCGTACAAGATCGGCGCGTCGCTGCGCGGCGTGGTGGCCCAGCGGCTGATGCGGAAGCTGTGCACGACCTGCAAGGAAGTCGCGGTGGAAGCGATCCCGCCGAAGCTGCGGAAATGGGTGCCGGCGGGTACGCCGCTGTACCGCGCCGCGGGCTGCCCGGACTGCTCGATGACGGGCTACCGGGGCCGGTTCTCGATCGTGGAAGTGCTCACGGTGACCCCAGACCTCGAGAAAGTGATCGCCTCCGGCGCGCCGGCCGACCGGATTGCGGAGGTCGGCCGCGCCGCCGGGATGCGCAACCTGTGGGACAGCGGGATCGCCCACGTGCTGCGCGGCGAATCGTCGCTCGACGAGCTGATGCGGGTCGTGGACGTGCCGTTCGACGGCGCCGGCGGTGGCGAGGCCCCCGCCGCGGCCGCGCCCCGCCCGTCCGCCGGCACCGAGGCCCCGCACCTGGATCACCGGCGGCCCGCGGGACGCACGTCGGGCCCGGGCCGCTCGTCGGGCCCCGCGGGCCTGCTTGATGAGACGCTGGCCAAGGAGATGCGCTCCTCGAAGGTCGACTTCACCTCCGAGGCGTTCGAGCTGCTCGACAACATCGGCCGGGCGCCGCAGGTGCAACACCTGAAGCGCAAGGTCCTGCTGGTGGACGACGAGGACGCGCTGCGGCGCGTGATGAAGGACCTGCTCGAGCGCGAGGGCTACATCGTGGCCGAGGCCCGCGACGGCGTGGCCGCGCTGGACCAGGTGGACAAGTTCGGCCCGGACGTGGTGGTGCTGGACCTCAACCTGCCGGGCCTCGACGGCTACGGCGTGCTGTCGCACCTGCGCTCGCGCCCCGCCACGCAGGACGTGCCCGTGATCGTGCTCACGGCCAAGGGCGACGAGGACAACGAGGTGCGGGTCTTCGAGCTCGGCGCCGACGACTTCCTCACCAAGCCGTTCCGCGCCCGCGCCCTCTCGGCCCGGCTCGACGTCGTGCTGAACCGGCGCAAGCACACGACGTCGTAGCGGGTCGGATGGGACGCGGGGACGGCGGGACAGCTACGGTGCTACCTGCCGGCGCCGCCCTGCGGAGGTCCGTCCCACCGTTCCCCTGTCCCGCTGTCCCCACCGTCCCGCCGTGACCCGGGTCCAGGTCCTGTACGTCGATGTGTATGTGCTGCGCCCGGCCGCGGACGGCTGGGAGGCCTTGTGCCTGCGGCGCGCGCCCGAGGTGCGCTGTCCGGGCGCGTGGGAGACGATCCACGGGCATCTGGAGGAAGGAGAGCGCCCCGCCGCGGCGGCCGAGCGCGAGCTGCGCGAGGAGACCGGCCTGGTGGCTGAGCGGCTCTATAACCTGAGCCGCGTCGAGCAGTTCTACGTGCACCGCCTCGACGTGGTGGCGCTGATCCCGGTGTTCGTCGCGTTCGTCGGCTCGGGCGCGGAGGTGCGCTTGTCGCCGGAGCACGACGAGGTCGCGTGGCTCGAGTTCGGAGAGGCGGCCCGCCGGTTCGCGTGGCCGCGTGAGCGACGCGCGCTGCGCGACACGTTTTCGCTGCTGCGCCGGGGTGACGCGGGCGGGCTCGAGGACGTACTCCGGGTGCGCTAGTCCCGGCTCCAGACCGCCGCGGCGGCCTCGCGAAGGTCCTTGAGGTTGAACGGCTTGCGCAGCAGGCCGGCCCCGCCCGGCGCGGACGCCTCGGTGCGCGCCGCGGACGCCGAAACGATGAGCCGGCCGCCCCACGACGGCCGCTCGAACGCCAGCGCACCGACGAACGGCTCGTCCTTGACCGCCGCTCTCCGGTCCGCGATGATCAGGTCGTAGTCCGTCGCGCGGATCAGGTCCATCGCCTCGGCGCCCGTCGCCGCGGCGTCCACCGCGTGGCCCTCGTGCGTGAACAGCAGCTCCACCATGCGCCGTACCGCGGGGTCGTCGTCCACGACGAGGATGCGCCGCCCCCGCGGCGCCGCGGCCCGGGCCTGCGGGCCCGGGGATACCGCCGACGGCGCGGCCGACGGCCCCCGGGGCTCGCTCCGCGGCACGGAGAGCGTGAACGCGGTGCCCCGGCCCGGCGCCGTGTCGACGGCGAGCACGCCGTCGTGCGATTCCGCGATCCCGAAGGACAGGAACAGGCCCAGCCCGGTTCCCTCCCCGGGCGGCTTCGTGGTGTAGAACGGGTCGAAGATCTGCGCGGCGACGTCGGGGGGCATCCCGGGGCCGGTGTCGCTGATCCGCGCGACGACGTTGGCACCCTCTTCCGAGACGCCCACGGTGATGCGGCGCGGCGCACCCGCCGGCATTTGCGCCAGCGCGTACGCGGCGTTGGTGAGGAGGTTGAGCACGACCTGCTGGAGCTGGTCCCGGTTGCCGAGGACCGTCGGCAGGCCGGTCGCGAAACGGGTCTCGATGGTGATCCCCGCCTGTCGCATCTCGTAGCCCAGCAGCAGCACGGTGCGCTGCACCACGTCGCCCAGATCCACGGGCGCGCGCTCGGTCGGGCCTTTGCGCGCGAAAGCGAGCAGGTTGCGGACGATCCGGCTCGCCCGTTCGGCCTGGTCGTTGATCACGCGCAGGTGCTCGCGGGCGGGATCGTCGCCCTTGCCCTGCTCGAGCAGAAACTCCGACAGGCCCGCGATGGACGTGAGCGGGTTGTTCAGCTCGTGCGCGACCCCCGAGACGAGCGTTCCCACCGCGGCGAGCTTCTCGCTCTGGATGAGCTGGCCCTCGAGCCGTTTCTGGTCCGTGATGTCCTCGACCACGACCACCGCCGCGGCCTCGAGGCTGGGGTTCTGGAGCGGCGCCGCCGCCACCCGCAGGGTCCGGCCGAGGTTCTCCGACCGGCGCTCCAGCGGCGCGCGGCGCTCACCGGCCTTGGCCGCGAGCAGCAGCTCGCGCAGCGTCTCGTGCTCGCCGAACAGCAGGTGGCACAGGGGCTGGCCGATGATGGCCCGCACCTCCACCCCGCGCAGCGCGGCCAGCGCGTCGTTGGCCCGGCGGATCCGCGCCTGGGCGTCCACCAGCGCGATGCCTTCGCCGAGGGCGTCGAACGTCGCCTCCCACTGCTCCTTGCCGTTGCGCACCAGCTCGAACAGCCTGGCGTTCGCGAGCACCACGGCGGCGTGCGTGGCCGCGGTGGAGAGCAGCCGCGCGTCGGCGGTCGTGAAATCGCCGACGAGCTTGTCGGCCACCGCGATGGCGCCGACGGTGACACCGTGCGCCCTGAGCGGCGCCGCCACGGCCGTGCGCGCGCTGGCCCCGCCGAACAAGGGGAGCTGGGTTCCCGGCGGCTCGGTGCGCATCTCGAGCCGCTCGTGACCGATCGCGTCCAGCAGGAGCCCGCCGGACTCCGGATCCACGCTGGCGTGCAGGTGTTGCGCGAGGTACCCCTTGGCCGCCACGACCTCGAACGCGCCGTGCTCCTCGGGCGCGAGCAGCACCACGGCGCCCGAGGCGTCGAGGGCGCGCATCGCGTAGCGCGCGACCTCCGCCACCACGGTGTCGAACCGCAGCGACGCCGACAGCACGTGGGTCAGCTCCTGGAGCGAGTACAGCTCGGCGAGGCGGCGCGACAGCTCGGCGGCGAGGCGCTCGCGGTCGGCGCGCAGGTCCGCCGGCACGTCGCGGCCGTACCACAGCCGCGCGACCAGACCGGCGAGCGCGGCGACCAGGCGCCGCGCCAGACTCGGCGCGGCCCGCGCCGCGGCCGCCGTCCCGGGGTTCACGGACGCGGGGCCGTCACTCCGGAGGGGGCGGGGGCTGGGTCCGCTGTTGAGCCCGCGCGAGCGCGCGCGCCCGCTCAGCGCCGAGCAGCCGCAGCGACTCTTCCCAGGCGCCCGAGGACGCGGCGCCGTACGCGACCGAGAACGGCCGCATCACCGCGAGGGTCGGCTCGAACAGGTAGATCGCCGCGACCTGCTGGCGCTGGTCCACCACGGACTCGCTCCAGCCACTCGTCAGCGGCACAATGCCCATGGGCCGGTGGAACGCGCCCTGGCTGGTGAGGTGCAGGTCGTCGGGGTTGAAGCGCGCCTGCGGCTGGACCCCGAAGAACGTCACGATGAACAACGTTGCCGAGTCCAGCCCGGCGGCGCGCGCGGCCGCCGCGATCTCCTCGGCGCGGCTGGTGCGCAGCTCGGTGAGTGAGCGGTAGGCGTCGGGCGCGAGCAGGCGGATCACGCGCTCGTCGAGAGGCAGGACGCGGATCGCGAGCGCCGACGTGGTGAGGCGCACGCCGACCTGGTCCTGACGCAGCGTGCCGACGCCCGCGGGGGGCAGCCCGGCCGCGTCGGCGCCCCGCTGCGCGGCGGCGGGGCGGTGCGCCGCGCACGCCGTGCCCAGCACCGCCAGCAGGCTAGTCCAGGAACGCCAGCACCGCCGCACGCAGCGCCTCCTGTCCTTCCCGGGTGCGCACGCTCGTGACCACGAACCCGTCGGCCGGGAGGCCGAGCGGTTCGGCGATCGCCGCTTGCCGCTCCGCGCGGCGCCCGCGCGGCACCAGGTCGGCCTTGGTGAGAACGGCCAGCGTCGGCAGGCGGCGCCGGGCCAGCAGGCCCCCGAACGCGAGATCGTCCGCCGAGGGGTCGCGGCGCGCGTCGAGCAGCCACAGCAGCCCGCGCAGCTGCGGCCGCCCGGTCACGTACGCCTCCACCAGGCGCCGCCACCCCGCCCGGTCGACCTTCGAGGCCTTCGCCCAGCCGTAGCCCGGCACATCCACGAGGTAGCAACGCTCGCCCCAGCGGAACACGTTCAGCATCCGCGTCTTGCCCGGCGTCGCGCTCACCCGCGCCAGGGCCCGCCGCCCCACCAGGAGGTTCAACAGGCTCGACTTGCCCACGTTCGAGCGCCCCGCGAGCGCGAGCTCGGGCAGCGCCGGGCCCCCCCCCGGAATCGGGAGATCCGCGCGCGGCAGGGACGCCACGTACTCGCTCGCGAAAAGCCCCCTCGGCGAGGGGGCTCGGGGCGTAGCCGGGGGGGCCGTCGCGCTCACGCCTCTTTCTTGGCCCGTTGCCGCTCGGTCACGAGCAGCGGCTGGCGTCCCTCGGTGATGCACTCCCTGGTGATCACCACCTCGGTCACGTCGTCGCGGCCCGGCAGCTCGAACATGATGTCGGTCATGGTGCGCTCGAGGATCGCGCGCAGGCCGCGCGCGCCCGCCTTCCGGTCGAGTGCCTTGAGCGAAACGGCCCGCAGCGCCTCCGGCTCGAACGTGAGGCGCACCTCTTCCAGCTCGAACAGCTTCTTGTACTGTTTGGTCAGCGCGTTCTTCGGCTCGACGAGGATCCGCATCAACGCATCCTCGTTGAGGTTCTCGAGCGCCACGGCGGCGGGCAGCCGCCCGATCAGCTCGGGAATCAGGCCGTAGCGCAGCAGGTCCTCCGGCTCCACCTCGCCGAACGGCTGCTCGCGGGTCCGCTCCGGCACGCCCTGCGCCACCTCCTCCTGCGTAAACCCGATCTTCCGGCGTCCCGTGCGTGCCTCGATGATCTTCTCGAGGCCGTCGAACGCGCCGCCGCAGATGAAGAGGACGTTCTTGGTGTTGATCTGGATGTATTCCTGCTGCGGGTGCTTGCGGCCGCCCTGCGGCGGCACCGAGGCGACCGTGCCCTCGAGGATCTTGAGCAGCGCCTGCTGGACGCCTTCGCCCGACACGTCGCGCGTGATCGAAGGGTTCTCGCTCTTGCGCGCGATCTTGTCGATTTCGTCGATGTAGACGATGCCCCGCTCGCACTCGGCGACGTTGAAGTCCCCCGCCTGGAGCAGCCGCACCAGGATGTTCTCCACGTCCTCGCCCACGTAGCCGGCCTCGGTGAGCGTGGTCGCGTCGGCGATGGTGAACGGCACGTCCAGCATCCGCGCCAGCGTCTGCGCCAGCAGCGTCTTGCCGACGCCCGTCGGGCCGATCAGCAGGATGTTCGACTTCTCGAGCTCGACGTCGCTGTCCTTCAGCGACTCGGAGTTGATGCGCTTGTAATGGTTGTAGACCGCGACCGACAGCGCCTTCTTGGCCGCCTCCTGGCCGATCACGTACTGGTCCAGGACGTCCTTGATCTCGGTGGGCGTGGGGACCTGGGTGATCGCCTCGGCGACCTCGCGCTCCTCGTCCTCCTGGAGGATCTCGTTACAGAGGGCGATGCACTCATTGCAAATGTAGACCGACGGTCCGGAAATGAACTTCCGGACCGCATCCTTGCTCTTGCCGCAGAACGAGCAGCGTAAGTGTCGGTCGTTACTCATCTTCCCCGCGAATATGGGGTCATCGTGGCTCGCCGGTCAAGAAACGGCCGTGCCCTTGCCGTCCTTGGTGGGGAACGACCCCGCCGCCAGCACATTGTCGACGATCCCGTAGGTCTTGGCCTCCTCGGCCGACATGAAGCGGTCGCGGTCCATGTCCCTCTCGATCTGCTCCACGGTCTGGCCGGTGTGCAGGGCGTACAGGTCGTTGAGCTTGGTCCTGAGGTACAGGATCTCCCGGGCCTGGATCTCGATGTCCGAGGCCGTGCCCTGCGCGCCGCCCGAAGGCTGGTGCATCATGATCCGCGCGTGGGGCAGGGCGCTGCGCTTGCCCTTCCGGCCGCTGGCGAGCAGGAAGCTGCCCATCGAGGCCGCCATGCCCATGCAGATCGTGTTCACCGGCGCGCTGATGTGCTGGATCGTGTCGTAGATCGCCAGGCCGGAGGAGACGATGCCGCCCGGCGAGTTCAGGTACAGGTAGATGTCCTTGTCCGGGCTGTCGGCCTGCAGGAACAGCAGCTGGGCGATGATGATGTTCGCCACGTCGTCGTTGATGGGCGTGCCCAGGAAGATGATGCGGTCCATGAGGAGCCGGGAGAAGATGTCGTACGTTCTTTCGCCCCGGCTGGAGCGCTCGATGATATACGGCGGATAGATGGTGGCCATGGGCTCTGCGGGCACGGGGTGTGCGGTTTCGCCCGCGGTCAGCGGGCGGCGGACGTCGTCTCCACGGCCGACTGACCGAGCAGGTGCGCGAACACCTTGTCGTCGGTGATCGCGCGCTCCAGCTCGCGGAGCCGGCCGGCCTTCTCGAGCGCGGCGCGGACTGCGCCGGGCGCTTCACCGCGGCGGCGGGCGATATCGGCGACCCGCGCCTCGACCTCGGCCTCCGTGGCGTGCAGGCCGGTCGCGTCGGCCACGGCCTCGATGATCAGGTCGCGGCGCACCTGCGCCTCGGCCACCGGCCGGAACTCGCCGGCGAACCGCCCGCGCTGATCCTCGGGTACGCCGTAGCCGTGCGCGTACGCGTGCAGGGCCCGGTCGAGCAGCGAGGGCGGCACCGAAACGTTGTTCGCGGCGGCGATCTGGTCCATCAGCTCGCCGCGCAGCCGCGATTCGGCCTCGCGGCCCGCCTCGGCCTCGAGGTCGGCGCGCACCGCGGCGCGGAGCGCCGCGAGATCGGCGAACTCCCCCACCTCGCGCGCGAAGTCGTCGGTCAGCTCCGGCAGCTGCTGGCGCTTGACCTCGTGCAGAGTTGCGCGCAGGCGGCGCGTCAGTCCGCGCTTGGCTTCCTCCGGATGGTCATCCGGAAAGCGCACCGTGCCTTCCCAGGTCTGGCCGGGGTCGAGCTCCATCACGCGCGATTCGAGGTCGGGCAGGGCGCGGCCCTGGCCGATCACGAACCGCACCGGCTCGCCCGGCTCTTCGGCGGCGTCGAGGTTCACGATCGCGGCCTCGACCAGGTCGCCGGGCTTCGCCCGTCCCTCGGCCGGCACCCACGGGGCCCGCTGCTCGCGGAGCGACAGCAGCTGCGCGTCCACCATGGCGTCGCCGACCGCCGGGACGCGGCGCGTGAGCGAGAACCCGCCGAGCCGCTCGAGCGTGATCTCGGGGCGCACGTCCACGTGGATCTCGAAGGTGAGGTCGGCGCCGTCCTCGAACTTCACGATGTGCACCCGCGGCTCGCCGATTGGCTTGAGCGACTGCTCGCCCCGCGCCTTGTCCCAGCCCTCGCGTACCAGCTGCTCGAGCGCGCTCTGCCGGATCGCGTCGCCGAACCGGCGCCGCACCACCTGCGCCGGCACCTTGCCCTTCCGAAACCCGGGAACCTTCACGCTCCGGCCGTACCAGCGCGCGGCCTCGGCCTCGGCGGCCTCGACCCGCCGCGCGGGCACCGTGACGGCCAGCGTGCGGCTCGCGGCATCCTGCCGGGCAATGGAGATCTCGATGTCTGGAGCCGCGGTCTCGGTCTGGGTCATGCCGTCACAGGTTCAGGGTGAGGCGACTCAAAGCTCATGGCTCATAGCTCATGGCTCATAGCTCATAGCTGTGAGCCGTGAGCTGTGAGCTATGAGTGCGAAAGGGGGGATTCGAACCCCCACGGGGTTGCCCCCACGGGCTCCTAAGGCCCGCGCGTCTGCCGGTTCCGCCACTCTCGCGCCTGTGCGAAAGATAGCGCGCAGGAAAGCAACGCGCCCGCCGGTGGCGGGCGCGATTGCGGATCGCGGTACCGCGCCTCAGCGCGACCGGATGGTCACGACCCGCGGCTGCGCCTCCCGCTCGTTAATGAACACGACGCGCAGCTGAACCACCTCGCCCCGCGGCACGCGGCGCATGGCCTGGTTGAACTCGTCGACCGTGCGCACCCGGGTCTGGTTCACCGCGAGGATCACGGTGGGGCCGACGGCGTCCGACGCGTCGGCGAGCCGGCCCCACGAGGGTCCGCCCTCCTCCACGTCGGCCACCACCACGCCCTGGCGGTCCTCCGGAATGCGGTTGCGCTGTATCTGTTGCGCGGTCATGGCCTCGACCCGCACGCCGAGCCGGCCCTCGAACTCGGCGGGCTGGGCCTCGCCGGTCTCGCGGGCGACCTGGGGCGCCCGCTCCTCATCGGCCGCGGCGAGGCGGACGTCGAACGTCCGGCGCACACCTCTCCGGCCGTTCTCGTTGCGCACCACGGTGACGCGGACGGTTTCCCCGGGCCGCTTGAAGCCGACCAGCTGCTGCAGCTGCGCCACGTGCGCGACGACGGTGTCGTTCACCGCGACGATCACGTCGCCCAGCTCGAGGCCGGCGCGCTGCGCGGGCGAATCGCTGTCGGGCGGGAACCGCTGAACCAGCACGCCGCGAATCTCCCCGAGGCCGACGAACGCGGCGTCCTCGGGCGTCACGTCCTGGATGTTGATGCCCAGGATCGCCCGCTCGACGCGGCCGGTGCGGATCAGGTCCGCCATCACGCGGCGCGCCAGGTTGATCGGGATCGCGAACCCGTAGCCCGAGTAGTACCCGGTCTGCGAGGCGATCGCGCTGTTGATGCCGACGACTTCGCCGCTGAGGTTCAGCAGCGGCCCGCCCGAATTGCCCGGGTTGATGGCCGCGTCGGTCTGGATGAAGTCCTGAATCTGGTACCGGGCGCCCTCGTTCTGGAGGTCGAGTGCGCGCCCCTTGGCGCTGATGATCCCCGCCGTCACCGTGAAGGTAAAGCCGAGCGGGTTGCCGATCGCCAGCACCCAGTCGCCGATGCGCGCGTCGTCCGAATTGCCGAAGGACGCGGTCGGAAGGTTGGTCGCTTCGATCCTGATGACCGCCACGTCGGTGTTCGGGTCGCGCCCGACGACGCGCGCGGTGAACTCCCGGTTGTCCGAGAGCCGCACGGTCACCTGCTCCGCGTCGGCCACCACGTGGTTGTTGGTCAGGATGTATCCGTCGCGCGAGACGATGAAGCCGCTGCCCTGGCCCGTGGAGTATCGGGGCTCGCCGTAGCGGCGAAAGAAATCCTGGAACTCCGGGGGAACGCCCCGCGGACGCTCCTGGGCGCGCTCCCGGCGCCCGATCCTGATGAAGACGACCGCCGGATTGACCCGCTCCACCACGTCGGCGAAGCTGGGCAGCGCGCCGGCGGGGCCGCGGACCAGCGGCGCCGCCACCTGCCGGCCCGCCGGAGCCGCCGCCGGCACCTGCTGCGTCAGCGCCCGGCCCGCCCGCGGCAGGTCGAAGGCCTGCGCGAGCGTGAGCCCCAGCCCGAAGGCGACGGCGATGACGGCGGTCAGCTTGACGGTTTCACGACTTCTGGACGACATGATCGATTCCCTGCGTGGGTTGAGCGTTGCTGTAATCTACCCGGTTGGGGGTCGGGAGTTCGGAGTCGGGAGTCAGGCCCTGGCTTCCGACTCCCGACTCCCGACCCCCGACGTTATTTCTTGTCCTCGTCCACGATCTCGTAGTCGGCCTCGACGACGTCGTCCTTCTTGGCGTCGCCGGCGGCCCCGCCTCCCTCACCGGCCTTGGGAGCCTGGCCCGCGCCCTCCGGCTCCGCGGCGCCGGCCGAGCTGGCCTGCGCCTGGCTGTAGAGCGACCGGCCCGCCTCGCCGTAGGCGCCCTGCAGCTCCTCGGCCGCCTTCGCGATGGCGTCCTGGTCGCCCGAGCGGAGCGCCTGTTTGGCGCCCTCGACGGCCTTCTCGAGGCGCTCCTTCATGGACGGCTCGAGCCGATCCGCCCACTCTTTCGCGTTCTTCTCGACCTCGTACACGAGCCCGTCGAGCTTGTTGCGACGCTCGATGCCTTCGCGCCGCGACTTGTCTTCCGAGGCGTGCGATTCGGCGTCCTTCACCATCCGGTCGATCTCCTTGTCGGAGATGCCCGAGCTGGCCTCGATGCGGATCTTCTGCTCCTTGCCCGTCGCCTTGTCCTTCGCGGAGACGTGCAGGATGCCGTTGGCGTCGATGTCGAACGTCACCTCGACCTGCGGCATGCCGCGCGGGGCCGGCGGAATCCCCGTCAGCTGGAACTTGCCGATGGTGCGGTTGTCCGCCGCCATGTCGCGCTCGCCCTGGAGGACGTGGATCTCGACCGTGGTCTGGTTGTCGTCCGCGGTCGAGAAGACCTCCGACCGCTTGGTCGGGATGGTGGTGTTGCGCGGGATGAGCACGGTCGTCACGCCGCCCAGCGTCTCGATGCCGAGCGACAGCGGCGTGACGTCGAGCAGCAGAACGTCCTTCACCTCACCCGCCAGCACCCCGCCCTGGATCGCAGCGCCGATCGCCACGACCTCGTCCGGGTTCACGCCCTTGTGCGGGTCCTTGCCGAAGAACGTCTTGACGATCTCCTGGATCTTCGGCATCCGGGTCTGGCCGCCGACCAGGATCAGCTCGTGGATGTCCGACGGCTTCAGGCCGGCGTCGGCGAGCGCCTTCTTCATGGGCTCGAGCGTGCGCTGCACGAGATCGTCCACCAGCTGCTCGAGCTTGGCCCGCGTCAGCGTCAGGTTCAGGTGCTTCGGGCCCGACTGGTCCGCCGTGATGAACGGCAGGTTGATTTCGGTCTGCATCACCGTCGACAGCTCGCACTTCGCCTTCTCCGCGGCCTCCTTGAGGCGCTGGAGCGCCATCGGGTCGCGCGAGAGGTCGATGCCCTGGTCGCGCTTGAACTCGGCCACGAGCCAGTCGATCACCCGCTGGTCGAAGTCGTCGCCGCCCAGATGCGTGTCGCCGTTGGTGCTCTTGACCTCGAACACGCCCTCGGCGAGCTCGAGGACCGAGATGTCGTACGTGCCGCCGCCCAGGTCGTAGACCGCCACCTTTTCTTCCTTCTTCTTGTCCAGCCCGTAGGCGAGCGCGCTGGCCGTCGGCTCGTTGATGATCCGGACCACGTCGAGGCCGGCGATCTTGCCCGCGTCCTTCGTCGCCTGCCGCTGCGCGTCGTTGAAGTACGCGGGAACGGTGATGACCGCCTTCTCGACCTTGTGCCCGAGGTAATCCTCGGCCGTCTGCTTCAGCTTCTGCAGCACCATCGCCGAGATCTCCGGCGCCGTGTAGCGCTTGCCCGAGATCTCCACCACCGCGAGTTCGTTGGGCCCCGACACGATCTGGTACGGAACGCGACGGCTCTCCTCGGCCACCTCGCTCACCCGGCGGCCCATGAAGCGCTTGATCGAGAAGATCGTGTTGAGCGGATTCGTCACCGCCTGCCGCTTGGCCACCTGGCCCACCAGTCGCTCCCCGTCCTTCGTGAACGCGACGACCGACGGGGTCGTGCGCCCGCCTTCGGCATTCGGAATGACGACCGGGTCGCCGCCCTCCATTACCGCCACGACCGAGTTGGTCGTCCCGAGATCGATGCCGATGATCTTCTCAGCCATGAGGCCGTTCTCCAACGCAAAAGGGATAGATGCGCCCAGCGGGTCGATCGTTGCGGGAGCAAGCGTCGTGCCCCCTGCCGCTGCCAGACTGGCAGGCACGTAAGCGTTTGTGCGGCTTGCGAATACGATTAGATTGACCCGGTGCTCCCGTACCGAGACGAGAACGAGACCGTCCGTACGCCGGTCGTCACGTTCGCCATCATCGCCCTCAATGTCCTGGTCTGGTTCATGGTCCAGGGGGCCGGCACGCCCGAGCGGCTGGCGGCCTCGGTCTGCAACCTCGGGCTGATTCCCGGCGAGCTCACCGCGCGTGCCACGCCCGGCGACGGGTTCGACCTTGGGCTCGGGATGCGGTGCCTCGTGGACCCAGGCCGCGCGCCGCAGCACATCGTTACCTCGATGTTCCTCCACGGCGGCTGGGGCCACATCCTCGGCAACATGTGGTTCATGTGGATCTTCGGAAACAACGTCGAGGATTCGATGGGCCGGCTGCGGTTCGTGGCGTTCTATCTCCTGTCGGGCGTCGGCGCGGCGTTGGCGCAGGTGATCACCCAGCCCGCTTCCATCATCCCGATGGTAGGCGCTTCGGGCGCGATCAGCGGCGTGATGGGCGCGTACGTCATTCTCTATCCCCGGGTGCGGGTGTTCACGCTGGTGCCGCTCGGGTTCTTCCTCACCACCATCGCGTTGCCGGCCTGGGTGATGCTCGGCTACTGGATCGCGCTCCAATTCCTCGGCAGCGTCGGCGGGGCCGAGTCCGGCGTGGCGTTCTGGGCGCACATCGGCGGCTTCGTGGTGGGTGCGGTGCTCATCAAACTGTTCGCGCGGCCCGCATACATCGCGGAGCACCGGGCCCGGCATTGGGCTCCGAAGCGGCTGGGGTGGCATCGGTGAGGCGTGGCACGGCGGCACTGGGGCACAGGGGCACGGAAAAGGCTCCCGTTCGACTGTTCCGTGCCCCCGTGCCCCTGTGCCCCTGTGCCCCGCAGTTCTGATGTTCCTCGCCCGCATCGTCGGCCGCGTGGTCTCCACCGTGAAGCAGCCCACCCTGCACGGCATCACGCTGCAGTGGCTGCAGCCGGTGAACGCTGCGGGTGAGGCGAAAGGCGCGCCGGTGGTGGCCGCGGATACGTACGGGCTCGGGCCGGGCGAGCTGTGCTATTACATCACCGCGCGAGAGGCGTCGATCGCCCTGTGGACGCTGGATGTCGCGGTGGATGCGGCGGTGGTCGGGAAGGTGGACAGGCTCGATGTTGCGAGGAGCGAGGAGCGAGGGGCGAGGGGCGAGGAGTGAGTAGCCACCGCTCGCCCCCCGCCCCACGTCCCTCGCCCCTCGTCCCTCTCTCCGTCTGGGGGATTCGTGTTCCTGGCTGAGGTCGTCGGAGACGTCGTGTCGACGCACAAGAACGAGCGGCTCGAGGGCAAGCGACTGCTGCTGGTTCGGCGGCTCAGCCTGAAGATGCAGGCCGAGGGCATCGAGACCATCTGTCTCGACGTCGTGGACGCCGGCGTGGGCGACAAGGTGCTGGTGGTGCAGGAGGGCTCCTCGGCGCGCAAGATCTTCGACGATCAATGGATTCCGGTGCAGGCGGTGATCGTGGGCGTGCTGGACCGGGTGGATCTCCACGGACAGAGGGTGCTGTGAACGAAGCGGAGCTGGCGGCGCTGGCGGACGCCATCGTGGCTGAGGTGCGAGGAGCGAGGGGCGCGGGGCGAGGGGCGAGGAGTCGGGGCCCCGGGGCAGTCCCTCACCCCTCGCCCCTCGCCCCTCGATCCTCCCGCCACGAGCCCGTCCGTTCCCCCACGGCGGCCGTGCAGCGCGCGGCCGACTTCGTGGATCACACGCTGCTCAAGGCGGAGGCCACGCGTGTGGACCTCGTGAAGCTGTGCGCGGAGGCGCGGCAGCATCACTTCGCGGCGGTGTGCGTGAATCCGCAGTGGGTGGAGCTGTGCGCCAAGCAGCTGGACGGCACGGACGTGGACGTGGCGTGCGTGGTGGGCTTCCCGCTCGGCGCCACCACGTCGCGGAACAAGGCCGCCGAGGCCGCCGAGGCGGTGGACCTGGGCGCGCAGGAGATCGACATGGTCGCGGCGCTGGGCCGCATCAAGGGCGGCGAGTGGGCGTACGTGGAAGACGACGTGCGCGCCGTGGTGGAGGCGGCCCGGCCGGCGCTGGTCAAGGTCATCATCGAGAGCGCGCTGCTGACGCGCGAGGAGATCGTGCAGGCCGCCGCGCTCGCGAAGGAAGCCGGCGCGCATTTCGTGAAGACGTCCACCGGGTTCCACGCGGCGGGTGGCGCGAGCCTCGAGGCGGTGCGCCTCATGAAGCTCACGGTGGGGGACGCGCTGGGCGTGAAGGCGGCCGGCGGCGTGCGCGACTGCGCCACGGCGCTCGCCATGCTCGGCGCGGGCGCCAACCGGATCGGCACCTCGAGCGGTGTGGGGATGGTCACGTGCCTGGGACCGGGCCCGCTGCCGCTCGCGGAGCTGCTGAAGAACCCGCAGGCGCACGCGCACGGGTGCACCAGCGGCTCGTGCGGAACCGCGGGGGGCGGGGCGGCGCAGCCGTACTGACGCCACCCTTGCGGGGGGTGGTGGTGGCGCGTCAATTCGTCGTGGCAGGATGCTCATTCCCACGAGGCTCGCATGATCCGCCGCCACCGGCCCGCCGCCCTGAACGCTGCGCTGTCGCTCACCCTCCTCGCCACCGCGTCGGTCCGTACGGCCGACGCCCAGATCGGGCGCATCCGCCGCGCCGCGCAGGACGCCGCGCGCGAGCTGCCGAACCCCGCGCGCCTGCTCGAGGCCCCGCCGCCGATCACGACCAACCTCGGCGACGCCCGCTGGAGCGTGGATTCGCTCGACAGCCACAACCCGGATCCGGGCATCTTCCGGCCGATCACCGAGCTCGCGCGCGCACCCGACCACGGCGGCTTCGTGCTCCAGGCCGGCCACTGGGCGTACCAGAGCCAGAGCTACTGCCTCAAGGCCGGCACGCACGGGCCGGGCGGCGGCGACGGGTACCTGTTCGCGCCGCCCGCCGGACCCGCCGAGGACCACGTGGTCAGCATCCTCCGCAACTCCGAGCAGCATCCCGATATTCCGCAGCGCGACGTGCAGGTGCTGCTGTGGGCGATCATCGCGCACGCGAAGTTCGAGGACCTCTCGCCCGGCCTCAAGGCGACGGCCGCGCGGCTGCTGACGCCGCAGCAGATCGCGACCCTGAACCGCAGCGCGCTCGACATCCTTCCCGACGAGGTGCTGGAGCGCGCGATCCGCGAGAGCCCGCCGCTGGTGCAGCAGGCGTTCCGTGCCGAGGCGCAGCTCCGGCGAATGCTGGCCACCACGGACCACTCGTTCGACCAGCTGGAGCGGGCGGCGGTGCTGGCGGGGGTGGCGCCGCGGGGCCCCGGGTCACGCGACGTGCCGCTCGGCCGCTGGTCGCTGCACCCCGATGGCTACTACGTCCGCTACATCCCGAGCGGTTACTCGTCCACGCGGGTCGAGATCTGGGTGCTGGCGGGGAGCCCGGGTGTGGGGCGGGAGTTCCGGCCGTGGCACCACATCGCGGTGCCGGGCAACACCGGGCGCCAGCGGCTGATCCAGTCGGCACGGATGCATACGTAACTGCGGGGCACCGGGGCACGGGGGCACAGGGGCACCGAAAAAAGGCACGGATCCGCCATCCCGTGCCTTTTCCGTGCCCTGGTGCCCCGGTCCCCCGGTCCCCCGCCTTTCAGGCCATTTCGGCGTTTCTCTCGGGCTTCGCCGCCGCCACGTCGGCGGTCTTCACGTCCACCTCGACGCCCAGCAGCTTCCCCAGCAGGTCGGATTTCCGGCTGGCCCCCCACAGCTCGAGCTTGAGGTCGGTCGAGGCGAGCCGCGGCGCCACCTCGACGATGAAGCGGGTGGTGGTGAGTCGCAGCCGCATCGTCTCCACCGCGGCCACGTGGCCTCGGTCGAGCCCGTCGGCGACGCGCAGCAGGGCCGCGAGCCGCTTGACGCGGTCGCGGTCCGGCTTGGCGAGCATCGCGTACTCCGGGTGCTGCTTCGACGGCGGCGCCTTGCGGTGATAGCGGCTGATGACCGCCACCAGCGATCGTTCCTGCGGCGAGAGCGGCAGCGACTCGGCGTGCGAGATCAGGTGGTAGCTGTGCTTGTGGTGCCCCTTGTAGGACACCAGCTGGCCGACGTCGTGCAGCAGCGAGGCCGCTTCGAGCAGGGGCCAATCGCCCTCCTCACAGCCCAGCCGTTTGCCCAGGTGGTCGTAGAGCTGCCGCGCCAGGCGCAGCACCTGCTCGACGTGGCGTCGGTCGGTGCGACACCGGTCGGCGAAGCGGCGCAGCGCCCTGGCGCGGGAGGGCTCCTTGCCGCCCGGCACCCGGTGCTGGCCGGCGAGGTGGAGCAGCAGGCCTTCGCGCAGCCCGAACGCCGACACGGTGAGGCCGGTCGCGCGGAAGTGCGCCAGCGTCTCGGCGGCGACCGCGACGCCGGCCACGATGATGTCGGCGCGCTCGGGGTTGAGACCCGGCACGGCCCGCCGTTCCTCGACGGTGAGCCCGGTGAGCCACTCGAGGATGCGCTCCATTTCGGCGAGCTTCACGGTCGCGCCGTGCACGCCGCCGGCGGGCACCTCGCCGGTCTCGCGAGCGAACATGATGCGCGCGGTGTTGGTGAACGAGCCGCCCGAGCCGAACAGGCGCGCGCCGGACCACCCGCGCGCGGGCAGCCCGCGCCGCAGCCGCTGGCGCACGGCGGCCCGCAGTCTCGCGACCCCCTTGGCCGTGTCGGCGCCGGTCAGGAACTGCTCGGTCATCCGCACCGCGCCGAACGGGAAGCTCACCACGTGCTCGACGAGCCCGCCGACCGCGAGCACCAGCTCGAGGCTGCCGCCGCCGATGTCGGCCACCACGGCGCGGCCGCGCACGATGGCGAAGTGCTCGCGCACCGACAGGAACGCGAGGCGGGCCTCGGTCTCGCCGTCGATGACCTCGAGCGGGATGCCGATCTCGCGCTTCACCCGCTCGGCGAACTCGGCGCCGTTGGCCGCGTCGCGCACCGCGCTGGTCGCGACCAGCGCGATCTTCGTGACGCCGCGGCGCTCGGCCGCCTGGGTCATCCGCCCCATCGCCTCGACTGCGCGGTCCATCGCTTCCTTCGAGAGCCGGCCCGTGGTCGCGAGCCCGCGCGCCAACCGCGGCTGGTCCTTCAGGTCGTCGATGACCTGGAGGTGCCCGTCCTCGCCCCGCTCGGCGATCAGGCACCGCACCGAGTTCGAGCCGACGTCGATCGCGGCGAAGCGCTCAGCCGGGGGCATCGGGGTTCGGCTGGAACAGGGTGGGGTCGAGGATCCCCGCCAGGCCGCGCCGCAGCTCCGCCTGCACTTCCTCGACGGTGCGGGAGGCATCCAGGATCTGGAAGCCGTAGGGCTCGCTCATCTGGTCGAACTGCTGGAGGATCATCGCCTGGTACTTGCGGAACGACGTGTACAGGTCCGGCGCCAGGCCGATGTCCCGGCCCGACTCCCAGTAGTCGATGTCCGAACCGCGGCGCAGGATACGGCGGATCAGGTCGTCGGGCGGGAGGCGCAGGAAGAACACGCGCTCGGGAACGATGGCGAAGCCGTACACCTTGGCCAGCCACTCGGCCGACAGGCCCCGCGCCGCGCCGCGCGCAATCATCGTGAAGATGTACCGGTCGGCGAGCACCACGAAGCCCGAGCGGAGCGCCGGCATCATGGCGTTCTCGAGCCGATCGGCGAGGTCGGTGGCGTAAAACAGCGACATCGTGGTCCGGTCGAAGTTGTGGCCCTCTTTCGCTTCCACGATCCCGCGCCGTGTCAGCGCCGAGCGGGCGAGACCCGTCGAGGCCACCGCGAAGCCGTGGCCCTCGAGCCAGCCCTGCAGCAGCTCGAGGTGGGTCGAGCGGCCGACGCCGTCGGCGCCCTCGATCACGATGAGGTGCCCGGGCAGGTTCGCGGCGTCGGCTTTGGGGAGACCGGCGCCGTAGAACCGGGTGTCCATCAATGGTCCCCGTTGCGGCGCTTGGTCAGGCCCTTGAGCAGCGGTTTCACGAGCTTGCGCACCTCGCGCTGCTGCTCGACGATCGAGCGCGAGCCGTCGATCACCGTCAGCGCGAACTCCGCCGAGACCTTCTCGTACTCCTCCAGCACCTTGCTCTGGAAGATGCGGAAGCTCTGGAACGGGTCGGTGGAGAGGCCCAGGTCCATGCCGGCCTCGTGGTACTTGGGCTGGACCCGGCCGCCCAGAATGCGCGCCACGGACGTGTCGATCTCCACGCGGAAGTACAGCGCGAGGTCGGGCTGGGTCGCGAATTCGTACAGCGAGCGCACCCATTCGGGCGCGCAGCCGCGCACCACGTCGCGCGCGAAGGCCGTGTAGGCCCAGCGGTCGGCGAGCACGATCAGGCCGGCCTGCAGCGGCGGCAGGATCGAGCGTTCGTGCCGGTCCGCGAAGTCGGTGGCGTGGATCAGCGAGAAGGTCGTGGGCGTGAACAGGTTCTTCTTTTTGCCCCGCCTCGTCGTGTCCTTCACCAGCGGGCTCGAGTTCCACTCGGTAAAGGAAACGTCGTAGCCCTCCGACAGCAGGAACGTCTGCAGCAGCGAGAGCTGGGTGGACTTGCCCGAGCCGTCGATGCCCTCGACGACGATCAGGCGGCCCGAGTATCCGTGGCTCTCGCGCAGGCTCACGTTTCGGCCTCCACCTCGGCGTGCACGTCCTCGGCGTGGTGCTTGATGGTCTTGCCTTCCGCGACGAACACGACGTCCTCGGCGACGTTGGTCGCGAGGTCCGCGACCCGCTCCAGGTTGCGGCTGACGAGCACGAGCTCCATGCAGGCGCCGATCGAGCGGTTGTCCTCCATCATGTGCGTCAACAGGATGCGGAACACGCTGTCGTTGAGCGAGTCCACCGCGTCGTCGCGCCGGCACACCTCGCGCGCCAGTGGCGCGTCGGCGCGCACGAACGCCGTGAGCGCGTCGGACAGCATCTGCCGCGACAGCCGCGCCATTTCCACGATCTCGGGCTCGGGCACGATGTGCGGGTAGGCCAGCAGCCGCTCGGCCGATTGCGCGATGTTCACCGCGTGGTCGCCCACGCGCTCCAGGTCGTTCACGATGCGGATGGCCGAGAAGATCAGCCGCAGGTCCTTGGCCATCGGCTGGTGCAGGGCGATGAGCTGGAAGCCCTGCTCCTCGATGCTCGACTCCAGCGCGTTGATCGCGCGGTCGCCCTTGATGACTTCCTGCGCGAGCCCGCGGTCGCGGCGCAGCAGCGCGTCCACCGCGTTGCCGATCGCCTCCTCCGCCTCGCTCGAGAGCGCCATCAGGCGCTGCTTCAGGACCGCCAGCTCCTCGTGGAAGTGGCGCACCGGCTCCGGGCTCATCCGAACCTCCCCGTCACGTACGCCTCGGTCCGCTCGTCGCTGGGCGCGGTGAAGATGCGCTGGGTCGGGCCGTATTCCACCAGCCGGCCGAGGTAGAAGAACCCCGTCACGTCGGACACGCGCGCCGCCTGCTGCATGTTGTGCGTCACGATCACGATGGTCACATCCCGTTTCAGCTCGTGGACCAGCTCCTCGATGCGCGATGTCGCGATCGGGTCGAGCGCCGAGCAAGGCTCGTCCATCAGCAGCACTTCCGGCTCGTTCGCCAGCGCGCGGGCGATGCACAGCCGCTGCTGCTGGCCGCCCGACAGTGACGTGCCGGGATCGTCGAGCCGGTCCTTGACCTCGTCCCACAGGGCGGCGCGGCGCAGCGAGCGCTCCACCACGGCCGGCAAGTCGGTCTCCGACACGGCGCCGCCCACCCGCGGCCCGTACGCCACGTTGTCGAACACGCTCTTGGGGAACGGGTTCGGGCGCTGGAACACCATGCCGATCCGGCGCCGGAGCTCGACCGGGTCCACGCCGCGCCCGAACACCGAGGCGCCGTCGAACGCGATGTCGCCGGTGTGGCGGGTGTCGGGCAGCAGCTCCTGCAGCCGGTTGATGGAGCGCAGGAAGGTGGACTTGCCGCACCCCGACGGCCCGATCAGCGCGGTCACGGCGTTGGGCAGGACATCGAGCGCGACGTCGAACAGCGCCTGCCGCCGGCCGTACCAGAAGGAATAGCTCTCCGCGCGCAGGGAGCCAACCGGGCGGCCGGAGGCGGCGGGCGCGCCGGTCCCGGTCCGGGCGGCGGCCGCCGTCGGCGGGAGCACGGCGCTCATCCGAACCGGCCCGTAATGTACGCCTCGGTCTGGGCCCGACGGGGGGTGGTGAACATCTGCGGCGTCGGCCCGACCTCGATCAGCTCGCCCAGATAGAAGAAGGCCGTGACGTCGGAGACCCGCGCGGCCTGCTGCATGTTGTGGGTCACGATGATGACCGTGTACTCGCGCTTCAGCTCGTGCACCAGCTCCTCGATGCGCGCCGCGCCGATCGGATCGAGCGAGGCGGTGGGTTCATCGAGCAGCAGGACCTCCGGTTCGGGCGCCAGGGTGCGCGCCACGCACAGCCGCTGCTGCTGCCCGCCCGAGAGCGCGAGCGCCGACTGGTGCAGCCGGTCGCTGACCTCGTCCCACAGCGCCGCCTGTCTGAGCGCCCGCCCGACGATGGCGTCCACCTCGGTGCGCGGCAGCCGCGCCCCCACCTTGAGGCCCGCCGCCACGTTCTCGTAGATGGACATCGTCGGGAACGGGGTGGGTTTCTGGAACACCATGCCGACGCGGCGGCGCACCTGGATCGGGTTGATGCCGCGGGCGTAGATGTCGTGGCCGTCGAGCAGCACCGTGCCGGTGACGCGCGCATCCGGGATCAGCTCGTGCATCCGGTTCAGGGACCGGAGGAACGTGGACTTCCCGCACCCCGACGGCCCGATGAGCGCCGTGACGGTGTTGGGCTGGAACGCCAGCGTCACGTCGCGCACGCCGGACACGGCGCCGTACCACGCCGTCAGCTGCCGCGCGGCGAGCCGCGGCTCCGCGTCGGCGACCAGCGTCAGCGGCGCCGCGCTCATCGGCGGCTCCAGCGCCCTAGGCGCGCTCGCGCCGACCACGGGTTACGATCCGGGCCGCGATGCCCAGCAGGAGGACGAGGACGATGAGCACCAGCGCGCCCGCCCAGGCCTGGCGATGCCACTCGTCGTAGGGTCCCGTGGCGAACACGTAGATCTGCAGGGGCAGCGCGGCCATGGGCTCGAACAGCCGGGTGGACACGTACAGGCTGCCGAGCGCGGTGAACAGGAGGGGCGCCGTCTCGCCGGCTACGCGGGCCATCGCGACCAGGCACCCGGTGATGATACCGGGGCCCGCGGTGCGCACCACCACCTGGAGCGACGTCCGCCAGCGGGGATACCCCAGCGCCAGGGCCGCTTCGCGCAGCGAATTCGGCACCAGGCGGACCATCTCCTCGGTGGTGCGCGCGACGATCGGCACCAGGATCACCGCCAGCGCGACACCGCCCGCGAAGGCGGTGAACTTGCCGCTGGGACGGACGATCCAGGTCCACGCGAAGATCCCGATGACGATGGAAGGAATGCCGTTCAACGTATCCGCCACGAACCGGACCAGCCAGCCGAGGGTGCCGCTCCCGAACTCGGCCAGGTAGACGCCGGCCCCGATCCCCACGGGAACGCCGATCGCGCAGGCGAGGCCGACGATGATCAGGGTTCCCACGATGGCGTGCGCGAAGCCGCCGCCCGTCTCGCCGGCCGGGACCATCGGCTGGGTGAAGAAGTTCCAGTCCAGCGAGCCCGCGCCCTTGGCCACCAGCATCGCGAGGATCGCTGCGAGCGGCAGGATGGCGAGGGCGGCCGCCGCGTACGTGGCGCCGGTCATCGCCGCGCCGAACAGCTTGCGACCGAGCCTGGAGGCCATCACAGCGCCGAGCTGCCGGCCGCGGAGCCGCGCGCGACCCGCCAGATCAGCCACCGCGCGATCGCGTTGATCAGCACCGACAGCCCGAACAGCACGAGCGCGATGTAGACCAGGGCCGAGAGGTGGATGTCGGTCGCCGCCTCGGCAAATTCGTTGGCGATGGCCGCGGCGATGGTGTAGCCGGGCTCGATGAGCGACAGCGAGATCTCGTGACGGTTCCCGATCAACATCGTGACCGCCATCGTCTCCCCGAGCGCGCGGCCCAGGCCGAGAATCACCGCCCCCACGATGCCGGCGCGGCCGTAGGGCAGGATCACCGTCCACACGGTCTCCCACCGCGTCGCGCCGAGGGCCAGGGCGCCCTCGCGCTGGCTCGCCGGCACCGCGAGCAGCACCTCGCGCGAGACGGCCGCGATGTACGGCAGCACCATGATGGACAGGATCACGCCCGCCGCGAGCACGCTGGGCCCGTAGAAGGCGCCGCGGAAGAACGGCAGCCACGACAGCGCGGGCCGGAGCATGGGCCAGAGGCCGTCCCGCAGCACGGGGAGCAGGACGAAGACGCCCCACAGCCCGTAGATCACGCTCGGCACGGCGGCCAGCAGCTCGACCAGCGTAGCCACCGGGCGGCGCAGCCAGCGCGGGGCGAATTCGGTGAGGAAGATCGCGACCCCGAGCGCGAGCGGGACGGCGATCACCATCGCGACCAGCGACGTGTAGAGCGTGCCGACGATCAGCGGCAGCGCGCCGAAGTCGCCGACCACCGGGTCCCACACGCTGCGCGTGAGGAAGCCCGCGCCGAACTGCCGGATCGCGGGCCACGCGCCGACCACCAGCTCGCCCGCGATGATCAGGAGCAGCGCCGGCAGGATCAGCGCGAGGGCCGTGAGGACGACGCGGTACACGACGTCCCCGCGGCTCACGCCGCGCAGCGCCTGCCATTCCCCCGAGGCGCGGGGACGGGCCTCGCGCGGCGGGGCGGCCGGCGCGCTCGTCACACGATCAGCCGCGCCGGGCGGCGCGGCCCCCGTACCCGGCGGGCAGGACCGGCCGGCCGCCGGCGCTCACCGTCCTCAAGCGCTGCTCGACCAGCTCGACCACGCGCGCGGGCAGCGCGGCGTAGCCCAGCTCCGTGGCGAAGCGCTGGCCCTCGTGCGTCGCCCACCACAGGAACTCGAGCAGGGCGCGCGCGCGCGTCGCATCGGTGGCTTCGCGCGGCAGCAGGATCCAGGTGAACGACGCGATCGGATACGCGTCCGCGGCGGCGGGATCGGTGATCGAGATGCGAAAGTCGGTGCTTGCCGGGATGGTTGCCATGGCACCGGCGGCCGCGGCGGTCGTGCTGGCCAGCGTCGCATTCACGAACTGGCCGCTGCGGTTCCGCACCAGGCCGTACGCGATGCGGTTCTGCACCGCGTAGACCAGCTCCACGTAGCCGATGGCGCCCGGCGTGCGGCGCACCGTGCTCGCGACGCCCTCGTTGCCGCGGCCGCCCAGCCCGACCGGCCAGCTCACGCTGGTGGACCGGCCGACGCGGCGCAGCCACTCCGGGCTCACCTTCGAGAGATAGTCCGTCCACACGTACGTGGTGCCCGAGCCGTCGGACCGGTGCACGACGACGATATCCCGGTTGGGCAGCGTCACGCCGGGGTTCGCCGCGGCGATGCGCGAGTCGTTCCAGTTGGTGATCTGCCCGAGGAAAATCCCGGACAGGAGCTCCGGCGTGAACCGCAGCTGCTGGCTGACGCCCTCCAGGAAGTAGACCGGCACGACCGCGCCGAGCACCGTCGGGATGTGGAGCACGTTGCCCCGGACGGCGGCGATCTGCGAGTCCGCCATCGGGCCGTCGGTGGCGCCGAAATCCACGGTGCGGTCCATGAACTGCCGGATACCGCCGCCCGACCCGATGGACTGGTAGTTGATCTCGATGTGCGGGCGCGTCTTGGTGTACTCGAGCACCCACTTCGAGTAGATCGGGTACGGGAACGTGGCGCCCGCGCCGGTGAGGCGGATCTCGCTCTGCGCCGCCAGCGGCGAGCTGCTAAAGGCGACCAGGGCCGCGAGGAGGGTTGTGCGCACGGTGACCATCGGTCGCGCTCCTAGAAGTTGGTCTGCCACGACACGCGGAAGGCGCGCAGCGACTGCGTCGCGCCGGCGGCGTCGCGGTAGCGGTATAGGTCCAGCCCGGCCCGCACCACGGTGGTCTGGCTGAGATGCACGTTGAGCACGGGCGTGATGAGCACCGCCCCGTCCCCGTTCACGCTCGAGTTGGGATCGGTGGCGTCGAGCCGCAGCGCCGGCTCCAGGATCTTGATGAGCCGGGTCCCGGCGGGATCCGCCGGCTGCCACCGCCATGACGCGACGATCTGCACCGAGCGGAACGTCGTGAACGCCGTGTCCGCCACACCGGGGCGCAGGTTGCCGGTGTTGCGGCCGGCGCCCGAGCGCAGCGCCGCGTTGGCGATGTTGTCGCCCGTCGCGAACTCCGCGAGCACGTGCAGCCCGGGCCGGAAGTCGCCCCACTCGGCCTCGAGGCCGAACGCGCGCGAGCGGTGCGACGAGTCGGGCGCGAATGATGGGCAGGTGGCCACGGCCGTCGCGCACACCGCGCGGTCGCGGTCGATGACGGCCGCCCCCACCCGCAACACCGGCCGCGCTTCCTCGTCCTGAATGACCGTCGCCGTCGCGCGAAGCGCGAACGTCTTGCCGTTGTTCACGTCCACCGCGCTCTCGCCCGAGCCGTTGTAGAAGCCCGCCTTGAGCACGACCCGGCCCTCGCGCAGGCTCACGTCGGCGTTCGCCCCCAGATCGTGCGCGATGTACCCGTTGGCCGTGAGCACGTCGTTCTGGGTAATCGCCTCGGTCAGGCCGCGGAACCGGCCGCCGCGCTCGATCGAGGGCAGCGTATTCGACGTGATCAGCTCGTACCGGTTGAACGGCTTCTTCTCCTGGCCCACCGTGACGCCCAGCGCGAAGCCGGGGCGCTGCGCCACGACGACCCGCACGAAGGCGTCGCGCATCCGGAGCGCGCCCATCTCGAACGACGGCATCAGCACCGCGTTCACGTTCTCGCCGATCCGGACGTCGGCCTGGATCCGCAGCCGGCGCACCTCGAACGCGCTCGTCACGGTCCCGTTGGGGTTGAACGCGGAGGTCGAGTCGCCCGAGACGGTCGAGAACTGTGTTTGCAACCGGCCGGCGACGCGGATGTTGGGGGTCTGCGCGAGGGTCCGGCGCGCCACCGGGCCAACGGCCACGGCGGCGAGCTGGACGAGGACGAGGGTGCGGTGCACGGGCCGCATCTGGTCATCTCCTGAAGCGAAGGTCGGTTGACGAGCCCCCAAGACTCCGCGGGGCATGTAACGGGCGATCCGGCTGGTTGTAACGAATGTGTCACGCACGGCGGGAATCCGATCGGAGCCGTCCACGCTGCGACGACGATGTCAAGATGTCGTCACGCCGCCTAAACAGCGGCTGCGGCGGGAGTTAGGGGGCGGGGAGAACCATCCGGATGGTCGTGCCGGCGCCCAGCGTGCTTTCGGCTTCGACGCGGCCGCCCTGTCCCTCGACCAGGTGCTTGACGATCGCGAGCCCGAGGCCGGTGCCGCCCTGCTCGCGCGAGCGCGCGGGATCGGCGCGGTAGAACCGCTCGAAGATGCGCGGCAGGTGCTCGCTCGGGATTCCCTGGCCGGTATCGGAGATCTCGACGCGGAGGCCGCTGCTCACGCGGGCGGCGCGCACGTCGATCCTGCCGCCGTCGGGTGTGTGGCGCGCGGAGTTCTCGAGCACGTTCTGGAGGATCTGGCGCACCGCTTCGGCGTCGGCCCAGGCCTCCGCGGCGCCGGGCTCGAGCGCGACCTCGAAGCGCAGCGTCTTGTGCACGCTCGCCTCGACCGTGGCCCACACCTCGCGCGCGAGCGGGTCGAGCGCCACCGGCCCGGGCATCGGCCGCCATCCGCCCGACTCGATGCGCGACAGGTCGAGCAGGTCGTCGATGAGCCGCTGCATCCGCTGGGCGTTGGCGAGCATCGCCGCGAGAAACCCGGCTCGCACGTCGGCCGGCGGGTCGTCCTTGAGCAGCGTTTCGGCGTAGCCCCGCACCACCGTGAGCGGCGTTTTCAGCTCGTGCGAGACGTTGGCCACGAAGTCGCGGCGCACCGTCTCGAGGCGCTTGAGCGCGGTGACCTCATGCGCCACGAACACGGCGCCGCCGGCGGCGAGCGGCCGGCCCGACAGCAGGATCATCCGCCCCGACACGTCGATCTCGAGCGCGGTGATCGTGTCGCCCGCGAGCACCGCTTCGACGGCGTCGCGGGCGGGGCGCTGGTGGAACAGCTCGCGCGCGCCGGGCGGCGCCTCGCCCTCGGTCAGTCCGAAGAGCGCCCGGGCGGCGGGGTTCATGGTAGTGACCGTGCCCCTGGCGTCGCAGGCGATGACGCCCTCGACCATCGCGGCGATGAGGGCGGCGGTCTCCGAGCGCTCGCGCTCGAGGTCCGCCAGGCGGCCCGACAGGCTCTCGTCCACCGCGCGCAGCGACCGCGCCAGGTCGCCGACCTCGTGCCGGCCGCGCAGGTCCACCGCCGGATGCTCTCCGCGGGCGATCGCCTGCGCGGCATCACGCAGCCGCACCAGCGGCCGCGCCACGCCGACCGAGAAGCCGAACGCCAGGACTCCCGCGGCGAGCAGGGCGACCAGCGCGCCCGCGAGCACGGCGCCCTGCGCCCGGTGCACCAGCGCGTCGACCTGCGGGATCGGCGCGGACACGCGCACGCCGCCGCCGCCGTAGGGCACGGCGACCTTCAGCTCGTCGCGCCCGGTCGACGCGCTGCGGCGCAGATCGTGCCCGGTGCGCCCCGCCAGCGCCTCGCGGAATTCGGGGCGCGCGGCGTGGTTCTCCAGCGTGGCCAGCTGGTCGCGCGGGAAGTCGGTGTCCGCCACCACGCGGCCCTGCGGATCCACCACGGTCAGGCGCCGGGCGGTCACGGTGCCGACGGCGCGGAGCAGGGAATCGAGCGCCGGAGCGTCGCGCCCCGCGGCCATCGCCGCGAGGTAGCGCGCCTCGCGCTCCAGCGCGGCGGTCGCCTCGTCCACGAGGCGGCGGCGCAGCAGCACGTCGGAAGCCACCGTGAGGACGGCGCCGGTGACGACGACGATGGCGAGGTAGGAGGCGAGCAGGCGCCGGGTCAGGCTCACCGCGCGCGCTCGCGTTCGGCCGCCCGCATCCGGTAGCCGAAGCCGCGCACGGTTTCGATCATCTCGCCGGCATCCCCCAGCTTGGAGCGCAGCCGCTGGACGTGCATGTCCACCGTCCGCGTCTGGATGTCGGATTGCGCTTCCCACACCGACTCCAGCAGCTGCGGGCGGGTCTGCACGCGGCCGCGCCGCTCGGCCAGCAGCAGCAGCAGGCGGTACTCGATGCGGGTCAGGTCCACGGGCCGGCCGTCCGACGTGACGCGATGGGCCGCCCGGTCGATCGCGAGCGGGCCGACGCGCAGCACGTTGCCGCCGCCGGCCGCGGCCGGGGCACGCAGGCGGCGCAGCACGGCGCCCACGCGCAGGACCAGCTCTTCGGGGCTGAACGGCTTGGTGAGGTAGTCGTCGGCGCCGCTCGCGAGGCCCTTCACGCGGTCCGCCGCGTCGCGCCGAGCCGTGAGCAGGATGACGCCGACGTCGCGGGTGTCCTCGCGGCGGCGCAGCTCTTCGAGCACCTCGATGCCGGAGCGGCCCGGGAGCATCAGGTCGAGCACCACCAGGTCGGGCGGCCCGGTCTCGAGGGCCTCCATCGCCGCCGGACCGGTGCCGGCGGTGGTGACGCGATAGCCGGCTTTCGCGAGGTGGTAGGCCACGAGCGCGGTGATGTCGCGCTCGTCGTCCACGACCAGGATGCGGCCCTCGCTCACGCGCCGAACGTAGCGGGGCCGGTTTGCGGGCGTCAATCGCCGGGATACATTTCGCCCTCTCGGTATGCCGACCCTCGCCCTGCTCGCCGCCGCCATGCTCGCTCAGGCGCCGCGCGCGGGCGGCCCTCCCCCCGACACGCTCACGGTCGTCGTCGCCGCCACGACCGACGTGCACGGCCGCGTCATGAGCTGGGACTACGAGCAGAACCGCGAGACGCCGCACGGCCTGGTGCGCGCGGCGACCGTCGTGGACTCGCTCCGGCGCGCGCACCCGGGCCGCGTGCTCCTGGTGGACGCCGGCGACCTGATCCAGGGCAACGCGTTCGCGACCTACTTCGCCCGGGTCCAGCCGCGCGCGGTGCATCCCGTCCTCGCGGCCATGAACCGGATGGGATACACGGCGGCCGCGCCCGGCAATCACGAGTTCAACTTCGGCCTCGGCACCATGCAGCGCGCCCTCGGCGCGGCGGCGTTCCCGTACCTGGCCGCGAACATCGTGGACGCGCGGACCCGCGTGAGCCCGTTCGCGCCGTACGTGCTGCTGGACGTCGCGGGCGTGCGGGTCGGGATCGCCGGCGCCGTCACGCCCGGCGTGCTGGTGTGGGACGGGCCGTACGTGCGCGGCACGCTGGATTTCCTCGACATCGCGCAGGCCGTGCCGCCCGTGGTGCGCGAGATGCGGACCCGCGGCGCCGACGTCACGGTGCTCGTCGTGCATGCCGGGCTCGACGGCGAGTCGAGCTACCCGCCGGGCGCCGCGCCGCCCGAAGACAACGTCGCGGCGGCGATCCGGGCCGCGCCAGACCTCGATCTCGCCGTCATCGGCCACACCCACCGCGAAATCGCCGACACCACGATCGGGCGCACGCTGGTGGTGCAGCCGCGCAACTGGGCGCAGTCGGTCGCCGTCGCCGAGCTCCGGCTGGTGCGGGACGGCGGCCGGTGGCGCCTCGCGGCGAAGCGGGGCCGCGCGATTCCGCTGGCACGCGTGGCGCCGGACCCGGGGCTGGTCCAGGCGCTCACGGGCGCGCACGACTCCGTGGTTGCGTGGGTGCGCCGCCCGCTGGCCCGCGCGACCGCCGCGATGAGCGCGGTGCGCGCGCGGCTCGAGGACACGCCCGTGCTCGACTTCATCAACCGGGTCCAGCTGGAGCGCACCGGCGCGCAGCTCTCGGCCACGGCGGCGTTCAACCCGCGCGGCGGCATCCCCGCCGGCGAGGTGACCACCGCCGACGTCACGAGCATCTACCCGTACGAGAACACGCTCAAGGCGATCCGGATCTCGGGCGCCGATCTCAGGGCCTACCTCGAGCGCTCGAGCCGCTTCTACCGCGGCATGGGCGCCGCCGGACCGGTCGAGAACGATTCGGTTCCCGGCTACAACTTCGACATCGTGAGCGGCGCCGACTACGAGCTCGACCTCTCGCAGCCCCTCGGCCGCCGCCTGGTCAGGCTGCAGGTCGGTGGCCGGGCCGTCGCCGACACCGACAGCTTCACGCTGGCGCTCAACAGCTACCGCCAGCAGGGCGGCGGCGGGTTCGCGATGCTGGCGCGCGCGCCCGTCGTGTACGACCGCGGCGAGGGTATCCGCGACCTCCTGATCGAGGACGTCGAGCGCCGCCGCGTACTCCGACCGGAGGACTTCTTCGTGCGCAACTGGAGCATCCGCGGGGTGCGGGCGACCCCATGACCTTGACCAGGGACGTCCTGCGCCGGCTCCCCAAGGCCGAGCTCCACGTGCACCTCGACGGGAGCGTGCGGCCCGGGACGCTCATCGAGCTGGCGCGCGACCAGAACGTCGAGCTGCCCTCGACCGACGAGGCGAAGCTCGCCGACTACATGCACGTGACCGACGCGCGCAACCTGGTGGACTACCTCGCACGGTTCGACGTGACGCTGAGCGTGCTGCAGACGCCCGAAGCGCTGGAACGCGCGGCGTACGAGCTGATCGAGGACTCGGCGAAGGAGAACGTGCGCTACGTCGAGATCCGCTACTCGCCGATCCTGAACACCCGCAGGGGCATGCCGCTGACCGAGGCGGTGGACGCGCCGCTGCGCGCGCTGGCGAAGGCCGAGCGCGACTTCGGAGTCAAGGCCGCGCTGATCATCTGCGGCATCCGCAACATGAGCCCCGAGGTGTCGCTGGAGCTCGCCAACCTCACGGTCGCCTACAAGGGACGCGGAGTCGTGGCGTTCGACCTGGCGGGCGCGGAGTACAACTTCCCCGCCAAGAAGCACAAGGAAGCGTTCTACACGGTCATCGACCACAACATGGCGACCACCGTGCACGCGGGCGAGGCGTACGGCGCCGAGTCCATCGCGCAGGCCATCCACTACTGTCACGCCGACCGCATCGGGCACGGCACCCGGCTGTACGAGAACCCGGACCTCGAAGCCTACGTGTGCGATCGGCGGATCCCGCTCGAGATCTGCATCACCAGCAACCTGCAGACCCACGCCGTGCCGTCGGCCGCGTCGCATCCCGTGCGCCGCTACTTCGACCTCGGCATCGTGGTGTGCCTCAACACCGACAACCGGCTGATGAGCGCCACGACCGTGACCGACGAGCTGTGGCTCGCGCACGCGCAGCTGCGGTTCACGCGCGCGGAGATCGACCGGATGCTGCTGTACGGGTTCGAGAGCGCGTTTCTGCCGCTCCGCGAGAAGACGGAGCTGGTGGAGCGCATCAGGCGGGAGCTGGCCGCCATCCAGTAGCAGCCCGGAGGCAACGGCAATGGGCAATGGGCAATCGTGGACGCACGGCGCCGCCGTGGACGCGGTGCGCGCCGCCATCGGGGCGCGGAAGCCGGAAGCGGCCATCGTGCTGGGCTCGGGGCTCGGGTTCCTCGGCGACCACGTCGCCGACGCGGTGCGCGTGCCGTACGCGAAGATTCCCGGGTTCCCGCAACCCACCGTGCCCGGCCACGCCGGCGAGCTCATCGTCGGGACCCTCGAGGGCCGGGCGGTGCTCGCCCAGAGCGGGCGCTTTCACCTCTACGAAGGGTACGAGCCCGCCCTCGCGGCCCTGCCGGTGCGGGTGTTCCACGCGCTGGGCATCACGACCCTGATCCTCACGAACGCCGCCGGCGGCATCCGCCGCACCTTCGGACCCGGCACGCTGATGCTCCTGTCGGACCACATTAACCTGATGGGCCGCAATCCGCTGGTCGGCCCGCTGGTGGAAGGCGACCAGCGCTTCACCGACATGACCGAGCCCTACGACCCCGCGCTGCGGGCCCTGGCGCGGAAGGTCGCCGCGGAGCAGCGCCTGCGGCTCGAGGAGGGCGTCTACGCCGCGGTGCTCGGTCCCTCGTACGAGACCAAGGCGGAGATCCGGATGATCGAGCGCACGGGCGCCGACGCCGTGGGCATGAGCACCGTGCCCGAGGTGATCGCCGCCCGCGCGCGCGGCATGCGCTGCCTGGCAGTCTCGACGATCACCAATCCGGCGGCGGGCCTCGGCGACACGCCGCTGTCGCACCAGGAGGTGCTCGAGGTCGCCAACCGGGTCAAGGACAACCTCGCGCGGCTGGTACGCGGCGTGGTGCGCGGGCTCTGACCGAGGGCGGCGCGGGCGCCGCAGTGTCGCGGCCCAGGTAGCGCCGGCCGCGCGCGGCCAGCCCGTCGAGCCACGCCACGTGCCGCTCGATGCCCTCGCGCAGCCACTTCGTGTTGGCCACCACCTCGCGGGCGAAGTGCCCGCCCAGGTTGGGCCGGCTGCCGTCCGCGTCGGTGAAGCCGTAATGCTCGGCCAGCTCGTAGGAGCTGGTGATGTCGCCGGTGCGGTCCATCATGCGGGGGTCGGCGGCCAGCGCGGCAATAGCCCGGCCCATGAACAGCGGTGTCTCCGAGTGCAGGAACATCGCGTCCTTCTTGCCGTGGTCGCGCCAGTTCGCCTCGGTGACGCCGAAGTGCTCGAGCATGAACTCGGAGCGCAAGTAGCCGGGAGTGATGGCGATCGCCGCCACGCGGTACTTGCGCAGCTCCTCGGCCATCATCACGGCGAGCCCCTTGAGCGAGAACTTGACCAGCTGCGCCAGGATGCTGCCCCCGCAGAACAGCAGGTCGAACTCCGTCACCTCGACGATCAGGCCGCGCCGGCGCTTGATCATCAGCGGCGCGGCGTACTTCGCGGTGATGACGTGCGAGAGCAGCCCCTGGTTAAGCGCGAGCGTGGCCCGCGAAAGATCGGTCTGCCAGAACGCGGTCCAGCCGCCGAGGATCAGGTCCTGGCCGGCCACGTCGTCGACCAGCACGTCGAGCCGGCCGTGGTCGCGCTGGACCCGCTCGAACAGGGCCTGGACCTCGGACTCGACCGTGTGATCGACCCGCACGGCGATCCCCGTCCCGCCGGCGGCGGTCACCAGGTCGGCCGTCTCCTCGATGGTCTCGGGGCGCTTGTACGGCGACGGGTTGCCGCGCACGCTGCGCCCGGTGCAGTACACCACGGCGCCCGCTTCCCCGAGCGCCCGCGCGGCCCCCCGCCCCGCGCCGCGCGTCGCGCCCGCGACCACGGCGACCCTGCCTTCCAGCGGTTTCATGTCCGGCCTCCTCTCGACAGCATCGGCCCCGAAGGGCTATACTAAACGGTGATGTAGTAACTGCCGGCCATACTAAATCCGCGTTTAGGAACTGTCAAGAGGGCCATGCGTCGTGAGTCGTGAGCGGTGAGTCCCAGGCCCCGGAAGGTGAGCGACGAGGTGGTGTTCGCGGCGGCGCACCGCGCCCTGTCGCGGCTCGCGCCGCATCAGCTGCGCCTGGCCGACATTGCCGAGGAGGCGGGCATCACGGCCGGGGCGCTGGTACAGCGGTTCGGCTCGAAGCGGGAGCTGCTGGTGGCGCTGATGGGCGGGGCGACCGACTGGCCGAGGCAATTCCTGACCGATCTGCGCCGCAAGCACGCCTCGCCGCTGGCTGCCCTCAGGGCCTGGGGGGACTGCTACGCCCAGATGGGGGAGACGCCGGCCGCGCTGGCCCACAACCTGGCCTGGCTGCAGTACGACTTGACCGAGCCCGAGATGCGGCGGCACCTCGTGCGCCAGGCGGAGGTCACGCGGACGGCGTTCCGGTCGCTGCTTCGGGCCGCGGTCCGCGCCGGCGAGCTCAAGCCCGGCACCGACGTCGCGCGGCTGGCCCGCACGGTCGAGGTGACGTTCAGCGGCTCGCTGATGGCCTGGGCGTTCTACCAGGAGGGGTCGCTCAAGGACTTCATGCGGGCCGATGTGGACGCGGTGCTGCGGCCGTACCTGGCCACGCCGGGTCCGCAGGCGCGCCGAAAAAAAGGGCGGCCGCCTCTGGCGCAGGGGGCGCGATGACTGATCCGCCGCCGCTGCTGGCGCGCTTTCCCGAGGTCCTCGAGACGAGCCGCCTGATCATCCGCCCCGGTCATCCGGACGACGCCGAGGCGGTCAACGCGGCCGTCCGCGATTCGATGGAGGAGCTGCGGCTGTGGATGCCGTGGGCCGATCACGTGCCGCCGCTGGAGGAAACGCTCGAGCGCCTGCGCCAGCAGCGCGAGGCCTACGAGAGCGGCGCGGACTGCGGCCTGTCGCTCCGGGAGCGGGCGACCGGCGCGTTCGTCGGAAAGTGCGGCGTGCATCTCTGCCCCGGCGAGCCGCTGCAGCGCGAGATCGGCTACTGGATCCGTACGAGCCACACGCGACGGGGCTACGCGACTGAAGCGGTCCGTGCCATCGCGGCCGCGGCGCTCGAGGCGCTGCACCTCGAGGCCCTGCAGCTCAAGACCTCGGAGCGCAACCTCGCCAGCCAGCGCGTGGCCGAGCGGGCGGGCTTCGTCCGGCAGGCGGTGCTGGAGGACGGGCGCGTGGACCCCGGGGGCATCCCCAGCCGTACGGTACTGTATGTGCTGGCGCGCCATTCAGGCTCGCCACCCGACGTCGCGCGGTAGCGGCGCTCGAGTGGGCCTTCGGCCGGTTGCGCCTCGCCGCCTTCGTGGCGTTCCTTGGTGCGGGTACGGTCACGCACACGGTGACCCTCGGCGTGTTGCGGCGCGGGAGCGCTCCCGCGTTGCGAGCCGGGGGCTGATGGGCGTGCGGAGGGCAGTGTGAGACACCTCGAGCTCCGACGGGCGCGGCATGGCCACGAGCAGCGCTGAGCCGCCCGCCGCGGTGACCGAATTCCTCGAAGCGGTGAGCCGGGGCGACGCCGCGCGCGTGTCCGCCCTGCTCGCCGCCGCGCCGGACCTCGCGCGGGCCGCGGGCGGCTACGGCAAGAGCGGACTCCACCTGGCGGCCGAAGAGGACCGGCTCGACGTCGCGCGCATCCTCGTGGACGCCGGCGCCGACATCGAGGCGAAGACGTCCTGGGGCGCATCGCCGCTCGACTGGGCCGCCACGATGGGCAGCGCGCGCGTGGCGGACCTGCTGCTGTCCCGCGGCGCGGGAGGGTTCACGCTGAAGACGGCGGCCGCGCTCGGCAAGCTGACGGAGGTCCAGGCGTTCGTCGAGTCGGGAGCGGAACTCTCGACGCATCGAGGCCGGCGCGCGCAGGAGCCGCCGAGCGACGAGTGGCCGCCCGATTCAGCGCTCATGCTGGGCGACGTTCTCTCCGATGCCCTGTACGCGGCGGCCCGGAACGGGCACGGCCCGGTCGTCGAGTACCTGCTCGCCCGCGGCGCGAACATCGACGCGAAGGGTTTTTTCGGGGCGACCGGGCTCCACTGGGCGGCGATCAACGGGCATGCCGGTACCGTGGACCTGCTCATCGCGCGCGGCGCGAACCTCAGCCTGAAGGACGCGCGGTTCGACGCGACCCCTGAGGCGTGGGCCGAAGAAGGTGGGCATGTCGAAATCGCCGCGACCCTGCGGCGGGGCAGATGACCGCCACGCGACGCAAGGGTGTCACCGCCGCCACGGTCCGGCGGCTCCTCCTGGGCCTGGCGGATGTCGAGGAGGGGCGGTCCTACGGACTCCCGGCCTTCAGGGTGCACGACAAGTTCCTGGCGCGGTTTCGCGACGACGATACCGTGCTGGTCGTCAAGCTCGGGACGCTGGTGGAGCGCGACCTGTTGCTCCAGCTCGACCCGGTCGTCTTCTTCGTCACCGACCACTATCGCGACTACCCGACGGTCCTCGTTCGATTAGCCGCCGCTCCTTTGAAGCTGCTGACCGATGTCGTGCGGGGTGCGCACGCCCAGGCGGTGACGGAGCCTCGTCGGCGCCGGCCGCCCTCGCGCCGTGCGCGGAGAGGGACATGACCGGCTCGGACGAAACTACCGCGTTGCGCGCCTGTCGGATCGAGGAGAGCGCGCTCGGAGCCACCGGCCCACGGAGCGCCGGAGAGGCTACACGGGGTCCGACGAGACGAAGTGATTGAGCGGGCCGTAGCCGCCGCCCAGCCCCGGGGCCTCGCGCAACGCCCGGTGCACGTAGTCCAGCGCCCGCCCCACCGACTGTTCGAGGTCGGCGCCGAGGGCGAGCGACGCCGTGATCGCGCTCGACAGCGTGCAGCCGGTGCCGTGGGCGGATCGCGTCACGACGCGCGCGTGCCCGAAGCGGCGCGCGCCGGCGCGTGTGACGAGAACGTCCACCACCTCGCCCTCGCCCGGCAGGTGGCCGCCCTTCACGAGGACCGCCGCCGCGCCTCGCGAAACCAGCGCCCGCGCGGCCCGCTCCATCTCGTCGGGCGTGCGGACCGGCGCGCCGACCAGTACTTCGGCTTCGGCCAGGTTCGGCGTCACCAGCGTGGCCATCGGCACCAGCCGTTCGGCGATCAGGTGCTCGGCGTTGTGGTCGAGCAGCCGGTCGCCGCTCGTCGCCACCATCACGGGATCGAGCACGTAGAACGGCGGTGTGTGTCGGACCAGGCCGTCCGCCACGGCCGCCACCACGGCGGCCGAGCCCAGCATGCCGGACTTGACCGCCGCCGGCGGCAGATCCTCGGCGACCGCGTCGAGCTGATGCGCGACGAGCGCGGCCGAGACCGGCTCCCACGCCCGCACCCCGCGCGTGTTCTGCGCCGTCACCGCGGTGACGACGCTGGTGCCGAACACGCCGAACTGGTGGAAGGTCTTGAGATCGGCCTGAATGCCCGCGCCGCCCCCGGAATCGGAGCCGGCGATGGAGAGCGCGACCTTCACCGCGGTGGCGGCTGGGTCTGCGGGCGGGCGTCGGCCGGCGGGGGCAGCCGCCGCACGGCGGCCTTGAGGCGCTCGAACTCGGGCGCGTCGTGCTCGCCGGTCGCGACCAGGGCGTACGCCGCGGGCGTGGCCGCGATCAGCGCCTCGGTGGCCTCGATGCGGGAAGCGGTCAGCGGGTGCGACAGGAAGAACGACTCGAGCGTGCCGGGCCGCTCGCCCTCGACGCGCTGCAGCGTCTGGAAGAATCGGACGATGCCCTGCGGGTTGACGCGGGCCGCGGTCGTGAGCGCCACCGCCGCGCGGTCCGACTCCTCCTCCTGCTCCCGGCTGTACCGCGCCAGCACGAGGTTGCCGGTGATGGCCGCGCCGGCGTTGGCGACGTCGGCCCCGCGCCGCCCCTCGGTCAGCACCTGGGTGATGCCGATGCCGACCTGCGCGGCCTGCGCCCGCCCGATCTGGCGCGCGGAGTGCCGGTGCTCCACGTGGCCGATCTCGTGGCCGAGGACGCCGGCCAGCTCGTCCATCGTCGCCGCGTGGCCGACCAGACCGCGGGTCACGTAGATGTAGCCGCCGGGTACCGCGAAGGCGTTGACCGCCGCGCTGTTGACGATGCGGAACTGGTAGGTCACCTCGCGGCGCTGCGAGAACGGCGTGAGCCGGGCGGCGATGCGATCGAGGTCCGCCTGGATGGCCGGATCGCGCACAATGGGCAGCTCGCGGTCGAGCTGAGCGGCGTAGCTTTGGCCGAGCCGGAGTTCCTCCTGCACGCTGATCGCGCAGCCGGCGGCGAGGGCCGCGCACAGGGCGGGGAATGCGTATCTTGCGAGCCGCATATGGGTGTCTCGGGAAGCCGAAACATCGGTAAGCTCATCCGCGACCTCCGGCGTCGCAAGGCCCGAGAGCGCAGGGGTTGCGTGATCGCCGAGGGACGGCGTCTGGTCGTCGACCTGCTCGCGAGCGGCGCGGACGTCCACGGCCTGCTCGTGGCGGACGACGTGGCGGTGACCGGGGCCGCCGGCGTGCTCGCGGACGCGGGCGCGCTCGGCATTCCGTCGGAGATCGTGGCGCGGCGCGACTTCGACGCGATGGCCGACACCGAAACCCCCAGCGGCGTGCTGGCCGCCGTGTCGTGGGCCCCGCGCGAGCTCGACGCGCTGCCGCCGCCGCCCGCGCGCGCGGTCGCGCTGGTACTCGACGGCGTGCAGGATCCGGGTAACGTCGGCACGATGCTGCGCACCGCCCACGCCCTCGGCGCATGGTGCACCGTGGCCCTCGACGGGACGGCCGACGTGCGGTCCCCAAAGGTCGTGCGTGGCGCGATGGGCGCCCACTTCCGCCACCCGGTCGCCGAGGCGGCCTTCGGCGACTTCGTGGCCTTCGCCGCCCAGCGCCGGCTCGCGCTGTGCCTCGCGGTGCAGGACGGCTCGCCGCTGGCCGGCGCGCCCCTCGCCGACCCCCGCCTCGCGCTGGTCGTCGGCAGCGAGGGGCGCGGCGTGCGGGAGGCCTGGCAGGCCCACGCGCCGCACCGCGTGACGATCCCGATGCGCCAGGACGCCGAGTCCCTCAACGCCGCCGTGGCCGCCGGCATCCTGCTCTACGAGCTGACGCGTGATCGCGCCTGACGTGGTCGTCGCCGGCGCGGCGGGCGCGTACGGCGCGATGCTGGGAAGCTTCCTCAACGTCTGCGTCTATCGCCTGCCACGCGACGAATCGGTGGTGCGGCCCCGCTCGCGCTGCCCGGGCTGCGGCGCGACGATCGCCTGGTACGACAACATCCCCATGCTCTCGTGGCTGATCCTGCACGGCCGCTGCCGCCGCTGCGCCGCGCCGATCAGCGCCCAATACCCGCTGGTGGAGGCGCTGGTCGCCGCGATCTGGGGGCTCTCCGTCTGGGGCTACGGCCTCGCCGCCCAGGCGCTGATCGCCGCGACGTTCGCGACGCTGCTGCTCGGCATCCTGCTCACCGACGCGCGCCACATGATCATCCCCGACGAGTTCTCGCTCGGCGGGCTGGGCCTCGGCCTCGGATTCTCGCTGCTCCGGGGCGGCCTGTCGCCCCTGGACGCGGCGATCGGCGCCGCGCTCGGCTACGGGCTGCTGTGGCTCGCCGGCACCGCCGGCACCTGGTGGGCGGGGCGCGAGGCGATGGGCGGCGGCGACCTCAAGATGATGGCGATGGTCGGAGCGTTTCTCGGCTGGCGGGGCGTGCTCCTTACCGTGTTCCTCGGCGCGCTGGCGGGCACGGCCGTGTTCCTCCCGGCGTTGCTCAGGCGCGAGCGGCACAAGGAAGTCCCGTTCGGCGTGTTTCTCGCCGTCGGCGCGATGGCCGCGCTGCTGGTCGGCGACCGGCTGATCGCGTGGTACTGGGAGATGGTGTGGGCCCGATGAGTGGCGAGGGACGAGGAGCGAGGAGCGAGGAGCGAGGGGCGCGTGACAAGGGGCCGACGTGCCGCGCTCCGGCGTCGGCCTCGACTCGCCCCTCGATCCTCGCTCCTCCGATGAAACAGCGGGCTCGTTCCCGGAGTAGTTTGCAGGCATGACCGATCTGTTCACCGACGTCGGCGACCCGCTCGAGCGCTTCGGCTACGACCTCAACGCTGCCGCGCGACGCGGCGACCTGGAACCGGTCCGCAGTCGCGAGGCCGAGATCGCGCGGATGGTCGCGATCCTGCTGCGCTCCACCAAGCGCAACCCGGCCCTGGTGGGCGCCGCTGGCGTCGGCAAAACGGCGCTGGCGGAAGGCCTCGCGCAGCGCATCGTGGCGGGCGACGTGCCGGCCGCGCTGCGGGAGGCGCGGATCGTGTCGCTCGACCACATGGCCCTGCTGGCGGGCACCGTGTTCCGCGGCCAGTACGAGGACCGGGTCAAGCGTCTGGTGAACGCGGTGACCGCCGACCCCGACGTGATCCTGTTCATCGACGAGATGCACAACTTGATCGGTCAGGGCACCGCAGTCGGCGTCGCGATGGACGCAGCGAACATGCTGAAGCCGGCCCTGGTGCGCGAAGACGTGCGCGTCATTGGCGCCACCACCCAGGGCGAATACGAGCGCTGGATCCGCGCCGACCCCGCGCTGGAGCGGCGGTTTCAGCCGGTCATGGTCAACGAGCTCTCGACCGAGCAGGCGCTTGGCGTGCTGCGGGCGCGGCGGCCGCGGCTCGAGCACCACCACGCCGTCGCCATCCACGACGACGCGCTCCAGGCCGCGCTCGTGCTCACCGACAAGTTCGTCACCGATCGTGCCCAGCCCGACAAGGCGATCGATGTGCTCGACGAGGCCTGCGCCCACGCCCAGGCCACCGCGAAGCTGCCGGCCGAGCTGGAGCAGATCGTCAAGGAACGCCGCCGCGTAGACACCGCGATTCGCCGGCGCCTCGCGCGCGGCGACAGGCTGGAGCCCGATGCGCACCAGGGCGGCGCGGACGCGGGTCCGCTCGACGTGTGGCAGCAGGAGATCTGGCCGGCGCTCGAGCGGCTGGGGCAGGAGATCGATCGGATCTTCGGGCGGCCGGAGGATCGAGAAGGCGGGGCACGGGGGCACGGGGGCACAGGGGCACGGAACGACGAGGGCGCCCAGGGCCCGAGCGCCGCGGCGCCAAGCCACCCCGAAACGCTCCTGGAGCGTCGCGACCGCCTCGACCGCGAGATGCGGCGCGGCCTCGAGCAGCTCGGCGTCGTGGTGACCGGCGCGGATGTGGCCCGCGCGGTCGGCGCCGCCACCGGGAAGCGGATCGAGTGGGGAGGATGAGGCGGGGCACTGGGGCATGGGGGCACAGGGGCACGGAAACGACCCCCGCTCGTCTGTTCGGTGCCCCCGTGTCCCTGTGTCTCTGTGCCCCGCTTCTTGGCATCCTCCTGTGCGCACCGCTCCGTCTCGCCGCACAAACAGACGAATCGCTGCAACGTCTGACCCGCGAGGTCGTGCCGCAGGTCGAGCGCGCGGTGGGGCTGTCGTTCCGCCGGCCGCCGACCGTCGCGGTGCGAACGCGCGCGCAGCTGCGCCGCTACCTCGATCGCAAGATGGCCGAACAGTATCCGGCGGCCGAGCTGGCGGCGGTCGAGCGCGCGTATCGGGCCTTCGGTCTCGTGCACGACACGGTCCGGCTCGGCGCGCTGATGCTTGACCTGCTGGGCGAACAGGTCGCCGGCTTCTACGACCCGGACTCGAGCACGTTGTTCGTGGTGCGGGGCGCCGATCCCGCGATGCTGCGCCTGGTGCTGGCGCACGAGCTGGTCCACGCCCTCCAGGACCAGTACATGCCCCTGGCGCCGATCCTGAAGCAGCGGCGCCAGAACGACCGCGCCATGGCCGGCCAGGCGGTCGCCGAGGGGCAGGCCACCCTCGCCTCGCTGCTCGCGCTCCAGCCGGGGCTCGACCTCGGGCGCCTGGGCGCGTTGTGGGACCAGATGCGCGACGGCATCCGCTCGGCCCAGGGTGGCATGCCGGTGTTCGCGACCGCGCCGCGCATCATCCAGGAAGGCCTGCTGTTCCCGTACGTCGCGGGCGCGGACTTCATGCGCGCCTACGAGCTGCGCCGCTCGCGCCCGGGTGAGATGCCCTACGGCGACCGGCTGCCCGTGTCCACCGAGCAGATCCTCCATCCCTCCCGGTATTTCGCCGGAGAGCGTCCGGTGCGCATGACGATCGGAGCGTCGCCCGGCGACACCATCGTGTACGAAGACGATTTCGGCGAGTTCGAGACGCGCATCACGCTCGAGTCCTGGGGCGCCTCGGAGCCTGACGCGGTCGCGGCCGCGGGGGGCTGGAACGGCGACCGCTACCGGGTGCTCGGCATGGGCGGGACGGCGATCATCTGGGCCACGGCGTGGGACACGGCCGAGGACGCGGCGCAGTTCGAGCGCCTGGTGCGCCGGCTGTGGGCCGGCCGGGCCCGCGCGGGCGCGCGCCGGCAGGTGGACATGCTCGAGATCGGCGGCGTGAAGGTGGTGCGCCTGGTGGATGCGCCGGCGGCCTGGCGCGGCTGGCGGCGGTTGCCGGACGTGCGGATCAGCAGGAGCGGTCGGGAGTCGGGAGCCGGGAGTCGGTAGTCGAAGGCGGCGCGGCCGGGACTTCTACTCCCAACTCCCGACTCCCAACCCCTCACCGAAGCAGCTTCGTCAGCGCATAGATGAACAGTCCCACCAGGCCGCCAACCAGGGTGCCGTTGATCCGCACGTACTGCAGGTCGCGCCCGACCGCCAGTTCGAACCGTTGCGACGTGGCCTCCGGATCCCACCCCGCCACCGTGTCGGCGATCAGGTCGCCGATCTCACCGCGGTACCGGTCGACGACGGTGGCGGCGAGGTCCACGAGCATGTCGTCCAGCTCGGCGAGCAGCGCCTCGTTGGCGAGTACCGAGGTGCCGAACGCGGCGACGCCGCTTTCCAGCGGCCCCATGCCACCCCCCTCGCCCTCGGTCCGCGTGCCGTAGGCGACGATCGCGGTGCGCGTCGTTTCCCACAGGCTGCCGGACAGCTCGGCCATCGCCGGGTCCTTGAGAAACTCCTCCTTCAGCGCTTCGGCTTTCGCGATCATCTCGGGCGATGTCTGGAGCCGTTGCACGAAGTCGCCGATCGCCGTGTCGAACGCCTTGCGGATCGGGTGGTACGGGTCGGTCCCGATGCGGTTGAGCAACCGCTCGATGGCGCCGAGGATGCGCTTGTAGATCTTGTCGTCCACGATGCCGGGGACCCACCAGGGCGTCTCGGCGCGCACCTGCTGGTGGATGAGCTGAGCGTTGTCCCGGATGGCCTCCGCGGCGAGACGCACCGCCGTGCTCAACAGCTCCTGGCGGCGGTCGCCGGCAAGGATGACACCGAACGTCTTGCCGAGCGCGGGCGCGAGACGCGTGGCGCGCACCCGATCGTTGACAAGCTGCCGGACCAGCCCGCGCACCTCGTTGTCCGGCAGCGTTTCCAGCGTCTTCGCCAGGCCGCCGGCCATCTGCTTCGCGATCTGCCGGGCGTTCTCAGGCTGGCCGAGCCAGCGGGCCGCGCGCGCGGCGGGCCGGGCGGCCGTCAGGTTCGTCGCGATCACCGCGCGCGACAGGAAGTGATTCTGCACGAAGTTGCCGAGCACCCGCCCGATGCGATCCTTCCGTCGCGCGAGGATCGCGGTGTGCGGGATCGGGATCCCGAGCGGGTGACGGAACAGCGCGGTCACTGCGAACCAGTCGGCGAGGCCGCCGACCAGCGACGCCTCGGAGGCAGCGCGCACCCAGCCCAGCCACGGGTAGCGCCCTTCGAGAGCCAGCGTGGCCGCGAACACCGCTCCGGCGGCGCCGAGCAGCGCGGTGGCGCGTCGCTTCATCGCGTTCAGCTGGGCCAGGCGCGTCGCGTCGTCGGGGCGTGACCAGTCCGGCGTCGGCGGCGTGACGCGGGCCGCCACGGCCGGCGGCGCCGGGGGCGGCTGGGTCGGGGGCGGCAGGTCGGCGTTGGATGCGGGCACGGTTGATTTAAGTTGGGGTCGGTTGGTAACTTACAAGGCTAATGTTCGAGGAGCTTTCGGAGAAGCTCTCCGCCGCGCTGGGCCGGCTGCGCGGGCGCGGGGTGCTGACCGAGGACGCCATCCGCGATGGGATGGAACCCCTGCGCCTGGCTCTCCTCGAGGCGGACGTCGGGTTCGACGTGGCGCGCGCGTTCGCGGACCGCGTCACCGAGAAGGCGGTGGGGCTGCCGGCGCTGCGGACGGTCGCGCCGGGCCAGCAGCTGGTCAAGATCGTGCACGACGAGCTGGTGGCGCTGCTCGGCGAGCGGCAGGCCCCGATCCGCCACGCCAGCGTGCCGCCGACGGTGGTGTTCCTGGTCGGCCTGCAGGGCTCGGGCAAGACGACGACGGCCGCCAAGCTGGCCAGGCGGCTGACGCTGGAGCAGAAGGCGGCGTTCCTGGTGGCGGCGGACGTGTACCGCCCTGCCGCCATCGACCAGCTGGTCGAGCTGGCGGGCCGTGTGAAGGTCGGCTGCCACGCGGAGAAGGACTCGACGGACGTCGTCGGCATCGTGCGGCGCGGCCTCGAGGCGGCGAAGAAGGCACGCGCGCGGACGGTCCTGGTCGACACGGCCGGCCGGCTCGCCATCGACGAAACGATGATGGACGAGCTCCGGCGGCTGAAGGACGCGGTGCCGCCGCACGAGGTGCTCCTGATCGCCGACGGGATGACGGGCCAGGACGCGGTCCGCATCGCGAAAGGGTTCCACGACGCCGTCGGTCTCACGGGCGTGGTGCTGACGAAGATGGACGGCGACGCGCGCGGTGGCGCCGCGCTGTCGATCTACTGGACGACGCGGGCGCCGATCAAGTACATCGGAGTCGGCGAGGCGCTCGAGGCCATCGAGCCGTTCCGCCCCGACCGCGTGGCGAGCCGGATGCTCCAGATGGGCGACGTGCTGACTCTGGTCGAGAAGGCCGAGGAGTCGCTCGACCGGGCGCAGGCGGAGAAGCTGGCGCGCAAGGCGATGGGCAAGAAGGGCATGGACCTCGAGGATTTCCTCTCGGCCATGCGCGAGATGCAGAAGCTGGGCCCGCTGGAGTCGCTGGTGGGCATGCTGCCCGGCGTCAACCGCGAGATGATGAAGGCGGTGAAGCAGACGGACCCGAAGCGGCTGAAGCACGTCGAGGCGATCGTGCTCTCGATGACGCCGGCCGAGCGCAAGGACCCGGCGATCCTGAACGGGTCGCGCCGGGCGCGGATTGCGAAAGGCGCGGGGCGGACGGTGCAGGAGGTCAACCGCCTGCTCCAGCAGTTCAAGGAGATGGGCAGGTTCATGAAAGGAATGGGGGGGATGAAGGGCATGAAGGGGATGAAGGGAGCGATGTGAGATGTCGGTGAAGATTCGCTTGAAGCGGGTGGGCCGGAAGGCCCAGCCCAGCTACCGGATCGTGGTGACGGACTCGCGCTCGCCGCGCGACGGCGCCTTTGTGGAGCAGTTGGGCCACTACTGGCCGCGCGCGAAGGAGAAGCAGTTCGACGTCGACGTCGCGCAGGTCCGGAAGTGGCTGGAGCGGGGCGCGACACCGTCGGAGACGGTGGCGTCGCTGCTGAAGCGGGCCGGCTGCTTCCAGGTCGACCTGCCGAAGCCGCCCCTTTCGGCCTAACAGCCAGGCCGATGGAGGGGCCGACGCACCTGGCCGTCGGCCTGCTGAAGAAGCCGCACGGGGTGAAGGGCGACGTGCTCGTCTTTCCCCTGACCGACGCTCCGGCGGACATCTTCCGGCCGGGACGCATCCTCGCGGTGCTGGACCGGCAGGGCCGGCCGACGGGCGAGACGGTGACGGTGGCGCGGGGCCGCGCGTATCAGCGCGCCTGGCTGCTGCACTTCGAGGGCGTGGACGACCGCGCCGGCCTGGGCGCGATGCGGGAGCGGTATCTCGGCATCACGATCGGCGAGGCGCGGCCGCTGGCGGACGGCGAGTTCTACCTCCACGAGCTGATCGGGCTGGCGGTGCAGCTGAAGGACAAGACGCCGGTGGGCGTGGTGCGGGAGGTGTACGAGGCGCCGCAGGGCTGGCTGCTCGCGGTCCGCGCCGACGGCGACAGCGGCAAGGAGCACTTGGTGCCGTTCGCGGCCGGCGTCGTCCGGCGGGTGGATCGGGCCGCGCGGCTGGTGGTGATCACACCGCCGGACGGCCTCTTGGAGCTGTAGGGTGCTGGACGTCACGGTGGTCACGTTGTTCCCGGAGTACTTCGCGGCGCCGCTCATGACCAGTATTCCCGGTCGGGCGGCGGCGAAGGGGTTGGTGCGCTACCGGGTGGTGGACCTGCGCGCGCACACGCACGACCGGCACCAGACGGCCGACGACGTGCCGTACGGCGGCGGTGCGGGCATGGTGCTGAAGCCCGAGCCGTTCTTCGAAGCGATCGACGCGCTGAAGCCGGCGCCGCCGGTGGTGCTGCTCTCGGCGCGCGGCCGGCGGCTCGAGCACCGGGACGCGGTCCGCTACAGCGTCGGGACGTCGCTCACGCTGCTGTGCGGGCATTACAAGGACGTGGATCAGCGGGTCGCCGACCACCTGGCCACGGAAGAGCTGTCGATCGGCGATTTCGTGGTGTCGGGCGGCGAGCCGGCCGCCCTGTGCGTGATCGACGCGGTGGTGCGCCTGTTGCCCGGCGCGTTGGGCGATCACGAGTCGGCCGCGGGTGACTCGCACTACGACGGACTCCTGGCGCCGCCGAGCTATACGCGGCCCGCGGAGTACCGGGGCCACACGGTGCCCGACGTGCTGCTCTCGGGCGACCACGCGAAGATCGCGGCGTGGCGGCAGGCCGAGGCGGAACGACTGACGAGGGAACGCCGGAGCGACCTGTGGGCGCGCTGGCAGGGACACGAGGAGTGAGGTATGCAGAAGCTGGCTGACGTACAGCGCGAGCGCCTGCGCACGGACCTGCCGGGGTTCCGCCCCGGCGACACGGTGCGCGTGATGGTCCGCGTGCGCGAGGGCGACAAGGAGCGGCTCCAGGCGTTCGAGGGCATCTGCATCGGCCGCCGCGGCGCGGGGATCAGCGAGACGTTCATGGTGCGGAAGATCTCCGCCGGCGTCGGCGTCGAGCGCATCTTCCCGGTACACTCGCCCAACATCTCGCAGGTCGAGGTGGTGCGGCGCGGCAAGGTGCGGCGCGCGAAGCTCTACTACCTGCGCCGGCTCACCGGCAAGGCGACGCGGATCCGGGAGAAGAAAGAGGAGTAGGGGTTGCTCGACCTCGCGGTCGAGCGCGGCTGCTTCGCGCGTGGGCGCCGCCACGTGGCCGGCGTAGACGAGGTCGGCCGAGGTCCGTTGGCCGGGCCCCTGGTGGCCGCGGTGGTGGTGATCGATCCCGACAGTCCGCTCATCGAAGGCGTCAACGACTCCAAGCAGCTGACCGGCCGCCGCCGCGACGAACTCGCGGCGGCGATCGTTTCGGCCCTCGCGCATGCGGTGGGGGCGGCGAGCACCCGCGAGATCGACCGGCTCAATATCCGGCGGGCCACGGCGCTCGCGATGCGCCGCGCCCTGGCGCGCCTGGAGCGGCGCGGCGTCGCGGCAGACGAGGTGCTGGTGGACGGCCTGCCGGTGCCGGAGCTGGGCCGCGTGCACCAGGCGATGGTGGACGGCGACGCCGCGTGCTACGCCATCGCGTGCGCCAGTATCGTGGCCAAGACGGTGCGCGACCGGTTGATGACACGCCTCGCGGCGCGTTATCCGGCGTATGGCTGGGACGAGAACGCGGGCTACGCCACCAAAGCGCACCGCGCGGCGATCGCGAGGGAAGGCATCACGCCGCACCACCGGATGAGCTTCACGCCGGTGGTGCAGCGGGAGCTGGAACTGGGGGAGCTGTGAGCTGGGAGCTCTGAGCTGTGAGTAGTTGCTCTCGGCTCATAGCTCACAGCTCATAGCTCATAGCTCATAGCGTTCTCGCTATTTCCCGAACACCTGCACGCCCCAATAGCACGGATTCGCCGTACAATTCGCCATCATGATCACGAGGCGATACTGGCCGGTGGCCGGGGCGCGGAAATGGAGGACCGGGTGGTCGTCCAGCGCGAGGTCCTCCGCGATCATCGTGCCGTCGGGGCCGAAGATCCTGAGGTCCACGTCGCGGCAGTCCTGATCGCAGACGCCGACGATGGCGTATTCCATCCCGGCGTTGAGCGCGACCGGCGTGCCCATGTCCCCGTCGTCGTTGAGCGAGCCCGTAATCGGTTGCGCCATCGAGCTGAATCCCTGGCCGCGCAGCGTGTTACCGTGCGTGGCGAGCTGGCCGTTGACCACCTGCTGCCAGCTGTTCTGCGCCTCGGCGGGCAGCGCGAGGAGGCTCGCCCCGACGAGGGCGAACACCGTGGACCCGAATACGGCTCTCATGTGATGTGCTCCGGTGAGGGTGGCGGCACCGTTGCCGCTGAAACAGCGAAAGTGGGCAAGCGTCGTGCCGGGCGCAAGGTCGGAGCGCACGGGCGACGTGGCCGGGAACCCGCCGCTTGTGCAACTCGTTGCGGGGCCTGATTTTTCAGCACCTCGACCGGGTAGCTCAGATGGCAGAGCAGCGGACTTTTAATCCGCAGGTCGTGGGTTCGATGCCCACCCCGGTCATGTGACCCCGAACACGCGACGACCCGGCGCGAGGACGCCGCTGTCCACGCCGCTGGAAAACCCGCGGGGTGCGAGAGTCCCGAAGGAGGCCCGCTCGTGAGCGACCAAGCCCGGCAGAATTACGGGAACCACGCCCGCTACGTCCCGCTCTTCCACTTCGTGCTGGCGGGCCTGCTGTTGCTCAATCTCGCCTGGACGATCCGGCACGTCATCAAGCTGCGCTCGGCCCAGCACTGGGTGGAGCTGCTGGTGGCGATCGCGTTGCTGATCGTCTTCTGGTACATGCGCCGATTCGCCACGACGGTGCAGGACCGCGTCATCCGGCTGGTAGAGACGCTGCGCTATCAGCGCGTGCTCCCGCCCGACCTGCAGGCCCGCGCGGGCGCGCTCACCGTCGAGCAGTTCGTCGCGCTCCGGTTTGCCAGCGACGCAGAGCTTCCCGCGCTGGCCCGGCGGGCGCTCGACGAACACCTCGAAGGGAAAGCCATCAAACAGGCCGTCAAGGACTGGCGCGCCGACCACCTGAGAGCCTAGCATGGAGCCACCCATGACGGTACGCGCCCCGGCCCCGGCCCCGAGTTCCGCCCACCCTCAGTCCGCGAGCGCCCGCGTGCCGAAGATCTGGATCGACGGCCGGTACTACGACAAGGACGAGGCGAAGGTCAGCGTGTTCGACCACGGCCTCCTGTACGGCGACGGCGTGTTCGAGGGCATCCGGGCCTACGGCGGCAAGATCTTCCGTCTCGCGCAACACGTGGACCGCCTGTACGCCTCGGCGCAGGCGCTCCTGCTCGTGATCCCCATGGATCGGGACGAGATGTGCCGGGTGGTCGAGGACTCCATGCGGGTCAACGGGCTGTCGGACGCCTACATCCGCCTGGTCGTCACCCGTGGCTTCGGCGACCTTGGCCTGGACCCGCGCAACTGTGCCAGGCCGACCGTGTTCTGCATCGCGGACGCGATCCAGCTGTGGCCGGCCGAGAAGTACACGCAGGGCCTCTCGATGATGACGGTCCCGACCCCGGTGAACCCGCCGCACAACCTGTCGCCGCAGATCAAGTCGCTGAACTACCTCGCCCACATCATGGCCAAGGTCGAGGCCATCCACGGCGGCGCCGACGAAGCGCTGATGCTGCACACCGACGGGACCGTCGCCGAAGGGTCGGGCCAAAACGTGTTCGCGGTCAGCGACCGCACCCTGCGTACCCCTCCCCAGCACGCGGGCATCCTTCGCGGCGTGACCCGCGGCGCCGTCCTCGAGGTGGCCGTTACTGCCGGTTACGAGGTGGCCGAAGGGGTCCTGAACCGGTACGACCTGTACACGGCGTCCGAAGTTTTCCTGACCGGCACTGCGGCAGAGATCGTCGGTGTTGTCCAAATCGACGGTCGCCCGATCGGCGGCGGCCAAATAGGTCAGGTCACCCTGGACCTGACGAAGCGTTTTCGCGACCTCGCGAGGCGGGGCGGGTGAGGCGGATCACACCTCGAAACGCCAGGTAAGTGGTTGTCAATCAGTCGGTTGGATGAATCGGCAGGGGCGCTTGCCAGACTGGCCGACGGCGAATCGTTGACCAGATTCCGTGGCGGCCTCGATATTGCCGGCCATTATGCGCATGCCTCGACCCCGTAAGTCGCTGCGAATCATCATGGTGGCCGCAGCCGCGGCGACCGGCGCCTGCTCGCTTGGGCGACCTGCGGCGGTGGCCCCCAGCCCCGCCAGCCCGTCGGCCAACCGTCCGGCGGCGGAAGTTGCGGCCGAGCCACCCGTCGCAGCAGCGCCCGCGCCGGGGCCCTGTTGCCAAGCTGACACCACTGCGACACCGACCTTGACTGAGGCCCCGGCCCCGGCCGCGCCGGCGCCGGCGCCGGTCCGGCCCCGCAGCCCCGCGGATCCCGCCCCGGACTCGCTGAGCGCGGAAGAGGCGTTCCTCGACTCGCTGAGGACGTTGCGGCCGGATTCGTCGGCACCGGCTCGCACCACGGTGGCTCGCGAAGAGGTGCGACAGGAGGCGGCCGAGCTGCTGGGCCGGCCCCAGGGCGCGGCGGCGGCGGCGACCTGGGACATCGACGTGACGACCTACGCGTCGCACGATCGGGTCCAGCACTACATGGACTATTTCACCGGCCGGGCGCGGTGGCACTTCGAGCGTTATCTCGAGCGCGCCGGCCGGTACGACTCGATGATTCGGACTCGGCTGCTGGCGGCCGGCCTGCCGCAGGACCTGATCTACCTCGCCATGATCGAGAGCGGGTTCAACCAGACGGTGCGCAGCCGCGCGGGGGCGGTGGGGATCTGGCAGTTCATTCCGGCCACGGGGCGGCGCTATGGGCTGACCGTGGATTCCTGGGTGGACGACCGCCGCGATCCGTTCCTGGCGACGGACGCGGCGATCCGGTTCCTCAGCGAGCTCAACAGCCGGTTCGGCTCGCTGTACCTGGCCGCGGCGGCCTACAACAGCGGCCCGGGCAGGATCCAGCGCGGGCTCCAGCGCTACGACTTCGGCGCGCTGAACGGCGACGCGCAGTTCTTCGCGCTGGCTGATGGCACGTTCCTGCGGCGCGAAACGCGCGACTACGTACCGAAGCTGATCGCGGCGGCGCTGCTGGCGAAGGAGCCGGGGCGCTACGGATTCACGAACCTCGAGCGCTGGGTGCCGCTGCGCTACGACTCGGTCGAAGTGCGGTTCGCCGTAAGCCTCGACGTGCTGGCGCGAGTGGCGGACACCGACCGTGACCGCATCGAGGAGATGAACCCGCGGTTCTTCCGGGGCGTGACGCCGCCGGAGCGGCGCGTCTGGGTGCGCGTGCCGGCGGGGACCGCCGACAGCGTAGCGGCCCGGCTCGAGCGCTTGCCGGCGCGCGATCGCGTCACGGTGCTGGTCCACACGGTGGTTCGCGGGGAGACCCTGGGGCGCATCGCGCAGCGGTACCGCGTGACGATCGCCGAGATTCGGGCCGCGAACCGCACCCTCGGCCAGTACCTGCGGGTGGGGCAGCGACTCGTGATCCCGGGTGCGGTGATGTCGGGCGGGGGGGGGGCCGCCACCGGCCCGCGGGCCGAGGCCGAGCCGCCGGTGCGCGCCGTGAGCAGGATCCGTTCGAGCGCGCGCGCGACGACGGTGCGCTCGTCCGCGCGTCCGGCGGCCGCGCCGACCCGGGCGGGCGCGGGCGCGCCGGTGTCGCCACGGGGAACCGTCGCGCGCGTGCGCCGCGTGCACATCGTTCAGCGGGGCGAGACCCTGTGGGGGATTTCCCAGAGCTTCAACGTGTCGCTGGATCACCTGCTGCAGCTGAACGGGCTCTCGACGCGCAGCCGGATCCAGCCGGGACAAGCCATCAGGATTCCGGTGAACTGACCTTCCATTCGCCGGTCAGGCCGCCGGACTTCTCGACGAGGTGCAGGCCGCCGATCTCCATTGCGGGATCGGCGGCTTTGCACATGTCGTAGACGGTCAGCAGTGCCACGGCGCCGGCCGTGAGCGCCTCCATTTCGACGCCGGTCTTCGCTTCCACCTTTGCCTCGGAGCTGACCCGCACCCCCGGCAGCCTGGCGTCGAGCCTGCAGGAGACGCTGACCTTCTCGAGCGGCAGCGGGTGGCACAGCGGGATCAGCTCGGCGGTGCGCTTCGCGGCCGCGATGCCGGCGATCTCGGCGAGTCGCAGCACGTCGCCCTTGGCGATTCGGTTCGCCTTGACCAGCGCGAAGCACTCGGGGCTCATCCGGATCCAGCCGGCCGCGCTCGCCCGGCGGCGCGTGACCGGCTTGGCGCCGACGTCCACCATCCGGGCGTGCCCTTCCGCGTCCACGTGCGACAGGTGCTTCTTCGGCATCAACCGCGCGCCTCGGCGAGGCGCCGCAACAGCCCCGCCACCACCAGCTGCGGGTTCACGTTCCCCTGCGCCAGCTGCCGCGCCCGCTCCAGCTCGCGCACCTGGGCGAGCAGCCGCGAGGGCGGCTCCTCGCCGGTGCCCCCCGCGCGCCCACCCCCCGTCGGGGCGCGCAGCTGGGCGGCCAGCTCATCGCGCAGCTTCTCGGCCGCCACGTCGAGCGTGTCGGTGAAGGCGGCGCGCGCACCGAACGGCTTGGTGGCGAGCGCGTAGCGCCAGCGGGCGGCGGGGCCGCCCGCCGCCGCGGCCAGCAACCCGTCGGCCAGCACGCGCGAGGCGGCGGGAGCCCCGGCCGCGAGCGCGGCGCTGATCGCCCCTCCCGCGAGCTCGGCGCGGCGCCCGGCCTCCGCTTCACCCAAGGGCGGATCCGGGACCTCCCGCAGGAACCTTGCGATGTCCGCCGGCTTGAGCCGTCCCGCCCGCAGGTGCACCAGCCGCGAGCGGATCGTCGGCAGCAGCGCCGCCGGCTCGGCCGTGGTGAGCAGAAAGAACGTGTCCGGCGGCGGCTCCTCGAGCACCTTGAGCATCGCGTTCGCCGCTTCAGGGCTGGAGGCCTGCGGCACCAGGCGATCGGCCTCGCCGACCACGAACGCCTTCACCTTCCCCATCGCAGGGCGCATCTGGGCGCGGCGGTGCAGCGCACGCACCAGCGGCAAGTATAGCCCCGTCAGTCCCTCCGGAGGCCGGTACAGCGACGTCTCCCGCCGCGCCGCGATCGCGGCCACGAGCGCGTCCTCGGCCTCCTCGACCTGCTTCGACTCGTCGCCCTTGGGCCGCGGGATGGGGAAGAACCAGTGGATGTCGGGGTGGCTGAGCTGGAGCGCGAGCTTGCAGGGATGGCAGGCGTCGCAGGGGGCGCCGGGGCCTCGGTCGCAGACGAGCCCCTGGGCGATCCACAGCGCCAGGCGCTGCTTGCCGATGCCCGGCGGACCGGTGAGCACCAGCGCGGGGGGCAGGCGGCTGGCGCGCATCGTGGTCGTCAGCCGCTCGCGCAGCTCGTCGTGGCCGTAGACCGCGTGGAGTGGCACGCGGGGAAGCTAGGGGCCCGGCTGGCCGGGTGCCAGCGTGAACAGGTCCTTCACGCCGCCGGCTTGTACGCCCGGATCTTCGCGGACAGAATCGCCCTGGACGCTTCGCGCATCCACGGCTCGCCGCCGAACACCTCGGCGTCGCCGTAGCTCCGGCGCTCGAGGAGCGCCACGTCCTCGAATCCGGCGACCACCAGCTGTCCCAGGTAGTCGGCCAGCAGGGACGCGCCGGCCACACAACCCACGTAGGCCTCGACGGACGACCGGAGCTGGTCCGGCAGCGCGCGCTCGAGCACGAGGTCGCTGACGACGAGCCGGCCGCCGGGCTTGAGCACCCGGAGCGCTTCGCGGAACACGCGCGGCTTGTCGGTGGCGAGGTTGATGACGCAGTTGGAGATGATCGCGTCCACGGACGCGTCGTCGACCGGCAGGTGCTCGATGTCACCCAACCGGAACTCCACGTTGCCGACCCCGGCCCGCGCGGCGTTACCCCGCGCTTTCTCGACCATGGCTGGAGTCATGTCCACACCGAGCACGCGGCCGGTGGGCCCGACCTCGCGTGCGGCGAGGAAGACGTCCATGCCGGCGCCGGAGCCGAGGTCCAGGACAACCTCGCCCGACCGCAGCGCGGCATGCTGCAGCGGATTGCCGCAGCCGAGGCCGAGGTCGGCACCCTCGGGCAGGGCGGCGAGCTGATCCCTCGTGTAGCCGACTTCGGAAGAGACCGCGGCCGCGGAGGTCGCGCAGCCGCACCCGCAGCCCTTCACCTCGCCGGTGGCGATCCGGCCGTACTTCTCGCGCACCGCGTCGTGCAGGTCGGGGATGGGCGTGCTCATGCGCGGCCTCCGCTGAAATGCCGTCCGCCTACCGCGGTCAGCCGTCCGTCGGGCGGCGTGGTTTCGGACGACGGCCAGCTGACGGCGGCCGGCGGCCGGCGTGAGGGGTTCAGCAACCGCAGGATTCGCAGGTGCACGTCGGATCGCTGCAGCACGCCGCGCTGCAACAGAGAACGGTCGGATCGGTCTTCATGGGGGAGCTCCTGCCCCTGATGGGGCGCTGGGGTTATCGTGCATCGTCATTATACGATTGACCCCGGCGTCCGTCAAGGGGGGTCGAGGTCGAGCGTCTCGAACCCTTGGTCGGTGCGGCGGGAGCCGGCCCGCCAGGCCACAGGCCGGTCAAAGCCGGGCCCGTCGAACACGAAGGTATGGTACTCGCCGTGCTCACCGGCGGGATCCACCCCGGGCAGCTGGGCGATGTCTCTCACGAAGGCTGCGTCGAGCTCGCGGCCCAGCCACGAGGCATCGAGCCGCTGCACGTCCCGGCAGGTGACCATGGCGCGCACCCCGCTGCCCACGCACGCCGCGAGCAGCTCCGCCGGCGGCTCTCCCCACAGCGGTTCGATATGCGCCAGCCCCACGGCGCGGACCCGCTCCTCGAACCACCCGCGCACGTCGGTGAGGTGGAGGTTGCCGAACACGACCCCGGCGCACCCGGCGGCGGCGAGGTCGCGGAGTGACTGGGTGAAACTGTGTTCGTAGCGCTCCCAGGTGGTGGGGAGTGCGAGCACGCCGAGGCCGAGGGCCGCGGCCTGGGCCTGAATGAGCGGGAGCGGCGTCCCGTGAAAGCGAACGCGTCCGGTGGTCTCGTCGAGGAGGGTGACGAGCGTCGTGACCGGCAGCCCGCCTTCCTGGGCGCGCCGCAGCGCGAGGAAGCCGTCCTTGCCCCCCGACCACATCACCGCCAGCGGTCCGGTGGACGGAGCCATCGGCCCAAGATAAGCTTCGGCCCCATGCGCCGACACCGCTGGCTGATTCCGGCCCTCACGCTGCTCGTTCTGACCGGGGCGGGCGGCGATCCGATCGCGCCCGTGGTCCTGCACGTCGCGGTCATCCTCGTGGCCGCCAAGCTCGGCGGCGATCTCGCCGTGCGCGCCGGTCAGCCCGCCGTTCTGGGCGAGCTGGTCGTCGGCGTCGCGCTGGGCAACGCGACGCTGCTCGGCCTCGACGCCTTCGGGGCCGTCGAACGCGACACGATCGTGGACATGCTGGCGCGGCTGGGCGTGCTGATCCTGCTGTTCCAGGTCGGCCTCGAGTCCACGGTGCGTCAGATGCTGTCGGTCGGCGGGATGGCGCTGCGGGTCGCGCTGCTCGGGGTGGTGACCCCCATGGCCCTGGGGTGGCTCGTCGGGGCGTGGCTGCTGCCGGACCACGGTCCCTACGTTCATGCCTTCCTCGGTGCGACCCTCTGCGCCACCAGCGTGGGCATCACGGCGCGGGTGCTCCAGGACCTCGGCCAGTCGCAGTCGCAGGAGGCCCGCGTCATCCTCGGCGCGGCCGTGATCGACGACGTGCTGGGCCTGGTCGTGCTGGCGGTGGTCACCGGGGTGATCGCGGCGGTGGACACCGGGTCGGCGATCAGCTACGTGGCGATCGGCACGATCGTCGCGAAGGCGTTCCTGTTCCTGGTGGTGGCGGTCGCGCTGGGCGTGGCGACGGCCCCGCGGCTGTTCGGGCTGGCGTCGCTGCTGCGCGCGCGCGGCGCGCTGCTCGCGACCGGGTTGGGAGTCTGCTTTCTGCTGTCGTGGCTCGCGGACGCCATCGGGCTGGCGCCGATCGTGGGCGCGTTCGCGGCGGGTCTGATCCTCGAGGACGTGCACTACAAGGAGTTCAAGGGACGGGGCGAGCACGGTCTCGAGGAGTTGATCCACCCCATCGCGAGCTTCCTGGTGCCGATTTTCTTCGTGCTGATGGGGATGCGCACCGATCTCCGGTCGTTCGCGCAGCCGGGGGTGCTCGGGTTGGCCGCGGCCCTGACCACGGCCGCGATCATCGGCAAGCAGGCCTGCTCCCTCGGCGTCCCGCGGGCGCTCGACCGGCTGACCGTCGGGATCGGGATGATTCCGCGTGGCGAGGTCGGGTTGATCTTCGCCAACATCGGGTTGGGGCTCGTGCTGGCCGGCGAGCGCATCATCACCGAGGCGACGTACTCCGCGATGGTGGTGATGGTGATCGTCACGACGATGATCGCGCCGCCCGCACTCAAGTGGAGCATGGCGAGGAGGCGGGCGGGCGGTTAGGGCGGCTGGGGCGGCTGGGGCGGCTGGGGCGGTTGGGGCGGTCAGAGCAGCCGGGCGGCTAGAAGACCCTGCCCCCGAGCGGCACGTCGCGCTCCGGCTCGAGCAGGACGACGCGACCCTCGGCGTCGGGCAAGCCGAGCACGAGGACCTGCGAATTGAACCCGGCGATCCGGCGTTCCCCCAGGTTTACGGCCGCGATGACCAGGCGGCCCACGAGGTCTTCGGCCCGGTAGAGGTCCACGAGCTGCGCGCTCGAGGCCTTCTGGCCGAGCGGCCCGAAGTCGATCCACATCTTCCAGGACGGCTTGCGCGCCTCGGTATTCGGCTCGCACCGGATGATCCTGCCGACCCGCATGTCGACCTGCCGGAACGCCTCATGACTCATAGCTCATACTCATAGCTCATAACTCATAGCTCATGGCTCATAACTCATAACTCACAGCTCGATCTGCGCCCCGACCTCGATGACCTGCTCGGTGGGAATGTTGAACGAGGTGGTGATGCGCGGCGTGTTACGGCTCATCAGCGCGAACAGCTTCTCGCGCCACAGCGCCATGCCGGGGCGGGCGGACGGCAGCAGCGTTTCCCGTCCGACGAAGAACGTGGTGGCCTCGATGGGGATGACGAGCCCTTTGGCGGTGCACGCCTCGAGCACTTCCTGGATGTCCGGCTCCTCCAGGAACCCGTAGTACGCCGTCACGCGAAAGAACCCTTCGGCGATCTTCTCGATCTGGGTCCGGTCGGCCGCCGGCACGCTCGGAACCTCGCGCATCGCGACGGTCAGGAACACGACCCGTTCGTGCAGGACCTGGTTGTGCCGGAGGTTGGCGAGCAGGGTGTACGGCACGCCCTCGGGGGTCGCCGTGAGGAAGATCGCGGTGCCGCGCACGCGCAGCGGCGGCTCCGCGGCGATGTCGCCCAGCAGCAGCTGGAGCGGCATCGTGCGCTCGGACAGCCGTGCGGCGAGGAGCGCGCGCCCGCGCTGCCAGGTGGTGAGCAGCACGTAGCCCAGCGCGCCGACCGCGAGCGGCACCCAGCCGCCGTGCGCGATCTTCAGCGCGTTCGCGCCGAAAAAGGAGAGGTCGAAGCTCAGAAACAGCATGGCCAGCATCGAGGCGCCCGCGAGGCCCCAGCCCCAGATGCGCGTCATCACGCGGTGGGCGAGCAACGTGGTGATCGCCATGGTGGCGGTGACGGCCACGCCGTACGCGGCGGCCAGGTTGCTCGAGGTCTGGAACGCGGCGACGAGCGCGAGCGACGCGATCAGCAGCGCCCAATTGATCGCCGGCACGTAGATCTGTCCCATTTCCTTGGCCGATGTGTGCCTGACGGCCAGCCGCGGGGCCAGGCCGAGCTGCACGGCCTGGCGGGTGAGCGAGAACGCGCCGGAGATCACGGCCTGCGAGGCGATGCAGGCGGCCGTGGTGGCGAGGATGATCAGCGGGTAGAGCGCCCAGCCGGGCGCCATCCGGTAGAACGGGTTCGCGGCGGCGGTCGGGTCCTGGAGCAGCAGGGCGCCCTGGCCGAAGTAGTTGAGGAGCAGGGCGGGGAACACCAGCGCGTACCAGGCCAGCCGAATGGGCCGCCGGCCGAAGTGTCCCATGTCGGCGTACAGGGCCTCGCCGCCCGTGACCACCAGGAACACGGAGCCCAGCACGACGAACCCCCGCCACTGATTGCGCTGGAAGAACTCGACGCCGGCCCAGGGGTTGATGGCCGCGAGGATGTGGGGCTCGCGCGCCAGCGACACCGCGCCCAGCATGGCGATGGTCAGGAACCACACCAGGGTGATGGGCCCGAACATGGAGCCCACGCGCTGCGTGCCGAACCGCTGAACCACGAACAGGCCGCCCAGGACCACCAGCGTGATCGGCACCACGTAGCGCTGGAACACCGGCGTCGCGACGCCGACGCCTTCCACCGCCGACAGCACGGAAATCGCGGGCGTGATCATCCCGTCGCCGTAGAGCAGCGCGGCGCCGAACACCCCCAGCATCATGTACAAGGGGCGGCGAGAGGTGTGCTTCACGTCGCGCAGCGAGCCGAACAGCGCGGTCAGCGCGAGGATGCCGCCCTCGCCGCGGTTGTCCATCCGCATGATCACGCCCAGATACCACACCGAGATCAGCGCCGTCAGCGACCAGAAGATCAGCGACAGGACGCCGATGACGTTGTCTTGGGTGACCGGAAGGCCGTGCGCCGGGCTGAAGCACTCGCGCAGCGCGTACAGCGGGCTGGTGCCGATGTCGCCGTAGACGACGCCGAGGGCGCCCAGGGACAGCAGGGCGAGATAGCGGCCAGTCGGGGCGCCGGAAACCGGGGTGGTGCTCACAGGCGGGCGGCGGAAACACTACCGGAGGGGGATGGGATTCTCAAGCCGAGGCCGTAACGCGCCGTGCTATCGCGACTTGGCCCTGGCCTTCCCGGGTCGGCGCGCCAGTCGCGCGCGCACCTTGGGACTCCCCAACTCGCGTAGCGCGTCAGTGCCGACCCACCGGGGCGCCGCGTCCTCCGACGCCGCCAGCCGCCTGGACACGACCAGAGCGGCACGGTTCAGCGCCGGGCTTCGCCTCCCGATGCCGCGAAGCGCCCAGCTCACCCCCTTCATCACGAAGTTCCGTTCGTCCTTGGCGCCCTTCTCGATGACGGGCAGCAGAGCCAGAAACTTCGTGTCGGGAGCCGTCTTGTGGTGCGTCGACAGACACGCCATCAGCGCGAAGCCGCCGCGCTTCACGAACTCACGAGGTGACTTCGCCCACCGGCGCGCCCGTTCCCACGCGTACGGCGTACGGTCGAACAGTGTGAAGCAGACCGTGTCGCAGTCGGCCCAGTTCTCGAAGCCGGCGGCCCACGCGTCCATCTGCCGACGCGTCACCCGCGCCGGATCGCCCACCAGCGCCGCGAGCAGGCGCGCCTCGTACCAGCCGGTGTCCCACAGGGCGAGCGACAGCTCGTGGTCCGTGCCCAGCTGCCTCTTCAGTGATTTCAGCTGGCCCATCGTCACGCCGTAGGCGCGCTCGGCGACGATGCCATAGCGCGCCAGGCCTTCCACCGCGCGGCGCGTTCCGTTCTTCTCGAGCCACGACAGCGCCTGCTTGAGGTTCATGCGCGCGAGATCATCCCTGGTTGAACGCCTGTTCCAGCTTCGCGATGTCCAGCTTCTTCATTTTGAGCATCGCCTGCATGGCCCGATTGGCCTTCTCGCGGTCCTTGTCGCCGAGCATCCGGCCCAGGGCCCGGGGGATGATCTGCCAGGACAGACCGAAGCGGTCTTTCAGCCAGCCGCACGGCTCTTCCGTCCCGCCTTGAGTGAGCTTGCCCCACAGCTCGTCCACTTCCGCCTGCGTTTCGCAGCTCACGAACAGCGAGATCGCCGGGGTGAACGCGAACTGCCGCCCGCCGTTCAGCGCCTGGAACTCCTGTCCCTCCAGTTGGAAGGTCGCGCCCATCACGGTCCCGTTGGGTCCCGGAATGGTGCTCACGACCTTCGAGTTCTTGAAGATCGAGACATAGAACTTCATCGCCTCTTCGGCGTTGCCGTTGAACCACAGGAACGGGGTGATCTTCTGCATGTCGCTCTGCTCCTTGCTCAGGTTGTCGTGGCCAGCAACCGCTCCAGCCTGTCGTAGCCCGCGGACAGGCCTTCTTCCATCGGTGAGGCGACCACCGCGTCGCGGGCCGCCTTCGACTCGTAGAGCATCGTGGTCGTCATCGTGGTCCTGCCAGCCTGCTCGACCAGAACGACCGTACCCACGGCCTCGCCCGGATACCACGACTGGTCGAACTTCTCGGTGCTCACCAGCCGCTCCGGCCGCACCACCTCGCGGAACACACCGCCCATCCCCATTTCCGGGACGCCGGCCTTGCGCCACACGTAGCGATACGACCCGCCCACCCGCAGGTCCACCTCGCACACCACCATGGACCACTCCTCGGGCCCGTAGAGCCAGCGCCTGATCAGCTCGGGCTTGGTCAACGCGTCGAAGACCAGGCGGCGCGGCGCGTCGAAGGCGCGGGTTATCGCGACTTCGCGCTCGCTGGGCGTGGTGATCTTCAGTGATCCGGTCATCGGTGATCTCCCCTCATCGGGGGTCGGGTCCGCGCTGCTGTTCGGTGGCCCTCATCTCGTCCAGCAGCGCGTCGAGCCGCTGGTACGTGGCTTCCCAGTACTCGCGGTAGCGCTCCAGCCATTCGGTGGCCTCCGCGAGCGGCCGGGGTTCGAGCGTTCGCGGCCGCCGCTGCGCCTCGCGGCCGCGCGAGATCAGGCCGGCGCGCTCCAGCACCTTGAGATGCTTGGAGATCGCGGGCTGGCTTATCGCGAACGGCTGAGCCAGCTCCGTCACCGACGCCCGACCAGACGCGAGCCGGGCGAGAATCGCCCGGCGCGTCGGGTCCGCGAGTGCCAGGAACGTCGCGTTCAGGCGCTCAGGGCTCAGGGCCTCGTAATTGGGTTCCATAACCGGAAGGTTATATACGTTGCGGCGGCTCGGGAGTCAAGGCCCGGGCCGGGCTCCGGGCTCGGCACCAAGTCGTAACTTCAACTTCCACAAAAACATACGGGCCGAGAGGTTGACGCTCGGCCCGCGCACTCCCGAGGCAGGACTCGAACCTGCGACCCGCCGGTTAACAGCCGGCTGCTCTACCAACTGAGCTACTCGGGAAGACGGCGAATGCTAGCCGGGACCGGGGGCTTTATCAACGACGAGGCTATCTGAACACGGTATACGCCAGCAGGATCGTGTTGAGCGCCGTCAGGCCGAGGATGAAGTCGTCGTGCGTGAACCGTTTGCGCGGCACGATCATCTGGTCGCCCGAGCGGACGCCCAGCTCGCGCAACGTCGCGCTGGCGAGCGACTGGGCATTGAGCGCCAAGCTGTAGGTATTGCCGTCCCGGATGAGTCGGAGGTCGCCCGATCGACCCGTCGGCAGGAGCCCGCCCGCCATCGCGAGCAGGTCAAACACGGTCATGGTCGGGTCGGCGCTCATGAGACCGGGCCGCACGACTTCGCCCAGCACGGCCACCCGGAACAGCGGGATGATGGAGACGAAGCTCTGCGTGTACAGCCGGCTGTATTCCTCACGAATGCGCGCGCGCAGCTGGGGCACGGTGAGGTTGCGCACGTCGAGTTCGCCGATCACGGGCAGGAGCAGGATGTAGTTCTCGTCCACCGGGTATTCGCCGTTGTGCTCGGCCCGCCCGAACACCTGGATCCGCACCACGTCGCCGGGCTGGAGCACGAGGATCCCGGCGGTGTCGGCTCCGCGGGACGGGTTGATCTGGAAGGCGGGCGGGCGGGTGCCCCCGCACGCCGCGAGCAGGAGCGCGGCGGCGAGGGCGCAGGGAATCGCGGCGCGGGGCATGGCCGAATGTAGGAATGGAGCGGGGGGCAGGCAACGCCGGACCGCGGCGCTCACCCCTCGGCGGCCGCGCGCCGGGCCGCCTGCAGCGTCTCCTTCAGGTAGCGCCCGGTGACCGAGCCCTCGTGCGCCGCGACCTGCTCCGGTGTTCCCGCGACCACGACGCGCCCGCCGTCGGGTCCCGCGCCGGGGCCAAGATCGATGACCCAGTCGGCGCGCTTCATGACGTCGAGGTGGTGCTCGATGACGAGCACCGTGTTGCCCTGGTCCACCAGCCGGTCGAGGACGCCGAGCAGGACGCGCACGTCGTCCACGTGGAGGCCGGTGGTGGGCTCGTCCAGGATGTACAGCGTGCGGCCGCGCCGCTTCCCCGCGGCGGCCAGCTCGCGGGCGATCTTGAGGCGCTGGGCCTCGCCGCCGGACAGCGTGGTCGCGGGCTGGCCGAGGCGGAGGTAGCCGAGGCCGACCTCGGCGAGGTGCCACAGCGCGCGGCCGAGCCGCTGCTGGTGGCGGAACCGGCGCATCGCTTCGTCCACGGTGAACTGCAGGACGTCGGCGATGGAGAATCCCTTCAGCTTCACGTCGAGGATCTCGCGCTTGTAGCGGGTGCCGTTGCAGGCCTCGCACGGCACGTAGACGTCCGCGAGGAAGATCATCTCGACCTGGACCGCGCCGGCGCCTTCGCACATGTCGCACCGGCCCCGCTTCGTATTGAACGAGAAGTGGTACGGGTAGTAGCGGCGCGAGCGCGCCGTGGGGTGCGCGGCGAACAGCTCGCGGATCTCGTCGAACGCCTTCACGTAGGTGACCGGGTTCGAGCGCGGCGTCCGGCCGATAGGCGACTGGTCCACCAGCGCGACGCCCTCCAGTCCCTCGACGCCGGTCAGGCGGCGCACGCCGCCCACGACTTCGCCGAGGTGCTCCTTGGCGCTGTGGCGGCCCTCGAAGTGGCGCTCGAGGTGCCGGTACAGCACGTCGTTCACGAGGGTGGACTTGCCCGACCCCGACACGCCGGTGACGCAGGTCAGCGTGCCGAGGGGGATGGTGGCGGTGAGGTCGCGCAGGTTGTGCGCGGTGGCGCCGTCGATGGTGAGCCAGCGGGGACCGGCGCGCCGGCGCACGCTCGGCGCGGCGATGGCCTTCTCCCCGGCGAGGTAGGAGCCGGTGAGCGTCCCGGCGCGCGCGAGCTGCTCGAACGTCCCCTCGAACACCACCCGGCCGCCGCGCTCGCCGCTCGCGGGCCCCAGCTCCACGAGCCAGTCGGCGGCGCGCATGGCGGCGGCGTCGTGCTCGACGGCGAGGACCGTGTTGCCCTGGTCGGCGAGACGGCGCAGCAGCGCGAGCAGGCGGTCGGTGTCGCGCGGATGGAGGCCGATCGTCGGCTCGTCGAGGACGTACAACGTGTCGGTGAGCTTGCCGCCGAGCGCGTTGGCGAGGGAGATGCGCTGCGCCTCGCCGCCGGACAGCGAGCGGGTCTGGCGGTCGAGCGTGAGGTACCCGAGCCCGACGTCGCGCAGGACGCCGAGGCGCTGCACCAGCTCGACGAGCACCGTGGCGGCGATCGCGCGCTGGTGTGCCGGCATGGCGAGCCCGGCCACCCACGCCGCGAGGGCATCGGCGGTGAGCCCGGCGACCTGGCCGATGGTGTGGTCCTGGATGGTGACGGCGAGCGCCTCGGGCTTGAGGCGCTTGCCGCCGCAAGCCGGGCACTCGAGGGCCATCTGGTACTGACGCAGGAACACGCGGATGTACTGCTTGTAGCGCTTCGCCTCGAGCCCTTTCAGGAACGGGAAGATCCCGAGATAGCGCCCCTTGCGGCTGTAGAGCAGGGTTTTCCGGTGCTCCGCCTTGAGCTTCTCCCACGGCACCTCGATCGGGATGCCGAGGTCCTTGCACACGGTCTTGAGCAGTCGGCGCCGGCCCTCGTAGCGCGGCTTGGTCCACGGATCGATCGCGCCGTCGCCGACGGTGCGTCCGGGATCGGGCACGATGAGGCGCTCGTCGTACTCGAGCACCGCGCCGAAGCCGTTGCAGCCGGCGCAGGCGCCGCGCGGATGATTGAAGGAGAACAACGCCGGCGTGAGCACCGGCGCGGCGGTCCCGCACGCGAGGCAGCGGGGCGAGCTGCTGAAACGGCGCTCGGCCCCACCCGTAGGGAGCACGACGGCGACCCCGTCGCCCTCGGCGAATGCCGTGGCCACCGAATCCGCGAGGCGGTCGGCGGCGGCGCGGTCCGGGACGATGCGGTCCACCGCGACCAGCACACCGACGGCCGTCGCGAGGTCCAGCCGCTTCGGCAGCGCGTCGAGCCGGTGCGCGGCGCCGGCGATCAGCACGCGCACGAAGCCCATGGCCTGGAGATTCTCGACGATCTGGGCGTGGGAGGCTTTCACGGCCGGCGGCAGCGGGAATGCGATGGTGACCGGGCCCGGCGGCAATGGGGAATGGGCAATGGGCAACGTGTGGCCACCGTGGTCCTGGCCCATTGCCGATTGGCCATTGCCTGCTTCGATGACGGCATCCACGACCTCCTGCACGGTGTCGGCTTTCACGGCGCCGCCGCAGCCGACGCAGTGGACGCGGCCGGCGCGGGCGAACAGCAGCCGCAGGTAGTCGTAGATCTCGGTGGCGGTCCCCACCGTCGAGCGGCTCGACGTGGTGGGGTTCCGCTGCTCGATCGCCACGGCGGGCGCGATGCCCGCGACGCCGTCCGTGGCGGGTCGCGGCATGCGCTCGAGGAACTGCTTCGCGTAGGTGGACAGGGACTCGATGTAGCGGCGCTGGCCTTCGGCGTAGATCGTGTCGAAGGCGAGCGAGCTCTTGCCGGAGCCGGACGGTCCGGTCAGGACGATGAGGCGACGGTGCGGCAGCGCGAGGTCGAAGCCCCGCAGGTTGTGTTGCCGGGCGCCGCGAATGACAAGGTGCCGGTCCACAGCCTGCGAAGGCTAGCGGGATGGCCGGGCCGGCTCAAGCGCACTAGCTTCGGGGGCCGATGGCGAACGTCCTCAGCGCCAAGTTGCTGAAGCGGGGGCTCGAGTTGTTCGCGGTGGCGTCGCTGCTGGCCGTGATCGGCCTCCTCACGTACACGGGCGCGTGGCGAACCACCCTCGACGCGTTCCTGCGCGTGCACCCGGGCTGGCTGGTGGCGGCGGTGGTGCTCGCCTCGTCGGACTGGCTGGGCGGCGGCCTGCGGATCTGGCTCCTCACGCGGCACGTGTACCCGAAGACGCCGTTCTGGGGCATGGTCGCGGCCGGCGGGCTGACCGCGTGGGCGGCGTACCTCACGCCGGGCCAGATCGGCGGCGGGCCGACGATGGTCTACACGATGAAGCGTTTCGGCGTCCCGCTCCCCGAAGCGATGACCTCCACCCTCATGAGCTTCTTCACGACCGTGGTGTTCTTCGCGATCGCCGGCCCGCTGGCCATCGTGACCGGTGCCGGGCGGTCGCTGGCGACCCTCGGCGTGCCGCTCATCGGCGTGTCGCTGTACGACGTCTTCCAGGCGAGCGCGGCCGCGTTCGGCGCGATCGGCGGCGGCATGATCCTGATGTTGAGCTTCCCCCGCGTCACCGCGCGGCTGTTCCACGCGGTGGTGGCGTGGCTGGAGCGCCATCAGGGGGCCCGCGCGGCGCAGCGGGTCGAAGGACTGCGAGCCGGAATCGACCGGGTGCACGACTGCGTGGTGGCCTATTTTCGCACGCCGAGCGGCTGGCTCCAGATGTTCGTCGGCGTCCTGACCTCCGGGCTCGCGCACGCGAACCGCCTGGTCGCCGGCTACGTGGCGATGCGCGCCATCGGGCTCCAGGCCCATTTCGTGGACGTGCTGGTGATCCAGGTGATCGTGTCGTTCCTCCTGTACTTCGCGCCGACGCCCGGCGGGGCCGGGATGGCCGAAGCGCTTTCGGCGGCGCTGATGAGCCACTACGTGCCCAACCAGCTGCTGCCCGCCTACACGATCATCTGGCGCTTCACCATGAGCTACGCGACGGTGATCTTCGGCTCCTTCGTGTTCTACCGGCTGCTGCGCGGCCGGCTGGACGAGGCAGCGGTCAGCGACCCCGAGCCTGAGCCCGCGTGAGCCGGTCGTTCCACGAGGAAGACCGGCTCGAGCCTTCCTACGACGCCGCGCTGGTGCGGCGGCTGCTCGCCTTCCTCAGGCCGTACCGCGCGGGGGTCGCGCTCGCCCTGGTGCTGCTGCTGGCCTCGGCGGCGCTGCAGCTCACCGGCCCGACCACCACCCGCCTGGCCATCGATCGCGCCATCCCCGCCCACGACCGCGGCCTGCTCGGGCTGCTCGCCGCCGCCTTCGCGCTGGCGCTGGTGCTCGAGTTCGCGGTGGAGTACGCGCAGACGATGCTGACCGCGCGCATCGGGCAGCGCGCCATGCAGGACCTCCGGATGGCGCTGTTCGGCAAGCTCCAGCGCCTGCCCATCGCGTTCTACGACAGGAACCCGGTCGGCCGGCTGATGACGCGCGTCACCAGCGACGTGGAGGCTCTGAACGAGCTGTTCACCACCGGCGTCGTGGCGCTGCTCGGCGACGCAATGGCCTTGACCGCGATCGTCGTCTGGATGCTCGTGGTGGACTGGCGGCTCGCGCTCGCGGCGTTCCTCGTCCTGCCGGGCATCGCGCTGGTCGCGCAGCGCTTCCGCGTGCGGCTCGGGCAGGCGTACCGCGAGATCCGGGTGCGCCTGGCGCGCATCAACGCGTTCCTCCAGGAGCACCTCACGGGCATGAGGGTCGTGCAGCTGTTCGGCGCCGAACGGCGCACCGCCGCCGTCCACGAGACCGTCAACCGCGAGCACCTGGTGGCGCACCTCGCCTCGATCAGGGTATTCGCCGCGTTCTTCCCCGCGCTCGAAGTGCTGATCGCCGTGGCGCTCGCCAGCCTCCTGCTCGCCGGCGGCCACTTGGTGCGCGAGGGGACGCTGACCGTCGGCGTGCTCGCCGCGTTCCTGCAGCTGGCGCGCCGCTTCTTCCAGCCGATGCAGGACCTCGCCGAGAAGCTCAACGCGGTACAGGCCGCGGTCGCGAGCTCGGAGCGCATCTTCCGGCTGCTCGACGAGCCGGAAGCCGCCGCGCCGCGCGGTGGGGCGCGCGCGCATGCCGCGGCGCGCGGCGCCCTCGCGTTCGAGGACGTCTGGTTCCGCTACGCCGAGGACCAGGACTGGGTCCTGCGCGGCGTCTCCTTCGCGGTGCAGCCGGGCCAGACCTTCGCGCTGGTCGGCCACACCGGCGCCGGAAAGACCACGATCCTGAGCCTGCTGCTGCGGTGGTATGACGTCCAGCGTGGGCGCATCACCGTGGACGGCATGGACCTGCGCGAGCTGCCGCCGGCCGACCTGCGCGCGCTGGTGGGCTTCGTGCCGCAGGACGTCTTCCTGTTCACGGGCGACGTGCGGGCCAACGTCGCCCTCGAGCGGGGCCTGCCGCCCGGCGCGGCCGACGCGGCGCTGGCGCGCGTCGGCGCCTCCCACCTCGCCGACCGGCGGCTGGGCGAGCGCGGGGCGCAGGTCTCGGTGGGCGAGCGGCAGCTGCTGGCCTTCGCCCGAGCCCTGGCCGGCAACCCGGCGATCCTGGTACTGGACGAAGCCACGAGTTCCGTGGACGCCGAGGCCGAGGCCCGAGTGCAGGCCGCGACGGAGGAGCTGATGCGGGGCCGCACGGGCCTGGTCGTGGCGCACCGGCTCTCGACAGTCCAGCACGCCGATCAGATCCTGGTGCTCCACCAGGGCCGGGTGGCCGAGCGCGGCACGCACCGGGAGCTGCTGACGGTGGGGGGCCTGTATCAGGCGTTGTACGAACTGCAACTGGGCGCCCAAAGCCCTGCGGTGGCGTAGCCTAGGCTGCTTGCCCCGGCCCTAGGCCGACGTTTACGTTTTGGGTCGTTCTCCTCGCGTCAAAGAGGCCCCTCGGATGGCGTTCATCGAGTACGGCGGGAAGCGGCACACGGTCCCGGCGGGTGAGATGCTGATTGGGACGGGGGCGGACTGCCATCTCCGCCTCGAAGGGCCCGGGATCGTGCTACGGCACGCCGTCCTCACGACCGCACCCGATTTGTCGGTATCCGTCCGCAAGCTGGACCCGGCCGGCGCCGTGGAGGTGAACGGCGTGGCGCTGGGCACCGTGCCCCAGTCGCTGTTGCACGGCGACAAGGTGACGGTCGGCGGGCTGGACCTGTTGTTCGTAGACGAGCGCAAGAGCGGCAGCACCCAGTATGTCTCGGCGGTCAAGCTGACCGACCTCGCCCCGCCGGGTGGGAGAAAGCCAGGCGGCGCACAGGCCGGCAAGCCGACCGCAGCGACCGGGGGCCGGGTGGTGTCGCTCACCGACGGCCGTGAGTACCAGGTGATCGGGGGCTCGCTCAAGTTCGGCCGTGACGCGAGCAGCGATGTGGTGGTTTCGGGCGGGCAGGTGTCGCGCCGGCACGCCGAGATCGTGCAATCGCCGCGCGGCTACATCATCGTGGATTCCTCCACCAACGGCACGTTCGTGAACGGCGAGCGCGTCCAGAATCAGCGACTGCTGGCGCGGGCCGACATCCTCCGATGCGGCGAAGAGGAGTTCCGATTCTACGCCGACGCCGTGCAGCCTGAAGCGGGGGCCGCGCCCGCGCCTGCGGCCGGTCCGCCGGCCCCGCCCCCGCCGCCCCCGCCGCCCCCGCCGCCCCCGCCGCCCGCGCCGGCCGTGTCGCCGCCCGGGGCGCCGGCCGCGGCGTCGTCCCAGCCGGGGCCCTCGGGAGGCCCGGTAGCGCCCCAGGCCGCCCGCTCGGCGCAGCTGATCAGCACCGGCTACTTCCCTTCGCCGCCGCCGCGCCCGGCGTCCAGCACGTCGCCGCGCACCGCAGAGGATTCCGCCCTGCCTGACGTGGTGGCGCCCGCGCCGCCCGCGCCGCCCGCGCCGCCCAGGCCCGCCGCCCTCCCCTCCAAACCCCCACAGCCGCCCGGCCCCCTTGCGGCGCAGGTTCCGCCGCCTCCGGCACCGCCGCCGGCGGCGCTGCCGCATCGCGCGGCGCCGATCAAGGCCACCGCGGCCATCCCCCCGGGAGTCGTCCCGAAGCCGCCCGGGGCCGTGCCCGGGGCGCCGCCCGTGTCGTCCCCGCCGGCGGCGTCCGCGCCGGGCCAGCCTGGTCAGCGCCCGAGCGGACAGACCCTGGCGAAGTTCCTGGTGCGCTCGGGGGCGCTGAAGGGGCAGCGGTTGCTGGTGAAGGTGCCGATCGTCAACATTGGCCGGGCGGACTACAACGACCTGGTCATTCCCGACGACTCGGTGTCCAGCCAGCACGCGAAGCTGACGCGGCGCGAGGGCGTGTGGATCCTCACCGACCTGGGCTCGACCAACGGCACGCTGGTCGACGGCGAGCGCATCGGCGGGGACGTGCCCATCGCGCCGGGAGCGTTCGTGCGTTTCGGTGACGTGCAGCTGGTGTTCGAGCCGACCGACGATTCGGCGGGCATGGAGAAGGGGAGCGGCACGCGCGCGATTTCGGCGGTGGACGTCCGGAACCTCAAGCCGCCCGCCGGGCGCTGAGGTAGCGCCGCTTGCACGTCACTTGCGCCGCTCGCACAGACGTCGGACTCATCCGGTCCGGCAACGAAGACAATTTCAAGATGGTTCCCGAGCGCGGGGTCTTCATCGTCGCGGACGGGATGGGGGGCCACGCGGCGGGCGAGATCGCCAGCGAGATGGCGGTGACCCTCATCTCGCAGGGACTGGGCTCGTTCAAGGGGGTCCCGCAGGACGAGGCCACGGCGCGGATGGTGCAGGCCATCAAGGCCGCCAACAACGCGATCTTCGAGCGCACGCTGAGCGAGCACGACAAGCGCGGCATGGGGACCACGGCCACCGCGCTGGTGCTGCACGGCGCCAACCGTTACCTGATCGGGCAGGTGGGCGACAGCCGCGCGTACCTGATGCGCGACGGCGTGTTCCACCAGCTCACCAAGGACCACTCGTACGTGCAGGAGCAGGTGGATGCCGGCTACCTCACGCCCGAGCAGGCGCGCACCCACCCGTACGCGAACGTCATCACGCGCTGTGTGGGGGCGAGCGGCGACGTGCTGCCGGACGTGTTCGCCGGGACGGTGCGGTCCGGCGACGTGTTCCTCCTGGCCAGCGACGGTCTGACGGGGATGGTGGAGGACGACATCCTCCATGAGATCCTCAAGGCGGGCGGCGTGCCCGACAAGTGGGTGGACAAGATGGTGGCGGAGGCCAACCGTCGCGGCGGCCTCGACAACATCACCGCCATCATCGTTCACATCGACAACGTGGAAGAAATGCCCGCGGAGATGACGACGACGGGCGAGGCCCACGCCACCGGCTCCTGATCAGCCCGCCAACACCTCTCCCAACCGTTCGACGCTCACCGCCACGGGTCTTCGCGTGAAGACCCGGAGCCGGCACGCGCTCTCCGCCAGCCGGGCGGCGAACGGCGGCAGGTCCATCCGGCCCGGCCAGCCCTCCTGGGTCAGGCGATCCACGGAGCCGTCGGAGCGTGCGACCGGCAGGTCCATGCCGAGCATCGCGTCCTTGTGCGGGAAGTCGATCAGCAGCTCGGCGGGGCCCAGGCCGACCCCGCGGCCGAGGGCGTCCTCGGCTGTCGCCAGGCGCGCGGCGTCGCCGCGAAGCCAGGCGGGGAGGGGCACGGGCAGGCCCAGCTCGCTCGGCACCACTTCGAGGGCGCGTTTGTAGAGCCGGCGCTCCCGCAGCGCCGACGCGAGGCCGGTGCGGTCGGCGCCGAGCAGCTCGTGCATCAGGCCGTCGTCGGTCGTTTCCGCCACGGTGCCAGGGTCGAGGGCGCGGTCCACCAGCGCCTCGTGCACCAGCCGCTTGAACATCGCGGTGGCGCTGCGGACGGCGTGGTGCCAGTACACGTTGCGGTACATCTGGTACTTGGCGAACAGCAGCGACTCGAGCGCCGCAATGCCCTTTTCGTGGATGCCCACGCGGCGCTTCCCGTCCAGCTCGACCACGGTGAGCGTGGCCAGCAGGCGGTCCACGTCCACCTCGCCGTAGGGCACGCCGCACATCATCGCGTCGCGCTTCAGGTAGTCGATCTTGTCGAGGTCGGTGGACCCCGAGATCAGCCCGGCCAGCGGGTGATCGCTCGCGCCGCGAATCAGCGCGCCCAGCTGGGTGGCGGGATCGGCGAAGCCGTGGCCGCGCAGCACGTCGGCGAGCGGGCTCGCGGCCAGCAGGTCGCGGGCCAGGTCCTCGTGCGACGTGAGGCCGGACTCTTCGAGCGCGTGGCTGAACGGGTAGTGCCCCACGTCGTGCAGCAACGCACCGAGCCGGACCAGCAGCGTGTCGCGCTCGCCGAGACCCGCGAGCCGCCCGCGCTCGGCCAGCATCGCGAGGGCGCGGCGCGCAAGGCCGTACGCGCCGAGCGCGTGCTCGAACCGGGTGTGCGTGGCGCCGGGATAGACGAGGAACGCGTGGCCGAGCTGGCGGACGTAGCGGAGCCGCTGGAACGCGGGCGTGTCCACCACCTGGGTGGCCGCCGGTTCGAGCACGATGTTCTGCCAGAGGAGGTCGCGGACCACAACCTCCCGGGGGGGGGGCGCCGAGGGAGGGACGGCCGTCAGACCGCCTTCGGACCCGCGGCCAGGACCGAGGGCGGAACGCCCGCGGCGTACTTCTCGAAGTTCTTCTGGAACAGGCCGGCGAGTTTCCGCGCCTGCGCGTCGTAGGCGGCCTTGTCGGCCCACGTGGCGCGCGGGGTCAGCACGTCGGTGGGTACGCCCGGCACCGCGGAAGGCACCATCACGCCGAACACGGGATCGGGTGTGCCGGCCACGTCGTCGAGCTTGCCGGCGAGCGCGGCGCGCAGCATCGCGCGGGTGTAGCCGAGGTTCATCCGCGAGCCCCCGCCGTACGGGCCGCCGGTCCAGCCGGTGTTGACCAGCCAGACCCGCACTTTGTGCTGCCGGATCCGCTTGCCGAGCATCTCGGCGTAGAGCGCCGGCGGGCGCGGCAGGAACGGCGCGCCGAAACAGGTCGAGAACGTCTCCTTGGGCTCGGTCACGCCGCGCTCGGTGCCGGCCACCTTCGCGGTGTAGCCCGACAGGAAGTGGTACATCGCCTGGTCGGTGGTGAGCTGCGCGATGGGCGGGAGCACGCCGAACGCGTCGGCCGTGAGGAACACCACGTTGGTCGGGTGGCCCGCGGCGCCGGCCGGGACGTGGTTGGGGATGAAGTCGATGGGGTAGCAGGCGCGGGTATTCTCGGTGATGGCCTGGCTGTCGAGGTCGAGCTGCCGGGTGACCGGGTCCATCACCACGTTCTCGAGCACCGTGCCGAAGCGCCGGGTGGTGGCGTAGATCTCCGGCTCGCCTTTGGGCGAGAGGCGGATGACCTTGGCGTAGCAGCCGCCCTCGAAGTTGAAGACGCCCTGGTCGCTCCAGCCGTGCTCATCGTCGCCGATGAGGCCGCGCTCGGGGTCGGCGCTCAGGGTGGTCTTGCCGGTGCCCGAGAGGCCGAAGAAGATCGCGACGTCGCCGTCGTCGCCGACGTTGGCGGAGCAGTGCATGGGCAGCACGCCGCGGTCGGGCAGCAGGTAGTTCATGATGGTGAAGATGGACTTCTTCATCTCGCCGGCGTACCGCGTGCCGCCGATGAGGATCAGCTGCTTCGACAGGCACACGACGATGCAGGTGCCGGACCTGGTGCCGTGCGTCGCGGGGTCGGCCTGGAACTCGGGCGCGTGGAGGACGGTGAAGCCCGGCTCGAAGCTCGCCAGCTCGTGGGCGTGGGGGCGCACGAACATGTTGTTGACGAACAGCCCGTGCCACGCGTTGGGCGTGATGAAGCGGACCGCGACGCGGTAGGCCGGGTCGGCGCCGGCGAACAGGTCGCGGACGAACAGGTCCTGGGTCTCGAGGTGGCGGAGCATGTCGGCGTGGAGCCGGCCCAAGTGCTGCGGCTCGAACGCCTGGTTGACGTTGCCCCACCATACGGTTTCCAGGGACGCGGGCTCCTTCACCACGAACTTGTCGTTGGGGGAGCGGCCGGTGTGGGGCGTGGTGAGGACGACGAGCGGGCCGCCGAAGGCGACCTTGCCCTCGCCGCGCCGCACCGCTTCCTCGTAGAGCGCGGCGGGCGCGAGGTTCCAGAAGGCCGTGCCGGTGTGGCGCAGGCCGTGGCGTTCGAGGGAGGAGGTTTGGGCGGTGGTGGTCATCGCAGTCGGGTGTGGGTCCGAAATCAGCCTTCCAGGAAGTCCCAAACATAACCGTCGAGGTGGCGCGGGTGCAGAAGCCAGCGCAACGTATTGGCGAGCAACGTGTTAGCGGCCGGCGTCGAGCGCGTTGACCTTTTCGACGCGGGCCTGGTGCCTGCCGCCGCCGAATGGCGTCTGCAGGAACGCCCCGACGATATCCGCGGCCAGCCGCGGCCCGATTAACATCCCGCCCAGCGTCAGCACACTCGCGTCATTGTGCTCCCGGGCGTTCTTCGCGGTGGTGAGGTCGTAGCACAGCGCAGCGCGCACGCCCGCGACCTTGTTGGCGGCCATCGCGCTGCCGATGCCCGCGCCGTCCACCATGATCCCTCGCCAGGCCCGCCCCTCTGCCACAGCCTGCGCCACCGCGACCGCGAAGTCCGGATAGTCCACCGCGTCCGTGGAATGCGTGCCGAGGTCGAGCACCTCGAACCCCAAGCTCTCGACGACCGGCTTGAGTTGCTCCTTCATGGGGAACCCGCCGTGGTCGGCGCCGAGGGCGACGATCGAGCGCCTCGCGGCGGTCGCGGCAGACTCCAGGGGGACACCTAACGTCCTGGCCAGGTCCCGGGCCGCGGGCGTAACCACGCCGTCGGCGGGCACGGCGAGGGCGCGGCCGTCCCGATGCGCCGCGCGCACGTCGGCCTCCGTGACGGCGCGGCGGCTCACGGCTGCGGCCGGATGGTGGGCGCGTCGTGATAGAGGTACTGCACCGTCACGCGGTCGGCCGGCGACAGCGTGCCGCGCCGGGGCTGCGAATACATGATGTCGAGCGTGTCGGGACTGTGGTTCAGGATGCCTAACGCGTGGCCGAGCTCGTGGATGGTGACCATGCGGTAGCAGCCCGCGAGGTCGGTCGAGTCGATGCCGACGGGGAACACGTACGACCGCAGCGGGCCGGTGAGGGTGTTGGTCGAATCCAGGACGCCGTCGGTCCGGCCGCCGCAGGCGTCGATCGAGTCGGCGGCCAGCACGACGCCGGCCGGCGGTGCCGGCGGCGCGCTGGACGGGTTCCGGATGATGACGTCCGCGATGGTGGAATCGGTCACGAGCGCGATGGACAGCTCGCCGCAGCGCAGGGCCGCGAGCCAGCGCGCCGCCGCGGTGCCGGTGTTCTGGGACAGCATGCCGACCGGCTCGGCGTACACGAGGACCGGCTGGCTGCTGGCGGGCCAGCGGAACACCAGCGACGTGTCGCCGTTGAGCGCGTAGTTGTACGGCAGGCCGTCCTCGAAACAGGCGCCGACGCCCACGGTGTCGTGGCACGCGGCGACGATGGCCGCAAGGGCGGCGGCCTTGGCCAGGTACGTGAACAGGCGGGGCGGCGCGTGGCGCATCGGGAAAAACATACCACGCGCCGCCGCCGCCGCGCTCAGGCCGCCGGCGCCTCGCCAGTCCCGACCGGCTCCGCCCGGCTCACGGCCGGCCGCCGGAGCAGGGGTCGCGCCGCGGCCGCGAGGATGAGCACCATGCCGAAGCTGCACACGATCAGCGGCCCGGTGGGCAGGTCAAGCGCATACGACACGGCAAGGCCGGCCGTGCACGCGATCATCCCCGCGGTCCAGGCGATGAGCATCATTGGGACGGGCCGCCGGGCATAGAGGAACGCGATGACCGCCGGCACCACCAGGAAGCTGAACACCAGCAGCACCCCGGCGATGGGCACGGAGAACGTGACCGTGAACCCGAACAGCAGGTAGAACACGAAGTCCCACCACCGCAGGCTCCACCCGTTTGCGGTCGCTTCCGCCGGCCGGAACGACACGGTCTCGAACCGCCGCCGCAGCAGGTACAGGAACAGCCCGATGATCGCGTAGGCCACGGCGTCTTTCGCGATGGTGGGCCAGGTGATCCACAGGATGCTGCCGACGAGGATGTCCTTCACGACGTCGGCGCCCCGCGGGGCCTTGTCCGCGATCAGCAGCGCGGCGGCGGACGCCACGACGTACACGATGCCGATGATGGCCTCGTGTGGGACGCGGCCCTCACGGTGGGTGCGGGTGAGCGCGAGCACCGCCGCGCCGATCGCGACGGCGCCGAACGAGAACCACTCGGGGTGCGTGGAGACCATGGCGCCGTGGAACAGCAGGCCCGTGGTCGCGCCCAGCGCCGCGATCTGCGCCATGGCGAGGTCCACGAAGATCACCCCGCGCGCGATGACGTGCAGGCCGAAGTAGCCGTGGATGGCCACCAGCAGCATGCACGCCACGAACGGCGGCAGCATCAGCTCGATCGCACTCACCGGCCGCTCCCCGCGTCCGGCGCGCGCGCGAAGCCGCGCGCGAGGCCGGTGATCCAGGTGGACATGAGGTCGAAGTAGGTGGTCACGCCGGGTGCTCCGTCGGTGTTCTCCGGCACGATGACGGCCGCGGCGCCGGTGCGCTCGCCGATCTCGCGGATCTGGTTCCGGTCATAGTAGTTGGCCGAGAACAGGACCGGAATCCGACGCTCCCGCATGAGCGCGATGACCTCCTGCACGTGGCGCGGGGTGGGCGGAATGCCGGGCTTGGCCTCGATGAACTCCACGCAGTTGACGCCATACCGGCGGCTCAGGTAGGCCCACTCCTTGTGATAGCAGACCATCTCCCGGCCACGGAAGGCTTGCGCCTGCTGCATCCAGCCGCCGAGCCGGGTCAGCAGCGGCCGGCCCTGATACGGCGTCCGGCCGAGGAAGTCGAGCTCGCGGTCGTTGCGCGCGAGGTCCAATAGTGTGGCCGGGGTGAGGATCCGGACGATCTCCTCCCCGTACGTCGCCTGCAGGATCCGCAGCTCGAAATCCTGCTCGCGCTCGGCGTAGGCCGCGGCGTTGGCCGCGTCCACGCGCCTCAAGCCGGCGAGGATGTTGCGGGCGATGAGGATCGCGTTGATCGGGTCGGTGTGGATGTGCGGGTTGCCGTCCACGTGGATGTCGCCCTGGGCCCGGGACAGGGAGACGGGCACTTCCAGCAGCCGGATGCCCTCGTAGCCTGCCACATAGCCCCGGCCGCCGAGCCGCACGTTAGGGTTGCCGGCGCGGTCGAGCAGGGCCGGGACCCACAGCTCGAGGTCCATGCCGGTGGTGACGAACAGGTCGGCGTCGCGCAGCAGGGGCACGAAACTCGGCCGGGGCTGCACGAAGTGCGGGTCCTCGTCGCCCTGCGCGATGGCGGTGACAAGGGCGCGGTCGCCCGTGACTTCGCGCGCGATGGCGGCGAAGGTGGTGATGGATGTGACGATCTTGACGCGCCGTTGCGCGCGGGCGTCGGCCGGCGCGGCCAGCGCGGCCGCGGCCAGCAGCGAGAACAGGATGGGGGCGCGCATCAGAACAGCTCGTGCTTGTGGGGGCCCATCGCCCACACGAAATGCAGCCCCAGCCGGTTTGACTCGGCGCCTAACGCGTCGCGCCCGCGCGTGTACTCGGCGCGCAGGTACACGAACTCGCTCTGCCAGAAGGTGAGCGTGGCGTGGGCTTCCTGGGCGTGGGCGCGCGCGAACGGGTCGGGCGATTCGGCGTAGTCGCCCCGCACGCCTGCGATCCAGCGCCGCGACAGGCGGACCTGCGCGCCCACGTAGCCGCCGCGCCGCACGGCGCCTGCGCCGGCGAACCGGCGGCGGAGGGCGAACAGCTCGCTCCGCAGCGTGACACCCCTGCGGGTGGCGTCGGCGGGCGGCCGCCAGCTGAACCGCGCGGCCAGCGTGCCCACAGTGCTTTCGAGGCTGGTGTCCGGGTTGGTGCCGTACGCGCCCGAGAGGCTGAGCTGCGCGAACGTGGAGCGCGAGAGCTGCCAGAAGCCGGACAGCTGCGACAACACGCTCACCCGGTCGCCGCCCGCGAACAGCTCTTCGTTCGTGCCTTTGGTGGCCTGCAGCGTCCACTCGAACGTGCCGCCACGTCCGGAGAGGGGCAGTGGCCAGTACAAGGAGGCGCCGGTGCCGGCCAGGCCCTCTTCGCCGAGGTAGAGCCGGTGCACCAGCGGCAGGTCTCCCTCGGGCAGGGCGTGGGCGTGCCAGCGGTTCAGCTCGCCCAACGGCTGGCGAAACCGGCCGACGTCCAGCCGGAAATGGCCGGGGAGGCCTGCCCAGTACACGTAGCCTTCCTCCACCTCGACGCCTTCCTCGGACGCCGACACGAAGATCTTCGTGTACGAGAACGGATCGAGCGCCGACTGGAACGAGAACTCGAATTCGCGGGGATCGAAGGACTCGGTCTGGGGGCCGGGATCCACGAGGGTCGAGTGGACGATTGCGGTGACCGAGATCTCGGGGTTGAGGGCGTTCTGGCCGAGCCGAGCCTGGCGCGGGCCGGCGATGGCCGCCGAGTCACTCGACGCGGCGGCGGCGGCGGCGCGCAGGGCGGCCAGCTCGTCGTCGGCGGGAGCGCCCGCCGGCCGGGTGCGCGTCAGGCTGTCGATGCGCGCGTGGAGCGCGCGAATCACGGCGCCCAGCGAATCCAGGGTGCGCTGCTGGCGCCGGAGCGCGCTGTCGGCGGGCGTGTGCTGCGCCGCGGCGCTGCTTGCGAACAGGATCGCGGCCGCGGCCAAAGCCGCGGACCGTCGTGGTAACATCATCGGAGCATCCTCCCAAGGCGAAGTGGACCGCGGCGCCGGAATGGCGCCCGGTACTCACGCCGCGACGGGAGGTGCCCGGGATGCGTGAAGCGGGGAGGTGTGGCTTTCGGGGCTCTGCGGCTCGGCCCGAACGGCCGGCACCGAGCGGCGCACGACCGCGGCGGGAACGGTGGACGGCGCGGCTGGACGGGCTCTGGATCCCGCCCACTGGCACAGGACGCAGCGGTCCGGCGCATGGAGAATCAGGCACTGCGACGAATGGGCCCGCTCGAACGCGACGTCCGCGCTGCGGTCGGGACGCGTGTGGGACAGCGGCACCAGCGCGTGAACCACGAGCTGGAGCATGGCAAGGGCGAGGCCCAAGCGTCGGTACGGTCGAATCGTCACGGCCACCAGATCTTAGCCTACATCCCGGGGAGATTCAAAGTTCCCGAAGCCCTGCGCCCCCACCAGCGGCACGAATCGCACCGGCCCGAGCCGCTGGGCCGCGAACCGTCCCTCGCCCCGCGTCAGCACGACGAGCTCCTGCTCGGCGGGGTCGCCGACCGGCGCGACCAGGCGTCCCCCCTCCGCGAGCTGTCCCAGCAGCGCCGACGGTACGTCGGGCGCGGCGGCCGTGACGAGGATCGCGTCGAACGGCGCCTCGTCCGGCCAGCCGAGGCTGCCGTCGCCGAGCTTGAAGCGGATGGAACCGTAGCCCAGCGCGTCGAGCGTTTCGCGGGCGGCGGCGGCGAGGTCCGGCAGCCGCTCGATGGTGTGGACTTCGCGCACGAGCTCGGCCAGGATCGCCGTCTGGTACCCCGAGCCCGTGCCGACCTCGAGCACCCGCGCGGCGCGTGCGAGCCCGAGCGCCTCCGTCATCAGGGCGACGATGAACGGCTGCGAGATGGTCTGGCCGCTGCCGACAGGCAGCGGGCCGTCGTCGTAGGCCATCCTGGCGAGCGAGTGGGGAACGAACCGGTGGCGCGGGACGCGGACCATCGCGGCCAGCACGCGCGGCGCCCGCACCCCGCGCGCCGCGATCTGGCGGCGCACCATGGCGAAGCGCTCGGCGCGGCGCTCGCGGCACCGCAGGCTGCGCCGGCGAACCGCGGCGTTCACGAGCCGCCGGCGGCGGCGCGGAACGCGTCGGCGAGAGAGCGCTCGGCAGAGCGGAGTTCGGCCCGGAGCCGCGCCATGAGGTTGTCGTAGTGGGCGAGGTGGGTCAGGTCCCCGCCCTGGGCTTCCACCGCCTGCCGCAGCGCCGCGATCCGCTGCAGGTGCCGCTCCACCGAGCCGCCGAGCCGGCCCAGGGCTTCGCGCAGCTCGGCGGCCACCGCTCGGCGGCCTTCGCGGCGCCGGTGCAGCGCCGCCACCATCTCGCGCACCCCGACCGTCGGAATCCGCCCGCGGGGCAGTGCATCCGTGTTCACCGATCTTCCTTGCCCAGCAGCCGGCCGATCACCGAGGTCCTGCGTTCCCGCGTTTCGGTCAGCGCGGCCTCGGCGTCCGCCGCCCGGTGCTCCAGCTGGAGCCTGGACTCGCGGAGCCGCTCGACCAGGGCACGCTCGGCTTCGAGCTCCTGGCGCAGGCGATCGACGTCGCTGCCCGCCGGGGCGGGCGCGGCCGCAGCCGGGGCCGCCCCCTCGAACGGTGCCGGGTGCGGCGCCGAACCCCTGGCCGGTGCCGGGACCGGTGGCGTGGGTGCGGGCGGGAGCGCGGCGGGCCGCGTCTCGACCGCGACGCCGGCGCGGTCGGCGATCTCGACCAGCACCTTGTCCTGGCCTTCGAGCACGTCGGTGAGGCGCACGATCTCCTTCGCCATCTGCCACAGAGCGTCGCGCTGCTCCCGCTCGCCGTCCAGGATCGCGGCGAGCAGGTCGAGGTTCGACACCTCCTCGAGCGCCCGCGGATGGGGCGTCAACTCGCTCACCGCGAGGGCGCCGGTGCGCGGGGCCCCGTCGTGATGGAGGCCCGCCACGATCTGGGCCTTGACGCGGCCGGCGGCGTAGCTCCAGGCGATTTCCCGGAGGACGCTCACCGCCTCGCGCGGATAGCGGCGGCGGCGGCCGATACCCACGGACGGGATGTGGTCGAGAAAAGCGTCCCGGTAGTACCGGACCGTGGATTCGGGGAGGGAAAGTTCCTGGGCCAGCTGCCGGAGCGTCAGGAGCGTCTCATCTCGCATAGATGCGCGCTAACCTTACGGCGGGATCGCGGAAGCGCAAGATCGCGGTCACACCTCCCGCGCTCCGCGCCAGTCCTTGCCGCAGCGTGGGCAATGGAGGCCGCCGCCATCGGGCTCCTCCATCGCGTATTCGAAGCCGCGGCCGCAGCCGCACTCGGCGGCCAGCGTCTCGTAGCCGCAGCCGATGCAGTACCGGTCGTCGGCGTCGTAGCGGCGGAACCGGCCGCAGGTCTCGCAGACCTTCACGACCGCGGGGTCGGTCACCGGCGGCGCCGCAGCCATTGCACCGGGTCCTGTGCCTGGAGGTTTTCGCCGCGGATCTCGAAGTACAGGTGCGGGCCCTCGTCGGAGTTCTGCCCGCCGGTCGTCCCGACGACGACCCCGCGCTCGATCACCTGGCCGGGTCGCACGGCCGAGCTTTGCAGCTGGCCGTAGAGGCTGTAGTAGCCCCCGCCGTGGTCGAGCAGCACCATCAGCCCGTACGTGCCCATCGGCTGCGCGTACCGGACGGTGCCGGCCGCGACGCTGCGCACCGGCGTACCGACCGGGGCCGCGATCCCGATGCCGTGCCGTCGGATGAAGGTGTCCCCGGGCCCCGGGGCCCGGCCGAACTCGTACACGATCTCGCCCTCGACGGGCCAGTCGAGGCGGCCGAGGTCGGCGGTCCGGAGCCGGGAGGGCGTCGGCGCGGCGCGGGAGCGGCGCTCCTCGGCGAGGCGGCGGGCCTCGAGGCGGCGGATGATGTCGGTGAGCTGCGATTCGTCGCGGGCGAGCTGCTGCAGCCGGCGCGCGAACTCGCGCTGCTGTTGCTGGGACACCTGGAGGCTCTGCTCGCGCTGGCGCTCGAGCTCCTGCAGGCGCTGCGTCTCCTCGGCGCGCTCGTCGCGGCGCCGCGCCAGCGAGCTGCGCAGGCTGAGCAGGTTGTCGCGGTGGCTGCGGGTGTCGTCGCGCAGGTGCTGTACGTCGCGCACCAGCTGCCGGTCCTGCCGGGTGATGAGGTACAGGTACTTGTAGCGGGAGATCAGGTCGCCGAACGACTCGGCGGCCAGGAGCACCTGCGCGGCGTACAGCGGCCCGCGCTTGCTGATCTCGGTGAGCCGATGCTGGAGGATCGCGCGCTTCTCGGCCAGAAAGTCCTCGGTGATGAGCAGGTCCTGGGTGAGCGTGTCGATGCGGCTTCCCATCGCGGAGACCTGGAGGTCCAGCTCGCTGATCATCCGGCCGGAGATCTGGACCTGACGCTCGATGTTGGAGAGCTCGCTGGAGAGCGAGTGCACCCGCCCGCGCAGCCGCTCCATCTCGCGCTGGAGCTGCTCGCGCTCGCGCCGGATCTCGGCGAGCCGCTCCTGGCTGCGCTGGAGGGCGGTGTCGGGCTGCTGCTGCGCGAAAAGGCGGGGCACGGGGGCACAGGGGCACAGGGGCACGGAAAAGACCATAGCCAGGCACAACACCCACCGCGCGGCCGGTCGGCCGCACGTCCGTGCCGCCGTGCCGCCGTGCCCCCGTGCCCCGCCTTTCGCGGTTCTCCGTGCCCCCGTGCCCCCGTGCCCCTGTGCCACGCCTCTCACACGTTCCTGAGGTGCCGCCCGACGCTCACGAGGCTGCCGAGCAGGCCGAGCACGCCGCCCGCCGCCATGCCGAGGGCCGCCTGGCCCGGCGTGAAGAACGCCGCGCGGATCAGGTACGAGTCGATCAGCGCCCACGCGCCGTACGAGAGCCCGAGGGCGGCGAGGCCGCCGAGCACGCCTTTGGCGAGCCCCTCGAGCAGGAACGGCGCGCGCACGAAGCCGTCGGTGGCGCCGACGAGGCGCATGATCGCGATCTCGCCGGCCCGCTGGAGCACGGCCATCCGGATCGTGGTCCCGATGATGATGATCGCCACCAGCGCGAAGGCGGCGCCGACCACAAGGCCGACCGCCGCCGCCACGTTGCGCAGGCGGTCCAGGTTCTCGACCCAGTCGCGCCCGTAGCGGACGTCGTCCACGAACGCGAACGCCTGCAGCCGGTGCGCGACCTCGGCGGCCGTCGCGGCGTTGCGGAACGGCGGCTTGAGCTGCACCTCGATCGACGCGGGCAGCGGATTGGCCTCCAGGTCCTGGAAGATGTCCTGGAACTCCCGCAGGTCGCGCCGCGCGCGCGCCAGCGCTTCCGTTTCACTCACGTGCGCCACGGCCTCGACCTCAGGAAACGCCTGGATGTCCGCGGTCGCGACCGTGACGACCTCGACCGGCGTGCCGCGCTTCACGTAGGCCACCACCTCGACGCGCTCGGCGACGTCGCCGATGGTCAGGCGGATGTTGAGCGCGACCAGCCCGAACAGCCCGAACACGAACAGCGAGAACGCGATCGTGGTCACCGAGAGCGCCGAGAGCAGCGGCGCGCGGCGGAAGGCGAGGAAGGTTTCGCGCAGCACCAGGCTCACGCCACGGCCTCCGGGCCCGCGTCTTCCTCGGAATCGTACACGACCCGGCCGTGCTGCAGCTCGACCAGGTGCGCCTCGGGCATCGCTTTCACGATGTCGAGGTCGTGGGTGGCCATGAGCACGGCGGTGCCCGACGCGTTGATGTCGCGCAGCAGCTGCACGATGCCGCGGGTCGCCCGCTCGTCGAGATTGCCCGTCGGCTCGTCGGCGAGGAGCACGACGGGGTCGTTGACCAGGGCCCGCGCGATCGCGACCCGCTGCTGCTCGCCGCCCGACAGCTCCCGGGGATACTGGTTCGCCTTGCTCGCGAGACCGACCTGGGTCAGGACCCGCATGACCCGCGGCCCGATCGCCGAGCGGCGCGCCCCGGTGACCTCGAGCGCGAACGCGACGTTCTCCTCGGCGGTGCGATCCTCGAGCAGGCGGAAGTCCTGGAACACGATACCCAGGCGGCGGCGCAGCAGCGGCACCTCACGACCCGTCACGCGCGACGTCGAGAAGCCCGAGACGCGGACCTCGCCGGTGCTCGGCCGGTCGGCGAGGTAGGTGAGCTTCAGGGCGGTGGACTTGCCGGCGCCACTGTGACCGGTGAGGAACGCGAACGCCCCCTTCTTCACGTGGAACGAGACGTTCTGGAGGGCCGCGCCGGTCTTGGGGTAGTCCTTGGTGACGTCGGTGAACTTGATCACGCGCTAAATAGGTAATGGGCAAAGGGCAATGGGCAATGGCCACCCCATGCGATCATGAGCCTGCCTATTGCTTATTGCCCATTGCCGATTGTGTGCCGAATCACGCTGCTGCGAGCCCCTTCCCGAGGTCGGCAATCAGGTCATCCGCATCTTCCAGCCCAATGGACAGCCTGAGGAAGCCGTCGGGGATCCCCGCGTCGGACCGCTGCTCCGCGGTCAACCCGGCGTGCGAGGTGAACCGGGGTTCGGAGACCAGGGTCTCGACGCCGCCCAGGCTGGGCGCGTGGGTGACCAGCTTCAGCGCCTTGAGAAAGCGCTCGGCCGCGCGCGAGCCGCCCGCCAGCTCGACGCCCACCATCCCCCCGAAGCCGTCGAGCGTGGACTTCGCCAGGTCGTGGTCGGGATGCGACGGCAGGCCCGGGTAGTGCACGCGCTTCACCTTCGCCTGCTCCTCCAGCCATTCGGCCACCCTCAGGCCGTTGGCGTTGTGCCGTTCGATCCGCACGTCGAGCGTCTTGAGGCCGCGCTCGATGAGCCAGGCGCAGTGCGGGTCCAGGGCCTGCCCCCACACGCGCATCCGGTTCCGCACCTCCTCGATGATCGCCTCGGTACCGGCGACCGCGCCGGCGATGACGTCGGAGTGGCCGTTCAGGTACTTCGTGACCGAGTGGATCACGATGTCGGCGCCGTGCTCGAGCGGCCGGTAGTTGATGGGCGATGCGAACGTGGAGTCCACGAGGAGGGGGATGCCGCGTTCCTTGGACAGCACGCTCAGCCAGTCGAGATCCAGCACCCGCATCAGCGGGTTGGTCGGCGTTTCGACGAAGATGGCGCGCGTGTTCTTGCGGACCCGGCCGCGCCAGTCGCGCCGCTTGTCCGGGTTGACCAGCGAGACCTCGATCCCGAGGCGGTGGAAGTCCTCGGTGAACAGCCGGCGGGTGCCGCCGTAGATCCACTCGCTGGCCAGCAGGTGGTCGCCGGGACGCAGCACGGCCAGGTGCGCCAGGGCGGTCGCGCCCATGCCGGACGCGACGAAGATCGCGGCCTCGGCGCCCTCGAGCCTGAGGAGCCGCTCGGCGAGGCGCAGCTGGTTCGGGTTGTTGCCGTAGCGGGTGTACAGCACGTCTTCGGCGGGCCCGTGGGGGGCGACGAACGTGCTGGACTGGAAGATGGGCGCGGCGACCGGGTCGGCGACCTCGCGCTCCGGCGCGCCGCCGTGGATGGCGATGGTGGAGCTGCCGAACGAGCGGCGGCGGGTCACGCGGCGGTGAGCGGGCGGTACTGCCCGGCCTCGCGCATCACCAGCCGGCGGACGACCAGCTCGTCGAGCGCGGCGCGCGCCTCCTCGAGGCTGCAGGCGAGGTCCAGGGCGACGTCCTCCGGCCGAGCCTCGCCGCGGGTCGCGAGCCGCGCGAACGCGAGCCGCGCCTGGTCGGCCACTTCGCCGAGCACGCGCAGGGTGCCCGACGCTTCGGCGACCAGGGCGAGGCGCTGACCCCGCAGCACGACCTCGACGTCCTCGATCTGCTCGTCGGTGAGGCCGCGCAGCAGGAAGAACGCGTCGCGGCCGGCGTCGGCGAGCGACGCCGCCACCAGCTTGGCCACGATCTCGTCGGCGCAGGAACAGTCGATGATGCGGACGGCGCTGAAATCGAGCACCACCACCGCGCGCCCGGTGAGAAGCGCGAGCTGTTCCTCGATGGACGAGCGCACCGCGCGACCCGTCGGGCGGGTCACGAGGTCGGTCAGGTGGTCGGGCACCACGCGGGCGAGCACCCCGCGTACGTCAATCTGCGTGATCACCGCGGTTCGCCAGCTCCTGCCGGGATTACCAGCTGCACCTGCGCGCCCGGGAAGGGCGCGAGTCCTTCGGTCAGCGGCGCGTCGTCGTCCCACGGCGGGACGATCGCGATACGCGCGGTGCCGGAACGAATGCTGATCTTGCCCTGCCAGCGGCCGAGGTACCGGCGGATGCCGGCCAGGCCCTGGCCGCGGCCCTGGTCACGAAACCGGCTCACGTTCTGGAGGAGCGCCGCTTCCAGCGCCGCGCCGTCGCCCCAGCGCTCGCCGTACCGCGGCCCCTGGGTCGGCTCGAGCGTGTGGCGGAACCCGACGCCCGCGTCCGCCACGGCGATGACCGCGACCCGCGTGCTCTTCCACCACGTGTAGGCATGCACGCACACCCAGCCGCCGGTCCCGGCGTGCTCCACAATATTCTGACACGCCTCGGAAAGCGCCATACCGAAGCCGATCGTCGCACGGGAGTCGAGCCCCAGCTCCTCGGTCAGAATGGCAGCGGACTTCTCCTGGATGTGGTGCACGACGGTGTGCACGTCCTCGGCGGCGCGCACCGGCGTGATGGCGAGCAGCACCTTCGACTCGCCGGCCTTCACGCGCGGCACGGAGCCGTGTAGCTCGTACAGCTCGCGGGCGTGGTCGAAGAAGCCCATTCGGCCCCAGAAATGCGCCACGTCGCGGTCGCGGGGCACCGTGAAGCGCGGCTCGGCGCCGCGCTCGCGCAGCGCCTGCCCGGCGGCGAGCAGGGCGACCAGGCCGTACGGCGAGATCCACTCGCAGGCGTGGGCGTCGAGAATGATCTTCGCCGCGGCGTCGGCGCGGGCCCAGGCCGTGGCGAACTGCTCGAAGCTGCGCTCATCGAAGCGCTGCGGGACCTCGACGACCGCGCTCACGCGCCGGCGCCCTGCAGTGTGCCGCGCAGGTGGTGCTGCAGTCCGGTCGCGCCGCGGTAGCCGACGTTGCGCTGGGCGGCCGCGTTCGCCGCCGCGATCGCCGGCTCGAGCGCCGCGCCCGCCAGCAGCCGCGCCATCAGCGTCGCGCCGAATACGTCCCCGCAGCCGGTCGGGTCGCCCCGCGCGGGTCCGCCCTCGATCGCGACGAGCGCCGTGTGCACCAGGCCGGCGCCGCCCTTCACCGGCCGCTCCCGGGCCGAGGTCGCCAGTCCCGTGAAGCCCGCCGACGCGACGTACACCGCCCCCCGCGGCCCCATCGTGACGCACACGGCGCCGGTTCCACCCTCGAGGGCCCGCGCCGCGAGCGCCAGCGGCTCGCGGCCCAGCTGGTCCATCTCGTCCTCGTTTACCTGCGCCACGTCGAAGCAGGTGAGCCACGCGAGAGCTTCCTCGATGGGCCGGTAGAAGCGCATGCCGTCGGCCCGTCGGCCGAGCGCCAGCGAATGCAGGTCGCCGTACAGGGGCCCGGGGAACGCCCGGCGCAGCGCCTGCATGGTGCCGAGGTCGCACTCGTAGCCCGAGATGAAGTTGGCGTACACGGCGTCGAGCCCGAGCACCATCGGGCCCAGCTCGTCCCACGACCACGGCGGCACGCCGCCCTCCAGGCCCTCGCACCGGCGGGTGTCGTCGAGATAGCGGAGCCGGACCCGCGGGTTCGGCGCCGGCACCTCGACGAATCGGGCGCCGGTTTCGACGCGCGAGAGGCCGCGCAGGAATCGGGCGGCCGGAGCCGCGAGGTCGCGGCCGACTTTCACGATCGGCTGCACCGTCCAGCCGTCCGGCAGCGCCGCGTCGAGTGCCGCGAGGGCGTAGGCGATGCCGCCCCACTCCTCGATCGTGCCCTCGCCGGGCGTGCGGCCCTCGATGGTGTCCCAGATCATCGTGCCGAGCACGCCGAGCCGTTTCAGACGCCGCCCCAGGTCTGCGTCTTGAACGTGAGGGCGGCGCCGAACACGCCCGCGGTGCCCGGCAGTTCGCCCGGCACGATGCGGCACGCCTCGACCGCCACCCGGAACGCGCGGCGCGCGACCTCGGCCTTCAGCGGAGTGAACAGGCGGTCGCCGGCCAGCGTCACGCCACCCAGGATCACGAAGGTGTCGGGATTGAAGATGTTGATCAGGTTGGCGATGCCGGCGCCGAGGAACTTCGCGGTGTCGCGCACGACCTCCCGCGCGTAGTCGTCGCCGTCGTGCGCGGCCTCGTACACCGTCTGGGCGGTGATTCGGGCGAGGTCGCCGCCCACGTACTCCGCCAGGCGCGTTTCGGCGCCGGCTTCGATGCCCTCGACCGCGCGGGCCGCGATGTTGGGGCCGGACGCGTAGGCCTCGATGCACCCGTAGTTGCCGCACTTGCAGCGGCGGCCCGTGGAATCGATGGTGGTGTGGCCGATCTCGCCGGCGGCGTCGGAGGCGCCGTGGTACAGCTGCCCGTCGATGACGATCCCGCCGCCGATGCCGGTGCCGATGGTGATGCCGACGAGATGCCGCGACCCGCGGCCGGCGCCGACCCACCACTCGCCGAACACGGCGCAGTTGGCGTCGTTGTCGAGCGTCGCGGGCAGGCCGAGCGCGTCGCTCACCCGCGCGCGCAACGGGAAGTTCTTCCACCCGAGGTTCGGCGTCACCAGCACGACGCCGGTGGTCCGGTCGAGCGGGCCCGGCGAGCCGATCCCGACGCCGGCGACCCGCTCGGCGCGCACCCCGCCCACCTGCTCGGCCTCGGCGATCGACTCCTTCGCGAGCCGCGCGATGCGCCCGACGACCGCTTCGGCCCCCTCCTCCGGCCTGGTGGCGTCGGCGCGGACGCCGAGAATCGTGGAGCCGTCCTCGGCCACCGTCCCGACGACGATGTTGGTGCCGCCCAGGTCCACGCCGATCACATAGCGCACTCAGCCCCTCCCGCGGAGCCGCACATTATGGAGGACGGTGCGAACCTCGGCCAGCACCGCGCCGACCGGCGTATCGCGCATGCACTTGTGGTGCACCAGCGGGCACACCGCCGGGCCGTGGTGATGGCACGGCCGGCACGGCAGCGGGTCGGGCTCGACGATCCGCGAGTACAGCGCGCGGGCGGCGAAGCCGAACTGCGGGACGGTGGGTCCGTAGATCTCGACGGTCGGCGTGCGCGTCGCCGACGCCAGGTGCACCGGCGCCGAGTCGTTGGCCACCAGCACCGCGGCCCGGCGGATCAGCTCGCCCGACTGCAGCAGCGTGAGGCGGCCGGCGCCGTCGGCCACGGGAAGGTTGCCGAGCGCGGTGCGGATGGCGCGCGCGTCGGCGCGGTCGCCGGTGCCGCCCGCGATCGCGAGCGGGACGTCGCCGGCCAGCGCCCGCGCGAGCTCGGGGTAGTGCGGCCAGCGCTTGGTGCCCCACGCCGATCCCGGCGCCAGCGCGACGAACGGGCTCCGGATGCCGGCCTCCGCCAGCAGGGCGTCCACCGCATCGCGGTCGCCGGCGGACGGGAAGATCTCGGGCTCGCGCCGGTCGGGGGCTCCGTCGGCGAGGGCAAGCAGCCGCTCGATCTGGTGCACTTCGCCGAGCGGGAACACCACGTGGGTGTAGAGCCAGGCGGCCTTCGAGGTGCGGAAGCCCACGCGGCGCGGGATCCGCGCGCCCCACGCGAGCAGCGCGGTGCGATAGCTGGCCTGGGCGAGGAAGGCGGTGTGATAGCGACGCGCGCGCAGCCGGCGCGCCAGCCGCCACGCGGCGCCGAGCCCCGATTCCGTTCCCTTCTTGTCGTACACGATGACGTCGCGAATGCTCGGGTTGTTGGCGAGCACGTCCGCGGCGATCGGGATGGTGACGACGTCCACCGGCGCGCCGAGCCGCTCGGCCGCGCGCCGGATCAGCGGCGTCGTGAGGATGACGTCGCCCGGGAACGCCGTCTGGATCACGAGCCCGCGCTGCACATTCTTGTGCTGGCTGGTGCGCGAGATCCGTTCCAGCTCGCGCTCGGGATCCAGGGGACCGGAGACGTCGGTCGCGACGCTGGTGCGCGAGCGCCGCGGGGTCTCGTCCATCACTCCACCTTCAGCACCGCGAGGAACGCCTCCTGCGGGATCTCGACCGTGCCGACCTGCTTCATGCGTTTCTTGCCTTCCTTCTGCTTCTCCAGGAGCTTGCGCTTCCGCGTCACGTCGCCGCCGTAGCACTTCGCGGTGACGTTTTTGCGCAGCGGCCGCACGCTCTCGCGCGCGATGATCTTGGTGCCGATCGCCGCCTGGATCACGACCTCGAACAGCTGCCGCGGGATCAGCTCGCGCAGCTTCCCGGCAAGCTTGCGCCCCCACTCGTACGCCTTGTCGCGGTGGATGATCACGCTGAAGGCGTCCACGGCGTCGCCGTTGATCAGCATGTCCAGCTTCACCAGGTCGCCGGCCCGGTACCCGGCCAGCTCGTAGTCGAGCGTGGCGTAGCCCCGCGACAGCGTCTTCAGCTTGTCGTAGAAGTCGAGGATGATCTCGGCGAGCGGGAACTCCCAGTCGAACTCGACCCGCACCGGGTCGAGGTACTTCATCCCGAGGTACACGCCGCGGCGATCCTGTCCGAGCTTCATCAGCGCGCCGATGTACTCGGCCGGCGCGAGAATCCGGGCCTTCACGTACGGCTCCTCGATGCGGTCCACCTGCGAGCCGGTGGGCATCCTGCTCGGGTTCTCGACGATGACCTTCGTGGCGTCGGTGAGGTACACGTCGTACTCCACGTTCGGCACGGTGGTCACGAGGTCGAGGCCGAACTCGCGCTCCAGCCGCTCCTGCACGATCTCCATGTGCAGCAGGCCGAGGAAGCCGCTCCGGAAGCCGAAGCCGAGCGCGACGGAGGTCTCCGGCTCGTAGTGCAGCGCGGCGTCGTTGAGCTGGAGCTTGGCCAGCGCGTCGCGCAGGTCCTCGTACTGCTCGGGGGCCGTGGGGTAGAGCCCCGCGAACACCATGGACTTCACGTCGCGGTAGCCCGGCAGCAGGCCGGCCGGCGGATGCTCGGCGTCGAGGATGGTGTCGCCGACGCGCGTGTCCTTCACGTCGCGGAAGTTGCCGACGACGTAGCCCACCTCGCCGGCCGTCAGCTCGTCGGTGGGGAAGCGGCCGAGCTGGAGGTAGCCCACTTCGTCCACGTCGTAGGTCCCGTCGTGCGCGCCGAACCCGATGTGCATGCCTTTCTTCACCACGCCGTCCACCACGCGCACCGACGGGATCGCGCCGCGGTAGCGGTCGTAGTAGCTGTCGAAGATCAGGGCGCGGAGCGGCGCGCCGGGGTCGCCCCGGGGCGGCGGGACGCGCGCCACCACGGCCTCGAGCAGCTCGGGGATGCCGGTACCCTCCTTGGCCGAGACCAGCAGGATGTCGTCGGGGTCGGCGCCCACGAGGTCGTGGATCTCGGCCTTGCGGCGCTCCGGCTCGGCGCTGGGCAGGTCGATCTTGTTGAGCACCGGGATGATGTCGAGCCCGGCGTCCATCGCGAGGAACAGGTTCGACAGGGTCTGGGCCTGGATGCCCTGCGAGGCGTCGACCACGAGGATCGCGCCCTCGCACGCCGCCAGCGAGCGGCTCACCTCGTAGGTGAAGTCCACGTGGCCCGGGGTGTCGATGAGGTTCAGCTCGTAGACGTTGCCGTCCTTCGCGGTATAGCTCATCCGCACGGCGTTCAGCTTGATAGTGATGCCGCGCTCGCGCTCGAGGTCCATGGTGTCGAGGACCTGCTCGCGCATTTCCCGCTTGGAGAGCGTGCCCGTGGCCTCGATCAGGCGGTCCGCGAGCGTGGACTTGCCGTGGTCGATATGGGCGACGATGCAGAAGTTGCGGATGCGGGAGCTGTCCATTGGGCGCGGAAATATACCGGGAGGAGCCCGACGAGGAGGGACGTGGCACACGGGGCGGCCGCCCGCGCGGACGTGGGTCTGTGGTTCGAGTCGGCGAGGTCTGTGACGAGGTGGTCAGCCTTCGTCGTGCGACAGCAGCGTGCCGAGCTCGTCGAGGATTCCGCAACGGCGCCCGCGGTTGCGTGACCGCTATCCCGCCTCGCCGTGGATCCGCGCGAAGAGTGCCGCCAGGTCGATCGTCAGCGGTTCCGATCCGGGCGCTGGGGACCAGGTGATGGATTCGCTCAGCACCTCCGGGCGCTCGTCGCCCGGTCGCCACCGCTCGACCGTGCGGGCATCCGGGTCCACGATCCAGTACTCCGGGATGCCGGCGCGCTGGTAGCGGCGCCGCTTGGTGGTGCGGTCGGCGCGCGCCGTGGACGGCGAGAGCACCTCGACGACCAGCCACAACGGGGCGCCTGTGTTCCAGCCCTGCGACAGCCGCCCTTCGACGAAACCCTGCACGAAAACGTCCGGTTGCACCATCGCCTCGGGGTCGAGCTCGATATCGGCGGGCGCCGTGAGCACCTCGCCAACCCGGTGGCTGCGGACGTAGGGGTCCAGGGTCACGATCACGGCGATGACCGCGCGCTGGTGCAGGTCCCGCGGCGCAGGCGTCACGAGCAGCACCCCGTCCACCACCTCGTAGCGCTTCCCGTCGTCGGGAAGGGCCCTGACCATCTCGGCGGTCCAGCGGGTGACGCTCTGCGGCATGACCATAGTCTGCTCGGCTCGGAGGGAAAGGGGCAAGGGTGCACGCCCCAGGGTACGGGCAGGTAGCGCCGGAGCCGTCACCAGATCGTTGCGTCCCGGAGCGGATTGACGCGGACCGGCGTCACTCCACACTTCAGCACCGCCAGACACGGAGCGGCTTGACCGCTACAACGCCTCGCCGTGGATGCGCGCGAAGAGTGCCGCCAGGTCGATCGTCAGCGGTTCCGATCCGGGCGATGGGGACCAGGTGATGGATTCGCTCAGCACCTCCGGACGCTCGTCCTGCGGGCGCCACCGCTCGATCGTGCGGGCGTCCGCGTCCACGATCCAGTACTCTGGGACGCCGGCGCGCTGAAACCGCCGCCGCTTGGTCGTACGGTCGGCTCGCGCGGTGGACGGCGAGAGCACTTCCACCACCAGGAGCAGCGACGCGCCCGAGTTCCAGCCGCGCGCCAGCCGCCCTTCGACGAGCCCCTGCACGAACACGTCCGGCTGCACCATGCTCTCGGGGTCCAGTTCGATGTCGGCCGGTGACAAGAGCACCTCGCCCAGGCGCGGCGCGCGAACGTACTCGCGCAGCAGCACGGCGAGCTCAAGCGCCGCCCGTTGGTGCGGATAGCTCGGAGAGGGCGTCACCAGCAGATGTCCGTCCACGACTTCGTAGCGCTTCCCGTCGTCGGGGAGGGCCCTGACCATCTCGGCGGTCCAGCGGGTGACACTCTGCGGCATGCCCATAGTGTGCTCGGCGGCCTGGGGATGTGGCAAGGGGACACGCCGCACCGTACGCCCGTGCCGCGCCGGGGACGTCATCCACTCATTGCGAGCCGGAGCCGGCTGACGCGCACCCGTCACTCGCCGGCCCCTTCAGTGGGGTCGTTGGTCACCGGGTCCGCGGAGTGGCGACCACCGCGCTTGACTCATCAACGTGAGTCATATAGACTCATCCCATGAGTAAGCGCCTCCAGGTCCTGCTCGACGAGGCCGAGTTTCAGGAGCTCCGCCGGACGGCCCGGCGCCACCGCATGACCGTGGCCGAGTGGGTCCGGCAGGCGCTGCGCGGGGCCCGCCGCCGCGAGCCCGGCCAGGGCCCGGAGCGCAAGCTCGACGCGGTCCGTGCCGCGGCGCGACACGAGTTCCCCACGGCCGACCTCGAGCAGATGCTCGCGGACATCGAGGCCGGCTACCTCGGCCGCTCCGACCGGTGATCTTCGTGGACTCCAACATCCCCATGTACCTCGTGGGGGCGCCGCACCCGCTCAAGACCGAGGCGCGGCGCCTGCTCGAGCGGTACGTCGCGGAGGGCGAGCGGCTGGTGACGGATGCCGAGGTGCCCCAGGAGATCCTGCACCGGTACGTCGCCATCACCCGGCGGGACGCGATCCAGCCGGCGTTCGACGCCCTGCTCGGCGTGGTGGATGAGGTGTTCCCGGTTGAGCTGACCGACGTGGAGCGCGCGAAGACGATCCTGTTCGGCGCCCCGCAGCTCTCGGCCCGCGACGCGATCCACGTCGCCACGATGCGGCGCCACGGCGTCTCGCGCCTGCTGAGCTTCGATGCAGGGTTCGACCAGGTCCCGGGGCTCACCCGCCTGACGGCGTAGCGGGTACCGCGAAAGGCTCCAGCTGCGGCCCGTACGTAGCGTACAGCACGTCTGGCGCCGGTACCTTCCGCCCCTCCAGCATACTGCGGATCATCAGCGCGTTGGCCGGCCCCTTTCCTTCATAGTGGTTGTTGGTGACGACGTAGACGTCCTCGACGTACTGCACGCCCGCGATCTTCCGGATCCGCTCCACCCACGGCGTCAGCTCCTCGGCCGTGTACAGGTAGTCGTACCGCTCGGCCACGTCCTCGTGCTCGAACCACTTGTCGTAGCGGCGGCCGTGGAGCCGCACGTAGCCGACCGGGCTAGTGGCGCCGGCCGTGGGCTCCAGCGAGTCGCCGATCACCGGCTGGTCCAGGTTGCAGAAGCCGAGCCCGTGCTCCTTCAAGAACACCGCGTGCTCGCGCTTGGCCCACGAGCCGTGCCGCAGCTCGACGACCACCGGCCAGCTGGCGAAGTCCTCGGCCAGGCGCGCCAGGCGACCCAGGCTCTCCGGGGTGGCGCGGAAGCTCCAGGGGAACTGCGCCAGCACCGCGCCCAGCCGGCCCTCGCCGCGCAGCACCTCGAGGCCGTCGGTGACGGCGAGCACGTCCTCGCGGTTCCACCCTTGCGGCGGACCGGACGGCGGCGCCGCGGCCCGGCCGAACGTGCGCACGCCGTGCGTGAACAGCTGCCACAGCTTCGCGGTGAAGCGGAACCGCGGGTTCGCGCGGACCCGCCGCGCCCACGAGGCGTAGCTCTTCGGAGGCTGGGGCGCGTAGAAGCTGGCGTTGATCTCGATGGTGTCGAAGAACCCGACGAGGTAAGCGAGGACGTCGAACTTCTTCGGCGCATCCGCCGGGTAGACGCGCCCCGGAGAATCGGGGTAGGCCCAGCCCGCGGGGCCGACTCGAATCGTCATGCGGGCAATGGGCAATAGCCAATGGGCAATGGGGGTCGCCTCCCATTGCCCATTGCCCATTGCCGATCGCCCCGGAGCATCAAGGCGTCGCGCGCTCCACGATGCGGGCGCGGCTCTCGGGGTTCCACTGCGGCCGCTCGTCGGCGTTGGCCACCTCGAGTCCGATGTAGAACAGCATCTGCAGCACCCGCGCCTCCTTCTCGGCATCAATCTTGTCCACCGTGTCGCTCACCTGATGGTAGTCGGGGTGGGTGCCGTTGAAGAAGAACAGGATCGGTACGCCCTTGCGCGCGAAGTTGTAGTGATCCGAGCGGAAGTAGAAGTTCTCGCTCGGCCACATGTCGTCCACCAGCTGCATGTGGAGCTCCGGGTGCTCACGCGCGACGCGGTTGGCCACTTCGCCCAGGGTGCTGTGCTCCTTGCCGATCACGCTGATGGTGTCGCGCCAGCCGGGCTGGTTGTTGAAGTAGCGGCCGACCATGTCGATGTTCAGGTCGGCGACGGTATTCTCGAGCGGCAGCGTCGGATGGTCGGAGTAGAATTGCGAGCCCCACAGGCCGCGCTCCTCGCCCGACACGGTCATGAAGACCATGGAGCGCCGCGGCCGCGGCTGGAGCGTGGCGAACGCCTGGGCCAGCTCGACCACACCGGCGGTGCCGGACGCGTCGTCGTCCGCGCCGTTGCAGATGCTGTCCGCCCCGCGCGCGCTGCAGCCGTTGCCCATCCCGGCGGCCCCGACGTGGTCCATGTGGGCGGTGTAGAACACGTATTCGTTGCGCAGCTGCGGATCGCTTCCCTCCAGCACGCCGATCACGTTAGGCGCCGAGGCTTCGCCGAGCACGGTGTAGCGCACCTGCATGGCGGCGGTGACGCCCTCCAGCGCCCGCACGCTCGGCCCGCCCGCGCGCAGGGCGCCGAGCTCGAGGCCCGCGGCGCCGAGCACTTGGGCGGCGCTCGAGTCACGGATCACGAAGACGGGGAGGCCCGCCCGGGCGGCGCCCGTGCTCACCAGCTCCATGTCCGGCCGCAGCGCCCGCCGGGCCTGCGCTGCGAACGCGGGCGACGGGACGTTCCGCGCCAGGATCCAGGCCCGCACGCCCGCGTCGCGGGCTTTGCCGATGAGCGCCGGGAAGTTGACCGGTCCCGTGGGCAGGTGCAGGACCAGAGACCCCCGCACGTTCAGGTCACCGAACGGCCGGGCGGTGTCGGCCGGTGCGCCTATCATCAGAACGAGCGGGCCGCTGACCGGCCCCTCCGGCATCGTGCCGTTCTCAACGCCGCCGACGATGGCGTCGCGGCCCAGCAGCCAGTGGCCGTGCGCGCCGCGCCCCTCCGCCATCACGAACGACGTGGTATCCAGCTGGGTGCGCCGCATCACGTAGCGCTGGAAGAACGTGCCGCTGTCGCCACCCGGCCGGAGCCCGAAGCGGCGGAACTCGGCGGCGATCCACGCCGCCACTTCCTCGAGCTCGGGGCTCGGCGTACCGCGGCCCCGCATCGAGTCGTCGGCGAGCACGCTGATACGCGCGCGCACGTCCGCTGCCGTGATCGTCTGAACCGCGCGGCTCACGGCCGCGGGGTCGGGAGTCGCCGGCGCGCGGCCACGCGCCTGCGCGGCGAGCGACGCGGCGAGGGTTGGGGTGCACAGCAGGACGGCGGCGGCGACGAATCTCATGTAACGCTCGAGGTCAGGGTGACAGCGGCCCGCCGGAAAGGCGGGCGCCCGGCCGTAAATCTGCTACGGCCGGGCGCGAAGGGAAGTTCCCCGGGGTGAAACGCGCCTATTCGGGGCGGCGTCGCACCAGACCGGGGTTCGGGGGGGGACTCGACGGCCGCGACGGAGCGCTGGGCCGTGCCTGCGGCTGCGACCGCGGCTCCGGCCGGCTCGCGCGAGGTTCCGCGCGGGGCTCCGGGCGGCTCTCGGGCCGCCGTTCCGGCCGGCTTTCAGGTTGCCGCTCGGGCGGCCGCTCGCGGGGCACGGTGGCCCCGGCGCTGCTGGGGGGCGGCCGGCGCTCGCCGGCGTCGGGGCGCTCGACGGGACGCGCGTCCGGCCGCCGTACCTCGCGCCGTTCGGGCGCGCGATCGGCTTGCGCCGTGCCCGCGGGCCGCTCATCGGCGCGGCGGCGTTCACCCTGCTGCGGCTCGACGCCGCCCCGCGGCGCGTTGCTGCGTTCGGGGCGCTGGTCCGGAATCACCGCGCCCGCGCGCGGCTCGGTGCCGCGGCGTTCCTCCGGCGTGCGCTCGCCGGCGCGCGGCTGGCTCGGTTCGGCAGCAGGCGTGCGCCGGCCGCGGATCACGATCGGATCCCTGGTCTGCGGTTCACGCCGCTCGGGTGTGACGCCCTCACGCTCACGCCCGATCGGGGCGACCCGACGGCCTCCGGGCACGGGCACCGTGCCCGTCCCGCCAAGGTCGGCCCCGCGCACGTAACGCTCCGGCGGCTGGCGCCCGGACGGCTCATTCAGCCGGCGATCCCGATACTGCACGCCCGGATCCGAGCTCTCCCTCGTCTTGAAGACGTAGCGGCTGTCCCGCACCGCCACGCCCGGCCGCACGAACACCACCCGCGTGCCGCTGTAATACCGCCCGGGATACCAGTAGCTCGGGTAGTAGTAGTACGGGTCGCGCCAGATCACCAGCGAGAACCGCGAGCAGAACGCGCTGTACGGATCCCAGGAGTGGTAGCTCGTGTACGCGTGGCAGTCGTAGCACACGAAGCGCGGATAGTCGTAGCGACGCTCCACGTAGTACGGGAGCAGGTGGGTGTCGAATTCGTCGTACTGCGGAGGCAACAGCTCGACGGCCACTTCCTCGAGCGCCTGGTAAGGGTCGCCGTGAATCCGGCCGTCGCTGATCAGCGAGTAGTCCCACCGCCCGCCGGTGATCATGCGCTCATAGAGGAAGGGCGCGTCGGACGCGACGCCGAACACGTAGCCGACGCCGGGATAGTCGTCCACTACGAACGCGTCGTGCCCGTAGTTGTAGACCGAATACGAGCGCCCGCCGGCCACGAAGTTGTCGTCGGAAGGATGCGACGGGAACAGCACGCGCACCCGGCCGTCGGTATCGACGCGGAAGATCGTGACGTACGCGTCGCGCTCCGTCCGATAGAACACGCGGAGCCGCTCGCCGCGGCGGTACACGTCGCCGCTCGAGGTCCACAGGCGGATGCCGGGCCGGCGGTGCCACCAACCGGTCGTGACGGCCGCGCGAGATGGTTCGTGCGTCCAGGACACGGACCGGCCACCCTCGGCTGCGGCCGTGGTCGGTGCGCCGAGACTGAAGGGAGCAAGTGCGGCCAGGGCCGCCACCGCGATGCGCTTCATGGTCGTTCCTCCGGACACGAATGTCCGCCCCCTGAAAGGGCAGGGACCGTGCCAGGGTGGCCAGTCGTTCCAACTTGTGGTCCGACAACGACTTGGCTGAATCTGGCGCGGGCTGGTACCTTACGGCGTGTCCATTCCCGGTGACAGCATATGACCACGGCGGTCCAGAGCCGGCTCGACCTGCTCGACCTGCGCGAGGTGGCGAGCCTCGGCGGAATCGAGATGGTCGCGCGGGGCGTGGTCGAGGGGTTCCTCGCCGGGCTGCACCGCTCCCCGTTCCGCGGATTCTCGGTCGAATTCGCCGAGCACCGGCCGTACCAGCCGGGCGACGAGCCGCGCTACCTCGACTGGAAGATCCTGGGCAAGCGCGACCGGCTGTACGTCAAGCAGTATGAAGAGGAGACCAATCTCCGCGCGACTCTGGTGCTCGACGTGTCACGCTCGATGGGCTGGACCGGCGACCCGGAGCGCACGCTCACCAAGCACGCGTACGCCGTGCGGCTGGCGGCGTCGCTCGCGCTGATCCTGCTGCGCCAGCGGGACGCGACGGGGCTCATCGCCTATGACACGGAGGTGCGGGCCGTCGTGCCGCCGCGGGCGCGGCGCAACCAGTGGCCGGCGCTGGTGCGCGCGCTGGGCGAGCTGGAGCCGTCGGGTCTCACGGCCGCCGAGCGCGCGCTGCCGCGCGTGATCGAGCTGCTCAGGCGGCGCGGGCTCGTCGTGCTGGTGTCGGACCTGCTGGTGGACCGCGAGCTGACGCTGCGCGCGATGCGCTACCTCCGGCATCGCGGGCATCATGTCACCTGCTTCCACGTGATGGATCCGGCCGAAGTCGAGCTGATGGGCCCGGCCGAAGCGCGGTACGTGGATCCCGAGACGGGCGACGCGGTGACCGCGTCCGCCGCGGATCTGCGGCGGGATTATCGCGCGACGGTCGAGCGGGTCGTCGCCGGATGGCGCGCCGCGTGCCGGTCGAGCGGTATCGGTTACCACCGCGTCACGACCGACACGCCGTTCGGCCACGTGCTTCGGCGCGCCGCCGAGGCCAGGGCGCGGCTGGGCTGATGGGGTTTCTGGCGCCGTTCGCGCTGGTGGGCCTCGCGGCGGCGCTGGTGCCGCCGCTGCTGCACCTGTTCCAGCGTCGCCGGCCGCCGGCGGTCGAGTTCCCCGCGGTGCGCTACCTCCAGCAGACCGAGCGCGAGGCCGAGCGCCGCATCAGGCTCCAGCACCTGCTGCTGATGCTGCTGCGGGTGGCGGCGGTGGTGCTGATCGTGCTCGCGGCGGCTCGGCCGGTGGTGCCGCGCGGGTTCGGCGCGCTGCACGAGCCGACCGCGGTGGCGATCGTGCTCGACAACTCGCTGTCGTCGGGCGCGGTGACGGGCGGAGCGCGGGTCCTGGACGCCCTGGCCGAGCGGGCGCGTGAGACGTTGCGCGAGGCGCGCTCCGGCGACGCGCTGTGGCTGCTCGGCGCCGATGGCCTCGCGCGCCGGGGCACGAGCGCCGAGCTGCTCGCGGCCGTGGACGCGGTCCGGCCCGACGCGCGGCGGCTCGAGCTCGGGAGCGCGGTGCGGACCGCCGCCCGCCTTGTCGCGACGTCGGGGTACGTGCGCGGCGAAGTGCACGTGCTCAGCGACCTGCAGCGCTCGGCGTTCGAGGAGTGCGCGGCGACCATTGCCCATTGCCCGCTGCCTGACTCGGCGGCTGGGCAATCGGCGACGGGCAACAGGCAATCGGCAATGGGCAATGGGAAATCGGCAAGTCGCGAACCTCTCCCGCCCGTCCTGTTCTACCACCCGGCGGCCGACCCGCCGCCTAACCTTGGTGTGGCCGAGGCGAAGGCTTCGCCGCCGCTGTGGCTGCCGGGCTCCGGCGCGGTGACGGCGCGCATCGCCGGCGCGGCGGGCGACGTCTCGGCGCAGGCGGCGCTGGTGCTCGACGGGCGTTCCGGCGCGCGGGCCCTGGCGCGGGCCGGGGGGAGCGTCACGCTGGCGGCGCCGCGCCTCACGCCCGGCTGGCACGTCGGCGCGGTGGAGCTGGTGCCCGACGAGCTGCGCGGCGACGATGCGCGCGCGGTGGCCGTGCGGGTCGTGCCACCGGCCGCCGTCACGGCCGAGGGCGAGGCCGCGCTGGGTCCGTTCGCGCGCCAGGCGCTGGACGTGCTCGCGGAAGCCGGCCACGTCCGGCTCGGCGGCGGCGAGATCAGCTTCGGCACCACGCTGCGCCTCCCCGCGGGAAGCGGGGGCGTGAGCGTCGTGGTCCCGCCGGCCGACGCGGTGCAGCTGGGCGCGGTCAACCGCTCGCTCGCGGCGGGGGGTGTGCCGTGGCGGTTCGGGCCGCGGGTCGAGCGCGCCGACTCGCTGGTCTCGGCGCTGGTGCCCGAGGTCGCCGGGGCGCGGGTGCGCGCGCGGTACCGGCTCACCGCCGAGCGCGGCGCCGACACGGCGGCGGTGCTCGCGCGGAGCGGCGGCGACCCGTGGCTGGTTCGACACCAGCGGGTCGTGCTCGTCGCGAGCCGGCTGGTGCCCGAGGAGACCGACCTGCCGCTGGGCAGCCGGTTCGTCCCGTTTCTCACCGCGCTCCTGAACCGCGTCGCGCGCGGGGAAGCGGGGGTGCTGTCGGCGGCGCCCGGCGAAGCGGTGACGCTCCCGGCCCGCGCGCGCTCGCTCGTCGCGGGGGATTCCGGGGTCGCGGTGGACGGCGGCGGGATCGTCGCGGCGCCGGCAACGCCCGGCGCCTACCCCGTGCTCGCCGGCCGCGACACGATCGCGATGCTCGTGGTCGGCCCGGATCCCCGCGAGTCGGAGCTGGCCCGGGCCACGGTCGCCGAGCTGCGGAGCCGGCTGGCGGGATTCGCCGTCAGCGTCACGGACGACCCGCGGGACTACGGCGCGCGACGCTTTCGCGGCGCCGGGCGAAGCGAGCTGACAGGCTGGATGTTGCTGCTGGCACTCGGTGTCCTCATCGGCGAGGCCTTGCTCGCGGCGGGTGGGGTGGGGCGCACGCAGCGGTCCTAGGTCTTCCCTTTTCATGCTACCTATTCTCCTCGACGCCGTCCGCCGCCTCCCGGGGTTCTCCGACCTCGAGCAGACGCTGCGCCGGCCGCGGGCCAGTGTCTCGCTTCCCGACCTGCCGGGCTCGATGGGCGCCGCGCTGGTTGCGACGCTGGCCGAGAGCCAGGCGTCGCAGTTGTTCGTCGTCGTGGCCGGCGGCCCCGCGGACGCCGAGCGGTGGCTCGCGGATCTCGGCGTCCTCCTGCCGGAAGGCGTGCTCGCGCTCTACCCCCAGCGCGAGGCACTGGGCGAGGACGAGCCGCATTTCGAGATCGCGGGTGAGCGGGTCGAGACGCTGGAGCGGCTCAACACGGGTGCGATCCGCGTGCTGGTCACCACGGCCCGTGCCAGCCTTGAGCGCACGCTGCTGCCGGCCGCCCTGGCCGCGGCCCGGCTCGAGCTGACGCGCGGCGTCTCGTTCCGCGAGGCGCGGGAGCGGCTGGAGCGGATGGGCTATCAGCGGGTGGCGCAGGTGAGCGACGTGGCGCAGTTCGCGGTCCGGGGCGGCATCGTGGACGTGTACGGGTTCGGCATGGCGCAGCCGGCGCGCGCCGAGTATTGGGGCGACGAGCTGGTGGATCTCCGGGCCTTCGACCTCGCGACCCAGCGCGGTGTCGGCGTGCTGGAGCGCGTCACGATCCTGCCGGTGGACCCGCGGGCCGCCGCCGGCGGCGACGCCGAGCGGCGCTCGCTGCTCGACCTGGTGCCATCGGCGGCGCTGCTGGTCGAAGAGCGCGTCGACGCGTTCGAGGCCGACGTCGAGCGCGCCTGGGCCGAGGCCGAGCACCATGCCGAGGTGGCGCGCCGGCTCGGCGAGGAGGTCCCGCCGCGGGAGGACCTCTTCCTCGCCCCCGAGGCGTGGCGCGCGCGGCGCGCCGGGTACGCGCGGCTCGCCCTGGGAGCGGCGGAGCCGACTCACCGGCTCCCGGTGGGCGCGCCGCCCGAGATCGCCCGCAATCTGGCGCGGGTGATTCCGCCACCGGGGGGGGGGGCGCGCACGCTGGTACTGTGCGACAACGAGGGCCAGCTCGAGCGCCTCGACGAACTGCTCGCCGAGCGGGGAGGCGGCTCCCCTCCCGGCGTCACGCTGGCGATCGGCGCGCTGGACGGCGGCTTCACGCTGCCCGGGCTGTTCGTGCTCACCGACCACGAGATCTTCCGGCGCGCCCGCCGGATCCGCCGCGCGCGGCGCTACCGCCAGGGGTTGCCCGCGGCCATCGGTGGCGCGCTGCAGGCGGGCGAGCTCGTCGTGCACCTCGAGCACGGTCTCGGCATCTACCGCGGCCTGCGCACCATCGAAGTGCAGGGCGCGACGATCGAGGTCGCGGCGGTCGAGTACGAGGGCGGCGACCTGCTCCAGGTGCCGCTCGACCGGATCGACCAGCTCGAGCGGTTCCGCTCGGTCGAGACCGACCCCGCGGCGCCGCCGCCGAAGCTGCACAAGCTCGGCGGCGGCAAGTGGAAGCGGCAGCGCGCCCAGGCCGAGGAATCGGTGCGCCGGCTGGCCGCCGACCTGCTCGAGCTGTACGCGCGACGCCAGGTCGCACCCGGCTTCCCGTTCCCGCCCGATACGCGGTGGCAGATCGAGCTGGAGTCTTCCTTCCTCTACGAGGACACGCCCGACCAGCGCACCGCCACGGCCGACGTGAAAGCCGACCTCGAGCGGGCGCGGCCGATGGACCGGCTCATCGTCGGCGACGTGGGGTACGGGAAGACCGAGATCGCGGTGCGGGCCGCGTTCAAGGCGGTCCAGGGCGGCAAGCAGGTGGCGGTGCTGGCGCCCACGACGATCCTGGTCGAGCAGCACGCGCGCACCTTCGGCGAGCGGCTCGCCGATTTCCCGGTGCGCCTCGCGACCCTGTCGCGGCTGCACGCCCCCAAGGAGCTGAAGGCCTCGCTGGCCGCCATCGCGGCCGGAGCGGTGGACATCGTGATCGGCACGCACCGGCTCCTCTCGGACGACGTCATGTTCAAGGACCTCGGCCTGATCGTGCTGGACGAGGAACACCGGTTCGGCGTCGAGCACAAGGACCACCTCAAGAAGCTGCGGCTGGCGGTGGACGTGCTCGCGATGACGGCGACGCCCATCCCCCGCACGCTGCAACTCTCGCTCGCCGGGCTGCGCGACCTCACGCTGATCGAGACGCCGCCCCGCGACCGCTCGCCGGTGCTGACCTTCGTCGAGCCGTGGGACGACGGGCTGATCGAGGAGGCCCTGGCCCGCGAGCTGGACCGCGGCGGGCAGGTGTACGTGGTGCACAACCGCATCGAGACCCTCGAGACGGTGGCCGAGCGGATCAGGCGGCTGGCGCCGCGCGCCACCGTGGCGGCGGCCCACGGGCAGATGCGGCCGCGGGCGCTGGACGAGGTGATGCGGCGGTTCGTGGCGGGCGACGTCCAGGTCCTGTGCTCGACCATGATCGTCGAATCGGGGCTCGACGTCCCCAATGCGAACACCATGCTGGTCCACCACGCGCAGCAGTTCGGACTGGCCCAGCTGTACCAGCTGCGCGGGCGGGTGGGGCGCAGCCACCGGCGCGCGTACTGCTACCTCATCGTGCCCGACGAAGTGGACCCGGCGGCCGAGGCGCGGCTCCAGACGCTGGCCCACCACACCGAGCTGGGCGCGGGCTACCGGATCGCCGTGAAGGATCTGGAGCTCCGAGGCGCCGGAAATTTGTTAGGCGCCGAGCAGACCGGGTTCGCGCTGTCGGTGGGGGTGGACGTGTACCTGCGCCTGCTCGAGGAGACGGTGCGCGCGCTGAAGGGCGAGGCGGCCGGCGTGGAATGGCCGGCGCCCGAGGTGCTGATGGAGCGCTCGGCCTACCTGCCCGACAGCTACGTTCCCGACGACGCGGCGAAGCTCGACCTGTACCGGCGGCTGGCGAAGAGCCGCTCGCCCGGCGAGATTTCCGGGCTGCGAGAGGAAATGGCCGACCGGTTCGGCCGCCTCCCCGCCGAGGCCGAGGCCCTTGTGGCGCTGACCCAGCTGCGGGTCGTCGGTGCCCGCCTCGGGCTCGAAACGGTCGTGATCCGGCCGGACGAGGCGCGGCTCGTGTTCCGGTCCGGCGCGACGCCGCGTCTGGCCCGGCTCACGAGCGCGATGGACGTGGTGCAGTTCGCCGCCGACGTGCGGCGCGCGCAGCCGTTGAGCATCCGGCTGCGCCGGCTCGGCGGGCTGGAGTTGCTGCCGGGACTGGTTCGGGCACTGGAACAGACCGTCGTGAGTCACGAGTCAGGAGTCGAAGCCGGGCTCATACCTCAGGACTCATGACTCAGGACTCCTAACTCAGGACTCATAACGTTCATTCCGGAGTGTCGATGTCGAAGCGGATGCTGGTCGCGGTGTCGGTGGTCGGTCTCGTCGGGTGCGCCGACGCGTTCCGGGGGCACCAGGACGTGGTGGCGCGGGCGGCGGGGCAGGAGCTGACGGTCGACCGCCTCGCGACCATGATCGGTCCGGGGAAGTCGGTGCCGTTGCGCCGCGAAGTCGTGGACCGCGTGGCGGAGATGTGGGTGGACTACCAGCTGCTGGCCCAGACCGTCGCCTCCGGCGACAGCCTGCTCGACAGCGCCACCGTGGACCGGGCCAACTGGCCCGTGATCGCGCAGCTGCTGGCCAACCGGTTGCACGACTCGCTCATCGTCTCGCAGGCCCGGCCCACGGCGGCTCAGATGGATTCGGTGTACGGCGCCGGTGAGTACCGCTACCTCTATCACATCCTGCTGGCGGCGCGGCAGGACACGACGCCGTCGGTGATCGCCGCCAAGCGGCGCCAGCTCGAGGGCGTGCTGGCGCGGCTCCGCGCCGGCGCGCGGTTCCAGGACCTCGCGCGGCAGCTCTCCGAGGATCCCGGCAGCAAGCCGCTCGGCGGCCAGCTCGGCCTCGTGGGGCGCGGCGCGCTGGTGAGGCCGTTCGAGGACGCGGGCTTCGTGCTCGGGCCGGGCGAGCTGTCGCCGGTGGTGCAGACCGCCTACGGTCTCCACATCATCTGGCGCCCCCGGCTGGCCGAAGTGCGCGACAGCTTCGCCGCGGACCTCGAGGAGATCATGATCGGGCGGCTGGACTCGGCCTTCCTCGACAGCCTGACCAACCGCACGGCGATCCGGGTGCGCGGCAGCGCGCCGGCCATCGTGCGCCGCGCCGCCGAGGATCTGCGCGCCGCCAAGACGCGCTCGCGGGTGCTCGCGACGTTCCGCGGCGGCCGGCTCCGGGAACGCGACTTCGCGACCTGGCTGCAGGCGTTCGGGCAGCAGACCCGCGGGATGGTGCTGCAGGCCCCGGACTCGACGCTGATCGAGTTCGTGAAGAGCATCGCGCGCAACGAGATGCTGCTGACCGGCGCGCGCCAGAACGGCATCACGTTGCGGGCCACGGACCGGGACTCGATCCGGACACTGTACCGCCGCGACCTCGGCACGATGCTGGACGGCATCGGCATCTCGGCCGATTCCCTGTCCGCCGACTCGAGCGGCCGCGGCCAGGACCGCCCGGCGCTGGCGGCACGGCACGTGGACGCGTACTTCGCGGCGATCACCAACACGCCGGCGTCGCGGCGCTACTACGAGGTGCCGCCGTTCCTCGCCGACGTGCTGCGCGCGCGCGCGCGTTGGGCGATCTACCCGGCCGGCGTGGAGCGCGCGCTCGAGCGGGCGCGTGAGCTGCGAGGCCCGGAGGCGCCCCCGGGCGGCCCGCCCGGCATGCCGCAGATGACGCCGGCCCCGGTCCGGCCCGCGCCGGGGGGTCCGCCCGTGGGCGGCCCGCCGGATGCACGGAAGCGCGACTGACGATGCCCCACCCCCCGGCCCGGACCGCGCTGCTCCTGCTCGCGCTCGCCGCGGCCGGCACGGCGGTGCGCGCGCAGCAGCCGGCCGAGCCGCAGCTGATCGACCGCATCGCCGCGGTCGTGGGCGAGCGGGCCATCCTGCTGTCCGAGGTCGACGAAGCGATCAACGAGCGCCGCGGACAGGGGCTGCAACCGCCCGAGGATGCGGCGGGGCTCGAGCGGCTCCGCCGCCAGGTGCTCCAGGAGTTGATCGACGACGAGGTGCTGTACCAGGCCGCGCGGCGCGACACCTCGATCCGGGTCACCGACGACGAGGTGACCCGGGCGGTCGAGGAACAGTATCGCGAGGTCCGGCAGCGGTTCCGCTCCGACGCGGAGCTGCGGGCCGCGATGGGGTCGGCCGGGTTCACGATCGACGAGTGGCGGCGCCGCATCGGCGAACAGCAGCGCCGGCAGACGCACATCACGCGCTACGTCCAGAAACAGCGTCAGGAAGGCAGGTTGCGCGGCGGCTCGGTGCCGGAAGCGGAACTGCGGCGGGCCTATGAGGAGGCGATGCAGCGCACCGGCCAGGAGCGGCCGCGCCGCCCGCCGAGCATCGCGTTCCGCCAGATCGTCGTCGTGCCCCGGCCCACCGAGGCGGCCCGCGCCGCGGCGCTGGCCAAGGCCGACTCGGTGCGGCTGGCGATCGCGGGCGGCGCCGACTTCGCGGCGGCGGCGCGCCGATTCTCCGACGACCTCGGCACCAGGGACCAGGGTGGCGACCTCGGCTGGTTCCGGCGCGAGCGGATGGTGCGCGAGTTCGCCGACGTGGCCTTCAACCTGCGGCCGGGCGTGGTGTCGCCCGTGGTGCGTACCCCGTACGGGTTCCATCTCATCATGGTCGAGCGCGCGCAGCCCGCCGAGGTGAAAGCGCGCCACATCCTGTTCGCGCCGCAGATCACCGAGGCCGAGGTCGCCGCCGCGCGGCTGCTCGCCGACTCGCTGGCGCGGCTGGCCAGGGCGGGCGCGAGCATGGACTCGATGGCGCGCCTGCGCGGCGACTCCGTCGAGCCGCGCGTGGTCGGCCCGCTGGACCGGACCCAGCTCGACTCGGTGCTCGTCCTCGCGTTCGCCGCCGCCGGGGTGGGCGACGTGATCGGGCCGTTCACCAAGAGCGACGACGGCTCGCTGCTCCGCACCCGCGTGGTGGTCGCCCAGATCACGGAGCTTGAGGAGGCGCGCGAGTTCACGTACGAGGAGGTGCGCGAGAATCTCCGCCAGCAGCTCCAGCAGACCCGCGCGATCCAGAACCTCATCGCCACGCTCCGACGACAGATGTACGTCGATGTGCGGATCTGACTCACAGCTCACAGCTCACAGCTCACGGCAGCATGGCTGGAGCTCTGAGCTGTGAGCTATGAGCTCAGAGTGCGTCGTCCCGTCCTGGCCATCACGCTCGGCGACCCCCGCGGCATCGGCCCGGAGGTGGTGCGGGCCGCGCTGCCGGTGCCCGACGCCGACACGATCGTCATCGGGCCCGACGAGCAGGTGGAACGGCTGCCCGGCCGGGTCGTGGGCCTCGGGCCGTGGGACGGCGGCGGGAGCAACCCGCTCGAGACCGCCGGGTCGTTCACGGGGCGCGCCGTGGAGGAAGCCGTGCGGCTGTGGCGGGCGGGCGAGGCGGACGCCATCGTCACGGGGCCGGGCGAGAAGCGCGCGCTCAACGCCGCCGGCTATCGGGTCCCGGGCCACACCGAGCTGTTGCGCGACCTCACCGGCGCGGGGCAGGTGGCGATGATGCTCGCGTCGGAGCGACTGCGCGTGGTGCTGGTCACCGCCCACGTGGCGCTGCGCGACGCGCTCGCGATCCTGACGCCGGAGCGCATCGCCAGGACCGCGGAGATCACCCGCAAGGGCCTCGCCGAGTGGTTCGGCGTGACCCAGGCCAGGCTGGCGCTGTGCGCCGTCAACCCGCACGCCGGCGAGGACGGCTTGTTCGGCCACGAGGAGCAGACCGTGCTGGTGCCGGCCGCGAAGGCGAACGGCCTCATCGGCCCGCTGCCGGCCGACACGGTGTTCGTGCGCGCGCTGCGCGGCGAGTTCGACGCGGTGCTGGCCCCGTACCACGACGTGGGCATGACCGCGGTCAAGGTGTCGAGCTTCGGCCACGGGGTGAACGTCACGCTCGGCTTGCCGGTGCCGCGGACCGCGCCCGACCACGGCACGGCGCTCGATATCGCGGGCCGGGGCGTCGCCGACCCGTCCTCGATGCAGGAAGCGGCGCGGGTCGCGGTCGAGATCGCGCGGCGCCGGTCCCAGGCGGGAGACTGACATGGATCCCCGGACCTTCAGTATCAACGCGATGCTGGCCGACATGGAGCCGCTGCTCCGGCGGCTCACCGGCGGACACGTCGAGCTGGGGTACGTGCAGGCTGCGGGCCTGTGGGCGGTGCAGCTGCCGCCCGGCAAGCTCGAGGAAGTCCTGCTCGCGCTGGTCGTGGACGCCTGCGACGCGATGCCCGCGGGCGGCCACCTGCGAATGACCACCTCGAACGTGTCGGGGCCGGACGGGCGGCCGTCGGGCGACTACGTGCAGCTCACGGTGACCGACACCGCGCGCACGGTGAGCGACGCCGTCCGCTCGGCGATCCGCGGCCGCGGCACGCGAGAGGGCCTCGGCATCCGGCTGAGCTTCGAGCTGGCCGAGCGCGCCGACGGCCACGTGGACGTGATGCCGAGCGCCGAGGGCGGGCTCACGGTGCGGCTGCTGCTGCCGCGGGCCGACACGCCGCTCAGCGTGCGCGAGCTGGGCGAAGCCGCGGAGCTGGTGGGCGGCAGCGAGACGATCCTGTTCGTCGAAGACGACCGGTCGCTGGCCGGCGTGGCGGGCCGGGTCCTCGCGCGGCTGGGGTACCGCGTCCTGACCGCGGCAACCGGCGAGGCGGCGCTGCGGATCCTCGCCGAGCACCCCGAGCCCGTGCACCTGCTGTTCACCGACCTGGTGCTGCCGGGGATGGACGGCGTCGCGCTGGCGCGCCAGGTGAACCAGCGCCGGCCCGACATCAAGGTCCTGTTCACGAGCGGGTATTCCCAGGAGTCGTTGCGGCTGCGCGACGCGGTGGGTGCGGAGGTGCGGTTCCTCGAGAAGCCGTTCAGCCTGAGCGGGCTGGCGTCCTCGCTGCGGGCGGCGCTGGGCTAGCTCTTCGCGGCGTGGAACTTCGCTTCGGCGATCCGCCGCCCGTCCATCGCCGTCACCTCGAACTCGCCGCCCTCGACCGGCACCCGATCCCCCACCTTCGGCAGCCGCCCCAGCACGCCGAACAAGTATCCGCCCAGCGTGGTGTAGTCCTGGCTCATCAATGCGAGCTTGCATCGCTCGCTGACCTCGGTGAGGTCGGCTGAGCCGGGGAACACGGGGGCCGCCCCGGAGACGGCCGCGGCCGACGGGCGGCCCGGGCGGTCGTACTCGTCCTCGATCTGGCCGACGATCTCCTCCAGCAGGTCCTCCATGGTGACCAGGCCGGCGGTGCCGCCGAACTCGTCGAGCACGATCACCATGTGGGCCTTCTTGAGCTTCATGTCGGCGAGCACGTCCTCGACCTCGCGTGAGCCCGGCACGAAGTGCGCGGGGCGCAGCAGGCTCTCGAGCGTGGGCGGCGGTCCGCCCTTCCGCAGGGCGGCGAGCACGGCCTTGGCGTGCACGATGCCCACGATGTCGTCGAGCGAGGCGCGGTACACGGGGTAGCGCGAGCGGCCCGCCTCCGCGATCCGGTCGGCCGCCTCCGCGACGGACTCGCCGACCATGAGTGCGATCATGTCGGTACGCGGCGTCATCACCTCGCGCGCGTTCTTCTCCGAGAACTCGAACACGCCGGCCAGCAGCCGCGCGTCCTGCTTGCCGAGCGAGCCCGCCATCTGGCTCTGCTCGACCAGCATCTGGATCTCCTCCGGAGAGTGGACGCGCTCGTGCTCGCCAGGCTGGCGCAGCCGGAACAGCCGCAGCGTCGCGTTCGCCGTGCCGTTGAGCATCCAGATGAACGGATTGGTCGCGATCGTGAACACGATCAGCGGCCCGGCCACCCAGCGGCTCGTCGCCTCGGGATACAGCAAGGCCATCGCCTTGGGCGCCAGCTCCCCCAGCACGATGTGCAGGAACGTGATGAATGCGAACGCGAGGGCGCTGGCGACCCCGTGGGCGGCGACCTGGTCGAGCGGAGCCGGCAGGCCCGCGAACGCGCCCTCGATGGTGCGCGCCACCGCCGGCTCCCCGATCCAGCCCAGTCCGAGGCTGGCCAGGGTGATTCCGAGCTGCGTGGCCGAGATGTACTTGTCGAGATGCTGGAGGGCCCGACGGACCAGCTTGGCTTTTGTGTCCCCCCTCCGTATCATCGCTTCAACCCGGGTGCGGCGGGACGCGACCAGGGCGAACTCGGCCGCCACGAAGAACGCGTTGGCGGCCACCAGGAAGGCGACGGCACCCAGCTTGAAGAGGACGTTGCCGGTGGCGGAATCGGGCATATGACGACTGCCAAGCTACACGGGCCGGAGGCGGCGCGCACGGCGGTCTGCGCGCACCGCCCGGCGCGCCGCCACGAGACGGCCGCGCTCCAGGGCGCCCTCGCGATCACGGTGGTCGTCATGGGCGTCGAGGTCGCCGGCGGCCTGGCGTCGCGCTCGCTCGCCCTGCTGGCCGACGCGGCCCACATGGCCACCGACGCCGGCGCCATCGCGCTGTCGCTGTTCGCCGCGTGGATCGCCGCGCGGCCCGCCGACCGCACCCGCACCTACGGGTGGTACCGCGTCGAGGTGCTCGCCGCGCTGATCAACGGCGCCCTGCTGCTCGCCGTGACCGGCGGTATCGTGCTCGAGGCCATCCGCCGGCTCGAGGCGCCGCCCGCGGTGCGGCCCGGGCTGCTGGTGGGCGTGGCCTCGGTGGGCCTGCTGGCCAACGCGGCCGCCGCGTGGCTGCTGCACCGCGCGCGGGGCGAGAGCCTCAACGTGCGCGGCGCCTACCTCCACGTGCTGAGCGACCTCCTGGGCTCGCTCGCCGCCATCGCGGCGGGCGTCATCGTCGCGGTGACCGGGTGGGCGGCCGCCGATCCGCTGATCTCGCTCGGCCTCGCGGTGCTGCTCGTGACCAGCGCGCTGCGGCTGCTGCGGCAGGCCACCGACGTGCTGCTCGAGGCCGCGCCGCGGAACGTGTCCATGCCCGCGCTCGAGACGTCCATCGCCGGCGTGCCCGGCGTGATCGGCGTGCACGACCTGCACGTGTGGACGGTGGCCAGCGGGATGGTCGCGATGAGCGGCCACGCCACGGTGCCCGACGCGGGGAAGAACCAGGAAGTGCTGGAGGAAATCACGCGGCGGGTGCGCGGCTTCGGCATCCAGCACGTGACCGTGCAGCTCGAGAACCGATCCGACTGCTGTTAGCCGCTTCGTTCGGAGGCGTTATGCAACGTCGTGAGTTCGTCGGCGCCGGCCTGACCCTGGGCGTCCTCGGCGGGAGCGCGGTGCTCACCGGGTGCGAGAGCATGTCCCACGCCAAGCAGCTCGACCCCGCCGCGCTGCGGGCCCGGCCGCGCGGCGTGACGCGGCCGATCCGGCTCGCCTCCAACGAGAACCCGCTCGGCCTCTCGCCGGCGGCGCGGCGCGCCGTCATCGAGACGCTCGGCGAGGGGAACCGCTACCCGCGCCAGCTCCGCCTCGACCTCATCGCCGCGCTCGCCGCCAAGCACGGCCTGCCGGCCGACCACGTCCAGCTCGGCCAGGGCTCCACCGAGATCCTCAAGATGGCGGTGCACGCCGCGAGCCCGGAGACCACGCTCGTCGTGGCAGAGCCGACCTACGAGGACGTGACCAGCTACGCGAATGCCTACGGCCGGCGCGTCGTCGCCGTGCCGCTCCGCCCCGACTGGTCCCACGACCTCGAGCGCATGCGCGCCGCCACGGGCACCGGGCCCGCGCTGGTGTTCCTCTGCAACCCGAACAACCCGACCGGCACGCTCACGTCGTGCGCCGAGGTGGACGCCTGGATCGCCGCGTCGGACGAACGAACCACGTTCCTGGTGGACGAGGCGTACTTCGAGTTCGCCGAGGACGTGCCGGGCTACCACAGCGCCCAGCAGTGGGTCGCGACCAGGCCCAACGTCGTGATCGTGCGCACCTTCTCCAAGATCCACGCCATGGCGGGCATGCGGCTGGGCTACGCCCTGGCGCAGCCCGCCACCATCCGCCGGCTCGGCTTGTTCGCGTGCAAGAACAACGTCGATCAGCTGGCGCTCGCGGCGGGCCTGGCCTCGCTGCCGGACACGGACTTCCACCGCCGCACCGTGGCCGTGAACCGGACCGGCACCACGCTGCTGACCCAGGCGCTGGACGAGCTGGGCCTCGCCTTCCTGCCGAGCCACGCCAACTTCGTGATGCACCGGATCACGGGAGACCTGAGCGAGTACATCCAGCGGATGCGGGACCGGGGAATCAACGTGGGGCGGCCGTTCCCGCCGCTGCTCACGTACAGCCGGGTGTCCATCGGAATGCCCGAGGAGATGGAGGCGTTCGTGGAAGAGCTCCGGGGGTTCCGGGCGAGATCGTGGGTCTAGGCGGCACGGGATGATGGCGGGCAGCGAGCAGCAGGCAGCCGGCGGCAGGAGATGATGACTGCCCGCTGCCAGCCCTTGCTTTACCGCTGACCCCCCTCTACCTTGCCGCACCGCAACCCCAGTCGACACGAGGCTTTTCGCCGCACTGCTGCTCCCCATGCGCATCCGCAACATCGCCATCATCGCCCACGTCGACCACGGCAAAACGACCCTGGTGGACATGATGCTGCGCCAGGCCGGCGTGTTCCGGGCCGGCGCGGCGCTGGTCGAGCGCGTGATGGACTCCAACCCGCTGGAGCGCGAGCGGGGCATTACCATCCTGGCCAAGAACACGTCGGTCCGGTGGGGCGATGTGAAGATCAACATCGTGGACACCCCGGGCCACGCCGATTTCGGCGGGGAGGTCGAGCGCATCCTGCGGATGGTAGACGGCGTGCTCATTCTGGTGGACGCGGCCGAGGGGCCGATGCCGCAGACGCGGTTCGTAACGCGCAAGGCGCTGGGTCTCGGCTTGAAGCCGATCGTGCTGATCAACAAGATCGATCGGCAGGACGCCGAGCCGCTGCGGGTCCACGACGAGGTGCTGGGGCTGTTCCTGGACCTCGAGGCAACGCCCGAGCAGGTGGACGCGCCGTTCCTCTATTGCGCGAGCCGTTACGGCTCGGCGTGGAACGAGCTGCCCGAGCTCCAGCCCTCGCAGATCGCGGGCGCGAAGGGCGACCTCACGCCGCTGTTCGACGCCATCGTCACCCACATCCCGGCGCCAACCGTGGCGGAGGGGCCGTTCCAGATGCTGGTCTCGACCATCGACCATTCGCCGTACGTGGGGCGGATCGCGATCGGGCGGATCGAGCGGGGCAGCGTGCGGGTCGGGGACACCGTGGCGCTGCTGGCCCCCGGGGGCGGGCCGGGCCGAGCGGAGGAGGGCAGCTTCGAGCGGATGAAGGTGCTCCAGGTGCACGCGTTCGAGGGGCTGCAGCGTCAGGAGGTCCCGGAGGCCTCGGCCGGCGACATCGTCGCGCTGTCGGGACTCGAGGGGGTCGAGATCGGCCAGACGGTCACGGACCCGGAAACGCCGGAGCGGATGGCGGGCATCGCGGTCGAGGAGCCCACGATCAGCGTGGATTTCATCGTCAACAGCGGGCCGTTCGCGGGGCGCGAGGGCAAGTACGTCACCAGCCGACAGCTCAGGGAGCGGCTGCTCCGGGAGACCGAGAAGAACGTCGCGCTCCGGGTCGAGGAGACCGACTCGCCCGACACGTTCAATGTGAGCGGGCGCGGCGAGCTGCACCTCTCGATCTTGATGGAGACCATGCGGCGCGAAGGCTACGAGTTCCTGGTCAGCCGGCCGCGGGTGATCACCCACGAGGCGCAGGACGGCACGCTGCTCGAGCCGTACGAGGAGCTGCTGGTGGACATCCCCGATGCCTACGTCGGGGTGGTGATGGAGAAGCTGGGCCCGCGGCGGGCGGAGCTGATGGACATGCGGAACCCGGGTATGGGCACGGCGCGGCTGACCTTCCGGGTGCCGGCCCGCGGCCTGTTCGGGTACCGGTCCGACTTCCTCACCGACACGCGGGGCGAGGGGATCATCCACCACCGGTTCCTCGACTACGGGCCGTGGGCGGGGCCGTTGAGCGGGCGCTCGCGCGGGGTCATGGTTTCCATGGTGCCGGGCGAGGTGGTGGCGTACGCGCTGTTCAATCTCCAGGAGCGCGGGGTGCTGTTCGCGAAGCCGGGTGACCCGGTGTACGAGGGGATGGTCGTCGGGGAGAACAGCCGTCCGGGCGACCTGGACGTGAACCCGACCCGGGGCAAAAAGCTCACGAACATGCGGGCGTCCGGGTCGGACGAGAACGTCTTGCTGGAACCGCCGCGGGCGATTACCCTGGAACTCGCCCTCGAGTACATCGAGGACGACGAGCTGATCGAGGTCACGCCGAAGGCGGTCCGGCTCAGGAAGCGGGCGCTGACGGTGCACGAGCGGGAGAAGATCCGCCGCGCGGTGAAGAAGGCGGCGGCGGAGTGACGCAGCGGGTCGCGCGAACCCTGAATCGTGGAGAGGACACGATGAAGCCGTGGTGGGCGTCGGCGGTGGCGGTCGAACTGCGGGGGCGGCGAACCGACGACGCGGAGGAAGAGGACAGCCTCGAAGGTCTGAACGAGTTCGAAGAGGATGACGAGTTCGACGACGAGGATCTCGACGACGACGAGGACGCCGACGACGCCGAGGACGATGACGACGAAGAGAGCTACGACGATTTCGACGAGGATTTCGACGACGACGGGGAGCCGAAGCGCGGCGGGGGTGGGCGGCCGCGGCGCGAGTGGGGGGAGTAGCGGGCTCCGGATGTCGGAGACGAGGGGGCGGCCGGGGGACGGCTGCCCCCTTTTCGCGTTTCTGAGGGGCGGGACCGCTAGATTGGCGGGGAAGAAGGGGAAGAAGGGGAAGAAGGGGAGGGACGGGAAGGACGGGAAGGAGGGGAACAGGAGGGATGGGGAAGGCTGCGAAGCAGACGATCCTGGTGGTGGACGACGAGAAGACCATCCGCAGGCTTGCGGTCGACGAGCTCAAGGCCCACGGGTACGAAGTACTCGCGGCCGGCTCGGGCGCCGAGGCGCTGGCGTTGTTGCACGGGCACGAGGGGGAGATCCACCTGCTGCTGACGGACGTGTCGATGCCGGGGATGAGCGGCGGCGAGCTGGCCGAGGTGGTCGGCGCCGAGCGGGAGGGGATGAAGATCCTGTACATGTCGGGGTTTGGTGCCGGCGCGGCGCTGCACGACGGCGTGCGGGAGGCTGGGGTGGCGTTTCTCGCGAAGCCGTTCGTGCCGGCGACGCTGGTGAAGAAGGTGCGGGCGGTGCTGGCGGGGGCCTAGCCTCCCCCGTTACCATTCGTCCCTCGTTGGGGCCCGTAGCTCAGGTGGTTAGAGCGCACGCCTGATAAGCGTGAGGTCGGTAGTTCAACTCTACCCGGGCCCATTGAAGACCGGTCGGAAGTCAGGAGTCGGGAGTAGCTGCATGTCACGGAAGGCCCTGCGAGAAGCGGGGCCTTTGTGCTGCTCGGCCGCACGGGAGGCGTCATTATAGTGTCGCAATGCACATTATAGTATGTAACTTGACATTATAATATCAAATGGCGACATTAGGCGTTCTGGTTCAGGAGACTGCGAATGCGGCCGACCAAGCGGCCCCAAAGTGCGCTGCGCTACCCGCTCAACCACATCCTGGGCACCGAAGCGGCGGTGCGGGTGCTGCGGGTGGTGCTGCTGTCGGACATTCCGATCGGCATCTCGGAGCTGGCGCGCCGGGCAGAGCTGCAGGCCAGTGGAGTGGCGCGGGTCTGCACGCGCCTGGAGGATCTGGGCGTTATCGAGGCGGTGGGGCGGGGGGCGCACGGACGCCAGTATCGCCGGGCACAACGCCTTGCGTTCGCGAGCCAATTGGTGGCGCTCTTCAGCGAAGAGCGGAATCGCGCCCAGCAGATCATCGCGGATCTGAGGTCAGCCGTGCACAACCTCTCCCGGGCTGCCTGGATCGAAGGGCCAGTGGCGCTCGGTACCGACCGCCCAGGGGACGTCATCGTGGTCGGGATAGTTGTCGAGCCCGGCGAGGTCGAAAGGGCGCGGGTGCAGGCTTGGCGGCATCTGCTGCATGTTCAGCAGAAGCACGACCTCACGATCGAGCTCAACGTGCTGACGATGGCAGACCTGAAGACGGCCGGTCGCGCTCGTCACGCGGAGCTGGATCGCGTGTTGCTCCTTGCCGGACCCGCACCGCTGGATCTCGTGCGTGCCGCTTCCCCCCCGCGCAAGGAGGCCGCGCCACGCGTGCGCCATCACGGTGACCTCGATGCGCGATCGCGCGAACTGGCCCGCGCTATCGCCGACCGGGTCCGGCGCGATCCATCAATCGTCGAGGATGCGAAGCGTTTCCTTGAGCGCCGGATCCCCAGTGCGTCGCCGGCCGAGCGGCTGGAGCTCGAGGAGTGGCAGGGCATCCTCGATTCCATGTCCATCCCCCGCCTGTGCCGGTTCCTGGTTCGGGACGACGCCCGAGCTACGCGCCTGCGGCAGTCCCTTCCGTTCCTCGGCGTGCTGTCGGCCAAGGAACGGAAACAGCTCGTGCACGGGGCCGCCAACGCGTGACCCGCGAGGAGCTGGAACATGCGATCCGGGCTGCCTGTGAGATTGCCGAGGACGATGCCGTCTATGTCTTCGGCTCCCAGGCCATTCTGGGGCAGTATCCGGATGCGCCGGCGCTCCTTCGGATGTCGGTAGAAGTGGATGTCTGCCCGCGAACACGGGTCGACCGAGTGGACGCCATTGACGGCGCAATCGGCGAGCTGTCGCAGTTTCACGAGACGTTTGGCTTCTACGTCCACGGGCTGCCCATCGAAGAGGCAGCGAAGCTGCCACCGGGCTGGCAGGACCGGGCCTTTTCGATTCGCGACGCCGTGACCACAAGAGGCAAGACTGGCCTGTGTCTCGAAGCTCACGACCTTGCAGCGAGCAAGTTGGCGGCTTTCCGGGACAAGGACCGGGACTTCGTCCGAGTGTTGCTGCAGGAGCGCCTCATCACGTCGGCGACCCTGGTCGCGCGCTTGAAGACCCTGGACCTGCCAGGCACGGAGCGGGCGCGGCTGCAGGAGTGGGTAGAACTCACAGCGGCGGCCCCGAGGCGATAGGTGGATTGGTCAGGCGGGCTGGTTCTTGGGCTCCAGACTAGTGCATCGCGCCCCGAGGTCGTAGGTTGGGTCGGTCCGCCGGCCGCGAACCTCTCGTATCCGACACCTGATGCCTAGCGAAGCTGACACCTGTCGCAGGTTTGTTGTCCCTAAGCTCCTGGAAGCAGGCTGGGACGCCGAACCTCACCAGATCCGAGAACAAGTGACGTTCACCGACGGCCGCATCCTCGTGGTCGGCCGCAAGGGAGTCCGCCGTCCTGGCAAGCGGGTCGACTACCTGCTGCGCTACCGCCCGGACTTCGCGATCGCGGTTGTCGAGGCGAAGGCGAGCTACAAGTCGGCCTCCGACGGCTTGCAGCAGGCGAAGGATTACGCCGAGCTTCTGGGCCTCAAGTTCGCGTACGCGACCAACGGCAAGGGTATCATCGAGGTCGATTACCTGACCGGAATGGAGTCGGAGCTATCGAAGTTCCCGGCGCCGGCCGAGTTGTGGCAGCGGCTCACCGCCGGCGAAAAACTGACTTCAGACGTCGGGGATCGACTCCTTGCGCCCTGCTACGGACTCGGTGGCAAGCCGCTGCGGTACTACCAGGAGGTTGCGGTCAACCGCGCCGTTCAGGCCGTTCTCCAGGGAAAGCCTCGCGTGTTGCTCACGATGGCCACGGGGACGGGGAAGACGCTTGTCGCCTTCCAGATCTGCTGGAAGCTGTCCGAGGCGCGGTGGAACAGGACCGGCGAGAGTCGGCGGCCGCGGATTCTCTACCTCTCCGATCGTAACATTCTGATCGATGACCCCAAGGACAAGGTCTTCGCGCCGTTCGGTGAGGCTCGTTGGAAGATCGAGGGCGGGATCGCCACGAAGGGCCGCGAGATGTACTTCGCGACCTACCAGTCGATTGCTCGCGACGAGCGCAGGCCTGGGCTATACCGCGAGTACGCGCCTGACTTCTTCGACCTGATCATCGTCGACGAATGCCACCGCGGCAGCGCCACGGACGAGAGCAGCTGGCGGGAGATTCTCGAGTACTTCGAGCCGGCAAGTCAAATCGGAATGACCGCTACGCCCTTGCGCCAGGAAAACCGGGACACGTACCGGTACTTCCGGAACCCGATCTACACATACAGCCTTCGGCAGGGCATCGAGGACGGCTTCCTGGCGCCCTATCGGGTGCACCGAGTGGTGACGACGTGGGATGCGGCTGGCTGGCGACCCAGCGCAGGGGAGCTTGACCGTTACGGCCGCGCCATTCCGGATGAGGAGTATCAGACCCGGGAATTCGAGCGCGTTGTCGCGTTGCGTGCCCGCACCGAAGCCGTGGCGAGACACCTGACGAACTTCCAGATACGCACGGACCGCTTCGCGAAGACGATGGTGTTTTGTGTCGATCAGGAGCACGCGAGCGAGATGCGTCGTGCGCTCAACAACCTGAATGCCGACCTGGTGCGCACGTATCCCGACTACGTCTGCCGCGTCACAGCGGACGAAGGTGACATCGGCCGCGGGCACCTCGCGAGGTTCCAAGACGTCGAACGCTCCGCGCCCGTCATCCTCACTACGTCCCAGCTTCTCACGACCGGCGTCGATGCGCCGACCTGCAAGAACATCGTGCTGGTGCGCGTGATTGGCTCGATGGTGGAGTTCAAGCAGATCATCGGGCGCGGGACCCGGGTGCGCGATGACTATGGCAAGCTGTTCTTCAACATCCTGGACTACACCGGATCGGCAACGCGGATGTTCGCCGATCCCGATTTCGATGGGGACCCCCTCGCCATCATTGAGACCGAGATTGACGAGCAGGGCCGAGTTTCCGAGCCTGTTGAGCCGCCGTACGGCGAGCCGGAGCCGCTGCCGCCGGACCCATGGCCCCCAGAGCCGCCTGAGCCACCGGGCCCATCGCGCAAGTACTATTTCGATGGCGGTCAGGTGGAGATCGCGGCCCATCTGGTCTACGAGCTGGACTCCGACGGCAAGCAGCTTCGGGTAGTGAAGTTCACGGACTACACCGCGGAGAAGGTGCGGGCGCTGTACTCCACTGCGGCCGAGTTGCGGGCGGCATGGGCTGATCCTGTCCAGCGAGCGGAGATCATCGCGAAGCTGGCCGAGCGTGGGATCGACTTCGAGGAGCTGGCCACGGCTGCTGGGCAGCCCGAGGCGGACCCCTTCGACCTGCTATGCCACATCGCCTTCAACGCTCCGCTCCGCACCCGGCGTGAGCGCGCACAGCGCCTGCGATCCGAGAAGAAGGACTTTTTCGAGCGCTATGGCTCGGAGGCCCGGGCGATCCTGGAGGAGCTGCTGGAGAAGTACGCAGACCACGGCGCCGCCCAGTTCACTCTCCCCGAGGTGCTGGAGGTTCCTCCGATCAACCGTCACGGCAACGTGATCGAAATCGCGCGCCTCTTTGGCGGGGAGCAAGCGCTCCGTGACGCCATCCAAAGGCTTCAAACCCTCTTGTACGCCGCGTGAGCTCCAAGCCGATGCCCAAACGCGCAAAGAAGGCCGCTGCAACAATTCCGCTGCCCACGGCTCAGCAACTTGGCACCCTGATCAAGTCCGCGCGGGACATCATGCGCAAGGACAAGGGGCTGTCCACCGACCTCGACCGGTTGCCGATGCTGACCTGGATCATGTTCCTGAAGTTCCTGGATGACATGGAGCAGATCGAGGAGTCGAAGGCCAAGCTCCGCGGCGCGCGCTATCGCCCTGCGATCGAAGCGCCTTATCGATGGCGCGACTGGGCGGCACCTGAGGACGGAACCACCGGTCCCGATCTTCTCGCGTTTATCGGCCAGGACGAGGCAAGACTTCCAAACGGCAAGAGAGGGGCCGGCCTCTTTGCCTATCTCCGCAGCCTCCGTGGCTCAAACGGCCCGGCCCGGCGGCGGCAGGTGATCGCCAGCGTGTTCTCCGGCGTCGTGAACCGAATGACCAGCGGCTACCTGCTGCGAGATGTCGTCAACAAGGTGAGCCGTATCCACTTCCTGGCGAAGGAGGAGCTGTTCACGCTCGGTCATCTCTACGAGTCGATGCTCAAGGAGATGCGAGACGCTGCGGGAGAGAACGGTGAGTTCTACACGCCGAGACCCGTGGTCCGATTCATGGTGCAGGCCGTCAACCCGCGCCTCGGCGAGACGGTGCTCGACCCGGCGTGTGGCACAGGAGGATTCCTCGTAGAGGCGTACCATCACCTGGAGAAGCAGTGCAAGACGGTGGAAGACCGTCGGCGCCTGCAGATCGGCAGCCTGTTCGCGGGGGAAGCCAAACCCCTCCCGTACCTCCTTTGCCAGATGAACTTGCTCCTGCACGGCCTCGAGGCGCCGCAGGTCGATCCCGAAAACAGCCTCAGGTTCAAGCTGGCCGAGCTCGGCGACAGGGACCGGGTGGATGTGATTCTCACTAACCCGCCGTTCGGCGGCGAGGAGGAGGCAGGGATCAAGGGGAACTTCCCTCCGGACATGCAGACCTCGGAGACCGCTCTGCTCTTTCTCCAACTGATCATGCGTAAGCTCAAGCGCGCGGGCCGTGGGTCCGAGAGTGGTGGCCGGGCGGCGGTCGTTGTACCGAACGGCACACTGTTCGGCGACGGTGTGTGTGCGCGCATCAAGGAGCAGCTCCTCAAGGAGTTTAACCTCCACACGATCGTTCGGCTGCCAAACGGCGTATTCTCGCCCTACACGTCGATCGCGACGAACCTGCTCTTTTTCGACCGGTCGGGGCCGACGCGCGAGACCTGGTACTACGAGATCCTGCTCCCCGAGGGCCGAAAGCAGTACACGAAGACCATGCCGATGCGAGAGGAGGAGTTCGCAGGTTGTTTGGCGTGGTGGAGGAATCGTGAGGAAAACGCAAGTGCGTGGCGAATGGCCGCTGAGAACGTGCTCAGGTACGGCGCCGCTGGCGCTCTCGTGTCAGCCAATCTGGACATCAAGAACCCGAACGCGCCTGAGGATCTCGAACACGTCCCGCCAGAGCAGCTGGTCGACAACATGCTCAAGAACGAACAGCGGATTGTTGAACTGTTGGCCGAAATCAAGGTGGCTCTCGCCGGTAGGAACCGACGGCCATGATGCCAGCGGTGAGACTGGGCGAGGTTCTTAGACATCGCAAGGAGTTTGTCGCGATCGATGATATTCAGACCTACAAGCGTCCTCGCGTTCGGCTGCACGCACAAGGGGTTGTCCTGAGGGATGAAGTGCGCGGCGCTGAGATCAAGACGAAAAAGCAGCAGGTGTGTCGCGCGGGTGAGTTTCTTGTCGCTGAGATTGACGCCAAGGTCGGCGGCTTCGGAATTGTTCCGCCAGAGCTCGACGGTGCCATCGTCAGCAGTCACTACTTCCTGTTTGTCGTCAACGAAGATGGCCTTGATCAGCGATTCCTGGACTGGTTCGCGAGGACTCCCGCTTTCCGAGAACAGGTGGAAGCACAGGGTTCAACAAACTATGCAGCCATTCGACCGCGCGATGTCTTGCAGTACCAGGTTCCACTGCCGCCGCTGCCCGAGCAACGGCGGATTGTGGCGCGCATCGAGGAGGTTGCTGAAAAGGTCGCGGAGGCCAAGCGGCTAAGGCTTCAGGCCACCGAGTATGCGCGTCTCTTGTGGAAGGGGCAGGCTCGGGCACTCCTCGGAACAGTGCCTCAGGAGTTCTGGAATCCGGTGCGTGACGTAGTCGAGATCGGTGGAGGCGGTACGCCGTCCAAGCTCAACCCTGCTTTTTGGACTGGGAGTATCCCTTGGGTTTCCCCCAAAGACATGAAGAATCGGGAACTGACTGACACGGCGGACCACATTACTGAGGCGGGATTGAGTGGTAGCACCGCTAAGCTCCATCAACCAGGATCAGTCCTGGTGGTAGTGCGCGGAATGATCCTAGCGCGCACCTTTCCGAGCGCGGTTCTCCGCGTCCCGGCGGCGATCAATCAGGACATGAAGGCACTGAAGGCCAAGAGCGGACTCCTGCCGGAGTACTTGTGCTCGGTTTTGGCGGCGCTGAATGACGATATCCTCGCGCTCGTCGAGCGATCCACTCACGACACGCGAAAGCTGCTTACAGCGACTCTAGAGGCTTTCAGAATACCAGTGCCGGCGGTGGAGGAGCAGCACCGTCTTCTTAAGATCCTCAACGACCTGGAGATGGCGACCCAGTCTCTGCTGGTTGTGCAAGGCCAGACTGCCACCGAGCTCGACGCGCTGCTGCCGTCCATTCTCGACAAGGCGTTCAAGGGCGAGCTGTGATCGCTGCCAGGCCCTCAGGTCGGAGCGCTTCACCGAACCAGCGCAACCATGAGGAGCGACAACAGACTATGAGGTGCATCCTCCCCACTGATCGCCGGGCTGAGCCTTTGGGAGTAGCGCGGAAATGTCCCGCAAGAACGGACACATGTTAAGATCCTGCCACCGATCCTCTGTCGAGGCAACGGACAGGCCTAGACGCATAGCATCGCCCGGACGGATCTTCTTGGCTCGCGACAAGACCAACGTGCGTCGCGATCGAGTGACGGACACGTAGAAGAGTCGCCGTTGTTCTTCGACGAAATCCTCGGCTGTCCCCGGGTATTCTTCCCTCCGTGCACCCGGGATCGCCTCCTCGCACAGGCCCAGGATGTACACGTGATCCGCAGTGACTCCTTTCGCGCCCCAGAGCGTAGTCACCTGAACATCGGCCACTTCGCTCGTCTCGAACGGTTCCCGAGTAGCAATCATGTGGCGCAAGCGTCGCGCTACTCGCTGAAGGCGCGCTGTTGGCTCGGCGTCTTCCCGCTCCTGAACCATCGACAGGCACTTGGCACGTACAAGCTCCATGTCGAGTCGTGCCTCATCGCTCGTTCCGTCTGGCCATCTGTCTGGGTCGAACACGAGTTCGATGATACCCTCGGGGCTCACCCCATCGAATGGCAACTCACCCTTCAGTCTGACGAAGCGGTTGGCGCGATCCCAGAGACTAGCGCCTCCTTGCCCACGCTGTCTTGAGCGAGGCGCCTTGGTCAACTCTGCGATCCCGGCCGCGGTGATGCTGTCCCCCGTGCGCTCTAGCAGGCGAAGGTAGGCGCCCGCGTTCCTCATCGGAGCCTTGTAGCGCGCATCGTCGTCCAGGTTCTGGTATGCAAGCCAAGCCCTCCAGGTGGGTGCGTCCGGGTAAGCTCCCCTATCGCGTAGACAGTTGAGAGTGGACTTTCGAGGTGCCCAGACCGAAGGGAGTTGGGCATGCGAAGGTCACGCTTCACGGAGAGTCAGATCCTGGCAGTCTTGAAGGCCGGTGAAGCCGGGACGCCGGTGGCCGAGATCATCCGGAAGCATGGGATCAGCCGCAACACGTACTTCATCTGGAAGTCGAAGTATGCGGGCGCGACGATCTCGGAGGTGCGGCGGCTGCGCGAGCTGGAACAAGAGAACGCGCGGCTGAAGCGGATGTACGCCGAGCTCGCCCTCGAGAACGCGGCGATCAACGATGTGTTGAGCCGAAAGTTGTGACGTGTACTTAGCGAGTGTTCCCCGGACAGATCCGGTGGTGGCTGGTCGCGATCGCTGACTACGCCGCCGCCGCGTCCTCCTGTCGCGGCTGGTGATCGAGGAATGTCTGGAGGGGCGTGCGCCCCTGCGTGCGGTAGCCGTGGTGCGCCCGCCGCTCGTTGTAGAACTGCACGAACGCGTCGAGGTCCACCTGCAGCGCCTCGACCGAGTCGTAGAACTTCCGCCGATACGCCAAGCTGAAGAACTCCTCCTTCAGCGTGCGGTTGAAGCGCTCCACCATGCCGTTGCTCTCGGGCGAGCCCACCTGGGTGCGGCGATGCTCGATCTGCTGCACCGCGCAGTAGAGCTCGAACGGGTGGTGCAACGGCCGGCCGCAGTACTCCCGGCCATTGTCCGTCAGGACCCGCTCCAGCGCCACACCCTGCGCCTCGTAGAACGGCAGCACCCGCTCGTGCAGCAGGTCCACCGCCGTCATCGGCACCTTGCTTGCTTGTCAAGGATCACCCAAGCTTACGCAGTTGGGGATCAGGTAAGCTTACGCACTGGCAGTGCTGTTGGTGTCCTTCCTTTGTCCTCCCTGTGGCTTGTTAGCGGGGAGTGAGTCGGGCTTCGGGCTGAGCAGCGTGTCGAGTTCCCGGAGCCGGTAGCTGCGTCCGTCGATGTGCAGGATGTGGACGTGATGCAGGAGCCGGTCGAGGATCGCGGTGGTGAGGATGTCGTCGCCGGCGAAGACCTCGGGCCAGTCGCGCACGTGCTTGTTGGTGGTGACGATGATGCTGCCGCGCTCGTAGCGGGCCGAGATGAGGCGGAAGAACAGGTTGGCCTCGTGGCGATCGAGCGGGCGGAAGCCGACCTCGTCGACGATCAGCAGGCCGCTGTTGAGATAGCGCTTGGCCTTGAGCCGGGCCGGCGGGATCGCGGCGTCGGCCTTGAGCACGTGCAGCAGGTCGTCGAGGACGAAGTGGGTGACGGAGAAGCCGTTCTTGATGGCCTTCACGCCGAGCCCACAGGCCAGATGGCTCTTGCCGACCCCGGGCGGCCCGAGGAACAGCACGTTCTGCTTCTCGCGCACGAAGCTGCAGGTCGCCAGCGCCTCGAGCTGGCGCCGATCGGCGCGGGGCTGGAAGGTCCAGTCGAAGTCCTCCAGCGTCTTGCCCGCGGGCAGCCCCGAGAGCATGAGCATGGTCGTGATGCGGCGCTCGTCCTTGCGCTCGAGCTGCCGCGAGAGCACGACGTCGAGGAACGCCAGCGGCGCGAGCTTCTCGCGCGTCGCGAGCTCGACCAGCTCGGGCAGGCAGCCGGCCGAGTGATCGAGGCCCAGGCTGGTGAGCTTCTGGGCCAGCGGCTCCAGCGTGGTCGCGGGGCTCATCGGCAGGCCTCCTCGACCAGGGCCACGTAGTCGGCCAGAGGGCGCCGCACCGCGGCGGGAGCCGGCAGAGCGCCGAGCTGCCAGCGGGCGCGCTGTCCCAGCGGCGTCGGCGGCAGGACGTGGTTGATGCGCGGGCCTTCGAAGTGCGCCGGATCCAGGACCAGGCGCGCCTGGGTGTGCCGTGGATGGCGCGCCAGTTCGCGGCCCTCGGCCCGCACGACCACGGCGCGCGCCGTGCCCAGGACCTCGACCTCGCGGCCGATCCAGGCGAAGGGCACGCTGTACTGGCGGCCCTCGAAGCTGATCAGACAGTCGCGGCTCACGCGCCGCGCCGCGACCAGATCGAACGGCTCGCCTAACACCGGCAGTGGCTGCAGCGTCGCGCGCTCCGCGACCAGAGCCTCGGCCACCACGGTGCCGGTCGCCGGACACCGCAGGAGCTGATGCAGCGCCAGCATCCGCGCATCGAGCGCTTGCTGTAGCACCTCGAGCGAGGACCAGGGCTGCGCGAAGAGCGCCGCCAGCGCGGCGCGGAGCGCCCGCACCCGGCGCTCCACCTTGCCCTTGTCGCTGGCCTGGGCCACCCGGCACGGATCGATCTGGAAGCCACAGACCCGCGCGAACGTCTGGAACGCGGGGTTCAGCACCGCCGTCGGCCCGCCCCCGGCCGTGACGGCGGTCTTGAGGTTGTCGATCCGGATCCAGCGCGGCACGCCGCCGTAGCGCTGGAACAGCGCGGCATGCCCCGCTTGCCAGGCCACCTGGCTCATCCGCGGGCTCATCCAGACGAAGCTGCCGCGGCTGTGCGCCAGCGTGCCGAGCAGACCGTAGAGCGTCACGGACTCGCCCGCGATCACCAGCGGCTGCTCGAACCAGTCGTGCTGCGCCTGGATCCCCGGCGGCGTCTCCACGCGCCGCACCGCTCGCACCTCCGGCACCCCGCGCGAGCGCCGCAGATACCGGATCAGGGCGGGATAACTGCCCTGGTAGCCGTGGTCCCGCACCAGCGCTTCATAGATCAGCCGGCCCTGGACCGGCCGGTTCGCCGGCGCGGTGTCCCGCAGGCTCTCCAGCACGGCCTGCACGGCCGGCTCGTACCCGTCCAGCGCCGAGGCCCGATCGCACCGACCATCCGGCGCCTGGGCCGCCAGCCGCTTGAGGCGGAACCGCAACGCACCCTCGGTCACGCCGAGCTGCGTCGCCGCACTGCGCACGGACACGCCGCGCACCACCATCTCCGATGCCACTTGCACTTGGTCGCTCCTGAGCTTCGCCATCGCCGGCTCCGTCTCCCTTCGTGGGTGACGGAGGGTGTCGCCTCACAGCGACACCGCCAAGACCAGGTGCCTAAGTTTGGGTGATCGCCAGTGCGTAAGTTTGGGTGATCCCCTACACTTGCTCAAGTACAGCTTCGCGAACCCGACCGCCGCGTTGGCGTCGATGAACGTCTGCGCGTACACCCGGCCCACGCCCTTGAGCGTGCCGACGAAGTAGGTGTCCTGGCAACCCAGGAAGCCCGGGTACGGCGCCTCGATCGACGACTGCGGATCCATGGTGGCCCGCGCGTGTTGCCGCAACAGCTTCAGCACGGTCTCGGTCAGGGGACCGCCGCGCTCGGCCACCCGCCGCTCCAGCCACAGCAGCCGGTCGAACCGCTTCACCAGCCCCTCGCGGGCCCACACCCCCCGCACCTGCGCCGGACTCGCCGGCACGCCCACCAGGCGCAGCTGCTGCGAGACCCGCACATACGAGTACGTCGGATACTCGGCCGTCATCTCGAGGATCCGCGCCACCAGCTCCGGCGGCGTCTCGTTCGGCATCCGCGGCCGGCGGCGCTCCCGCGGCGCCAGGCCGTCCCGCCCGTACTTCTCGAACGCGTCCTTGATCTCGTAGAAGTGGCTCCGCGAGATCCCCGCCACGTGGCAGGCCCGGCTGATGTTCTGCAACTCGTCGGCCAGCGCTAGCATCGAGACGCGGGCCTGGATAAGCTTCTCTCGGGTGCTCATCGCCTCTCCCCTGGTAAACTGGTTGACTTCGACATCTCCAGCTTACCACCGGATCAGGTGCTGAGCACCCTCAGCTGCTCAGGCTGACTGTCCGCTCATCTCCCACTAAGTACATGTGACGCCGTCCGCGAAGCGGCAGGCGATCGCGCTGTTGGTGAGCGAGCACCGCCTCTCGGTGGTGCGGGCCTGCCAGGTTGCGCGGTTGGCGCGGGCGGCGTGGTACCGGCCGCCGCAGGATCGCTTGGTGCGCGATGGCCCGGTGATCGATGCGCTGAACGCGCAGGTGGAGCAGAACCCGCGGTGGGGCTTCTGGAAGCTGTTCGATCGCCTGCACAACCTCGGGCAGCCGTGGAACCCCAAGCGCGTCCATCGCGTGTACTGCGCGCTGCGCCTGAATCGCGCGCGGCGCACGAAGCGACGGATCCCGCGGCGGCCGAAGGTGCCGCTCCTCGCGCCGCCAACGCTCAACCAGACGTGGGCGCTCGACTTCATGCGCGACACGCTGTACGACGGGCGCGTGTTCCGCACGCTGAACGTGCTGGACCAGGGCAATCGCGAATGCCTGGCGATCGAGGTCGGCCTCTCGCTGCCGAGCCGCCGCGTGATCGCACTGCTGGAGCAGCTGATCGCCCTTCACGGGGCGCCGACGGCTTTGCGCATGGACAACGGCCCCGAGTTCCTCGCACTGCGCCTCAGCGACTGGGCCGAGCACCGCGGCATCCTCCTCGACTTCATCCAGCCGGGGAAGCCTGCCCAGAACGCCTTCATCGAGCGCTTCAACCAGACCTACCGCACCGAGGTCCTCGACGCGCACGTCTTCACATCCCTCGCCGACGTCCGGGCCATCACGGCCGACTGGCTGCGGCGCTACAACACCGAACGGCCGCACGACAGCCTCGGGTCCGTGCCGCCTCTCACGTTCCTGCCGAGGGAAACCAGCATCCGAGAGTACCAGCTTCAGGTGTCTGCGTGACGGGGGAGCTTACCTCCGGATCCACCATCAGGCAGAAATAGAGGAATGCTTCCCTTACTGGCCACGTTTCGAGCAGGCTCTCCGAGAAACTCAAGTCCATGTCATCGCCGATCCCAGATTGCACAGAATCGCCGGCTGAAATTGCACACTCGGCGGTCCCCGGGGGGCCTGATGCTCGGCTCTCCTGACCAGGAACTTGGTCTTCTCTCTTGGGGAGAGAAGGCCCGTGTACGGATGGGATACGCTCGTGGTGCTCAGGGACTACTTGGATCGGGGGTTGTCGAAGACGGCCATCGCCCAGCGGTTGGGGGTGAGCCGCCGCCTGCTCTATCACTGGATCGCGACGGGACAGCTCGATCGCGATCTGAGCGCGCCGCCTGGCCCGCGCCGGCCGTCGCCGCGGCCGACGAAGCTGGATGCCTACCACGCGCTGATCGGCGAGCGCCTGGCGACCTATCCGGAGCTCTCGGCGGTGCGGCTGCTCGAGGAGTGCCGGGCCGATGGGTATCGAGGCGGCTACAGCCAACTGAAGGCCTACGTGGCGCGGGTGCGGCCGCGACCGGTGCCCGAGCCGCCGGTGCGCTTCGAGACCGCGCCGGGCGTGCAGGCACAGTTCGACTTCGCGGAGGTGCGCCTCCCGTGGGGCAAGCGCTTCGCGGTCCTGGTGGTCCTCGGCTACTCGCGGCTGCTCTGCGTCGAGTTCGTCGCCCGCCAGCCGGCGGTGACGGTGATGGTGGGTCTGGAGCGCGCGTTCGCGGCCTTCGGTGGGGTGCCGCACGAGATCCTCTTCGATCAGATGAAGAGCGTGATCGTGGCCGACCATCGGCCCGGCGGCGGCCGCCTGCTCGAGAACCCGGAGTTCCTGCGCTTCGCGGCGCACTGGGGCTTCCGGATCCGCGCCTGCCGGCCCTACCGCGCCCAGACTAAGGGCAAGGTCGAGCGCCGGTCGGCTATCTGCGCCGCAACTTCCTCTACGGCCGCACGTTCCTAGGCGACGCCGACCTGGCCGATCAGTGTGCCCGTTGGCTCACCGACGTCGCGAACCAGCGCGTGCATGGCACCACGCACGAGGTCCCGGCGCTGCGGTTCGCGCGGGAGGAGCAGGCCGCGTTGCAACCGCTCGCCGCGCGGCCGTATCGCTCGCTGCTGGTGCCGATCCCCTTGCCGCTGGTGCGCGCCTCACGCTCGCGCACGCCGCCGATCGCGGTCGAGCGACGGGACCTGGCCAGCTACGGCACGCTCGTGGCGGAGGTGGTCTGATGGCCGCCCCGACGCTCCGGGATCGGCTGCGAGCGCAGCTCGCCGATCTGAAGATGCCCGGCGCGCTCGAAGCCTTGGACGACATCCTGCGGCGCTGTGACGGCGGTCAGTTGCCCGCCGGGGAAGCGATGGCCGAGCTGCTCGGCAGCCACATCGCGCTGCGCAACCAGCGGCGGCTCCAGACCGCCATGCGCTCGGCCCGGCTGCCCGCCGTGAAGACGCTCGCCGACTTCGACTTCAGCTTCCAGCCCTCGGTCAAGCGCGAGCAGCTGGAGAGCCTCCTCACCCTCAGCTTCATCGAGCGGAAGGAAAACGTCGTCTTCCTCGGGCCGCCGGGGGTGGGCAAAACACACCTGGCCATCAGCCTCGCCGTGGCGGCTGCCGAGAGCGGCCGGCGTGTCTACTACGCGACGCTGGCCGACCTCATCACCTGGCTCGAGGAGGCCCAGCAGGGCGGGCGCCTCACGCAGCGCCTGCGCACCCTCGTCTTCCCCAGCCTCATGGTCATCGACGAGCTCGGCTACCTGCCCATCAGTCGGACCGGCGCGATGCTCTTCTTCCAACTCATAAGCCGCCGCTACGAGCACGCCAGCACCGTGCTCACCAGCAACAAGGGCTTCGAGGACTGGGGCGAGATCTTCGGCGATGAGGTGATGGCGGCGGCCCTGATCGACCGCTTGGTCCACCACTGCCATATCGTCAACATCCGGGGCAACAGCTACCGCATGCGCCAGCATCGCGAGCTGGCCAGCCGGCTTCCCGGCACACCTCGCTCACCCACCGATCGGCCGCGTCGGCCGGCGCGGCAGGAGGCCTAAGCCACCGTTCGGCTGGCCGCCGGAAGTGTGCAATCTTCGTCGGCGAAAGTGTGCAATCCTGATCGGCGTTGACAGTCCACCGCAACGTCGACGTCCATCTTCTTCATCGCGTCGCGAAGCCAATACCCGAAACGACGTCGAGTGACCATGACAAGATGCCGGTCGTTCGCATGTGCCCGTACGTTCTCGATCACATGCGTCGCGAGCCCCCGCGCTTCGGCTTGCGGAGTTCGCCAATACAGCACGTGCAGGTTTGCTGGTGCCTCGCTCGTGCACGTCATTGGAGGGGGATAAAGGCTCATCAGGTGATTGGCTGCGGCGACGATCGGAACCGGGCAGCGTTGGCACTCCAGCGACGGCATGTCCGCGATATCAGCGGCCGGGTCAAGATCCTGGAGCTTGGCTAGGCCTTCTCGGTCGTTGCCGCGGAAGCGATAGATGGACTGCTTAGAATCCCCTAACGCAACGAACGAACCGCCGGGACTGCGCAGCTTGCTGAATAGAAGCTGTTCGGCTCCGGTGAGGTCCTGGAACTCGTCCACGATGACGTGTTCGTAGGCTGCACCCTCGTAATCGCCCGCATGGATCTTGTCAAGAAGGAGTCGAGGCAGATCGCTAATGAGGTTGGCCTTGTGTCGTGTGAGCCAGCGATTCACAGCCTGCCACACGGCTAGATGCTCCCTCAATCCCGCTTCATGATCGCGAAGCGCCTGATTCAGATCGGCGTGCCTCTGGAACTCGTCGCGGATGGCAGGGAAGAGGTGCAATACGTCGTAGAGCATTGCCTCACGCTCATGGGGCAACAGCAGGCGAAGTGGTCCACCGATGACTTGAAGGCACAGCGCGTGGACGGTGCGGATGTTCGGACTGCCGTTGTGAGGCGAGTCACTAAGGAGGTGTTCAACGCCCGCTCTGAGGTGATTCGCGATCACCCGATTGAACGCGACGATGAGCACATCCTTACCGGAAACATTGAGTCCATCAGGGTGCAAGATTCGCTGCACGCGCCGGATCAGACCAAAGGTCTTACCCGTGCCTGGCCCTGCCTCCACGCGAATGGTCGTGGCGTCCGAGTTGATGAGCTCCAAAGCAGGCGCTCCACGCACGTCCTCGTTCCACGGCTGCACAGCGTTCTCCGCGTTTGCCCGGTCAGATTCCGAGGATGGTCTGCTCCGCACGCGGCTTGCATATCGTGAGACGCTCGATCAAGGGATCCCGCGAAAGTCGCAGCAAAGTGTCGTCAAACGTATGCAATGCATCGGCGCCGTATAACAGGGCTGTTGCCACGAAATGGGAGTCGGGTGGTGTGATGTTGTGTCGGCCCGCGTCGTGAAGGGCTCTCCTAATCTCCCCAGCCTTCGTGAGGACGGGCCGCGTCAGGTCATGCATGACACACGATGGGCGACGAAACAACGCATCGAGTTGATCTCTTAGGGTGGCTTGCGTGGCGCCGGCAAGGACCTCAGAAAGCGTCTGAGTGCTCGTTATCAGGATGGCGTGGTGCCGATCTATCAGGTCGGCGACTTCACGAAGGCCGTCCAACTCGTCTTGCGCGCGCTGCTCACCGGTGAGGAGAGCGATGAGCACGCACGAATCCCAGCAGTACCTAGGCTTCGGCATCTCGCTGCCGGCGCACGAAGGTCACGGAATCCACCCCGCCGGTGAGGTCGGGCACTGAGCCGAACAAAGCAGCGAGCGTGGTCAGTTCGTGCTCCGGCGGGTTGATCTCAATGCGATCGATCACGATTCGACTGGGATAAGGATCATCGGCCGCATACTCTGCGAGGCCATACACCGTGACATAGCGCTTGATGGCACTGCGAACGGACTCAAGAAGAAGCTGCGGATCAAACTGACACGCGATGCGCGGGCCGGTCGTGGGATACAGGTAGAACAGCGGATCTCTGTGAACATTCACGGCATCAACGAAGCCGGAGTGCGCGCCGACCGACACGGCTTCGATCTTAGGTTCATAGAGAACCGACACCACGTCGTCCGGCCTGATCGCGATCTGTCGGCCTGCTGAACGAACGGTCACGCGTCGTAGCTGGCGTCGCAGAGGCCGAGCGAGCTTCGCGAAGGCGGCCTTTGTGTCGGAGTCGAAGGGAAGGGATGCGATGCGACCCGCTTGGAGGCCTTCCATCCCCTTGAGGAAGTCGCCGGTGATCGTGGTCGCTAGTTCGTGTTCATCGGCCTCCGATGCGACTTCCAGCTCTAGGACGGCGCTCCCGGTAGACAGGCCCGCAATACGGTAGACTGTCTCCACACGCGAGGTCGCAGCACCCTCAAGCCGCCGAAGGCATAGCAGGACGCCGTCTAGCCAGTCGGCGAAGTCGGATGCGCGGACTAGACCGCCGTCGCTCTTGCTCCCCTCCAGAACGAACGAAAGTCGCGTGCTATGGCGCTTCGGCATGTGTGTTCCGGCGGTAGGGGCGACGGCTCATGCGTTCGCCTCCTCCTCAGTGAGAGGTAGCGTGGAAGTCTCGGGCACCTCCTTCAGCGCCGCGCTAACGGACTCTCGAAGAGCCGCTGCCATTTGCTTCTCTTCCTCCTTGCCCTTCCGGTAGTGCTCACGGGCGACGAACGCGCGGATGTGTCTTGCGTGAATACGAAACTGATTCGAGAAGTTCAGCCAGGTTGTTGATTCCTTCTGTATGAGTCCCGGCGTTCCGTCTCGGAGTAGGAGGTGGAACTGGTATTTCTTAGGTCGCTCGCTTCGTGGATCCGGTATGTCGAGCAGCAGCTGCCACTCATCCCAAGTCTGCTGGCTCCTCGTGCTCATTTCCTCGGTCAGCTTCCTCTCAAACTTGACGTATTCTGAGCGCACTCCAGAATCTCGAAGGGCACGGCTCCAGAAACTCGACAGCTTGTCGTACAAGTCCTTGTCGTGTTGTGCGTCCAGTTCTAGTCCCTCGCGATGTAACTTCCTCCGCCTGACTCGTGCGATGCACTCGACATACCCTTTCGCGCGAACGCGCTGTTCCTGCTCGGCCTTGTCTGTCAGCTCACTGGCAATGTCATGTAGTCTCCGCAGCAACTCTTGGTCCGAAGACGTAAGAACTTCAACAAAGAAGGTTTGACGAAAACTGACCTCGCCCATCAGCGCCCGGATGCCGTCCACGGCGTGCCGGAGCATGCGCTCGGCGGCACGCACGACTCGGGTCCAGTAGACCTCGACGAACATGTGATAGCGCGCCATCAGAATGTCCTCAGCCACGCCGATACCCTTGTGATCGAGGGCCAGCCGCCTTGTGTCCCTGACCGTCTCGCCATCCTCAGGCTCCTGCATGCTTACGGTGGTGAGTGAGTGGAGAAAGCGAGAAAGATCGACCGCCCCGCCCGGGCGCACGTCCAGATGGAGCGCGTCCCTTCGCAGGTAGTCCATCTTGTCGGCGTCAATGGGGCCGTCAACCACATCGTGCAGGACGTCCCTTACCGCCGGTACTAGCGTGGTCGACCGGGTGTGGCCTAGAACGGAGAGAACGTCCTCCAACGTCGCCTTCCAAGCTGGTGGACAGAGGTAATCACCGATGGCATGGCCGTCATCATCGAGAATGACTTCCGCCACTCGCTTTCGATCGGATTCGCTTGCGAAGAGATCGGGCTGCCCCATGTGCGCCGCAAGTTCGTCCACGGTGCTGGCCGACAGGAGCGCCTTGGTAAGCGCCTCATGGGAGAAGAGGGTGCTTCCCTTGATTTCGCTTTCTTCGAAGGCGTGGGCGAAAGGATACTGGCCGATGTCATGAAGGAGAGCCGCCAGCAGTAGAGCTTCCAGCTCTCGCGTTCCACACGCCTCATGGAAGTACTGGTCCGCTGGCGACTGCCGCAGGGCGCGTGCGTACTCCATGGCGTGGTGCATGACACCTAAGGAGTGCTCCAAGCGCGTGTGCTGCGCTGAGCGGAAGACGAAGTGGACCACCCCGAGCTGCGTTGATCGCCCCAGCCGCTGGAAGACAGGGTGGTCGATAATGGGTTGAAGGCGCTTTGTGAACGGAATCCGGTCGCACAGCGGGATGCGGATCGTGTCCTCGTGAAAGCAATCATACTCGGGGACCTCGCCTGCCAGGCTATGTCCGGGCAGGAGCTTCGTCAGGTCTTCAACTAGCGGAGCGACGCTCTTGTACCTGTCGCTCCAGTTGGGAATGGTCCAGGGTCCGTTGGATCGAGCCTCCGTCAATCTTCTTGCGGCTATCTCTAGGAACCCGAGGTCATTCCTGTTAAGTATTCGCTGCTCACGATCAAGCTCGACCACCAACCGCAGCACGTGTTGAATCGTCGCGCCGAGCGAGTGAAGCTCCCAAACCACGCCCTTCTTCTCGATTTCCTCAATCGAGACCTCGATAATGCTCCGACCGGTGTCGGTGGGTTGCTTGATGGCCGATTTCGATAGGCGCTCCTCCAACTCCGGATGCAGAAAACGCTTGTCCTGACACCAGAAGGTGTTGCCTCCGACATCGCGAACCAACGACTTGGCGAACCCGAAGTCGGTGAGCCGGACGTTTCCCGAGGCCGTAACGAGCACATTGTCAGGTTTGATGTCACCATGGAGAACGTCGTGCTCGTGCACAGCGCGGAGTCCGCTGGCAACCTGGGTGAGGAGGCGGATCAGATCTGCCCGCTGGAGCTTGGCAAGACCGTCCTTGAGCCAGCCGAGCAGTGGTGCACCGTCAATGAAGTCCATGACATAAAATGGGGACCTGCGGGTACCCGATACCCGACCGCGCGAGTTTAAGATCGTGAGTGTGACGGTGCCCCTCTCGTAAACCTTCACGACGTTCTCGTGATTCACGTCGCGCAGTCGCTCGACTTCCGCGCTGAAGTAGCTGGCTAGGCTTCGCGTTCGCGAGCCGTCCTTGCTCTTGATGTTAGGGAGCCCCGGCTTCAGTATTTTCATGGCCCGCGGCGCGCGAAGTGTCAGTTCTTCAACTTGGACGAGGTAGCCGGTGGCGCCTTGGTTTACGAACCTGATGGGCCTGTAGCGGCCCTTCAGTTGCTTGCACGCCGCGATATTCCTCTTCAGCTCATCCCAGGCGGACCCTGCCATACTGGCGCTCACCACTTCGCCTCCGTCCAGTGGGCATCTGTTGCTTCTCTGGGTTGGTCCATCGACTTCCGGCTACCGTTCTATCGCTGAGGTGCTCCATCGTCAACTATGCTTGACTCGGTACCCTAGCCTTTGCGTGGTGTCGATTCCGGTGTCGATTCAGGCCGATGTCCTGCCGGTCTCGCCTACAAGCCCCCGGGGTAGATCGCGCGGAATGTCTAGGTTTCCCAACAACTTGCCGGACTTGGGCCTGAAGTGGTGACGGCCTGATAAGCGTGAGGTCGGTAGTTCAACTCTACCCGGGCCCATGCAATGCCGGTGCTGGCCCCTCGTCACGAACCCTGCAACGGAGGAGGTGATCCAGTGTCTAATGACAGAACCCAGGCGCGGATTGCCCGCAGCCGGTAGGCAACAGCTGATCGACTGACCGAGGCACTTCCGCGCCGTTCGGTCATCGCGGTACCGAGGTCCAGTCTGCCAGGGGCAGGCTGGACCTCGGCGCCTTCTGGCGGGTTGCGCCGCTCGGCCCGCCGAGCGTATGCTCGGCATAGGATGGTACCAGGCCTGCAACGATCCGGTTACCGCGTCGGTGGCACCCCGTGCTACGGTGGCTGCAGCCCCGGCTGGAGCCGCCGTGCCGATCACCGCGAAGCTGTCACGCAGGTTCTACGAGACGTTCGGCGACGAGATCGCCAACGAGCTCGTGGGCTGGTTCAATAGCGTGGACGCCCAGTATCGAACCGAGCTGCGCGAGATGCTTGATACTCAGTTCCGGCTCATGCGGAGCGAGCTCGAGCAGCGCATCATCGCAGCAGAGCTGCGACTGGACCGACGCATCGACCTGGTTGAGGCGAAGCTCGACAAGATGGAGATCCGCCTGCTCGCTCGCGTCGAGCAGATGATCAGCGGCGAGCGCAAGTGGACCATCGGCCTGTGGGCCAGCACCATGCTCGCGGTGATCGTGGCGAGGCTGGTCTGACCGAAGGCGTCGGCTTCCTCTTCGCGATCGCGGCACTCGTCGGCATCGGTCTCTTCTTTATGACCTACCTCGGCCTCGGCGGCCTTCGCCGCATCGAGGACTGGGAGGCCCGGGCGATCCGGACCAGCGCTACCGTCATCCGACACGAGACGCGAACCTACAAGGGCAACACGTACCACTACCCGGTGGTCCGCTACACCACGCGCACCGGGAGCGACGCCGAGGCCCAGCTCGAGTTGCCCCGCCGAAGCCCGGACCCCCCGGTCGGCGGCTCGATTGAAGTCCTGTACGACACGGCCGCTCCGGCGGCGGCGCGGCTGCCCGGCCAGGACCGCGCGGGAGCGATCATCATGGCGGTCGTTGGCGGAATCTTCCTCGCGGTCGGAGTCATCATGGCCGTCGCGGTGTTCGGACGGTGAGCGCTCGGCCCCTTCGGCGGGGGCGGCGGGATGCGGTTCGTCCGGGGCCCATGGGCGTGAACTCCCGGCTCGGCCCTGTCGCTGAAAGCGACGGGGCCGGTCGGCTTCAGCCGGTCAGCCGAGTGTCTCTCGGCCCCCCCGGCCGCTGCATCTTGGGGCCTTCCTGGAGGCCGGCGGAGGTCGGCTCAGCGTGTTCGGCACCCAGAAGCCGGTGACGACCTTACGGCGCTTCGGGGCCCGCAGCTCAGGGGGTTAGAGCGCACGCCTGATAAGCGTGAGGTCGGTAGCTCAACTCTACCCGGGCCCACTCCTGCAACGTGTTGCCCCGCCTTCAGCTGGAGCGCCGAGTGCACACAGGTCTTTGAGACTGGCGGTCTTGAGTTCGTTGCGAACTTCCGCAAGAGACTGGCGAGGCGACCCGGCGGCGACGCACAAGGCGGTGGATTGTATGCTATTGACATACAATCGTATGGGATTAGCATACGTCCAGGATGACAACGACCCTCCTCCTCGGGCCCGCCGCCCGGCGCGCGATCCTCGCACGAACCTTCCTGGACCCTTCGCGCGAGTACCACCTCCGCGAGCTGGTCCGCCAGACGAGACTCGCCCCCCGCACGGTTCACCAGGAGGTCGAAAAGCTGGTCCGCGCCGACCTCCTCTCCGAGCGCCGGGACGGGAACCGACGCTACCTCCGCGCCAACGACCGGCACCCGTTGTTCCGCCCGGTCCGAGAGATCGTCCTCAAGACGGACGGCTTGGCCGACGTGCTGCGCAGCGCGCTAGGGAAGGACGGCATCGAGTTCGCGCTCGTGTACGGCTCCATCGCCGCGGCGACGCCGACGGCCAGCAGCGACATTGACCTCCTCGTCGTCGGAAGCCTCGGTCTCAGGGAAGCGATCCGGCGCCTGAGCGCGGCCCAGGACACACTGGGTCGCGAGATCAACCCCAACGTGTGGACGCGGCCGGAGTTCGACCGCCGCCGGCACAAAGCCGATCCCTTTCTCGGAAGGCTTCTGGACGGCCCCACGATTCAGGTGATCGGCCGCATCCCGGGTACTGAAGGGTGAGCCTCGAGACCTGGCTGGCGAACGGCTGGATAGCGCGCCACGCTGCATCGCCCCGCGAGCTACGGGATCTGCTCGATGCGGCCGGCGCGGACCTGGCCGACGCGCGTAAGGACCTCTCGCCGGCCTGGCGCTTCGCCATCGCGTACAACGCGGCGCTGCGTCTGTGCACCGCGGTGCTCCAGGCCGCGGGGTACCGCGCGATTCGCGAGCAGAAGCATTACCGCACGATCGCGGCTCTGCCTCTCGTGCTCGGACCCGAAGCGCGCGAGCTCGGCGAGTTCCTGGACGGATGCCGCAGCAAGCGGCACGACGTGACCTATGAATCCATCTCGGCGGTAACGGACAGCGAGGCGGCGGAGTTGATCACGGCCGTGGTCGAGCTCGATGAGCGGGTTCGAGGCTGGCTCCGCTCCAGAACTCCGGAGCCGCTGGGTGAGTGACGGCGCGCGGCGTGGCCGAGAAACTCGGCGGGACGAAGGTGCATTGACGGCGCGATCCTCCACGAGTTGCGGGCCCTACCGGCCCCGCTCAAGTTTGGTCGCCCATGCCGGTCTCCGTCGCGCATTCCCGGCTGATCCACGACGCGCTCAAGGCGTGCGGCGTCCGCCTCGTGTCGGCGCTGCCCGAAACGTGGCTGGTGCACCTCATCCGCTTTTCGGAAGAGGACCCGGACATGATCCTGGTCCGCCTCGCCAAGGAAGAGGAAGGCGTCGGGATCTCGGCGGGGGCACACCTGGCCGGCGTGCGCTCGGCGATGCTGATGCAGAACCACGGCTTCCTGGCTGCGATCAACGGCATCGTCTCCTGCGCCCAGCTCTACCGCATCCCGCTCCTCATGCTCATCAGCCACCGCGGTGAGCTGGGTGAAAAGGATCCCTGGCAGACCGAGGGCGGGATCGTGACCGAGCCGCTGCTCGGAGCGCTCCGGATCCCGTTCGCCCGGCTCGAGTCGCCGGATCAGGTCGCGCCGCGCATCGCCAAGGCGCAGACCCTCGCCCACTCGGCCAGCCGGCCCGTGGCCCTGCTGCTGGCCCGCGACCTCATGTGGGAGGAGGCGTGACGCGGCTCGAGGCGCTGCGCGCAGTGTATCCCGAGCTGGAGCGCCGCATCGTGGTCACCATCATGGGCGCGGTGGCCGCGGAGCTTCAGTCGCTCGGCCACCGCCCGAGCTTCTTCTACCTCCAGCACGCCATGGGGCTCGCCTCCTCACTCGGTCTCGGCATCGCCCTCACCCGCCCCGACCAGCAGGTCGTCGTCCTGGACGGCGACGGCTCGCTCCTGATGAACCTGGGCGGCCTGACGACGCTGGCGCGCTACCGGCCCCGGAACCTCGTCCACGTGGTCTTCGACAACGAGAGCCTGCTCTCGGTGGGCGGATTCCCGACCGCCACCTCGACGGGGAGCGACCTCGCCGGTATCGCCGCCGCCGCCGGCATCCCGCGCGCCCGCACGGTGCGCACGCTGGAGGAGTTCACCGCGGCCTTCGGCGAAGCGCTGGCGGCCGGCGACCTGACGACCCTGGTCGCCAAGGTCGAGGCGGTGGGTCCGTCCGCCTACGTCACCGATCTCACCCTGCTCGAAAACCGATACCAGTTCCAGCGCTGCCTGCGGGAGCGGAAAGGCACCAACGCGTGACCGCGATCCTCCACCAGCTGATGGCCGAGCTCGAGGCGGGCCGGCTCCAGATCGTCGACCTCACCCAGCCGCTCGGCCCCGAGACCCCGGTAATCGGCTTGCCGCCCATGTTCGCCAGCTCGCCCGGCGTCACCATGGAGGTCATCTCGCGCTTCGATGCGCGCGGCCCGGCCTGGTACTGGAACGTCCTCCACCTCGGCGAGCACACCGGCACCCACTTCGACGCCCCCATCCACTGGATCACGGGCACGGACCTCCCGAACAACGCGTGCGACACCATTCCGGCCCGGCGGTTCGTCGGGCCCGCGTGCGTGATCGACATCGAGCAGGACGTGGCGGCGAATCCCGATTTCCTGCTCACGCCTCCGCGCATCGAGGCGTGGGAACAGGAACGCGGCCGCATCCCGCGCGGCGCCTGGGTGCTGCTGCGCAGCGGCTGGAGCCGCCGCAGGGACGCGGCGTCGTTCCTCAACGTCGGCGCCGACGGGCCCCACAGCCCCGGCCTGGATCGCGCGGCCTCGGAGCTGCTCGCGAAAGACCGTGACGTGCTCGGCCTCGGCGTCGAGACCGTGGGCACCGACGCGGGACAGGCGGGACGCTTCGACCCGCCGTTCCCCAACCACCACACGATGCATGGGGCCGGCAAGTTCGGCCTCGCCAGCCTGTGCAATCTCGATCGCCTCCCGGCCACGGGCGCGATCGTGATCGCGGCGCCGCTCAAGATCGTGAACGGCAGCGGCAGCCCGCTGCGGGTGCTGGCGATCACGCCGGCGTGAGTGGGGCTGGCTGGCGCTCGGCCGGTCGTTTCGATTATTGCGTTTAGCGGCGCCGGCCCTATCCTTCCACCATGTCCCCGACGCGCCCCCTTCCGACGGACGACCTCACCACCCAGCAGGCCGCCGCCCTGCTCGGCGTCTCCCGGCCGCACGTGGTGAAGCTGATTGACGAGGGCCGCCTGCCCGCCCGCCGCGTCGGCACCCACCGGCGGCTCCGCCTCGCTGACGTCCTCGCCTTTCGGCAGACCATGCGACCCGGCCGCCAGCCCCCGTCGCGGGCACGCCGCCCCCGGTCGAGCCGCCGGCGCCACGACTGGATTGACGAGCGCAGCCGCGCCCTCGGCGCCGCGATCGCCGCGAAGCTCATGGACGACCCGCGCCTCATGCGCCGCGCGCTGGACCGGGTTCGCAGCAGCCTGCGCCGCGCCGAGCCCAGGAGCCGCGCGCTCCTCGGCGAATGGGAACGCCTCCTGGCGGCCGGCTCGATTGCCGACGTCACCCGAACGCTGACAGAAACGGGCGACCGCGAAGCGCGCCTCAGGCAGTCCCACCCGTTCACGGACGTCCTGAGCCCGGACGAGCGCAACGCGATCTTCCGCTACTATGAAACGCTCTGAGCTGGAGCACGCGATCCGCGCGGCGGGCGACATCGCGGCCGACGCCGAGCTGATCGTGATCGGCAGCCAGGCGATCCTCGCCTCGTTTCCGGACGCCCACCCCGACCTCACCCAATCGCTCGAGGCGGACCTCTACCCGAAGAACTTCCCCGAGCGCAGCGACCTGATCGACGGCGCGATCGGCGAGCTGTCGCCGTTCCACCACACCTTCGGCTTCTACGTGCGCGGCGTCGGCCCGGAAACAGCCACGCTGCCGGCGGGGTGGAACCGGCGACTGGTGCGGGTGAAGAACGCAAACACCGGCGGCTGCACGGCGTGGTGCCTGGAGCCCCACGACCTCGCCGCCAGCAAGCTCGCCGCGGGCCGGGAGCAGGACCACGACTTCGTGCACGCCCTCCTGCGCCACAAGTATGTGGAGCCGGGCACGCTCCGGCGTCGCCTCGGCAAGTTGCCCGTCTCGCCCGCGCGCCGGAGACACCTGCTGGCCCGGCTCGACGGGGCGGCCGGCTCCGCGAAGGCACGGTAACGGCCGTTGCGCCGCTCGGCCCGCCGAGCGTATGCTCGGCGTAGGATGGCCCCAGTCCGGCAACGATTCGGTTACCGCGCCGGCAGCAACCGGTGCTACCGTGGCTCCGGTCCTGGCTGGAGCCTCTGTGCCGATCACCGCGAAGCTGTCACGCAGGTTCTACGAGACGTTCGGCGACGAGATCGCCAACGAGCTCGTGGGATGGTTCAATAGCGTGGACGCTCAATATCGCACTGAGCTGCGCGAGATGCTGGACACCCAGTTCCGGCTCATGCGGAGCGAGATCGAACAGCGCATAATCGCCGTGGAGCTGCGCCTGGACCGGCGCATCGACCTGGTGGAATCGAAGCTCGACAAGATGGAGACCCGCCTGCTCGGTCGGGTCGAAATGATGTTCAGCGGCGAGCGCAAGTGGACCATCGGCCTGTGGGCCAGCACCATGCTCGCGGTGATCGTCGCGAGGCTGGTCTGACCGAACCCCTCGGCTTCCTCCTCGCGATCGCGGCCCTGGTCGGGATCGGGCTCTTCTTCATCCTCTACCTCGGTCTGGGCGGCCTCCGCCGCATCGAATCCTGGGAGGCCCGCGCGATCCGGGCCCGGGCCACCGTCATCCGGCACGAAGCGCGAACCCACAAGGCCAACACCTGGCACTACCCCGTGGTCCGGTACACCACGCGCGCCGGCGGCGAATCCGAGGCCCAGCTCGAGCGGCCCAGCCGGACGCCGGACCCTCCGGTCGGCGGCTCCATCGAGGTCCTCTACGACGCCGCCGCTCCGGCGGCGGCGCGGCTGCCGGGCCAGGACCGCGCCGGAGCGATCATCATGGCCGTCGTTGGCGGCATCTTCCTCACGGTCGGTGTGATCATGGCGTTCGCGGTGTTCGGCATCAGCTTGAGCCCCATGGGCCGAACGTCGCCGAACGTCACTGCTTGACCGTCCAATCCCATCTGCCTATTCTGGACCCCCAAGGCGTTCAGGGCGCCTCCCATCCGCGGGCAGGACCGAGTCCACCTGGCTTGAGACGGCTGTCACAACCGATGCTTTACGAACCTCCTTAGCCCGACGCCAGCGGATCCCGGGCATCTCCAGGGAGGCTCGTCATGGAACACCGCCGCCTGCCCGTCCGCCCCGACCTCGATCAGCTTCGTCATCAGGCGAAGGACTTGCTGCGCGCCATCCAGCGCGGTGAGCCGGCTGCCCTCGCCGAGCTCCAACACTACCATCGTGAGCCCGTTCGCCCCGCCGACGCCGGACTTGCCGACGCGCAGCTCGTCCTTGCCAGGAGCTACCAGGCGTCGAGCTGGCCCCGCCTGGCGCAGGCCTGCCAGCTCGCCGACGCGATTTGGGACGACGACATCGAGACCGTCCGCGACCTGGTGACGAACAACCCAACAATGCTGCACGAGGACGTGCTGATCCGGCGCGACAGCAACTGGGGCCCGCCGATGACGTACGCGGCCAACGTGGGCCGCGACGCGATCATCACCATGCTCCGGGACCTCGGGGCCACGGATTTCGAATCGGCCATCGGCCGCGCCGCGCTGCAGGGGAGGACCAGCACGGTGCGGATGATCCACCGCTGGCTGGGCTCGCCCAAGCCGCCGAAGGATGCGTTGGGTGGTCCCGCCTACACCCTCAACGTCGCCGGTACCGCGATCTTGTTCGAGCTGGGCGCGAGAGTCTACGACGATGATGGCGGCCGCCTCGCCCCGGTGGACGTGGTGCTCTGTTCCGACAGCCGCTCGCCGACCCGGAAGCACGGTGTGCTGGAGCAGTACGAGCGGCACGGGTTCGTCTTTCCCGACACGCCGGTCATGGCATTGCACCGCGGCCGCGTGGACCTGCTCGAGGCGCACCTGGCGCGCGACCCCGGCCTCCTGCGCCGGACCTTCACCCACGCCGAGATCTTCCCGCCGGAGCTCGGCTGCGGCGCGTACGTTGATACCCAGGGCACGCCGCTCGACGGCAGTACCCTCCTGCACATGTGCGTGGACTGGGACGAGGTCGCGATCGCGGCGTGGCTGCTCGAGCGCGGCGCGGACGCGAACGCCACGGCAGCGGTCGACGTCGACGGCTTCGGCGGGCACACGCCGCTGTTCAACGCCGTGGTGGCGTACTCGCACTTCTGGGCGAACTACGACAGCTACGGCCCGCCGAGTCGCAAGGACGACGCCGTGTTCGCGACGATGTTCCTGGATCGCGGAGCGGATCCCAACGCGCGCGCGTCGCTGCGCCGTGAGATTCAACAGATGGGCAGGGGAGCGCGCGTGTGGCACGAGCATCGCGATGCCACGCCGCTGGCCTGGGGCGATCGGTTCCCCTACAAGCTGCTGGTCAGCAAACGCGCCCTGGCTGTGGTGACCGAGCGCGGGGGCGGCCGCTGACAGGTCCACGCCGGACTGGAGACGGGTCCGCCGTGAATACCGGGCTGCGTACTGGCACGATTCGGCGGCTCGCCCGTAGGTTGAGCTCGTGAGCTCCCCCGCACGCCGCCGCTTCGCCTGGCTGATGGTCGCCGGGTTCGCGCTGATCGTTGTCGCCGCGTCGCGCAGGAGCGCGCGGCAGCAGCCGGCGTTCCCGTCTCTCCCAGCCGACTCTCCGCTCGGCGCCGGCGTGGTGGCGCCGTGCGTCGCGGCGGGTCCGGGCAGCTCGCGGTGCGGCGTGTTTCGTGTGATCGAACAGCGCGAGAGCGCCACCGGCCGATCCGGCCGGACGATCGACATCGCGTTCGTGATCCTCGACGCGACCGAGCCGGCCCAGCGGACGCGGGACGCCGTGATGCTCCTCCCCGGCGGGCCCGGCGAGCCGCTGACACCGATCGCCGCAGGAGCCGCAGGCAGGCTCCGGGACGTGCGACGCACCCGTGACATCCTCCTCGTGGACGTCCGCGGCGTCGGCCGCTCGTCGGGACTGTCGTGCACCGTGCCGTACCCGGGCGGGCTCGCGTCCCGCTTCGGCACGCTGTTCCCGCTCGACCACGCGGCGGCGTGCCGCGACTCGCTGGCGCGCCGCGCGCGGCTCGACGCCTATACCACCGCCTCCTCGGTGGATGATCTCGAGGACCTGCGCCGCTGGCTCGGCTACGACGCGCTCAACCTGATGGGCGGCTCGTACGGCACCCGTGTCGCGCAGGTCTTCATGCGGCGTCATCCACGCACGGTCCGGACCGTCGTGCTCAACGGCGTCGGCCCCGTGGCGGAGCCGCTCTACGTCCAGCACGCGTTCCTGCTCCAACGCGCCCTCGACCGTCTGCTGGACGAGTGCCAGGCTGACTCGGCATGCCACGCCGCCTACCCGCGGCTCCGAGAACAGCTCGCGCAGCTCCTGGAGCGGTTCCGAGGGGGACCGGTTGAGGTGGACGTGCGGGGCACCCGCGTCGCGTTCGGCGCCGGCGACCTGGCGTACGCGCTGCGCGGTCTGCTGTACGGGCGCGGAGCGGAGCTGCCGCGGCTCTTGCATGCGGCCGCGGATGGGGCGATCGCGCCGCTGGCGAACTACTACCTGCAGCGGACCGACTGGGTCGGCAGTGCGGGCGACTACGCCGGGTACCACTTCTCCGTGCTGTGCGCGGAAGACATCGCGCCGCTCACCGACGCGGACGTCGCCCGGCAGACCCGCGGGACGTTCATGGGAGCGCATTTGATCGACGGGTACCGCGCCGTGTGCCGCCTGTGGCCGTACGCCCGGCTGCCGGCGTCCCATTGGACGCCCGTGGTGAGCGACGTGCCGACCCTGCTCCTCTCCGGCGGCAGGGATCCCGTGACCCCCCCGGAGGGCGCCGCAGCGGTGGCGGCACACCTGACCCGCAAACTCCATGTCGTGGTGCCGAACGGTGGGCACGGCGTCTGGAACGCGTGCATCCAACGGATGGTGACCCACCTGATCACCACGGCGTCGCTCGCGGGCGTGGACACCTCCTGCGTCGCGGCCGTGCCACCGACGCGATTCGCAACGCCGACTGGTTCGTAAATCGGGCGGAAGCACTGTCCGCCGGCGCGCGCTGTCACGCCGAGCGGCCGGAACGGTGACTCGTAGCAGCCCCAGTATCCCGCACACACTCCGCGCTTCATGTTGGAGAACCCGAAGCCCCCGGCGGAGGTCGGCATCGTGGCCCCGATTCAGGTCTCCATCCGCTACGCAGTCCTCGGATGGCTGCTCGCCCTGCTCGCCCTCGTGGCCGTCCGCATGCTCAGCGGGCAGATCAGCCTGCGCGGACTGCTCCATGAGAAGACCGCCGCCGGGCCAGGCGCGGTCAGCGGTGCCCGCGTCCAGCTCCTCCTCGCCACCATCGCCGCCGCGGCCACGTACATCACCGACACCCTGGCCGCGACGCCGGCGGGCGGCCTGCCCGAGATCAACACCGCCTGGCTCGGCGTCCTCGGCGCCAGCAACGGCATTCACCTCGTCGCCAAGCTCGTCGCCGCCCTGCGCGCCCGCAGGGCCGGTGGGGCCGGCACCCCCGCAGGCTCACGCCCCTGATCGGAGGTCACTCGTGGACACACTGCGCATCGCGGTCGGCTGGGTCACCCTGGTGTTCGTCTCGTTGCTCGGCGCGGCCATCCTGTACAAGGTCTGGACCAACCAGATCGACCTGAAGTCCCTGCTCGGCAACGACAAGGACGGCGACGCCAGCATGTCGCGGTTCCAGCTCCTCATCTTCACGTTCGTGGTCGCGCTCTCCTTCTTCTACCTGGTGACGGCCGCGAACGCGGAGGGCCTGCCCGAAGTGCCGGGCAGCGTGCTGACGATGCTCGGCATCAGCGGCAGCGCGTACCTCGTGGCGAAGGGCATTGACCGCGATCCCGCGCCGCCGGGAGGCGGTCAGTGAGTCGCCGCGCCTCCGCCTGGGCGGCACTCCCGCTGGCCATCGGGCTGGCGGCCTCCGCGTCGCTCGCACCGCCAAGCTCTCGCTCCACCCCGCCACCGTCGGTTGGCGCCGCGGTGCTCACGCGGGATGCCGTGCTGCGGTCCGGACCCTCGAAGTCCGCGGCCCGCCTCGGCACGGTCGCAGAGGGCGAGGTCGTGTTCCTGCTTCCCCACGGACACCGCTCCGGGTTCCTCCGCGTCCAGACCGGCGACGAAGAGGTCGGATGGATTTCGGACCGCAACGCGCACGCGATCAGCGAAACCGACGTTCACGCGCCCGGCGCAGCGCCGGTCGAGGCGCCGAAGCCCGACGTCCCGGTGGTGCGCGTGGACGCGGCCGACTTCAACGGCTGCCCCGCCGAGGGCACGCCGAGCCCACGGGGCACGCGGTTCCAGGAGCTGCTCGCGCTCAATCGCCTGAAGAACCGCAGCGCCGTCCCCGCCGACGCCGACGTGGATCGCGCGATCACGCTGGCGGCGCTGCTCCGGCGCGGAAACGACGCGGGGCGCTGGAACGAGGCGCGCGCCGCCGACATCGTCGCCTACGTCTTTCACGTGAAGCCCGGTGGCCGCTCCGAGACCGTGAACTGTCGCCTGCCCGGCGCCGAGAACCAGGACACGCACATCGAGCTGACCCCGAGCCCGACCGACACCGACCCCACGCGCCGGGTCATCATTGAAGTCACGCCGCGCTGGCGCGCCGCGATGGCCGCGCAGGGCGTGGACTGGTCCACCCGCGCGCTCCAGGCGACGTACGAGGGCCGGTGGGTTCGGGTGCGCGGCTGGCTGTTCTTCGACGCCGAGCACGACGACGAGGCCGAGAACACGAATCGCGGGGGCGACCGCAACTGGCGGGGCACGGCGTGGGAGATCCACCCGGTGACGAGCATGGCGATCGTGTCGAGACCGTAGCGCAAGAAGGGGCACCGGTCCAGCGTGCGTTTGCCTATGCTCCCGGCCGAGCGTACGCTTAGCGTGGCACCGGTTCAGGCCGGGAGGGCCGATGCCGGTGACCGCCAGGTTGTCCAAACGCTGCTACGACAAGTTCGGGGACGAGATCGCGAACGAGCTCGTGGAGTGGTTCAATAGCGTGGACTCGACGTATCGGGCGGAGTTGCGCCAGCTCGCTGATGACTACTTCGCGCGCTTCGACGCGAAGCTGGCGCAGCGCGTTGCCGAGTTGCGGTCGGAGTTTCACACGGCGCTGGCCGACGAGTTGGGGAAGCTCCGCGCCGAGCTGATCAAATGGGCCTTCGTGTTTTTCGCCACAGCCGCCCTGGCCGTCATCGGCCTGCGATGACGCCGGCCCTCAGCACTGAGCCGCGCAACCCTTTCAGGGCTTGGTGTTGAGCCGAGCCCGGGCTTCAGCCCGGCACTGGACGGAAAAAAGAGCCCCACCGTCTCACCTCAGGTACCCGCGACAATTGCGGCCCCCGCGACGCACTTTGCGAGACCGTCACTCTATCCAACCCGCTGCGGGACAAGCACTTCGGCTCACCATTTGACAGCACGGTTTTTGCACCGTTACGTGGCACGTGTCCGTGACCACTCGTCCACTGCGGAGTTGTTCGGCGTGTGCCGCGCCGATCCCCGGCGGGGAGATGTACTGCCCCGGCTGCGGCGCCGCCGCGCCGACCGAAGTCGGCGTCGTCGAATCGCCGCCGCACGGGACGCCGGCCGAGGGATTCGGGAGCCGCAAGGAAGCCCTCCAGAAGGCGCTCGGCGCGGGCTTCGAGGTTCAGCGCCTGGTCGGACGCGGCGGGTTCGGCGAAGTGTGGGCCGCGGTGGACCTCCAGCTGGTGCGCACGGTCGCGGTGAAGGTGCTGCGGCCCGAGCTGGTCGCGTCGCGGCCGTTCCGGGTGCGGTTCCGCCGCGAGGCGCGGGCGGTGGCCAAGCTGCGTCACCCCGGCATCGTGCCGATCTACCACGTCGGGGAAGCGGCCAACCTCTTCTACTTCATCATGCCGCTGGTGGACGGCGTCACGCTCAAGGCGGAGCTGGAGCAGCAGGGCCCCCTCGCGCCCGAGGAAGCGACCCGCATCCTGATCGAGGCCTCGAGCGCGCTGCAGGAGGCGCACCGCCACGGCATCGTCCACCGCGACCTCAAGCCCGAAAACGTGATGCTCGAAGGTCCCGAGCGGCGGGTGCTGCTGATGGATTTCGGCATCGCGCAGACGGAAGAGGTGCCGGACACGGAAGAGGACAGGGAGCTGACCGGCGCGAACATGGTGCTCGGCTCACCCGAGTACATGAGCCCCGAGCAGGCCACCGGGAAGCGCGAGCTCGACGGCCGCAGCGACATCTACTCCCTCGGCGTGGTCGCGTACCGGATGCTGGCGGGGCGGCTGCCGTTCGACGCCGAGACGGCGCGCGAGCTGCTGATCAAGCACGTGACCACTCCGCCCGAGCCGCTGGTGAACGTGCCGCCGGCGCTGGCCGACGCGGTGATGCGATGTCTCGCCAAGACGCCGCAGGAACGGTGGCAGACGCCGGATGAGTTCCTCGCGGCGCTCGGCACCGAGCAACGCGCGCGGCGCAGCTCCGCGCCCCGTACCTCCGTGCCGGTCCCGGCCGGGCCGGTGGTGCGCCCGGCCGAACGGCGCCGCCCCCGGCGAATCCTCGCGATGCTCGGCGTGCTCATCGTCCTGGGCGCCACGGCGGCCGTCGCCGGGCTGCAGTACGTGCGGTGGCGCGATCGCGAGCAGGCGACGGCGATGGGCCAGGCGCTGGTGACGATCTACGGCGATGCCACCGACTCGCTCCGCATCCTGCGCGACCGATTCACCACGGGGGCAGCGAGCGCGGTGGAGTACCTGACCGCCCAGGAGGCCCTGCTGCGCGGCATGGACGAACGCACCACGCGCTCGTTCGGCGCGATCGTGGACAGCTTGTCGGACCTGCTGCCGGAAGCGCCGCGGCGGGCCGTCCAGAGCGCCCTGGACACGCTGTGGGAGACCAGCCTGACCGCCGAGCGGCTCGTGCCGGGTCCCTCCGCGATGGCCGGCTGCCGGATCGAGCGCGGGAGCGGCGCCGTGGTGCTGCTCGACAGCGCGGCCTCCGGGAACTGCTGGTACCGCGCCGAGCCGACGCCCCGGGCTCTGACCTCCCCGGTGGAGTATTACCTCACGTTCCGGGTTTCCGGGCAGACCAGGGCCAATGCCGGCCTCGGCCTCGCGTGGTGCGGCGTCACGGTGTGCCGGATCGCGTTCCTCTGGGCCGGGGACAACATCGAGTGGGCGGCGTACCGTTCGGGGGGCAACCTGCGCACACTGCAACTCGGCCGGCGGCTCCCGCCGCTGACCGGCTCGCACCAGCTCCGCGTGCGCCTCAGCCAGGGGACGATCCGGGTGTGGCTGGACGGGAGGCTTGTGCTGAATCGCGCCGCACCGGCCGACGCCCCGTTCCTCACCCAGCCCGAGTCGCTGCGCGTGGTGGTCCAGAACGCGACGCTCGAACTGCCGGGCGCCGAGGCGCTCGGATTCGTGGGACGCAGCCGCCCCTAGACGTCCGGTCGGGCTAGCGGCGCTTCTTGCGCTTCGTGCCCGCGCCGCCGCCGGCGCCCTTCGCCTGCGCTGCGAGCCAGCGGTGCGCCGCCTTCAATGCCTTGGCGCTCCCGCCGAACATCTTGTCCGAGAAGATCCTGGACCGGTAGCGGGGCGACTCGCCGCCCCAGGGATGGACCCCGCGGCGCAGGCTCCAGCGTGCCTGCCAGGCATGGGTCCGGGACGCATCGGAATCGATGCGTACGATCTGGCCGCGCGCGTGACGCTTGGTCACGCGTGGCCGCCTGCGCGTCTTCCTCTTCATGTCCTCACCGATCTCCGCGTCCTCACTTTCGCGCGCGTTGCGCGCGCGGCCCGAATGGGGCGCGGCTCCAAGAAGGATGGTGCGGCCGGCCCGGTTGGGCAAGCCACCCACCATCTTGACGCCTACGGTTACCCGGAGTTCCTTGTTGGGCCGTGACCCGCATCACCTGCCTCCTGAGCGCGGCCCTCGCCGCCGCCGCCCCCCCGGCCGCGGCGGCCGCGCAACAGCCGCGGTACGACCTGCTCATTACCGGGGGCACGGTGGTGGACGGGACGGGCAGCCCCCGGCTCGCGGCCGACGTGGCCGTGCGGGGCGACCGCATCGTCGCCGTGTCGCGTAGCCCGCTCGCGCCCGCCGACGCCGCCCGGGTGGTGGACGCCTCGGGCCTCGTGGTGGCCCCGGGGTTCATCGACCTGCACGCCCACCTCGAGCCCCTGCTCGACATGCCGGACGCCGAAAGCCACGTCCGCCAAGGTGTTACGACGGCCCTGGGCGGGCCCGACGGCAGCTCGCCGTGGCCCATCGGGCCTTACCTCGATTCGGCCCAGGCGCTGGGCCTGGGCCTCAACGTCGGCGTGCTGGTGGGCCACAACACGATCCGCTCCCGCGTGATGCGCACGGCGGCCCGCGCCCCGACCACGGACGAGCTGCAGCGCATGCGGGCGATGGTGGCGCAGGCGATGGGCGAGGGCGCTTTCGGGCTTTCGACGGGGCTGGCCTATGTGCCGGGGACCTACTCCCGCACCGACGAGGTCGTCGCGCTGTCGCGCGTGGCGGGCGACTCGGGCGGCATCTACACCTCGCACATGCGGGATGAGGCGAGCGGCCTGCTGGCGTCGGTCGCCGAGACGATGGAGATCGGCCGGCTGGCGCGGCTCCCCGTGATCATCACGCACCACAAGGCCGCGGGTCGCCCGCAATGGGGGCTTTCCGTCCGGACGCTCGCCATGGTGGACTCGGCCCGGCGCGCGGGCGCCGAGGTCTGGCTCGACCAGTACCCCTACACCGGCACGCAGACCGGCATTTCGTACCTGGTGCCGGCCTGGGCGCTCGCCGATGGCGACAGCGCGTTCGCGCGCCGCGCCGCGGACCCGGTGCTGCGCGACAGCATCCTGCGCGGCATCGTCCACCAGATCCGGGTGGAGCGTGGGTTCGAGGACCTGCGGTTCGTGCAGTTCGCCAACGTGTCGTGGAGTCCCACACTCCAGGGCCGCACGCTGCAGGACTGGGCGGTGGAGCGGGGGCTCGCGCCCACGCCCGAGACCGGCGCGGAGCTGGTGGTGGACGCGGTGCTGCGGGGCGGGGCGCGGGTGGTCTACCACGTGCTCGACGAGGCCGACGTGCAGCGGATCATGCGCCACCCCGCGGCGATGATCGCGTCCGACGGCCGCCTCAACCGGCTCGGCGACGGACACCCGCACCCGCGGGCGTACGGCACGTTCCCGCGGGTGCTGGGACGCTATGCGCGCGACCTCGGGGTGCTCACGCTGGAGCAGGCCGTGCACAAGATGACCGGGATGCCCGCGGCGCGGTTGCGCCTTGCCGACCGGGGCCGGGTGGCAGAAGGGGCCGCGGCCGACCTGGTCGTGTTCGACCCCGCGACCGTGGCGGACCGCGGCACGTTCGAGGCGCCCCACCAGTGGCCGCAGGGCATCCGGTGGGTCGTCGTGAACGGCGTGATCGCGCTGGAGCCGGCCGGGCCGACCGGCGCGCGGGGCGGACGCGCGCTGCGCCGCCCGCGGCGTTAGGGCGCGGTCAGAGCCAGACCCGCCAGCCGTACGTCGGCCCGCCGGTGCCGTGGCCTAACCCGTTGAGCCGGTGGAGGATCGCCTGGGTCCCCCCACTCCGGGGGGCGCGGGGCGCCTTCCGGCCGATCGCGCCGGTGCTCGCTTGACGCGCCATCGTCCGCGCGGCTATTTCGAGGCCGCTACCCGTCACGCGACCCACTGCCCGTGGACCTGCTCGAACGTCTCCAGGCGGGCCTGCCGGCCCGGTACACCGTCCTCCGCGAGATTGGCCGCGGCGGGATGGCCGTCGTCGTGCTCGCCAAGGAGTCGCACCCCGACCGCGAAGTCGCGATCAAGGTCTTCGAGGCGTCGGTGGCGCACCAGCTCGGTCGCGAGCGATTCCTGCGCGAGGTGGAGGTCACCGCGCGGCTGACCCACCCGCACATCGTCCCGGTGTTCGCCGCCTCCGCGGCGGACGACCTGCTGTTCTACGTGATGCCGTACGTCGCGGGCGAGACCCTGCGCCAGATCATCGAGCGCGACGGCCAGCTGGACCTCAAGGCGGCGGTGCGGATCGCGCGCGAGGTGGCCTCGGCGCTGCAGTACGCGCATGCGCGCGGCGTGGTGCACCGCGACATCAAGCCCGAGAACATCTTGCTGCACGAGGGCCACGCGCTGGTGACCGATTTCGGCATCGCGCGCGCGATCGGCGAGGCGGCGCCGGGCGGCATCACGCAGCCGGGGCTGACCGTCGGCACGCCCTTCTACATGAGCCCGGAGCAGATCACGGGTCACGGACCGGTGGACGGACGCAGCGACCAGTATGCGCTGGCGTGCGTGCTCTACGAGATGCTCGCGGGCGAGCCCCCGTTCGTCGCGAAGAACCCCCGGCTGGTCCTGACGCGGCACACCAGCGATCCGGTACCGCCGCTCAGGACGGCGCGCTCGACGGTGCCGGCGGCGCTCGAGGCGGTGATCGAGCGGGCCCTGGCGAAGAGCGCGGCGGACCGGTTCGCGAGCGCCGCAGACTTCGCGGCAGCGCTCGAGGTCGGCGCGGCCGGCGTGCCGTCCGACCCGCGGCTCCGGACCACCGGTGGCGCTGCGGGTTCCTCCTCGCTGCCGACCGTACCGGTGCCGGCGCCGACACCGCGCCGGCGCTGGCCGCTCGCGGCCGCCAGCCTCGCGGCGATCGCCGCGGTGGGCCTCACCCTGATGGCCTGGCCGCGCCGGGCGCCCGCCTGCGTGACCGGTGCCGGGTGCTGGGTGGATTCGATCGCCGTAGTGCCGGTCGAGGCCGCCGGGCCGGGCGATTCGGCGCTGCTCGCCGCGTACTACGAGGTCTACGAGCGGCTCCAGGCGCTGCACCGCCTGAAGGTGATCTCGAGCGCCAGCGTGATGAACCTGCGCTCGGCGCGCCTGACCACGCGGCAGTGGGCCGACACGCTGGGCGCGCGACTGATTCTCGCGGTGTCGGTGCGGCCGCCGTCGCAACTCCTCGCCGAGCTGATGGACGCGCGGGATGCCGTGCTGTGGCGCCACCGCGGTGTCGCGGACAGCGTCGACCACTTTGCGGAGGCCGTGTTCAGCGGCGTGGTGAGCCGGGTGCCGGGCCTGCGGGGCGAGGAACCCGCGGACGAGCACCACGTGCATTCCCGCGGCGACGCGGCGTTCCGCGAGGGGCGTGACGCCATGCGGCAGCGGACCGCGGGCGGCCTCCGGGGTGCGCTCGCGGCGTTCCGCCGCGCGATCGCGCTCGACTCGTCGTTCGCGCCGGCCTGGGCCGAGCTGGGGACGAGCTACGGGCTGTCGCTGGTCTACCGGTACCGGACCGACGTGGACGAATACCGCGCCGCCGGGTTGGGGCTCGCCGCGGCGGAGCGGGCGATCGGGCTCGACTCGGCGGGGGCGGGCGGGTACCTGGCGCGGTTCTACATCGCGAGCCGCGCGTACGGGCCGCTCCCCATGATCGAGCGCGATTTCCAGCGCGCCAGCGGCCTTCGGCCGAACGATCCCGCGGTGCCGAGCTGGCACGCGCTGGTGCTGGGCCAGGCAGGCCTCGGCGTCGAGGCGATGGCCGAGGCGCGCCGCGCCGTCGAGCTGGACCCGGTGCACCCCGCGCGGCGGCTCGCGCTGGCGATGGAGGCGCTCCGCGCCGATGAGCTCGATACGGCGCTCGCGCAGATCCGCGAGGCGCGGGCGATCGCCCCGGAGCTGCTGCTGCCGCGCGCCTTCGAGGCCCGGACGCTGCTGCTGCTGGGCCGCACGGCCGAGTGCCTCGCGCTCGACCTCGGGCCCCACGCGGGCCTGCGGGCGACGTGCCTGCAGCAGGCCGGGCGCCGCGCCGAGGCCCGCGCAATCGTCGACTCGCTGGTTCGGCTGGTCGCATCCGGCCGCAGCCCCACGCACGACACGACGTACAGCATCGCGCTGCGGGCCGAAGACCTCGCCGGCTATTACGCGTGGATCGCCGATACGGCCCGCGCGGTCGCGTGGGTGGAGCGCGCGCACCGGCTCTCGCCGCAGGGCGTGGATCAGCGGGTGCTGGAGTCTGGACTGTTCGGCCGGGTGCGGCGCGCGCCGGCCTTCGAGGCGCTGCTCGCGCGGCTGCGCGCGACCGTCTGGGCACGCGTGGAGCGCGAGGCGCGCGCGCCCTAGGCGCGCCGGATCGCCTGGAGGATGGCCGTGACCGCCCCGGGCGAGGCGACCAGCAGCAGGTAGCCCTTCAGCTCCTCGCCCGCCTCCCCGACCCGGAACCGGGTGTCGAGGCACAGGGCCGCTTCGCCCTCGGCGCCCCGCACCAGCAGGTCGTCGCTGCCGATCGTCGGCACCGACAGCATCAGGATCTTCCCGGTCACCGTCGACAGCGCGCTCAGGTAGGCGCCGCCCAGGATGTTGCCGGTCTCCATCAGGCCCGAGCGCGCGACTGCATCAAGCTGCCCGCCCGCCGCGGCGGCGGGCCGGCCGAGCAGCAGCTCGGTGAGCCGCTGGGCGTCGTCGGCCGGCTGGACGAAGACGAACCGGCCCGCGATGTCGCCCAGCATCTGCATCGCGACGGCGACCGTCGGGCGATCGCCAGTGCGGAGGATGCCGGTCAGGTCCTTGAGTTGGGGCAGGGTCAGCCGGGGCACGCTGATCATCACGCGCCGGCCGGTCAGGGTGGACATCGCGGTGGCCGCGTGGCCCGTGGCCACGTTGGCCACTTCGCGGAGCGCGTCCTCCTGGAGCGGGTGCAGCGTCGGCGCGGGCTCGCTCACGGGGTCGCCGGCGGCACGGGCGTGGGGCAGGCGCCGCCCGGCGGCCGCACCGTTGGATAGCGGACCCCGAGCTGCTCGAGATAGGTGCCGGCGCGTGACGGATCGTAGTAGAACCGCCGCATGCCTTCCCGATAGCGCGCCATCACGCCCTGGTTCAGGTCGATCGCCGGGCGGTCGTCGGGCCGCAGGAACGTGGTGTAGTGGCGATCGCGGGTCTGCACGTTCCGGAAATACCCCCACGCCGAGTCCACCAGCTCGGGCCGGAGCACGAAGTCCAGCATCGTCATCGCCAGTACCTTGGCGCCGGCGGTGGCGCCCTGATGCGCGATGGGGGTGGCCATCGCGACGGCATTGGCCCAGTTGTGACCCGGCGCGCCGGGGATGTTCGACGGGTAGCGCAGCGTGACCGTGGGCAGGGTCCAGGTGACGTCGCCGATGTCGTCGCTCCCGCCGCCGCGCCGCTGGCTCGCGGGCACCGGGCCGTTCAGCGTCGTGTCCATCCGGGTGCTGAGCCCGCTGTCCGGCACGCCGAGATCGCGCTGCAGCGCGCGCGCCAGCGTCTGGTCGGCCTCGCTCCACTGCGGCAGGCCCACGCGCAGGATGTTGGCGTGCAGCGCCTGCGCGATGGTGCGGTTGAAGTGCTGCGGATAGGCCGAGCCGAGCAATCGCACGGCGGCGACGCGCGTGCCCGACATCTGCGCGGCGGCCTGCGCCATGGTGTCGCCGAGCGCCCACAGCGCGCGGATGCTCGGCTCGTCCATCTCGCGGAAATAGTACCACACGCTGGCGCGCCGCGGCACGACGTTGGGCTGGTCGCCGCCGTCGGTCGTCACGTAGTGCGAGCGGTGCTGCGGGCGGAGGTGCTCGCGCCGGTAGTTCCAGCCGATGTTCATCAGCTCCACGGCGTCGAGCGCGGAACGCCCGCGCCACGGCGCGCCGGCGCTGTGCGCGGTCCGGCCCTCGAACGTGTATTCGACCGACACCAGCCCCGTGGCGTCGCGGTCGCCCCACTCGACGTCGAGGTTGGTGCCGACGTGCGAGAAGATCGCGAAGTCGACGCCCTGGAACAGGCCGGCGCGCACGAAATGCGCCTTGGCGCCCACCAGCTCCTCGGCCACGCCGGGCCACAGGTGGATGGTGCCCGACAGGCGTTCGCGCTGCAGCACGGCGCGCAGCGCGAGCGCCGCCGTGATGTTGAGGGCCAAGCCCGAATTGTGACCCTCCCCATGCCCCGGCGCGCCCTCGACCATGGGACTGTGGCACGCGATGCCCGGGAATTGCGACGCCTGCGGGATGCCGTCGAGGTCGCTGCCAAGCGAGATCACCGGCCGGCCGTTGCCCCACCGCGCGACCCAGGCCGTGGGGATGCCGGCGTAGCCCTCCTCGACCGTGAACCCGGAGTCCCGCAGCAGCCGCACCAGGAACCGCGAGCCCTCGACCTCCTGAAAGCCGAGCTCGCCGAAGCTGAAGATCTGGTCGATGATCCGCGCGGTGAATCGCGCCCGGCCCTGGACCTCGCGGGCCAGCTCGTCCTTGAGGCGCTCGAGCCGTGGGTCGGCCGGCGCGGCGGGCGCGGCCGTAGCGCCGCGGGCAGCCGGGCGCTGGGCGAGGAGCGGGCCGGCGGCGAGGGCGGCCAGGAGCGCGAGGGTGAGGGTGGGACGGCGAGCGGCCATGGGCGATTCCCGGAAAGGAGTAACGGGCGGCAAGATACGGCGGTGCCCGTGGCTCCGCGAGGCGTCCTTGGTCGGTGCCCCTTCGGGACAGCGGACAGCCGTTACACGCTCGGCATGGTCGTGACCTCCCATGTCTGTGCGTTCACGCCGGAGAGGTGTTGACCGAATCGCCGTCGTCGCCCGCCGATCCCGCACCGGAGCTGCTGCGCCGAGCGCAGGCGGGAGACGAGCAGGGCCTGGAGGCACTCGCGCGCTGGTGCTATCCGCGCGTGTACCGGTGGGCGCTGATGCGCACCGGCGATTCGGACGAAGCGGATGAAGTGACGCAGGAGGTCGTGGTGGCGTTGCCGCGGGGCTTGGGGAGCTACGAGGGGCGGTCGCGGTTCACGACGTGGCTGTATCGCGTCACCGCGAACGCCGCGGCGATGGGGAGCCGGCGGGACGCGCGGCGGGCGGCCCTGCTGGCGCGGCGGCCGCCGGAGCCGGCGGCGCCGGACGAGGAGTCGCGCCGGCTCGCCGCGCTCCACGGCGCCGACGTGGCCGCGCTGGTGCGGGCGCTCCTCACCGAGCTGCCCGAGCGTCAGCGCACGGTGTTCGACCTGGCCGACCTGCAGGGGTTCGATGCGCCCGAGATCGCGGAGATGCTCGACCTCGACGCGGCCACGATCCGCGGCCACCTGATGCGGGCCCGCCGCGCGCTGCGCGCGCGGATCCTGGGCCGGATGCCGACGCTCGCGGAGGATGGAACATGACCTGCGACGCAGCACGGGACCTCATGCTCGAGGCCGACCCGGACGAGCTGCGCGGCGCCGGCGCCACGGCCCTGGCCTTGCACCTCGCCGGGTGCGCCGAGTGCCGGGCGCTCGCCGAGCGAGTGCTGGCTCAGCAGGCGGCGCTCGACCGCGCGCTGACCGCGATGGCCGAAGCGGCGCAGCGCGGACCGCGGCGCGCCGGCCGGACCGGCCGGCGTCTCGCCACCTGGGGCCTCGCGGCCGCCGCCGGCCTGGCGGCGCTGCTGCTGGCGCGCCCGGACCGGCCGGACGGCGACGGCCGCCTCGCGGTACCGCCGCCCCTCGCGTCCGCCGCCGCCCCCGTGGACGTGGATGTCTCCGGGACGCCGGGACGCAGCGCGGTCGTCATGAAGACGGCCGACCCGACCATCACGATCGTCTGGTTCTTCTAGGAGGAACGAAGATGCGTACCCGACTCGCCCTGACGCTCGCGTCGCTCGCCGGTCTGGCCGCCTGCGGCGGCCCGACGCTCGAGACCCGCACCTTCGAGCTGCGATACATCGACGGCGGCTCGGCGGAGCAGATCATCAACCCGTACGTGTTCACTGACCGAACCGATGCGCCGGGCAAGCTGAGCACGTCGAGCCAGACCATCACGGTGCGCGAAACGCACGACAACCTCGAGCGCATCGCGCGCGTGCTGGCCGAGCACGACCGCCCGCCGGCCAACGTGCGCCTCGCGTTCACAGTGATCCAGGCCGACGGCGCCGGGCCGCCGGATTCCTCCATCGCGGCCATCGAGACGCAGCTCCGGCAGTTGTTCCGGTTCCGCGGCTACCGCGCCGTGGCCTCCGCCGTGACCGTCGCGGCGCCAGGCACCGAGTTCGAGCACGTCCTGGACGACCCGGCGCTGCGGGGTGGCCGTTACATGATCCGGGGCAGAATCGAGACGGTGGGGGGACGAGGTGACAGCGGGACGGTCCGGCTTCAGATCTCGCTTCAGTCGACGGTACGCGGCGCGTCGGTCGGCACCCGGCTCAGCATCGCGACGGGACAGACGGCGGTGCTCGGCGGGCAGTCGGGCGGCGGGTCGGGGGCGTTGATCCTCGCGGTGCGGCCAGAGCTGGTAGCGCCCTGACGAGGAGCGAGGAACGAGGGGCGAGGGGCGAGGGAAGACTACTCGTCCCTCGCCCCTGACGACTAGCGCACCCCTGTTCCCCCCGCCCCTGCCGCCACCGGGGGCGTCGTCCCGGTCCCGATCCAGTGCGCGAACCAGGTGCGGATCCGCTCCAGCCGGTCCACCAGAAGCCACGGCGGCCCGGTGCGGGACAGGCCGTGATAGCTCCGCGGGTAGCGCACGAACTCCACCGGCACGTTGCGCTTGCGCAGGATCATGAACAGCTGCTCGCCGTCGGTGATCGGCGTGCGGCGGTCGTCCTCGCTGTGCACGATGAGCAATGGCGTCCGGATGTTGCGCGCGAACCGCAGCGGCGACAGCGCCCAGTACAGCGAGTCCTGCTCCCACGGCGGGCCCATGAACTCGTACTCGGTGAGGCCCTGCGCATCGGAGGAGCCGTACCACGAGAACCAGTTGATGATCGAGCGGTCGGTCTGCGCCACGCGGAACCGGTCAGTGTGGCCGATGATCCAGTTGGTCATGAAGCCGCCGTACGATCCGCCCAGCACGGCGAGCCGGGTGGTATCCACCTGGCCGGTGCGCCGGATCGCCTCGTCCACACCGGTCATCAGGTCCTGGTAGTCCTCCATGCCCCACCGGCCGCGCGTCGCGTAGGTGAAGGCGTGGCCGTAGCCGGTCGAGCCGCGCGGGTTGGTGATCAGCACCCAGTAGCCCTGGCCCGCGAGCATCTGGAACTCGTGGAAGTAGATGTTGCCGTACTGGCCGTGCGGGCCGCCGTGGATGGAGAGCACCAGGGGATAGCGGCGCCCCGGCTCGAGCCCGTGGGGTGGATGGAGCCAGCCCTCGACCTGGAGCCCGCCGACGCTCCGGTACCAGATCGTGTCGGGCCGCGACAGCCACGTGGCCGACACGTACCGGTCGTTGAACGACGTGAGCCGGCGCTCCGCGCCGCCCGTGCCATCGGCGACGTACAGCTCCACGGGATGAGTGATGTCGCTGCCGGTGTAGGCCATCGTGCGCCCGTCCGCGCTCACCGAGAAGCCGCCGAGGGTGCGCAGGCCGCGCGTGACCTGCTCGACCCGACCTCCGCGCGCGGCCACGCGGAACAGGTGCACGCTCCCTTCGATCTCGGCCGGGAACATCACCGTGGCCCCGTCGGGCGACCACCTGGGCTCGCCGGGCGCGTAGTCCCAGTTGCGTGTGAGGTTCACGCTGTCCCTTCCGTCCAGGCCTACGACGCAGACGTCGGTCGGCTGGCCGCGGCCGCTCGAGCACAGGTACGCCACGCGGCGGCCGTCCGGCGCGAAGGCCGGCGCGCGCTCGTAACCCCGGGCCGAGGTCAGGCGGCGGATCCGGCCGCCGACTGCGTCCACGAGGTGAATGTCGGGGTTCTGGTCCGGTCGCAGCTCGTCGGGATCGGTCGAGTCCTCCACGAAGGCGATCGTGGCGCCGTCGGGCGACCACGCGATGTCGCTCTGCGACAGCGCACCCGTGGTCAGCTGGCGGGGCTCGCCGCCCTCGGCCGGCACCACCCACACGTGGCGCGGTGCCACCGTGCCGCGGTCGGGCAGGAAGCCCCGCTCGTCGGCGAGATAGGGAATCGCGGTGATGACCCGGCCGTCGAACCGCCGGGGATCGGGCCCGCGCGTGATGGCGCGGGGCGAGACCCAGCCGCGGCGGCGGTCGTTGCGCACGGAGTCGGGCTGGGGGCCCGCCCAGATGTATGCGATCTGCCTGCTGTCCGGCGACCAGACCGGAGCGGCGTTGATCCCCGCGATCCGGAACGCCTCGCCGCCCATCGCGCCGGTGCGCAGGAACCAGATCTGCGCGTCCTCGGCGCCGCCGCCCGGGCCGCCGCTGTCGCGGCGGCTCGTGAAGGCGAGGAGCGACCCGTCGGGCGACCAGCGCGGCGCGGAGGCCTCGGTGGTCGGGCTGGTGGCGCGCCACGGCGGCGCCGAGCCGTCCGTGGGCGCGAGCCACACCTCGTTGTGCCGGCGGTCGCGCTCCTCGATGACCGTGGTCACCACGAATGCCACGTGGCGGCCCGACGGCGAGACGGCGGGCGCGCTCACGGACGTGAGCCGGTAGTAGTCGGTCGCGGTGGCGGGCCGTTGCTGGGCCGCGAGGGGCGCGGCGGCCAGCGCGAGGAAGGCCGTCACGGCGAGCGGGCGGGCACGGGCACGGGCGCGGTTCATGATGGGCGGCTCCGGGAGAAAGCGCGGAGCGAAGATACCCGCTGGCGCGGCGTCAGCCAACCGTCGCCGGGCGGCGACTGTCTCAGTCAGCGGACCCCAACGGACGGCACGAGACGATGCGGATTGTGACGCCTGCCACTGACCGCGCTCGGCCCACAAGCTCGTCTACGAGCGGGACATCGGCACCATCGGCTACTGGATTCGACGCGGACCTACACGGTGAACCCGGACGGCGCCGCGGGCATCGCCGCGCCGGCCGACAAAGTGCTCCTGGTGTAAAGTGAGCTGGTGGCTGGGGCTCTAGCGCCCGGCGACCACCAGCGTCCGCAGCTCGGCCAGCTCGCGCACGGCGGGATCCGCCTGGCGGTAGTTCGACTCCAGCCGCGCGAACGCCGCCCGCGCCACCTCGATGTCGCCCGCCGCGGCGGCCGCCCGCACCAGTCCGGCCAGCGCTAACGAGCGGCCCGGCGCCAGCTCAAGCGCCCGGCTGAACGCGCGCCGCGCCTCGGCCGCGCGGCCCGCCCGCAGCAGCACCTCTCCCAGCAGCTCGTGTGACGGCTTCACCACGTCCGGCGGGCCGAACTCCATGGGCAGGCTGTCTTCCCGCGCCGCGGCCTCGCGCACCAGCTGTACCGCCTCCTCGGTCGCGCCGGCTTCCAGCCGCGCCAGCGCGCGCAGCTGGTGCTCGAAGACGGCGTGCTTGCGGCGCTGGATCGGGTCGCCGGCGGCGGCGCCCAGCTCCGTCAGCGCGCGCGCGATGCCGGCGCGGTCGCCGGCGCGCCACGCGCCGTACCCGCGGGTGAACGCGTCCACCGCCGCCGCGAGCGAGCCGGCGGGGATCTCCCAGGTCCAGCGCGGCACGGGGCCGCTCCAGTCATCGGTGGCCAGCAGGTAGTGGCCGCGCATGAACACCAGCTCGGTGCGCTGGCGCTGCCGGTCCGGCTGGATGTTGCCGCGAACGGTCTCGAGAATCCGTCGCGCCTCGGTCCAGCGGCCGCGCTGGATCTCGCCATACACCAGCCAGTGGGAATAGTGGCCCGGCACCCAGGCCGTAGCCCGTACCGCGACGTTGTTCTGTGACACCACGTCGTCCCACAGGCCGAGCGCGAGAAAGATGTGGGTCGTCATGTGCTGGGCGTGCGCGGCGTCCGGCGCGATGCCCGAGTACGCGCGCGCCGCGCGCAGGCCGAGCGGCGCGTGGATCGGGTCGTCGAACGCGTGGATCACGTAGTGCGCCGCGCCTGGGTGATCGGGATTCGACTGGAACACCTCGTCGGCGAGGGCGGCGGCGCGCATGTAGGTGGGGATGTCGCGCACCGATTGCGACAGGCCCATCAGCGCCAGGCCGGTGAACGTCCTGGCCTCGTCGTCGCCGTGCGCGGCGAGCACGCGCTCCATGGCCTGCGCGTACAGCGTGTCGCGGAGCGCCTTGGGGCCGTCGCCGTACAGGACTTCAGTCGCCTCGAGCCAGGCGCGTTCGCGCGGCGTCGGCGCTCGGGCGAGTCGCGCGGCCCGGGTGGGCGCGAGCCGCGCCAGCACGGCCCGGGCGGCATCGAGGTTCTGCTCGTTCCACAACGGATGCGTGTGGGTCATCGCCTCGCCCCAGTACGCCATCGCGAAATCGGGCGCGATCTCCTGGGCGCGGCGGAAGGCCGCGGCCGCCTGCGGGTACTCGAAGCTGTGCAGGTACAGCACGCCGCGCAGGAACTGCTCCTGCGCCGCGGGCGGACCGGACGTCGGGAACGCGATCGTGCCGAGCCGGGGTGTCTGCGCGACTCCGGCGCCCGCCAGGCTCGCGGCGAGCAGGATGGCCAGGCGGAACGGGCGCGTGCGCATGAGCGTCTCCACAACGGAAGAGGAACGAGCTACCGGCGGGTCGAGCGCGACAGCCCGCCGATCACCACCACGCCGATGGCGATCAGCAGCGCCACGCCGAGCAGCGGCGGTGGCCGAACGCCGAAGCGGCGGATCACGAACGGAATCAGCACCAGCGCGAGCACGCCCAGCGTCGCGGCGGCGCAGCCCAGCCGGCGCCGGCTCTCATCGGTCACGGTGTCCGGTCCGGCCTCGTCAGGAATCTGTCAGGAACCCGCCCGTAACATAGCGCCGGGTCGCGCGGTCCGGTAACCGTGCAGCGTCCTCCGTACGGAGTGTCCCGATGCGACGCGTCGTCGTGTGTTCCGCAGCCGCCCTGCTGGTTCCGTTGGGGCTCGCCGCCCAGGCGCCGGGGGGGGGCCGGTTCCCGCCCGAGTCACTGGTCAACGTCCAAGTCTTTCCGCGCACCACGCCGGTCATCCAGGTCATCGGCACGATGCGCAACATCACCGGCGCGCTCGGCGTGCGGTGCCAGTACTGCCACGTGGGCGAGGAGGGGATGCCGCTCGAGCGGTTCGACTTCGCCTCCGACGAGCGGCGCAACAAAGTCGTCGCGCGCCAGATGATGCGGATGGTGCAGGAGATCAACCGCCGGCTCGATACGATTCCGGAGCGCCCAACGCCCCGCACCGAGGTCACGTGCACGACGTGCCACCGCGCCGTCCAGCGGCCGGTGGACCTGGTGGATCTGCTGGAGCACACGGCGACCACGTCCGGTCTGGATTCGGCGACCCGAACCTACCGCAATCTGCGACGCGACTACTTCGGCCGCGCCTCCTACGACTTCGACGAGCGAACCCTCAACATCGTCGCCGGTCGACTCGGCCGGGCGCGGCGCTTCGACGACGCGCTGGCGCTGGCGCGCCTCAACGACGAGTTCTTCCCGCGGGCCTCCTCGGTGCCGTTCACCATGGGCGACATACACCTCGCCCGCGGCGACACGGCGCAGGCGGTGCAACAGTACCAGGCCGCGCTGCGGCGCGATCCGGGCGACCAGCAGGCGCGTTTCCGCCTGCGCCAGCTCGGGCGATCGTAGCGGGGGGACCGTTTACCGCGGTCCGCCCATGCTCGGAATCCCCACCGTCGCCACGATCCGCAGTGCCTCTTCGCGCGTGAAGCCCCGGCGCACCAGGGCCTCGTAGTAGTTCCGGGTGAAGGCGGCCATGCGCTCCGCGGTTTCGGGGCGCTCGAGCACCACCAGCATGCCCTCGTACATGCTCGTCATCATGTTGCCGAACATGTTGCCGAACATGGGGCCCATCGCGCCCATCACCATGTTGATCGAGTCCTGCATCGCGGGCGAAAGTGGCTGGGCCGGCACGGGCGGGCCGCCGGGGCGCTGGGCGGCGGCGGTCCCGGCCCCAAGAGCGAGGGCCAGGGCGCAAGTCGCGACCAGGCGGGCGATCCGGATGGAGTGGACGGCAGGCACGAGATCCTCCGGGTGACGAGGAGACGACAGCGGGACCCGGGATGTTAGCGCGCGAACGGCGGGGCCACTAGGCCGGGCGGCCGCCTCCCGCGTATCTTGTCCCCGCACCCTTCCAGCGGGGGATCGTGGGTCGCATCCGGGGCAAGCTCGCGCTGGTCACCGGCGCCAGCAGCGGCATCGGCCAGGCGTGCGCGCGGCGCTTCGCCGCGGACGGCGCGAACCTCGTGTTGTGGGCGCGACGCCGCGACCGGCTCGACGACCTGGCCCGCGCGCTGACCCGCGACCACCAGGTCGCCGTCCGCACGGCGGCCGTGGACGTGCGCGACCGCGCCCTGGTCGGCGCCGCCGCCGACGCCCTCATCGCCGACGGCGCGATCCCCGACATCCTGCTCAACAACGCCGGCCTCGCCGCCGGGCTCGCCACCGTGCAGGAGGGCGACCCCGACGACTGGGACCGCATGATCGACACCAACCTCAAGGGCCTGCTGTACGTCACCCGCGCGTTCCTGCCGCCGATGGTGCAGCGCGGCACCGGCCACGTCGTCAACATCGGCAGCACGGCGGGCCACCAGGTCTACCAGAAGGGTAACGTCTACAACGCGACCAAGTTCGGCGTGAAGGCCCTCACGGAGGGCATCAACCTCGACGTGGCGGGCACCAGGATCCGCGTCTCCGGCGTGGACCCCGGGCACGTCGAAACCGAGTTCGCCGAGGTGCGCTTCCACGGTGACGCCGGGCGGGCCAGACAGGTGTACGAGGGGTTCCGGCCGCTGTCGCCGGACGATGTGGCGGATGTGGTGGGGTACGTCGTCAACCTGCCGGAGCACGTCAACGTGCTCGAGGTGATCGTCGTGCCGGCAGCCCAGCGGAGTGTGCACGTGATCGATCGGCGGCTAGGCGGCTAGGCGGCTGGTTCGGCTCGCCCCGCTCGCTTCGGTTTCGTATCGTCGTACTAGCCGCCTAGCCGCCTAGCCGCCTAGCCGCTACAGCTGCCGCGCCTTCAGCTCGACGCCACTGACATCGAACCTCACCGTCTGGCTCTGCCGCTCCAGCCGTGCCCGCCTCGTGGCTTCGTCGCTCAGGTAGATCTTCCCGAATTCGCCGCAGTCCTGGGCCAGCTTGCTCGCGACGTTGATGGGCGAGCCCGCGATGTCGCGGCGACCGAGGCCGAGATCGAAGATCAGCACCTCGCCGACGTCGATGCCGGCGCGGGTGGCCACGCCCTGTTCGGCGAAGGCGCGCCGGTAGTCCTGGGCGAACGCGGCCGCGGCGCCCGCCTCGGCGAAGGTGTGGATGGCGATGAGGCCCGCCGTCTTGATCTCCTCGCCGCCGTGCTGCGCCAGCAGCGCCGTGCCGATGCGCCGGGCGGCCGCGGCCAGGGCGAGGTCGTTCAGGACCGCCACCTCCGGCACGTCGCGCAGGTCGCGCTCGCGCTCGATCAGCACCACCGCGCGCTCCCGGTACTCGGGCGACGGCACGCTCATGCGTCCCTGGTCGGCGGCCTGCGCCATGAAGCTGCGCAGCACCTCGTAGAACGCGTCGTCGAACGGGGTCGGGTAATGCCACTCGGTGGGCTCGAGGCCGGCGAGCGCCGGCCCGGCCGCCACGCGAAACACCTCGCCGAACCCGGTCGCGAGGTCCACCCGCGGGCCGAGCGTGAAGCCGTGCGAGGCCGGCAGCGCGCGCGCGACGTCTCCCGTGATCACCAGCTCGCCGGCCTCGGTGTGCTCTTCGGCGACCGTCTCGACCCGGTCGGCGTCCGGGCCGTACAGGCCGCCCGACAGCTCGAAGAACGCGCCCCGGTGCGCGGCGAAGCCGACACCCACCGCCCGCTCGTCCTCGAGCCGCGCCTGCACCGTGCGCACCATCCCCACCACCGTGCCGGCTCCGACCTCGCCCGGGTAGAACATCTGCGTGTTGTCGGCCGCCCACGTGCCGATCGCGCGGCCGCCCGCGGCCCGGCCGTAGGCGTGAATCAGCTCCTTGGGCCGGTTGATGAGGGCGAGGATTTCGACCAGCGGCCGAGCCCGCGTGAGCCGCGTGAGTCCGGCCGCGTCGCTCGAGACCACGGTCCCGTTCAGGGTGTGGGGCTCGAGAATGCGGACGGCAACCTCGCGCGTCTGCGCGCTCCGGGTCCACTCCTCGATGACCTTGGTGGGGAGACCCTGGCCCGCGTCAGCCGGGAGGTCGAAGAAGCCTGGTGGGAACCGGTCGGGCGTGAACTTCGGCATCGCCGCAAGATAGGCTTGTCGGCGCGGGGTCGCGAGGATAGGCTCTAGGTCTATGCGCCCATCCACCGCCTTCGCCGCCGCCGCGATCTGGCTCGCCTGGCAGGCCGGCCCCGTCCCCGCGCAACAGGCGCAGGGTCCGTGTGCCCCCGACAACGCAGGATTGACGCTGCCGCAGGGCTTCTGCGCGCGGATCGTGGCCGAGAGCCTCGGTGCCGTGCGCCACCTCGTGGTCGCGCCCAACGGCGACGTGTTTGCCGCGGTGCGCTCCGGCCAGAACCGGCCGGGTACCGTGCTCGCGCTGCGCGACGCGAACCGCGACGGGATGCTCGAAGTCGCGGGCCGGTTCGGGCCGGGCGGCGGCTCGGGCATCGCGCTGGCCGGCGGGTACCTCTACTTCGCGCTCGATGACGCGGTGGTGCGGTGGCGCTGGGCCGACGGCCAGCTCGAGCCCGCGGGCGCGCCCGACACCGTGGTGAGCGGCCTGCTGAACCGCCGCCAGCACGCGGCCAAGACGATCGCCGTCTCGGCGGACGGTGGTCTGTACGTCAACATCGGCGCGCCGTCCAACTCCTGCCAGGTGCAGGATCGCGCGCCGGGCTCGCTCGGCGACGATCCATGCGCGCTGCTCGACAGCGCCGGCGGCATCTGGCGCTTCGACGCGAACCGCTTGCGTCAGAGCCAGGCGGACGGCACCCGGTTCTCCACGGGGCTGCGCAACGTGGTCGCCCTCACGTGGGACGCCGGCGGCCGTGCGCTGTACGGCGTGCAGCACGGCCGGGACGACCTGGCGCGCCTGTTCCCCCAGCTCTACACGCCCGAGCAGAACTCCGAGAAACCCGCCGAGGAGCTGTTCCGCCTCGAGCAGGGCGGCGACTACGGCTGGCCGTACTGCTTCTACGATCCCGAGCTGCAGCAGAAGATCCTGAACCCCGAGTATGGTGGTGACGGGCGCACCGTGGGGCGGTGCGCCAATGTGCGGCAGCCGCTGGTCGCGTTCCCGGCGCATTGGGCGCCTAACGCGATGCTGGTCTACCGCGGCACCCAGTTCCCGGCCCACTATCGCGGCGGGTTCTTCGTTGCGTTCCATGGAAGCTGGAACCGCGTGCCACCGCAGCAGGGCTTCAACGTCGCGTTCGTGCCCATGAGCGGCACTACGCCCGGCCAGTGGCGCGTGTTCGCCGACGGGTTCCGCGCGGAGGGCCGCAACGCGCGGCCGACCGGGCTGGCGGTCGGGCCCGACGGCTCGCTCTACGTGAGTGACGACACGAGTGGACGCATTTTCCGCATCAGCCACCGCGGGAACTGAGGAAAACCACACCGCGCGCCGCCCCCACGCGCAGTCCGCGTGCCTCAGGCGCGCGAGAACTCGGCCCGGGTGATCGCCGCGAGATCGTCCGGGCCGAGCGTCACATCGGCGGCCGTGATCGAGTCGAGCGCGTGCTCCGCCGACCGCGCGCCGGGGATCGGCATCACGGTCTCGCCCTGGGCCAGGACCCACGACAGCACCAGCGCGTGCGGCGAAACGCCGAGCCGCTTCGCCATCGGCGCCAGAGCCGGGTGGGCCGGCAGCTTCTTGTTGAGCCGCCCGCCGCCCACCGGGCTGTAGGCGAGGAACCCGATGCCGTGGCGCGCGCAGTGCTCGACCACGCCCGTCGTGATCGCCTCGCGGAAGAACGGGCTCAAGCGGTTCTGCACGGTCACCACCGTCACCAGCGTCGCGGCCTTCTCGATTTCGCGGACCGACACGTTCGACAGCCCGATCCAGCGCACCTTGCCCTCGCGCTGGAGGTCGGCGAGCGCTCCGACGCTGTCCAGGAACGGGACGGCCGGATCGGGCGCGTGGAGCTGGTACAGGTCGATGCGCTCGAGGCCGAGCGCGCGGAGCGAGCGCTCGCAGGCGCGCCGGAGGTGCGCCGGGCGCGCATCCCGTTCCCACCGGCCGCCGGGACGCGTCAGGCCCCCCTTCGTGGCGACGATGACGCCGCTCGGGTCGCCGCCCCAGGTCGCGAGGGCCCTCGCGATGAGCCGCTCGTTGTGGCCGATGTCTCCGTCGTCGAGACAGTAAACGTCGGCGGTGTCGATCAGGGTGACGGCATGGTCGAGCGCGGCGAGGAGCACGCGGACGCCCTGCGCGTCATCGGGTCGGTCGTGGATGGACAGCGGCATGCCGCCGAAGCCGATGGCCGACACGACCGGCGCGCCGGGACCCAAGGGGCGTGTGCGCATTCCGGCACGATGCGGCCGGGCGCCGCGGCTTGTCAACGCGCGTGCCGCGCACGACTTTCCACGACCCTATGAACGACACCGCGCGCCTGCTCCAGGCGCTCCAGTTCTCGGCCGAGCGGCACCGCCACCAGCGCCGCAAGGACCACGACGCCTCTCCCTACATCAACCATCCGATCGATGTCGCGACCGTGCTGGCCGTTGTGGGCGGCGTGGCCGACCTCACCACGCTGGTCGCGGCGATCCTGCACGACACCATCGAGGACACCGCCACCACGCCGCAGGACCTGGACCGGCTGTTCGGCCCCGAGGTGCGGAGGCTGGTCCAGGAGATGACCGACGACAAGCGCCTCGCGAAGACGGTGCGCAAGCGACTCCAGATCGAGCATGCCCGCGCGGCCTCGCACCGGGCCAAGCTGATCAAGCTCGGCGACAAGATCTGCAACGTGCGCGACGTCACCCACGCGCCGCCGGCTGGCTGGTCGGTGGAGCGGCGCCGGGAGTACCTCGACTGGACTGAGCAGGTGGTGGCGGGCTGCCGCGGGGCGAACGCGGCCCTGGAGCAGCGCTTCGACGCGGCCCTCGCCGAGGGGCGGGCCGCGCTGCAGCGTCCGACGACCCAGCCGGCCTAGGCGGCCTGGCGGAGCAGGGCCTCGAGGGTCGCCTTCGGAACCAGACCAATCTGCCGCGCCGCTTCCTTGCCCCGAGCGAAGACGACGAGGGTCGGGATGCTGCGGACGCCGTGGGCCTGCGCGGTGACCGGATTGCGGTCGGTGTCCAGCTTCGCCACCAGCGCCTTGCCCTGCTGCTCGGCCGCGAACGCGTCGAACACCGGCGCCATGGCTTTGCACGGCCCGCACCAGTCGGCGTAGAAGTCCACGATCACCGGGACCTCGGTGTCCTGGATGACCCGCGCGAACGACGCGTCCCCGACCTTCACCGGGCGGTCGAGCAGGATCGGACGCCGGCACTGGCCGCACCGCGGCCCCTGGTCCACTTTCTCGAGATTCACCCGGTTCAAGGTGTCGCAGAACGGGCAGGGCACGGTGACGGTCATCACGTGGTCCGAGTCGTTTCGAAGCTGTACTCTAGTCGGTCCGGGCACCGGTGCGGAAGCGGCGGCCGTCGTGCGCGGGTCTCGGCCGGTGACGCGAAACGAGACTTCGCCGTGACAGCGGGGGTATAGCGGGTATGGGGTGGCGGCGGGGTGACGGATGACCCTGGGGGAGGGTCTGTCCGTGGGATTGACGGATGCCGAAGCGGTCCGGCGCGTCCTGGCCGGTGACGCCCAGGCGTTCGCGATCCTGGTGACGCGGTATCGCCCGCGCTGCGGGCGGTTCGCCGCCCAGATGATGGGCAGTGCCGAGGACGCCGAAGAAGTCGTGCAGGAGGCGTTCCTCCGGGCCTACCGGGCCCTGCCTTCCTGCGACCCGGAGCGCTTCGGTGCCTGGCTGTTCCGGATCGTGGCGAACCGGTGCCGCACAGCGCGGATGCGTCGCGCGCGCCGCGACCGACTGGTGCTGGTGGACGACGACGCCCTGCGCGGCGCCTCCGTCGGGCACACCGAGGATCGGGCCGCGTGGCGTGAGGAGATCAGCCGGGCCCTGGCGCAACTGCCGGACGAGCAACGGGAGGCGTTTCTGTTGAAGCACGTGGAAGACCTGAGCTACGAGGAGATGGCGCAGATCACGGGGGCGGGTGTGTCGGCGCTGAAGATGCGCGTGAAGCGCGCCTGCGACCGGCTGCGTGTTCTGTTGTCGGAGGTCGTGAAATGACGGACGAGCTGGATCCCATCCTGGTGCGCGCGGTGGCCGAGTTGCGCCGGCCGCTGGAGTTCCGAGCGGACTACGACGAGCGCCTCATGGCGGTCGTCCGTGCCGCGCCGAGGCCGGGGAGCTTCGCCGCGCTGTGGGCCGCGCTGCGACGGCCCCGCGCGGTCGAGGTCTCCCCCCTCGGCGCTCTCGCGCTGGCGGCGGGGCTGGCCGCCGTGGTGCTCGGGACGGCGATCGTTTCCAGCCGTCCGGGGTTGCCCGGGTCCGGCGCGGCGGCGGCCCGGGGCGGGTGGGGCGGGGGGGAGGCGCGGGACAGGTCCGACGCCCGTCCGGTACAGTTCGTGCTGGTCATGCCGTCGGCCCGCAGCGTCGTGGTGGTCGGCGACTTCAACGACTGGGATGCCGGCGCGCAGCCCCTCCAGCGCGCGTCCCGGGACGGCGTGTGGTCGGTCACGGTGCCGCTGGCGCCGGGCCGATACCGGTATACGTTCGTGGTGGATGGGCAGCGGTGGATCGCCGACCCCGGTGCTCCGCCGGTACCGGAAGACGACTTCGGCCGGCCGAACTCGGTGATCACGGTCGGGGAGAACGGTTCGTGAAGCGCTCGATGATGCGAAGGGCCCTCTTCCTCCTGCTGGCGGGTGTGCAGCCGGCGATACTGGCGGCGCAGGACGCGCGGCTCGGCTCGCGCCTGGACCCTGCGACGGCGGCCGAGGTGACCGCGCTGGTGGCCTCGGCGCGCGCGGCGGGCCTGCCCACCGAGCCGCTGGTGGACCGGGCGCTCGAGGGCGCCAGCAAGGGCGCCGGTCCGAACCGCATCGTCGCCGCCGTGCGCGCGCTGGCTCGTGACCTCACGGCCTCGCGCGCGGCGCTCGGCGCCGCGGCGATCGAGAGCGACGTGACCGCGGGTGCCGGCGCCCTGCGGGCCGGCGCCGACGCTCGCCTGTTGACGCGGCTGCGGGCCGCCCGCCCGCCGTCGGCCTCCGTCACGGTGCCGCTCGGCGTCCTGGCCGACCTGGTGGGCCGCGGCGTGCCCGCCGACACGGCGGCACGCGCCGTACTGGCGCTGGCCCAGGGCGGCGCTACCGACGAGGACTTCGTCGCGCTCCGCCGCAACGTCGAGCGGGACATCCGCGCCGGCGCGCCTCCCGCCATCGCGGCGGCGCTGCGCTCGCGCGGCATGCCATCCACGCTCCCGCCGTCGCTCGCGCCCGCGTCCGGCGCCGCGGTCACCGCCGCGCCCGGCGCCGCCGACCGCGCCACCAGCAGGCCCGCCGTCAAGCCGTGATCGGCGCGCGCCGCTCCCACCTCGCCGGCGCCCTCGGGCTCCTCGTGCTGGGCGCCGGTGACGTGTGGTCGCAGGTCTCGGCGTTCGCCGACGTGGCCTCGGGAAACGCCACGTACGACGGACTGCCCGCCACCACCATCCTCACGTTCGGTCCGACCCTGCAGCTGCAGGGCCCGCGCTGGAGTCTCGGGGCAGCCGGCACCTACACCTCATTCGAGCGCGGCGGGTGGAGCGGGCAGGGCAGTCTCGCCGGCTCGTGGTTCACCCCGGCCATCGGTCCCTTCCTCGGCGAGGTCTCGGGGCGCGGCGACTACAGCACGCGCGCCTACGGCTTCAACACCGGCCAGGTGCTCGGCCAGGTTCGCGCGCACCTGGTGACCGCCGGGCGCGGGATGTGGATGGGCATGAGCGGCGCGGAGGTGCGGCACGGCACCGACCAGGACCGCGTGGGACGGTGGGACGGCGGGTTCTGGGTCCGTGGCCGGGCCACGCGCGTGTCGCTCTCGCTGGCGCGAGGCCAGGGCTTCGACACCGTCATCGTGTCGTACAGCCCCGACACGCTGCCCCAGCGGGTGCGCAGTGACTACACCGAGGCCGCCTTCACCGTGGACTGGGCGGCGGGGCCGTTCGAGATCGCAGGCGGCGCGTCGCGCCGCGTGCGCATCGTCCCCGGATCGCAGACGAGCTGGCAGGTCAGCGGCACCTACTGGCTGACGCCGTACCTCGGCGTCATCGCCGGCAGCGGCCGGTTCACCCCCGACCTGTGGCAAGCGCACCCCGGCGGCCAATACGTCACGCTGTCGCTCCGCGTCGGGCTGCAGCCCGCCGTGCGCGCGCGGCTGCGTGCCCGGGCCGGAACGCTCGCGTCGCTGCCGGGCGTGGACGCGTTCGAGGCGACGGAAGCGGGGCCGGGCCAGTGGCTGCTGCGGGTCCGGGCGCCGCTGGCGCAGCTGGTCGAGGTGGCGGGCGATTTCACCGACTGGCAGGCGGTCCGGTTCGTGCCCGCGGGCGACGGCTCGTGGGCCGTGCTGGTTCCGCTCGTCCCGGGGACGTACCGGATGAACCTGCGGGTGGACGGTGGTGCGTGGGCCGTGCCGCCGGGCATCGGCGCGGCGGACGACGAGTTCAGCGGGCGCGTCGGCGTGCTGGTTGTCGCGGGACGGTAGTCCCTACCGCCGCTCCACCACCGTCGGGCGCACCGGCGCCCCCTCCGTCAGCCGTTCGAGCCCGCCGACCACCACCTGCTCGCCGGCATCCAGGCCGCGCAGGATCTCCACGAACCCCGGCGTCCGGACGCCCAGCTCCACCGGCCGCCGGTTGGCCCGACCGTCCCGTACTACGTACACGATCGCCGAGCCCTGCAGGGGCTGGATGGCGTCTTCGGGAACCACGATTGCGTTCTCCCGCGCCGAGGCGATGAGGCGCCCTTCGACGAACATGCCCGGCTGAAGCTCGCCGCGCGGGTTGGAGACGCGCGCCTTCACGAGGATCGTGCGCGCGGGCAGCCGTACGATCGGATCCACGAAATCCACCACGCCAGTGAACTCCCGGTTCCGCAGCGCGCCGACCCGGAACGCGACCGGCAGGCCGACCCGGAGCAACTCGGCGTACCGTTCGGGCACGTTGAGCGTCGCGCGCTGCGGGTTCACCGTCTGGAGCAGGACCAGCCGCGTCTGCGAGTTCACGAAATCGCCGAGGCTCACGGTTCGCGCGCCGGCCACGCCGCCGAACGGCGCCCGCACCGTGGTGCGGTCGAGCCGGAGGCGCAGCAGGTCGAGGTCGGCCTGCGAGCTGCGTGCCGTCGCTTCGGCGCGCTCGAGGTCGCTCTGGGTCGCGCCCTGCGACTCGATGAGCTGGCGGGTCCGCTGCAGCGAGGCGGCCGCGAGGTCGCGGTTCGCCTCGGCGCGAGCCACCTGCAGCCGCAGGTCCGCGTCGTCCACCTTGAACAGGGCTTCGCCCGGGGTGACCCGCGCGCCTTCGCGGACCAGGATCTCGACGATGCGGCCCTCGACCTCGGGCCGGAGCTCGATGGACTGGATCGCTTCGATCTGCCCGGTGCCGGTGATCGCTTCCTCCACGCGCTGCCGCCGGGCTTCGGCGACCTCCACCGGCAGCGCCGGCCGAGCGCCGCCCGCGCCGCCGCGCGCCGCGCCGCCGCCGGTCCCCGCTCCCGGGGCGCCCCGTCGCGTGGTATCGGCGCCCGGAGTACCGCCGACGGGCGCACCGCCTTCCGCCGTCCCGCCGCACGAAGCGAGAGTGGCCGCCAATACCGCTGCGCCGATGAGCCGCACGGCCGGTGCGGTCGTGCGACCGTGCCTCGGTGCGCCGACGTTCACCGCGCCTCCTGCGCGTCGGCGAAGGCCGGCACTTCGGCCGGCGCGGCGGCGCTGTGCCGCGCCCGCCCGCGCACGGCGTCGAACAGGATGTACACGATCGGCACCAGGTAGAGCGTGAGCAGCGTCGAGAAGAACACGCCGCCGACGATCGCGTAGCCCAGCGGCCGGCGGCTCATCGACCCGGCGCCCAGGCCGAGCGCGACGGGGACCGCGCTCATGATGGTGCAGACCGAGGTCATGAGGATCGGGCGCAGCCGGATCCGGCCGGCCTCCAGCATCGCCTCGACCGCCGCCATGCCCTTCGCCTTCAGCTGGTTGGCGTACTCCACGAGGAGGATCGAGTTCTTGGTCACGAGGCCGATCAGCAGGATCATCCCGATCTGGCTGTACAGGTTGAGGGTTGAGCCCGTGAGCTTGAGGGTCACGAGCGCGCCGGTCACGGCGAGCGGGACGGCGAGGAGCACCGTGAACGGGTGCACCAGGGACTCGAACTGCGAGGCCAGCACCATGAAGACCACGACCAGCGCGAGCAGGAACGCGAAGAACAGCGCCGAGCCGGATTCTTCCAGCTCGCGCGACTCGCCGGCGAGCACGACGCTCGAGCCCGGCGGCAGCACGTTGTCCGCCAGCGCGCGCAGCGAGTCGATCGCCTCGCCGAGCGTGAAGCCGGGGGCGAGCGCGCCCTGGAGCGTGGCGGCGCGCACCCGGTCGTAGTGGTTCAGCTGGCGGGGACCGATGCCCTCGAGCACGGTGGCCACCGCGTCGAGCTTGATCAGCTCGCCGCCGCGCCCGCGCACGTACAGGTCCGACATGTCGGACGGCGTGGCGCGGTGGGACGGGGCGAGCTGCGCGATGACGTCGTAGAGCTTGTTGTTGAGCGTGAACGTGCTGACGGGGCGGCCGCCCAGCATGGTCTGCAGCGTCCCGGCGATATCGCGCACCGGGATGCCGAGGTCCTCGGCGCGGTCGCGGTCGAAGCTCACCGTCAGCTCCGGCTTGTTCACCCGGAGGTCGGTGTCCACGTTGATCAGGCCCGGAATCTGCCGCGCGCGCCGGACCAGCGTGTCCATCCCCGCCGCGAGCGCCTCGAAATCGGGGTTCCGCACCACGAACTGCACCGGCTGGCCGAAGCCGCCGAACGCGGGAGGGTTGTTGGCGAACGCCAGCACGCCCGGCACCGACGCCAGGGCCGGCCGTATCGCCTCGATGATCGCGGGCACGCGGCGTTCGCGCTCGTCCCAGTCCCTGAGGCGTGCGAACAGCCGGCCGCTGCCGCCGCGCCCGCCGCCGCCGCCCCCGACGCTGCTGAACAGGCTGTTGATCTCGGGCACGTCGCGCAGCAGGATCGTCTCGACCCGCCGCTGGTACTCGTCGATGTACTGCAGCGTGGCGCCTTCCGGCGCGGTGAGCGTGACCTGGAACTGGCCCCGGTCCTCGGGCGGCACGAACTCGCGCTTCAGCGATCCGAACACCAGCACCGCCGCGACCACGGCCGCGGCGCCCGCTCCCACCACGACCAGCCGGTGCCGCGCCCCCCACCCGAGGCTCCGTGCGTACCCGTGGGCCAGCCCATCGAAGCCGCGGTCGAGCATCCGGTACAGCCACCCGTGCTGCTTCGGGACCCTGAGGATCTTGGCGCACAGCATCGGCGTCAGCGTCAGCGCCACGAAGCCCGAGATCACCACCGAGCCCGCCACCGCGATCGCGAACTCGGAGAACAGCCGGCCCGCGGTGCCGGTGAGGAAGGTGAGCGGCACGAACACCGCGACCAGGGAGATGGTCGTGGCGATCACCGCAAAGGCGATCTCGCGGGTGCCGTTGGTCGCGGCCGTCTCGGGATCCTCGCCCAGCTCCTCCTGGTGCCGGTACGCGTTCTCCAGCACGATGATCGCGTCGTCCACTACGATGCCGATCGCGAGGATCAGCGCGAGCAGCGTGACCGTGTTGATGGAAAAGCCGAGCACGTTGAGCAGCGCGAAGGTCGCCACGATGGACGCCGGGATCGCCAGGCCCGGGATGATCGTCGCGCGCACGTTGCGGAGAAACAGGAAGATGATGACCACGACCAGTGCCCCCGCGAGGAGCAGCGTCTCCTTTGCTTCCTTGATGGAGCGCCTGACGAAGATGGACTGGTCGAAGCTCACCGCCAGATCGATGCCCGGCGGCAGCAACTCCTGGATCGCCGGAATCTCCTGCCGCACCCGGGCGGCGATTTCGGTGATATTGGCCTGGGACTGGCGGACGATGCCGAGGCCGACCGCGGCGGCGCCGTTGACCCGGAGCAGGGACCGATCGTTCTCGGGTCCCAGCTCGACGGAGGCCACGTCGCGCAGCTTCACCAGCTGGCCTCCCGCGCTGCTCACCACCAGGTTGCTGAACTCCTCGGGCGTGCGCAGCTCGCCGAGCGCGCGCACGGTGAACTCGCGCCGCTGGCTCTCGATGCGGCCGACCGGCACCTCCACGTTCCGGGCACGGATCGCCTGCTCGATGTCCTGTACGGTGAGGCCGCGCGAGGACAGCTCCCGCGCCGAGAGCCAGATCCGCATCGAATACCGGCGCTCGCCGTAGATCTGGATGCGGCCCACGCCCTGCACCGTCTGCAGCCGCGTCTTCACGATCCGGTCGGCGATGTCGGACAGCTGGAGCATGGAGTAGTTCGCGCCCGACATGCCGAGGCTCATGAACGGCTGGGCGTCGGCGTCCTGCTTCTCGACCACCGGCTCCTCGACGTCGTCGGGCAGGCGCCCGCGCACGCGCGACACCTTGTCGCGCACGTCCTGGGCCGCTTCCTCGATCGGGCGGTCCAGCGTGAACTCGAGGGTGATGCTGCTCGATTGCTCGCTCGAGGTGCTCGTCAGGGTCCTCAGGCCTGGGACGGTCGAGAGCTCCTCCTCGAGCACGTCCGTGACCGAGGTCTCCATCACCCGCGGGTTGGCGCCGCGGAGCGAGGTGCGCACGGAGATGATGGGCGGGTCCACATCGGGGAACTCGCGCACCGGCAGCCGGGTGTACGCGATCGCCCCGAACAGCACCAGACCCAGACTCAGCATGGAGGCCAGGACGGGCCGCCGGATGGCCGTATCGGACAGTTTCACGGCCGGAGCCTAGCGCGGCGCGGGCCGGCGGGCAAGCACGCCCCCGGTGTGGTTACGTTACCCATATGGCGGACGCCACCCCCCCCAAGAAAAAGACTGACTTCAGGAATGCCTGGGCCGAGGCCCGCGAGATCGTCTGGCAGTACCGCGGGCGGCTCGCGCTCGGCCTCGCGCTGATGCTGGTGAGCCGGCTCGCCGGCCTGGTCATGCCGGCCTCGTCCAAAGTGCTCATCGACGACGTCATCGGCCGCGGGCGCCAGGAGCTGCTCGGACCGCTGGCCCTGGCCGTCGCCGCCGCCACGCTGCTGCAGGCCGCAACCGGCTTCGCCCTCTCCCAGGTCCTCGGCGTGGCCGCGCAACGCGCCATCACCGAGATGCGTCGGCGGGTCCAGGAACACGTGGCGCGCCTGCCCCTCAACTACTTCGACTCGACCAAGACCGGCGTGCTCATCAGCCGCATCATGACCGACGCCGAAGGCATCCGGAATCTCGTCGGTACGGGTCTGGTGCAGCTGCTCGGCGGACTGGTCACGGCCGCCATCGCCCTGGGCGTCCTGTTCTGGCTGAACTGGAGCCTCACCACGATCAACCTCGTTATCCTGAGCGCCTTCGCGCTCGGCATGACCACCGCCTTCAACCGCCTGCGGCCCCTGTTCCGCGAGCGCGGCCAACTCAACGCCGAGGTGACCGGCCGACTCAGCGAGACGCTGGGCGGCATCCGCATCGTCAAGGCGTACACGGCCGAGCGGCGCGAGCGCTACGTGTTCGCGCAGGGCGTGCACAAGCTGTTCCGCAACGTCGCCCGGAGTCTGACCGCGGTGTCCGGCACCGGCGCGTTCGCCTCGGTCATCGTCGGCGCCGTCGGCGTGCTGATGATCTGGTGGGGCGGCCGCGCCATCGTCGCCGGAACGATGACCCTGGGCGACTTCGTGATGTACTCCATCTTTACGGCCCTCATGGCGATGCCGTTGATCCAGATCGCGTCGATCGGCACCCAGATCACCGAGGCCTTCGCCGGCCTGGACCGCATCCGGGAGATCCGCCGGATGGCCACGGAGGACCAGGAGGACGCAACTCGTGCTGCCGTGGCGAACCTCCGGGGCGACGTTGCATTCGAGGACGTGTGGTTCGAGTACACCGCCGGCGTGCCCGTGCTCAAGGGCATTTCCTTCGAGGCACCCGCGGGGACGACGACGGCGCTGGTCGGCTCCTCGGGCTCCGGCAAGAGCACGCTGATCGGGCTGGTGATGGCGTTTCACCGGCCGGCGAAGGGCCGGGTCCTGGTGGACGGCCGGGACCTCGCGGCGCTGCGGCTGAGGGAATACCGCGGGCATCTCGGCGTCGTGATGCAGGACAACTTCCTGTTCGACGGGACCGTGGCCGAGAACATCGCGTTTGCGCGGCCGCACGCGACCCGGGCGGAGATCGAAGCGGTGGCCAGGGTCGCGCACGCCGACGAGTTCGTGCGCGGATTCCCGGAGGGCTACGACAGCGTGGTAGGCGAGCGGGGCATCAAGCTCTCGGGCGGGCAGCGGCAGCGCATCGCGATCGCGCGGGCGATCCTCGCAGACCCGCGCATCCTCATCCTGGACGAGGCCACCAGCTCGCTCGACAGCGAGAGCGAGGCGCAGATCCAGGACGGGCTCCGGAATCTGCGGCGCGGGCGCACCACGTTCGTGATCGCGCACCGCCTCTCGACCATCGTCACCGCCGACCAGATCCTGGTACTCGAGGCCGGGGAAGTGGTCGAACGGGGCACCCACGGCGAGCTGCTCGCCCTCGGCGGACGCTACCGGCAGCTGTACGACCGGCAGTACAAGGTCGAGTTGGACCGCTTCATCAACCCGGGCGAGGACTTCACGCCGGAGCCGGAGAAAGTCGCGGTGCCGGCGGGGTCACCGAACAACCTGTAGCCGGTGAATCCGGCGCGTTGCTGCCGCAACTTGCGGCGGTCCCCGCGTCGCGACCATATACCGACCACCCCTCAGCCGCCGAAGTCCGGAGGCCTGTGACGGATCTCCAGAGCCGGGCGCGGGACGCCCTGCAGGGCCGCTATGCGATTCAGGACTCGCTGGGCGAAGGCGGCATGGCCGTCGTCTTCCTCGCCGAGGACCTGAAGCATGCCCGCAAGGTCGCCGTGAAGGTCCTGCGGCCGGAGCTGACGCATGCGATGGGCGCCGAGCGGTTCCTGGAGGAGATTCGAATCTCGGCCAACCTCGCCCACCCGCACATCGTGCCGCTGTACGACTCCGGCGGGCAGGACGACCTGCTCTACTACGTCATGCCGTTCATCGCGGGGGAATCGCTGCGGGATCTCCTGGACCGCGAGCGGCAGCTGGCGCTCGAGGATGCGCTCCGCATCGCGAGCGGCGTCGCGTCGGCGCTGGCGTTCGCGCACAGTCAGGGCATCGTCCATCGCGACATCAAGCCTGAGAACATCCTGCTGGCCGCCGGGGAGCCCCTGGTGGCGGATTTCGGGATCGCGCGCGCAGTGTCCGCGGCCGTCGCGGAGCGCCTCACGGCGACGGGGTTCAGTGTCGGTACGCCGTTGTACATGAGCCCCGAGCAGGCGACCAGCAACGGCCCGGTGGATGCGCGCACCGACGTCTACAGCCTTGCCTGCGTGGTGTACGAGATGATCGGCGGGACGCCGCCGTTTACCGGCCCCACCGCGACCGCGATCATCGCGCGCAAGCTGGCCGGACCGGTGCCGAAGCTCAGCCTGTTGCGCGATACGGTGCCGCCGGCCGTCGAGCAGGCCATCGAGAAGGCGCTCGCGGCCACGCCGGCCGACCGGTTTGCCGGCGCCATGCAATTCGCGAAGGCCCTCGGGGGGGGGGGAGGCCCCCCCCCCCGGGGCGGGCGGCGCCCCGGGGCCCGCGGCCAGTTCGCCGTTCCCGGCGGGGTTGCCGGTTGGGAAAACCCGCCGCGCCCCGGGGGACGGGTTCCT